>VYKZ01000005.1_pt1 | contig 263390 bp, 231 predicted proteins | sample 5114421 | NCBI WGS metagenome assembly VYKZ01 (sample SAMN12291788, study PRJNA351875) | freshwater metagenome | isolation source: freshwater lake | place: USA: Michigan, Gull Lake | collected 2013-08-08 | reverse complement strand
TTTTCGATCGCTTCCACCGGCTGGAGGGCAGCGACCGGGCGGGCGGGTCGGGTCTGGGGCTATGGATTGCCAAGAACTTTGCCGAGGCTGTACACGGCAGCCTGGGGGCAGGAAATCGGCAAGGCGGGGGGGCGGTCTTCGAGCTCGCGCTTCCGGTCAGGCCACCACACCAAGCGGATGACAGGACAACAGGTGCGTAAGGATGTACTGATCGTCGACGATGAGCCCGCGATCCGTCGTCTGCTGACAGGTGCGCTTGCTCGCAACGGCTTGACGCATGTGGAGGCCGCCAACGCGGCCGAGGCGCTTCGCCTGTCCGGGCTCAAGCCACCGCCGCTGGTGGCGCTGCTCGATCTGGGTCTGCCCGACCGCGATGGGCTGGAAATCGTCCCGCAACTGGTCGCCAATGGCCTGGCTGTCATTGTGCTGACCGCGCGCGACGCGACGGCAGAGAAGGTCGCGGCGCTCGATCTGGGGGCAGATGATTTCGTCACGAAGCCGTTCGACAGTGAGGAATTGCTTGCCCGTATCCGCTCTGCGCTTCGCCGCAAGGCAGGACCCCTGGCTGACGGCGGTACACGGCAGTTTCACGATGGCATCATCGACCGAGAGTCCCACACCGTAACGGTTCGTGGCGCCCGGGTCGATCTGACGCCGCGTGAATTCAATCTGCTATGGGCGCTTTCCGACCGTCCGGGCCGGGTGATCACGCACGAGAACCTGCTGGAAGACGTATGGGGGCCGGCGCACCGCCAGGACCTCGACTATCTGCGTGTGGCCGTTCGTGCCTTGCGCAGGAAGATTGAAGCAGATCCCGCCAGTCCCAGGCTGATCATCAACGAGCCCGGCGTTGGCTACCGGATTGCGGTCGGCTAGGTCTGCCGAGACCCAGGTCACGCACCGCGCGAGTGGAACGCGCCGCGACGGTTGCGGATTTCAACGGCCTCACTTGAGGGGCTTTCCGCGAGCGGCATCGACACGTCCAAGCAATCTCGGGAGGTGAACGCGCCCCACCGATCGCTCAGTTCAGCGGTCGCACCGCTGAGGTTGGAGCGGCGTTTCCACCAGCACCTTCAACCGCTTCGGCCACTTGCGATGCGACTTTGCATTTGGCCTTGGTTTCGGAGCTTTCGCTGCCACCGCCCAGCATCGTCACGGCGATGAACCCCCCGACGACAAGCAGAACGAAGACGGCCGTGACCAGCCCGAGATATTTGTCGATGAAGCGCTTGATCGGAGCCCCAAACAGCCGGAACAACACTCCCACGATCATGAAGCTGACCGAGCGGCTGACAATGCTCGCCAGTATGAACGGGATCAGCGGCATCTGAATGAAACCTGCCGTGATGGTCAGCAGTTTGAACGGGATCGGGGTGGCCCCCTTGAGCATGATGATCTCGGCGCCATACTCGCGCAGATAGCAGGCAGCCGTAGGAAAGCTTTCCGAAAGGCCAAGGGCGGCCAGAAGCTGGGTGCCCACGGTGTCATACAGCCCATAGCCAATCGCATAGCCGAGCAGGCCACCCACCACCGACGCCAAGGTCGCAATCGCTGCAAAGCGGACGGCCTTTCTCGGTTCGGCAAGGCACATCAGGCCAAGCAGCGGATGCGGCGGGATGGGAAAAAAACTGGCCTCCATGAAGGCAAAAAGTGCAAGCCACATCTCGGCATGCGGATGTGCAGCCTTGGCCATGGTCCACTCGTAAAGGCGACGGAGCATATAATTCCCGAAATTGTTGTCAGGGAGGTCAGCGTTGCGGGCCGCTTAGGGCAGGCATCGGCAAAGCGCCAGTCCGTTCGCGCGCTATCTTGAATTCCTGCGTCGGTTGCCTTTGCACGATGTGTCTTGCTGATTGCCCGGATCCGCAATGACCCGGCAGATCGCCTTTGACGCTTGCGACCGGTCGCAGTCGACACAGTTGCCCTGTCGCCCGGTGTCGTCGCGACGTCCGGGTCGAGCGGGCATTTCACGCGCGCAGCGAAGGGGTCTAATCCGAGAGGATGTCCCGAATCTTGCGGGCCAGAAGGTCGAGCTGGAACGGCTTGGTCATGATCGACATGCCCGGATCGAGGTGCCCGTGGCCGATTGCGGAATTTTCGGCATAGCCGGTGATGAACAACACCTTGAGATCAGGCCGAACCAGGCGCGCGGCATCCGCGACCTGGCGCCCGTTCAGGCCCCCGGGCAGTCCGACATCGGTGATGAGCAGATCGATCCGTGCGTCGGAATGGAGAATGCTCAGTCCCGACGGCCCGTCGGATGCCTCGATCGCCCGATAGCCGTTTTCGGTAAGCACCTCGCCGACCAGCATCCGCACCGTCGGTTCGTCATCGACAACCAGTACGACCTCGCCATCGCTCGATGCCGGACGTTCCTGCTCATCGGCCACCACGGGTTCCAACGGCTGCGATCCCCTGTGCCGGGGAAGGTACAGGCACATCGTCGTTCCCTGTCCGACTTCCGAATAGATCCGCACCTGACCGCCCGACTGACGGGTGAAGCCGTAGATCATCGACAGCCCAAGGCCCGTGCCCTGGCCGAGCGGCTTGGTGGTGAAAAAGGGGTCGAAGGCCTGGGCGATGACATCGGGCGCCATTCCGGTGCCGGTATCGGTGACGCACAACGAGACGTACTGTCCTGGCTGGAGCGCCTGTTCGGTGGCTGAGCGCTCATCGAACCACTTGTTGGCGGTTTCGATCGTCAGATGGCCACCATGGGGCATCGCATCGCGCGCATTGATGCACAGGTTGAGCAATGCGTTCTCGAGCTGGTGAGCATCCACAAATGTGGTCCACAGGCTGCTGGCGCCGACGATCTCGAGCTGCACCTGCGGCCCGATTGTCCTTCGCACCAACTCTTCCATCCCCGCAATCAGGCGGTTGACGTTGACGGGCCTGGGGTCGAGCGTCTGTCGGCGCGAGAAAGCGAGGAGCCGGTGGGTGAGCGATGCGGCGCGCTTCACCGCTCCCTGCGCTGCGGCGCAATACCGTTCGACCGTGTCGAGCTTGCCCTGGCTGAGCCGCGTTTCGATCATCTCGAGGCTGCCGCCGATCGCCGCAAGCAGATTGTTGAAATCGTGCGCCAGACCCCCTGTAAGCTGGCCGACAGCTTCCATTTTCTGTGCCTGTCGCAAGGCGTCTTCGGTCTTCAGCAGCTGGCCGGTGCGCTCTTCGACACGCGCTTCGAGCGTGGCGTTGAGATCGCGCAGTTCGCCCTCTGCCCGCGCCCGTTCGATGTGCGCCCAGGATCGGTCGGTCACCTCGCGGATCAGCGCCAGCTCCTCTGATGTCCACTGGTGCGGAACCTGATCGTGAATTGCCATCAGGGCGACGAGCCGCCCTTCCTTGATGAGCGGCATGCAGATGGTCGAAGCGATGCCCATCTGCGCGAAGGCGGATGCCTCGTGCGGTTCGAGTTCGGCGGGAATATCGTGAAGGATCAGCGGCCTCCCGGCCCCGAGCTCGGTCACGGCTAGCGTGCCGAACAGGGCTAGGCTGTAATGGCCGACGATGGCCGGGACCCCGGGCGCTGTCCATTCACCGCGAATGGTAAAGCCATCCTGATCATCATCCATATCGGCATATGCGCAGCTCGAAACCGCCATATGTTCGCCCACCATCCGGGTGGTGATCGCCATGACCGCGTCGGCATCACCCGCCATCGTCGTCGCGCGTCCGACCGAGTCGAGGAAGGTGAGGCGTTCGTTGGCCAGCCGAAGCGCAAGCTCGGCGCGGCGGCGCTCGACAGCCGTGCGGGTGCGGTCGGCGATCTCGCGCAGGAAGTCGATCTCGTCATCCCGCCAGGCGCGCGGTCGGCCGTGGTTCAGATAGAACAGCGCCACCGTCTCGCCCTGCTCGGTAACCGGCATGTTGACCACAGCCTGGGCAGTGATCGCTTTGAGCGCGGATGCGTTCTCGCTGGTCCGCGGATCGGTGTCGGCGTCCTCGAACACCACGGTTTCACCGCGCACAAGATCTTCGATATAGCTGCCGTAATCGCGAAATTGCAGCGTTCCAGCGAGGCTCTCGACACCTCGCGCGTTCCAGTCGCGTTCGATCGTGATGGTTTCGGCAACAGGATCGACGGTGCCATAGCCGGCGCGATCGACATCCAGCGTTTCGCCGAGGATCCTTCCGGCCGTGAAGGAAATGTCCGCAGCATTGTCGAGATCGCGAAACGCGTCGGACAGAGCGACCAGCCCCTTGCGCATCCGTTCGGCGCGCACCCGCTCGGTGATGTCCAGCGATATTCCGGTGATCTTGTAGGGGGTGCCATCGGTGAGGTAACTGGTCCGGCCGCGCATGGTGACAAACCGAACGTCGTGTCCAGGCGTGGCCACCCGGAAGTCGATGTCGCAATCCGTGCGCTGCGTGATGCTGCGATCGAGCTCTGCCTGCACCCGTTCCCGGTCATCGGGATGAATGGCATCGACGAGGTCGGCATAGGCGAACGGGCGATCGTGGCTCCAGCCGAAATTCTGGCGACAGGTCGCAGAAGCTGTCAGTTCATAGCCCGGCAGAGCCAGGCTCCATGCGCCAAAGCGGCCAGCATCAAGCGTGAAGCGCAGCTCATCCTCGCCGGCCTTCTGCTCGCGCAGCCGACCAGCGAGTTCCGCCACCAGGGCGGCATTGCTGTTCTCCAGGTTTTCGAGCCGCTCGCGCTCCAGCGTCACATCGAGCTGGCTGGCGAAGAAATAGGCCAATTCGCCGGTGGCATCGCGCACCGGAGCGAGCAGCAGGCGGTTCCAGAACGTTTCGCCATCCTTGCGGTAATTCAGCAGGTCGATCTCGATCGACCGGACCTCCTGAAGCGCGGCGCGCACGCTCGCGACGGAATCGCGATCGGTCCTGGGACCTTGGAGAAAACGGCAATTGCGCCCAACGATCTCGCCGCGTTCGTACCCCGACAGACGGCAGAAAGCGTCATTCACGAAGACGATGGGATTGTCGGCCTGACGCGGATCGGTGATCACCATCGGCATGCGCGTCGCACGCACGGCAGCGACGAAGGGATCGGTCCCGCGGTCGTGTCCGCCGATTTCCGCGCCGATGCGCTTGGCATCGCGTCGGGCCTGCTCGATGTTGGTGATATCAGGAGTTTTCATGAGCAGCTTTCGTCTGATGTGGCGTGAGGGATGTCGGCAACGGATCTGCGCCCCGCCGATCCCGCGTCCAAGTCTGGTGCAAAGAGGCGCGCGGACGAACTATCTGCTGCTGCCCGAAGCCAGAGGCGCACACGCTTGCTGACAACCAGATATCGGGCCGCGAGGTTGCCGCTGCGAAACCGTTGCAAAGACTGACCAGACATTCTTCATCGGGCAGTTCCTCCACGCCTTTTCAGCAAACTCAGAAACCCCCGAAGGAGTTCCACTGCGAGGGCTGAAGGCGGCGCAGGGGTCTTGAGCGAGGATGCGCGGGGTCAGCAAGGCTCAGATCATCGCGATCTGGTGGAGCAACAGGTTGGCGCGCCGACGGCGGATGCATCCTCTCGTTCACCGCACCGCCATGGTTTCGATCGGCACCCGGTTTTGAAGCGGCTCGGGCCTGTCCGATGGCGTGTCAAAGCCGGGGAGGGGGGGCGCCATCGCGCCACTTGCCTTGAAGTCTCCGGTGACCAGGGCCGCCCCTGCGGCACCCTGAGACGGTTATTTGATCGCTTCCAGCCGCACTGCAAAGCCGCCGCCTGCAGCCATGCGGAGGGTCATCCGGTCGCCGGCGGTCAGCCGTTTCTGCTCGATGATGATGTCGTGCCGCGCGGCGGTGCGATAATCGGCCGTGTCGCCATCGCGCCAGATGTGCGCGCGCCACCGAGTGCCTGCGGGCAGAAAGGCCGTGTCGATCACCACCTCGCGCGGCTGGGCGTCGGTGACGCCGCCGATATACCAGTCGGGCCCGTTGCGATCCTGGCGCGCGAGAACCGCCAGCTCGCCCACCGCGCCCGCAAGCACGCGGGTTTGCGCCCAGTCGGTCGGCACCTTACGGATGAAGTCCATCTCGCGCGGATGCGCCTCGAGATTTTCGGGCAGGTCGGCGACCATCTGGATCGGCGAATAGAGCACGACATACAGCGCCAGTTCGCGCGCCAGCGTCGATTCAAGGTCGCGCCCGCCGCGTCCCTTGAGCGAGAGCACGCCTGGCGTATAGTCCATCGGCCCGGCGAGCATCCGGGTGAACACCAGGGTGGGGGCATGGGCAGGGCCGTTGCCCGGCGTTCCCCAGGCCTGATACTCGCCGCCGCGCGCGCCCTCGCGGCTCACCCAGTTGGGATAGGTGCGCCTGAGCCCTGTATCCTTGATCGGCTCGTGCGGGTTGACCGCGATGCGCCGCGCGGCCGCCTCGCGCACGACCTTGAGGTGGTGCTGTGCCATGCGCTGGCCGTCATGCCATTCCATCCGCTGCTCGCCCGGTGCATCGCCCGGAGCGATGATGCCGCCGGCATCGGCGACATAGCCGGTCTTGACCGCATCGACCCCGTGCCGCGCATACAGGTCGAGCGCGGCGTCGAGGCCCGCCTCGTACTTCGCGATGTTGCCGCCGGTCTCGTGATGTCCGATCAGCCGCACGCCCTTCTGCCTCGCATAAGCGGCAAGATCGGGCAGGTCGAAATCGGGATAGCTCTGGGCAAAATCGAAGTCGCGGCCGTTGCCGAACCAGTTGCCATCCCAGCCGGTGTTCCAGCCTTCGACCAGCACCCCGCGAAAGCCGTTCTTCGCGGCGAAATCGATGTGCCGCTTGACGTTGGCGTTGGTCGCGCCGTGCGTCGCGCCGCTCGCCCAGCTCTTGCTCTCGAGGTGCATTTCCCACCACACACCGACATATTTGTGCGGCGTGAACCAGCTGACCTCGCCCAGCACGTTGGGATCGTTGAGGTTGAGCTCGAGATCGTTGTCGTACAGCCCTGCCGCATCGTCGGCGATGCGGATGCTGCGCCACGGGGTGGTGAACGCGCCTGAGCGCTCGACCTTGTCACCCCGGCTGGAAGGCGAGAGCGTCGCACGGAACCGCAATCCGTCCACGCGCTTGAGCCACATCGCGGAATAATCGACCAGCGCCGCCTCGTGGAACGCCAGGTGCGTCCCATCGGCGAGCTTCACCGTCATCGGCGTGTGCGCGGCGGAGACCTGATCGATCGCGGTGTGGTGGTAGAGATATTCGTAGCGGTTCCAGTCGCCCGCCTGGATCCACCATGCCGTGCCCGGGGCTGCGATCACGAACTCGGTCAGCTCGTCGGCGATGCGCCAGGGCCTGCCATCGGTGCGCGCGGCGAACTCGTAGCGAAAGCCCACGCCGTTGTCGAACGCGCGAAAGCGGATCGCGATCGCGCGGTCGGCACGGTTGTCAGTCAACGCATCGCTCGCGCCGGGGGAGGCGAGGCGCACCAGCAGCTCGTTGTGCGCATCGGTGACGAACCGCCGCTCGCCCCAGGGCTGCTCCCAGCTTGTGTTGCGGCTGCTGGTTTCGCTGTCAACGAAGCGGCTGTTGCGGCCGATCGCATCCTGGTCGGTGAACTGGAAGCCCAGCCGCGACGGCGTGATCAACGGCTTGCCGTCGCGCGCCACCGCATACTGCGCCCAGCCCTCGCCATCGATGGTGATGTCGATCCGCACCCTGCCATCGGGCGAGGCGACGCTGGCGACTGCGCCTGCCTGTGCCATCGCCGGAGTGCCCAGCGCCGCAAGCAGCATGATCACGGCCATCACAAGCGCACGCATGGCATTTCTCCAGTCTGAAAGATCAATCAGGCACGAACAGCAGCGCGCCATGGCCGGGCAGCGCGCCGGGGGCGGCGCCGTTGACCGCGATCAGCACCTCACCGGTCGTGGGGACGTCTTCAGGCCAGCGGGCATCGCCGGCATGCATGTTGAACACCGCCACGATCCGCCGGCCGTGGCCGACGCGTTCGAAGGCGAGCAGCTGCGCATCGCAGTGCAGGATCGCGACGCTGCCGGTGGCGAGCGCGGGGTGCGTCTTGCGCAGTTGCAGTGCCGCGCGGACGAGGTTGAGCAGCGAACGCGGATCGCGCGCCTGCACATCCACCGACAGCGCGGCATGGTCCTCGCCGAACGGCAGCCACGGATCGCCGCTGCCGAAGCCCAGATCGTTGGCGCTGTGCCGCCAGGGCATCGGGGTGCGCGCGCCGTCGCGGCTCAATGTCAGCGGCCAGTTGGTGATCGCCTCGGGGTCCTGCAGCCGCTCGAACGGGATGTCGACCTGCGGCAGCCCCAGCTCCTCGCCCTGATAGAGGAAGATGTTGCCGCGCAACGCGACAAGCAGCAGCATCTTCATGCGGGCAAAGGCGTCGCGGTGTTCGGCATCGACCCAGCGCGACAGGGCGCGCGGCGCATCGTGGTTCTCGAACGCCCAGCTCGGCCAGCCGGTGCCCGGCGTGTCGGGCCAGCTCAGCAGCGCATCGGCCACCATCTGCGGGGTCAGCTTCTCGGCGTAGAGGAAATCGAAGCCATAGGCGCTGTCGAACCGCGTTCCGCCTGAGGTGAACAGCTTCATCTCGCGCTCGGCATCGTCGCCGCCGACCTCGGCCACGGTGAACTTGTCGCCATGGCTGTCGATCAGCGCGCGCATCCGTTGGACAAAGCCCGGGATATCGGGGTGCGACTGGTTGTAGAGCTTGAGCTGGAAATCGAACGGCCGGGTGCGGGGCTTGTCGGTGAGCGGCGCGGGCGGATTGTCGCGCAGCTCAGAGTCGTGCATCGCGAAGTTGACCGCATCCATGCGGAAGCCGTCGACGCCGCGATCGAGCCAGAAGGCCAGCACATCGAGCAGCGCCTGCTGCACCTTGGGGTTGTGCACGTTGAGCTGCGGCTGCTCCTTGAGGAAATTGTGCATGTAATACTGGCCGCGCCGCGCATCCCAGGTCCAGGCAGGGCCGCCGAACACCGACTGCCAGTTGGTCGGCGGGCTGCCATCGCTTTTCGCATCGGCCCAGACATACCAGTCGGCATGCGCGCTCGCCTTGCTCGAACGGCTGTCGACGAACCACGGATGCTGGTCGGAGCTGTGCGAGAACACCTGGTCGATCAGCACCTTGAGCCCCAGATCGTGCGCGCGCGCGATCAGCGCGTCGAAGTCTGCCAGCGTGCCGAAGATCGGGTCGACATTGCAGTAATCGGCGACGTCATAGCCGAAGTCCTTCATCGGCGAGGGGAAGAACGGCGACAGCCACAAGGCGTCCACCCCAAGAGAGGCGATATGCTCGAGCCGCGCTGTGACCCCGGCCAGATCGCCGATGCCGTCGCCGTTGGAATCGGCAAAGCTGCGCGGATACACCTGATAGATGCTCGCGCCCTTCCACCAGGGCGTATCGTCGGCAGGTGTCTGTGCGGGCCGGGTGTCGCAGATCGGCTTGGTCATCTTGGAAAAGGCTCTCAGTCGATCGGGGTGGCGCGGCAAACCGCATAGCCGAGCGGCGGCAGGCTGATCGCCACCGACCCCGGCGCGCTGGCGGTAGTCGGGCAGGCCCCGGCAAGGCCGATGAACGCGCGCGAGCGATAGCCGACCTCGACATTGAGGCTGACCGCCTCGCTCGAGGTGTTGACCGCGACCAGGATCTCCTCGCCGTCATCCTCGCCGCGGGTGAACGCCAGCAGCCCGGGCTTGGGGCCGGAATGTCGCAGCACTGTGCGGCCTTCGCGCAGCCGGGGATGCTCGCGGCGCAACGCGGACAGCTCAGCGATCAGCCGGTAGAGCGGATGGGCGGGGTCGAAGTTTTCGGCAGCGGTGGTCGCGGTAGCGCCCACCAGCCGGTTGTCGTTATAGCTGGCGACGCGGCTTGCGAACATGTCCTCGCGCGCGTCCTGATCGTTGCCGTCGCCGGTAAAGCCCTGTTCGTCGCCATAATAGATGGTCGGCACGCCGCGCGCAGTCATCAGCAGCACGTGCGCCAGCTTCATCCGGTCGAGCCGCTCGGCCTCGCTCGCCTGCGGATACGCGGTGTCGAGCATATGCCCCAGCCGCCCCATGTCGTGGTTGCCAAGGAACGTGGGCAGGGTCAGCGCCATCGCCTCGCCGCCCTCATAGAGCACGTCGCCCGCGATCAGGCTGGCGAACAGGTCGGTCCCCGCCTTGCCGGTGAGCATGTCGCGCACCGCCGCCTGAAAGGCGAAGTCGAGCACCGCAGGCAATTTGTCGCGCCGTGTGTGCTGCGCAAGGAAGCCGGGGTCCATCGTATCGTTGGCGACCTCGCCGAAGATATGGAAATTGGGGATGCCCTTGGCCTTGGCCCGCTCGATCATGGCAGGTGCAAAGCGCGCCCAGAATTCGGGGTTCACGTGCCGTGCGGTATCGATGCGGAAGCCGTCCACGCCGAAGCGGTCGATCCAGCTGCCGTAGATCTCGATGAAGCCTTCGACCACGCGCGGGCTCTCGGTCATCAGGTCGTCAAGCCCGACGAAATCGCCATAACGCGAATCCTCGCCGTAAAAGCTGGTGTTGCCACGGTTGTGGTAATGGATCGGATCGTTGAGCCAGGCGGGAACCTTAATGTCCTTTTCGGCTGCCGGGACCTGCGGCGTATAGGCATAGGCCGGATCCGTCAGCCGCGCGAAGTTCTCTTTCGTCGCGACCGTATCGCCCTCGAACCCGCCGTTGATCCGTGCGCCTTTGATGCCCCCCTTGGTCCAGTAGGGGTAATCCGCCTTGGAGCGATAGGCGCATACCGGTTGTCCAACGCATTCCTTGAAGAAGATGACGTCGGCGGTGTGGTTGGTGATGATGTCCATATAGACCTTGATGCCGCGCGCATGGGCTGCATCGACAAAGGCCTTGAACGCGTCGTTGGTGCCGAAATGGCTGTCCACCTTGGTGAAGTCGGTCACCCAATAGCCATGATAGCCTGCGCTTTCCTGCCCCGGCTCGCCCTGCACGGGTTTGTTCTGGAAGATCGGCGCGAACCAGATCGCGGTGACGCCCAGCCCTTGGATATAATCGAGCTTCGCGGTGAGCCCGGCAAGATCGCCGCCATGGAAGAAGCCCTTGTGCTCAGGGTCGAAGCCGGTCCTGAGCCTGTCGCCCTTCAGCCCGCCGCGATCGTTGGCGGCATCGCCATTGGCGAAGCGGTCGGGCAGCACGAAATAAATGATCTCGTCCTGCGGCGCGCGCGTGCGGACGGTATCGGCACCATAGCCGGGGGACTGCGCCGCAAGCGGAGCCGATGCGAGCAATGCCGCTGCCGCCGCTGCCGTCATCCAGTTTCGCGCCATATGCCTACCTCATTCAACAATCAGGGGGCGGGTGGGGAAGCCCGCCCCCTGCACCGGTACCGGGGTCAGAATTCGTACGTCGCGCCCAGGAAGAAGGTGCGGCCGAAGTTCTGGATCGTGCCCGTCTGGGCGATGTTGCCCCAATAGGTCCGGGTGGGTTCATCGGTCAGGTTGTTGACCTGCGCAAGCAGCTTGAGCCCCTGCAGCGCGCTGCCCTCCTGGAACTGGTACGACAGCTGCGCATCCATCACCGTCTCCTTGGCGCTGGTCAGGATCAGCTCGCTGATGCCGATCTGAGGGCTGACGAAGCTGGAGCGATGGCGGGTGCTCAGACGTGCGCCGAACCCTGCCTTTTCATAGAACACGGTCGGGTTGAAGACATGCTCGGAGAGGCCCGGCAGCGGCAGGTTGATCGATGCGCCGCTGGTCGCGCTGGGGAATTCCAGATCACTTTGGCTGTAGGCATAGTTGATCTGGACCCCAAGACCATCGAACGGAGCGGGCAGTTCGACGAAGGTCTTGGAGAACTGGATTTCGAAGCCATAGACATAGCCGCCATCGCCATTGATCGGCGAGGAGAAGCTGCCGACAGCGTTGCCGGGCTGGTTGGTTCCGGGGATCGGCGGCGGCGTGATGCCGTTTTCGACATAGTTGAACTGCGGGATCGTGCCGTTGATGATGTACGAGCTCAGGTCCTTGTAGAACGCGCCGATCGCCAGCACGCCCGAGTTGCCGAAATAATGCTCGTACGCCAGGTCGAACTGGTTGGCGCGATAGGGCGACAGATCGGGGTTGCCGCCGCTGCCGCTGGTGTTGCCGTCCGATCCGGTGTTGACGCTGATCGATCCGCGCAGCTCGAAGAAGCGCGGGCGCGAGATCTGGCGGCTGTAGCTGGCGCGCAGGATGTCGCGGTCGGACAGGTCGAGGATCAGGTTCACCGAGGGCAGGAAGTCGTTGAACGTCCGCCCGCGGGTCACCGGCCTGCGGTTTTCGCGTGCCGGCGGCGGCGTCGCCGGGTTGTCGACCAGATTGGGGTCGGCAAAGTTCACCGTCGAGCTCTGGTCGGTGCGGATATAGCGGGCGCCGATGTTGCCGTGGAAGCGCAGGCCGCCCAGTTCGGTATCGAAGTCCATCTGCGCATAGCCCGCATAGGTTTCCTCATCGATCCGGAAGCTCTGGTCGATGGTGAAGTCGAACGCGATCTGGTCGGTCGGCTGGCGGACGCCGAAACTGTTGCCGAAGGCGAAGTTGAACGCGCCGTCGATATCGACCACCGCAAAGTTGGGCAGCCCGGCGTTGGCATAGCCACCCGAAAAGCCCGCCTGCTGCACGATGTTGGCCGGAACCGCGATCGCGTTGCCCGGAACGCCGAAGGTGTTGAACGAGGTCACGAGGCGATCGCCACGCCGGTCGGCATAACGGAAGCCCACCCGCAGCGCGTCGAGGAAATTGGCCTCGTCGAAGCGGACCACCAGATCGGCGGCAGCCGCGAACAGTTCGTCGCTGTCCGACTGCGGTACCAGGAACTGGCCGTCGAGCAGATAGCCGCCACCCGCCGGATCGACATCGGTGAAGTCCGAGGTGATCGACCGGATCGTCGGCAGGCGCGTGCCGTTGAGCTGATAGTCGACCGAGATCAGGCCCGGGATCGAATCCGCGCGGCGCAGCCCGGCGGGCGTCGCCGCATAAGGCCGCAGGTTGATCCCGGCGTTGTTGAAGAAGCTGGTGCCCTTGGAATAGCCGACATCGACCGACAGCGTGGCACGGTCGCTGAAGTCATAGGCCAGGTTGCCGCCGATGGTGTAGAGTTCGTCGCGGCGGCTTTCGTCCTGGTTGACCAGCTCGGTCCCCAGGCCGAAGCCGAAACCGTTGCTGCCGACGCGGTTGACGATCTGTCCGCCCACCAGGGCATTGTTGGCGATCACCGGGTTGATGAACTGGTTGTCGCCCGACTGCGGCGAGACGATGCGGATGCCGCGGCGCTTCACATCGGACCTGAAGCGCGAATAATAGCCGTCAATCAGCACGCGCAGGTTGCTTGTCGGCTCCCACTGGATCACGCCGATCGCGGCATCGCGGGTTTCGCGCCCGCCGAACTGGATGCCTTCGAACCCGAAGTTGAGCGAATCGACGGTGCCGTCGCCGTTGAGGTCGCGTGTCGGTGAGCCGTTGGTGCCGGGCAGCGGAAAGTCGAACTGCACGAAGCGCGTGGCGACATTGGGCTGGTACAGCCGCGCATAGCCGAACGCGACACCCAGCGTGTCGTCGAGCAACTTGGCCTGAACCGAACCCGAAACGCGGTAGCCATAAGACGAGACATCGGGGCTTTCGCTGGCGCGGTCGTTGTACAGCCCGCGCAGGTTGATCGCTCCCTTGAAGCTTTCGGCGTTGTCGAGCGGCCGCACGGTCTTGAGCTCGACCTTGCCCGCAATCCCGCCTTCGATGTGGCTGGCAAGCGGGGTCTTGTAGACCGCAGCCTGGCTGATCAGTTCGGACGGGTACTGGTCGAACTCGATGACGCGGTTGCCGCTGGTCGCGACCTGTTCGCGCCCGTTGAGTGTGGCGGACACCAGATCCTGCGAAAGGCCGCGGATGTTGATCGCGCTGGCCTGGCCGCCGGTGCGCTGCGAGGTGACGCCGGGCAGGCGGGCGAGCGATTCCGCGATCGAGACATCGGGAAGCCCCGCAATGTCGTCTGCGGTCACCACATCGACGATGAAGTTGCTCTCGCGCTTGGCGGCGATCGAGTTTTCCACGCTGGCCCGGAAGCCGGTGACGATGATGACGCCCGCGTCCTCGTCGATGGCGGCGCCCGATTGCTGTGCGGCATCGGTATCCTGGGCTGCGGCCGGTGCGGCGAACGCGGCACCGATCATCAGCGCGGTGGAAAGGGTGGCAAGGCTGGCGCGGCCGGATGCAAGGCGCAGACGACGGGCGCGAAAAATCGCTTTCATAATCACTCTCCCCAGGGACCCCGTCCAGCGTCTGGCGGGGATCAATTCATGGCGTCTGGACGGCTGCCAGAGCCGCCGGTTTTCAGATGAACCGGTCGGGCAGTTGAATAACCTTTGCAGGGCGATGACAAAAGGCATACGCATACGTATTCAACATTATGCAGACCAAAAACCCCGGAAAACGGCGGTTTTACCAGGGTTTGGAGAGGCGCGGGGCATCATGGGACGCAGGCCGACGTCATTCGACATCGCACAGCTGGCGGGGGTTTCGCAGCCCACGGTGTCGCGCGCGCTGAGCGGAAATCCTTCGGTCAACGAGCAGACCCGGCGGCGGATTCAGGCGATCGCCGCCCAGCTCAATTACTCGGTCGACAAGAACGCATCGTCGCTGCGCAGGCAGCAGGCGAACACGCTGGCATTGCTGTTCTTCGAGGACCCGACGCCCGATGATTCGATGATCAATCCGTTCTTCCTCGCGATGCTCGGATCGATCACCCGCACCGCCTCGCGCGCGGGGTTCGACCTGCTGATCTCGTTCCAGCAGCTCTCCAGCGACTGGCATGTCGATTATCAGGACAGCCACAAGGCCGATGGCATCATCCTGCTGGGCTATGGCGATTACGAGGATTATCGCGCGCGGCTGACCCATCTGGTCGAACAGGGCACGCATTTCGTGCGCTGGGGATCGCCCATGGCCAACGAGCCGGGGATCACTCTGGGATCGGAGAACCGCAGCGGCGGCTATGCCGCGACCCGGCACCTGGTCGAGCGCGGACGGCGGCGGATCGGTTTCATCGGCACCGCATCGAGCCACGCGCCCGAGTTCGAGGACCGCTGGCGCGGCTATTGCGATGCGCTGGCCGAGGCGGGGCTGGATGCCGACCCCGCGCTGCAGCGCAACGCGGTGACCTCCGAGGAATCGGGGCGCGAGGCGATGCTCTCGCTGCTGGCCGCGGGCACGCCCTTCGATGCGGTGTTCGCCGCGTCCGACCTGATCGCCATCGGCGCGATGCGGGCGCTGGCCGAACATGGGTTGTCGATTCCCGGCGATGTCGCGGTGATCGGTTTCGACGATATCCCCGCCGCAAGCTTCACCAGCCCGCCGCTGACCACGGTCAGCCAGGATGTGAAGGCCGCAGGTGAGGCGCTGGTCGATACGCTGCTGCGCAAGATTCGCGGACAGAAAGTCGAGCCCTATATGCTGCCGACCCAGCTTGTCTTGCGCGGATCGAGCGGCTGACCCGCCGGGTTGCGCAGCCAAGTATACGTATGCGCTGATGTTGTGCGCCAAAGGTGGCTCTGCCACGGTCGGCCCGCTTGAAGACCCGGATCGACACGGGCCGGAGCCTATCGTTTGATCCCGGGGAGAGGCACATGATCGCGGAAAAACCGCGCAAGAGCTTTTGGCAGCTGTTCAACCTGAGCTTCGGGTTCTTCGGCATCCAGATCGGCTTTGCGCTGCAGAATGCGAACATGAGCCGCATCTTCCAGTCGCTGGGCGAAAGTCTCGACAACCTGCCCGCGCTTTGGGTCGCAGCCCCGCTCACCGGCCTGCTGGTGCAGCCGATCGTCGGCCATTATTCGGACCGCACCTGGACCCGGCTCGGCCGCCGCCGCCCCTATTTTCTCGCAGGGGCCGTGCTCGCCGCGCTGTCGCTGGTGATCATGCCGATGGCGCAATCGCTGCTGCTCGCCGCGATGATGCTGTGGATCCTCGATGCCTCGCTCAACATCTCGATGGAGCCGTTCCGCGCCTTTGTCGGCGACAGCCTGCGCAAGGACCAGCACACGCTTGGCTATGCGGTGCAGACCGCATTCATCGGCGCAGGCGCGGTGGCGGGATCGCTGTTCCCCTATCTGCTGACCGGTCTTGGCGTCGCCAACACCGATGCCGCAGGCGGCGTGCCCGATACCGTGCGCTACAGCTTCTGGTTCGGTGGCGCGGCGCTGTTCGTCGCGGTGCTGTGGACCATCGTCACGACGAGCGAATACAGCCCCGACGAGATGCAGGCGTTCGCTGAAGCCGATACCGACGAGCCGCAGGCCCCGCCGATGCGCGCGCTCGCCGCGCGCGGCCCCCGCACCGCGCTGGCCTGGCTGGTGGCGGGGGTTGTGGTCATCGCGCTTGTCTGGCGGATGGACCTTGAGAAGGAGGTCTATCTGCTCGGCGGATTGCTCGCGGCTTATGGTCTGATCAGCCTGGCTGCGATCCATCTCGCCCGCGCCGGGCGCGACAACAACCTGCTCAGCCACATCGTCGGTGACTTCTCGGGCATGCCGCCGATCATGAAGCGATTGTCGCTGGTGCAGTTCTTCAGCTGGTCGGCGCTGTTCATCATGTGGATCTACACCACCCCCGTGGTCGCGCAGGCGATGTTCGCCACCACCGATGCAGGCAGCGCGGCGTTCAACGACGCGGGCAACTGGGTGGGCGTGCTGTTTGCGGTTTACAACGGCGTCGCGGCGGTCGCTGCGCTGACGTTGCTGCCCTGGCTTGCTGCGCGGATGGGCAAGGTGCGTACCCATGCGCTGTGCCTGCTGTGCGGCGCGGCGGGTTTCGCAAGCTTCCTCGTTATCCGCGATCCCCAATGGCTGATCGCAAGCGAGATCGGCATCGGCATCGCCTGGGCCTCGATCCTCGCGATGCCCTATGCAATCCTCGCCTCCAGCCTGCCGCAAGCCAAGCTCGGGATCTTCATGGGGCTGTTCAACGTGTTTGTGGTGCTGCCCCAATTGCTGGTGGCCACCGTGATGGGGAGCCTGCTCAAGGCGTTCTTCCCGACCGAGCCGATCTGGACGATGGCGTTTGCCGCCGCCGTGCTGGCGCTGGCCGCGCTCGCCACCTTGCGGGTGCCCGAGCCGACGAGCTGACCCTTACGCGGCGGCCCGGCTGCGCATCGCATAGATGCCGAAGCTCGCGATCACCCCATAGCAGGCGATCGGCACCAGCATTGCAGCGGCAAGACCCGCGGTGTCGGCGGCAAAGCCTATCAGCACCGGAACGATCGCGCCGCCCACAATGGCGGTGCACAGCAGGCCGGACGCCTGCGGTGCTTCTGCGGTCATGCCTTCGGTCGCCAGGCTGAAGATCGTCGGGAACATGATCGAGTTGGCGAGCCCCACCGCGATCAGCGTCCACGCCGCCAGCGCGCCCGACGACAGCGCCGAGGTTGCGATCAGCGCGATCGCAGCGGCGGCAAAGCACAACAGCACCAGACCCGGCTTCACCAGCCGGAGAAGCACGGTGCCCGCCAGCCGCCCGACCAGCGCGCCCAGCCAATAAAGCGCCAGCAACCGCCCCGCCTCGACCTGGCTCAGCCCCAGCACGCGCTCGTCGCCAAGATAAGAGACAAGGTTGCTGCCGATGCCGACCTCCGCACCGACATACATGAAGATGCACAGCACGCCGAAGGCGAGACGAGGGCGACGCAGCAGCGCGAAGGTGCCCTCCAGCTTCACATCCTCGACGGCCTGCCCGTCGAGCGCCTTGCGCCACAGCCAGAAGAACGCGGCAATCGCGGTCAGCACCACCGCAAGCCCAAGATAGGCCTGGCCGATGATCGCGGTCTCCTGCACCCGGATCGCCTTGAGCGCGTCCGGGCTGAGCCCGGTTGCATCGACCGCGATGCTGTCACCCAGGATCAGCTCGGCGCCGCCATAGACCATCACGAACACGCCGATGGAATTGAACAATTGCGCGAAGGTCAGCCGACTGTGCGCGGTCTCCGCCGGGCCCAGTTGCAGGATCAGCGGGTTCACCGCCACCTGCAGCAGCGTGATCCCGCCGCCGATCATGAACAGCGCGACGAGGAACGAGATGTATTGCCCCGAATAGGTGGCAGGCAGGAACATCATGCACGCCAGCGCCATGATTGCAAAGCCCAGCACCACGCCGCGGACATAGCCCAGCTTCTTCATCACCAGCCCTGCCGGGATCGAGAAGATCGCATAGCTGGTGAAGAAGGCGAACTGGACGAGGTTGGCCTGCATGTAGGAGAGCTGGAACAGCCCCTTGAGCTTGGGGATCAGCACATCGTTGATGTTGGTGATCCCGCCGAACAGGAAGAACACCGCGACCACCAGCAGCTGCATCCGGCGGATATCCGCCTGGCTCATCCCGGGACGCTGCGGGCTCCCGCCGCGCTCGATGCTGCTCATCCCCATGCCTGCCATCCGTCACCTCTCCCTGCCGCGCCCCGCTTTGCCGGGGGTCGTACCAAAGCCGAAGAGTGCCGCACTCGCGGCGATCATGCGCCATGAATACGTATGTGCTGCAGCCGCGCGAGCGCCGGGGCGAGAGCGCCCGTCGCGCCAGTATCGGCCCTAGGCACCGCTCGTCCGTCTTGCCGGGTGTAAACTTTGGCTTATCTTCTTTCTGGCATAGGCCGGGTGTCGCCACCTTGCCGGGAGCCATTCATGCTGGAGATAAACCACAAGACCATGCTGGCAAATGCTGCTCCGCTGGGGGCGATCGATTGTGCGGTGGTGCCCGGGGTGGCATCGGCAGTGGACCGGCTTGCGGCGCAGGCCCCCGCCAGCCACGCCTTCCTGCGCGCCGCCTGGTTCTGCCGCGGCGAGCCCGAGGCGATATCGACGCTGGTGGCGCGGCGCGGCGATGGCAGCGAAATTCTGGCCCTTCCGATGCGGCAGATGGGTCCGGCGGGGCTGAAGGCGCGTGCGCTGGCGGGCAGTTACTGGCCGTTCCGCAGCGCGGCGATCGATAAGGCCGCTGGGGTCGACGACATCCGTGCCGTGCTCGATCATCCCGCCGCGCGCGCGGCGATCGGCCCGCTGCTGCGGCTGGGGCCGATCTACCAGGACGACCGGCTGGCGCAGCTCGTGGCCGCCGCCGCCGAAGCTACCGGCTGGCATGTGCTGACCCGCGATATGGGGCAAAGCTTCATTCAGGATCTTCCCGGTCCCGGCGCACCCGATCCATGGCCCAGCAAGTCGCGCCGCAAGAAGATCCGCCGCATGATCGCCAAGCTGGAAGAGCTCGGGCCGTTGACATTGCGCATCGTGCGCGGCGACGCCTGGTCGCGCCGGGTGTTCCACGATCTGGCGCGGATCGAGGAAAACAGCTGGGTGGGCAAGCGCACCGATCGCAGCGGCGCCAAGTTCCTCAACTCGCACATGCTCGCGCACTGGCAGCGGGCGGTGGTCGATCCCGAGCTGGCCGAGATGCTTGCCGCAACGCTGCTCTATGTCGGCGACAAGCCGGTGGCGTTCTCGCTCGATCTGACCTGCGGATCGCTGCAATACGGCATTGCCAGCAGCTATGACGATGCCTTCGCCGCATTTTCTCCGGGCCAGATCGTCACGCTGCATGGAATCGATGACAGCGTCGCGCGCGGCGTGCGCCAGATCGACTGGGGCGCGGGCGACAGCGGCTACAAGCAGGAGCTTGGTGCGCGGCCCGGGTCGCGCATCCACGACCTGCTGCTGGTGCGCAGTGCGACGATCGCCGCGGCGCTGCGCCCTAGGTGGGAGGAGTCCGCCGGATCGGGCACGCTCGCCATCGCCACCGGGCTTGCCGATGCGATCAAGGCCTCGGGCCTGCCATCGAGCGCCACGATCAAGCGGCTGCTGATGTCGGGCCTGACGCTTTCCGCAGCCGCCGCGCTGATGGTCGAGTGACCACGGCGCCGCGCCGCTATCACGCTGCCAGATCGCGCTCGATGATCGTCTGGCCGCCGCCATCGACGCGCTGCCAGTCGAGATCGCCGACATAGCGCCAGGCGAACTGCCCCGCGTCATCCAGCGCCAGCAGGTGCAGCCAGCGGTTGTCGAACAGCGCGCGCACGCCCGGGTGCTTCTCCAGGATCGCGGTCATCGCCTCCACCGGGGCCTCGATGCACACGCTCAGCCGCAGCGGTTCGTGCACCAGGCTGCTGCCATCGTGCACCGACTGGAACGGCAGCCCGGCGCGCATCGTGCCGCCATAGCCTTCCACCACCCCGATCCCGCCGATGACGTTGTGGATCAGCTTGTTGCCACCGCCGAACACCTCGGGCGCCACGGCCGAGCCGTAATATTGCAGGCTGATCCAGCTTGCGACCACCACCGGCGCGGTCATGATCAGCTCCAGCACGCCAAAGCCCTGATCCTGCTGCCAGCAATAGTCATGCAGGAAGGCGCGACCCTCCAGGCTCCTGCCGCTGGTGCGGCTGCGCGGTGCGGCGATGAACGCGCGGCATCCTGCCAGCGCCCATTCGGGGCGGATTTCGGCCCAGTCGCGGCTGCGACGAGCAACGTCCGCGGCCGATCCGGCGCGCGGCAGGCGCAGCGCGCGCTCGCCGCGTGCGACCAATCCGGCGCTCGCCAGCCACGTGCGCGCGCGGGCCAGATCGTCGGAATGCGCGGGCGAGGGGTGGTCGCCGTCATAGATCAGCACGGTGTCGGTGGTGGTGTCGTGCAGCGCTGCCAGAAACAGCGTTTCGGCCGGGACCTGGATACCTGCAGCCGCAAGCCCACCGCGCACCGCAGGATCGTTGAGCAGGCTGGCCAGCAGCCGGGCGTTGACCTCGCCCGAATAGCCGCCGCAGGCGCCGCAGTGCAGGCCGCTGGCGTGCGGATTGTTGACGACATTGGCGCCATGGCCGACCAGCAGCACCAGCGGCGCGAAATCGGCGGTCAGCGACATCGCGCGCAGGATCGAACCGGCTGCAGCGATGCGCTCCTCCAGGCTCAGCGCGGGATCGGGCCGCGGCATCGGATCGTTGGGCAGCCTGGTGCGCTTCAGTCCCAGCCCGTCGCGCAGCAGCTTGCCGAGATAGACCGGGCCCGCCGCCTCGACAAAGGCGAAGGACGACACCGCCGCGAGCTTGAACCGCCCCCAGGCCCGGCGTGCGCGCGACAGATAGCGCGCGGCGCGATCATCGGCTGCGTCCTCCGCGCCGCCTGCGCAGCTGGTCAATTTGGGGTTGAGCAGCACCGGCAGCCGGTGTTCCGCCACATCCGAGGCAAAGCGCCGGTGCGAAGCGCCCAGACCGAAGAAGCCGGCAATGCCCAGCGTGCGGATGCCGGGATCGACCGCCTCGAGCGAGCGGCGGAACACTTCGGACCGCACATCGATGCAGAACGCCGCCTGCAGCAGCGGGGGTCCGGCAGGGCAGACGGGCGCGCCGCCGGCGAGGATCTGGCCGATTTCGCGCTGGCCCGCGCGCTCGGCGGCTTCCTGCAGGATGGCGTCGATCACCTGCTCCTCGCCGGGCAGCGCCGGGGCGGCATGCGATGCGACCACGTGCGTCCAGGCGTCGATGATGCTGGAGCGGTACTGCGCGAACAGCGCATCCTCCCACAACAGACGGATGCACAGGAAATCGGTGAGCGCGCTGTCATGCTCGCCTGCAAGTTCGGCCTGCCACAGCCGGTAGCGCGCATATTGCGCCCAGCCGCCAAGGCTCGCCAGCAGCGCGTGGAAATAGGTCGGCATCGCCTCTGCGGGCATCGCCAGCCGACCAACGCTCGCGGCCATGGCGTCGGCCGGGCTGTCGGGGGCTTCGGCGACAAAGGCGGCAAAGCCCTTGAGGCCGACGATTTCGGGCGTCAGGTCGTGCGTCGCCACCGCCTGCCAGGCGCGCCATGCGCATTTGCCGCGCGGCGCGGCCCACAGCGCCTGGCCTTCGTCGCTCCATGCACCGGCCCAGGTGCCGAAGCGCTCGGCGATGACCGCGGGCCAGTCGATGCCGGAGACGCGCGCGGCGAGATCGGCGATCGTCGGCAGCGGGTCCTGGCGCACATGCGGGCGCTGCGCGGCGAGTTTCAGTTCCGCGACCGAGGCGGGTCGCGGTGACGAGGTGCTGGCGGCCAGCGCCGCTGCCAGATCGGCATCGCTGATCGCGCCACTGGCGATCCGCTCGCGGTACCAGCTGCGCGGCATGGTCACCGGGGCATCGCTGATCCGGGCGAGCAGCGCGCCGGTCGCGGCGAGATCCAGATCGGATTGGCCGAGATAGGGGTTGACCGCCACGCTGGAGGCCAGCGGCCAGACCGGCGGGATGGCGCGCGCGGCGGTATCGGCCAGGGCTGCGATATCCGGCCCTGCCGGGGCGGTCTTGATCGGGGTGGTGTGCATCACGGCAATCTCCTTGTGGGTCGGCAGCGGGGTCACGGATGGGTCACAGGCGGGTCACATCCGGGTCACAGGGGACGACGCAGCGCCCAGCCGCTCAGCAGCCGATCGAACAGCGCATTGGCATACAGGCCATTGGACAGATGGACCCTCAGGCCCGCCGCCGCGGGGTGATAGGCCCACAGCGGGAACATCGACTGGGCAAAGGCGACCAGGCCAAAGCTCACCACCGCCAGGATGATCAGCACCCATTCCAGCGGGCCGGGGGCAGGGGTCGCAGGCAGCGTCCCCATCATCAGCCAGTCGGCCAGGATGTGCAGCATGAAATAACCCAGCGAGGCGACCAGCGAATAGGCGACCATCCGGCGCATCAGCGCCACCGGCGCGGCACCCGCGAGCCCCTGCGCCAGCAGATACGCGACGCCGAAGATCAGGATTGCGCCCAGCGCGTTGGACTGCGGCGACTTGTCGGCAAAGCCGAACGCCCAGCCCATGGCGACATAGATGGTGATGGCAGCGACAAAGGCGCTGGTCACCGCTGCAGTGCCGGGGATGGCGACCGGGCCCGGCCGCCGCAGCGCCGCGATCCGCTCGACCGCGCCGCCCGAGGCGAGGAAGCTGTGCGCCTTGTACAGCGAGTGCGCGATGATGTGCAGCATCGCCAGCGGGAACAGCGCCAGGCCGCACTGCATGATCATGAAGCCCATCTGGGCGACGGTGGACCAGGCCAGCGAGGTCTTGACCGCGGGCTGGGTGAGCATGACCAGCCCGCCGAACAGCGCGGTGAACCCGCCCACCATCACCAGCCCGGCCATGACTGCAGGCGACATCAGCATGACATCGGCAAAGCGGATAAGCAGAAAGCCGCCAGCATTGATGACCCCGGCATGGAGCAGCGCGGACACCGGGGTCGGCGCCTCCATCACTTCGGTCAGCCAGCCGTGCAGCGGGAATTGCGCGGATTTGAGGATCGCGGCGAGCGCAAGGCCCAGCACCGCAACGGTGACGCCTGCGCCCCCCTGGCCATCGCGCGCGGCATCGAGGATGGTGATGATATCGCCGGTGCCATAGAGCGCCGCGAGCAGCGCGACCGCGCCGATCAGCGCGGCATCGGCGACGCGAGCGGTCATGGCCTTCTTGCGCGCGACGCGCTGCGCGGCGGCGCGGTGCGGATAGAACAGCAGCAGGCGGTGCAGGCACAGGCTGGTTGCGATCCACGCCAGCGCCAGCTGCACCAGATTGCCTGCCAGCGCGAGCAGCAGCACGCTTGCCAGCGTGAATGCCAGCCATGCTTGGAAATAGGCGCGGCGGGGCTCTTCGGCCATGTATGTGCGCGAATAACGCAGCACCACCCAGCCGATAAATGCGACCAGCACCATGATCGGCAGGCTCACCGCGTCCAGCCGGACCGACAGCCCCGCCTGGTGCCACACCAGCAGGTCGGTCGTCGCTGGCCCGGCGCGGACGATCTGCGCCACCGCTGTCACGCCGAGCGCGAGGCATGCCAGCATGCCCGCCTCCAGCACCAGGCCGGTCACCCGGGCGTGGCGGTCTCCAGCGACCAGTGCCACCAGTCCAAGGCCTGCAAAGCCGGCTATCGCCAGAGCGAGGCAAATCGCGATGTCCATTGTCTTTCCGTCTCCGTGCCGCCCCGTCGGGAGCGAAGCGATCACATCCGGATAACGCGGGTCGGATGCTTCGGAAAATACAATGAAACTAAGATTTAGTTCTTGAAAAAAGAACTAACCGATTTTTGCGATCTCGAGCAGCTGGTCGACCAGCGGGTGGGGGAAGCGCCGCGACTGGGTCATCGCATAGAAGGATTCGGTGAGGCCGGGGATTACCATGATCTCGTGCAGCAGCCCCGCGCTGAGCTCGTCGCGCACAACGATCGGGGGCACCACGCCGATGCCGGTGCCGGCGCGCAGCAGCAGCCGCAGCATCGCCATGTCATCGGCCTCTGCCACGATATTGGGCAGAATTCCCAGCCGGTCGACCATCAGGTCGAAATCGGCGCGCATCCCGCTGTCCTTGGCGGGAAGCACCAGCCGCATGGTCACCAGCATGTCGCGCAGCGTCATGCGTGCGACATCGACCCGCTGCGGCCCGATCAGGCTGACCGGCGCCTGATCGACCAGATGCGCCACCCAGTTGGTGCTGCTGTCGCGAAAAGGCAGGCGGTTGGTGAGCAGCACGTCGAGCTCGTGCGCCTCCAGCGCCTTCACCAGATCGCGCGGCGAGCCCGACCGGATCACCAGATGCACGTCATCGCGGCCCACCATCGGTGCCAGGAAGCGCATCTGGAAGTTGCGCGACAGTGTCGAGAGCGCACCAACGCGCAGGTGCCGCCGGCTCGCGCCGCTGCCGCCTGCAAAGGTCGCCATCATCTCGTTGGCGGTCTCGAACATGCTGTCGGCATAATTGAGCGCGACCCGCCCGGCTTCGGTCAGTTCGAGCCTGCGCCCGCGCCGCTCGAACAGCTGATGGCCGACGCTTTCTTCGAGCAGGCGGATCTGGGTCGACAGCGCGGATTGCGACACGTTGAGCCGGCGTGCGGCGTTGGTGAGATTGCCGTCATGCGCAACCGCATGAAAATAGCGCAGGTGCTTGAAATTGAGGTGCATGGCGTCCCGGATCCCCCTTCAATTCCCAAAATACGAACGATTAGTCCATTTTATTGAATTTCCTCGATGAGGGCAATCCGTTTAGGCGAACAAGAGTCAAACGTTCCATACGAGGTTCCCCACCATGGAAGCACGCCCCGAACAGCCTGATCTGCCCGCCAACTCCCCCCAGGCTGTGGATGGCTGCGCCCCTGACCGGATGTCCGCAGTTCCATCCGGTCAGGGGATATCTGCGCGCCCCCGGCCTGCGCCCGGCCCCGTGCTCAGCCTGGTGCCAGGCTCTGTCCTGACGCTGGGCCAGACGTCGCAATCGGTGCCCGGCGACTGGCAGCAGGCGCTCGACCGGCTGGCTGCCTGGCTCGATCTCGACATCAGGCTGATCCCTGTTCGGCCGGTGAGCGAGCTGCGCCGCGCGGCGGCCTGGGCCTCTTCGATTGCGAGTGCAGCCACGGTTCCGGTTTTCGCGCCGTGGCAGGCTGTTTCACCGGTCGCGCTTCAGGGCGGCGGCCACGCGTTCCTGCCGCGGGCCTCTTGGGTCGCAAGCTACCTGCATGACCAGGGGTCGGGCAAAAAGCTCAAGGCGGGCGGGCTGGATATCATGCTGATGTCGCCGCTGCCCGCAGCCTGCGCGGTCGATGACGAATGCGGCGCGCCGATGCCCCGCGCCGATGCGATGCAGACGATGCTGCAGGCAGCGCGGCAGGAAGGGCGCAGCCGCGTTGCCATCATCGTCGATTCCCGGCGCCGCAACGCCATGGTACGCCGCCTGCTGATCGCGGGTCGTCCCGCGGCCCGCGACGATCTGCAGATCGAAGTGCTGACCATAGAGGACGCCTTGTGCCATCTGGTGCGGCATGCAGGCCGATGGGATGCCATTGTGGTTCTGCCCGATCTGCGCAGCCTGATCTTTGCGATGCTTGCCGAGACCAGCGGCATCCGCAGCCCTTGGCCGATGCTGTGGCATCAGCGCGATTTCAGCGGCGTATCGGGCGAAGCGCTCGACGAGGCGGATGCGGTGCTGCCGCTCAACGCCCCCTTGCTGGTGCAGGCGCTGGCACTGGCTGCATCTCAGGCAGGCATGCGCCAGGCAGCGCACCGGCTGCAGCAGGGCGCGGCGCGCGTCTGGGATTGCGGCATCATCACCCCGGGCAGGGGCTCGGTCGCGCCCTATGTCACCGAAGTCAGCGATCAGGAGTTCATCGAACAGATGTGCGGGGGCATCGCAGGTTCGCCGCGCAAGCCCGCGCCATGGCGCGCGATTACCCCGGTCCAGACCGCAGCGCGGCCCGCAGCCCGCCCCACATTGCGCCTCGTTTCCGCCATTACAGGTCAATAAGCCCATGCCAAGCCGCCAGATTGTCGCCAACGAACTCGCCACCGTGCTGCGCCAGATATCGCACCCGGACCGCATCCGGCTGATCCAGAAGCTGCGGGTGGGTGACCAGACCGTCAACGAGATGGCCGCCGCGCTCGACATCACCCCCACCCGGCTGTCGCAGCATCTTGCGGTGCTGCGCGCGCTGGGACTGGTTGAGATCAAGTCGATCGGCCAGAACCGGTTTTACCGGCTCACCCAGCCGCAGCTGGCGTTGTGGCTGATCGAGGGCATCGATTTCATCGCCCACCGCATCGGTCGGGTAAGCGAAAGCGACATGGAGCACGCCAAAAGGCTGTGGGAAATGGATCCCGTCGGCGCGCACTGACTGGCGGCGGTCTCGTTCGGGCTTCGAGCGAAATCCCGCAAATCCAGGCGCCTATGACTAACGGTGGACATACGCCGCCCGCTGCGCAAAAAGGGGTGCGAACCCGATACGCGCAGCGGAGGCGATGTGAGCGATTTTGACCGTCGATTGTTTCTGGCCGGAGCCGGTGCGGCGCTGCTTGGCGCCACCACCCGGGACACGCCGGGCCATGTGACGCTGCCGTTCGGCAATGGCACACGGCCGCTGGTGCGGATGCCCGGCAAGCGGGAGATGATCCTGCTCACCACCCGTCCTCCGCAGCTCGAAACCCCGTTCGGCGTGTTCGATGAAGGGCTGATCACCCCCAATGACGCGTTCTTCGTGCGCTATCACCTTTCGGGCCTGCCCAGCGAGATCGATCCGGGCAGCTTCCGGCTGAAGATCGGCGGGCATGTCACCGCCCCACTGGAGCTGACGCTCGAGAGCCTGCAGCGCGATTTTCCGGTCAGCGAGATCGTCGCGGTCAACCAGTGTTCGGGAAACAGCCGCGGGTTCGTGACTCCGCGCGTCGGCGGTGGGCAATTGGGCAACGGCGCGATGGGCAATGCGCGCTGGCGCGGCGTCGCGCTCAAGCACCTGCTCGCCAGGGCGGGCCTGCGCGAAGGCGCGCGGCAGGTCACCTTCAACGGCCTCGACAATCCGCCGATCGATACCGTCCCCGATTTCGTCAAGGCGCTGGATATCGATCATGCCATCGATGGCGAGGTGATGGTCGCGTTCGCGATGAACGGCGCAGACCTGCCGTTCCTCAACGGCTATCCGCTGCGCCTGATCGTTCCAGGGCATTTCGGCACCTATTGGGTCAAGCATTTGAACGAGATCAACGTGGTGGACAAGGACTTCGACGGATACTGGATGACGACCGCCTATCGCATTCCCGACAACGACTGCGCCTGTGTCGAGCCCGGCACCAAGCCCGACAAGACCGTGCCGATCGGCCGGTTCAATGTGCGCTCGTTCGTCACCAGCCATGCCGATGGCGCGAAGGTTTCCGCCGGGCAGAGCACAGAGCTGCGCGGCATCGCGTTCGCCGGGGGCGATCCGGTGAAACAGGTGCTCGTTTCCGCCGATGATGGCCGCAGCTGGCAGGCGGCGCGGCTGGGCGAGGATGCGGGGCGCTATTCGTTCCGGCCATGGCGGCTGGGCGTGACCCTGGCCCGGGGGCGGCATGCGATCAAGGTGCGCGCGGTCACGGCAGGCGGAGAGATGCAGCCGTTCGACGCGCGCTGGCAGCCTGCGGGCTATATGCGCAATGCCGTGGAAACCGTGCAAGTGGAGGCGGTGTGATGGGACCGGGTGGACAGAACGCCGCAGTGGCAGGCTTCGTCGTGGTTGCCGCGCTCGCGGTGCTGGCGGTGTTTCCGCAACCAGGGTCCGGGGAGCGCGCGCAGCCGCCATCCTCGCTGGAACCGGTTGCGTTCGTGATGCCGCAGGAGACCACGCCGCCCGAACTCGCCGATGCGGGCGCCGAGCTGGTGGTCTCGACATGCTCGGCCTGCCACTCGCTCGAGTATATCACCACCCAGCCGCGCGGCATGGGTGACAAGTTCTGGCACGATTCGGTCGCCAAGATGATCAAGGTCTATGGCGCGCCGATCGAACCTGCGGATGCACAAGCGATCGGCGACATCCTTGCCGGCCGCTTCGGCCAGGCAGCCCAGCTGCCGTGAATGCGCGGGTAGCGCCGCGTTTCACTCCAACCGATCAGTTGATCAGCATCACCGCCGCGAACGAGGCGAGCAGGCTGACCAGCGTCGCGATCGCCACGGGAATGGCCGGGCGGATGCCGGTTTCCATCAGCAGGTCAAGCCGGCTGCGCATGGCGGTAGCGATCACCGCGATCAGCAGCAGGCCCTTCGATACGCTGAGCGCGAAATCGCGTGCGGGCGCGGGGATCGCAACCAGCGAATTGAGCAACACCACGCCGAAGAACGCGACGATGAACCATGGCAGCGCCAGCCTCTTCCACAGCGGGCCACCTTCGGCCTTGCCTGCGCCGCCGATCAGCAGCCCGGTGATGATCACCACCGGCGCGAGCAGCGCGACGCGCGACAGCTTGACGATCGCGGCATAGCTGCCCGCGGCTTCGGAAAATGCATAGCCGCCGCCGATCGCCTGCGCGACGTCGTGGATCGAGGCGCCGATCAGAAAGCCTGCCTGCTCGTCGGTGAGGTTCAGATATTCGGCGAGGATCGGGTAGAGCGACATCGCCAGCGCGCTCGCCAGCGACACCACGACCAGGGTTATCGCGAACTGCGATTGGCTGACCCGCTCGCGCCCGATGATGCCATACAGCGCCATCGCCGCGCTCGCCCCGCAGATCGCGGTCGCGCCGCCCGCGAGTATGCCGGTATAGACCGACTGGCCGACCAGCCGCGCACCGACGATCCCGGCCACGAAGGTCAGCGTCATGATCGCAGCGAGCGCGGCAAAGGGCTCTGGGCCCAGCGATCCGATCTGGCTGAAGGTCACCTGCAGCCCCAGCAGCACCACGCCGAAGCGCAGGCAGGTGCGCGACGCGAAATCGAGCCCCATATGGCTGCGCGGATCACGCGCGACAAAGCTCAGCGACAGCCCGATCAGCAGCCCCAGCAGGATGATCGGGAACATATAATGTTCGGACAGCCACGCCGCCGCTGCCGCGGCAATCGCGCAGATCACCAGTCCCTGGAAAACGGTTTCGCGCGGTTTGGCGGGATCCGATGGGGCATCGCTTCCAGGCTTGGGGCTGGCTTCGGCCAGATACATCTCGCCGAACAGGTCGCCTGCCGCGGGCAGCGAATCCCAGTCAATCTCCTGCCGTTTCACGCGTGGCTCTCCCTGACCTGACCACAAAGTATGTCCTTCGGTGTCATATAGGGCTTTTCTTACGCTCGGGAGCGGCTATCGTGCAAGCAAGAAGCGCCGCATAAGCGTGCACCACCGGGAGGATTGCGCAATGAACGAGGCCCAGAAACAAACGGCGCAACAGGGCGTCGCGCGCGGCGCGGCGATTGCGCTGGTGGCGCTGCTGTTCCTGGGCAATGCTCTCAACTATGTCGACCGGCAGGTGCTGGCGCTGTTGAAGCCCACGCTGGAAGCCGAATTCGGCTGGTCGGACGCGGACTATGCGCATCTCGGCTCCTCCTTCCAGATCGCGGCCGCTGGCACCTTGCTGTTCGTCGGCTGGTTCGTCGACCGGCTGGGGGTACGCGTCGCCTATTCGATCGCGGTCGTGGTGTGGAGCGCGGCCGGCATGGCGCATGCGCTGGCGCAGACGGTGCAGCAGTTCGTCGCCGCGCGGATCGTGCTGGCGGCGGGCGAATCGGTCAGCACGCCGGCGGGGCTCAAGGCCGCGGCGATGTATCTGCCGGTCAAGGAACGCAACTTCGCCATTGGCCTGATCAACACCGCGCCCAATATCGGCGCGATCATCACCCCGCTGCTGATCCCGCCGTTCGCGCTCGCCTTTGGCTGGCAGGCAGCGTTCTGGGTCACGGGAGCGCTCGGCTTCGTCTGGCTCGCGGGCTGGTGGTATGGCACCCGCAACCTGAAACCCCTGGGAGACATCCCAGAGCGCGCGCGCGTGCCGTGGGGAATACTGCTCTCCGACCGCAGGACCTGGACAGTGATCGGCGCGAAGTTCTGCATCGATGCGGTGTGGTGGTTCGTGCTGTTCTGGATGCCCGATTTCTTCAATCGCCAGTTCAACATGGCGCAGGGCGACCTAGGCTGGCCGATCGCGATCATCTTCACGCTGGCCGCGCTGGGCGCGATCACCTCGGGCGGGCTGTATCCGATCCTGCTCAGCCGCGGCATGAGCGTCAATGCTGCGCGCAAGACCTCGATGCTGTTCTATGCGGTCGTCGTGCTGGCGATGCCGCTGGCGCTGACCACCGGCAGTCCGTGGATCGCCGCGGTGCTGATCGGCCTTGGCCTGTTCGCGCATCAGGGCTTTTCGACCAACGTCTTCGGCATGACCGCCGACATCATCCCCGCCACCCGCGTCGCCAGCGTCATCGCACTGGGCGCGGTGGCGGGCAACCTGTCGGGCACCGCGATCATCGAGTTCGCAGGCTACTCGCTGGGCAGCGGCATGGGCTATGTGCCATTGTTCGCGATCTGCGGCAGCGCGTATCTGGTCGCGCTGGCGTTCATCCAGGTGATGATCCCGAAGCTCAAGCTGGCGGCGAAGTGAGCTTTAGGTCCAACTTCCTCTGCAATCTCTGTCCATGTCAAACTGTGCAAGTCGGCGGCGGAGATTTCTTTCAAACTCCTCTTGGGTTCCGCTCAAACCTTGTGGCTTGCGGATTTCTGTCAAAGGAACGCCAATCCGCGCGAGCGTGAATTGCCATTCTCGATCATTCATGAATTGCCGATTGAGCCAGCTGTTTTGCAACGCGATGATTTCTGGCACAGCGGACTTGCCGTCGGGACCTAGCCGGCAAAGGGCGACCATTGCGGCATCGATCGGTCCGATTTCTGCTGGAACCATCGCGTTGGGAGATGCGGCGCGCGCTTTTGCCGTGCGCTCCACATGTTCGCGCATGATCGTCAAAAGCAATGGGACGGAACTCCTGCCATAGGCGGACTGGCGTATAATCAGACCCCGGGCATGCAGCCGCGTCTCAGGATCGTTGAGGATCGCAAGATCATCCTCGCTTGGCCCTTCGGCCAGTGTTTCGGGCGCAGCTTGCTCTGTTACGGTAACCAATTGCGCAGAAAGAGGCGTCACGACTTCGGGTCGTTCAAAATCGCGCGCCAGACGCCGCTTGATCGGCGCCTCCAGCTCAGCCACCCTTTGCCCAAGCACACGAGACGCATGCCACATGCCCTGAAACGTCGTTACGCGGTCGTCCTCGATCAACGCAATCAGAAGTGCTATATCTGCATCGGTCAGGCTTGCGCGATTCAGTGACCGCATCCAACTGTCCGCCAGACCAAAGGCGGGATCATTGACTGGCCTTCCCGCGTCATCGAGCGCGGCACGCAGGCTTGCTGCCATCGCATCTCTTGAAACGTCCTTCCATACGGCAGATACTTTGAGGCCATGCCCAAGATTGGTATAATTGAGCAACAGTTCGTCATCCTTTTGCCAGATCGGTTCATCCGGTTCATGATTCGCGAGTTTCGAGCGGGACCAGCCGACATGTCCGCAAAGATCTCCGCATGAGGCGACAAAGCCAGGGCCGATCGGTCGATCGAGGATGGGGACGGATATGAACTGACGCCGCATGACGATTGCGCCGCTGGAGTCACGAATCTCTAATTGGTGATCGCTGATTGGGAGCTGGTCATAGGTCCACTTCCACTCTTCTGGATTGCGGTAGCCGCCAGTATCTTGGTGCGTCTTGATGATGAAGTCGGGCTTGGTCGCCTGCTTGTCTGCGACGATGCACTGCTCTGCAGAAAGCCGGATGCGCCATGCGTTTTCAAGGTTCCTGCGCGCGACAATGCCAGCCTGAGACCTTTCTTCATTGTCGAGCATCGGTTGTTCGGTTTCAGTTACGCGTCCAAATTCGCTTCGCAGTGCGTCGGGATTTTGGGGAAGTATGCTGGGGCGCGGACATTGCGATTTGTCGATCAGGCGGAAACGTGTAACGGCGCGCTCGCGTTCTCCATCGGCTATGATCGAAACACTCTCGACACCAGGGATGGCGAGCAAAGCTGCGCATTTCGCGTCGCAGTGAGGACGAAACACGGTTATGTGACCGGGTTCCTGCTCAACACTTTCATCCGGCGCACTATCGACCTGAAAGCCTTGAAGGGCTATGTGGCCGCGCAGCTCAATCCGGCGCTTTGGTATGACCTCTTCGACAAGTGCATCGCTAAAGCGGATCCTGGTTATCTCACGACTCTCGGAGCCGAGCGAAAACCAGAAAATGATCAGAGCGATGAAGAGGCCGCACAACGCCACCCGCCACAGGGCGAAGGGACCCAAGCGCAAATGCTGGTCGGTGCCGGAAGCCATGTTATCCATGGCTGCTGATTAAAATCATTTGGTTGCAGCGGAGTAAATGTTCCCTCGTGGAAAATAACCTTCATGATAATATTTTTGGGCGACAATCAACCTAGCAAGCAACACTAACGAGTACCCGCAAAAAAAAGGCCCCGGACTTTACGTCCGGAGCCCCTTTTTGCCCTGTGACCCGAAGGGCCTATGTTTTTTCCCGATTGCTCAGCGCAGTCTCGCCCGGAAGCTCACGCCGAAGTAGCGGTCTGCGTCGCGCGGGATCTGCAGGCGCTGGCCGGCGCTGACGTTGAGCAGCGCGTAGGCCTTGTCTGTGATGTTGCGCGCGAGGAAGCTGACGCGGTAGTTGTCTTCGGGGTCGGAGAACCCGATCGAGCCGTTCCAGATGCCATAGGCCGCGATCGGGCCGGATTCGCCGAGGTCGGAGAACTGGCGGCTGACGTGCCGGAAGTCGGTGTCCAGATAGACCTTCACCGCGCCCAGATCACGCTCGTAGCTGGTGCCGATGGTCCAGGTGAACTTCGGCGCCAGCGGCAGCTGGGTGCCGTTGCGGGCATCCGGAGCGTTGGTGGCGGGGTTGGGGTTGAAGCGCTTGACCGTGGCATCGGCATAGGCACCGCTCGCGCGCAGCGTCCAGCCATCGACCGGCACCGCGAGCAGATCGATCTCGAAGCCCTCGCTCTTCACCGATCCGGCGTTGGTCAGGTTCGAGACGACCGCGCCATTGAGCAGCACGAAGTTGTTCGCCTGGAAGCCGTCATAGGTGACGGTGAAGGCAGACGCGTTGACCTGGATGCGGTTGTCGAGGAACTGCGACTTGATGCCGATTTCGAACGCGTCGGAGGTTTCCTCGTCGATCGGGATCGCGTTGGTCGGCGCGGTGTGGTTGAAGAACACGTTGAACGCCGGGCCCTTGTAGCCGCGGGTGTAGCTGCCGTAGAGCATCACGTCTTCGGATGGCTTGAACTGCAGCGCGGCGCGGCCCGAAAGGTTGCCGTTGCTGCTCTGGCCACGCGAAGTGTTGGTGCCGTTACCGCCCGTGGCGATCGTGCCGCCGGCAGGGGCGCCGGAAACGCCGGGGCCGGTGGCCGGAAGGCCGGTGGTGGCGTTGATGCCCGGTGCGCGGGTGTGGACGAAGTCGAGCTCATCCCAGGTGTAGCGCAGGCCGCCGATCAGCGCGAGCTGCTCGGTCAGGCGATAGGTCGCCTGGCCGAAGATCGCGTAGTTGCGCGACTTGACGTCGCTGAACGAGGTCGCGGTCGGGAACAGCGTGTTGGTGCGATCGTTCACGTTGCACGGACGGCCACCGGTGATCGGATCGATCGGCAGGGTGGAGCTGTTGCAGGTGATGTTGCGGCGGGTGAAGTCCTGCTCGTTGTCCGAACCCCACAGGAAACCGCCGATCTGGTAGAAGAACGGCTTGGACTGGTCCGATGCCAGACGCACTTCGAGCGAGAGCTGTTCGGTGCGCACTTCGCCGTTGTCATGCAGTTCGCCGGTGCCGACGATCGCGCGGGGGAGGAAGTCACCCTCGCGGATTTCGGTGTTCTCCCAGTTGCGATAGCCCGCGACGACGCTGAGCACATGGTCGGTCAGCACATCGAAATCGCCCGAAGCGGTGAGGCTCCACTGGCGGTCGAGGGTGCGGGTCACGAGGTTGTGGTTGACGAAGCGCTGGTTGACGCCGCGCGCCACGCCGCCGGGCAGGCCGAGCTCGCGATCGAGCACCGCGCCGCGGCTGACGCCGGTAACATCGGCACAGCAATCGTCATCGGCTTCGAAATAATCGGCGATGAAGCGGAAGCGCGAACCGCCGCTGTCGTAATCGAGGATGGCGCGCGCACCGTAATGCTCATAGCCGTTGATGGTGTTGCGACGGCCGCCGTTGATGTTGGTGATGTTGCCATCGAAGGTGCCGTAGAAGCCGGTGACGCGGCCGGTCAGGCCTTCGCCCAGCGGGCCGGAGAGCGATGCGCGCAGGCGGTACTCCTGGCCCTCGAACAGTTCGGCGCGCGCTTCGGCCTGCAGCGTGTCGGTGCCGCCCTTGGAGATGATGTTGACGAGGCCGGCAGACGCGTTCTTGCCGAACAATGTGCCCTGGGGGCCGCGCAGCACTTCAAGCCGCTCGGCGTCGACCAGATCCATGAAGGCCTGGCCCGAACGGCTGAGCACCACGCCATCGACCACGGTCGAGACGCTGGGTTCGGCGGCGACCGAGAATGTAATGGTGCCGACGCCGCGCATCACGATGGCGCTGTTGGCGCTGGTGGTGCCCTTGCGGAAGGTCACCGAAGGAACGAGCTGAGTCAGCCCTTCCAGGCTGGTGACGCCGGTGGCTTCGAGCCGGTCGGCGGTGATCGCGGTGATCGAGATCGGCACATCCTGCACGTTCTCTGCGACCTTCTGCGCGGTCACGACGATTTCGGCGATCCCGCCGGTGTCTTCCTGCGCGGCATCCTGCGCGAAAGCGGGAGTGGCAAAGCCAAGCGACAGCGCGGTGGCGGACAGCGCCAGGGCGCGTGCGGACGGGTACTTGGTGAACGTCATGTGTAACCTCTCCCTGCGAGAATGCGGTCGTAGCGGGGGCTTGTCGCCCCTTGATATGGTCGCCGCGATTGCCCCTTGATCTGCTATGACTGTCCCGATATGTCAAGCGGTGTCAGAAAAACGGGCGGAGGCTGCGGCCAATCTGCCACAGTCCCGGCTGCGGGGTGAGGATAATAGCTTGAAACTGCGGCTGGACGCCGGAAATGACGGGTTCGATCTCCGCTTCGGGGATCATGTGGTGTTGCGTCACCGCCAATCCTGTCCTGCGGTGGTCATGGCGCGGGGCAACCCCGATATCCTGATGATTCGCGGCAATTTCCGCATTTCCGATTCTCCTGAAGGTGCCATTGCGCCTGCGGGTTGGCGCACCTGCTATCAGGGCGTCGAACTGCTCGACGGCGATGTGCCCGTTGTGCGGATCGAGCTGGCCGGGAGCACACTCAGGCTGCGCGCGCTGATCCAGGGCTATGACCGGCTGCGCGTCAATTTTCACGCCGAACCCGGCGAAACCGTCTGGGGCGGCGGCGAGCAGATGAGCTATCTGGCGCTGAACGGCCGCGCCTTCCCGATCTGGACCAGCGAGCCAGGTGTCGGGCGCGACAAGTCGACCGAGCTCACGCAGATCATGGATGCCGACGGCATGGCGGGCGGCGATTACTGGAACACCAATTACCCCCAGCCGACGTTCCTCACCTCGCGCTGGTTGGCGGTGCATCTCGATGCCAGCTGCTACAGCGTGCTCGATTTCACCGATCCTGCAATCCATGCGGTCGATGTGTGGAGCGGCGCGGCGACGTTCGAGATTTTCGCCGACACCGGCCCGACAGGCCTGGTCGCACAGCTCTCCACCCGTTTCGGACGCCAGCCGCAATTGCCCGATTGGGCGATCGGCGGCGCGATCGTCGGGCTGAAGTCGGGCGCGTCGAGCTTCGAAAGGCTCGAGCGGTTCATCGAGGCGGGCACAGCGGTTTCCGCGGTGTGGTGCGAGGACTGGGCGGGGGTCCGCGAAACTAGCTTCGGCCGCCGCCTGTTCTGGGACTGGCACAGCGGCGCGCGCAGTGCAGAGCGTTATCCCGATCTCAAGGCGCGCATCGATGATCTCCATGCACGCGGCATCCGCTTCATGGCTTATGCCAACCCCTATATCGCGGTCGATGGCGATCTCTACGAGGAGGGCCGCGCGGGCGGCCATTTCTGCCTGCAGCGCGAAAGCGATGACGTCCACCTTGTCGATTTCGGCGAGTTCGATTGCGGCGTGGTCGATTTCACCCGCGCGCAGACCCGCGCCTGGTTTGCCGAACGCGTGCTCGGCCGCGAAATGCTCGACATCGGCATCGATGGCTGGATGGCCGATTTCGGCGAATATCTGCCCACCGACCTGCGCCTCGCCGACGGTTCCGACCCGATGGAGGCGCACAATCTGTGGCCGGTGTTGTGGGCCGAGGTCAACGCGCGCGCGGTCGAAAGCCGGGGACGCACCGGCGATGCGGTGTTCTTCATGCGCGCCGGGTTTTCGGGCGTGCAGGCGCATTGCCCGTTGCTGTGGGCGGGCGACCAGTCGGTCGATTTCACCCGGCACGACGGCATCGGCACGGTGATCACCGGCGCGCTGTCCGCAGGGCTGGTCGGCAACGCCTACAGCCATTCGGACTGCGGCGGCTACACCTCGCTGCACGGCAACGTGCGCAGCGAAGAGCTGATGCAGCGCTGGTGCGAACTTTCGGCCTTCGCGCCGGTGATGCGCAGCCACGAGGGCAACCGCCCCGACGACAATCTGCAATATAACAGCAGCGCCGACCTGCTCGCCTGTTTCGCCCGCTGGAGCCGGGCGCACGCGCACCTTGCCCCCTATGTCCGCCACCTGTGCACCGAGGCCAGCGAGGCCGGGCTCCCTGCGCAGCGGCCCTTGTTCCTGCATTACCCCTATGATGCTGCGCTCTTTACGGTGCAGGACCAGTTTCTCTACGGTGCCGACCTGCTGGTGGCACCAGTGATCGAGCAGGGGGCGTTGCAGCGCCAGGTCATCCTTCCGGGCGAACGGCCCTGGCGGCATGTCTGGACGGGCGAGGACTTCGCCCCCGGGGTTCACGACATCCCTGCTCCGATCGGTCAGCCACCGGTGTTTTACCGCCCGGACAGCGACTTTGCCGCGCTGTTCGCGGGGATGAAAGGGGTGCTGGAGGAATGAGCGAGCGGGCCAACATCAAGGACGTGGCGGCGCGGGCAGGGGTTGCGGTCAAGACCGTCAGCCGGGTGCTCAACGGCCACCCCTATGTCAGCACCGAAACCCGCACCCGGGTCGAGGACGCGATGCGCGCGCTCGATTTCCGGCCCAGCGTCGCCGCGCGCATCCTGTCGGGCGGCAAGTCGAACCAGATCGCGCTGATCTACGACAACCACAGCCCCTATTACATGTTTCAGATCCAGACCGGCTGCTGGGACTTCTGCCGCGCCAACCATATCCGGCTGCTCGCCCAGCCGGTCGATGTCGCCGATCCCGATGTCGGCGAGCAGGTGCGCGGGCTGGTCACCGAGACGCATGTCGATGGCATCATCCTGTCTTCGCCGGTGACCGATTGCGACCCGGTGCTGCGCGCGCTCGAGGCGCTCGACGTGCCGTTCGTGCGGATTTCGCCCGGCACCAATCACGCGCTGACGAGTTCGGTGTTCATGGACGATGCCCAGGCCGCCGATGACATGACCACCCATCTGATCAACGCCGGGCACCGCCGCATCGGCTTCATCAAGGGCCACCACAATCACATGGCCTCCGACGACCGGCTTTTCGGCTATCGCCGCGCGCTCGACCGGGCGGGGTTGCCGTACGATCCGGTGCTGGTGTGCGATGGCGAGTTCGACTTCGATTCGGGCGTACGCGGCGGGCGGATGCTGCTCGATCTTCCGCAGCGGCCCAGCGCGATCTTCGCCTCGAACGACGACATGGCCGCGGGCGTGCTTGCCGTCGCGCATGATCGCGGGATGGTCGTGCCCGCGCAGCTTTCGGTTGCGGGCTTCGACGATACCACGCTGGCGCGCACCGTGTGGCCGCCGCTCACCACCATCCATCAGCCGATGATCGAACTGGCGCGCACCGCCACCGAGATCCTGATTGCCGGCGGCGATATCTCGCATCGGCGCCTTCCCCACACCTTAATCGAACGCGCCTCGGTTGCGCCCCCTGACAGGACTTTTTCATGAGTGAATTGCCAATGCCTCCTGCCTTCCGTCCGCTTGGGCGCAGCGATATCGCGGTGTCCCCGATTGCGTGGGGCATGTGGCGGCTTGCCGACAATGGCCGCAGCGCGGCGGAAGCTACGACGCTGGTGCACGCCGCGCTCGACGCCGGTATCAACTTCCTCGACACCGCCGATATCTATGGCTTCAATGGCACCGGCGGTTTCGGCGATGCCGAGGCGCTGCTGGGCGAGGTGATCGCGGCGGAGCCCGGCCTGCGCGAACGCATGGTGCTGGCCACCAAGGGCGGCATCCTGCCGCCGCTGCCATACGACCAGAGCGGCGACTATCTGCGCAAGGCGATCGACGATTCGCTGCGCCGCCTCAAGGTCGACATGGTCGATCTGTGGCAGATCCACCGTCCCGACATCCTCGCGCACCCGCAGGAAACCGCGCGCGTGCTCGATGACGCGGTCTCGTCGGGCAAGATCCGTACCATCGGCGTGTCGAACTTCACCGTGCACCAGATCGCCGCGCTCGATCATTTTCTCGCGGAAAAGCTGGTCACCACCCAGCCCGAGATCAGCCCGCTGCGGATCGACTGCTTCGAGAACGGCGAGCTCGACCAGGCGATGATGCTTGGCCTCACCCCGATGGCGTGGTCGCCGCTGGGCGGCGGGCGTCTTGCTGCGCCTGAAACCCCGCAGGATATCGCGGTTGCAGCAGCGCTCGATGCGGTGGCCGGGGCGCAGGGCGTCTCGCGCACCGTCGCGGCTTATTCCTGGCTGATGGCGCATCCGGCGGGGATCGTCCCGATCATCGGATCGCAGCAGCCCGGCCGCATCGCCGAGGGCGCACAGGCGCTCAAGGTGCGCTGGACGCGGCAGGACTGGTACGCGGTGCTCGTCGCAGCGCGCGGCGTGCCGCTGCCCTGATGAAATGCCCAATGCTTCGACAAGCTCAGCATGAGCGGGGTTGGGGCGACAGATTAGAAAACATCCGCTCAGCCTGAGCCTGTCGAAGGCCCCGCGCCAGCCCAGCCCAGAGGAACCAACACATGACTCACCCCGTGACCACACCCGCCGGCCAACAGTGCGAAATCTCCTGGTTTTCGGCGCTGTGCGATGATGATTACGAGTTCCTCGGCGTGCCCGACCCGTATCTCAAATCGAGCTGGGAGCACTGCCGCAACATCGTGCTGCGCGCCGAAGAGGGCGGGTTCGACAACATCCTGCTGCCATCGGGCTATGCATTGGGTCTGGACACCACGGCGTTTGCCGCGGCTGTCGCCACCCAGGTCCGCCGCATCAAATTGCTCTGGGCGACGCGGATGGGCGAGGACTGGCCGCCGCAGCTGGCGCGCCGCATCGCGACCCTGGACCGCATCCTCGGTCCCAACGCCGCAGGCACCGGCGGACGGCTCAACGTCAACATCATCTCGTCCGACATGCCCGGCGAGAAGATCGAGTCCGGCCCGCGCTATGCCCGCGCGACCGAGATCATGAAGATCGTGAAAACCCTGCTCAACGGCGAGCATCTCAATTTCCAGGGCGAATTCTACCAGCTCGAGCTCGATCCCCCGCGCGTCGGCACGATCTCGGGGAAGTGCCCCGCCTTCTATTTCGGCGGCCTCAGCCATGATGCGCGCGAGTGCGCTGCGGAAGCATCGGACGTCTATCTGATGTGGCCCGACACGATGGACAAGGTCCGCGAGAACATCGCCGACCTCACCGCGCGCGCCGCGCGTTACGGCCGCACGCTCAAGTTCGGCTATCGCGCGCATGTCATCGTCCGCGAGACCGAGGACGAGGCGCGCGCTTATGCCGATCGCCTGCTGTCCAAGCTCGATGACGAGGCGGGCAGGGCGATCCGCGAACAGTCGCTCGACGCCAAGAACTTCGGCGTCCAGCGTCAGCAGGAGCTACGCGGCGCGGCCGATGGCGATGGTTTCGTCGAGGAAAACCTGTGGACCGGGATCGGCCGGGCGCGCTCTGGCTGCGGGGCCGCGATCGTCGGCACCCCCGATCAGGTGCTCGCCAAATTGCGCGCCTATCAGGCCGAGGGCATCGAGGCGTTCATCCTCTCGGGCTATCCGCACATGCAGGAAGCCGATATGTTCGCGCGTTACGTGCTGCCGCATATCCAGCATGGCCCGCTGAACATCTGATGGAGCAAGGCTTGCCCGGCGAACCTGCGATCTTCGACGTCGCCGTCATCGGCGGCGGCGTCAACGGCACCGGCATCGCGCGCGATGCCGCCGGGCGCGGCGCGAAGGTGCTGCTGCTCGAGGCGCAGGATCTTGCCAGCGGCACCTCGTCCAACTCGAGCAAGCTGATCCACGGGGGCTTGCGCTATCTTGAGCATTACGAGTTCGCCCTGGTGCGCGAGGCGCTGGGTGAGCGCGAGAAGCTCTGGAAAATCGCGCCGCACATCATCTGGCCGATGCGCTTCGTGCTGCCCTGGGTGAAGGGTCTGCGTCCGCGCTGGCTGCTCAGGCTCGGGCTGTTCCTCTATGACCATCTGGGGATGCGCAAGCTGCTGCTTGCCACCGAGACGATCCGGCTCGACCGGCATCCGGCGGGTGCACCGCTCAAGCCTGAATTCAAGCACGGCTTCGTCTATTCGGACGGCTGGGTCGATGATGCCCGGCTGGTGGTGTTGAACGCGCGCGACGCGGCGGATCACGGCGCGGAGGTGCACACCCGCTGCCCGGTGAACAAGCTCGAGCGCGAAGGCGCCCTGTGGCGCATCGAGACCGCGAAGGGCAGCTTCACCGCACGCTCGGTGATCAATGCCGCCGGGCCTTCGGTGCTCGGCATCCTGGGCCGGAGTGGTGAGACGCCCAAACAGTCGATCCGGCTGGTGCGCGGGTCGCACATCGTGGTGCCCAGGCTGTTCGATCACCCGTTTCCCTATTTCTTCCAGCTTCCCGATGGCCGCATCTTCTTTGCGATCCCCTATGAGCAGGACTTCACGCTGATCGGCACCACCGACCGCGATCACACGCCCGGCGAGCCGATCGTCGCCAGCGACGAGGAAATCGCCTATCTGTGCGAGGGCGCGAGCCGGTTCTTCGCCAAGCCCGTGACGCCATCGCAGGTCGTGTGGAGCTATTCGGGTGTGCGGCCGCTGGTCGACGACGGATCGGGCAAGCCCGAGGCCGCGACGCGCGGCTATCGCTTCGACGTCAGCGAGCCCCAAGAAGGCGCGCCGATCCTCTCGGTGTTCGGCGGCAAGATCACCACTTTCCGCACGCTGGCGCAGGAGGCGGTCGACCGCATGGCCGAGCGTATGCCGGCGCTCGCAGGTGCGCACTGGACCGACACCAGGCCGCTGCCCGGCGGGGATTTCGGGGTGGACGATGTCAACCGGCAGATCACCAATCTGCGCGCGCGCTACCCGTTTCTGGAAGCAAAATGGGCCGACCGCCTGATCCGCTCTTATGGAACGCTGGCCACCAAGGTGCTGGGCGATGCGACCAGCCTGGCAGACTGCGGCGAGCATTTCGGCTACGGCCTCACGGCACGCGAAGTGCGCTATCTGATCGCCAACGAATGGGCGCGAGAGGCCGATGATGTGCTGTGGCGGCGCACCAAGCTGGGCCTGCGCCTCTCGGCATCCGAGCAGGACAATCTGCGCAGCTTCTTCACCAAGGAAACCATGTCATGACACCGCGTATCGTCGCCATCGGCGGCACCGTCTCCGCCGGCAGCACCACCGAGCTCACGCTGCGCACCGCGATGGCGAGCGCGGCGGCGCACGGCGCCGAAGTGCAGCTGTTCGACGGGGCCTATCTCGCCGCGCTGCCGCATTACCGTAGCTCCGCGCACACGGGCGCGGAGGGCAGTGAACTGGTCGAGGCGGTGCGGCAGGCCGATGGTCTGCTGCTCGCAGCGCCCGGCTATCACGGCACGATCTCCGGACTGGTCAAGAATGCGCTCGATTATCTCGAGGACCTGTCCAAGGACAGCCGGCCCTATCTCGATGGCCGCGCGGTCGGGCTGATCGCGACCGCTTATGGCGACCAGGCGACGATGAGCACGATGCAGACGCTGCGCAGCATTGTCCATGCGCTGCGCGGCTGGCCGACCCCGATGGGGGCGACGATCCGTACCTTTCCCGGGCTGTTCTCGGTCGATGGCGAATGCCTTGACGACCGCGCGCGGCTGCAGCTCGAGCTGGTCGGCCAGCAGGTGGTGCACGGTGCGATGAGCCTTTCGGCGATGGCAAAGGCTGGCGCATGAGCGGGGTGCAACCTGCGTTGGATGCGCTGGCCCGGGGCGAGGTGATCATCGTTACTGGCGATCGCTTCCGCCGCGGCGACATGGATTTCTGCGTCGCAGCCCATCACGCCAGCGCCGATGCGATCAACTTCCTCGCCACCCATGGCCGCGGGCTGATCTGCCTCGCGATGCGGCAGGACCGCGCCGAGCAACTGGGGATCAGCCTGATGAACCCCGGCACCGAGCGCCAGTCGGGCAGGCCGCTGGGCCGGTCGATCGAGGCCGCAGAAGGCGTCACCACCGGCATTTCCGCCGCCGACCGCGCGCAGACCGTCAAGGTCGCGATCCAGCCCGATGCGACCTCCGAACACATCGTCTCGCCCGGGCATGTCTTTCCGCTGATCACCGCGCCGGGCGGGGTGCGGGAACGCGCCGCAGCCGCTGAAGCCGCGGTCGATCTGTGCCAGCGCGCCGGTGTCGGCGATGCGGCGGTGATCTGCGCGATCATGCGCGACGATGGCGAAATGGCCCGGCCTGCCGACATTGCCGATCTGGTGGCGCGGTTCGGGCTTGCGGTCGCCAACATTGACGATCTGCTGGAAATCGCGGAACCGGGCGCGCAACGATAAAACAACCGGGGATGGGGCCTGAAGCATGACTGACAACCGTTTCCTGCTGGTGCTCGACGAAGGCACCACGTCGACGCGCGCGATCCTGTATTCGCTGACCGGGGACATGATCGCGACGTCGCAGCAGGATATCACCCAGCATTATCCCGCGCCGGGCTTGGTCGAGCACGACGCTGCCGAGATCTGGGACAAGACGCTGCAGTGCGCGCGGGCGATGGTCGAGCGGGCAGGGGGTGCAGAGACGATCGAGGCGATCGGCGTCACCAACCAGCGCGAGACCGTGGTGGCGTGGGACCGCAGCACCGGCAAGCCCTTGTGCCGCGCGATCGTCTGGCAGGACCGCCGCACCGAGGAGCAGTGTCGCAGCTTGCGCGATGCGGGGCACGAGCCTGCGATCCAGACCGCCACCGGGCTGCTGCTCGATCCGTATTTCTCCGCCACCAAGATGGCCTGGGTGCTCAAGAACGTCGAAGGCGCCGCGGCGTTGGGCGACCGGCTGGCGTTCGGCACCGTCGAAAGCTGGCTGGTGTGGAACCTCACCGGCGGGCTGCACATCACCGATGTCTCCAATGCCAGCCGCACCTCGCTGTTCCCGCTGACGGCAAGCTCGTGGGACGATGGGCTTTGCGATCTGTTCGGCGTCCCGCGCGCTGCGCTGCCCGAGATCGTGCCGAGTGCCGGCGAATTCGGGACGACGAAACCTGAATTGCTGGGAGCGGCGATCCCGATCACCGGGCTTGCCGGTGACCAGCAGGCCGCGACCATCGGCCAGGGTTGCTTCGCGCACGGCCAGACCAAGGCAACGCTCGGCACCGGCGCGTTCGTGCTCGCCAACATGGGCCAGACCCCGCCGCGCTCGGAGCACCGGCTGCTCGGCACCGTGCTGTGCGAAGTCGGTGGCACGCGGACGTTCGCACTCGAGGGATCGGTGTTCGTCGCAGGAAGCCTGGTCAAATGGCTGCGCGACAGCATCGGCATGCTGGGCAATGCGGCCGAAAGCGAGGCGCTGGCCCGGTCGGTGCCCGACAGCGGCGGCGTGGTCGTGGTCCCTGCGTTGTCAGGGCTCGGCGCGCCCTATTGGCTGCCCGATGCGCGCGGCAGCATCACCGGACTGTCGTTCGCGACCACGCGCGCGCACATCATCCGCGCTTCGCTCGAATCGGTCGCCAATGTGTTCCACGATCTGGCGCGCGCCTTTGCTGCCGATGGCGCGGGCTGGTCGGTGCTGCGGCTGGATGGCGGCATGAGCGCCAACGACTGGCTGGCGCAGGATATCGCCGATGTGCTGGCGATCCCGTGCGAGCGCCCCGCCGATGTCGAGACCACCGCGCGTGGTGCCGCGATCCTCGCGGCGGTGGGCGCAGGGCATTATACCTCGCTCGAGGATGCCAAGGTCATGGTGTCGAGCACCCAGGTGTTCGAACCCCGGATGGCGGCGCAAGCGCGCGATACCCGGCTCAAGCATTGGAAAACCGCGCTGGGGATCTGACTAGCGGCCGGGCATCCCGATCTCGGCCAGCAGGCGCGGCATCTGCTGCTTGAACGGGAAGAACCCTTTCCTGGCGTGCGGCCAGAAGATGTCGTCCCATTCGCGGCGGACCTGCACCAGCGGAATGCCTTCGGCGGCGAGCACTGGTGCTGCCTGCGCGAGCGCGTCGGCGATCGGCCCGACTGGCGCAAAGGCCGTGACGATCTGGCGTGCGCCTGCTTGGTGTGCAGCATCGATCAGCGTGGCGGCATCCAGCCGGGCGGCCGGATTGGCACTGCAACCGAAATGGTCGGTTACCCGCACGCCTACATCGGCGGATGCGGCGCGCACGAATGCGCGCGCGCCATCGCCCCACAACAGGGCGTCATCATTGGCGATCAGCGCCGCGCGCCAGTCGCCCTCGCGCGGCAAGGCCGATTCCGGGTGCATATCCTCCGGCGTCACCAGCAGCAGCGCTGGCGTCCGCGGGTTGCGGGGTGCCAGCTGTGGCACCGGCTGCGCGGGCTCCATAGCAGCCTCGCTCAGCGGCTCGGCCTGCTCTGCCAGCCCCTTGGGTGCAAAGCGGCCGTTGGTGTAGCGCGCGATGTTGTCGGCGGTGGCAAGATAGGTCTTGCCCGCTGTCTGCAGCCCCGCGACCCAGCGCCACGACAGGGTGTTGCTCGCCGCATCCGCATCGATCAGATGCCGCAGGAAGAAGTCCGCGCCCAGCGCCCAGGGCAGCCTCAGCGTGAAAATCCAGATCGAGGCGAACCACATCCGGGCATGGTTGTGCAGACATCCGGTGGCGACGAGCTCTCGCGCCCAGTCGTCGAAACCCTCGATGCCGGTTCGCCCCGCTTCGGCGTCCGCGATCGCGCGGGTGTCACGGAATGCATCGCGCTGCCGGTCGCGCTCGGCCACAAACCTGGCCCACACCTGCGGCCGCATCTCGAGCCAGCCCTTCCAGTAGGTGCGCCACAGCACCTCCTGCACGTATTTCTCGCAAGCGTGCAGCGAATGCTTCGCCAGCACCGCGCCTGCCGTCTCCTGCTCGGTCAGCAACCGGTAGCGCAGATAGGGCGACAGCCGGGAGACCGCCGCAGGCGCGTCCGGGCCGGGGTCGGTGTTGCGACCCATCGCATAATCGGCCCCGGCGTGCGGCACGAAGGCAGCCAGCCGGTCGAGCCCGGCAGCGCGGGTCGGCGGGAACAGCGGTGGCTCGCTCATCGCCTGGCGAGCAGCCTCTGCAGCCGTGGCCGCACCACCAGAAAGCGCAGATACAGCCATTCGAGCCCCCTGAGGATCACTGGATTGCGCGCCGCCACGCCCAACGGTTTGAGCACCGGGATCGCGCGCCACATCGCGGCAAACGCCGCTGCGCCCGACAGCAGCACGCCGTTTTCGCGCGCGTGGAACCGGGCGAGCAGTTCGCGCTGGTCGATCGGGCAGACGGCGTCGGGCGATGCCACGTCGACAAAGGCAATCGCCCCGCGCCGGTCCAGCCGCCGCATCAGCGCGATCTCGCGAAGGCACAGGGGGCAGGCGCCATCGAACCACACGGTCACCGCCGCTGGATCGGCGTCGGTCGGGATCGGATGGGCAAGGGGTACGGTCATCCCAAGCATATAGGGCGGACATCTCGACATGCCATAGCCTTGCCCTGATCCCAAGCTGCCCTATAACCCGCAGCATGTTGACCCGTACCCTTGTTCTCGCCGCAGCTTTGTGCGCCGTCCCCTTCACCAGCGTCCTTGCCCAGCCGGCGATGACGGTCGATCCCGACCGGCTGACCGAGACTGTGCGCACGCTCGCCTCCGATGTGTTCGAGGGCCGCGCGCCCGGAACGCGCGGAGAGGAGCGGACGCTGGGCTATCTTATCGCGCGGTTCGAGGCGCTGGGGCTCGAGCCTGCGGGGACCGATGGCGGCTGGCTGCAGAAGGTGCCGCTGCTCCACACCCGGCTGGGCACGCCTGAAAGGCTCGGCTTTGCGAGCCCCAAGGGCGCGATCGATCCGGTGCTGGCGCAGGATATCTATCTCTCCACCATCCGCCCGGACGATGCCGCGCGCATAGCCGACGCGCCTGTCGTGTTCGTCGGCTATGGCGTGAAGGCGCCCGAGCGCAGCTGGGACGATTTCAAGGGGACCGATCTCAAGGGCAAGGTCGCGGTGTTCCTGATCAACGATCCCGATTTCGCCGCCAAGCCCGGCGAGCCTGCCGCAGGCAAGTTCGGCGACCGGACGATGACCTATTATGGCCGCTGGACCTACAAGTTCGAGGAAGCCGCACGCCAAGGCGCGGTCGCCGCGCTGATCGTCCACAATGCTGCAGGTGTCGGCTACGGCTGGAACGTCGTGATCAGCCCGGGCGGCGAGAATTACGACATCGTCCGCCCGGCCGAGCAATTGACCAGCCTCAAGCTGCAGGGCTGGCTGTCGGCCGAGATGTCTGCAAGGCTGTTTGCGGCTGCGGGGCTGGATTTGGCGAAGCTTGAAGTCGCCGCGCGCGCGCCGGGCTTTCGTCCGGTCGAGCTCAAGGGCGTGACCCTGGGCGCGGATATTCCCGTGACCCCGGAGGTCGTTGACAGCCACAATGTGCTCGCCAGGATTCCCGGCACCACCCGGCCCGACGAGATCGTGATGTATGGCGCGCACTGGGATGCCTATGGCGCGGGCAAGCCCGATGCTGAAGGCCGCATCTATCGTGCCGGGGCCAATGACGATGCTTTGGGCATCGCCGGCATGTTCGAGATCGCGCGCGCCATGAAGGCAGGACCCGCCCCGCAGCGCAGCGTCGTCTTCGGCGCGTGGACGGCGGAAGAGCGCGGGCTGCTAGGCTCCGAATATTATGCCGCCAACCCGCTGTTCCCGATGGACAAGACGGTCGCCAATCTGGGGCTCGACATCCTGCAGACTGCCGGCGCTGCCAATGATGTCGTGCTCGTCGGCCGGGGACAGAACACGCTGGAGGACGACATGGCGCGGGTCGCCGCGACCCAGGGCCGCACCGTGACGCCCGAGAGCCTTCCCGAGCGCGGGCTGTTCTATCGCGCCGACCATTTCTCGTTCGCCAAGCGCGGCGTCCCGGTGATGCTGCTGATGGGGATTGCGGGCGCGGCGAACCTCAAGCAGGGCGGGGCGGCCGCGGGGCAGGCGTGGATCGATGCCTATACCGGCCAGTGCTATCACCAGGCGTGCGATGCCTGGGGGCCCGACTGGAACCTCGACGGCGCGGTGCAGGATATCGAGCTGATCGGCGTGATCGGTGCGGAGCTCGCCAACTCCGGCCGCTGGCCGCAATGGAAGGCAGGGTCCGAATTCAAGGCCATCCGCGACAAGGCGGGCGTGCCCGGGCAATAACTCAGGCGAGGCGGTCTGCGGAGATGATGTGGCGCCCCGGTGATGCCTTTACCGCCGCCTCGATCAGTGCGCTGGCGATATTCTCGGCCGGGCTGATCCGCCAGCCGCGCGGCAGCACCGGGCCGAACACGCGCAGGATCGCCTCGGACACGCGCTCTGCTGGCCGGAACTCGTCGCGGTCCCCGCCGATCAGGCCGGGGCGCACGATCGTGTAGCTGGGATAATCGAGCGCGGCGATGCTGGCTTCGACCTCGCCCTTGGTGCGGTTGTACAGCAGCCGCGATCCTGCATCTGCGCCGATCGCGGATACCAGCGCAAAGGCCTGTGCGCCGTGTGCTCGTGCGGCCTGTGCGACGGCCAGCGGATAGTCATGGTCGACCCGGAAGAATGCCGCATCCGACCCCGCCTTGGCCCGCGTGGTCCCGAGCGCGCAGATCACCGCGTCGCAGTGCCACCAGTCGGCATCCTGCGGCAGCGCATCGTAATCGACGATGGGGTTGGTGAGCCTGGGGTGCGGCGCCAGCGCGCTGCGGGTCGGAGCGATGACATGGCCGATGCGCGGGTCGTCGAGCGCCTTGGCAAGGACGATGCGGCCCACGAGCCCGGTGGCGCCTGCGATGAGAAGGGTGGTCATGTGGCTATCCAATCAGCAAAACGGCCAGCGTGGCAAGCGTTACCGATAATAGCAGGCAGCCATGGCCGCTACCCGCTGCGGCCCTGCGGGATGGGCCCGATCGCCGGGGTGCCGCCGCATCGAGGCCGACAGTGTCTCGAAGTCATCCGGTGCCATCCATCCCTGGATCCGCCCCTGCTCCACCGCCCAGCAATCCGCGCGCATCTCGCCGGCGCCGAATATGAAGTGCCCGCATTCGTGGGTGTACCAGAACATTTGCTCGGCGCGCGGGCGGTCGAGCAGCGCGGGATTCAGATAGATCCGGCCATGTTGCGCGGCGGCAATGTCGGCCATCGCCATCATGACGGTCTGCACCGGTCCGCATGTCGCCTGATACCCCGACAGGGTGAGGTCGCCTGCCAGAACGACCTGCTGTGCCGAGGCTGCATGAAAGGGCGAGCTTGCCGACATCAGAAAACAGGAAATGCAGATGAGCGTCTTCATCGCGTCTTGCCCTAGAATCGCGCCACAGTGAAATAACTGCAGGAGCGATTGAACCGACATCATCCAGGAAATTTCGTATCAAGTTGGATCAGCAACGATCCAGTCTCCATTTCGAAACACCAAGAAGAGATTTCCTTGCGAGACAATGTTGCGCAAAATCGATCGGCGATATTCATGCTACATGCCGAAGTGCATAACGTTCCCGACATTAGCGGGTTTAATTGCGGAAGCGATCAGCCGGATGGCTGGCGGCGTGGCGAATGCCCGCTCGCGCTGATACCGGCCATGCGCACAGGCCGGATACGGCAAAGCCCCAGCGGCTCGGACGCTGGGGTTCGGATGATATCGACAAGGAAAATGGTGGAGCCTAGCGGTATAAATTGTCAGCCTCAGGACAGATCGGGACGTCTCTAAGTCTATGATATAGAGGGGATTTCCGAAACGATGTGTCCAACTCTGGTTCGCCGCATTTCACTGCTGCCAAAGTGAAGTGTGGTACGAAATGATGGAACAGATTGAGGCTCATGGGTGGATTAACTGCACTTCAGGTGAAGAACGCAAAGCCGGGGCGACACGCCGACGGACGAGGTCTCTATTTGTTTGTCAGGGACAGCGGCTCGCGATCGTGGGTGTTGCGAACCCAGGCTGATGGGAAGCGGCGCGACATCGGGCTGGGTTCAGTCCGCGAGCTTTCGTTGGCGCAAGCTCGTGCCAGGGCCAGTGACGTCAAGGCTCAGATTCTGAGCGGCGAGTATTTCCGCCAGAAGCCAGAGCTAGTCCCGGCGCCTGCGCCAACATTCGCAGAAGCGGCCCGGCAATGTCATGAGGCGATAAAGGGCGGATGGCGAAACAAGCACCATCAGGCATCCTGGCTAGCTTCATTGGAACGGCACATTTTTCCCGCATTCGGATCGATCCCGGTCAATGAGATTACCAGCCTGATGGTACGGGATGCCCTAGCGCCGATCTGGTTGGGCATTCCTGAGACCGCCAGGCGCATTTTCCAGCGGATCCGCACCGTACTGGACTTCGCTCACATCAAAGGCTGGTGTGATCAGGAAGTTATTCTTCGTTCAGTAACAAGGGGGCTGCCACGACAGCCGCCTTGCGATAATCATTTCCCAGCAATGCCATATGCGCAGATACCGGCTTTATTCTCGAAACTGCGGACGCTGCCACAAACGGCTGGCAGGGATGCCCTGGCATTCACGGTTCTCACTGCTGCGCGATCGGGCGAAACCCGAAATGCACTCTGGACAGAATTCGACCTGGAGGCACGGGTATGGACCGTTCCTGCATCCCGAATGAAGATGGGCAAAGAACACAATGTTCCGCTGACTGCCCAAGCTATTGAGATCTTGCTCCGTCGATTGCTAATGCGAGATCATGAGGGAGGCTTTGTTTTTTCGTCATTCGGCAAGCGCCCCATCAGCGATATGACAATGTCCAAAACCCTTCGCGACATGGGCTATCCCGAGTTCACCGTCCACGGCTTTAGGAGCACCTTCACGGACTGGGCGGCTGAATGCACGGATTATCGAAAAGAGGTCGTTGATAAGGCGCTTGCGCACAAGCTTCAGGATCGGATTGAAGCGGCCTACAGACGGACCGATTTTTTCGAACGGCGGAGAAAGCTGATGGAGGATTGGTCAAGCTACTGCCAACCTGCTGAGAAGGCAGATGACGCCGGGGAAGCGCAGCTCCAATTTTTGATGGATGGTTTTTGACACCTGTTGAAAACGCGGTTTGCGTATGGACGAAATGCTCAGACCAGCGACCGGCTAGAGCATGCAGAGAATAAGCTGGGATATAAGCAAGACACATCGGTGATGTAACTCGGTATAGGAGTTCAATAGAATCAGCGTGACCTGCTGCCAAGAAAATGGCAGTCAGAAGAGATGTCATCTGAACCGAAAATTGGCCGCATTTTGGGGCTTTATGTTACGTTCCTGATTGCCTGTTCCATCATTTCAGCTGTCATGTTTGATGGACTTCCAGAATGGTTCAAGGGGCTCTTCATTCTGGTAGTTCCCGCGATGGTTGTTCGGGCCTTGCTCAAGCCTCGACCGTCGGCGGATGTCGAAGCTCTTCCCGAGTCAGCGAGCGTCCAGGCTAGGCATAGCATTTTGCCGGGGCTGCCCGGTGGCGAGATAAATCCCGCCGCCTACGCTGCAAGTCGCCCCCGAGCCCAGATGAGCGCTGCATCCACATCGAGCACAAAGTCAAAAGCTGCGTCCAATCGTCAACAAGGTTGGATAGCGCAAGGGCAGGTGGTCAGCATTGCCGGTCGGGACGTCGATGGGATGATTTATTTTGGCACTCCGGTGCAGATCGATGCCGGGTACTACGGGAATGGCTGTCGAGCGTATATTGATCCGTCGCTCCCCGTTGCACGAGCTGGTTCGGATATTGACGGCAACGGGATGTCGTACTGGCCTGGGTATTCAACCATACCCCCTGTTTGCAGGGCAACCTACCTAGATTGGCTTGCTGGCAATCGCCAAGATGGGGGGGTTAATCCGGGTTACATGTTCCTGTTTTTCTACGGATTGGAGAGGCGCTTTTTTGTCGATCAGCCATCCGATGATGAGCGACGGGTGATTGTGATGGAGGTTGCGCGCCTGAAAGCGCTGTTTTCCGGAAATAGCTCTGTTCAGAGATATCTGGGCGAATTTCTGGACGTGGCCCGCGTCATGGGAATGGGGGGCGCCCCACTCGACGACCCGACCTTGAAGCAAACGATCCTGGAAAACCGTAGCTGGGATTTACCATTCTCGTTGAAATTTGCGCTTGGCCGAATGATCACGGAGAACAAGCCCTTTGATGCTGACTGGATGCTTGTCTGGCTACAATGTCACCCAGAGCGGCGCTTCCGAACAGCAGCGAGCCGGTGTGGCGATGAATTTAAAGCGCTTTTCAAATCAAAATTCGACCTACGCTATCCGGATGGCCTAAAGGTACGAACTCCCCGCACAGCACTGAAAATAACCTATCGTGCAGCGTCGGGCGAATTCAATTGTTCTTTAGACGTCACGACCGGGGAAGGGAGGAATGTAGCCATCCCAGACATTTCTAACCTACGCTCGCCGGTTGAAAAGGCCCAATCGATAGCCGACGAAGCGATGGATGAACTTGAAAAATTCAGCCGCTATCTGGGCCGAAATCCCAACGGCAGAGGGACAATCGAAGCACAGGCACTTTTGCCAGCAGAGCTTTGGCACCTGTTCCCGTGCGAGCAGATGGAAGAGCTGAAAACTTGGTCAAAGCAGAAAATTTCAGCCAGCGGCCTCGTCCCAGTTGTTGAACTCATTGAGCGGCTGGAAGGCAATCTCCCTGAGAAGATCGGAAAGCGCAGTTTGACGAGTGCTGCAGATGTTCTGGCTCGAATCGGCTTTGGTATGGCCCCTGATCCGAGGTATTCCCTACGTGGGCCGAAAGTTGACGAACCGGTCGTAATCTTCGAGCTTGGAGAAATGGTGACTGGCCTGGAGGATGTTTCTTCGGCGTATCGATCAGAGTTGTTCGAGTTGGCCTTGGCCACCTTCGTCGCCCATTCTGACGGCAAGCTTGTTGAAGCTGAGCGGAGAGCGCTGCGCGATCGGATCGCGGCAGCGAAGCATATTTCGGACGTCGAACGAAAGCAGCTCCACGCGAACCTCGAGTGGTACATCAGTGTTCCTCCCGATATGTCGCTGTTGCGCAGCAGACTGAAAGACGCGGACGCCGAGCATCATATGGCGTTGCGGGCAGCGGTCGTTGCGATCGCACATGCTGACAGTGTCGTTCAATCTGAAGAAGTGGCTAGTATCGAGAAAATCTATAGGGCCTTGGGAATCGATCCGACCCTCGTCTATGCCGACCTGCATGCAGGCGACGTGCCGGATGGACCAGTCCGGGTCAGAGATGCCGAGGCGGGGGCCGTTGGCGAACAGATACCCGATGAGCCAAAGGCCAGAACTGCCTCACTTAACGCGGCGCGGATCGCTGCAATCCGAACAGACACGCAGCGGGTTTCCAGCGTGCTCGGCGAGATCTTTTCAAGCAACAATGAAATTGATGATGAGGTCGTCCCCGCACAACCGGTGCCTTCTTCGCTGCTTGGGCTAGACCCGAAGCACGCAATGCTGGTCGAGCAGATAGTCCAGCGCGAGCACTGGACCAATGAAGAGTTCAGCGAGCTCGCTGCGGAGCATAACCTGATGCCCTCCGGGGCGCTTGAGGCGATCAACGAGTGGGCGTACGGAAAGTTCGATGAGGCTCTGCTTGACGAGTATGAGGGCTATGACGTGGCAACGAGTATTGCGGAACCACTGAGAGCCGAGCTTGCGAAGGTGAACTGATTGATGTCGAGGCTGAAACCACGCGAACGTGATGCAATTGTCCAGGCACTGCGTGCTGGCGTGGTCCCAAAACTGGGCCTGCGCCACATTCAGGTCGGACGCGCCCGAGAGATCGAAGAGCTGGTCAAGGACATGGACCGCATCGCTGACGGCGGCTCCGCTATCCGCTTCATTATCGGTGAATATGGCTCCGGAAAAACCTTCTTCATGAATTTAATCCGACTGGTGGCGCTAGAAAAAGGCCTAGTTGTCATGTTTGCTGACCTTGCGCCTGACCGGCGTATTCATGCAAGTGGGGGGCAGGCGCGAGGACTGTATGCGGAAATGGCCCGAAATCTTTCTACACGGACAAAGCCTGATGGCGGTGCTCTCGCTAATGTGGTGGAGCGCTTTGTAAGCCAGGCGCAGCAAGATGCCGAAGCGAAGGATTTGACTCCCGGCGAAGTTATACGCCAACGCCTGGCCCATTTTGAAGAACTGACAGGCGGCTTCGACTTTGCCCAGGTTATCCGTCGCTATTGGGAAGGACATGAAACTGGGGATGACGAACTCAAATCTGCCGCCATTCGCTGGCTGCGCGGGGAATTTGCAACCAAGACCGACGCCCGCAAAGCATTGGGGGTTCGCACCATTGTAGATGACGCGAGTGTCTATGATCACCTCAAGCTGATGTCTGCTTTTGTATGTGAAGCAGGCTACAAGGGACTGCTGGTTGGCCTGGATGAAATGGTCAACCTCTATAAGCTGACCTCATCTCAGGCCCGCAATGCCAATTACGAGCAAATCCTGCGCATTCTCAACGACGTCCTGCAAGGCAGTGCCGAAAATCTAGGTTTCCTGATGGGAGGAACGCCGGAATTTCTGATGAACACGCGTCGTGGCCTCTACAGCTACGAAGCTTTGCAGTCTCGGCTTGCCGAGAACACATTTGCACGAGAAGGGCTCGTGGACCTCTCAGGACCCGTGGTACGGCTCGCGAGCCTGACACCCGAAGACCTTTTTGTGCTTTTGGCGAACATTCGAGCGGTTGTGCAGGGGGAAGGCGAGCCCTTGCCAGATCATGCTTTGGAAGCGTTTATGGCTCACTGCTCGGACAGAATTGGCGAGGCGTATTTTCGCACCCCGCGCAACACGGTGACGGCGTTCGTGAACCTCTTGGCAGTGCTTGAGCAAAACCCCGGCGTGAAATGGTCGGACCTTATCGAGAAGCTCGATGTGCCTGCAGACTCCGGCGACGACATGAGTGACGTGGACGAAACGGCAGGTGCCATTCCAGAGAATGATGAACTTGCCAGCTTTCGTCTGTGACCACCGCATTCGATAAGCTGGCACGACCAATCCAGAAATGGATCCGTGAACAGGGATGGAAGGAACTGCGCGATATTCAGGTGCGCGCGGCGCACGTCCTTACGGACAGCGGTTCCGACCTGATTATCGCTGCAAGCACGGCTGGAGGCAAGACTGAGGCGGCATTTCTGCCATTGCTCTCTCAAGTCATTGAGAGCCCCGCAGAGATGCCTGGATTTGATCTTCTTTACGTCGCGCCACTGAAGGCTCTCATCACTGATCAGGCGCGGCGACTGGAGGATATGTGTCGTGAGGCCGACATACCGGTAACACCTTGGCATGGTGACGTGTCGTCATCGATCAAGACGCGAGCCACGAAGCGCCCTCGCGGCGTATTGCTTATTACCCCGGAGTCTCTCGAAGCCCTTTTCATCCGGCGCGGTTTGGAAATACCGAGGCTGTTTGGGGCAACACGCGCGGTCATTCTTGATGAACTGCATTCCATCTTGGACAGCGAGCGTGGGATTCAGATGCGCTCGCTTCTAACCCGGCTTGAGATTTCTCTGAAGCGGCCAATTCGTCGTATCGGCTTGTCAGCGACGCTCGGCGATATGGGCCTAGCGAAAGCCTATCTTCGACCGGACAGTCCAGGCAATGTCGAGCTTATCATTGCCGATGGCGGTTCAGCCGAATTGCAGCTTCAACTTCGGGGCTATGTTGCGGGTGACAAGGGTGACGAGGGGCCTTCAGCAACAGATGCCATCACACAGCACCTTTTCCAACACCTCAGGGGAAGTGACAACTTGGTGTTTGCCGGCGCGCGTCAGGCGGTCGAAATCTATTCGGATCGGTTGCGTACATTGTGCGAGAATGAACATCTACCTCAGGAATTCTATCCTCACCATGCCAGCCTGTCCCGAGAGCATAGGGACTTTGTCGAGCGTCGATTGAAAGATAGCAGTTCGCCGACCACAGCCATCTGCACGTCAACACTCGAATTGGGGATCGACATTGGCGACGTGACCTGTGTCGGCCAGGTCGGTGCGCCTTTCAGCGTGGCTTCGCTCAAGCAAAGGCTTGGTCGCTCGGGGCGGCGGCCGGGCAAGCCTGCGATCCTTCGCCAATATGCGATTGAAGCGAGGCTTACGCCTGCAAGCAATTTCTCGGACCGACTGCGCCTGGGTATGGTGCGAGCCATCGCGATGATCGAATTGCTGCTGGAGAACTGGTGCGAGCCGCCGCAGCGCGAAGCGCTCCACCTCTCCACCCTTGTCCACCAGATTCTGTCGGTGATTGCGGAGCGTGGGGGAGTACGAGCGCAGCAGCTATACGGAATACTCTGCCAGATTGGCCCCTTCCGGAAGGTTGACCCCCAAATGTTTCTAGAGGTTTTGAGGGCACTGGGGCAGCTAGATGTCGCGCTCATCGAGCAGGCTAGCGATGGTCTTCTGTTGCTTGGTGGGGCCGGTGAGAAGTTGGTCGAGCACTACAGCTTTTATGCGGTGTTCCAAACGCCTGAGGAGTACCGCCTGATCTCAGGCGGGAAGGAGCTTGGGACGCTTCCTGTCGACAATATTATCGCGCCAGGAATGCTACTTATCTTTTCGGGTAGGCGCTGGCTTGTGCAGGAAGTTCTCGATCGTGATCGGGTCATAATCGTCTCCCCTGCGAAAGCTGGAGTACCTCCAATTTTCGGCGGCGATCCTGGCAACATCCACGACCGAGTGATTGAGTGTATGTTTGGTATTCTCGCGGGACAATCTCGGCCGGCCTATCTCGATGCAACGGCACTTGAGTTACTGGATGAGGCAAGGGTCAACTATGACCAGCTTCACTTCGATCCTGGCCAGATAGCTCAGCTTGGCGACCGTGCGGCGGTGTTGGCCACTAGGGCAGGTTCGGTAGGCAACACCACTTTGGCGCTCGCTCTTCGCGCGAGCGGGTTCACCGTCCAAACACATGACGGATTTCTGGAGGTGTTTGGAAAGGCCGAAACACAGCCACTGCTAGAGGTGCTTTCGTCGCTCGCAAACGGCACGCCAATCGACATCTTCGCTCAGTCGCCCAACTTGCTCTTTGAAAAATTCCATCCGTATCTGAGCGCAAAGCTGCTTCAGGAAGATGCGTTATCATCACGTCTTGATGTTGCCGGATTGCCTCGCCTCGCACGGGAAATCTTGCAATAAACCCTGATGTCCCCGTCAACAGAATTGACAGATATCAATGAAATAGTTGATTTGAATGCAATTGAAGAATAAAGTTTAGTTGGTAATATGCGCTCGCCAGATCTATTTGCAAAAACATGGCGCAAGTCGTCAGGTGTGGCAGATTAGTTGCTAGGTGCTAGGATCGAGGGCGGCGCAGATTATTCATAGAGAGTGCACGAAAAGCTTTGAAAATGAGGTGACCATTGGATAGTTTTGCCTTCGTCCACGCGGCCGATCTCCACCTCGACAGTCCCCTGCTAGGTTTGGCTAACAAGTCAGCGGACTACGCCACGCGCGTAGAGGCAGCGTCGCGTGAAGCCTTCGATAACCTGGTTGCCCTTGCGATTGATGAGGGCTGCCGATTCATGCTGTTGGCCGGTGACATTTTCGATGGCGATCTGCGTAACTTCCAGACGGGTCTTTACTTCATGGAAGGAATGCGCCGGCTGGACGAAGCCGGCATCTCGGTGTTCATGGTCCTTGGAAACCATGACTCCGCCAATCGTTTTGCTGACAAGCTGTCCCTTTCGGGCAACGTTCATGTCTTTCCGAAGGCAAAGGCCGCCACACATCGTCTCGAAGATGTCGGGGTCGCAATTCACGGGCGGAGCTTCCCCCGCCCGGACGTCTCGGAAGATCTGGCGCGCGAATATCCAGCAGCAACCAAGGCAATGTTCAATATTGGCGTTCTCCATACGGCCTGTGCGGGCAGCGAAGGTCATCACGCTCGCTATGCGCCATGCACGCCCGAGCAGCTCGCCAATCATGGTTATGACTATTGGGCACTGGGCCACGTCCATGCTCATGCCGTGCTCGGCGAGCACCCGCACATCGTCTATCCTGGCAACCTTCAGGGCCGACACCCACGAGAGACGGGGCCCAAGGGGGCCGTTCTGGTCAAAGTCAGTGACGGCAGGGTCACCAGTCTCGAGCATCGCGCGCTGGATGTGGTGCGCTGGGCATCGATCACAGTTGATGTGTCGGGAACGAGCGAACATCCTGAATTATTGGATCTCATTCGCAGCCATATCGCCGAAGGCGCTGAGCAAGCCGATGGGCGCCCGATTGCCCTTCGTCTGACTGTGACTGGAACGACACCACTTCATTCCAGGTTGATCCTTGAGCGAGCCGCCTTTCGCGAGGACGTGGAAACATTGTTGGCCACGCTTTCGGATGATGTGTGGATAGAGAAGCTGAGGCTGGAAACCGAGCCTCCGGCGGCCCCCGACGCAGTCAATCCGACGGTGGCTGGAAAACTTGATCAGGAGGTAACCCGCCTCAGTCAGGACACCGCGATTGCACAAGTGCTCGAAGCGCGTCTTGCCGAGATCCGAACGAAACTGCCCGCTGGTGCGCACGCTGATGCTTTTATCGAGCAGATGCGCGCCGAGATACCGGAACGCGCGGCGGCTCTCGCGCGCAGTCTAGTCAGCGAGGCCGGTCATGCGCCTGACTGAGCTAAGCCTCGAGAAATATGGTAGCTGCGCCAGCCGCGAGCTCACCATTCCGGAAAAGGCGGGCCTCACGGTCGTATACGGTGCCAATGAGGCCGGAAAGAGTACCTGTCTCGAGGCGATCAGCGACTTTCTGTTCTCGATCCCCAAGAACACTCAGCGCGGCAGTTTGTTCGGATATGATGGCATGCGCATCGGGGCTTCGATGCTGATGGCTGATGGCAGCACGCTGACGCTCAAACGCCGCAAGGGCAACGGGAAGACATTGGCAGACCTGTCTGGAATAGCGCTTGATGACACCGTCCTTGCGCCGGTGCTGGGTGCCATCACACGAGAGCGGTTCGAAACACTCTTTGGTCTGAACCACGAAACCTTGCGCAACGGCGGAGAGCGGTTGCTTCACGCCGATGGCGACATCGGGCGTCTGATCGTCGAAGCAGGCGGCGGCTTGCGCACGCTGGTATCTCGCCTCGAAGGTATCGATGGCGAAGCGGACAAGCTCTTCGATACGAGGCGGTCGGTAAATCGTGTTTTCTACCAGCAGCTGACGGCATTCGAGGCAGCTGAAAAGACGGCACGCGGCGCGCAACTGACCCGGGAAACCTTTGAGCAGACGCGCAAGGCATCGCTCGCAGCTGCGGAAAAGCTCGAAGCCCTGCGCACCGAGAGGCGCAGCCTCGGCGCATCGACGTCCCGGCTGGAGCGCGTCCTACGCGTCGCGCCCCACTTGCGTCAGCTGGCCGGCCTGACGCAGGATCTGATCGGCTACGACGATGTCGCGTCCTTCCCAGATGATTTCCCGGCCAAGATGCGGACTGCTTTGGACGAGCGCAACGGAGCTGAAAAGCGGCTCGAAGGCGCGATCGAGCGGCGGAACCGCCTAAAGGCACGGCTTGATGCGCTGGTGGTGGACCCGGGTCTCAAAGCCGCCGAACAGCGGGTGCGTGACTTGGCCGAACGCGCCATTCACGTTAGCAAGGCCCGGTCCGATCGTGCCAATCGTCAACGCGAGATTGATGACGGCGAGGCTCAACTGGCGGCGCTACGCCGCATACTTGGCCTGCCGGCCGATGCGGATCTTGCGCCACTGATCCCGGACCAGTCTGCGCTCAATCTTGTGCGCTCGGCTGCCGACGAGATGGTGGAGCGCCGTCCAGGTCTAGCCTCTGCCAGAAAGCGCCTTGGCGAACTGGCGGCTTCGCTTGCGGCGATTGACGATCGTTTGGAAGCAGCACGCCTGGCAGGGCATGATGCTCCGCCCGAGGCATCGTCATCGGCCTTTGCCAGCCTAGCGGCCCAAAAGTCTGCGCACCTTGCCCGTCAGCAGGCGCTGGATACTGACAGCGCAACATTGACCGAACGGCTCAAAGCGCTTGGCTTCGATACCATCGATGCGCTTGCCAACCTGCCATGCCCCAGCGTTGACGATATTCGTAGTGAGCAGGCCGCGCGCGAGACATTGACCTCGCAGATCGAGGATCAGGCCAAGCTGAAGCGACAGGCCGAGCGCGAGATTTCAGCCGGTGAGACTGAGATTGGCGCGCTTCAGGCATCCGGGACCATTGCGAGTGATGCGTCACTTGCCGAAGCGCGCACTCTGCGCGCCGATGCCTGGAGGCCTATAAAATCGGCATATGTCGCGGGACAGCTGCCCGATGACGCCACTGCTCGCCTTGCCGTTGCTGACGGTCTGGAAACGGCAATCGTGTCTGCCGACGAGCTTGCCGATCGCCGCGCCGCAGAGGCAGAACGGGCTGCATCGCTCACACTCGCGTTGCGGCGCATCGCGGAGGCAAGGGCTGCGATCACCGCGGCAGAGGCCGAGACGACTGCGCTTGTCGCGCAAGGCGAAGCGCGCATCGCGCAATGGGGGAACAGTTTTCCGCAAATTCTCGGCAAACACCCCGAACTGGCGTCGCTGCTACAATTTGGCCAAGCCCGGCAACTGGTGCTGGATGAATCAGAACGCCTGCGGACTGCGGCGAATGCGCTGGCTTTGGAAGAGGCCCAGCTTGCGCCGGCGGTCGAGCTGCTCGAACGGATCGAACAGAGCCGCAAACTCGATACCACACTGTCATTCGCGGCCCGGGTCAGCGCGGTCCAGAACGCTATTTCCCGGCACGAACAAGCACATGCCGAATATGCCAGGGACAAGCGCGACCGGGAGGACTTAGCGCGGCAGCACAAGCTGGTTGAGGTGGAAGTGCAAAAATTGTCGGACGCACAGGCCGCTTGGGACGCGGCTTGGCCTGCAGCAACAGGTGCGCTGGGGCTCCAACCCGACATTTCGCCGGCAGATGCCAACAGTGCGGTAACCGAATGGGTTGGCGCACGCGGCGTGCTTTCGGCAATAGGGCAGGCCCGCCAGCGGCTAAGGCGCATGGACGAAGACGAGGCGAGCCTTGCGAAGGATGTCCGCAGCCTAGCGACCGAGCTCGCCATCGAGATCGGCGAAGACTGTGTGGTTGCAGCGCAGATGCTGCTGGCCCGGTTTACCGACAACGCAACAGCGCAAACCCAACATGATGGGGTACTGCCCGACTTTGAGGAGGCGAAGGTCGAGGCTGACCAGGCGCAAGAGGCCCTTGGCACCGTTCGGGAGGAGCTGGCTACGCTCGCGGCGTCTGCAAAACTTGATGGCGGCGATGATGGGGCCCTTCTGGACGCAGCTTCACGGTGTGAAGCACACATGGCTTTGTGCAATGAGATCGCTCTGGCTGAACGCACCGCGACGGACGTGGGCGACAAACTTGATCTCGCTGCCTTGCGGGCGGAATGGGATGAACGCGACCTCGATGAGGTTCGCGCGGAACTGATCGAGCAGACATCGCGTGCTAGTGAGATCGAGAGCGAAATCGAGGCAGCTGTTCTCGCCGAGAAGGCGGCAAAAGACGACCTTGCTACCTATCTTAGCCAGAGCGAGGTCAATCACGCCGTTGCCGAACGCGAAGCGGCGGCAGCGCAGATGCATCTCGCCCTCGAACGCTATCTCGAGCTATCGGTTGCACGCGAATTGGTGACATCGGCGATGGCAACGATCCGCGCAGAACAGCAAGACCCACTCATTGCGCGGGCAGGCGAACTGTTCACGGCAACGACACTCGGTGAATTCGCCGGGATTGAAGCTGATATCGATGACAAAGGCCATCCGGTGGTGGTTGGACGGCGAGCGAATGGCGGTATCGTACCGGTTGCCACCATGAGCGACGGCACGCGCGACCAGCTTTTCCTCGCCTTTCGGCTGGCAAGCCTTGAGAATTATGCCAGCGCGACGGAGCCGCTGCCCTTCATCGCGGACGACATTCTGGTGCATTTCGATGATGAGCGCAGCCGGTCGACGCTCGACCTGCTCGCCCAGTTCGGCAAGACTAACCAGGTTTTGCTCTTCACACATCACCGCAGCATCCGAGCGCTTGCCGAGCCGCTTTTGCAGCAAGGCCTTGCCAACATCGTCGATCTGGATCGTGTGGCATGATGCCAACAATTGGGCCGTGACCAGACGGACTGCTTCCGACGCGGGGGGGAACTTAGCCGTCATCCCCATAAGCGAGCTTCGGCCTGATTCGATTGCTCAACTAGCCCTCACTAAGCGCCCCCGAGTAGATCATGTTTCGCCTCGAGACGCACTGGTGCACGAGGGTTTGCAGAGCAGAACCCCATTCGCGGGGCTAGCAATACGTCTTTTGAAGATTGGCTGCCTTGTCAACAGCGTACAGTCGAATAAGCTCCACTCCTATGACGGGTAACACCTTAGAAAACGATGGGACTGAAGCCGCGGCGTCTGTCAATTTGGAGGCGTTCATCTCTTCACTAGCCGCCAGTCATGACGATTTGGGGGCCAGACTCCGCACTGTCTCAACGTTGCCCTCCAGCCAGCGGTCCGATGTCTCGGTGCATGCGCACTACTTTGCGTTTCGTAATGGCAAGCCAACGATGGAAGATTTTGTCGAGATCCTGACCACCAAATTGGTGGGCTTCTGTCTCCCGCGCCGCGAAATCCGAAAGGCTGAAGAGCGTTGGAAGTCGCTGCCCCACGCCAAAATCATCGAAGACGCCGCTCGGCTTCAAACCCGCGCGGTCGATCTGTTTAAGAAAGCAAACCGGGATACAAATCGGAACGGCGAGTTCGGCGAGGTCATCGCCTACTTGCTAACAGAATCCGTGCTACGTGCGCCTCAACTTGTATCGAAGATGAGCCTCAAGACCAACTCTCAGATGCCGGTGCATGGATCGGACGGCATCCACTTCAAACTGGAACAGCCGGGTGGGGAACTGCGCCTCTTCTGGGGCGAATCCAAATGCTACCAGTCGGTTGGTGATGCGATCACACAAGCCGCGAAGTCGGTCGCCGAGAACCTCGCGCATGATAAGATGGCGCATGAATTATTTCTGATTGAGCAGCACGCCGACTTGGAGGGATTCCCGGCGGAATTGAGCGCGGCAATCCTTGATTTCCTTGATCCATACAGTGAGAAATCCAACCTTCGGCTCGACACATCGGTCATGCTTATTGCTTTCGACTTCGACGGTTTCGCTAAGCTCGAGGGCCTCGCACCCGACAGCATTGAGGTCACTTTTGCGGAGCAAATCGAAAGCGAACTGCCAGACCTAATCAAGCGGATCGATGCGGCACTTGATGCGCACGCCGTTCCATCCCACGACCTACATCTATTTTTCCTCCCCGTGCCCTCAATCGTAAAAATGCGCGAGCGCTTCCAGATGCGGATCGGATGGACGTCATGATCGAGCAGTTGATCGCTCGCGTTTGGGCCAACCCCATATTCCACGAGCAGCACGGGCAGCTTACCGCGGCGTGGATTCGGCGAGAACTTAACATCGATGATGGGGCATCGATTCCTGACCAAGTTCTCGTTCAGTGCGCGCAGTCGGCCGTGATCCTTTCAACAAGTTCGGACCCTTCCCATTTGAGAGCGGCGTTTTCATCCGCCGCATGCGCTGCTGATCTAGCAAGGGAGCGCCTACCCGGCTTGGATGGCGTACTTCGGATTGTCCTGACGCAAATGGGGAATTTTCCGGCGCTGGGAACTTCGCCGGTGGTCGACGATTTTGCGCGCCTTCCCACGCGACTTGCGATTGCCGAAGAGGTCCGGCGCCAAGGAAATCGCGTTATGCTCGGGTCTCGATCGCTCGAGCTAACCGACTTTCAGCGATCCCTGTGGGAGTTGCTCGACCGCGGTAACAATGTGGCCATTTCCGCCCCCACGTCAGCAGGAAAATCTTTTGTCCTCCAAGCTTTCTTACGCGCGAAGGCACGCACCGGCCAACTGACAACCGCAGTATACATCGTGCCAAGTCGGGCGCTGATAGCCCAAGTCGGGGATGCAATTGCAGGCTGGCGGCGGGACGATGGGCTTGAGAAGCTTTCCGTAGTGACAATCCCAATTTCCGCAGACGTGCCGCTGCGAGCTCCCGCAATCTATGTTGTCACTCAAGAACGCATGCAGGCGATCATCGGCTCCCATCCGGGTTTTAGCGCTGACCTAATCATATGCGACGAGGCACAAGGCGTCGGAGACGGCGCACGCGGCGTACTGCTTCAAAACGTCATAGACCAGTTGAGGACACGGAATTCAGACGCGCAGATGGTATTCGCCGGCCCCAATATCCGCAACCTGCAAGCGTTCGGAACCATGTTCAACATCAAGCTCCTCCGCGAAGTCGAAAGCCGAGCGCCGAGCGTTGTCCAAAACCTCATACTCGTGAACACGCGCTCTTTGGCGGCAGGAGAGGTCACGATTGAGCGCCTTTCCGATGGCTCACAAATGTCGGTAGGCAATGCAGACCTCCAGCGCCCTCTTCCCTCCATCAAAGAAAGACTGGTCCGGGTTGCGGAGCGGTTTGGTCGCGAAAAGCCTTCCATCCTTTATGCGAACGGCCCCGCAGACGCAGAGGGCGTTGCAAAAGGGTTGAAGGATGTCTTCGGTGAGGCCGAGCTAACAGACTCCTTACGCGACCTCATCGCGCTCGCGAAATCCGCGGTCCATAGCAAATATGATCTGGCACCCTGTCTTCAGCACGGAGTCGGTTTCCACTACGGTAGAATACCCGCTCTCGTACGACGAGGAATCGAAAGTGCATTTGCCGAGGGGCATATTCGCTATCTCGTTACCACGAGCACGCTCATCCAAGGCGTAAACTTTCCTGCGGCCAACCTTTTCGTCTGCAAACCCAAAAAGGGCTCGAACACGTCTCTGGAAACCGGTGAGTTTTGGAATCTTGCCGGACGCGCTGGCAGGCTCGGCAAGGAATTCCAAGGGAACATTTTCCTGATTGACTATCAGGAATGGGATATAAAATACGCCGACGAGCCCAACGAGATTGAGGTTAGCAGTGCTATTGGGCGCGCGCTTCATAGTGATATGAACGGTATCATCGGAGTCGCGGAGGATGAAAATCCGCCACTCGAAACGGAAGCACGGGGATCACTTGAGGCAGCCTTCGCCCGGCTATTATCCGATCATATGTCGGGACGCCTTGACGAGACACTAGACCGGTATGACATTGCATCCGCCGATCGGAAGAGCCTCGTTGCTGCGCTTGAGGTCGCTAGAAGTCGCATTCAGCTTCCGCTGTCGGTAATTCAGGAGTCACCGACGGTGTCAGCCATCCGCCAGCAGCGGTTAGCGAGCTACTTGGCGTCCGAGATCAAAGGTGGCGGGACGAAACGCCTGGCGGAGCTTACGCCACGCCATCCCCGCGATGACGATGCTTACGTCCGCCTCTCCGAGGTATTCAAGATTTGCCACCGGCAACTCCTCGCGCTTCAGGCTCCCAAGCTCCATAGCCGAATGGCAGCGATTGCCGTTCGGTGGATGCGAGGCGATCCAGTGCCTGAAATCGTCGACGAGAACCACCGACGCAGCGGCGGCACTGACATCGCAGGGAGCATCCGTGAGACACTGAAGGATATCGAGCAAGAGATTCGCTTCAAGTATCTTCGCCTGACGTCTTGCTACTTGTCGATATTGGCGCACGTTTTGCGAAATGCAGGATATGAGGAGGTTGCGTCACGCCTGCCCAATCTGGCAAACTATTTAGAGGTAGGTGCCGCCGACCAAACAATGGTCAGCTTCATCGGGATCGGCATATCTAGGGTAACCGCGCGAGCACTGACCGATAGCGCGATGGATAAAAGTATGGATATGCAAACGGCAATCAGTTGGTTGCGAGCCCAAAACGTGGAGTCGGTGCTGCCGTCGCTCCTGATGCGGGAGGAAGTCGAGCGTGCGCTGCGGACCAGTGCTTAGTTCCACTTACGATCTGGAGCGACACACACATGGTAAGAGAACTTCTCCCACGTCCCGTCTGTTCGGACAATGCGAAAACACTGTGTGTCGTAATCGGCCTCCTGCACTTCGAAATGGCTGATCCCCACGCCGATCTTTGATGCTGCCTCCGGATGCCGCTTGAGCAATTCCGCGAGGTCGGCCTGATCGGCGGGGAGCACTTTTGCACCTGGCGTATAGCGTTTCAGCATATTGGCGAAGAAAGCCCAAGCATCTCCCTGCTTCGCGAACGCCCTTGTTGCTAGAATAACTGGCTTGGCTCGCCCCATGACTGCTTCTCCTAACTAAGACTTAAATATAACACTTTATGAGAAAACCGCAAATGGCGACGTCGAGCCATCGACAGAAAACTTTTGCCGAATCTTGTAAATGCGACCATAAGATCGACGCTCGGATGAGCGGCGGCTTCTGGTATCACCGACCGATTCTATTTACGGCCCGCTACAAGGCACTTTCTGCCCGTGCCCCTAGCAGACGCGGTAAGGTACCCAACGCCACTGACCGATCTACCTCTTTAGTTGAAAAAAAACGATTTCTCGGCATACGGGTTTCATGTCTATCGACCGTAAAGCTTGGATCAGTCCCTTTCCCACCCTACCGCGCTGGCTCTGCTCCAGATGTGGCCAAGGCCACCTTCGACAGCAATCAGCCGATGCCTTCACCGGCGAAGAGACGAAGCATTCGCGCGTGAACGGCGCCGCAACGGAATTCAGACCTGAGTGGACCGAGCATCGCTTCGCCACCCTCATTAAGTGCGATAATAAAACATGCCGTGAGCCACACTCGGTAACGGGTAGGCGGGAGGGTTACGAGGATTGCGTGTCCGACATTGAGGGCAATTACTGGAGTGAGCGCCTGCATGTCGATTCGATCGTTCCCGCGCCTATGCCAATTCACATACCCGCCAGTGTTCCGGATCAGATCGCCGCACCGATCAGGGTGGCGGCCATGTTGTATTGGGCCGATCGGGCTGCCGCGGGTAACGCGCTGCGTCAAGCCGTTGAACGCTTCCTCGACTTCAAGGGAGTGAAGGCGTCGGAACCGCGCGCAAATCCCACGCCTGGTCGGAGGTCAGACTTCCTGAGCTTAGAAAAGCGGCTTGCTGACTACCGAGACCGGCTAAAGGGCGACCCCAAGTTTCTCAGTGCTGTACGCCACCTTGGCAACGTGGGAAGCCATAATGGCGAATTGGACCACGAACACGTTCTTCTAGCGTTTGAGATGATTGAAAACGTTCTTGAGGATCAGTTTGTTGGAACGCGAAAACGGCTCGAGGGCGCTGCTGCGTTGATTGAGCGTTCCAGGGGACGAGCGAAGCCAATCAACTGAACGATATCAGCACTCCTTCAATGGCAGTTTCTCGTGGCGACGCCTTTCGACTTTTATGACCGATAGACGGGCGCGGCTGACTGGCGGCTTGATCGTCTTATCGCCTTTTGTAAGGCCTTGGCACGTGTAATAGGTTCGGCCGCTCTCAGTACTCACGGTCCGGACAACCTCCACCAGCAGTATTGGTCCCAGCCGGCTCGGCGCACTCAGTCGCTGACCTCATAGAACATCGGGTTCTTCAACCATTCCTCGATAGCCGATTCCCGCCACCCGCAGCATCGCTCGGCGAGCTTGACCTGCCTGGGGAAAGTGCCCGCCTGGATTTTGCGGTACAGCGTCGCCCTGGAAAGCCCGGTACGATCGAGCACGGTGCCCAGCCTCAGAAACCTGTCGGGTGCATGGGATGCCATGGCCATTGTCTCCATCCTGTGATGTGATCTGCCCCTGCCTGCGACACAGATTGGCGATGTGCCGTTGCGCGTCAATCGAGCCATATGCGGCAGTTTCGCAGGCAATGGGGCAGGAGAGCGCTGCTGGCTTGCCAGGGAACATTACAGCGTAAGCAGAATAATTCTGCTCACGGCATCTCACTGTGTTTCAGCATTCAGCAGCGCATCTGCGGTCGCAGCAAAGCTGCGGCGTTTGCCCCGGTCGGGCGGGACACAGGGGGCCGTCAATCGCCTCTAGCCACGCCAGGCCAGCGCGCAACCCGCGTTGCGGGTCCTACACTTCGTTGCGGTGCTTAGCGCATGCGCGCCGTCCATTGCAGCGTGGCTGCCAGCTCTTCTTCGCCGCCCCCCAGCGCCCCTTCCGGGCCGGGGCCGGATGGAAGGAGACAAGGCCATGGAAAACACTACCACCCGCAACAGCCTCTATTCTGAGGTCACACAACGCATCATCGCCGAGCTCGAGCAGGGACGGCTACCCTGGGTTCAGCCCTGGGACACAGCACTTTGCGGCTGCACCATGCCGCACAACGCGGCGACTGACCGGCGCTACTCAGGCATCAACGTCCTGATCCTCTGGGCCGAAGTGGTCATGAGGGGTTACGGTTCCCAGCGCTGGCTGACCTATCGCCAGGCCAAGGCCGCTGGTGGCAATGTCCGCAAGGGCGAGAAGGGGACGACTGTGTGCTATGCCGACCGGTTCACGCCGAAGGCAGAAGCCGAACAGGCACGCGGTGAAGACCGCGAAGCCAGGACCGTTGCTTTCCTCAAGCGGTTCACTGTGTTCAACATCGACCAGTGCGAAGGTCTGCCTGAGGACATGATCGCAGCGCCCGTTGCGACCGATCCGGTGCTCGCCATTGCCGAGGCCGATGCGATCATCACCGCCAGCGGGGCCACATTCAACATCGGCGGTGACGCTGCCTTCTACAGCCCGGCCCATGACTTTGTGCAGGTCCCTCCGCAAGCGGCTTATCACGAACCGATCAACTGGTACCGCACCGCTTTGCATGAGCTCGGTCACTGGACCGGCCATGCCAGCCGCCTGGACCGCGATCAGACCGGCAGCTTCGGCTCTGCACCTTACGCCCGCGAAGAGCTGGTCGCCGAGATGGCAGCCGCGTTCACCTGTGCATCGCTCGGCATTGCACCGACTGTTCGTCACAGCGATTACATCGCTTCCTGGCTCACCGTCCTTCGCGACGATGACAAGGCCATCTTCAGGGCCGCAAGCGCGGCCAGCAAGGCTGCGGATTATCTGCTGACCTTCACGGGAGACGCAGCATGAGCGCGCGTCTTTCCCGAGCCGAGCGGCAGCAGCTGCGCCGCGCCGAGCGCGCCGTCGACGCCATGTCCCCGATGCAGCGCGAGATCTTCCTCGGCATCCGCGTTGATGAGTTCAGCTACATCGAGATTGCAGCAATGCACGGCATCACCGTTGCCGAGGTGGAGCATCACTTTGCCGCCGCTCTGCGCATCCTCGACCGGCACATGCACGAACGCCACCACAAGTGGTGGCAGTTCTGGCGATGAGGGCCGCCTTCGACCTTGCCAAGCGTCTGTCATCTCTACAGGGTGGCTGAAGTCATGCGCACCGATATCGATCATCTTCCTGCCAACAAGCAGCGCGAGCTTGAGCGCGTGAAGCAGATCATCTTCGAAGAGTTCGAAGATGCCCTGGCGCTCGCCACGCACCAGTGGAAGAAGAAGGGCCGGATCGAGAAGCTGATCCTCTATGGCAGCTATGCGCGTGGCGGCTGGGTCGATGAGCCGCACACGGCAAAAGGCTATCGCTCAGACTTTGACCTGCTAATCATCGTCAACGACAAGCGGCTGACCGAGCGCGTCGACTACTGGCTGAAGCTCGAGGACCGGCTGATCCGCGAGCTTGCCATAGACCGGACGCTGCACACGCCGGTCAACTTCATCGTGCACACGCTTCAGGAGGTGAACGATGGGCTGGCGCATGGCCGGTATTTCTTCATGGACGTGGCGAGGGACGGCATTGCGCTGCACGAGGCGGATGACCGCGAGCTGCACACGCCCAAGCCAAAGACGCCCGCACAAGCGTTAGCCATGGCCCGCGAGTACAATGATGAGTGGTTGCCCGCCGCTCAGCGCAAATTCAAATTGACGCAGGATGCGATTGCGCAGGGCTTCTACAAGGAAGCTGCATTCCTGATGCATCAGACAACCGAAACTCTCTACCACGGGGTCTTGCTGGTCTGCACGTTCTACACGCCGCACGTTCACAATCTCGGCTTTCTGCGCACCCAGGCCGAGCGCATTGACATGCGGCTTGTCGACGCCTGGCCGCGCGATACGCGCACCGATCGCGCGCGGTTCGAGAAGCTGAAAGAGGCCTATGTGAAGGCCCGTTACTCGAAGCATTACCGCATCACCGAAGAAGAGCTGCTCTGGCTTGGCGGCTGTGTCGAGGAACTTGGCCGCGCGGTGCACACCATCTGTTCGGAACGTATTGCGTTGCTCGAACAAAAGGCCAATGATTGAGCCTCTGATCGAAGAGGGTTGTCGATGGCTGATACCGAAATGCTTGTCACTCTAACGGCTGATATTGTTGCCGCACATGTCAGCAACAACAGCATCGCGATATCCGATATCGCCGGGCTTATCGGCAGCGTCCACGCCTCGCTTTCCGGCCTTGGTCAGGAAGCGGAGTCGGAACCGCAGCCGGACCAGAAGCCAGCTGTCTCGATCCGGGCGTCGATCAAGCCCGATTATCTGGTCTGTCTCGAAGACGGCAAGCAGGTCACGCTACTGAAGAGCTATTTGCGGACGAAGTTCGGCATGACTCCGGACGACTACCGGGCCAAATGGAACTTGCCGAAAGATTATCCGATGGTTTCGCCCAATTATGCCGAGCGGCGGCGCGTGCTGGCTAAGGAAATTGGCTTGGGCAAAGGCGAGCGCGGCGGCAGGCCGAAGAAGCCGAGCACAAAATAAAGCTGCTCAGGCGGCAGCTTCGCCGTTCTCGTTTTCGACCAGAGCACTGGAGATCATCGCCGCCAGTGTCTCTTCGGCCCGCGCGCGTACGATCGGATCGGCAGAGAGCAGATCCTGCCTCACCCATTGTGGCGCGCGTGCGAGCACGCCCAGCACCAGTTCGTTGATTGCCCCGTTCATGGGTCGAGCCTATGCGCGATCATCTGCTGTCCGCCAACTGGTTTTGCGTGAACGCCCTCGACCCGCGACGTCGCCATAGCAGAAGCTGCTGTTCGCGATTGTCGCCTTTGAGCTTCGTTGCCGCTTCGATCAGCAACCCGAGGATCACGGCGCGATCATCATCGGTGAGATCGATGAGCTCCGCCTTGGCGATAAGCCCGCCGAGCTCGATCAGCTGGCGTGTCCGTTCGCGCCGTTTGACTCGCCAGTCTCGCATGTCATGCCGAGCCCGGTGCGCCAGCAGCCGGTTGCGCGCCTGGATCGATCGCTTGTGCGCTGCCAGTGTCTTTGCCAGTTGCTCGGCGAGCATTGGTGCTGCCCTGAAAGAACGCAGCGCCGCGCTTGCGCCATGCCTCCTTTCGTGACGTGTCGTCATTGCCGATCGCGGCGAGCAGAACGCCTGCCAGTATCTCTGTGCCCAGCGCATCGGCTCCGGTGGCAATGACGAGCTCGCCAAGCTGTGTCTGCTTACGGGTCTTGAGCTGCTTTGCCTTGTCGTTGAGGGCTTGCAGCTCCGCGTCGTAGTCTCGTGGTTTTCGCATGTCTGGCATCCTTCCGTTGTCGGTGAAGGACCAACCAGCTATCCCTCCCGTATCCCGCAGACAACAGGCTGGGTCATCGTGAGACCCCGTCATCTCGAGCGCGATCAAATCGGGGGAGGGCGCGCTTATACGTCGTGCCGACGTGCGCAAAATGCCGTAAATGGTATGCCGCCATGGCGATCTACCACTTCTCGGCCAAAGCCATCTCCCGCGCTGCAGGATCGTCTGCGCTCGCCGCTTCCGCCTATCGCGCAGCCGAGCGGCTGCACGATGACCGGCTCGGCCGCACCCATGACTTCACCAACAAGGCAGGTGTCGTCCACAGCGAGGTCATGCTGCCTGAAGGGGCAAACGAAGCCTGGCAGGATCGCGAGCAGCTCTGGAACGATGTCGAGGCGGCGGAGGTGCGCAAGGACGCGCAGCTGGCCCGCGAGATCGAGTTCGCACTGCCAAGGGAAATGACGCAGCAACAGGCAATCGAGCTGGCGCGCGATTTTGTCAAAGCCGAGTTTGTCGATCGCGGCATGATCGCCGATCTCAATGTCCATTGGGATATCGGCGCAGATGGCGAAGCGAAGCCTCACGCGCATGTCATGCTGACCATGCGCGAGATCGTCGTTGGCGAAGATGGCAGCGCAACGTTCGGTCCAAAGGTGCGCGACTGGAACCGCACCGAGCTCTTGACCCATTGGCGCGAAGCCTGGGCGACGCATGCCAACCAGCGCATGGCCGAGCTCGATATCGATGCACGGATCGATCACCGTTCGCTGGCGGCGCAGGGCATCGACCTGGAGCCGCAGTCGAAGATCGGCGCAGCAGCCTCGCGCATGGCGGGCGAGGGGCTTTCGCCCGAGCGACTTGCCGAGCATGCCGATATTGCGCGATCAAACGGTGAGAAGATCATCGCCGATCCGAACATTGCCCTGAATGCAATCACACATCAGCAGGCGACGTTCAGCACGCGCGACCTTGCAATTTTCGCGCACCGGCACAGCGCCGACAAAGAACAGTTCGATGCAGTGGTGTCGGCAGTGAAGAATGCGCCCAAGCTCATCGCGCTGGGCAAGGATGGGAAGGGCAACGACCGGTTCACTTCACGCGACATGCTTGAGACCGAGCAGCGGCTTGAGCGCGCGACGATCCGGCTTGAAGCGCGGCGCAGCCATGCTGTTCCTGATCGCTATCGGCAGATTGCTCTGGCCAATGCAAGATCACGCGGAATGGACCTGTCTGCTGAGCAGCGCGGGGCGCTGGAGCATGTCACATCGGCCAAGGGCATCAGCAATGTCATCGGATATGCCGGAACGGGGAAAAGCGCGATGCTGGGCGTAGCGCGCGAGGCATGGGAGCGTGCTGGCTATACGGTGCAAGGAGCAGCGCTATCCGGCATTGCAGCCGAGGGGCTGGAGCATGGCTCACGCATCCCGTCACGCACGCTCGCCAGCCTGGAGCATCAATGGGGGCAGGGCAGGGAGCTGCTCACCAGCAAGCATATCCTCGTCATCGACGAGGCCGGGATGCTTGGCACCCGGCAGATGGAGCGCGTTGTGTCACATGCGCAGCAGCACGGGGCCAAGGTTGTGATGGTCGGCGATCCGCAGCAGCTGCAGGCGATCGAGGCGGGTGCTGCGTTCCGGGCTGCGGCTGAGCGCCATGGCGCGGCCGAGATTGCATCGATCCGGCGGCAGCATGTCGACTGGCAGCGCGAGGCGACGCGCGAGCTTGCCACTGGCAGAACGGGCGAGGCGCTGGGGCGCTATGAGGAGGCTGGATATGTGCATGCCGCCGAGACGCGCGAAGCTGCACGCGCCGATCTTGTCGATGCCTGGGATCGCGACCGGCAGGCCAAGCCAGATGCCAGCCGGATCATCCTCACGCACACCAATGACGAGGTGAAGGCGCTGAACGAGGCTGTGCGAGAGAAGGTGCGCGCCAGCGGCGATCTTGGCGAGGACGTTGCGCTGAAAGTTGAGCGCGGCGCGCGGATGTTTGCGGATGGAGACCGGGTCATGTTCCTGAAGAACGAACGCTCGCTCGCCGTGAAGAACGGATCGCTTGGCACCGTTGAGAGCGTCAGCGCGCTGCGCATGCATGTGAAGCTCGACGATGGCAAGGCGGTGGCGTTCGATCTGAAAGACTACGCCCATTTGGATCACGGCTATGCTGCTACCATCCACAAGGCGCAGGGCATGACAGTCGATCAGGTAAAGCTGCTGGCGACGCCGGGCATGGACAGCCATGGGGCGTATGTCGCCCTGTCGCGGCACCGCACCCAGGTCGATCTGCATTACGGCAAGGATGACTTTGCCGACCGGAAGGCGCTCACCCGCACGCTCAGCCGTGAGCGGGGCAAGGATATGGCGAGTGACTATGCGCGGCAGGCGGAGAAGGCGGCTGAGCAGCAGCCGCAGCGTGAGGCGCGCGCCGGGCTCAAAGTCAGCCGCAGCGGTCATCTCGCCGATCTTCTGAAGAGCGCAATCGCCGCGCCTCAGCGCGAACCTGCCACGCAGGTGCGGGTGAAAGTCGCACTGGCCGAACAGGCGAATGACCGTCAGGTGTTCGACAAGGCCGTGCAGCGGTTCGCGCGTGTGGCGCAGGATATTGTTGCCATGCGCGACAAGGGGCTTCAGCCGCTGGCCTCGCAGCGCACTGCGCTCGACAAGGCCGGCGCGGAGCTCAATGCGCTGAGGCCGAACAGCTTTGGCGATTTGCGCAAAGCGGTGAACCGCGATCTGAGCCTCATTCCAGAAGCCGTGAAGGGCAAGACCGATCGGGCGATCCAGGCGATGGAGCAGCAGGCGAAGTTACGCATCGAGGCGCAGCGTGTTGCCGCCGCCAACGAGCGGCGGGCCGACAGTTTTGTCGATCAGTGGCAGCGGCAGTCCGAGCAATATCGGGCGCTTCGCAAGAACGGCAGTTCGAAGGCTTCGGACAAGGTCAGGGCGTCGCTCGTTGGTATGGCGAAGGGTCTGGAGCGCGATCCTCAGCTTGAGTCGGTGTTGGCCAACCGGCGCCCGCAACTGGGGCTGGACGCTGTGAGCACGAAACCGCTGTCTCAGGACCTTCAGAAATCTCTCGGGCTCTCGCGCAGGCTCGGCATGGGGATGTAGTTGTACGGGATGGACGAAGCTGAGCGTGATAACCCACCCGACGAAATCCCGCTTGAGCAGGTGCTGGAGGCGATTGCCCGGCGTCTGGCCGGGGTGACAGCTGCGGTCGATGGCTTTGCTGAGCGGCAGCAGGATTTGCTGGGGCACGATTACAGCGAGGATTTGGCGCTGATCCTTCAGAGCAGTCAGAGCTTGCGGGAAGCGATCAATGCGTTGGCACAGAAGCCAGCTCTGGCGCTGACGCCGGAGATGATTGCTAGGCAGATCGAGGCAGCAGGGCAGGGTGCTCACAGGGACGCCAATCAAGCCTTGGCGGCTGCTCAGTGCAGCCTGCAAAATGCGATCAGTGCGCTTGGCAAGGCGTCAGGCTCCGTCAGAGCAGCCAAGCGCCAGAACCAGATGTTGGTTGGGGCTGCTGGCTTGGCTCTGATACTGGGCTGGATCGGTGGATGCATTATTCCACCGGCACTCGACTGGGTTGTGCCGGAGGCCTGGCAGTGGCCTGAGAAGCGGGCCGAATCTGCATTGCGCCGAGACGGCTGGGAGGCGGGGGAGTGGCTGCTCTTGGTGAACGATCCGGAGCGCTGGAGGGGCATTCAGGCTGGGGCGCGTTTGTCGGAGGCAAACAGCGTGGTTATCCGGAGATGCGCCAAGCGGGCGGCAGAGCGGAGGCTGAAAAGCGTCGGTTGCTCGATCGAGGTCAGTGCCACGGATTGATTGGCAGGCCCCAATGCATCGAGAATTTTCCGTTTTTCGATACGGATAGCCGTTCGGCAACCGACCCCCAAGGACCAGGTCTGGGACAATGCTGCCGTTCCCGCGCCGCGGGTTCGACGGCAGGTCCATCACCAGAACCCGACGCTCACCGGACGATCCACTGGACAAGAGGTGCGGCCGCAACTGGCCATAAGCTGTCGGGTAGGTCTCGGGCGCAGCAGACCAGATTACTGCCGAAGCAATTGCTTGGCCCGCGCTTGTCGCTTTAGGTGATGTCGGCGGGCGATCCCCGGTCAGGTGTTCGCCGCTGGTACATTTGAAAGCCGGTGGGAAGCGGATCGTTGCTCCAATCCATCGCGATCGCAACACTATGGCGACCTCTTGTCATCGCTACGTAGAACCGTGCCCTGCTCTGCGCCGCCAGCTTGCTGCCGGGATCCTTCAGCCAAGCCTTCATCGGCTGTGTCGGCAGGATTATCACGTGGTCGAAGCCACGGCCCTTCGCCTCGCCGAAGTTCATCACGGGAGCGTTTGGTTCGACACCGGTACTGGTGGCTTTGTCGCGGAGCTGCATCGGGCTAAACCTGATGACGTAATCAGCGTAATCCGATGGCCTTACGAGGAAGAGGCCATTGTGCGCAGGGGCGCCGGTCCTGCACCGAACGCATTCGCAGGCACTGCTGGCGGGCAGCTCTGGGTAGAGGCGCGACGACACCGCGCAGATGGGAGCGCTGTTGCGATGCGAACGGCCCAGCGTCGCGTCGTCGATCTCGAACGGGACCTTGCGAAGCTCGCTCTGTAAGAACCTCACGATGCCGCCGTCTGAGTATTTCTTGTACTTCTTCTCATGATGCGTGAGGTAGGTGACCTGCCGCGGATCGCCGACCATCAACAGTCGGGCCGGGCTTCGGGCGATGACGGCCAGGATGTCGAGGTCGTAGCCGGCGAGGTCCTGAACCTCGTCGACAAATACATGCGGGAAGATGCGCGCGATGCGATCGATAACTGCGCCACCGCTGTTGTCGTTGCAGCGGATCACCAGCTTCGGCAGCTTGTCGGAGAAGACGCGGTCGGCCCTGTCGAAGAAGTGCCTCCGGAAATCGGTCTCGGCGTATGGGATGGGATGGCCGTTCACGACGATCTTGATCCCGGATTGGGTGACTGCGAACGCCATCCCAGCGACGTCGAAGTCGAACGTGCATCCCTGAAATGGCTTCACGCCATGGGTGATCAGGAAGCTGAACCAAGTCATGATCGTTACGTGAGCGGGGACGCGCCCGACCAGGTCGAAGAACTTCTGACGGATCTCCGCCTCGTTGGACTCGGTGTAGGTCGTGATCAACACGGGCGCGTCGGTGACCTTCATCGCTTGCTCGATGAGATACGTCGTCTTACCGGAACCTGCCGCGGCAATGATGATCCTGTTGTCGCCGCTCATGGCGCGATCGCGTCCAAGATGTAGTTCGGATATGTGATCTTCTGTGCCGCGTTGAAGATGGCGAGCGCAGTCTCGGTCTTGTTTGACCGCATGTGAAGGCGGAGCTTGTCGTCGGTATCGACGTCGACGCCGAGGATCGCCTTGAGGATCGCCAGGCTGTTCGCCTTAAGCAGCTTCGGCTCGAGGGTGTTGTAGTTGTAAGGCTTCTTGCCCGCCATGAGGCCGCCATAGTCCTCCACGCCGTCGAAGCATATCCGGATCGTCTTGGATCCCGCGTAAGCCGCGTATTTTTTTTCGACCGCAGCGACATCGCCGTCGTTATCGGTGACGACGGCGGTCGGGATCGCCAGTGCCTCGGCGATCTCAAGGAACCGTAGAAACGCGGTGCCGACGGATATTACGTCAATGCCGTCTTGAATCGGCAGCCGGCCGTCGTTCGCGTCCATGTAGGCCCGCTGTACGATGAGCTCGTCGGAATCGCCCTCGACGAGGATCGCCTTCTCGGCCAGCACGAGGCGGAGCGTGTCGTAGCCGGCGAGCTTCCTGAAGAATTCGCTGGCCTTCAGCTCGGCCATGCGAGCGACTGCACCGGTTCGGAGCACGACGAGATGGTCGAGGCCGAGCTTATTTGCGACGAAGCTGCTGTGGGTCGAGATTATGATCTGCTTCGAGCCATGCTCATCGGTCAGATCCTTGATCAAGGCGCTGAGCCGCGTATGCGACAGATGGTTCTCCGGCTCCTCGAGGAGGATAGCAGTGGCCTCTGCATTCTTCTTGGTGCTCAGCGCGAGCTTGGTCTTGATGACGCACTGTTCGCCCTTGCCGATGTACTGGAAGGGGATGAGGTCGATATAGGTCATTAGGCTGCTCTCCCATGCGTTTTGGGAGGAGAGATCGACCGAGATGCTCACCGACTTGTTGCTGATCTTGGCGGCGGCGGTGATCCGCTGGTTGATCAGCTTGAGGTTCTCATCGGAGACGAACGCCTCCCGCAGCTTGCGGTGCGCTTGCGAGATGGACGCGCGCTCCTTTTCCTCCAGCGCGTCGCGGATGATGCGGGAGACGTAGAGGTCTGATCCGTTCTGGAGCCGCGCGCTGGAGGAGTCGATCAGGGCGGACTTGATCGGGATGTTTCGAGCCGTGATCCCAGCGCGTGCGAACGAACGCATCGTCGTCGTGTAGTATTCGACCGGGATGGAAGTCAGGCTGCCTGCGTCAAGGAGCTTGGCGTAGGGGTCCTTGTAGTTGTCTTCGTCGAACGCGATTCGGAACACGACGCCGGCGCACTTCGCCTTTTCCGAATTCCCGTCGCCCTCAAGTGCGGCGAGTTCCGGGGAATCCCCGGAAAAGAACAGTTCGATGGTGATGGTGGGTGGCGGAAGCGGTGCGGCGGTACCCAGGCTCTTCACGTACTTGTCCTGCGCGGCGAGATTGAAGAGATAGCTCGTGACGTCGTTCTTCAATGGCCGGCCGTGGAGGAGACCGGTCAAGGCGAGATGAACGGCCTCGAGGATCGTCGTCTTGCCGGACTCGTTGGCACCGACGATTACGTTCAGGCCCTCGTTCAGGTTAAGGGTGAATGTGTCCTCGTAGCACTTAAAGTTGGTGATCTTGACCTTGTCGATCCTCATCCGTCCTCCCGCCGGGTCTTGTCTCGCGCGACCCTGCGCAGATGAGACCCCCTGAGGGCACGATCCTATATGTTGAGAACGCGTTCAAGCCAGTTGGCCAATGGATGTCTGGATTTTGGGACGCTTTTTTTGACGGTTCGCTTCGTTACGTTCCTTCGGCCGCTTCTATCTGAAGCGGACGTTCCCGGAAACAAATCTAAGCGACCGGCTCTGGGTCGAAATATGCCAATCAATCCCCGCGCTTTCAGACGCCGACATGGCGAAACGGCTCTCCGTAGCCGGTGGCAACCCGTCGGCAGAGCGTCAAAACACCTCCGGTCTCGCATTGAATCTCGCGGGAGCGCAGCGAAAGAGGGACGAAAATGTGGGACCGAGTTGGCTGGGATACAAAAAAATGCGCGTTTGCGTCACTTTTTCTAGTTGAATGGTGGAGCCTAGCGGGATCGAACCGCTGACCTCTACACTGCCAGTGTAGCGCTCTCCCAGCTGAGCTAAGGCCCCATATGCGCCGGGGAAAAGTCACTCCGGCGCTGAGAAGGACAGCCCTTTAGTCGAGCCATCCGGTGGTGGCAAGGGACAAAACGCTGCCCCCGCCACCTAAAATTCGCGAACCGGAAATCTCAGCTTTCTTCGTCCTTGTCGTCGGCTGCTGCGACGCCCAGGTCGTCATCTCCGCCAAGGTCGACATCGTTGTCCGGCGAATCGCCGTCCTCGTCGATGTCCAGATCCTCGTCGGCGAGATCCACGTCCTCCTTCTCGATGACCTTCTTCTTTTCTTCCTCGAAGGGCAGCGGCTGCTTGGACTTGAGCACGGGCTCGGGCGTCCAGCTGTTGCCGCAGTTGATGCAGGATACAGGGTCGTCCTTGCCAAGGTCATAAAAGCGGGTGCCGCATTTCGGGCAGCTGTGCTTGGCGCCCCATTCAGGCTTGATCATGAATAATGCCTCAGGTTCAATAACATCATAGATGTAAGGAGAAGGTTGCATATTTCCAGCCCGCAGCGCGGGTGCGCCGCAACAGGAAAATCGGCGTGCGCCTTGCCATAGCTTTATGCCGCTGTCAAAAGCTGCGTCGCAATTCACCTCTGGCAGCCCCATGCCCAACCGGAATTTGTTTCATCCCATGGCCCATTCAGCAGACCAGGCACCGGTCCCGCGCCGTTTCGCGCGATCCGGGCCGCTCACCGGCACCATTCGCGTGCCTGGCGACAAGTCAATCTCGCACCGTGCGCTGATGCTGTCGGCGCTGTGCGTCGGCCAGAGCCGGATCTCGGGGCTGCTCGAGGGAGAGGACGTGCTTGCCACGGCGGCCGCAATGCGTGCGATGGGCGCGCAGATCGAGCGCGGCGCTGATGGCATCTGGACGGTGCACGGCGTGGGCGTGGGTGGATTGATGCAACCGGCCCAGGCGCTCGACATGGGCAACAGCGGCACCTCGACGCGGCTGCTGATGGGGCTGGTCGCGAGCCACCCGATCACCGCGATGTTCACCGGCGATGCGTCGCTCAGCCGCCGTCCGATGGCGCGGGTCACAGATCCGCTTGCGCAAATGGGGGCCGAGTTCAACGCGAGCCCCGGCGGCACGCTGCCCCTGATGGTGCGCGGGATCAGCCCTGCGGTGCCGATCAGCTACCGGCTGCCCGTCGCCTCGGCACAGGTGAAGTCCGCGATCCTGCTCGCCGCGCTCAACACGCCGGGCACCACCACGGTGATCGAGCCGGTGGCGACCCGCGACCATAGCGAGAAGATGCTCAAGGGGTTCGGCGCGGACCTGACCGTGGAGACCGATGCCGATGGCGTGCGGCACATCCATGTCACCGGCCCATGCGACCTGACCGCGCAGGATATCGAAGTGCCGGGCGATCCCTCGTCCGCCGCGTTCTTCATCGTCGCAGCATTGATCGTGCCGGGGTCGGACCTGACAATCGAGAATGTCGGCATGAACGTCACCCGCACCGGGATCATCACCGTGCTCGAGCAGATGGGCGGGCGGATCGAGCGGTTGAACGAACGCACCGTCGGCGGCGAGCCGGTCGCCGATTTGCGCGTGCGAGCGAGCGCTCTCAGCGGGATCACCGTGGATCCTGCGATCGTGCCCAGCATGGTCGATGAGTTTCCGGTGTTCTTCGTCGCCGCCGCCATGGCCAGCGGCACCACGGTCACCAGTGGCCTCGACGAGCTGCGGGTCAAGGAATCTGACCGGCTGGCGACGATGGCGCGCGGGCTCGAGGCGATCGGCGTGGATGTCGAGGAGCGCGAGGACGGCCTTGTGATCACCGGAAACAGCGGCGCACCCCTGCGGGGCGGCGGTCCGGTCGCGACGTTGCTCGACCACCGCATCGCGATGAGCTTTGCCGTGGCGGGGCTGGTCAGCGAGCAAGGCGTGGACGTGGATGACACCGCGCCGATCGCCACCAGCTTCCCCGATTTTCTGAACCTGCTCGGCCGCAGCACGGGCGCGGCATGAGCCCGCTGGTGGCCGATATCATCGGCGTGATGGGCAGCGTGCTGTTCATTGGCGCCTTTGCCTATGCCAACAAGGTCGAGAAGATCGACAAGTTGCTGTTCAACGCCGTCAATCTGGCAGGCGCGATCCTGCTGCTGACGTCGCTGTCGGTGCATTTCAATCTGGCAGCGACGATCCTCGAAACCGCATGGGCGGGGATCGCGCTGGTCGGACTGGTCAAGGCGATCAGGGATCGGCGGGCAGGGGTGGACCGGGAGGGCACCAAGGGATGAAGCGCATGTTGATCACAGCGATGCTCGCCGTCGTGGCTACAGCGGGTGTCGCACTGCAGCCGGAAGCGTCCTCATCGCGCCTGGCCAAGGATGCCGAGATCGATGCAGCCCAGGCTGCGCCAATCGAAGGCTTTGCCAAGGCGGGCCGCTGGAATGAACCGTTCGATCCGTTCACCATTGCCGGCAACCTGCATTATGTCGGCACCGAGACGGTCAGCGCCTTTCTGATCACCACGCCGGAGGGGCATGTGCTGATCGATGGCGTGTTGGCGCAATCGGTCCCGCAGATCATCGCCAACATCAAGACGCTGGGCTTCGACATCGGCGATGTGAAGTACCTGCTCAACACCCACGCACACATCGATCACGCCGGCGGCCTTGCCGGGCTGCAGCGGGCGAGCGGCGCGCAGATACTCGCCAGCGCGCCCGACAAGCCGTTTCTGGAGGCGGGGGCGATCGACCATGGCCCCAGCAAGGGGATGCGCTTTCCACCGGTGCGGGTCGATCGTGTGATCGGCGATGGCGAGGCCATCACGCTGGGTGGCACGACGCTCACCGCGCATATGACGCCGGGGCACTCGCCGGGGTGCACCTCGTGGTCAACCACGGTGAACGATGCGAACACGACACGCAGCGTGTTCGTGCACTGCAGCGCCACGGTTGCAGGGCAGTCGCTGGTGCCCGAAGCCTATCCCGGCATGGTTGCCGCGTATCGCAGCACCTTCGCCAAGGTGAAGGCGATGAAGGCCGACATCTTTCTGGCCAACCACGACAATTTCTTTGCCCTGCACGACAAGCGCAAACGGCAGATCGCCGGGGATGCAAACGCGTTCGTGAACGGGCAAGAGCTGCAAAGCTTCAACACCCGCATGGCAGCACAGTTCGAGGCTGATCTGGCCAAGCAGCAGGCGGCGCAGAAGGGGCAACAGCCATGATCATCGCCGTGGATGGACCCACCGCCAGCGGCAAGGGGACGATTGCCAAGGCACTCGCCAGGCATTTCGGGCTGCCGCATCTCGATACCGGGCTGCTCTATCGCGCGGTCGGGGTGAACGCGGTGCGGCTGGGGGGCGACCCCGACAATCCGGACGAGGCGCTGGCAGGCTGCGCGTTCGATGACGCGCTGCTCGCCGACGCGCATCTGCGCTCTGAAACCGCAGGCGGGCTTGCCAGCCGCGCCTCGCGCCATCCTGCGGTGCGCGCAGCGTTGCTCGAGCGGCAGCGCAGCTTTGCGCGCCAGCCGGGCGGCGCGGTGCTTGATGGACGCGACATCGGCACGGTGATCGCGCCCGAGGCGGACGCCAAATTGTTCGTCACCGCCAGCGTCGCCGCGCGGGCCGGGAGGCGGTGCAACGAGATGCTGGGCCGGGGCGAAGATGTGACGCTGGAAGAGATCGTCGCCGACCTTGCCGCGCGCGATGCGAGGGACTCCGGACGGTCGATCGCCCCGCTCAAGCCCGCCTGTGACGCGCTCTTGCTTGATACCAGCGATTTGACTATAGGGCAGGCCGTTCAAAGAGCCATAGAGCTGGTGAACGGCAGGACGCAGGGCGGACATTCGCCCCAGTCTTAGATGTTTCGATCATCGTGAACATCGCCCGCGCCGATATCGGCCCGCGCGATCGTTCGCGCTTTTCGCATATCTGTCTGCCGCCGCCGGAACACACGGTTTTTGGGCGCTTTCCGGTGCATTCGGCCCGGGGGGCAGGTTAGGCCAAGACCGCCGGAGACAACCGGCTGGCCGGACAAAACAGTTTAAGGAATACAGGATTTATGGCCTCTACGGCATTTCCCAGCCGCGATGATTTTGCGGCACTTCTCGACGAATCGCTTGGTGGCGGCGCAGCTGCCGATGGCGGTTTTGAAGGCCGCGTCGTCAAGGGCACGGTTACCGCGATCGAAAACGACAAGGCGGTCATCGATGTTGGCCTGAAGTCGGAAGGCCGCGTGGCCCTGCGTGAATTCGCAGCGCCCGGCCAGGACCACGGCCTCAAGGTTGGCGATGAAGTCGAAGTCTATGTCGACCGCATCGAAAATGCCGATGGCGAAGCGATGCTGTCGCGCGACCGCGCACGCCGCGAAGCCGCCTGGGACAAGCTGGAAAGCGAATTTGGCGAAGGCAAGCGCGTCGAAGGCGTGATCTTCGGCCGCGTCAAGGGCGGCTTCACCGTAGATCTCGACGGCGCCGTGGCGTTCCTGCCCGGCAGCCAGGTCGATATCCGCCCCGTGCGCGATGTCACCCCGCTGATGGACATTCCGCAGCCGTTCCAGATCCTCAAGATGGACCGTCGTCGTGGCAACATCGTTGTCTCGCGTCGCGCCGTTCTGGAAGAAACCCGCGCAGAACAGCGCACCGGCCTTATCCAGTCGCTGGCCGAAGGTCAGATCATCGACGGTATCGTCAAGAACATCACCGATTACGGTGCGTTCGTCGATCTGGGCGGAATCGATGGCCTGCTGCATGTCACCGACATCAGCTACAAGCGCATCAATCACCCGAGCGAAGCGATCACCATCGGTGAGACCGTCAAGGTGCAGATCATCCGCATCAATTCGGAAACGCAGCGTATCTCGCTGGGCATGAAGCAGCTCGAAAGCGATCCGTGGGAAGGCGCCAGCGTCAAGTATCCCATCGGTGCCAAGCTCAGCGGTGCTGTCACCAACATCACCGAATATGGTGCATTCGTCGAACTGGAACCCGGCATCGAAGGCCTGGTCCACGTTTCGGAAATGTCCTGGACCAAGAAGAATGTCCACCCCGGCAAGATCGTTTCGACCAGCCAGGAAGTCGATGTCATCGTTCTGGAAGTCGACGCCGAAAAGCGCCGCATCTCGCTGGGCCTCAAGCAGGCGCAGTCGAACCCTTGGGACGCTTTCGCAGACAAGCACCCGGTTGGCAGCGTCGTCGAAGGCGAAGTCAAGAACGCGACCGAATTCGGTCTGTTCATCGGCCTGGATGGCGATGTCGACGGCATGGTCCACATGTCGGATATCGCATGGGGCATTTCGGGTGAAGACGCGCTCAACCTCCACCTCAAGGGTGAGCAGGTCAAGGCGATCGTTCTGGACGTCGATGTCGAAAAGGAGCGTATCTCGCTCGGCATGAAGCAGCTCGAAAAGGGCGCTCCGGCCGTTGGCGGATCGGACAGCTCGACCCTGCGCAAGAACGAAGTCGTCACCGTCACCGTGCTCGAAGTGCGCGACGGTGGTCTGGAAGTCCAGGTTGGCGAAGACGGAGCCACCGGCTTCATCAAGCGCAACGATCTGGGCCGCGACCGCGACGAACAGCGTCCCGACCGCTTCCAGGTTGGCCAGAAGCTCGATGCGATGGTCACCGGTTTCGATCGTTCGCGCAAGCCGACCTTCTCGGTCAAGGCGCATCAGTTGGCCGAAGAAAAGCAGGCTGTGGCGCAGTATGGCTCGTCCGACTCGGGCGCGTCGCTGGGCGACATTCTGGGTGCAGCTCTCAAGCAGCGCGAAGATTGATCAGCCAAGCGGCCGGCCTTCCAGGCTGACACCGTTTCAAAAAGGGGCACCGGCACACCGCCGGTGCCCCTTTTTTGTGCACGATCTGTCGCTTGCCAGCATCGTCGGGCAAGAACGGCGTTGAAACGGCAAGCAATTTCTGACAGCATTACGGCGCTGGATTTCCGCTTCGCCGGTGTTCGGCACACACATATGCGCCTGCTTGTCAGCCGGCGCTTTGGCTTGTCGGGGGGCTGGTCAATTCGATAATGTTGGGGGGAACCGCACGCGGCGATTTTCCTTGGTGCGCGTCCCGTCGCATATTGAATTGCAGGAGATTGGCCCGTGATACGATCGGAACTGCTACAACATCTGGCAGAGGAAAACCCCGGTCTTCGTCCTGACGAGATCGAAAAGATCCTGGATATCTTTTTCAACAACATCATTCAGCGGCTGGCCGAAGGTGGCCGGGTGGAACTGCGCGGTTTCGGCGCGTTCTCGACCCGCTCGCGCGAGCCGCGCAAGGGCCGCAACCCGCGCACCGGCGAGGCGGTCGATGTCCCCGGCAAGCGCGTGCCCTATTTCAAGCCCGGCAAGGAAATGCGCGCGCGCCTCAATACCGATTGAGACGCACGCCCGGTGCCGTCCGCGGTTTTTCTAAGCTTGTCGGCTAAAACCTTCTCGGCCTATAGACGCCTGCGGTTGGCGGGCGTGGCGGAATGGTAGACGCAACGGACTTAAAATCCGTCGGGCTTTGCCCGTGGGGGTTCGAGTCCCCCCGCCCGTACCACACAGGTCCATCATATTCGCGAGAGCCGCGAGGCGAGGGTCGGCAAACGAGGCAGGGCTGAGATACCGGCCCGGCGCATTGCCTGCATCACGCCGCGCTGCGCTCTGCCCCCGGCGCATGGCGGCTGGTGATCGCGCAATTGCGGCCTGCGGTCTTGGCCTGGTACAGCGCGCCATCGGCCCGCGCGTACAGCGCCCGCGCGGTGTCGCCCGGATGCCAGTTGGCCACCCCGATGCTGACCGTGATGCTGAGCGCCAGATTGCCGTGCACCTCGAAGCTGTTGCGGGCGATCGCAGCGCGGATGCGTTCGGCAATCGCATCGGCGATCACCGGGCGCGCGCGATCGAGGATGATCACGAACTCCTCGCCGCCCATCCGGCCCAGCGCGTCGCCCGGGCGCAGCAGCGACTGCATCAGCTGCGCCAGCACGCGCAGCGCATCGTCGCCGGCGACATGGCCGTGGCGGTCGTTGATCGCCTTGAAGTTGTCGACATCCACCACCAGCACCGCCATCGCGCTGCCTGCGCGCACGCGGGTCAGCCGGTCATCCAGCTCGGCCAGGATCTTGCGCCGGTTGGCGATGCCGGTCAGCGGATCGATCTCGGACAGCAGACGCAGCTTGTCGTTGGCCTGATTGAGCGCCGCGGTGCGTTCCGCCACCCGCTCTTCCAGCAGGCTGTGCGACTGGCGGATAGCGCTTGCCATGGTTTCGAACCAGCGGACCAGCCGGGTGACCTCGTTGCTGCTCCTGTCGCGATCGGGCAGCACCAGGATCGCATCGTTGGCCAGCTCGCGGGTGATTCGCTGCGCATCGCGCGTCAGCCGCCGCAGGGGCTTGCCGACCAGGCTGCGCAAGGCCAGCGTCACCGCCAGGATGCACACGAACAGGGCAATCACCGCCATCGCTGCGATCCGCGGAATGGGGCGCAGCGCCTCTGCCAGGATCAGCCTTTCGGGCTTCACGGTCATCGCATACCAGCCCGCGCCCGGGATCGCCTGCAGCGAGACATAGGCGTCGAGATCGTCCGCCTTGCCGGTGAAGCCGGACTTGCCGTGCTTGCGCACCAGCGCCCACAGCGCCCGCAGCTCGGGCTTGTCGCTGGTGGTGATATCGAGATACTGGCCGGTCCTGCTGCTGTGCTGCAGCGTGTATTCGGGGTGATAGATCAGCCGCCCTTCGCGCGACACCAGGATGACGTTGTCGTCGCTGTTGTCGGCAAAATGTCCTGCGGGGACGACCTGATCGAGCGGCATCGAGGTTCCGAAGGTGCCGATATGCCGCCCGTCGCGATCGACCGGGGTCATGCAGCCGGTAGTCCAGACCTGACGGTTCTGCAACGAAATCAGCGACTGCAGCCCGGTGCACATCATCGCGCGCGCAGGGTTGGCGGCCTGGGTGGAAATGGTCGCGAACTCGGCGTCCTGGAAGCCGAAGCTGGCAGGCGCGGTCCTGCGGTAATATTCCAGCCGGTCCGGGCGGTCGGGGGCGAAGATCACCATGGCGTTGGCGGGCGTGAAGAAATACAGGCTCTCGATCTCGAACCGGCTGCCTTCGCCCAGCGCGCGGACCGCATGGGTGGCCGCGACCATGTCGCGCACCGCCTCAAGATCGGTGGCGACGAAGCCGGGGACAAAGGCCGCCATGCCCTCGACATGGCCGATCGCGGTGCGGCCGCCGTCGAACATCACATCGGTGCTGCGCCGGGTGCCATCGGCGCCGATCGGATAGAGTGCATCGAACTCGCGCTGCGCCTGTGCGGGCGTCAGCGTCGCGCGCTCGGCGCGGAACAGATCGATGGCGCGGGCCTGGGTCCGGGCGATGCGGTCGAAGCGCTGGGCCAGCTCGTCGACGATCTTCGCGTTGCGCTGATCCAGCCGCACCAGAGATTCATCGATGGCGGTGTTCTGCTCCTGCCCAAAGGCCACCAGAGCGGTCGCGGCGATGACGAGCGTCAGGCCGACGGCCATGCTCCACGCCGTCCGCGCGCTGATCGACAGCGAGTTGTGCCAAAGTCGGAGCCGGACGAACATGCGCTCTTGTCCGTCATTTTGGTTAATGAACTGCAAATACAGGGGGCTGGATTGGGCCAGGGCGTATATATCCTATCCCGCGTGGCGGCTTTGGGGCCATCGGTACAGCTGTGATCCGGGTCATGGTTTGACCGCTCACGGACGCTACGGTACGATGCGTCAGGGTCGATTGCAGTTCCTGTCAGGAGAAGCTTGCGATGGGTGCGAATGTCTTGAACATCACGATGCGGTCCGCAGCGTTGGCGGCGATGGTCGCCATGGCGCTGCCGGCGCCTGCGGCGGCACAATTCGGCGGCCTGCTGCGCAGCAAGCCCAAGGCTAGCGGCAAGACCGCCACCGGGTGCGACGACAGCGCGGGCAAGTCGGTCGGGCGCTCCGTGATCGGCGGCATGCTGGGCAGCGTCACCGGGCGGATCGGCGGCATCGCCAATTTCCTGCCGGTGCCCGAAGTCGCCGGGCTGCTCACCGACGCGATCGCCTGCAAGCTCGAGCCCGAGGAGCAGAAAAAGGCCGCCGATGCGACCCTGGAGGCGACGCGCGGCGAGGAGGTGGGGAGCACATCGACCTGGACCAGCGAGACCCGCAAGGACGTGTCGGGCACCTCCACCGTGGTGGGCAAGACCCAGCTCGCGGATGGATCGACCTGCATGAACGTCAACGATGTCATCATCGTCGAGGGCGAGGAGACCACGGTGTCGAAGAAGATGTGCAAGAAGCCCGGTGCCGCGCGCTATGAAATCGCGCAGGCCTGACAGGATGCGGACCGCCCGCCGATCCCTGCTGCTCGTGCTGTCGGCGGCGTTGCTGTGCGCGCAGAGCCCGGCACAGATGGACCCGGCCAACCCCAGCTGCCCCCGGTCGCCCGACTGGTCGGCCAACAAGACCATGACGCTCAAGGTCGTCAAGAAGGGCGGCGCGCAGGTGCTGCTTGCCGAGGGGCCGATCGACCAGACTTTGCCCGACCGGCTGAAAAAGGCGCTGAGCGACAATCCCGACATCGCCGAGATCTGGCTGCGCTCGCCCGGCGGCAACGCGCGCGCAGGCAACGCGGCAGGCCGGCTGATCCGCGGCAACCCCGGGTTGGTGACGCGGATTCCTGCGGGCTGGACCTGCTTTTCGGCGTGCAACTTCGTGTTCATGGGCGGCCAGCTGCGCGTGGTCGAGCCCGGCGGCAACTTCATGGTCCACATGTTCACGATGACCAACGATCGCGCCGCGATCGATCAATCGGTGGCTCTGGGCACCGACACCACGGTCGAGCTGATCGGCGATATCGAGCAGGAAAGCGCATTGCTCGCCAGCGAGGACAACGACTTCTTGATCCGCATGGGCGTCTCGCGCAAATTGCTGACCGACATCATGTACAAGCAGAAGGCCGTGGCGAGCGGTGGCGGCGACCAGTCCACCCGCCGCTGCCTGACGCAGGACGAGGTGTTCCAGTACAACGTGGCGAATGTGCGCGAGTGAGACCGTGATGACCGTGCGGCTCAGGCTGTCGCGCCGAGCAGCCAGACCTTGTTGGCCATCATCACGCCCTTGCCCGGAACATTTCGCTTTTCGAACAGCGTGACGAGGTCGGCGCGGGCGCGGGCGAGCACGTCTTCGCCGGCTTCTGCCAGCGCGCGACCGATCGCCATCGAGGCGAGCGCGAAGTCCGCCGCCTCGTCCGGTGAGGCCCCGGGGCCGCCGATCGCCTGCTCGCCCTGATAGGGCTCGATATCGGGCGCGGAAAAACCCGCGTGCGCCAGGATGTCGCCGACATAATCGAGATCGGCAAAGGCGAACGGGCCGGGCGCGCGCGGATCGGGCGAGGGGATGTCGATGTGCGAGCGCGCGACCCCCATCAGCTCCATCATCCACGGATTGTCGCGCGGTGCCGCCCAGATCGCCAGATCGATCCGCCCGCCGGGCTTGATCAGCGAGTGCAGGTTGGCGAAGGCGGCATAAGGATCGGCAAAGAACATCGATCCGAAGCGCGAGATCAGCCGGTCATAGGGGGTATCGAGCGCAACGGTGGCGGCATCGGCGCAGACGAAGCTGACATTGGGATGGGCCTCAGCGCGGCGGCGGGCCTCGTCGATCAGATCGGGCGAGATATCCAGCCCCAGCACCGCACCATCCGGCCCGGTCGCCTCTGTCGCAGCCAGCGAGGTCAACCCCCCGCCACACCCCAGATCGATCACCCGCTCCCCCGGCGCGATGCCTGCGCGCGCGAGCAGCGCGTCACCAATGGGCGCGATCATGCCTTCGAACCGGTCGATATGGGTGAGCCACTTGATCCCCATCTCGCCCGCCCAGTCTTCGCCCTTGAGTGCGTTGGGATCGGCGATGGTGGCGGTCATGAGCGATCTACTGTCGAGAGATTCTAAGTCCGGACTTTTCAAGATTACGCAATGCCATTGCCCGATTCTCATTCACTGAGGTCGCGGAAGGGGTGCGATTGCCGTGTGAGGTCGGATTCCCGCTTTGGCGAGAGTCTATAACCAGGAGCATTGAAAGCTGAGCGCGAGCATCTGCTGATGGTTTAGATTTCGCCATGTTTTTTCCCCTGCAAATCGACGAGTTCTTTGATCACCATTTCTTCGCTGGACATATATGAGTCCAGTGGGTGGGGAAAGAGGGGAGCGGCGTCACGACGCGAAATCTCGATGAATCTTCCTGTGTCCGTTTTCCTCTCCCTACCCACGCTCGAAAACACTCTCAACGAGGAGCGAGGGGCAAACCCTGCGTACTGTACAAATCTAACCTTATTCGGCTCGTCGGTAACGGTGATCGAGTCATTATGAAGATCCAAGGCCAAACTTTTACTGTACGGCTCGATGAAAACAACTTTTTCAATTCCTGCAGCAACTATATGTCGAGCACAACTATGGCAAGGAAATGTTGTGGTATATAGGGTGCTACCAACAGTTGTTCCGTGGCCAGACCTTGCAACTGACACAATTGCTTCCATTTCGGCATGCACTGATCGAGAGAACTCTATTAGATTCCGAGCATTTGACGACGATACCCGAGTGTATACGTCACTATATCTAGCTTGATCAATTCCGACATCCATGACTGACTTTGTAATAGTTTTTGCCAAATCCTGTTTGCCGGCGTCGTTATGACAATATTTTCCGCCCCATTTGTAGCATCTTTTGTCATCATTGTCTATTAGGTCGGACGAATAGAGCCCCCCAAAAGCCTTTGGTACATCATTGCATCCAACGCCAATTAGTTCATTTTCTTTGTTATATATCGCAGCACCTACTTGGCGGGACATGCATGCCGATCGCACAGCTGCTGATGCGGCCTTCATCATTCCAGTTTCGTCAGAAGTCGGAGTGTAAAGGCGCGTTCCAAATATTGTGTCGAGAAATCTACGGACGGACGGTTTTATATCATCAAGTATATCAGTGTGATTTCTGATAAAATAATCAGCTAAATGAGCTGTTTTGCTAACTTGTTGACCAGTTTTTTTACCCTCCTGTGAATCCTTTTTCATTATATGGCGAACGTATTTTTCGTCTACCGAGTTCGCCACCAAACGCTTTTCTCTAACTTCATCTGGCGCAAATACAGTAATATGCCAAAATAAATCACCATATATCTGCCTTAAGCGTTGGACCTCTTCAGGATTTTTCAAAGAGTCAATTACATATGCCATACGCTTTTGAATAGGTATGTCAGGTTTGTCATTTTGTATAAGAACGCCATTATTCTCTCGCCGTATCGAATTAATTTTTTCGATTGCGCGATCAGCGAGATAAGAACCTTTCCTTTCTCGGAGTAAATTTCCTGCATTTTGGTAGCTGTCAATGCGTTCTGATGGCGACATATCATCAGGCAGTGCAATCGAAACTTCTGAGGCGTGCTCTCTTATAATATCACTGACTTTTATGTAGTTTGACTGATAGTCAAAGTCTTCGTGTAATATATCCATAAATTTCTGGCATACCACTGAAACGCCCGAACCAACCGGTCCAGTGAACGCTAGAATTAATTCTAAGCTGTTTCGTTCTTCAACCTTAAAGAACTTAAACTCGCCTTCTTCGTCGGTGGAGGATGCATCATTTGCTGCTAGATTTTTATTTGGCGCTGTGGCCATGGACTTTCATCCTTGTATCAAAAGCATTAACAGGCTGTTGAATGGTCATTGATCATTCTCATCATTTTGATAATTGTCAAGAAATGTCCAAATTTAGATCGAGAGGTTAAAGCCCCTCAATGAAAATCCCGCGACTTCGGTAGCACCCGTGCATCCCGCGGATGCCGTGACGGCACCGGCCTTGCCACCTCATCCCCCCGTGCCAGCGGCGGCGTGATCGCACCGTCCCCCCGCGTTGCCGTCAGCGTCGCGAGCAGATCGCTCCGGTCCACCACGCGGTTGGCCATCAGATGCACCACGCCTTCGCGGCTGCGTTGCAGGACCCCTTCGACCTGCATAAGCCGTGAGGCCATCACCGCGCGGCGGTAGCGTTCGAACAGGCGGGCCCACAGGACGATGTTGGTGACGCCGGTTTCGTCTTCAATGGTCACGAAGATCGCGTTGCCCTTGCCGGGGCGCTGGCGGACGAGGACGATGCCGGCGGTGCGCACCGTCTTGCCTGCCTTGGAATTGTTGGTGTCCTCGCACGACAGCACGCCGTCTTCGCGCAGGCCCGCGCGCAGGAAGCGCATCGGATGGTCCTTGAGCGAGAGCCGCAGCGTCTGGTAATCGGTCACCACCTCCTCGGACGCGGGCATGATCGGCAGCTGCATGTCGGGCTCGTCCCCCAGTTCTCGCGCACGCGCCGCGGCGAACAAGGGCAACTCGCCCGAGGGCGTGCGCCGCACCTCCCACAGGGCCTGCCGCCGCGACAGTCCGAGCGATCCGAACGCATCGGCATCGGCGAGCAGGCGCAGCGCGGCCGAGGGCAGGTCGGCGCGGCGCGCGAGCATCTCGACCGAGGTGAAGCGGCCGATCGCCTCGCGCGCAGCGACCAAAGCCTCGGCCCAGGCAGCGCGAAACCCATCCATCTGGCGATAGCCCAGCCGCAGCGCCAGCCGCCCGTGGCCATCGCGCTCGAGCGCATTGTCCCAGCCGCTCATGTTGATGTCGATCGGGCGCACCTCGACCTGATGCTCGCGCACATCGCGCACGATCTGCGCGGGCGCGTAGAACCCCATCGGCTGCGAATTGAGCAAGGCGCAGGCGAAGACCGCAGGCTGGTGGCACTTGATCCACGACGAGACATAGACCAATCGCGCGAACGACAAAGCGTGGCTCTCTGGAAAACCATAGCTCCCGAAGCCCTCGATCTGCTTGAAGCAGCGTTCGGCGAACTCGGCGGTATAGCCGCGCGCGGTCATGCCCTTGACCAGCTTCTCGCGGAAGTTGTGCATCGTGCCGACATTGCGGAAGGTCGCCATCGCGCGGCGCAGGTGGTTGGCCTCGCCCGGGGTGAAGTCCGCCGCGACGATCGCCAGCTTCATCGCCTGCTCCTGGAACAGCGGCACGCCATAGGTCTGCCCGAGCAGCGTCTTCAGCTCGTCGGGGTCGTGCGGCGGGGCGGGCGAGGGGTATTCGACCGGATCGATGCCCGAGCGGCGCCGCAGATACGGGTGGACCATGTCGCCCTCGATCGGCCCGGGGCGCACGATCGCGACCTGCACGGTGAGGTCGTAGAGCGTGCGCGGGCGAAGGCGCGGCAGCATGTTCATCTGCGCGCGGCTTTCGACCTGGAACACGCCGATGCTGTCGCCGCGGCACAGCATGTCGTACACCGCAGGATCGTCGGCCTCGAGATCGACGGTGAGGTCGTGCTCGCCCAGGTCATGCTGCCGCATCAGCGCGAACGCCTTGCGGATGCAGGTGAGCATGCCCAGCGCCAGCACATCGACCTTCATCAGCCCGAGCGCGTCGATATCGTCCTTGTCCCATTCGATGAAGGTGCGCTCGTCCATCGCGGCGTTGTGGATCGGCACGGTCTCGTCGAGCCGGTCCTCGGTCAGCACGAAGCCGCCGACATGCTGCGAGAGGTGGCGGGGAAAGTGGAGGATCTGGTCGACCAGATCGCGCAGCCGCACGATGTCCGGATTGTCGGGATCGAACCCGGCCTCGGCATAACGCTGCTCGGCCATCGAGGACGAGAAGCTGCCCCAGATCGTGCTGGTGAGGCGCGCGGTCACATCCTCGGAAAAGCCCAGCACCTTGCCGACCTCGCGCACCGCGCTGCGCGGGCGGTAATGGATCACCGTCGCGGCGATCCCGGCGCGGTGGCGGCCATAGCGCTGGTAGATGTACTGCATCACCTCCTCGCGCCGCTCATGCTCGAAATCGACATCGATATCGGGTGGCTCGGCGCGCTCTTCGGAGACGAAGCGCGAGAACAGCAGGTCGTGCGTCACCGGATCGACCGAGGTGACGCCGAGCAGGAAACAGACGATCGAGTTGGCCGCAGAGCCGCGCCCCTGGCACAGGATCGGCGGATCGCGGGTGCGGGCAAAGCGCACCAGATCGTGCACGGTGAGGAAATAGCAGGCGTATTTCTGTTTGGCGATCAGGCTGAACTCGTCGTCGAGCATCTTGCGCACCTTGGCGGGCAGCTCCCGGCCGTACCGGTCGCGCGCGGCCTCGGTCACCATATGCTCGAGCCAGGCCTGCGCCTCCCAGCCCTCGGGCACGGGTTCGAGCGGGTATTGATAGCGCAGGTCGTCGAGCGTGAAGGTGATGCGGGCGAGGAGCGCGGTGGTCTGTTCGATCGCTTGCGGACAGTCGGCGAACAGGCGCGCCATTTCCGCGGGCGGCTTGATGTGGCGCTCGGCGTTGGCCTCGAGCCTGCGCCCGGCATTGGCGATGGTGCAGCCTTCGCCGATGCAGGTCAGCACATCGTGCAGCGGGCGCTGATCGGGCGCGGCATAGAGCGCATCGTTGGTGGCGAGCAAAGGCACGCCCGTGGTCTCGCCCAGCCGGATCATCCGCGCGAGGCGGCGGCGGTCCGCGCCCCGGCGGGGCATGGTCGCTCCGATCCACACGCGCTCCGGCGCGGCAGCGTGGAGGGTGTGCAGGACGGCGGCGTCGCTGGGCGCGGCCATCACGATCAGCAGCAGGTCATCGAGATGCTCGAGCAGGTCGGCAAGGTGCAGCGTGCAATCGCCCTTGGTGGCGCGCAGGTTGCCGAGCGTCAGCAGCCGGGTCAGCCGCCCCCAGCCGTGCCGCGTCGCGGGATAGGCGATGATGTCGGGGGTCGCGTCGGCGAACACCAGTCGCGCGCCGACCACGAGGCGGAGAGCTGGCGCAGGAACGCCGATCTCGGCCGCGGCCTTGTGCGCATCGCGCAATGCGATATGCGCGCGCACCACGCCTGCCACCGTGTTGCGGTCGGCAATGCCGATGCCGGCGAGGCCCAGTTCGAGCGCGCGCGCGACCAGATCCGCCGGGTGCGATGCCCCGCGCAGGAACGAGTAATTGCTCGCGGTGACGAGCTCGGCAAAGGGCTCAGTCACGCGAAAAGCGTTTGTTTGTGGGCCTTTTCGTCATGCGAAAAGGCCGTGCACATACCAGCGCGGATCGGGCTTTTCGGTCTCGTACAACCCGTGGCGGAAGATCCAGAAGCGGCGGCCGCGCGCGTCTTCCACCCGGTAATAGTCGCGCGTCAGGCCGGGGCTCTTGCCCGGCGCGTGCTTCCACCATTGCGCCGCGATCCGCTCGGGCCCTTCGAAGCGCACGACATGGTGCTGGGTGCGGCGCCAGCGGAAGCGGTGCGGCGGGCCATCGGGGACCTCGGCGATCACCTCGATCGGCTGTGGCGGGTCGAACAGGTGGATCGGCCGGCTTGGCGGATCGCCCTGCTGCGGCGCGTCCCAGGCGGCGGGCGCGGGCAGGTCGACCGCGGGCAGGGTCAGCGCGGCCTGTTCGGGCACATGGCTGTCGTGCGGCTGGAAGCGGCGGATCGCGCCGCGCCCCAGCCGGGTGCTCAACCGGTCGACCAATTCGGCCATCGCCTCGTCAGCCACGCACCCGCCCTCCAGCTGCAGCTGCGCCGGGGTCAGCGGCTCGATGCGCGGCACCGCCAGCCGGATCATGTCGAAGCCGAAGCCCGGATCGACCGGGTCGGCGAGCGCCGCCAGCCGCTCGTTGAGCAGCCGCATCAGCACATCGGGATCGCGCATCGGCAGGCTGCTTTCGGTGGCGAGATCATAGGTGCGGCCATCGCTGCGGAAGAACCGCGCGATGAACCGCCGCCCGCCCATGCCGCGCTGTTCGAGCTCCTGCTCGGCCTCCTGCGCCAGCTCGCCGATCGCCGCCATCGCCGCCTCGGTGCGACCGATCGGCTCGGCAAAGCGGCGTTCGAAACGCAGTGCAGGCGCGGCGCGGCGCGGGGTGATGCGGCTGTCGGCGCTGCCCAGCAGCCGGTCGAGACTGTCGACTAGATCGGCCCCGAAACGCGCGGCGAGCGGCGCGCTCGGCCGCATCGCCAGATCGCCGATGGTCTTGAGGCCTGCGCGGATCAGCGCGGTCTGCACCTCCTCCTCGATCCGCAATGCGGCGACCGGCAGGCGGCGCAATGTCGCATCCTCGCTCTCGAACGTCACCCCTGCGGGCACGAACCGCGCGAGCGCCTGCGCTGCCTCGGGGGTGTCGCCGCACGCCAGCCGCACGTCATCGCTCCACCGTGCCAGGAAGTGCGAAACCTCCGCGAGCAGCGGAGCCTCGCCGCCGAACAGATGCGCGCAGCCGGTGATGTCGAGCGCCAGCGCGTCGGGCGCATCGATCGCGACCAGAGGCGTGAAGCGGTCGCAGTGATCGGCCAGCCGCTCGAGCCAGGCGAGATCGGCCGCCGGGTCATGATCGGTCACGCTGAGCACCGGCACCTGCGCGCGCGCATCGGCGAGCGCCATGCCCGCGCTCAGCCCGAGCGAGGATGCCTGCGGGCAGGTCGCCGCAATCCGCATCGCGCCGCGCACCTTCTCGACCAGCACCAAGGGGGTGTCGGCGGAGGCGTCATCCCGCCCGGCGGAGTTCTGCTCTCCTGTTGTCTTCTGGCGCATCAACCGGTCGACCGGCAGAAAAGGGAAGAACAGCGCCAGATGGCGCCGCTGCGATTGTGGCGAATCCTCCGGCATCGGGGCCGAAATCGGCGACCCCATCGGCGTCTGCAAAACAGGCTTGTTCACGGTTCCACTCCACGCGCCAGTCGCCGCCGGATGGGCGGCCGCGCTGGCGCAACAATTCCACTCTCCAGGCAGGATAGCCCGGCGCATTGGCCTCCATCGGCAGCGATGGCGCGGCGGCTACCTGCCAGCGGGTCTGTGCGGCGCTGGGCGAGGGCACTGCGGCGATCCGCAAGCCGATCACGGTCACCCCTGATGCTTCCGCCGCCAGCGCCAGCCGCCGGCTCGCGGTCAGGTCGAGCAGCCGCGGCTCGCGCCACAGTTCGACCACCGCCACGCCGACCTCCGGGCAGCGCACCACATCGGCCGCCGCGCGCAGCACTGCGAGCGGATCGGGCAGCACGCCGATAATCACCCGCGCCGGATCGAGCCCGATCTCGACCAGCCCCGGCGGGTGCAGCCTGCCGCCCTGCCTTTCGGCCTGCGCCTCGCGCAGCCACACCAAAGTGCCGCCCGATCCTGTCCCCGGGCCCACCCCCGGGCCGACCCCCAAGCCTACCCCCAGTCTCATCGCCAGCCCTGCGACAAAACCCGCCGCGCAGCCCGCATCGTCGGCCTGCGCCGCGAACACCTCGTGCACCCGCCCGCGCGCCAACCCGCCGCCCAGCGCGCCGTCGATACCCGAATGGCCGGTCCCCGCCACCGCCGCCGTCTCGACGGAACGTGCGCGTTCGATCCCGGCAATCCGGGTTTTGAGAGACTCGAGAGATTCGGATCGGGGCATGTGTTCACCTTATGTTCCATATATCCTCTTGCCCCGGAACAGAGTCAAGGAGCACCGTGAGAGCCAGAAAACCCGGAACGGGACTCCGCGCCGGTGGCCTCCGCAAAAGTGCCCCTGACAACCGAAGTCGATGCCGTCAAATTAGCGGTTGCGTCGGCTTGCGAGATCGGAATATATTCATTGAATGATCAACGAAAATCCTGACGCCCCGCTGCTGGCCGCTGGGCCATCCGCCCCGCCGCCAACGCTCGAATATGTCTTTTCGCTGCGCGGAATGATTGATGCGCCGCAGGAACAGGGGGAGATCGACGGCAAGCGCAAGCGCTTCATTCCCGTCAACAGCGGCATCGTCTACGGCCCCCGCCTTACCGGCAAGGGGCTTGGCGGTGGTGGCGACTGGCAGGCGATAGGCTCCGACGGGCGCACGGATGTGTGGGCCCGCTATCAGATCCAGGCCAGCGACGGCACGGTGATCGGCGTCGTCAACAGCGGCGTCCGCACCGCCACCCCCGAGGTGACCAAAATGCTGACCGAGGGCGAAGATGTCGATCCTTCGCTCTATTATTTCCGCACAACCCCGCGTTTCGAGGTGGTTGCGGGCCCCCATGACTGGCTCAACCGTCACGTCTTCATCGCGCGCGGAATCCGCAAGCCCGATCATGTGGTCATTGATTTCTACATGGTGCTGTAGGGTCCGATCCACTCTCGGCCCCCCTGCGGCCTATCCGGTTACGCTTTGTTAACCCTGCTCGTTAATAGTCCGGCAAATTGTCTTAACACCGCTTTACGGGGGGATTATGCCGGATACCGCACACGAGATCGTCAGCGCTCGGACCCTGTTGCAAGAGGCAATGCAGCTCCAGGAGGCGGGCAATCTCGCGGCGGCCGAACCGCGCTATCGGATGGTGGTGGAGCAGGGCTATCGCACGATCGAGGTGCTTCCGATTCTCGCCGGAATTCTGGGCCATCGCGGCGCGACTGACGAGGCGCTGGAGGCATGGGACATGCTGCTCGCGCTCGACCCCGATCATGCAGTCGCGCTTCATGAAAAGGGGCTGATCTACAGCCGTACCGGGCGTCCGAACGAGGCGATCATCGCGCTCCAGGCCGCTTGCGCCGCCGACCCCGCCAACCCCATCGCTGCCAACAATCTCGCGGTCATGCTCTCCGATGCAGGGCGCAAAAGCGAAGCGCTCGACCAGTTCCGCCGTGCGCTCGCGCTGCAGCCGGGCAACATCCATATCGAACACCAGATCCGCCGCCTGAGCGCCGATCTCGTGCCCTTCTGGCATATCCCGATGCTCAACGACGTGCGCCGCAACGATGCGTTCGAGGCCGCGATCCGCGCCGCGATCGCTCAGGCCGGGCCGGACGCGCGCGTGCTCGATATCGGCACCGGCAGCGGGCTGCTCTCGATGATGGCCGCGCGCGCCGGCGCCCGGTCGGTCACCGCGTGCGAGGTGGTTCCGGTGATCGCCGACATGGCGCGCCAGATCATCGCCGACAACGGCTATGCGGAACAGATCACCGTCCACACCGCGCCTTCGACCGAACTCAAGGTCGGCGAGCATATGGACGAACGCGCCGACATTCTGGTCTCCGAAATCCTCTCCTCCGACCTGCTCACCGAGCATGTCATCGACACCTTCGAGGATGCGCACGCGCGGCTGCTCAAGCCCGACGCGATTGTCATCCCGCGCGCCGCGTCTGCGATCGGCTGCCTGGTCGAAAGCCAGGTGCTGGCGGACTATGTCTTCGTCGATCAGGTCTCGGGCTTCGACCTCTCGCGCTTCGGCGCGCTCGCCTCGCCCAAATTGCCGATCCACGGCACGATGACCGACTGGCGCAGGCTCTCGGCGGACGTCGAACTGGTCAGCATCGACCTCACCCGTACGCAGCACGCCAGCGACTTGCACCTGCTCGAGATCGACGTGCTCGCCGACGGCATCGCTACCGGCATCGTCCAGTGGATGCATGTCGATCTGGCCGACGGCGTGACCTTCGACAACCACCCCGATGGCTATACCGACGGCGGCTGGCTGCAGGTGCTGCACAACTTCCCCGAGCCGATCGTGGTCCACGCGGGCGATGTGCTCAATGTCGCGGTGGGGCATGACCGGGTGACGCTGATCGTGCGTCCGCTCGAGGTGGTTGCGGCGGCGTCGCAGGCGCAGGTGGCGTAACACATAGGTGGGAATGCGCACTCTAACCTCCCCTCCCTGAAAGGGAGGGACTGGGGGTGGGTCAGCAACGCTGGCGATTTCACGCAACGCCGCTCGCTGCCGCTCGCACCCACCCCTAACCCCTCCCTTGCAGGGAGGGGAACGCGTTCCGTTTCTTTGTTGTGATCCGGTCATTCAGCGGACATGGCCACCAACCAGCCCCGCTCAGGCTGAGCGGACGGGGGCAATGCAAAGCCTTCTGCCGCAACACATTCACCAGCCCGGTCCCCTGCGAAGGCAGCGGCCCATCACCCGACCGTTGCACGGGGTGCAATAGCAGGAGATGGATGCCTGCCCCCCCAGGCAAGGGGAGGGGGAAGGTCGGCGGTGATGTCAGGCTACAGGTCTGCTAACCGCAATTTGTAACTGACAGTCTTTAGCGAATAACCTCGTTGCGGACATTGACTGAATGACGCATATCATTTGATATGCTTCCCATGACGAAAATTATGACCGTGCTGGCGTGGGTAATTTTTATCTCGGGCTGCATCTATATCGGTTTTGTGGGTGAAATGCTAAAAAGCTCACTGCCTGCTTTTCATCGAGTAATCCTATCAATCGGATTTATTCTTGGGGCAGCAGCTGTTTCTCGTTGGGTTACGACCCTCAATATCAGTCGGAACATGAAGAAAAATCGTCGCGGTCGCTCACAGCGCGGGAATATCGGCTAATCACCTGTTTGCCGTTGCGCCTGAGCGCAATCACCCCCCCCCCCCTCAAGCCTCCAGCTCGACATCCCAATACAGCCAGTCGTGCCAGCTATCGTGCAGATAGTTCGGCGGAAACGCTCTCCCACGTTCCTGCAGTTGCCAGCTGGTCGGGCGGATCGGGGGGACCATCAGGCGCATGTTGGCTTGCGCCGGGGTGCGACCTCCCTTGCGCATGTTGCACGGGGCGCAGGCGGTGGCGACGTTCTGCCAGGTGGTCTTGCCGCCCAGGCGGCGCGGGACGACGTGGTCGAAGGTGAGCTGGTGCGGCGATCCGCAATACTGGCAGTGGAAACGGTCGCGCAGGAACAGGTTGAAGCGGGTGAAGGCAGGGTATTCGGACGGCTTCACATATTGCTTGAGCGCGATCACCGAGGGGATCTTCATCTGGACCGTGGGTGAGTGCACCTGGCGCTCGTATGTCTCGATGACATCGACCCGGTCGAGGAAGATCGCCTTGATCGCGGTCTGCCACGGCCACAGGCTGAGCGGATAATAGCTCAAGGGGGTGTAATCGGCGTTGAGAACGAGGGCAGGGCAGCTATCCGGGTGCCGGATAAAGTCGGGGTGCGGGTCCCGAAGGGCCCGTTCGATCAAATCGGGATGAAACATGGTCGGCTTAAACCCTCTCCCATTCGTCCGCGCTGCTTCCTATAAACCGTGTTGCGTGACAGCCCCATGACAAAAACGTGATAACCGGATTTACGGTTAATCAGCATGAGGCGGCCGCACAGGTCAAGAGGGCGCTGCCACAATATATGGTGATAAGTTGGCGCATTACACCCAAGGGAAAGATGGCCCCGAAGCGGACGCCAGCGAGGTGACCGCTAAGGCGCGTGTCCGCACCCGCTTTGCGCCCAGCCCCAATGGCGCGCTGCACCTGGGGCATGCCTATGCCGCTTGCCACGCGCATGATTTCGCGCGCGAACGGGGAGGCGAATTCCTGCTGCGGATCGAGGATATCGACGGGGTGCGTTCGCGCCCCGAGCTGGTCGAGGGGATCTTTGCCGATCTGCGCTGGCTGGGGCTGGATTGGGATAGCGATGTGCTGTTCCAGTCCTCGCGGCTTGCCGCCTATGACGCAGCATTGGAGCGGTTGAAGGCGCGCGGGCTGTTGTATCCGTGCTTCTGCACCCGCAGCCAGATTGCAGCCGCAGGCGCGCAGCCAGGCCCCGATGGACTTGTCTATCCCGGCACCTGCCGCTCGCTCAGCGAGACGGAGCGCGGGAGGCGGATGCGAAACGAACCGCATGCCTGGCGGCTGGACATGGCACGCGCGATTGCCGAGACTGGCCCGCTCGTCTGGCACGATCTCGAAGCCGGCGATCAACCGGCGCGGCCCGAACTGTTCGGCGATGTCGTGCTGGCACGCAAGGATGCGCCCGCAAGCTATCATCTCGCCGTCACGCTTGACGATGCGCACCAGCAGATCAGCCACGTGGTGCGCGGGCGCGACCTGTTTGCCGCCAGCCATGTCCACCGTCTGCTGCAGGCGCTGCTCGGCCTGCCGGTGCCGATCTATCTGCACCATGATCTGCTCGCAGGACCCGATGGCCGCAAGCTTGCCAAGAGCGAGGGCGCCGCGGCTTTGGCGGCACTGCGCGAGGCCGGAGAGGACGGAGCGGCGCTGCTCGATAATTTGAGAAAAAATCACCTTCCGTCTGGCATTTCCCGGGTTCACGCCTCATATAGCTTGCCATGAACGTCATCATCATCCTTGCGATTGTCGCTCTGGCAATCATGGTCTTGGTCAGCCTCGTGCGCGGCCTCGTCTCCTTCATCCAGATGACCGAGGAAGACCTCAAATCGCCCGGGGTTGGACGCAGCCACCAGATGCAGAACAAGATGATGTTTGCCCGCGTCAAATATCAGGCGATGGCGATCGCTGCCGTCGCGGTGCTGATGCTGGTCAACCGCTGAGCCTTCGGGGCTTGGGGGACAGCTGATGGTCAAGCTCAACAAGATCTACACCCGCACCGGCGATGACGGCACGTCGGGCCTGGTCGATGGCTCGCGCGTTCCCAAGGACTGCGCGCGGATGGCCGCGATCGGCGATATCGACGAGCTGAACAGCGCGCTCGGCCTTGCGGTCGTGGCGCTGGGCGACAGCGAATTCACCGCCGATCTGGTGCGCGTGCAGAACGACCTGTTCGATCTGGGCGCGGATGTCGCGACCCCGGGCGAGGACTTCGAGCCTTCCGAAATGGTGCTGCGGATCGTGCCGTCGCAGGTCGACTGGATCGAGACGCGGATCGATGCGGTGAATGACAGCCTTCCGCCGTTGCGCAGCTTCATCCTGCCCGGTGGCAGCCCCGGCGCCGCCGCGGTGCATCTCGCCCGGTCGATTGCACGGCGCGCCGAGCGCACCCTTGTCGCCGCCTCGCACGAGGGATCGATCAATCCCGCAGCCCGTATGTACATCAACCGGCTGTCGGACTTCCTGTTCGTCCTCGCACGCCGGATCAATAATGGTGAAGATCCGCTCTGGGTTCCGGGCGCTTCTCGCTGAGTTTTTCGTCACCCCCGCGCAGGCGGGGGTCCCGCTTTGTAATCGCCAGACAAGTTAGCGGGATTCCCGCGTTCGCGGGAATGACGAGGCGGCTGAAGTGACCACTGAAAGTTTCAAGGGGAAGACATGACGACCATGAGCGCCACCGCCCTTTCTCATGAGGCACCCGCCACCGCCTTGACCGATCTGTTCGCGCACGTCCGCGGGCTCAGTCTGGCGCTGGCCGAGCCATTGTCCGATGCCGACGCCACCGTCCAGTCGATGGATGATGCCTCGCCCGCCAAATGGCATCTGGCGCACACCAGCTGGTTCTTCGAAACCTTCGTGCTGCGCGATCATGTCGCAGGATACCAGCCGTTCGATCCCGACTTCCATTTCCTGTTCAACAGCTATTACGAGGCCGAAGGCGCGCGGCATGCGCGGCCGCACCGTGGGCTGCTGACCCGGCCATCGCTCGACCACATCCGCGCCTATCGTGCGCACGTCGATGCAGCGATGCAGGAGGCGATGCCGACCTTGGGTAACGATGCGCTGGCATTGGTCGAACTGGGGCTGAACCACGAGCAGCAGCACCAGGAGCTCTTGCTGACCGACATCCTGCATTTGTTTGCGCAGAACCCGCTGTTTCCGGCGATCTGGCAGCCTGCGCCGATGCCTGCGGTCGAGCCCCGGCCGGTCGAATGGATCGAAGGGCCCGTCGGCCAGGTCGAGATCGGCCATGGCGGCGATCGCTTTGCCTTCGATTGCGAAGGTCCGCGCCATGCGGTGCTGCTGACCCCCTACGCCCTGGCCAGCCGCCCGGTGACCAATGGCGAATGGGCTGCGTTCATCGCCGATGGCGGTTATGCGCAATCGCGTCACTGGCTGGCTGATGGCTGGGCCTGGGTGCAGGCCAATGGCATCGACGCGCCGCTCTACTGGCGCAAGGACGAGGATGGGCACTGGCAGCAATTTGGGCTCGATGGCCTGCGCAGCGTCGATCCTTCGGCACCGGTCTGCCATATCAGCCTTTACGAGGCCGACGCCTATGCCGCCTGGGCAGGCGCAAGGCTACCGACCGAGGCCGAATGGGAGGCGATCGCCACCAGCCACGATCCGCTGGGCGGCAACCAGCTCGATTGCGCAGGCCCGGTGCGGCCGCGCGCCGATGCGGCAGACGCGCTGTTCGGCAACGTCTGGCAGTGGACAGGCAGCGCCTATCGCCCCTATCCCGGCTTCAAGCCCGCCGAAGGCGCGGTCGGCGAGTATAACGGCAAGTTCATGTCGGGCCAGTTCGTGCTGCGCGGCAGCAGCTGTGCAACCCCGCGCGGCTCTGTGCGTCCCAGTTATCGCAACTTCTTCTACCCCCATCAGCGCTGGCAGTTCACCGGGCTCAGACTGGCGCGGGATCTGTAACGAAAATTCAGGAGACCAGCCCCGTGCCCAGCAGTGCCCAGGCGATCGAAGCACCATCCCCTGTCTCCCGAACTTCGGCTGATCCTGCCTTCAGCGCGGGTGTGCTCGCCTGCTTCCGTAGCCCTCGCCGCGCGATTCCGGCGCGCTGGCTGTATGACCTTGCAGGCTCGGAGCTGTTCGAGGCGATCACCAACCTGCCCGAATACTACCCCACCCGCACCGAAACTGCGCTGCTCGAACGCTATTGCGGCGAGGTTGCCGCGCATGGCGGCGCGGGCCGCGCGGTGGTCGAATTCGGATCGGGCTCCTCGGTCAAGACCCCGCACCTGCTGCGCGCGGTGCAGGGCGAACATTATGTGCCGATCGACATCTCGGGGGATTTCCTGCGCGACTCGGCCTCGGCGCTTGCTGCCGATTTTCCCGAGCTCGCGGTGCATCCGCTCGAGGGCGATTTCATGCGCCCGCTCAAGCTGCCCGATGCGGTGGCGGGCGTGCCCAAGCTGGGCTTCTTCCCCGGGTCGACCATCGGCAACATGGTCGCGCGCAGCTCGGTCGATCTGCTTCGATCGATGCGCGAGACGATGGGCGAGGGGTCGATGCTGCTGATCGGCATGGACCGGATCAAGTCGCCCGACATCCTGATCCCGGCCTATGACGATGCGCAGGGCGTGACCGGCGAGTTCAACCTCAACCTGCTGCGCCGGATCAACCGCGAGCTCGACGCCGACATCCCGGTCGAGCAGTTTGCCCATGTCGCGCGCTGGAACGACAGCTATGCGCGGATCGAGATGCATCTCGAAGCGCAGGCCGACATGACGTTCGAGGTGCTGGGCGAACGCTTCAGCATGGCCGAGGGCGAGACGATCCACACCGAGAACAGCCACAAATACGGCCCCCGCGACGCGCGGCTGCTGCTGCGCGCCGGCGGCTGGACGATGTGCCACGAATGGACCGACCCCGACGACTGGTTCGCGCTGATCCTGGCCGAAGCGAAGCCGTTCCAGACCGCACCGTGAAGATTGGCGCGGGAAGACCTGCCAAAGCCTGTGTCCTTACTCACCGACATCCCTGATCGCCACCCCCGCGGACGCGCGGGTCCTGCTACTGCCCGCACGGTTCGAGGCAGCGGGATTCCCGCGTTCGCGGGAATGACGGGGTGTTGTCTTGAAGCGACTCTAGCGCGCCAGATGCTTGAGGATCAGATACCAGTGATCCAGCCCCGCGTAGAAATCCTCGACCCGGATGCGTTCGTTGAGGCCGTGCGCGAACATGTCGGCATCGCGCATCGCAGCGCCGCTGATCGCCACGGTGTTCATCCCCAGCGCGCGATAGTGCATGCCATCGGTGCCGCCCGACTCCATGTACGGCGCGATGACAAGGCCGGGGAACCGCGGGTGCACGCCCGCCTTCACCGCCGCGAGCACTTCAGGCGTCAGCACGGATGCAGGCGCCTCGACCACATCGGTGGCGAGCTTGAACACCACCTTGTCGTTGGCGATCACCTTCTTGAGCGTCGCCTCGGCCGCCGCAGCGCCGCCTTCGCCCGGGAAGATGCGGCAGTTGACCGTCGCTGTTGCCGATTGCGGCAGCGCGTTTTCGGCATGGCCACCCTTGAGCATCGTCGCAACGCAAGTGGTCGATAGCAGGTTGGCGGTGGTGGGTGAGGCGAGCAAGGTCGCGCGTGCGGCCTCGTCCGCCGGGTTGCGCGAAAACGCCAGCATCGCCTCGCCCAGCGGGCCGGGGGTGATCTTGCCCATTTCGGCAAACGATCCGCGGGTGATCGCATTGTCGCGCACCTCGAAGCGATAGGCCTCGATCGCCTTCAGCGCCGATGCGAGTTCGTAGATCGCATTGTCCTTGCGCGGGCGCGAGGAGTGGCCGCCGGGGTTGGTGACGGTGAGCTCGAAGGTCGCGAAGGTCTTTTCCGCCGCCTGCACCCCGAACAGGATCGGCTTGTAGTCCTCGGTGAGCCGGACGCCGCCGGCATCGCCGTTGAGCACCAGCGCCGGCTTGATCGTCTCGGCGACCAGCTTCGCCTGCGCGCGGGTGCTGATCATCCCGGTTTCCTCGTCGCCTGAAAACACGAGGTAGAGGTCGCGGCTGGGCGCCCAGCCTTCCTGCTTCAGCCGGATGAACGTGTGCGACAGGCTGGCGATACCGTATTTGTTGTCGAGCGTGCCGCGCCCGAAGAAATAGCCGTCCTCCTCGGTCAGCGTGAACGGAGGGCGCTCCCAGTCCTCGGGCAGCGCCTCGACGACATCCATGTGTCCCAGCAGCACAACCGGCCCCGCCTTGGGCTTGCCCTTGGCGGCATAGCGCACGATCAGACCCTGGGTCGGCTCGCCCGCGCTGTCGTAATCGGTGACCGAGATGTCGGTTTCGGCAAAGCCGGCCTTGACGAACTCGCCCTTGAGGTACGCCACCATGGCAGGCACCTGCTTGTGCCCGCGCGCGGTGCGGAAGCCGATGATGTTGCGATACAGCTCGCGCGCCGCCTGTTCGTGCGCGCTGCGCTGGGGGGTGGAAGCCTGCGCCTGGCTCTGGGCACAAGCGGGAAGCGCGGTTGTCCCCGCCAGCGCCATCAGGCTGCTTGCCAGCGCCAGTTTGATCATCATCTTCATGCCGATACCCATCCCCTGATCTCTCGCCAAAGCGCATCGAAGCGACTATAGCGGTGTCACACTCTTGGAGAGCAATTTATGTCGGCCCACAACCCTTCTCTGCGTCCCTGGCGGGATATCGACCGGCGCAAGTGCCGCCAGATCATGGTGGGCAACGTTCCGGTCGGCGGAGATGCACCGGTCACCGTGCAGACGATGACCAACACGCTGACATCCGACGCGCGCGCCACGATCGACCAGATCCGCCGCTGCGAGGAAGCGGGCGTGGACATCATTCGCGTGTCGTGCCCAGATGTCGAATCCACAGCTGCGATGAAGCAGATCACCCGCGCCGCCAAGGTGCCGATCGTCGCGGACATCCACTTCCACTACAAGCGCGCGCTCGAAGCGGCCGATGCGGGCGCGGCGTGCCTGCGCATCAACCCCGGCAACATCGGCTCGTCCGACCGGGTGCGCGAGGTCGTCAACGCCGCCAAGGCCAATGGCTGCGCGATCCGCATCGGTGTCAACGCCGGGAGCCTCGAGAAGGACCTGCTCGAAAAATATGGCGAGCCGTGCCCCGAGGCACTGGTCGAAAGCGCGCTCGACCATATCAAGCTGCTGCAGGACCATGATTTCCACGAGTTCAAGGTCGCGGTGAAAGCGAGCGACGTGTTCCTCGCCGTGGCGGCGTACCAGCAGCTCGCCGATGCGGTCGATTGCCCGCTGCACCTGGGAATCACCGAGGCGGGCGGACTGATCGGCGGCACGGTCAAGAGCGCGATCGGCATCGGCAACCTGCTGTGGGCTGGTATCGGCGATACCATCCGCGTCTCGCTTTCGGCCGAGCCGGAGGAAGAGGTGCGCGTCGGCTACGAGATCCTGAAATCATTGGGCATCCGCACCCGTGGCGTGCGCATCGTCAGCTGCCCCAGCTGCGCGCGGCAGGGCTTCGATGTCATCCGCACCGTGCAGAAGCTCGAGGAACGGCTGCAGCACATCAACACGCCATTGTCGCTGTCGGTGCTGGGGTGCGTTGTCAACGGCCCGGGCGAGGCGCGCGAGACCGATATCGGCCTGACCGGCGGCGGCAAGGGCAAGCACATGGTCTACCTTTCGGGGATCACCGATCACACGGTCGAGGACGAGGGCATGGTCGATCACATCGTCCGGCTGGTCGAGGCCAAGGCCGCCGAGATCGAGGCCGAAACCAGCGATGCGGGAAATGCCGAGCCGGTAGCGGCCGAATAGACCAATGAGTGCCTGGTTGCTTTTGCTCGGCGCCGGCTTGTTCGAAGTCGGCTTCACCACCTGCATGCGCTATTCGAACGGCTTTCGCGAGATCGGCTGGACGGCGGGCTTCATGGTCTGCGCGTTCCTGAGCTTCAGCCTGCTCGACAAGGCGGCCAAGGTCATCCCGTTGGGAACGGCCTATGCGGTGTGGGTCGGGATCGGCGCGGTGGGAACGCTGGCGGTGGGGGTCGCAACCGGCGCGGAATCGCTCGGCATCGTCCGGATGGCGCTGGTGGCGGGGCTGATCGCTTGCGTGGTAGGCCTCAAATTTGCCGGGAATCATTGAACACATGCAGACACAAAAGAACGCGCCCGTCACCATTCGTCCGGCGCGGCCAGGCGACGAGGCCGACATTCTGCGCATGGTCGTGGCGCTGGCCGTATACGAGCGAGAGCCCGATGCGGTGAAGGCGACCGAGCCATCGCTCAGCGCAACATTGTTCGGCGATAACCCTCAGGTGTTTGCGCATCTGGCCGAGCTGGACGGCGAGATCGTCGGGCTCGCCTTGTGGTTCCTCACCTATTCGACCTGGACCGGTGCGCCCTCGCTGTATCTGGAGGATCTGTTCGTCGCAGATGCCGCGCGCGGCACCGGCACCGGACGTGCGCTGCTCTTCACGCTGGCGCGCGAGGCCAAGTCGCGCGGCTGTGCGCGGATGGACTGGGCGGTGCTCGACTGGAACGACAAGGCCAAGCAATTCTATCGCCATATCGGCGCGCACCATTCGGTCGGCTGGGAGCCCTGGCGGATCGAGGGCGAGGCGCTGGAGGCTCTGGCCGCCGGCTAGGCGCACCCCAGCCTGTGCACATGTGCAGCCACGCGCCATCGCGGCCTGTCGTTGGGGGATCGGGCGTGTCTTGCCTTGGCGCAGCACCGCAGCCTTCCCGTGGTGACCGCCGATCGACAATGGAATGGCCTCGACCTTGGTATCGCCATCCATCTGATCCGCTGAGACGCGCCGCGCACATTAACCGCTTGTTAGAGCCTTGACGCGCATGCTCTCAGCATGAGCAAAGCCCGCGCCCTCGTTGCCCGCCCGATCCCCGACGCCGCATGGATTGCGGTCCTGCGCTTCGTGCTCGTCTCGGGCTGTGCCAGCGCGCTGATCTTGGCACGTTATCCGCTGCCGTTCTGACCCGGCATCAGCCGGCGAGCTTGCGCTCGATCCCCTGCCAGAGCTTGGCATAGGCCTGCGCCGCCGGGCTTCTGGCATCGAACGCTCCCACCGGCATCCGCTCTTCCGCCATCCGTTCGACCGCGCTCGCCATGGGAATGACCGGCCAGTCGGGATATTTCTCCAGCGCCGCCTTGTGCAGCGCGCGCCTGCGATCGACCATCACGAACACCGGCAGCATCGGCGCATGACGGCCGGATTTGCCGTCGAGATAGGCCTGCACCTCGACGAAGGCCCGTTGCGACAGCGGCGAGGGGATGATCGGCACGATCACCAGATCGGCCGCGCGCAGCACCTGATCGGAGGTTTCGCTGAGCCCCGGCGGGCAATCGAGGATGATCCGGTCATAGATCTTGCCCAGGCCGTCGAGCAGCTTTTTCAGGCGCTTGGCCTTGCCGATCTCGAACAGCAGCCGGTCCAGCCCGCGCAAGGAGTGGTCGGCGGCGAGCAGGTCCAGCCCGGCGATCCGCGAGGGCCGTACCAGCTTTTCGGCCGAGACATCGCGCGCGAAGATCGACCGTGCCTCGTCCTTGACCGCGCGGTCATCGCCGATCAGGTGGCTGGCTGCACCCTGGGGGTCGAGATCCCACAGCAGCGTCCGCCGCGCCGAAAGCACCGCAGAGCACCAGGCCAGGTTCACCGCGCTGGTGGTCTTGCCCACGCCGCCCTTCAGATTGTAGACGGCAATGCTGTGCATCCGCTCCCCCATGTCAGCCCCCGGGAGCCGCAGCCGGTGTTGCTGCCGGTTCGGCGGGGGCAACGCCTTCCCCAGGGTTGGCCAGACCCTCTCTAGGATCGGATTGTGTCACCGCTGTTGCAGGCAGGTTGAGACCGGTCTTCTCGAGCCAGGCCCTGAAATCCGCGACGGTGCGCACCGGGTCCTCCTCCATCGGAATGTGGCCGAGGTCGTCATAGACGACGACAGTCTCGTTGGGCAATTGGCGCGCGAACCAGGTGGCATTGGCCAGCGGGATCAGCGTGTCCTTCTTGCCCCAAAGGATCAGCGAGGGCATCGTCAAGCCCGCGAACTCGAGCGCGTTCGCCGGTTTGCGCGGGAAATCGCCGCGTGCCACCGTCGCCTCGCGGTTGCCGGGGTGGCGCAGCAGCTTCCAGTACAGGTCGACCATCTCGGGGGTGATCTTGGCAGGATCGGCGACCGATTGTTCCAGGCTCTGCTTGATGATCACGCGGGGCGTGAAGATCTTCAGGATCGGGCGGACAGCCGCGCTCTGCGCCAGGCGAAAGCCGATCGGGATCTTGGTTGGCTTGGCGTCAGGCGCGCCCGAGGCGTCGATCAGAACCAGCCCCGCCACCCTTTTGGGATAGGCGAGCGCCATGTTCCACGCGACCCAGCCGCCCATCGAATTGCCCGCAACGATGTAACGGTCGATGCCCAGCTTGTTCATCACTTCGGCGCCGGTGTCGCGAAAGGCTTCGGTGCTGTAGTCTTCCTTGACCTGCGCGCCGGTGAGGCCGTGGCCCGGCTGATCATAGCGCACCACGCGATAATCCGCCTTCAGCGCATCGACCCAGCCTTCCCAGGTGTGCAGCGAGGCATTCGATCCATGGATCAGCAGGATGGCGGGCGCATCGCGCGGGCCTTCATCGCGGATGTGCACGCTCTGGCCATTGGGCAGTTCGATGAACTGCGAAGGCGGTTGGCCATATTGCGCCTGCAGTTCGCTCGGCTCGATATCGGGCGCATAGCCCCAGATGCCGAGGCCGATGATCGCGATCAGCAGAAGGATAAGCAGCCATTTCAGGAATTTGAACATCGCAGGCGTGGTCCTTGCGGCAAGGGGCAGGGGATATTGGAGCCAAGTCTAGATGCAATGGGATGCGAGTGCCAGCCCATTGCCGCGCCGCGCGTACCGAGCCTTTCACCCCAAGTTTTCTATTGCAGTTAAGAATGCCTATCATTAGGCGAAACTTGCTGCGAACGAGAATCGCTGGCAGCCGGCGGCAAGCCGATCGACCTGAACATCGACCTCAACAAGGGGCAAACCCATGAAATCCAGTTTTGCGCGCGCCGTCAGCACGATGGCCATGGTGTGGGCTGGATCCGTGGCATTGCCCGCAGTCGCGACCGAAGCGACGGCAGCCGCTGCTGCAAATGCAACCGGCACCGAAGCGGTCGATTCCGAAGTCGATGCCGACCGGCGCGAGATCATCGTCACCGGACGCAACGAGGGGTATCTTGCGCTCGATATCGTCCGCGCGTCCAAGACCCCTACCTCCCTGGTCGATATCCCGCAGGCGATCTCGGTCTATACCCGCGAACAGATCGAGGATCAGGCGCTGCAGGATCTGGCCGATGTGCTGCGCTACACCCCGGGCGTGTCGACCAATCAGGGCGAGGGCCACCGCGACCAGATCTCGATCCGCGGGCAGGACACCACCGCGGACTTCTTCGTCGATGGCATTCGCGACGACGTCCAGTATTACCGCCCGCTCTACAATCTCGAGCGCGTCGAGGTTCTCAAGGGATCGAACGCCCTGCTGTTCGGTCGCGGCGGCGGTGGCGGCGTGGTCAACCGCGTGACCAAGACCCCGGTGCTCGACGAGACCTTCTATGGTGGCTCGGCCTCGGTCGACAGCTTCGGCGCGTTTGCGCTGGCCACCGACATCAATGCGGCCCTGGGCGAAAGCGTCGGCCTGCGGCTCAATGCGATGTACGAGGAGTTCGACAATCACCGCGACGTGTTCGAGGGCAACCGCATCGCGATCAACCCGACCGCAGGTTTCCGCATCGGTGAAAAGACGCGGCTGGTGCTGTCCTACGAATATGTCGATGACGACCGCATCGTCGATCGCGGCATTCCTGCGACCACCGGCGGGACCGTCGCCAATCCGGCGGGCCCGGTGCGCGGGTTTTACCGCACCTTCTTCGGTTCGCCCGAGCTCAACACCACGACACTGCAAGCGCACATCCTGCGCGGCCGGTTCGAGCACGATTTCACCGACAATCTGCGCTATGACATGACGGTCCAGTATGCGGATTTCGACAAGGCCTATGGCAATCTGTTCGCTGCGGCGAGCAACCTGGCCGCAGGACGGGTGACGCTCGATTCCTATCGCGATGCCACACAGCGCGAGAATTTCTTCGTGCAGGGCAATCTGGTGTGGACCGGACAGACCGGTGCGATCAGCCACACCCTGCTCGCGGGCTATGAATATGGCGACCAGCGCTCGGCCAACAGCCGCCAGAACGGACGGTTCGCCACCAGCGGCACCAATATCGCGACCTTCGCGTTCACCGACCCGCTTGTCATCCCCGCGATCACCTTCCCGGTCAACAACCGCAACACCGTCTCGGACGTGACCTTCTATTCGGTCTATCTGCAGGACCAGATCGGCCTAGGCGATCATTTCGATGTCGTGCTCGGCGCGCGCTATGATCGGTTCGAGATCGACGTCAACGACATCCAGGCCGGCCGCCAGCTCAGCCGCACCGATACCGAATGGTCGCCCCGCGTCGGGCTGATCTTCAAGCCGCTCGAGCAGGTGTCGATCTATGCGAGCTACACCAAGACCTTCCTGCCGCGCTCGGGCGACCAGTTCCTTACCCTGACGCCTGCGCAGGCGACGCTGGCTCCGGAAGCGTTCGACAACTACGAATTCGGCGCCAAATGGGACATCGCGGCCAACCTGCGCGTGTCAGCGGCGGTGTTCCAGCTCGATCGCGAAAACGGCGTGGTGGTCGATCCCGCCAACCCTGCCAACTCGCTGATCACCGGCAGCCGCACCCGCGGTTTCGAAGCCCAGCTGACCGGTCAGGTTATGCCCGGCTGGCAGGTGAATGCGGGCTATTCCTATCTCGATGCCGATGAACGCGGGCGGGTGGTTGCAGGCGCTGTCGCCAACCGGGCGATCGGCCAGGTGCCGCGCCATCTTGCCAGCCTGTGGAACCGCTATGACGTCAACGACCGGCTGGGCTTCGGCTTGGGCGTCACGCATCAGGCCAGCCAGTTCGCCAGCATCTCCAACACCGTGCGCCTGCCCGCTTTCACCCGGGTGGATGCTGCGGTCTTCTTCAAGCTGACCGATCAGATCGAAGCGCAGGTCAATGTCGAGAACCTGTTCGACGAGCGCTATTTCCCCGCCTCGCACAACGACAACAACATCACCACGGGCGAGCCGGTCAACGCGCGCTTCACGGTGCGGGCGCGCTTCTGATCGCGCCCGCCCGTGGCTGGCGCTCAGTGCGCCAGCAGCAGCGGGATGTTTGAATCCCTGAGGAAGTAGCGCGTCACGCCGCCCAGCAGCACCTCGCGCAACCGGCTGTGGCCGAACGCACCCATCACCAGCAGGTCCGCGCCGATCTCGGCCGCGACATTCTCGATCACTTCCTCGATTGCCAGCAACCCGCGCTCGCGCTCGATCAGTTCGCTACGCACTCCGTGGCGCGAGAGATATTCGCTCGCCTCGGTGGAGGGGAAGCCGCCCGCCTTCTTGGGCTCGACCACCGAGACCAGATGCACTGATGCGGCCTGTTGCAGCATCGGCAGCGCCTGTTTCAGCGCATTGGCCGCCTCGTGGCTGCCATCCCACGCCACCAGGATCCTGCCGCCGGAATTGAGCGATTTGGCATCGGTCGGCACCGCGAGCACCGGGCAACGGGTTTCCACCGCCACATCGGCAATCGCCAGCAGCGGGTGCGGACGGACGTTGCGGCCGGTGTTTTCCAGCGAAAGCACGATGACATCGGCCAGGCGCGAGGCGCTGATCACCGCCTGGGTGACATCGCCATCATAGGCCGTCCAGTCCCAGGGCATCCCCTCGACCTTCATCCGCGCTTCAACCTGCGTGCGCAGCTTGTCCTCGTCGGCGCGCAGCTGTTCCAGCATGCTGGCAGGCACATAGCTGCCGCCCATCGGGTCCATAACGATGAAGCCGGACAGCGGCGTCGCCTGAAGGAAGGTGATATGCCCCGACTGGCTTCGGGCAAGGTCCAGCGCCACCTGAAACCGGGATTCGAATGCGGCGCCGCCATCGGCGTAAAGCAGGATCGATTTCATAGTGCCTTCTCCTTGGTGTTCATGAACTGAGCTTGGGAGGGCCAGGCACAACTTGCATTGATTCAAATCAAGCGGCGGCTGGAAAAAGAGGCTTTGTGTCGCTAGGGCACCCGCAGGGGAGCGAATCATTCCTTCGCCCACGTCATCATACTCCTGGGAGACACCTCGCCATGCAGAAAATCTATCCCGATGCCGCATCCGCTCTGGAAGGTCTGCTGTTTGACGGGATGCACATCTGTGCGGGCGGATTTGGCCTGAGCGGAATCCCCGAGCGGCTGATCGACGCGATCCGCGATGCCGGCACCAGGGACCTCACCATCGCCTCGAATAATGCCGGGATCGATGGCGAGGGGCTGGGCAAGCTGCTGCGCACCCGCCAGGTCAAGAAGATGATCTCCAGCTATGTCGGCGAGAACAAGGAGTTCGAGCGCCAGTATCTTGCAGGCGAGCTCGAGGTGGAATTCTGCCCGCAGGGCACGCTCGCCGAACGCTGCCGGGCAGGGGGCGCGGGCATTCCGGGCTTCTACACCAAGACCGGCGTCGGCACCCAAGTGGCCGAGGGCAAGGAGCACAAGGATTTCGACGGCCAGACCTACATTCTGGAACGCGGCATCTATGCCGATCTGTGCATCATCAAGGGCTGGAAGGCCGACAAGGCGGGGAACCTGATCTTCCGCAAGACCGCCCGCAATTTCAATCAGCCGATGGCCACCGCGGGCAAGGTCTGCGTCGCGGAAGTCGAGGAAATCGTCGAGACCGGCAGCCTCGATCCCGATTGCATCCACGTCCCTGGAATCTACATCAAGCGCCTGATCTGCGGCGCGCCGTACGACAAGAAGATCGAGTTCCGGACGGTGCGCGAACGGACCGCAGCGTGATGACCGCCGCTTTTCTCCCCTCCCGCTTGCGGGAGGGGCAGGCCCGGCTTCCCGGGCCGGGGTGGGCTGGGAGCACCACCGGTGGACAGGCCCACCCCGGCTTCGCCTTCGGCACAGCCACCCCTCCCGCAAGCGGTAGGGGAAAGATGATGGCAGCGGCCGCAGCTTTTGCTCTGTCCGCTTGTTCGACCGTCCAGAGCGAGCCTGTCGCAACAGTAGTGCCAGCGCCCGCCGCGGCACCGTCCGTGCCGATGGGCCAGCAATGGCTCTATGGATCGGCCGAAGGCGCGATCGCGACCCGGCAGACCTTTGGCGCGCTCACCAGCTACGCGCTCGCCAAGGCCAGAACGCGCCCTGCCGACAGCGTGATCATCGACGAGGCGACCGGCAAGCCGGTGCCCTGCGGCAGCAAGCCGCTCGCCGCGGTGTTCGATGCCGACGAGACATTGATCTGGAACATCGGCCCGATGCGCTGGTTCGCGTTGCGCGGTGCCGAGTTCGACGCCAGGACCTGGGACCAGTGGGAAAGGACCGGCACCGGCAAGGCCGTGGCGATGCCGGGCGCGATCGAGGCGATGGCCGCGCTGCGTGCCGCCGGGATCACGCCGATCGCCAACACCAACCGTTCTGCCGCCAACGCAGCAGGCAGCGAGCAGACGCTCGCCGCTGCCGGGCTCGGCGATTTCAAGCATGGCGAAACCCTGTTCCTGATGGGCGACGATGCGGGCGGATCGAGCAAGGACATGCGCCGCGCGACCATCGCCTCGCGCTGGTGCGTTGTCGCGATGGCGGGTGATCAGCTCGGCGATTTCCGCAACCTGTTCAACAAGCCCGAACTGCCGCCGCTGCAGCGCCGCGCGCTGTCCACCGCCGCGCCTTATGATGCGCTTTGGGGCAATGGCTGGTTCCTGTTTGCCAATCCGGTCTACGGCCCGTCGATCCGTGGTGGCTTCGATGATATATTCCCGGCTGAAACGCACTGGGAGCCGCAGCAGTGACCAGCCTGCAGCAGGGCAGTATCTGGTTGATCGTCGGCGGATCGCTGAGCGTTGCTGCCGCACTGCTGCATCTGGCATGCATCATAGGCGGACCTGACTGGTATCGCTTCTTCGGCGCGGGCGAAGGTATCGCCCGTGCTGCGGCGCGGGGCAGCTGGGTTCCCGTGATCATGACGCTCGGCATCGCGACCTTGCTCGCAATCTGGGCGGCCTATGCGTTTTCAGGCGCGGGCCTGATCGCCCGGCTGCCGTTGCTGCGCACCGGGCTGGTCGTGATCAGCGCCATTTATCTTTTGCGCGGATTGGTGCTGTTTTTCCCGTCCGCCTTTCAACGTCCGGACCTGTCGGAAACCTTTCTCCGGTGGTCGTCCGCAATCGTCCTCGTCTTCGGACTGGTGTATGCCATCGGTACCTGGCGAGCCTGGAACAGCTTGAGTGGAGAAGCCTAGACTATGCCCTGGACCCGTGACGATATGGCGGCGCGCGCCGCGAAGGAATTGAAGGACGGATATTACGTCAATCTCGGCATCGGCATCCCGACTTTGGTCGCCAACCATGTGCCCGAGGGCATCGAGGTCACGCTGCAGTCGGAGAACGGCATGCTGGGCATCGGCCCGTTCCCGCTCGAGGGCGACGAGGATGCCGATCTGATCAACGCGGGCAAGCAGACCATCAGCGAGCTGCCTTCGTCGAGCTATTTCAGCTCGTCGGACAGCTTTGCCATGATCCGCGGCGGGCATATCGACCTCACCGTGCTGGGCGCGATGGAGATCGCCGAAAATGGCGACATCGCCAACTGGATGATCCCGGGCAAGATGATCAAGGGTATGGGCGGCGCGATGGATCTGGTCGCAGGCGTCAAGAAGATCATCGTGGTGATGGAGCACACCTCCAAGAACGGCGACCCCAAGTTCATCCCGTCGTGCACGCTGCCGCTGACCGGCAAGAACGTGGTCGACATGATCATCACCGACCTGTGCGTGTTCCAGCGCCCTGACCACGACAGCCCGTTCAAGCTGATCGAACTGGCACCCGGCGTGATGGCCGAGGATGTCGCGGCCAGGACGACCGCACACTACGTCTCTTGAGCCAGCGCATGAAGCGTAGCACCAAGCTGGGTCTGGGCGGGCTGGTTGCGGTTCTGGGCGGGCTGGGGCTTTATGCCGCCACCGCCTCGCCGCCGCTGCTGCTCAGCCATCTCGATGCTGCGACCGGCGGGGGCAAGGGTGCCGCGCTGGTGGCCGAGGCCGTGCCTTTCGGCGATCAGGGCCAGACGCTGGATGTCTGGCGCGCAGCCGACGCCGCCGATGGCGACAGGCGCCCGGTGCTGATCTTCTGGCATGGCGGCGGCTGGGTGAAGGGCGCGCGCCAGGATTATGCCTTTGCCGGACGCGCTTTCGCCAGGCAGGGTTTCGTCGTGGTCGTCCCCGATTACCGCAAGGTGCCGCAGGTTCGTTTCCCCGCATTTATCGAGGATGCCGCCGATGCGGTCGCCTGGACCCGCGACAATATCGGTCGTTATGGCGGTGACCCGCAGGCGATCGGCTTTTCCGGGCATTCGGCAGGCGCGCACACTGCAGTGCTGTTGGCGCTCGATCCGCGCTGGTTGAAAGCCGCAGGCGTCGACCCCGGCATCGTCAAGGCCGTCGTGGGGCTGAGCGGGGCGTATGATTTCTACCCCTTCACCACCAAGCGCTCGATCGACGCGATGTCGGCCTATCCCGATCCGCAGGTGACCCAGCCGATCACCTTTGCCCGCGCCGATGCGCCGCCTATGCTGCTGATCACCAGCAGCGAAGATACCACCGTGCGCCCGCGCAACGCGATCAACCTCACCGCGCGGCTGAAGCAGAAGGGCGCGGTGGTGCAGATGATCAATTATCAGGGGCTCGACCATGAAGAGGTGGTGATGGCCCTGTCCAAGCCGTTCCGCGGCAAGGGTCCCGTGCTCAGCGACAGCACCGCGTTTCTCAACCGCCACCTCAAGCCTGCGGAGTAGCCATGGCCTACACCCTGTTCACCGCGAACCGCAATTACTCGAGCTGGTCGCTGCGCCCCTGGCTGTTGATGCGCGGGCTCGGGATCGCTTTCGAAGATCGGCTGGTGCCCTTTGCCGGGCCCGACAATTCGGCCGAGTTCCGCAGCTTCGCGCCCAATGGCAAGGTGCCGTGCCTGCACGATGGCGACATCGTCGTGTGGGATTCGCTGGCGATCGTGGAATATCTCGCCGAGCGCCATTCCGGCGTGTGGCCTGCCGACACTACTGCGCGCGCATGGGCACGCTCGGCAGCCGCGGAAATGCACTCGGGCTTTTCGCCTTTGCGCAACATTTGCCCGATGAGCGTGGGGGTGCGTGCCGATCTGATCGCGATACCCCCGGCGCTGCAGGCGGATATAGAGCGGATCGGCGAATTGTTCGCGCAAGGGCTCGACCGGTTTGGCGGACCCTGGCTGGCGGGCGCCGAGTTCAGCGCGGTCGATGCGTTCTTTGCGCCGGTCGCCTTCCGGGTGCGCAGCTTTGGCCTCGATATCGGCGACAAGGGCAGGGCGTGGGTGGGGCGGATCCTGAGCCACCCGGCGATGGTCGACTGGGAGGCAGCCGCCTTGGCCGAAACCTGGCGCGACCCGGCGCATGAGGACGAAATCGCCGCGGTCGCCGCCGTCACTGCGGACTATCGCGCCGCGCCATAGTCCTGATGAAGTATAGCGTCATACAACAAGCCATTGCGCTTGCATCGGCATCGTAGCAGACTGCCCCCTCATCCGGGGGGATCACACAATATGGCGCAGTTTGCAGGGGCGGGTCCGAGCAAGGCCGAGCGCGAGCATCGTTTCTTTCTGGCGATGGCAGCGACGATCCTGACGCTGACCGTGATCGGATTTGCGCCCAGCTACTATCTGCGCGCGTTCATCGCGCCGCCGCATCCGATGGAACCGCTCAATCCGCTGGTGCATCTGCACGGGCTCGTATTCAGCGCCTGGGTGATGCTGTTCATGGTCCAGGCCGGCCTGATTTCGGCGGGCAAGAGGCACATTCACCGTCAGCTCGGACTGCTCGGCATGCTGCTGGTGGCGATCATGATCCCGCTGGCGATCGCCGTGGGCATTGCCGGTATAGACAGGCCGCTGACCGCGCCTCCCGGGATCGATCCGCTGGCATGGGCCGCGCTGCCGCTGCTCGACGTGCCGGTGTTCGGCGGGCTGATCATCGCCGCGCTGGCGATGCGGCACCGCAGCGATGTCCACAAACGGTTGATGCTGGTGGCGATGATCGACATGGTCCAGCCCTCCGCGGGCCGGTTGATCGGCATGTCCGGCGTGCCCGGAGAGGCCGTCGGGCCGCTCTCCGGGCTGGTGGTGCTGCTGCTGGTCGTGCTGATCGTTCGGGACTGGCTGGTCACCCGGCGCTTTCACCCCGCAGCGATGATCGGATCGGCGATTGTCGTGGCGCGCCTTGCGCTGACCCCGGTGATCTGGTCGACACCGGCCTGGATGGACTTTGCGCGCTGGCTGTCCGGGGCCAGCTAGGCGGGCGCGCGGTCAATCCGCGCGCTTGCCGTTCCAGACATTGCCCTCGACATACTCGTAATCGCAATAGGACCAGATGCCCGTCCAGCCCGAGCCCGCGCTGTTGAGCTCGAAGCGGATGCGGCCCCAATGGCGGCTGCCCATCTTGGCGGTATCGCAGGTATAGTCCGACGCGGATTCGACCCAGAAGCCGCTGATCACGCCGTTTGCGAGGCTGCCGGTGATGCGGCCGTCGTCGGTGTCATATGTCCCGCTGACCTCGCCCTGCTTGCCCTCGACCATTCGCACGTTGCCAAAGTCGGTCGTCCAGGTGCCGGTGAGCGGCTTTTGCGGCACGGCAGCCTGCGCCAGCGCTGCGGTGCCGAGCAGCGCAAGCGCTGCCAGGGTCTTGGTGGTCATCGGCATGCACGCTCTCCTCATCCAGATCCTGTCCACAAGCGGAAGGCTCACGGCCCGACTAGCAGGCGCTGCTTGCAGCTTTGTGACGCGCTGCACACGGGTGTCGCGATCGGGCTGGGCAGGGTGGCGACCCGGTGATCCGGCCAGCACCGGCGACAGGCCGAATCCGGCATGGCTTGCTCTTAAGCATTTTACAGGGCAAAACATGCATATTGGCTAAGACAATGCGGGTAACGCATTGCAGCCGGGGCGCAATTTCTATTCGGAGACACCATGAAGCACTGGCTGCGCAGTCCTGTCGTCTGGGCCGCCAGCGGTCTTGCTGCCGCAGGCTTGCTGGTGGGGCTAAGCGTATCGCGCGGTGGCGGGGTGGTGCCGGGGACGCCAGCGATTGCCGCGCAGGCGAGCCAGCTTTTGCCCGACACCCCCGAACGCTGGCAGGGCAAGGTCGATTACGCCGCGTTCGACGCGCGGATCAACCGGCTGATGCGCGATCCCGAGATGGTCGGGCTGTCGGTGGCGACGGTCGAGAACGGCAGGCTGGCCTTTGTCCGCGGCTATGGCTTTGCCGATCGCGAAGCCGGTCTTGCGGTCACCCCGCAGACGGTGTTTCGCTGGGCTTCTGTATCAAAGGGCGTCGCAGGCACGCTGGCGTACAAGCTGGCCGAAGAGGGCAGGCTCAGCCTTTCGGCACCTTTGGCCTCGTTCGGCACAAGCCTGAAGCTTTCGGGCGGGGCGGAGAACCGGCTGGCGATCCCCGATCTGCTCGCCCACCGGCTGGGGTTGTCGCGCAACGCGTATGACGGCAAGCTGGAATCGGGCGACCCTGCGCCGATGCTTCGCAACATGCTTTCCACCGTTCCGCAGCAGTGCCTGCCGGGCGACTGCCACAGCTATCAGAACGTCGCTTATGATGCGTTCAGCGAGATTGTCGGCAATGCCACCAGAATGCCGTACGAGATGGCGGCCGAGCAGCAGCTGTTCGCGCCGCTGGGCATGACCAGTGCAGGGCTGGGGATGGCGAACCTCACCGGAGCGAAAAGCTGGGCGCGGCCCTATCGGCGCGGCAGCGTCCAAGTGCTGTCCGATGCCTATTTCCGCGTCCCCGCCGCCGCCGGTGTCAGCTCCAACATCATCGATCTGGCGCGCTGGATGCAGGCGCAGATGGGGCAGGCGCCGCAGGTGGTCTCTGCAGGGGTACGCGCCGAAATCCACCGACCGCGCGTCGCGACCTATCGCGGCGGACGCAGCGGTCCGGATTCGCTGATCATCAGCCACGGCTATGGCCAGGGCTGGCGCAGCCATATCTATGACGGCCATTATCTTGTCGGCCATGGCGGCGCGGTCAACGGCTATCGTGCTGCGATGTGGTTCGATCCTGCAACCCAGAACGGCATCGTGATGCTGTGGAACAGTGGATCGACCCGGCCCTTCCGGCTGCCGTACGAGTTCTTCGATTCGGTCTATGGCCGCCCGTTCAGCGACTGGATGGACATCGACAAGGATTCCAGGTTCCTCGATCCCGGCATCGTGCCCGGCGCACCGGGGGCCGACCAGACCATCCTTGCCGACTGACCCGAAAAGCCTTCCCGAAAACAGAACAGACCGGAGAGACATGCCATGAGCATCGTGCTGCACCACCTCGAATATTCGCGTTCCACCCGCATCATCTGGCTGCTGGAAGAGCTGGGAACGCCCTATGAGATGGTCCGCCACCAGCGCGATCCCCAGACCTTCCGCGCGCCGCCCGCGCTCAAGGACGTCCACCCGCTGTCCAAGGCGCCGACGGTGATCATCGACGGCCATTGCATGGTCGAATCGGGCGCAATCATCGAATATCTGATCGAGCTTCATGGCAGCGACACGCTGGCGCCCGCCAACGCCAAGGATCGCCCCGCCTATCTCGAATGGCTGCACTTTGCCGAAGGCACCATGTCGAGCCCGATCATCTTTACTGCGCTCGCCCCGCGTTTCGGCGGGCTGGGCCCGATGCTGGGCGGTTTTCTGGGGGCTGAGGTCGTCAAGCTGCTCGACCATGTCGAGGCGGCGGTGACCGGGCACGAGTTCCTGGTCGGCGACCGGCTGAGCGGCGCGGACATCCACATGGCCTATCTGCTCGAGGTCGCCTCTGCCAGCAAGCTGCTCGAAAATCGCCCTGCGCTGGCCGCCTATCTGCAGCGGCTGCGCGATCGCCCCGCTTATTCAAAGTCGATCGAACTCGGCGGTCCCATGATCTTCGCCGCGATGGGCGGCTGAGAGGACCTAACCCAGCGCCAGGCCGGGGAGCCACTCGGCCCACAGGCCCAGCTTTTCGGCATGAATCTGCTCGGCCTGTTCGCCCTGCACCGGCACCAGCAACATGGTGGCGTTGGGGGCGAGCTGGCCGATCAGGTGCCGGTCGGCGCGGATGACCTGGCCGATGCGCGGATAGCCGCCGGTGGTCTGGCCCTCGCAGCCGATCAGATAGGGCATGCCGTCCGGCGGGCACTGGATGATGCCGGGAAACACCGCGCCGCTGCGGATCGGCGCGGCGGAATTGAGATCGATCGCGGTGCCCTGCAGCTTCAGCCCCATGCGGCTGGAGCGCGATGACACCCGCCAGCGCTTGCGCGAAAGCGCCGCCATGCCCAGCGCCAGCCGGTCGGATTCGGGCCCGCCGACGATGCGCAGCACAAAGCCGTGGCCGAAGAACGGTTGAAGCTCTGCCGGGGTGGTGATGTTGTCGGGCGCCGCATCGCCGTCTTCCAGCGCGATGACATCGCCATCGGCCAGCGCGCGGCCATCGAGCCCGCCGAACCCGGCGGCGATCAGCGTCGATTGCGAACCCAGCACCGGCGCGACTGCGATGTCCGCCGAGACCGCCAGATAGGTGCGGCACCCCGCCCAGACCCGCCCGATGCTGATCGTGTCTCCGGCGGCCAGGTGCAGCGTCTCGTGCTGCTCCGCATCCTCGCCGTTGATCGCGACCTGGCAGGGCGCGCCGGTCACTGCGACCGCCATGGCGCGCTCGGCGCGGAACTCGGCAGGGCCCAGCGTGACTTCGATCGCCGCCGCCTCGAGCGGCTTGCCCACCAACCGGTTGGCAAGCGCGAGGCTGAGCACGTCTGCTGCGCCTCCCGATGGCACCGCAAGCTTGCGCAAGCCCCGGAAGGGCGCGGCCTGTATGCTCGACTGGATGCCGGCCTTGATGACGGTGAGGCTCATGCGGGCTCTCCCGTCAGGCGCGAGAGGGTGGGGCCGTCGACGCGCTCGAAGCGCACCTTCTGCCCGGGGGTCAGCAACGCGGGCGATGCGGCGTGCGGATCGAACAGCGTTTCGGCGATGCGGCCGATGATCGGCCAGCCTCCGGGCCCGGCGTGCGGATACAGTCCGCAGATCTGTCCGAGCAGGCCGACCGACCCTCGCGCGACGTGCGCGCGCGGATCGGACAGGCGCGGGATCTCGGGGATATGCGCATCGCACACCAGATAGCCAAAGCCCGGCTGAAACCCCAGCATGGCCACGCGCCAATCCTGCGCGGCGTGCCAATGCGGCAGGGCATCTGTGGCGATCCCGAGCAGCTCGGCGACGATCTCCGCATCATGCGCCCACACCGCGTCGTAGCAGATGTGCAGCGTGACCGGGGGCAGGGCGCCCTCTGCCGGAGCTGCATTCCCCTGCGCAACCAGCGCTTCGGCAACCGCGCGCGCCGCCTCGAGCGATCTTTCCGCCGGGTTCCAGCTCAGCGAGAGGCTGTCGAGCCCCGGGACCACATCTTCCCAGCCTTGGCCCTGTGCCGCCTGTGCCAGACCTGCCACCTGATCCGGGCCGAGCGATCGGATCATCAACCAGTCATCGGCGCAGTAGATCGGCAGGGTCATCGGGCGGCTCTCCGGGTGCTTTTATGCTTATGCCCTTGCTTGCCATCACCTCGGCGATCCGCAAAGCGGTTTGTTCCGATCCGGGACTGTCGGAATGAAGGCACAGGCTTTGCGCCATAACATGGATCAGGCTGCCGTCATCGGCGGTGAGCGGCTGGCCGGTGGCGATGGCGAGCGCCTGAGCGGCACGGGCGTCATCGCCCGCGATCAGCGCACCGGGCTGGCTGCGTGGCACCAGACGGCGCGTGGGCGTGTAGCCTCGGTCGACGAACCCTTCGGCGATAAACCGCGCGCCGGTCTTCGCCGCCGCACCCTCGAACGCGCCATGCGCCAGGCCGACCAGCGCGAGCCGGGGAAAGGCCCGGTGCAGCGCGTCTGCCACCGCCTCGGCCATCTCCACGCGGTCGGCCAGATCGTTGTAGAGCATGCCGTGCGGCTTGATATGGGTGAGCGCGATGCCAAGCTCTGCCGCGATACGGGCAAGCTCTGTGACCTGCGCGATCAGCGAGTCGATCAGCGCGGGCAGCGGCATATCCAGCGAGGTGCGCCCGAAGCCTGCGCGATCCGGATAGGAGGGGTGTGCCCCCGCCGCAACGCCCGCATCGCGCGCCGCCCGCAGCATCCGCGCCATGCTGCCTGAGTCTCCGGCATGCCCGCCGCATGCGATGTTGCAGCTCGAGATATGCGCCATCAGCCCGATGTCGCGCGCCTCTGCGAGCGGGTCTTCGCCCAGATCGGCGTTGATGTCGATTTGCGCGGTCATGGCCACACGCCCGCCGCGCGCAGGATCAGCCGCAGCCCCAGCAGGGTGCACACCAGCACCACGGAGCCCCCCGCCAGATTGGCGAGCGGCCCGTTGGCAAAGCTGCCCAGGCTCTGACGCCGCGAAGCGACCCAGAGCAGGAATGCCGCGAGGATCGGCAACAACAGGCCGTTGGCGGATTGCGCGATCAGGATCAGTTCGACCGGGTTGACCGCCAGCACCGCGAAGGCGGTACCGATCGCGATCACCGCCAGCGCGGTGCGCTTGAAGATGCGGGTGCGATTCTCCGGGTCGCTGCTGCCGCCCATCATCTCGGCGAGCACATAGCCGGTGGCAAGCGGCGCGGTCAGCGCGGAACTGAACCCGGCGCCCACCAGGCCCAGCGCGAAGACGATGCGGGCGGGAAGGCCGAAGAGACTTTCCAACCGCACCGCCGTGTCATCAAGCGGGCCCATGCCGCTGCCAGCCATGCTCGCCGTCGCCGCGCCCATGATGACGATGGCCATCGACAGCAGCCCGCCCAGCGTCACCGAGATCGCGGTATCGAGGTTCGATGCCGCCAGCCCCGCCGTGTCCGCACCGAACTTGCCGCGCACCGATGCGGCATGGAGGAACAGGTTGTAGGGAACCACCGTGGTGCCGATCAGCGCTATTGCGGTGAAAAGGCTGTCGGCAGGCAGCGAGGGAAGCAGGCCGCGCGCTGCAGCCGACCAGTCGACATCGATCACCATCAGACCGCCGATGAACGCCAGCGACATTGCCAGAACGAGCGCAATCAGCAGTTTTTCCAGCCACACCGGCTTGCCGATCACGACCAGCACTGCGGCCACGCCGCCGGTCGCCAACGAAAGCACCGGCGGTGAGACGCTTGCCACCCCCAACAGCTTGAGGCCTTCCGCCGTGCCTGTGATGTTGCCCGCCTGATAGGCCGAATTGCCGATGCCCAGGGCCGCGAAGATCAAGGCCGCCATCGCCCAGCGCACCGGCGGGCTGGAGGCTGCCGCGAGGATCGCCTCGGCAAGCCCCTGGCCGGTGACGATCGCGACCCGCGCGGCCATGTTCTGCAGGATGATCGTGGCGACAGTCGCGAACACCAGGGCCCAGAGCAGCGCGTAGCCAAAGCCGATCCCCGCGCTCGCGCAAGCGGTGACCGTCCCGGGGCCGATGAATGCTGCGGTGACCAGCATCGCTGGCCCGGGGCGATAGGAGATGAGGCTCACCAGCCCCAGCTTCTTTCGCGATACCATTTGGTGATCACGTATTTGGTCCCCTCGCGTACCTTCATGCCGTGGTGGATGGTGGCGGGGTTGAGCGAGCCATCGGCCCTGCGGTTGTTCCACGCGACGAGCTTGCCGGTTTCGGGCTTGATCGACTTGTCGATGGTCTTGAACCGGGTCGCGCCGCCCGCCAGAGGCTCGTTGAGATAGATCATGAACGTCCAGGTGCGCTGGCCCGCGACACTCGTGTAGCGTTCATAGTCCTGCCCGCCGGGCTCGAAATAATCGGTGTGCGCCTTGAACTCCTGCCCCACCGCATAACGCTGCCCCTGCATCGTCTCGCCGAACTGGCGGTCGATCCCCGACAATGCACTGAGTTTCGCGTCGAGCGCAATGACGTCGGGGTCTTCCGCGCTCATGTCGCAGGTTTCCGAGGTGCGGAAATAATGGTCGCCATTGGGGTCGGCGATGGTCGAGGGACGGCGGTCGGTATCGATCTTGGCGACGAACCGCGCGCACTCCTCCGGCGACAGGAACCCGCGCAGGATGAACAGCTCGAGCCGCGGCGTCGGCACCCGCTGGATCCCGGGCACCTTCATCAGGGCGGCAACGTTGCACTGGTTGCTGGCGGTGCTGGTTTCGCTCATCGGTCCGATCCACGCGCGGCTCATGTCCGCCCGCCGATTAGCCCGCATTCCCGCGCCAGTTCAACCCCGCAAACGGCTGGCGTGCCGGGGCAATGACGGTTAAATGGGCGGCCATGCCCCTGTGCCACCGTCCCTCCGCCGGATCAGCCGGTTTCAGCCTGCTGGAAATGCTGGTGGCGCTGGCGGTGTTCTCGATCGCCGCGCTCGCGCTGATCAAGCTGCAGGGGGCCAGCCTGATGCAGACCGCAGAGCTCGACAGCCGGCTGTACAGCGAGGTCGTCGTGCGCAATCTCGCGGTCGAGGCGCTGACCGATCCCAACCCGCCCTCGCTCGGCGATTCGCAAGGGTCCGCAACCAATGCGGGGCGTGCCTTCACCTGGCGGCGGACGACGACGGCGCTCGAGGGCGGCGAACTGCTCAAGGTCGATCTGGCGGTCAGGCAGGCGGCGGGGCCCGAGGTCACGCTGACCGTGCTGAGGCCGGCGATGTGATTGAGCCCAACGCGGCCCTCATCCGTTTGTCCCGAGCGAAGTCGAGGGACGTTGCGCAGACGTCCCTCGACTTCGCTCGGGACAAACGGGGAGAAGGAGGCGCTCGCGACGAGCGCGGTTTCACCCTCGTCGAAATGATGGTCGCGCTGTTCATCTTCGGAATGATCGCCAGCGCCTCGGTTTTCCTGCTGCGCCAGAGCGTCGAGGCCGAGGCGCGCAGCGCGGTGCGGCTGGAGGAGATGGGCGATCTTCGCCGGTTCTCGGCAATCATGGCGCAGGACATGACGCTGATGCTGCCGCGTCCGTCGCGCGATGCCATCGGCAGCGACCGCGTCGCGCTGATGAGCGGCGATGGGCTGCTGCTCGCCTTTACCCGGCAGGTGCCGCAGATCGATCCGCAGGCGGGGGTTTCGAGCCTGCAGCGGGTCGAATGGGCGCTTTCCGATGGCCGCCTGACCCGCGCGGTTGCGCCCAAGGCGGATGGCGCTGACACCAAGGCCCCCGTGGCGATCCTCGAGGGGATCGAGTCGGTGCAGCTTCGGTTCCGTGACCGGCAGGGACTGTGGCAGCCCGACTGGCGTCCGCAGCGCACCGACGAACTGCCGGTCGCGGTCGAAATGACGCTGGCGCAGGTCGGCAACCCCGGTGCGCCGCTGGTGCTGCAGTTCCTGGTCGCAGGAGGCGGCGGATGAGCGCTCCGGTCAAACGATCCGAGCGCGGCATCGCCTTGCTTAGCGTGCTGCTGCTGGTCGCGGTGATGGCGATCGTCACCACTTTGATCCTCGACCGCGTGAACCTCGCGGTACGGCTGGCGGGCAACGCGGGCGCGGCCGACCGTGCTCGGTTCGCGGCCTTGGGCGCGGAAAGCTTTGCCGCGCGCGAGATCAAGCGACGGCTCGACCAGAGTCCCGCGCGCACGGTCAATGTCGGCGGCTGGCTGGGCGCGCCCACGGTGCTGCCGCTGGACGACGGCTCGGGTGCGATCGTCACCGCGACGGTGCGCGATGGCGGCAACTGCTTCAACCTCAACTCGGTGGTGGCGGGCCAGCCAGGCGATCTGGCGGCGCGCCCCGTCGGCATCGGCCAGTTTGCCGGGCTGATGACCGCCCTCGGCGTGCCTGCGCAGGACGCGGCCGCGCTCGCCGACGCGCTGGCCGACTGGATCGACACCGATTCCGTGCCGCTGCCCGCCGGCGCCGAGGATGCGTTCTACACGCAGGGCGAGGCGCCGTTTCGCACCGCGGGCCAGCTGCTCGGCGACAAGGGCGAGGTGCAGGCGCTGCGCGGCATGACGCCGCAGCTCTATGCCCGGCTGGAGCCCTGGATCTGCGCGCTGCCCGATGCGATTCTCTCTCCGATCAACGTCAACACATTGCTGCCCGAGCAGGCTCCGCTGATCATGATGCTCGCCCCCGGCCAGATCCCGCTGGAGCGCGCGCGCCGGCTGATCGAGCAGCGCCCGCCGCTGGGCTATGCCCGGATCGCGGACTTCTGGCGGCCGCTGGCGCTGCAATCGCAGACCTTCGGGCCCGAGATCGAATCGCAGCCGCAGATCGTCAGCCGCTGGTTCGAGCTTGATCTGGTGATCGCGCAGGGCGAGAGTCGCTGGCGGCAGACCAGTCTGCTCGACGCGCAACTGACGCCCGCGCGCATCATCGCCCGACGGATCGGCGAGCCGTAAGCGCCCGCCTAATTTAATTACAGCATTACGACAGATTTCCGCATTTTCCCTTGCATTGGGCCCATGCTTTGTAAGATAGCGAGCCGCGCCAATCGTTGCTTGACGATTGTCCCCACGCGCTCCTAAGGAGCGCCTCCGCGTGGCGTGTGCAGTGTGTGGCGACCGTAGCTCAGTTGGTTAGAGCGCCGGTTTGTGGTACCGGAGGTCGGGGGTTCGAGACCCCTCGGTCGCCCCATCTGCCCTTGATATCGAGGCTTTCCAGCCCCCGCCGCGTCATGACCAGCCGGGGGAGTGCGCGCGTGCAAAGCTATTGGGATCTGCCTGACTTCGACGAGCATGAGGCCGTGCAGTATGTGCACGACCGCGCCTCGGGTCTTTCGGCGATCATCGCCATCCACTCGACCAAGCTGGGCCCCGCAGGCGGCGGCACGCGCTTCTGGCATTATGCCGACAAGGGCCGCGCGATCACCGATGCGCTGCGCCTCTCGCGCGGCATGAGCTACAAGAACGCCATGGCCGGCCTGCCGATGGGCGGCGGCAAGGCCGTGATCCTCGCCGATGCCGACAGCCGCAAGACCCCCGAAATGCTCGCAGCCTTTGGCGATGCGATCGAGGCCCTGGGCGGGCGCTATGTCACCGCCGAGGATATCGGCATGTCGGACGCCGACATGGTCGCGATCTCCAGGCGCACCCGTTTCGTCTCGGGCCTGCCGGTGCAGCAGGAAGGTTCCGCAGGCGGCGATCCCGGCCCGTTCACAGCCAATGGCATCTTCCAGGGCGTCAAGGCAGCGGTCCACTTCAAGCTCGGCACCGACCGCCTCAAGGGCGTGCGTATCGCGGTGCAGGGCACCGGCAGCGTCGGCGGCGGGCTTGCCCGGCTGCTGGCAGCAGAGGGCGCCGATCTGACGCTCGCTGATGTCAACGCCGACCGCGCGCAGGCGCTGGCCGACGAACTGGGCGCGACGACCGTGTCTGCCGACCGCATCATGCAGGTCGAGGCCGATGTGTTCAGCCCCAACGCGCTGGGTGCGATCCTCGATTCGGAGAGCATCGAGAAGCTCAACGTCAAGATCGTCGCAGGCGGCGCCAACAACCAGCTCGCGCGGCCTCACCATGCCGACATGCTGGTCGACCGCGATATCCTCTATGCGCCCGACTATGTGATCAACGCAGGCGGCATCATCTCGGTCGCGCTCGAATATTTCGCGCAGGCCGAAGGCCGCACCGCTCAGGTCGAGGATGTGCTCGCCCGGCTGACGGGAATCCCCCAGCGGCTCACCGGCATCTGGCAGGAAAGCCGCTCGACCGGCCAGTCGCCCGCCGCAGTCGCGGATGCGATGGCGCAGAAGCTGATCGGGCGGGGTTGAGCGACGTTTTCGCTCATCGCTACCACTCCCGCTCAGCCTGAGCCTGTCGAAGGCCCCGCTATTTGGTCAGCGTGGGCGCGGGTCCTTCGACAAGCTCAGGATGAGCGGAGGTAGGTACGACTGAAGATCGCATAGCCCCCCCAAGCAAATTCCCTTGAGGCTGTGCCAGCATCGTGGCAACAAGGCATGACGCCGATATGCCTCGGCGCAAGGAAGCTGACGCAACGCTCGCTCATGCACGGTTTTGCCAATCCTACGCGATTTCTGTCGATTGCCCGTCCGCTGACCCCGGCGTTGATGGTGACCGGCCTGATCATGGTCGCAATCGCCCTGTTTCTCGGACTGTTCAACGCCCCTGCCGACCGGCTGATGGGCGAGACGGTGCGCATTCTCTACATTCACGTTCCTGCCGCGTGGCTGGGCATGGCGGGCTGGACCAGCATCGCCATCGCCAGCCTGGTCGAGCTGGTCTGGCGGCACCCGCTGGCCGGAATCGCCGCGCGCGCCTCGGCGCTTCCCGGCGCGTTCTTCTGCGCGCTGTGCCTCGCCACCGGATCGATCTGGGCCAGGCCCACCTGGGGCACCTGGTGGGTGTGGGACGGACGGCTGACCTCGATGCTGGTACTGCTGTTCCTGTACTTGGGATACATGGCGCTTGCCGATGCTAGCCAGAAGGATGCCGCGGCCGGGCGCAACGGCACCGGACGGGTCGCTGCGATCTTCGGGCTGATCGGCGCGATCAACGTGCCCATCATCAACCGCTCGGTGGTGTGGTGGAACAGCCTGCACCAGCCGGCCAGCATCACCATGGGCAAGTCGGCGATCGACCCTGCGTTCCTGTGGCCGCTGGGCATGGCGGTGATCGGCTTCTCGCTGATCTTCGGCGCGATCGTGCTGATGCGGATGCGCACTCTGCTGGCGGATATCCGGATAGAGGCGCGGATGCGCAGGCTGGCTGCGGCATGACCCAGTGGACCTATGTCATCATGACCTATGCGCTGGGCATCTGTGGCACCATCGGCCTGATCGGCTATTGCTGGATCGCCCTGAAGCGCGCAGAAGCGCGGCTGGATGCGCTCAAGCGCAAGTGAACCGGACAAATCCATGAAAGCCAAACACCAGCGTCTCGTCCTGATCTGCATCGCCTTTGTCGGCCTGCTGGCGGCGGGGCTGATCGCGGCCTATGCGCTGCGCGATCAGGCGAGCTATTTCTACACCCCGGGCGACATCGCCGAAAAGGGTGTCGAGCCCGGCCAGGCGATTCGGCTGGGCGGCATGGTGCAGCGCGGGTCGATCAAGACTCAGGCGGACGGCGTGACCATCGATTTCATCGTCGAGGACGGCAAGGGCACGGTCCCGGTGCGCTTTACCGGTATCACCCCCGACCTGTTCGTCGAGGGATCGGGCGTGGTTGCCGAGGGCCGGATGGACAAGGCGGGGTTCTTCGTCGCCGACAACCTGCTCGCCAAGCATGACGAAAACTACGTGCCGCGCGAAATGCGCGACATGACCAAGGCCGATGTCGAAAAGGTCGCAGGTACGGTGCAGCAGCCATGATCGCAGAAATCGCGCTTGCCATGCTGTGGCTCGCCGCAGCGCTCGCGGTGCTGCAGCTTGGCCTTGGCAGCTATGCGCTGACCGCGCGGGGTGCCGAGTTCCTGCGCGCGATCCGCCCGATCGCGGTGGTGCAGGGCGTGCTGGTCGCGATTGCCTTCGCGCTGCTGATCGTTCTGTTCCTGCGCACCGACCTGTCGGTCAAATTGGTCGCGGCTAACAGCCATTCGCTCAAGCCCATCATCTACAAGGTCGCCGGCGCGTGGGGCAATCACGAAGGCTCGATGCTGCTGTGGGTGACGGTGATGGGCATGGCGGGCGGTTTCGTCGCGCTGCTCGAGCGGCGGCTGAACGAGCGCACGATGGTCGCGACGCTGGCAGGCCAGGCGTTCGTCAGCCTGGGCTTCTATGCCTTCATGCTGTTTTCTTCCAACCCGTTCGAGCGATTGAACCCCGCGCCGGTGGAGGGCAACGGCCTCAACCCGCTGCTGCAGGACCCCGGTCTCGCCTTCCATCCGCCGACGCTTTACATCGGCTATGTCGGGCTTTCGATCGCCTTCTCGTTCGCGGTCGGCGCGCTGATCACCCGCGATGTCGGCCCCGCCTTTGCGCGCGCGATGCGCCCCTGGGTGATGGGCGCGTGGATCTTCCTCACGCTCGGCATCACCGCGGGATCGTGGTGGGCCTATTACGAACTCGGCTGGGGCGGCTGGTGGTTCTGGGATCCGGTCGAGAACGCCTCGCTGATGCCCTGGCTCGCCGCAACCGCCTTGCTGCATTCGGTGAGCGTGCTGGCGACGCGCAACGCGCTCAAGGCGTGGACCGTGATGCTCGCGGTGGTCGCGTTCTCGATGTCGATGGTCGGCACCTTCCTGGTGCGCTCGGGCATCCTGACCAGCGTGCATGCGTTTGCGGTTGACCCCGAACGCGGCAGCTTCATCCTCGCCCTGCTCGCGATCTATATCGGTGGCGCGCTTGCGCTGTTCGGCCTGCGTGCCTCGACCGTGACCGAAGGTGCCAAGTTCCACCTGTTCAGCCGCGAGGGCGCGCTGGTGATGAACAACGTGCTGCTGGTCGGCGTGCTCGGCATCGTTCTGATGGGCACGCTCTATCCGCTGGTGACCGAGGCGTTCGACACCAAGGTGTCGGTCGGCCCGCCCTATTTCAATCCGGTGAGCGCGATCTTCGTGTTCCCGATGCTGATCATCATGGCGGCAGGCCCGCTGATGCGCTGGCGCTCGGACAATGGCCGCAAGCTCTCCAGCCTGATGGCGGTGCCCGCGCTGGTGGCCGCCGCGACGCTGGCGCTGGTGGTGGTGTTCGGCGGAGACATCGGCGTGTTGCCGCTGCTGGGTCTGGTGTTCGCCGCCGGGCTTGCCGTCGCCAGCGTGCTGCCGTTGTGGAAGCGCAACCTGCGCCGCACGCCCGCGCACATCTATGGCATGGTGATCGCGCATCTGGGGATCGCGGTGGCGCTCGCGGGGATGGCATCCGAAAGCGCGTTCAACACCGAAAAGCTGGTGGCAAGCGAGTTCGGCCAAAGCCACACCGTAGGCCCATGGACGATCGAGTTGCAGGGCGTTACCCCGGTGGCTGGGGCCAACTGGACCGCGCTCGAGGCGCGGCTGGTGGCGCGCTATGGCGACAGCAACGTCCAGACCGTGCTCAACCCTCAGTCGCGCATGTTTGCCTCGCCGCCGACCGCCACCAACGAGGCGGCGCTGCTCACCCGCTGGAACGGGCAGTTGTACGTCGTGCTGGGCGAAGAGGGCGAGGATGGCCGGTGGCAGTTGCGTCTGTGGTGGAAGCCGTTCGTGCCGTTGATCTGGTATGGCGGGCTGATGATCGGACTGGGCGGCATCCTGTCGCTTGTCGGCCGAACTTTGCGCGACAGGCGCCGCCAGGACCAGCCCGAGTTCGAACCGGTGGCAGCGCCCACCGAGCCTGCTCCGGCCGGAGGCCGCGAGGCGCTGGCATGATGGTTTCGCTGTCATGAAACACTGGGCGATCTGGGCGCCGCTGGCGCTGTTCGGCGTGCTGTTCGCGGTGTTCGCGACCGGACTGATCGCGCCCAGCGATCGCACGATTTCCTCGCAGATGATCGGCAAGCCACTGCCCGCGTTCGATCTGCCGCAGGCGGTGCCGGATCGGCCCGCTCTGGCCAAGGCCGATTTCACCGATGGCAAGCCCCGGCTGCTCAACGTCTTTGCCAGCTGGTGCGTGCCCTGCATCGCCGAGGCGCCGTATCTGCAGCAGCTCGCCGATGCCGGGGTCGAGATCAACGGCGTCGCAATCCGTGATCGTGGTCCGGATGTGCAGGCGTTCCTTGCGCGCAACGGCAACCCCTATGCGCGGATCGGCGCGGACGATGTCAGCAAGATCCAGTTCGACCTAGGCTCGTCGGGCGTCCCTGAAACCTTCGTCATCGATGGCAAGGGCATGATCACCTATCAGCATATCGGCGACATCCGCCCCGAGCATGTGCCCGTGATCCTGCAGAAACTGAAGGAAGCGCAGTGATGGCGCCGCGCGCCCCACACCCGTTTGTCCCGAGCGTGTCGAGGGACCTTTCGCTACCCTTGCGTGCACGTCCCTCGACTTCGCTCGGGAACACGGTGAGGTGGCTTGTCGTCATGATCCTGGCGATGCTTGCCGCCCCGCTCGCCGCGCAGGACACGCTTCCGCCCGCGCCCTACGCCTACAAGCAGCTCGATGACCCGGCGAAGGAAAAGTCCGCGCAGGATCTGATGATGACGCTGCGCTGCCTGACCTGCCAGAGCCAATCGATCGCGGATTCGGATGCGCCGATGGCAGGCGATATGCGCCATCAGGTGCGCACGCGCATCGAAGCGGGTGAAGACCCCGAGGCGATCCGGGCGTGGCTGATCGAGCGCTATGGCGACTGGGTGTCCTATCAACCGCAGGTGACCGCGATGACCTGGCCGCTGTTCGCGGCACCGATCGTGCTGCTGCTGTTCGCAGGCATCATCGCCCGCAAGCGCTTTGGCAAGGCCAGGGCAACCGGAGACAAGAGCTGATGGCGTGGGTGATCGTTCTGCTGGTGGCCGTGGCCATCATGGCCGGCATGATCTGGCTGGGCAAGCTGCCGCGCCGGGCTTGGGAACTTGCGGGTGCCGCGCTGTTCCTGGGGATTGCAGGCTATGCCTGGCAGGGCCAGCCCTCGCTCGCTGGATCGCCCAAGGAGCCGGTCGAGAAGCTCAGCATGTTCGACGAGGACCTCGCCAAGCAGCGTGACGAGATGGGCGGCAACTTCGGCGATGCCCGCGCCTGGCTGGTGCTGGCCGATGCTCAGAGCCGCCAGGGCAAGTTCGCCACCGCCGCCACCGCGCTCAGCAAGGGCCTGGAGACCTATCCCGAGGACACCGATCTGTGGGTGGCGCTCGGCAATGCGTTGGTCGGCCACAGCAACGGCTTGCTGACGCCTGCATCGCAGTTCGCCTATCAGAAGGCCGCGACGCTGACCCCCGACCATCCCGCACCGCCGTTTTTCCTGGGGCTGGCGCTCGCCACATCGGGCCAGTTGCAGCAGGCGCGGGCGATCTGGGGCGAGCTGCTCGAGCGCTCTCCGCCCGACGCCGAATGGCGCGAGGACCTGACCACACGACTCGCGCGGATCGATGCTTTGATCGCCCAGCAGAGCGGTGCGCCCGCGCCGGGCATGCCCGGATCGGTGCCGTCGGCTGCGGATCCAGCACAACCCGTTGATTCACAACCATAATCGCCAAACCGCGATTATATTGCACCGCATCATGCCGCATGCTAATCCGCGTGCCATTGCCGATTTGGCGATAGGCGAAAGGGGACAATGAATGCGGGCTGGCTGGCCCTCCTGCATTCGCACACTGCCCGATGATAACTGATACTCCTTCAGAAGTGCCCTCAGAGCAACCGAGTGCCGGGTCGATGGCGGGCGAACAGGTGGCCCAGCAGGCTGGCAATGCGGACACGCACAGCAGTTCGGTGGCGTTGCTCGCGTTCGGCGCGATCGGCATCGTGTTCGGCGATATCGGCACCAGCCCGATCTATGCGTTTCGCGAGACCTTTGCCGGGCACCATCCGCTTACTCCTGACCGCGAGCATATCTTCGGCGTCGTCAGCCTGATCTTCTGGTCGATGACTTTGGTCGTGGGGGTGCAATATGTCAGCATCCTGATGCGCGCGGACAACAAGGGGCAGGGCGGCAGCCTCGCGCTCGTCGCACTGATCTCGCGCAGCATCGGACGCACCAGCTATGGCTGGCTGCTCATCCTGCTGGGCGTATTCGCCACCGCATTGTTCTACGGCGACAGCATGATCACGCCCGCGATTTCGGTGCTGTCGGCGGTGGAAGGGCTGACCGTGGTCAATCCCGGGCTGCAACCGCTCGTCATTCCGATCGCGGTCGCGCTGCTGGTGTTCCTGTTCTTCATCCAGTCGCGCGGCACCGCCAAGATCGGGACGCTGTTCGCGCCGATCATGGTGCTCTATTTCACCACGATCACGGTGCTGGGCGTGTACCAGATCCTGTTCAATCCCGAGATCCTGCTGGCGCTGAACCCGTGGTATGCGGTGCGGTTCTTTATCAATGACGGCTGGTTCGCGTTCCTCGCATTGGGCTCCGTCGTCCTCGCAGTGACGGGCGCCGAGGCGCTGTATTCGGACATGGGCCATTTCGGGCGCGGCCCCTTGCGGCTCTCATGGTTTGCCTTCGTCATGCCCGCGCTGCTGATCAACTATTTCGGCCAAGGTGCGATGATCATCGGCATGGGCCCTGCGGAAGCCGCCGAGACGATCAAGAACCCGTTCTTCCTGCTTGCCCCCGACATGCTCAAGCTTCCGCTCGTGCTGCTCGCGACAGCGGCCACGTTCATCGCCAGCCAGGCGGTGATCTCGGGCGCGTTCTCGATCACCCATCAGGCGATCCAGCTGGGGTATATCCCGCGGCTGTCGATCAAGCACACCAGCGCGTCGGAGAGTGGCCAGATCTACATCCCGCTGATCAACTGGGTGCTGATGATCGCGGTGCTGCTGCTGGTGCTGACCTTCCAGAGCTCGAGCAACCTGGCTGCGGCCTATGGCATTGCGGTGACCGGTGCGATGCTGATCGACACCTGCCTGATGGCGGTGCTGCTGATCGCGATGTGGAAATGGAAATTGTGGATGGCGATCCCGATCATCATCACCTTCGTCGTGGTGGACGGCGCCTATTTCCTCGCCAACGCGACCAAGATTCCCGACGGCGGCTGGTTCCCGCTGGTCATCGGCGCATTCACCTTCACGCTGCTGACCACCTGGGCGCGCGGGCGCAAGCTGATGCGCGAGACGATGATCGAAAGCGCGCTGCCGATCGAGGTGTTCGTCAAGTCCGCGCAAGGCTCTGCCACCCGGGTCAAGGGCACCGCGATCTTCATGGCGTCAGCGACCACGGGCGTGCCCACCGCCTTGCTGCACAACATGAAGCACAACAAGGTGATCCACGAGCGCGTCGTCATCCTGACGGTGCAGATCATGGAGGTGCCTTATGTCACCGAGGCCAACCGCTTCCAGGTCGAGAGCCTGGGCCATGGCTTCTACCGCATGGTGCTGCGCTATGGCTTCATGCAGTCCACCGATGTTCCCGCGGCGCTCAAGGACGTGAAGGAGCTGTGCGGCGGCAAGTTCGAGATGCTGCAGACCAGCTTCTTCCTCTCCCGCCAGACCCTGCTCACCGCCGAACGCCCCGGGATGCCAGTGTGGCGCGAGAAGATCTTCGCGTGGATGCTGCGCAACTCGGCCAGCCCGATGGAGTTCTTCAACCTGCCGTCGAACCGTGTGGTCGAACTGGGCAGCCAGCTGGAAATCTGAGGGGACCGGTCATGATCGTGATTGCAGGCTTTTATCGCTTTCCTGTCGACCAGCTGGACGCGGTGAAACCCGCGATGGCGCGGATGATCGACCTGAGCCGCGCAGAGCCGGGCTGCGGCCACTATGCCTTTGCGCACGATGTCGTGGAGCCGGGCCTGATCCGGGTGAGCGAATCCTGGGAGGACGAGGCGGCGCTCAAGGCGCATGCCGCCAGCGCACACATGGCCGAATGGCGCGCCGCAAGCGCAGCGCACGGCATTCACGACCGCACCATCACCGCCTATGACGTGACGGGCTCGCGGCCGCTCTGATCATCGCTCTGCGGTGCAGCTGAGCGTCAGGGTGCGCTGCTTCAGGTCGTAGAGCAGGCTGGAGCAGCCTTGCAGGAACCGTCTGCCGGCAACGATCCGCAGATCGACCTTCTTTTCCTTCTTGGCGACGACGACGATTTCGTCCGAATCGCCGCCTTCGGCTGCTTCCTGCTCGGCAATGCCCGAGGCATCGCCATAGTCGCTGTAGCGCACATCGACCGTGTCCAGCATCGTCTGGCCGACAGGGATCGGCTTTGACAGCGTCATCGCGCGGGTGGGCCGCTGGATGCCGAAATAGATCAGGGTCTGGCGCGGCTGTCCGGTAAACCGGCCTTCGCGATTGCGCGCCAGCCAGTTGCCGGTGGGGGCGCTGGCCAGGGTTTCCGGACGCTGCAGGCTGAACTGGAAGCGAACCTCTTCGCCCTCCAGCGCGAAGGTCGTGCCGATCCCGCCGCGCCCGAGAAAGCCGAAATTGTCGAGCGGCAGCTGCTGCGTGCGTTCACTGGCAGCCGCCGGCGCCAGCTGGAAGCGCACCCTTTTGTAGGGCAGCGATGCCGGGCTGATGGTGCCGTCGGCAATGGTCGATGACGGGCGATCAGCCCAGAAGATCCGCTGGTTCTTGGGGCCGACCCCGTAATCGACCTTGTGCACCGCCGAATCGCCGCTCACCCGCTCGGGTCCCACCACCGTGATGAAGCCGAACATGCCGGGTTTCAGCTGCAGCCTGGCCGCGACATCCGGGTTGAGCATGGGGGCATCGGCGGCTTCGGGGCGCACTTCGAGCCGCAGCGGCAGGCCGTTGATCGTCACGTCGATCAGGTTGTCGCCGGTGAGAACGAGTTCCTCGGGCAGCTGGGCCTTGGGCGCGGCCTCGGCGTGAACCGAACAGGCCAGTGAAGCCGCCGCAACGACAGCGATTGCACGCATGACAGTCTATCCCCCTCGATATTCGTCAACACCCGGGAGGAATAAGCCGGTTTCGAGCTTAACCGTCGATGACCGGATACACGGGCCGCCTTTCGTCGGCGGCCCATGCAAGGCGATCAATAGGCCGAACGCGCCAGCAGCGATTCCTTCGCCGCGTGGTATTCGCGGGTCAGGCGTCCGACCATGTCGGCGACGGTATCGACCTTGTCGACCGCGCCGATGCCCTGGCCGCTGCCCCAGATATCGCGCCATGCCTTGGCATCGGTGTTGCCGCCCGATCCGAAGTTCATCGTGCTGTAATCGCCCTTGGGCAGATTGTCGGGATCGAGACCCGCGTTGACGATAGACTGGCGCAGATAATTGCCCGACACCCCGGTGAAGAGGTCGGAATAGACGATGTCGGCGGCCTTGCCCTCGACGATGCCGTTCTTGTAGCCATCGTCGGCGCGCGCTTCGGCCGTCGCGATGAAGGCCGAGCCGATATAGGCGAAGTCCGCGCCCATCGCCTGCGCGGCCAGGATCGCCGCGCCGTTAGCGATCGATCCCGACAGCGCGACCGGGCCGGTGAACCACTGGCGGATTTCCTGCATCAGCGCGAAGGGAGAGATGGTGCCGGCATGCCCGCCGGCGCCAGCGGCGACAGGGATCAGGCCGTCTGCGCCCTTTTCGATCGCCTTGCGCGCGAAGCGGTCGTCGATTACGTCGTGCATGGTGATGCCGCCCCAGTCGTGAACCGCCTTGTTCAGGTCTTCGCGCGCACCCAGCGAGGTGATCACCATCGGCACCTGCCACTTGGCGCAGGTCATGATGTCGGCTTCCAGCCGGTCGTTGGACTTGTGGACGATCTGGTTGACCGCATAGGGCGCGGCGGGCGCATCGGGGTTGGCGCGGTTGTATTCGGCCAGCTCCTCGGTGATCTGGTGCAGCCACTCGTCGAGCTGGCTCTGCGGCCGCGCGTTGAGCGCCGGGAACGACCCGATCACACCCGCCTTGCATTGCGCAATGACGAGCTCGGGGCCGGAAATGATGAAGAGCGGCGACCCGATGACGGGCAGGCGCAGGTTGTCGCAAAGCGGGGATGGCATGGTCATGGCCGCGACATTAGCCATGGTTCATGGGCTGTCCAGAGGCATTCTTAACTGAGTGATTAAGTTTTGAATGAAAACGGCTTGGGGCAGCTTAAATCCTCCCCGAGCTTGCTCGGGGAGGGGGACCGTTCGCGCAGCGAATGGTGGAGGGGTTCTATGCAACGGTAGCCAAGAGCCCCTCCACCATCCTGCGGATGGTCCCCCTCCCCCAGACAAGCTGGGGGAGGATTGGAACGATCAAATCCCCTCCAGCGCGCTCAGCACCGCCTTGATCGAAGCCGTCGCGACGTCCTCGTCCACCCCGACGCCGAAGCAGGGCGAGCGGCCGTCGACCGCGCATTCGACATAGGCCGCAGCGCGCGCCTTCGATCCCGCGCCGATCGCGTGTTCTCGGTAATCGGCGATGTCGATGGCGATGCCCAGCGCCGCCGACAGCGCGTCGACCACCCCCGATATCAGCCCGTTGCCGCGTCCGCTGACCGGGATTTCCTTGCCGTCCGCGATGATCCGTCCGACGAACAGCCGGTCGTTGCCCGCCTTGCGCTCCTCGTAATCGACCAGCTGGTACTTGCCCTCGCCATCGAGACGGTAGCGCGTCTGGAAGGCCTGCCAGATATCGCCCGAGGACAGTTCCATGCTCTTGGCGTCGGCAAGCGCTTGCACGGTCTTGCTGAAATCGGCCTGCAGGCGCTTGGGCAGTTTCAGACCCTGGTCCTGCTCGAGCACCCAGGCGACGCCGCCCTTGCCGGATTGCGAGTTGACCCGGATCACCGCTTCATACGACCGCCCGATATCGGCGGGATCGAGCGGCAGATAGGGCACCTGCCAGTACTGGTCGTTACGCTTTTCCTGCGCGGCAAAACCCTTCTTGATCGCATCCTGATGGCTGCCGGAGAAGGCGGTGAACACCAGTTCGCCCGCATAAGGGTGCCGCTCGGGCACCTTCAATTGGTTGCAATATTCGACCGTCTTGACGATCTCGTCCATGTCCGAGAAATCGAGCCCGGGGTGCATGCCTTGGGTGTACATGTTGAGCCCCAGCGCAACCAGATCCACATTGCCGGTGCGCTCACCATTGCCGAACAGGCAGCCCTCGATGCGATCCGCGCCCGCCATCAGGCCCAGTTCCGCCGCGGCGATCCCCGATCCGCGATCATTGTGCGGGTGGAGGCTGATCACCACGCAATCGCGCCTGCTGATATGGCGGCACATCCACTCGATCTGGTCGGCATAGATGTTGGGGCTCGAGGCCTCGACGGTCGCGGGCAGGTTGAGGATCAGCGGCTTTTCGGGCGTCGGCTGCAGCACCTCGATCACCGCTTCGCACACCTCCAGGCTGAAATCGAGCTCGGCGGTGGAAAAGGTCTCGGGCGAGTATTCGAAATGCCAGTCGGTCTGCGGATACTTCGCCGCCTGCTCCTTGAGGATGTTCGCACCCTCGACCGCGATCGCCTTGACGCCTGCACGGTCGAGACCGAACACGACCTCGCGCCACGCGGGCGAGACGGCGTTGTACAGGTGGACGATCGCGCGGTGGACGCCGGCGAGGCTTTCGAAGGTCTTCTCGATCAGGTCGCGCCGCGACTGGGTGAGCACCTGCACGGTGACGTCGGCGGGGATCCTGTTGCCGTCGACGAGACCGCGGATGAAGTTGAACTCGGTCTCTCCGGCGGAGGGAAAGCCGACCTCGATCTCCTTGAGGCCGATCTTGACCAGCAGGTCGAAGAAGCGCTGCTTCTTGGGCCCGTCCATCGGGTCGATCAGCGCCTGGTTGCCATCGCGCATGTCAGTGGAAAGCCAGCGCGGCGGCGCGGTGATCACCGCATCGGGCCAGGTTCGGTTCGGCAGGTCGACCCGCGGAAAGGCGCGGTATTTTTGCGAAGGATCGGTGAGCATCGGCATGGCTGAAAGGCGCCCCTGACTGTTTGGTGGTGCGATAAGGGTGGCCAGCAATCAGCGCAACCGGTGATCGGCGCTGGGCGTGCTGGCAGGTGAGAAAGCCCTTAGGCGTGGCGCGCCGCATCGGCGCACACGGTCGGTACACGCCTAAGGGCGTGTAAGTCGCAGTCCAAGAAGGAGGGCCGATCCGGTCATAATGTCAGCGTCATTGCGTGAAGGAGCGGCTTTGCGCAACAAAAAAATGATCCGCGCGAACTTGCACGCAGGATTATCCCACCTCCGCTCAGCCTGAGCTTGTCGAAGGCCCCGCTATATGGCCAGCTTGGGCGCGTGGCCTTCGACAGGCTCAGCCTGAGCGGGTCTGGGGAGAGGCAAACCCCTCCCCGGCACATCACCGGGGAGAGGAATTGCCGCTTACTGCTTTTCAAACGCCACGCTGATGTCGAGTTCGACCTCGTCGCTCACCATCGGCAGGCCATAAGCGATGCCGAATTCGCTGCGCTTGATCTCGGTCTCGGCCTCGAAGCCGATCGTTTCCTTCTTGTTGAACGGATTGGTGCCCGCGCCGGTGAACTCGGCGTCGAAGGTCACTTCCTTGGTGACGCCATTCAGTGTCAGGTTGCCGGTGATCTTGGCGGTCATGCCGCTGGCCATGACCTTGGTCGAGACGAAACGCGCATCGGCGGGCGAGGGGCCGAAGAAGTCGGGCTTGCCGCCGTCCTTGCCCGCGCGCAGCAGATGGCTGGTGAGCCCGGCGCTGGCGGTGGTCACCTTGCCGACGGGGATGGTGACATCGACCTTGGCGGCGTTGAGGTTGGCCGGATCGATCATCAGCGTTCCGGCGATGTCGCCAAACAGGCCGTAATAATCGTTGAAGCCGAAGTGATTGACCTCCCAGCCGATAAGCGAGTGGCCGGGATCGGTCTTGTAGGTGCCGGCGGTCACGCGGGCAGCGTCCTTCTGGCCGGGCAGCTGCATGCCCTGGCCGATCAGCGGGGTGGCGGCGACGAGAGCGAGGATAGCGAGAGTCTTGCGCATGACGAACTCCTAGGGAAGTGGGGGGACAGGAACACCGAAACTGGGTGCCTGAACGCCGCAAGTCAATCTTTGATCCATGGCGAACGCATCAGCGCCCGGCGGCCGCCAGTCCCTCGCGCACCACGGCGTAGATCGTCTGCAGCTGATCGGGCGTGGTGCAATAGGGGGGCATGACATAGACGGTGTTGCCCAGCGGGCGGGTCAGCACGCCATGCGCCTTGCCGAAGCCCGCCAGATGCACCGACCAGTTCGACAGATAGCCCTGGCTGTCGGCGACGATGTCGAAAACGGCGATGGTGCCGCACTGACGGGTGCCGGCGACCAGCGGGTGGCTGGCCATGGCCGCGAGCTGTTCCGTCTGGAGCACAGAAAGCGCATCGATCCGCGCCTGGACCGGCTCTTCGCGCCAGATGGCCAGGTTCGCGTTGGCGGCTGCGCACGCGATGGGGTTGGCGGTGTAGCTGCTCGAATGGAAGAAGCAGTCGGCGCGGTCGTCCGACCAGTGCGCCATGAAGATGTCCTCGCGCGCCAGTGTCACCGCCAGCGGCACCGATCCCCCGGTCAGCCCCTTGGAAAGGCACAGGATGTCGGGGATCACGCCTGCCTGCTCGCACGCCAGCATCGTGCCGGTGCGGCCCCAGCCGGTCATCACCTCGTCGGCGATGAACAATACGTCGTGCGCAGCACAGATCGCGGCCATCTCGGCAAGAACATCGGCGGAGTACATCAGCATCCCGCCTGCACCCAGCACCAGCGGCTCGACGATGAATGCGGCGGCGTGGTCGCGGCATGCCGCATCCAGCGCATCGAAGGTCGCCTGTTCGGCCCCGACGGCGGGGAAGGGGATGGCGGTGACATCGAACAGCAAAGGCGCATAGGGCCGGTTGAAAACCCCGCGCGCGCCCACCGACATCGCGCCGATGGTGTCGCCGTGATAGCTGTGCTCCATCACGATGATCTTGTGCCGGTCCTGCTTGCGGTTGTGCCAGAAGCCCAGCGCCATCTTGAGCGCGACTTCGACCGCGGTGGAGCCCGAGTCGCTGAAGAAGACGCGGGTCAGCGGCTCGGGCGTGATCTGGATCAGCCCGCGCGCCAGCGTTTCGGCAGGCTCGTGCGTCCATCCGGCGAAGATGATCTGGTCGAGCTTTTCGCTCTGGGCCCGGATCGCGGCCATGATTTGCGGATGCGCATGGCCGTGCGTGGTCACCCACCAGCTCGAGATCGCATCGATCCATGTCCGGCCATCGGCGCCGTGCAGCACCGCGCCTTGCCCATGCGCGATCAGCGGGATGTCCTCGCCCAGGCCGTGCTGGGTGAAGGGATGCCAGACGGGCGAGGGCGTCATGCGAAGTCCGCGAGATCGAAACCGGCGGCAAAGCCTTCGGTCAGCGTCCCGGGCGTCAGCGCAGCCAGCCGCGCCAGACGGCCGAGGCGGCGGACATTGCCGATCGCGGCGATGGTGTGCTCGCTGTCGGGGACCGCATCGCCGACGAACGCGACGCCATGGATCGGCACCCCGCGCGACCGCAATGCCTCTATCGTCATCAGGCTGTGGTTGATCGTGCCCAAGGCGGTGCGCGCGCAGATGATCACCGGGACTTGCCAGCGGGCGAAGACATCGGCGTAGAGCGTTTGCCGGGTGACCGGAACCAGCGCGCCACCTGCGCCCTCGATCACCAAGGGAGCGTCGATATCGGGCGGGATCAGCGCATCGGGGTCGATCTCCACTCCGTCGATCTCGGCGGCGAGATGCGGCGAGGCGGGGGTGATCAGCCGCCAGGCCTCGGGCAGCGTCGATCCGGGGGCCATGCGCTCGACGAACGCAGTGTCGGTCTCGCCCTCGAGCCCGGATTGCACCGGCTTCCAGTATTTCGCACCCAAGGCCTGGACCAGGGCAGCGCTGAACACCGACTTGCCGATATCGGTGTCGGTGCCTGTGACAACAAATCGCGGTTTCATGCGGGGATCATGATCCTGTCGAGTGATTCGGATAGCGCGCCGATATCACCCATCGAGACATTGCGGGTAATGGAAATGCGCAGGCGCGCGGTGCCGGGCGGCACGGTGGGTGGGCGGATGCCGCGAATGTCGAAGCCCTGGCGCTGCAGGCTGGCGGCGATCCGCATGGTGCGGGCATCATCGCCGATGATCACGGGGAGGATCTGGCTGGTACCGGCCTCTGCGCCCAGCCGGGGACCAAGCAGGCGGCGCGCCTCGGCCACGCGTGCGAACAGCTCGTCGCGCCAGTCGTCATGCGCTGCGACGATCGCGATCGCACGGCGCACCATGTGCGCGATCAGCGGCGAGGGCGCGGTCGAGAACACGAAGGGCCGCGCGCGGTTGACGAGGAAATCGGTGATCACCCTGGGCGCGCAGATCAGCGCGCCTTCGCAGCCCAGGGCCTTGCCGCAGGTGTGCAAAGTGATGACATTCGGCTGTCCGGCAAGGCCATGCGCGAGGCCGGCGCCGGAAGGGCCGAACACCCCGGTGGCGTGGGCCTCGTCGATCACCAGCACAGCCTCGTGCCGCGCGGCGACCTGCGCCAGATCGGCCAGCGGCGCGCAGTCGCCATCCATGCTGTAGAGGCTTTCGACCGCGATCCAGACCTGCCCGGTGCCGCCTTCGGCGCGCCAGGCGGTGATGACGTCGTCGAACGCCTGCGCGTCGTTGTGCCGCGCGGCGCGGGTTTCGGCGCGGCCGAGTTTCATGCCGTCGTGCGCCGATGCGTGGATCAGGCTGTCATGCACCACCAGATCGCCGCGCTGGGGCAGCGTGGCGAACAGCGCCGCGTTGGCGGCAAAGCCGGTGGCGAAGAACAGTGCGGACTGGCTGCCGAAATGCGCCGCGGCATCGGCTTCGAGCGCCTCATGCGCCGCATGGTTTCCGCGCAGCAGCCGCGATCCGCCCGATCCTGCGGGCAGACCCAATGCCATGCCTTCGCGCAAGGCATCGTGCAGCAGCGTCGATCCTGCCAGCCCCAGATAATCGTTCGAGGCAAAATCCTTGCCCGATCGGGGCGCAAGCGCACGCAGTCTCGACTCCCTTTTCAGGGAGTCGAGCTGCGCGGCATGGGTTTCGAAGGCTGGCGTGGCCAACGCGGTGGTCAGTTCTTGGCCTTGTCGACCAGCTTGTTGGCACCGATCCAGGGCATCATCGCACGCAGCTGCGCGCCGGTCTTCTCGATCGGGTGTGCAGCAGCAAGCTTGCGCGCGGCCTTGAGTTCGGGCTGGCCGGCGCGGTTGTCGAGCACGAAGTTCTTGACGAAGCGACCCTGCTGGATGTCCTCGAGCACGCGCTTCATCTCGGCCTTGGTTTCACTGGTGATGATCCGCGGGCCGGTGGTGATGTCGCCATATTCGGCGGTGTTGCTGATCGAATAGCGCATGTTGGCGATGCCGCCTTCATACATCAGGTCGACGATCAGCTTCACCTCGTGCAGGCACTCGAAATACGCCATTTCCGGCGCATAGCCTGCTTCGGTCAGAGTCTCGAACCCGGCCTGGATCAGGTGGGTCAGGCCGCCGCAGAGCACCGCCTGCTCGCCAAACAGATCGGTCTCGCACTCTTCGCGGAAGTTGGTTTCGATGATGCCGCTGCGGCCGCCGCCGACGCCCGATGCATAAGCGAGGGCAATGTCGTGCGCGTTGCCGGAAACGTCGCGTTCCACCGCGATCAGGCAGGGCACGCCGCCGCCGCGGACATATTCGCTGCGCACGGTGTGGCCGGGGCCCTTGGGCGCGATCATGATCACGTCGAGGTCTTCACGTGCCTCGATCAGGCCGAAGTGGATGTTGAGGCCATGCGCGAACGCCAGCGCCGCGCCAGGCTTCATGTTGGCGTGATAATCATCGGCATAGATCGCGGCCTGATGCTCGTCGGGCGCCAGAATCATCACGATATCGGCCCAGGCGGCGGCATCGGCGTTGCTCAGAACCTTGAAGCCCGCGCCTTCGGCCTTGGCGGCGGTGGCAGAGCCCGGACGCAGCGCGATCGCGACATCCTTGACGCCGCTGTCGCGCAGGTTCTGCGCATGGGCATGGCCCTGGCTGCCATAGCCGACGATGACGATCTTCTTGTCTTCGATCAGCTTGGGATCGCAATCGGAATCATAATAAACGCGCATGTCATTTCCCTGTCTAACCTCCTCTCCCTGCAGGGGAGAGGATACCGAAGCTTGGCAGCTCAAGCTGCCTAGTGGAGGTTGGAGAGGGCCGTTCAGCCCCTCTCCCTGGCGCTTCGCGCCCTCCCTCTCCCCTGCAGGGAGAGGGCAATATCAAACGCCTCTCCCCTGCAGGGAGAGGGGGAATCTCAGCCCGCCGCAGCCCCCCGGGTCATGGCGACGACCCCGGTGCGGGCGACCTCGACCAGCCCGACCTCGCGCATCAGCGCGATGAACTGGTTGATCTTTTCCGACGATCCGGAAATCTCGAAGACGAAGCTGGTGGTGCTTGTGTCGACCGGCCGGGCGCGGAAGATGTCCGCCAGCCGCAGCGCTTCGATCCGGTGCTCGCCCGCGCCCGCGACCTTGACCAATGCCAGCTCGCGCTCGACATGGGGCCCGAGCTCGGTGAGGTCGGCGACGCGGTGCACCGCCACCAGCCGGTCCAGCTGGGCGATGATCTGGTCGATCACCGCAGGCGGGCTGACGGTGACGATGGTGATCCGGCTGACCGCATGGTCCTCGCTGATATCGGCCACCGTCAGGCTTTCGATATTGTATCCGCGCGCGGTGAACATGCCGGCGATCTTCGCCAGGATGCCTGCCTCGTTGTCGACGGTCACGGTCAGAACGTGCCGTTCGGATGCCTGTTGCTGGATGTGCATGGGGCGATCTTTCAGAAAGGGTGAAAGCCGATGCTGCCCGCAGCAGTATGCCGCGCTAGCAAGATGGGCAAATCGGCTTTCGCCGATGGGACGTCACGGGGCGCACGAAACCGCATCAGACGAGCGCCTTGGCTTCGTCTTCCATGGTCCCGGCAACCTCGTCGCCATACAGGATCATGTCGGTGTGCGCTGCGCCCGAAGGAATCATCGGCAGGCAGTTGGCGAGCTTGGCGACACGGCAATCGACCAGCACGGGCCCTGGATGATCGATCATCGCCTGGATGCCCGCGTCCAGCTCTGCCTGGTCTGAAATGCGGATGCCCTTCCAGCCATAAGCTTCGGCCAGCGCGACGAAATCGGGCAGCGCATCGGAATAGCTCTCCGAATAGCGGCTCTCATAGGTCAGCTGCTGCCACTGGCGCACCATGCCCATATATTCGTTGTTGAGGATGAAGATCTTGACCGGCAGCCGGTACTGCGTCGCGGTGCCGAGCTCCTGGATGTTCATCTGGATCGAGGCTTCGCCTGCGATATCGATGCACAAGGCTTGCGGGTTGCCCAACTGCGCGCCGATCGCGGCGGGAAGGCCATAGCCCATGGTGCCCAGGCCCCCTGAGGTCAGCCACTTGTTAGGCTTTTCGAAGCGGAAATACTGCGCCGCCCACATCTGGTGCTGGCCGACCTCGGTCGAGATGATCGGGCTCTGGTCCTTGGTCAGCGCATACAGCCGCTCGATCGCGAGCTGCGGCATGATCTCGCTGTCGCTGGGTGGATAGGCCAGGCATTCGCGGGTGCGCCAGCCCTTGATCCGCGCCTGCCATTCGGAAAGGTCGCGCTTGTCATGGCCGATGGCGTGCAGCTGGTCGATGATCTGCTGCAGCACCGTGGTGCAGTCGCCGATGATGCCGAGGTCCACCCGCACCGTCTTGTTGATCGACGAGCGGTCGATATCGATGTGGATCTTCTTGGAGTCCGGCGAGAACGCATCGAGCCGCCCGGTAACCCGGTCGTCGAAGCGTGCACCGACGCAGATGACGAGGTCGGCGCGGTTCATCACCATGTTCGCCTCATAGGTGCCGTGCATGCCCAGCATGCCCAGCCAGTCGGGATGCTCGGACGGGAAGGCGCCCAGGCCCATCAGCGTTGAGGTGACCGGCGCGCCAGTCATCGCCTGCAGCTCGCGCAGCAGCGTGCTCGCCTCTGGTCCCGCGTTGATGACGCCGCCACCCGAATAGATCACCGGGCTGGTCGCCGCGCTGATCATCTGCGCGGCCCTGGCGATATCGTCGGGCGTGCCTGCGGTGACCGGGGCATAGCGCTGGTTGGGGCGGGCGGGGGTGTCGCGGTCGAACGGCGCGCTGGCGACCTGCACGTCCTTGGGAATGTCGATCAGCACCGGGCCGGGACGGCCCTTGGTGGCGATGTGGAACGCCTCGCGCACGGTCGATGCGAGCTTCGCCGGATCCTTCACCAGATAATTGTGCTTGGTGCAGTGGCGGGTGATGCCGATGGTGTCGGCTTCCTGGAACGCATCGGTGCCGATCAGGTTGGTCGCGACCTGGCCGGTGATGACCACCATCGGGATCGAATCCATCAGCGCATCGGTGATCCCGGTGACCGCGTTGGTCGCACCAGGGCCCGAGGTGACGAGCACGACGCCCGGCTTGCCGGTGGCGCGGGCATAGCCTTCTGCGGCGTGCGCAGCAGCCTGTTCGTGCCGGACCAGGATGTGGCGCAGCGACGGGTGGCCGAAGATCGCGTCGTAAATCGGCAGCACCGCGCCGCCGGGATAGCCGAAGATCACTTCGACGCCCTGCTCGACCAGCGTTTCAACCAGTATCTGCGCGCCGCTCAGTTCGGCCATGACAATCAGCCCATCCTCAAGAAAACCCAGGCCCGCTTAGACAAAGCGGGCCGATGTTGCAAAACCATTAGCTGCCAGCTGTCCAGCAGCGGCCGGAACCGGCGAAAATCAACCCGGCGCAGGCAGCCCGCGCCGGGTTGAAGAATTGATGTGACGTGTCGGAGACGCTGGCAGCAACGTCGTGACCCGCTCGCTCTAAGAGACACAAAATGCTGTGTCAACAGCCATTGTTAAAATAAAATATCAAAATTCACGTCAAAACTATCTGAAAGTGGTTCTTCGAGCACTTTCCAGTCCGCCGGCGGCTGATTGCGGAACCAGGTGTACTGGCGCTTGGCGTATTGCCGCGTGGCCAGTTGCCCCTGCGCCAGGCATTGCGCGTGGTCGATCTCGCCGCGCAGCAGCCGCGCGGCCTCGGGCACCCCGATCGCGCGCATCACCGGCAGATCGGGCGACAGATGCCGCGTCAGCAGCGTTTCCACCTCGGCCAGCGCGCCTGCATCCAGCATCGCGGCGAATCGGCGGTCGCACCGCTCAAGCAGCCAGTCGCGCGGCGGCCGCAGCACCAGCGGGCGGAGCGTGATGCGCTTGGCAATCCCGCCCTCCTTGCGCGCCTGCCAGTGGGCGATCGGCTGGCCGGTCGATCGGATGATCTCGAGCGCGCGCGCGACGCGAGTGGTATCGGCGGCGTTCAGCCGGGCCGCGCTCGCCGCATCTTCCAGCTTCAGCGCGGCATAGGTCTGTTCGACGGGCATCGCACGCACCGCCTCGCGGATCGCGGGATTGATCGGCGGAATGGGGGCGATGCCGTGGAGCAATGTCTGGATGTAGAGGCCGGTGCCGCCGACCAGGATGGGCAATGCGCCCGCCAGATGCGCAGCGGCGATCTCGGCGCGGGCATCGGCCGCCCAGCGCGCGGCGGAGCAGGCCTCGGCACCGTCGATATAGCCGAACAGCCGGTGGTCGATCCCGCCCATCTCCCCGGCCGAGGGGCGCGCGCTCAGCACGGCGAGATCGGCATAGACCTGCGCGCTGTCGGCGTTGACGATCACCGCACGCTGCCCGCGCTTTTCCAGCCAATGCGCATAGCGCACCGCCAATCCGCTCTTGCCGCTGGCGGTCGGTCCGGCAATAAGCGCCACCGCCGGGCGGGTGTTTCCGGTCTCATCGGGGGAAGTATTTGTGCCCATAGCCGTGCTGATAGCAGCAGAGCCCCTGCCAGCGGGAGAGCTAAACGCCGCCGCCGACCGATTGCACCAGGCCGGGTTGGTGGTCGGACAATCCAGCTGGATCGAACCGGGGCTGGTGGGCGAGGTGCACTTCACCGGCGATCGTGCTGCAGCCAACGCTGCGCTTGAGCCGATGCGCGCCGCGTGCGATGCGCTGGTGCTCGACGAGGGCGCGCGCGCGCCCCGGCTGCTGGTGTCCGACATGGACAGCACGATGATCGCCAACGAGTGCATCGACGAGCTTGCCGATTATGCCGGGGTCAAGCCGCAGGTCGCCGCGATCACCGAGCGCGCGATGCAGGGCGAGCTCGATTTCGAGGCGGCACTGCGCGAGCGCGTCGCGCTGCTCAAAGGGCTGAGCGAGCATGTCATCGCCGATTGCCTGGGCCACCGCATCCATCCCATGCCCGGCGCGCGCACATTGGTGCGTACGCTGCGCCAGCGCGGCGCCGATTGCGTGCTGGTTTCTGGCGGGTTCCATTCCTTTGCCGATGTCATCGGCGCGGAGCTCGGATTTCACGCGGTGTTCGCCAACAGGCTGGTGATCGAGCACGGCCATATGACCGGCGCACTCGAAGGCAGCATCGTCGATGCGGCGCGCAAGGCCGCGATCCTGATCGAGCAGGCGGCAGGGCAGGGGCTCGAGGTGCGCCAAGTGCTGGCATTGGGCGATGGTGCCAACGACATCCCGATGCTCAAGGCAGCAGGGACGGGCATCGCCTATCACGCCAAGCCCGCGGCGATCGCGGCGGCGGACGGACACATCGCGCACGGCGACTGGACCGTGCTGCTCCACGCGCTGGGGATCGCGCGTTCCGACTGGTCGGACTGAACGCAAGCAAAAGGGGGCGCAGCTTGCGCCGCACCCCCTCGAGGTATTCCAGCAATGAAGCCGAAGATCAGCCCTGCAGCAGGCGCATGATCGTCATTGCCTGTTCGCTGCCCGACTGCGGCACGGTCTCGCCGGTGCGGTCGGTGATCTTGTCGAAGATGCGCGCGACGCCTTCTGCGGTGCGCTCGCCCTCGGGCAAGGCCGCGCCCTGCGTCATCGTGACGTAAGCTGCGTGGAACGCGCCTGCGCCTGCGCCGATGATCATGTTGGTCGGCGCGTCTTCGGACACCAGATAGACTGCGGCAGGGACAACGTTCTCGGGCTTGAACGCAGCAAAGGCTTCGGGCGGGAAGATGTCTTCGGTCATGCGGGTTCCGGCGACCGGTGCGAGCGTGTTGACCTTGATGTTGTTCTTCGCGCCTTCAAGATACAGCGTCTTGGTGAGGCCGGCGAGGCCGAGCTTGGCCGCGCCGTAGTTGGCCTGGCCGAAATTGCCGTACAGGCCGGTCGACGATGCGGTCATCAGGATGCGGCCGTAATTCTGCTCGCGCATGGTTTCCCACACCGCCTTGGTGCAGTTGGCCGAGCCCAGCAGGTGGACCTTGACCACCAGATCGAAATCTGACGGCTCCATCTTGGCAAAGCTCTTGTCGCGCAGGATGCCGGCGTTGTTGATCAGCACGTGCACGCCGCCCCAGGCTTCCTTGGCCTTGGCGACCATCTCGACCATCTGCTCGTATTCGGTGACATTGCCGCCATTGGCCATGGCTTCGCCGCCGGCAGCCTTGATTTCTTCAACCACCTTCGCGGCTGCATCCGAGGTGCCGGTGCCGTCGCGGGCTCCGCCCAGATCGTTGACGACAACCTTGGCGCCGCGGGCGGCAAGATCGAGCGCATAAGCGCGGCCCAGGCCGCCGCCTGCGCCGGTGACAATGGCAACGCGATCCTTGAAACTGATGGTCATGGCATGCATCCTTTCGGGCAGGGTTTTAGTCTGGGCGCGGCAAATCCGCGCGGAATGGCGCGGGTTTTAGCCATGTTGCGCCGCTTGGCAAGCGCCAAGCTGGCTCCAGGCAGACAGGGGCACCGATTGACGTTCGCGTAAAGCCGCGCTGACGTTACGGCGATCAGGCCAGTTCGCTGTCCAGCGCATAGCCCGCCGAACGCACCGTGCGGATGATATCGGGCTGGCCATGCGCGTTCAGAGCCTTGCGCAGCCGCCGGATGTGGACGTCGACGGTGCGAATCTCGATATCGCTGTCATGTCCCCAGACGCTGTCGAGCAACCGCTCGCGCGAGAACACCCAGCCGGGATGCTCGAGGAAGTGGCGCAGCAGGCGAAACTCGGTGGGGCCGAGCGGGATCGTCTGCCCGGCGCGCTTCACCTTGTAGCCCACCGTGTCCATCTCGATGTCGGCAAAGCTCAGCGCCTCGCCTGCCAGAGCCGGGCGCACCCGGCGCAGCACCGCGTTGACGCGCGCGATCAGCTCGCGCGGGGAAAAGGGCTTGGTGACATAATCGTCGGCGCCGATGTCCAGCCCGCGCACCCGGTCTTCCTCTTCGCCACGCGCCGACATCATGATGATCGGGATGTTCGAGGTATCGTTGTCGCGGCGCAGCCGACGGCAGACCTCGATGCCCGACAGGTTCTCGATCATCCAGTCGAGCAGCACGATATCGGGCCGCTCCTCGCGCGCGATCAGCATCGCCTCTTCGCCATCGGCGGTCTGGCTGACGCGAAAGCCCTGTTTGTCGAAGTGCCAGGAGACAAGCTCTGCCAGTGCCATGTCGTCTTCAACCAGCAGCAGATGGGGTGTTGTCATCGTCTTCGTGCTTTCTTGTGCCAAAAGTCCCGATCAGGAAGATCCTGATCAGTCGGTGTCTGGCGCCAGCGCGTCATCGCCGCGCTCGCGTTCGTTCATCGACTGGCCGGTGACCGCGAAATAGACCATTTCCGAAACATTGGTGGCGTGGTCGCCGATCCGCTCGAGATTCTTGGCGATGAACAAAAGGTGCGTGCCAGCGCCGACATGCTCGGGGTTCTCGATCATGTGCGCGATCAGCGCGCGGAAGATGCTGTTGTAGAAATCGTCCACCGTCTTGTCCTGTGCGCACACGGCGACGGCAAGGTCCGCATCGCGGCGGGCAAAGGCGGTGAAGGCATCGTCGACCAGCTGCCGGGTGGCATCGGCCATCGCGGGCAGCAGCCGTGCCGCCTCGATCTGCTGGCTGGCATCGATCAGAGCGACGCGCTTGGCGATGTTCTTGGCGTAATCGCCGATCCGCTCGACCACGCCCGAAATCTTGAGCGCTGCAACCAGTTCGCGAAGATCGTCGGCCATCGGCGCGCGCAGCGCGATGGTCTGGATCACCATGCGGTCGATCTGCTCTTCCAGTGCGTCGATGCGCTTGTCGCCCTCGACCACCTGGCGCGCGAGCTCGAGATCGCCGTTGGCGAGCGCCATCATCGCGCCCTCGACCGCCTTTTCGGCGCGACCACCGATCTCGGCGATCAGCCCGCGCAGGGTGATCAGGTCGCCATCAAAGGCCTTGAGCGTGTGTTCATTCATGCTGTGGTTCATCAAGTTATCCAATAAAAAGCGAATATGGGTATGACCGGAGCCAAATTCAGCCGCGAATGCCCCCCACGTTCGCTTCCGTATCCTTCAATCAGCCATAACGACCTGTGATGTAATCCCGCGTGCGTTCTTCCTTGGGATTGGTGAAAATGTCGGAGGTATCGCCATATTCCACCATGGTTCCCAGATGGAAGAAAGCGGTCTTTTGCGAAACGCGCGCGGCCTGCTGCATGTTGTGCGTCACGATGACGATCGCATAGCGGCCGCGCAGTTCGTGGATCAGTTCCTCGATCTTGGCGGTGGCGATCGGGTCGAGCGCCGAGCAAGGCTCGTCCATCAGGATCACCTCGGGATCGACCGCGATCGCGCGCGCGATGCACAGCCGTTGCTGCTGGCCGCCCGACAGCGCGGTGCCGCTTTCGCTTAAGCGGTCCTTGACCTCGTTCCACAGCCCTGCGCGCACCAGCGAGTTCTCGACGATCTGGTCGAGCTCGGCCTTGTTGGGTGCAAGCCCGTGGATGCGCGGGCCATAGGCCACGTTGTCGTAAATCGACTTGGGGAAGGGGTTGGGCTTCTGGAACACCATGCCGACGCGCGCGCGCAGCTGCACCACGTCCATCTTGCTCGAATAGATGTCCTCGCCATCCAGCGTGATGTCGCCTTCCACCCGCGCGCTGGGGATCGTGTCGTTCATGCGGTTGAGCGTGCGAAGGAAGGTCGACTTGCCGCAGCCCGACGGGCCAATGAACGCGACGACATTGTCCATGTCGATGTCGATCGACACGCCCTTGATCGCCTGCTTGTCGCCGTAAAACACCTTTACGTCGCGAGCGGACATCTTGGGAGCAGCAGCGGATTCGGTCATGGATTTCGTTACCATCGCGTTTCAAACCGGTTGCGCAGATAGACCGCGACCGCGTTCATGGTGAGAAGGAAGACAAGCAGGACGATGATCGCGGCGGATGTCTTTTCGACAAAGCCGCGGTTGACCTCGTCCGACCACAGGAAGATCTGCACCGGCAGCACCGTGGCCGGATCGGTCAGGCCATCGGGGGGTGTCGTGGTGAAGGCGCGCATGCCGATCATCAGCAGCGGCGCGGTTTCGCCAAGCGCGCGCGCCATGCCGATGATGGTGCCGGTCATGATTCCCGGAATCGCCAGCGGCAGCACATGGTGGAACACGACCTGGATCGGGCTTGCGCCGACACCCATCGCCGCCTCGCGGATCGATGGCGGCACCGCCTTGATCGCGTTGCGCGCAGCGATCACGATCACCGGCATGGTCATCAGCGCCAGCGTCAGACCGCCGACGATCGCGGCAGAGCGCGGCATCGCGAAGAACTGCAGGAAAACCGCAAGCCCGAGCAGGCCAAAGATGATCGAGGGAACCGCGGCGAGGTTGTTGATCGACACCTCGATAAGGTCGGTCAGCCGGTTCTTGGTCGCATATTCCTCCAGATACACCGCCGCGAGCACGCCGACGGGGAAGGCGAGCAACAGCGTGACCACCATTGTGATCAGCGACCCCTTGAGCGAACCCCAGATGCCGACCTGCGCCGGATCGGTGCCGTCCGAGCCGGTGAGGAAGTTCCAGTTGAACGTCTGGCGCACCTCGCCCGCCTTGCGCAGCTGGGCATAATCGGCCTCGGCTTCGGGGGTCGAGGTGTCCTTGGCGGCGCGGTCGATGTCGCTCGACGTCGGCAGCCAGAAGCTGGTCTTGCCCATCACCAGATTGGGGTTTTCGGTCAGCTGGTCGCGCAGTGCGGTCCAGGCGGTGGTCGCGAAGAAGCGGCTGCCGTCCTTGCCATATTGCGCCTGCACAGCGTTGTCATAGATCCGCCGGACATCGATCGAGGCCATTGTGGCAGACAGACGCGGGCCGGTGAGCTGCTCGGGCGAGATGCTGCCGGTGGCGGCGGGCAGGTCGACGGTCAGCGTCGCTTCGGTGGTGATGAACCCCTTGGCGCCATTGCCGACCATCACGAACAGCAGGAAGGCGAGGAACAGCGACGACAGCACGACCGCAGCCAGCCCCATGAACTTGAAGCGGCGCTCGGCGGCGTAGCGCGAGGCGATGCGCTTCTGCATGGCATCGCCCATCCAGTCGGTTTTGCGCGCGGTCGCAGCCGTCGCAGGCAGGTGTGCGGACATGGTTGCGGCCTCAGTCATACGCTTCCCGATATCTTTTGACGATCTGCAGCGCGACGATGTTGAGCAGCAGGGTGACGATGAACAGCGTGAGCCCCAGCGCGAACGCGGCGAGCGTCATCGGGCTGTTGAAATCGGTATCGCCGGTGAGCAGCTGGACGATCTGGGTGGTCACGGTGGTGACGCTGGCGAACGGATTGGCAGTGAGGTTGGCGGCAAGCCCCGCGGCCATCACCACGATCATCGTCTCGCCGATCGCGCGGCTGACCGCGAGCAGCACGCCGCCGACCACGCCGGGGAGCGCCGCGGGGATCAGCACCTGCTTGATCGTCTCGCTCTTGGTCGCGCCCATGGCGAGCGAGCCATCGCGCATGCTGCCGGGGACGGCGGCGATGCTGTCATCGGCCATCGAGGACACGAACGGGATGATCATCACCCCCATGACAAGGCCAGCCGCCAGAGCCGATTCCGACGAGGCATCGGTGATGCCGATCATCACCGCAAAGCTGCGCAGCGCAGGCGCGACGGTCAGCGCAGCGAAATACCCATAGACCACCGTCGGCACGCCCGCGAGAATCTCGAGGATCGGCTTCATCCACTTGCGCACCGTGGGGCTGGCATATTGGGTGAGGTACACCGCGCTCATCAGCCCCAAGGGGATCGCCACCGCCATCGCGATGATCGCACCGATGAATACCGTGCCCCAGAACAAAGGCACCGCGCCAAAGCCGGTCGCCTTGCCGTCGACCACCTTGTCCGACGGGTTCCAGTCGAGCCCGAACAGGAATTCGAACGGCGAGACGAGGTTGAAGAAGCGCACCGTCTCGACGATCAGCGAGGCGACGATGCCGAGGGTCGCCAGGATCGCGATCAGCGAGGCGAGCAGCAGCGCCAGCATCACCGTGCGTTCCACCTTGGTGCGCGCACGAAAATCGGGGCGGATGCGGGTGAAGGCAAAGGCGCCGCCGGCAAAGCACAGCAGGAACGCGGCAAGCGCGCCGATCAGCGCATATTGGCGGTCTGCTGCAGCATAGAGCGGGGCGAGCTGAACGGCCGCGTCGTTGAACACCTTGAGATCGGCGTTGCGCGACAGCGCGCGGGCTTCCGACAGGATGGCGGCGCGCGAAAACGGATCGGCGGGAAGCTGGGCGGCGAGCGGGCTGTCCAGCACGGCAAAGCTGCCCAGCGCCGGTGCGACAGAACTCCACACCAGCAGGAACAAGATCGCGGGCACCACCGCCCACATCGCGGCGTACCAGCCGTGATAGCTGGGCAGCGAATGGACGCTGGCCGCGCCCGACTGGATGAACCGGCCCGCGCGGGCACGGGCGAACACCCAGGTGATCAGGCCAAGGCCCGCAATCAGGAACAAGGTTGCTGTGCTGGTCATGCTGGCGCCTATTTCAGCTCTGCGCCGTCAAGCGTGGTCAGCGTCTTGATCCGCCCCAGCATCTCGCCGCGCACCTTTTCGGGCGCCGCGATCAGGCCGATGCGCGTCAGATAGCCTTCATGCTCCCCGCCGCGCATAAACTCGGCAAGATATTCGCGCAGCCCCGGGATGACATCAACGTGCTTCTTTTTGACGTAGATGTAGAGTGTGCGGGCACCGGGATAGGTGCCGTTCTCGATCGTGGCATAGGTCGGCTCGACCCCGTTGATCGGGACGCCGCGCACGGTATCGGCATTGTCTGCCAGATAGCTGTAGCTGAATATCCCGACCGCATCGGGGTTGGTCGACAGCTTCTGGACGATCAGGTTATCGTTCTCGCCGGTGTCGGTATAGGCCTGGTCGGTGCGGACCGAGTGGCAGATTTCCTCGAACCTGTCCTTGTCCGAATCCGACAGCGCCTTGATCGCGGGATCGGACTTGCAGCCCTTTTCCATGATGATTTCTTCGAGCGCATCGCGAGTGCCAGAGGTCGCCGGCGGGCCGAAAATGTTGATCCGGGTGTCGGGCAGAGCCGGGTTGATGTCGGGCCAGCGGATCGCCTTGTTGGCACCCTTGCCAAAGGGGTTCGCGGCAAGCGCGGTATAGAATTCCTCGACCGACAGGCTGATCCGGGGGCCGTTCTGCGCCTGTGCGAGCGCGATGCCGTCAAACCCGATCACGATCTCGATGATGCCGTCGACGCCGTTCGCGGTGCAACGGTCGAACTCGCCCTTCTTCATGCGGCGCGAGGCATTGACGATATCGGGCGTGTTGGCGCCGACGCCCGAACAGAACAGCTCGACACCGCCGCCGGTGCCGGTGGATTCAAGAATCGGCGAGCGCCGCTCGGGGTCGAAATTGACGAACTCCTCGGCGACCTTCTTGGCGAAGGGGAAGACGGTCGACGAGCCGACGATGCGGATCTCGCTGCGGCTGCTGCCCTGATTGGTCGATGCCGGGTCCTGACACCCTGCCAGCAGCAAAGCTGGAAGGCAGGCAAAAGCGAGCTTCCTGATCAAAACCCCAACCTCTCATAAAGCCTGGACCGCATGGGCGGTCCTGGTTGTCCCGATAGCGGGACACGCATGGCCTTCCCAGAATCACGCAAACCCACGTGTCCCCGGAAAGGCGGCCCCCGACAGGGAGCCGATAGGGAGAGGCGATTGCCCAAAGATGACAATGCGATGACGGATTTATGACAACGCCCCCGGAGGCGTGTGCCAGCCCGGCTCAGGCGGGGACCGACAGGTCCGGATTCGACCCGGAGCCGTCGATCTGCGGGGTGCGCGGGTCGGCGGGCAGGGTGATCGTGATCGTGGTGCCCTTTTGCACCTCGCTGTCGATTTCCAGTCGTCCGCGATGCCGCTCGACGATGTGCTTGACGATCGAAAGGCCAAGCCCGGTCCCGCCGATGGCGCGGCTGCGGCTCGAATCGACGCGGTAGAAGCGTTCGGTCAGGCGCGGCAGATGTTCGGGCGCGATGCCCTCGCCGCAATCGCTGACCGACAGCCGCACCAGTGCGCCGTTGCGCGACGAGCGCAGCCGCATCGTCACCGGGGTGCCGGGCTGGCCGTATTTCATGCTGTTCGACACCAGATTGTGCAGCAGCTGCGACAACTGGGTGCGGTCGCCGCGCAACGGCGGCAGGTCCGGGCCGATATCGACCGCGATATCCGCGCCGCGATCGGGCTGGCTGTGGCGCAGCACGGTCTGCACCTCGCGCATCAGTTCGGGCAGGTCGACCGGCGTATCGGGGACGCGGAACTTCTCCGCCTCGATCCGCGACAGTGAGATCAGGTCGTCGATCAGCTTCTGCATCCGGTTGGCTTCGCGGAACATGACATTGAGGAAACGCGCGCGCGTTTCCGGATCGGCGCCGGCCTCGTTGTCCTCCAGCGTCTCGATAAAGCCCTTGATCGATGCGAGCGGCGTGCGCAGCTCGTGGCTGGCATTGGCGACGAAATCGGTGCGCATCCGCTCGACCGCATAAACCCCGGAGCGATCCCACAGATGCAGGATCCGCTCGCCGCCCGGCATGTCGCGCACCAGCATTTCCCAGCGCTGGTCGCGGCTGCCGATGCCGACCAGTTGGATCGGGCCTTCTGCCGCCGCGCTGGTATCGACCAGCAGATCGGCAGCGGCGGGGTGGCGGATGACCAATCGGACATCCTCGCCCACGCAATATTCGCCCAGCAGCTTGCGCGCGGCGCTGTTGGCACGGCGCACATTGGTTCCGGTGAGCACCAGCACCGGATCGGCCAGCCCGTCGATGAAGCTGGTGAAATCGCGATGCTGGCTGATCGGCTTGATTTCGGGCTCGCGGATCGGAGCTGCAGCTTGCGGATTGTGCTTGGCCGGGCTCGACAGGTCGGCCATCGCGACGATTGCGACAAGCCCTGCGGCAAAGCAGATCATCGCCTGCTCGATGCCGTTGCTGCCGAACTGGCTAATCGCCACGCCCGCGCCCAGCAAAGCTGTCGCAAACAAAAAGCGGCCGCCATTCAGTCCCGATGCTGGAGTGTCTCCCATGGGCCGCCGCTATACCAGCCTGCGCGGATTCGCGCCATCGGTGATGCGGTGGGGACTTGCGATTTACCTCTGGCGTCCGGCGTGTCCCGTGAAAGGACACCGGATCAAATGCCTTGCCTTGGCCGGTTGATGGTCCTTAAGTTCGTGCAAACATGTGCGCCGACCGTGCCGGGCACCGGGGAATTGCAAATATGAGCGCTGACGACAGCAAAATGGGTGACACCAGCCAGGATGATTCGCGCGGGCTCGACATGCGCGCAGCGGCATCGCGGCGCACGCTGCTGATCGGCGCGGTTGCCACCTCTGCCGTGGTCAGCATCCGGCCTGCGCTGGCGCAGACCGCAGGCTCGGTGCTCAACTGCACTATCCCCGTGCCCGAGCGCGGCAAGGGCATGTTCATCGACGCCTCGGGCAAGCTGGTTTCCCCCGATACCCCGGGTGCGTTCCCGCCTTCGCCACGCGATTTTACCGGCGAGGAAGTGCGCCAGGCGCTGCAGGGGCGCAACCTGCCCGGCGCCTCGCGCGAACAGTCTCAGGCCTATCTCAACTATATCCGCAAGCTGCAGAATGGCCAGAGCGGCTTTACCTGCTACGCCTCGCTGCAGATGCCTCGCCGCTGATTGCGAGCCGCTGCGCGCCTATGGCCTTGCCCCGCTTCTCAGCCTTGCCCGCTTCCGCGCTGAAGCGCGTGCCGCTCGGCGGGCTTGAGGCGATCTATCACGTGCCCTCCGGCATCACCCATCTGCTCGCCGAGCCGGTTCCCGATCTGCTCGACGCGCTCGCGCAGCTGCCGCCGGGAGAATCGGTGACCCCCGCGCAGGTGCTGGCACTGGTCGCGGAGCGGTTCGATATCGTCGGCGACGAGCCCGGAGAAGCCCCCGAGGCGGTGGTCGCCGAGCGGCTTGCCGAGCTTGGCGCGCTGGGGCTGGTCGCAATCGCGCGCGATGCGTGACACGCTTGCATCAGGGTGATGTAAATCCGCTGCACCTGGCCGCCTAACCCCCTGTTTCCATTTTGTCCGCGTGCCCGCTCCCTGTAAGGCGCGATGCATGCGCCACTCCTGTTCCATCACTGTCGGACCGGCCCGATTCCGCATCGGCAGTGACTGGCGCGCGCCGGTGGATCAGCTGCGCGCATTGTATCAGGATTACCCGCAGGACGAGGGTGTTCCCGATTTCACCGTGCGGCTGCAGGCGACATCCGCCTTGCGCCGGTTCGTCAAGCCGCAGGTGGCGATCGCGGGCGATTTCACGCTGCCCGATGCTGCGCCGCTGCCGCTGGAGCAGGGGTTGCTCGCGGCCGAAATGGCGATGAACCTGCAGATGGCTCTGGGTTGGCGGCGGCATCTGCTGCTGCACGCCAGCGCGGTATCGCGCAATGGCCGCGCGGTGGTGATGACCGGCGTCTCGGGCGCAGGCAAATCCACGCTTTCGGCGCTGCTGGGCGAGCGCGGCTGGCGCTTTCTGGGCGACGAGTTCGTGCTGCTCGATCCCGATAGCGGCATGATCGTGCCCTTCCCGCGCCCGGTCAGCCTCAAGAACGCTGCGATCGCCGCGATGGAGCGCGAGGTCGATGACGAGACCCGCTTCGGTCCGGTGATGCGCGAGACGCCCAAGGGCACCATCCGTCACCTGCGCCCGCGCACCGAGGCGGTCGAGCTGATGGCGCGCGAGACGCGGCCGGCGCTGTTGCTGTTCCCGCGCTTCGGCTATCCGCGCGCGGTGCGCCGGGTCGACGAGGCGGAGAGCTTCGTCCGGCTCACCCAGGCCTCGACCAACTATGTCGCTCTGGGCGAACGCGGGTTCGATGCGCTGACCGGCTTTGTCCGCGCGATGTCCGCCTGCGCCATCGATTATGCCGATGGCGAAGAGGGCGTCGAGATGGTCGAGCGGCTGTGGTCCGAACAGGGGGGCAAATCGGGGGCAAGGGCGGCCGCGGCATGAGCGATGGCTGGTCGGTCGCGCGCGCGCTCACCGATCCTGGGTCGGTCGCCGGGCTCGATCCGACCGGATGGACGCATCTGCTGTCCGCCGCGCGCGCGCTCTCGCTGATCGGAACGCTGGCGGAAGTGCTCGCCGATGCGCCGGTGCCGCCCGATGTCGCCCGCGTGCTTGCCGATGTGCGCCATTCCAATGTCGCAGGCCAGCGTCAGGCGCTGTGGGAAGCCGAGTGCGCAGCGATGGCGCTCGCCGACTATCCCGGCAAGGTCGTGCTGCTCAAGGGCACCGCCTTCGCTGCTGCCGGATACGACGCTGCCCTGGGTCGCTCGATCGGCGATCTCGATATCCTGGTCGAACGTGCAGGGCTCGATCAGGTCGAAGCGCTGCTGCTCAAGGCGGGGTGGGAGTGGGTCAAGCCCGATCCCTATGACGATGCTTATTACCGCCAGTGGATGCACGAGCTGCCGCCGCTGATCCATGCGACACGAGACCGGATGATCGACGTCCACCACACCATCCTGCCGCTGACTGCAAAGCCGCATCCCGACGCCGCCGCGCTGATCGCCGATGCCCGGGCGCTGCCCTCGGGGCTGTATGTGCTCTCGCCCGCCGACATCATCTGCCACGCCGCCGCGCACCTGATCGCGGACGGGGACCTGTCCGGCGGGATGCGCAACCTGTGGGATATCGACCGGCTGGTGCGGCAGTTCGTCGTCGAAGAGCCAGGGTTCTCCGAAACGCTGGGAGAGCGGGCCAGACTGCACGGGCTAAGCGACGCGGTGGGACGGGCGCTGCGGCTGTCGGCGCAGCTCTACGGCACGCCCATCATGTTCCTGCGACCCGACCGGTCCCGCGATGCCGCGCATGCCAGCGACATGCTCTTCCTTCGCCGCATCACCGCGGTCGACGGATGGGGCCGCAAGACCCGCAAGCTTACCCGCCAGGGCTTCTATATCCGCTCGCACCTTTTGCGCATGCCGCCTGCGATGCTGGCGCGCCACCTGTGGACCAAATGGCGCAAGGGGCATCGCGGCTAGGTCAGCCGTTCGCCGCAATCTGCTGCAGCGTCGGAATGAACTCGTTGTAATGATCGATGATCGCATCAGCCCCCAATGTGTCGACCGGCTGGTGCAGGAACCCGAAGCTCACCGCAACGCACGGGATGCCCGCATTGTGCGCGGCCATCACGTCGTAGATGCTGTCGCCGATGAACGCGGCGGGTGTCGATCCCGGCTCGCCGCCGCTGCGGCGGATCATCTCGTCGATCGGCGCGCGATCGGGCTTGGACTTGCCCTTGCCCATGGTGTCGCCGCCGATGACGCAGGCGAAGCGGTCGATCAGGCCGACCTCGGTCAGCAATTTGACTGCGAACCTTTCGTACTTGTTGGTGACGACGGTCATCTTCACCCCCATCGCGTCAAACCGCGCCATTGCATCGAGCAGCCCGGGATAAGGCGGGGAGCCGCTGCCGAGATTGTCGCCATAATGATCGAGCAGGATCGGCAGATAGTCGCGCAGCGCCTGCGGATCGCTGTTGCCCGCGCGCTCGAGCCCCACCTGCAGCATGTGCTTGGCACCCAGGCCAACCATCGGCTTGACCTCTTCCAGGCTCAAAGTGGGCAGCCCCGCCAGCGCCAGCGTGTGGTTGACCGATACGGTCAGTTCGGGGCTGGTATCGAGCAATGTGCCATCGAGGTCGAAGCCAATGATTTGGTAGGGAAAGTCTGTCATGAGAGGCTGCATCGCCCGAAAAAGGTGGAAGATGCAAGCGGTTCGTGGCAAGGGTTTGTGCGATCTGCTTTGGGAAACGCGGAGAACTTAGAGTATGGGTGAGCAGGCGCTGGCTGCAATCATTTTGGCGGCGGGCCAGGGCACACGGATGAAGTCCGATCTGCACAAGGTGCTACACCCTGTTGCCGGGCTGCCGATGCTGCATCACCTGCTGGAAAGTCTGAGCGCGGCGGGGGCCGCGCGCCAGGTCGTCGTTGTGGGAGCACGGCGCGAGCAGGTGGAGGCATCGGTCGCGCCGCGCGGCGTTGCCATCGCCCATCAGGCCGAACAGCTGGGCACCGCGCATGCCGCGCTGCAGGCGCGGGAGGCGCTGGCCGATTTCGATGGCATCGCGATCGTGTGCTTCGGCGATACGCCGTTCCTGCAACCCGACACCATTCGCCGCCTGACCGATCGGCTGTCCGCAGCAGACGGCCCACGCGTTGCGGTGCTGGGCTTCACGCCCGATGACGCCAAGGCCTATGGCCGGATCATCGCCGATGGTTCGGGCAATATCGCCAAGATGGTCGAGTTCAAGGACGCAAGCGATCACGAGCGCGGCGTCAAGCTTTGCAATTCCGGCGTCACCGCGGTGCGCACTGCAGACCTCTGGTCGCTGCTCGACCGCGTCGGTAATAACAATGCCGCAGGGGAGTATTATCTCCCGGATATCGTGATGCTGGCGATCCAGGACGGCGACCGCGCGGTGGTGGTCGAGACCGACCCCGACGAGCTGATCGGGATCAACAGCCGCGCCGAACTCGCCGAAGCAGAGGCCATCTGGCAGGCGCGCCGCCGCGCGCGGGCGATGGCCGATGGCGCCACGCTGGTTGCGCCCGAGACAGTGTGGTTCGCGCACGATACGGTCATGGGCCGTGATGTGGTGATCGAACCCAATGTGATGTTCGGCCCCGGTGTCACCATCGCCGACAATGTCGTGATCCACGCCTTCAGCCATCTCGAAGGCGCGACCATCGCCAGCGGTTGTTCGGTCGGCCCATTCGCGCGGCTGCGGCCGGGGGCGGAGATGCAGGAGGGCGCCAAGGTCGGCAATTTCGTCGAGATGAAGAAGGCGGTGCTGGGTCGCGGTGCCAAGGCCAGCCACCTGACGTATCTGGGCGATGCGACCGTCGGCGCGAACGCCAATATCGGCGCAGGCACGATCACCTGCAATTACGACGGCTATTTCAAATACCAGACCGTGATCGGCGAGAACGCGTTCATCGGATCGAACAGTTCGCTGATCGCCCCGGTCAAGATCGGCCGCGATGCCATCGTTGCAGCGGGCAGTGCGGTCAGCCGCGACGTCGCCGATGGCGAACTGCGTCTTGTCCGCGCGGAGCAACTGGTCAAACCCGGCTGGGCCGACCGCTTCCACGACGCGATGCGCAGGAAGAAGCGCGAGGGCAAGTGAGGCGGCATTCGGCTTGACATGATATCATGATATGATATCAGTATATCATCATGCCCCGCATCCTCGCAGACCTTCCTGAAGATGACATCGAATGGCTCGATCAGCTTGCTGCCGAGCAGGGCAAGTCTCGCGCGCAGGTTTTGAGCATGATCGTGCAGTGGTACCGCCAGCGCATTGAGGAACGGGCGTGAGAATCCTGACCGAAATCCCCGATGAAGATATCCAGAAGCTCGATGCGATCGCCGCCAAGACCAAGCGCTCGCGTGCCGCCGCGATCCGCGAGGCGGTAAAGCTGTATCTCGTACAGAATGGTGATGATCGAAGCTGGATAGATCGCGGATACGGCCTTTGGGCGGATCGCGAAGATATTGAAGATGCTGTCGAATATCAGCGCGCCATGCGCGAGGATCGTCGTCCTTATGATGATATTTGACCTGTGTCCGCGCCGTTTTTCGATACCAATGTCATCATCGACTGGTTGAAGCGCCGACCGCAGGCCTATTCTGAACTCCAGCGGTACCCGGCGCACCGGATCAGCCGGATCGTGTGGACAGAAGTTCTGGCGGGCGAAAGACTGGAAGACCGGCGGCTTGTTCAGGATGCACTTTCGCACTTCGATGTCGTCGAGATTGATCAGCGCATCGCCTTTTCCGCTGCCGATATCCGCTATCGGACAAAAATGAAGCTGATGGACGCCTATATCCTGGCCACAGCGCAGGTGAACGGCGCCATCCTGATTACACGAAATACCAAGGATTTTCCGGCAGAGATGCCGGGCATCCGAGTCCCCTACCAGCTTTGAAAGGCACCTTCCTCCATGTGCGGTATCGTTGGAATTCTCGCCCGGCGCGATGTCGTGGGCGATCTGGTCGATGGACTGAAGCGGATGGAATACCGCGGATATGACTCCGCAGGTGTCTGCACGGTGCACGATGGCCAGCTGGTGCGCCGGCGCGCGCAGGGCAAGTTGCGCAATCTGGTGGATGTGCTGGCGAAGGATCCCGCGCCCGGCCATGTCGGCATCGCGCATACCCGCTGGGCGACGCACGGCGCGCCGACCACATCGAACGCGCACCCGCATGCCACCGGCGAAGTGGCGCTGGTCCACAACGGCATCATCGAGAACTTCAAGCAGCTGCGCGATGCGCTGATCGCGCGGGGTCGCCATTTCGAGAGCGAGACTGATTCCGAGGTCGTCGCGCATCTGCTGAGCGAGCGGATCGAGGCTGGCGACAGCCCGCAGGACGCGGTCAAGGCCGTGCTGCCGCAGCTGCGCGGCGCCTTCGCGCTCGCCATCGCGTTCCGCCAGCATCCCGATATGCTGATCGGCGCGCGGCTGGGGTCGCCTCTGGTGCTGGGCTATGGCGAGGGCGAGACCTATCTGGGATCGGACGCGCTCGCGCTCGCGCCGCTGACCCAGCGCATCGCCTATCTCGAAGAGGGCGACTGGGTGGTGCTGACCCGCGAGGGCGCGCAGGTCTTTGACGCCGACAACGCTCCGGTCGAGCGCGAGGTCACGCTCTCGGGCGTCACCGGCGCGCTGATCGACAAGGGCAACCACCGCCATTTCATGCAGAAGGAGATCTTCGAGCAGCCGGTGGTCGTGGCGCAGACGCTGCAAAGCTATATCCGCTCGGTCGAACAGCAGGTGGCGCTGCCGCAGATGGACTTCGAGCTTTCGGACATCGACCGGGTGACGATCATCGCCTGCGGCACTGCGTCCTATGTCGGCATGATCGGCAAATACTGGATCGAGCAATTGGCGCGAGTCCCCGTCGAGGTCGATGTTGCGTCGGAATACCGGTATCGCGATCCGGTGCTGTCGCCGGGCATGCTGGGCGTGGTCGTCTCGCAATCGGGCGAGACCGCCGATACGCTGGCGGCCCTGCGCCACATGAAGGCGGGCGGGGTGACCACCGCGGGCATCATCAACGTGCCGACCAGCTCGATGGCGCGCGAGGTCGATCTGCTGCTGCCGACGCATGCCGGGCCCGAGATCGGCGTTGCTTCGACCAAGGCGTTCACCTGCCAGCTCGCGGTGATGGCGGCGCTTTCGGTCAACCTGGCGCGCGCCAAGGGCAAATTGTCAGCACAGGACGAGGCCGAGATCGTCCGGCACCTGATCGAGGCGCCCGCCGCGATCAATGCCGCACTGGCGCACGATGCCGAGATCGAGGCGATGGCGCACACCATCGCGCAGGCGCGTGACGTGCTCTATCTGGGTCGCGGTCCGGACTATGCGCTGGCGCTGGAAGGCGCGCTGAAGCTCAAGGAAATCAGCTACATCCACGCCGAAGGCTATGCTGCGGGCGAGATGAAGCACGGGCCGATCGCGCTGATTGACGAGGCGGTGCCGATCATCGTCATCGCACCCTCGGGCCCGCTGTTCGAAAAGACGGTGAGCAACATGCAGGAGGTCCGCGCGCGCGGCGGCAAGGTGGTGCTGATCTCGGATGCCGAAGGCCTCGCCGAAGCCGGCGAGGGGTGCCTCGCCACCATCGAGATGCCCAAGATCCACCCGCTGATCGCGCCGCTAGTCTATGCCGTGCCGGTGCAGCTGCTCGCGTATCACGTCGCGGTCGCCAAGGGCACCGACGTCGACCAGCCGCGCAACCTGGCAAAATCGGTGACGGTGGAGTGACCGCAGGTGTCGCATGCGACGGACCATGATGAGCAGGTGAAGGTCACCGGCGGCTGTCACTGCGGCGCGGTACGGTTCGAGGCGGATGTCGCGCCGCAAGTGCGGCTGCTGGCGTGCAATTGCTCGATGTGTGCCAAGACCGGGTTCCTGCATCTGATCGTGCCCCACCACGATTTTCGGCTTTTGCAGGGGCAGGGGGAGCTTTCCAGCTATCGCTTCGGCACCGGTGCGGCCGAGCATCTGTTCTGTTGCACCTGCGGGGTCCGCAGCTTTTATCAGCCACGATCGCACCCCCGGGCCTGGTCGGTCGATTTCCGCTGCCTGGACGACGACCATGGCCTGTCCGCCGACGTGGAAGCGTTTGATGGCCGGAACTGGGAAGCGGCCAGAGCGAGCCTTACCGACGACGAATGACATGCAAAAAACACAAGTGCATGGAAAACAATTGCACTTGTATGACAGCAGTTATGACCTATTTCCCGCTTCAGAGAGCAGGATGTCTGCACGGCAAATTCCAATCGTTCATCAGGAGTTCGTCATGCGTATCGCATTCAACCTGGCCGCTGCCTTCGTCAGCAGCGCCGTTATCATGCTGGCCGTCATCTGAACCACGTCCGTCGATCAATCGACGGAGCGGCCGGTTTTCCCTTTGCCTGCAGCGCGCGACATCACGCGGCTGCAGGCGAAGTGGACTTCTCTCTCTCCCATCACGCTATCGCGCGTCCCGACGCAATTACAAATCTGCCGGTTACGCTTCGCTAACTTTGTTTGGCTAGAACCGGTGCGTGAGCATCACCAAACATAACCCGTCCACGGCACGCAATTTGCCCGTGATGGCCATTCTTGGCCTGCGCGATCCTGCCGAGGGGGATTGGGACCACTTTCGTGCGATCCAGTATACTGGGCTCGCCCGCTATGCGATTTTGCGCGTGGTGACCAATCTGGTCCTGGGATTGATGGTGTGCCAGCTTTTCGCCGGTTTCGTGCCGCTCTGGCAGCTTGCCGGGTGGATGGCGATGCTGGGAGGGGCACTGTATTTTCCCGCCATCGTCTATCGCCAGAGCGGCATGGTCAATCACGATCACGTTGCCCGCCGCTTCGTGCTGCAACTGGTTGCCGCCACCAGCCTCATCGCCTTTGTCTGGGCCATCCCGATATTGCTGTTCGCGCCGCAGGCCGGACCGATGGAGCTTGCCACGGTGTGGACCATATTGGCTGCATTGGTGGTCGGTGGCACGCTGCTGCTCAACGCGTTGCCGCTGGGCGCGGTGCTGTTCAATCTGGTGCTGATGGTGGCATCGATCATCGCCTTCGCGCGCGTCGGCGACATCGTGACCATCGGGGCGATCGTGTGCTTCTCGATCATGCTGGCGCTGTCCGGGTTCGAGAATGCCCGCGCCTTTCTGATGTTCAAGCTGTCCGAAGTCGGCCTTGCCGAAAAGGATGAGGTCGTCAGCCTGTTGCTGCGCGAGTTCGAGGAGGGCGATGCCGACTGGCTGTGGCAGATCGACGCCTCGCGCCGGATCGTCGCGGCCAGCCCGCGCTTTGCCTTTGCCGCCGGGCGCGAGGCCAAGGATATCGAGGGCATGCCGCTGACCCAGCTGATCGCGGGCAAGGCATGGGAAAGCGGGAATCTGCCCCCCAGCCTGCATGTGCTGTCGGACAAGCTGACCAAGCGCGAGAGCTTCTCCAATCTGGTGGTCAAGGTGCAGGGGGAGGACAAGACCTTCTGGTGGGAGCTGTCGGCTTCGCCGCGTTATGACGACAATGGCGCGTTCATCGGATTTCGCGGGGTCGGATCCGATGTCACCGAAAGCCGCGAAAGCGCCGAGAAGATCGCCCGGCTGGCGCGCTATGACACGCTGACCGGCCTGCCCAACCGCCTGCAACTGACCGAAGCGCTCGACCGCGCGCTGAACGAGTGCGAGCAGTGGAAGACGCGCTGCGGGTTCCTGATGATCGATCTCGATCGGTTCAAGTCGGTCAACGACACGCTCGGGCATCTTGTCGGCGACCGCTTGCTGGCGCAGGTGTCGCTGCGGCTGCGCTCGCTGATGGGCAAGGACGAGATGTGCGGCCGGCTGGGGGGCGACGAATTCGCCGTGGTGATGCGCGATACCGGCGATGGCCAGCGGATCGGCGATCTCGCCCATCGCATCATCGACGTGCTGTCGCGGCCCTATGAGGTGGACGAACACACGCTGTTCATCGGCGCCAGCATCGGATCTGCGCACGGGGTCCGCGACGGGCGCACCGTCGAGACGCTGATGCGAAGCGCCGATCTCGCGCTCTACCGGTCCAAGGACGAGGGCGGCGGCCGCCACAATGTCTATGAGCCCAAGCTGCACAGCCATGCCGAGGAGCGCCGCGTGATGGAAATGGCGCTGCGCAAGGCGCTCGAGAAGGACGAGTTCACGCTGGCCTATCAGCCGGTGGTCGATGCCGCGAGCGAATCTTTGGTCGGCTTCGAAGCTCTGCTGCGCTGGCACAACCCGGAATTTGGCCAGGTGTCGCCTGCGCGCTTCATCCCGCTGGCAGAAGACGCGCGGCTGGTGGTGCCGATCGGCAACTGGGTGCTGCACCGCGCATGCCGCGAGGCGGTATCCTGGCCCGCCGACGTGCGCGTTGCGGTCAATGTTTCCGCTGAGCAGCTTTACGAGCCTGACTTTGTCGAAACCGTGGTCGAGGCGCTGTCCGAAACCGGGCTCGCCCCGCAGCGGCTCGAACTCGAGGTTACCGAGAGCGTGTTCCTGCGCGAGGGGTCACGCGCGGGCGAAACGCTCGACCGCATCCTGGCGCTGGGCGTCGGGCTGTCACTCGACGATTTCGGCACGGGCTATTCGGCGCTTGGCTATCTCAGCAAGACCCGGTTCACCACGATCAAGGTCGATCGCAGCTTCGTGCAGGGTGCAGCGCGCGGGATGCAGGAAAGCATCGCGATCATCCGCGCGGTGGTCGCCATGGCGGACAGCCTGGGCATGGCCACCACCGCCGAGGGGGCGGAGACCGAAAACGAGGTCCGCGTCATCCGCGAGCTGGGGTGCAAGAAAATCCAGGGCTATTATTACGGCCGCCCGATGGGCGCCGAGGATGTGGCCGAGCTGTTCGCCGATCACCGCGCCGCTTTGTTCGGCTGACGCGGACGGTTAAGGTCAGGCGCGCTCGAGCACCGATTGCGCCAGCGCCTCGAACAGCCTTGCGCCATCGGTCCCGTCCTGCAGCGGCTCGACCATGCGTTCGGGGTGCGGCATCATGCCCAGCACGTTGCCCTTGGCGTTGAGCACGCCTGCAATGTCGCGCGATGATCCGTTGACCGGCTCGGCATAGCGGAACGCCACCTGGCCTTCGCCCTCGATCCTGTCGAGCGTGGCATCATCGGCGAAGTAGTTGCCATCATGATGCGCCACCGGAATGCGGATCGTCTCGCCCGCCTGGTACAGGCTGGTGAAGCGGCTGGTTGCATTCTCGACCGTCAGTCCGACCGTACGGCAGACAAAGCGGATGCCGGCATTGCGCATCAGCGCGCCGGGCAGCAGGCCGGCTTCGGTCAGAATCTGGAAGCCGTTGCAGATGCCCAGCACCGCAACGCCGCGCTCTGCGGCCTCGACCACAGCGCCCACCACCGGCGAACGCGCGGCCATCGCGCCCGAGCGCAGATAATCGCCATAGGAAAAGCCGCCGGGGACCCCGATCAGGTCAAGGCCTTCGGGAAGCGTCTGTTCCCCATGCCACAGCCGGATCGGCGCATGGCCGGTTACTCGCTCGATCGCCACGGCCAGGTCGCGGTCGCAGTTCGATCCCGGGAAGGTGATGACCGCCGATTTCATCAGACCAGCTCGACGCGGTAGTTTTCGATCACCATGTTGGCCAGCAGCTTGCGGCACATGGCGTCGATATCGGCATCGCTGGTGCCGTCGGCGAGAGTCAGTTCGATCAGCCGACCGGCGCGGACGTCTTCCACGCCGCCAAAGCCCAGGCCTTCCAGCGCATGGTGGATGGCGCGGCCCTGCGGATCGAGCACGCCGTCTTTCAGGGTCACATGGATGCGGGCCTTCATCGGCGTCCTCCTGGCAGAATGATTGGCCTGCCCTATACCGTGCGCCAGCAAAGGGGCAAGGGGGCTCGGCGCAATATCGCGTGTTCACCATAGCTGCGCACGCGTTAACCTTCGTCAACAAGCCTGCGGAAAGGAGTGCGGCATAGCCTTCCCGTCGAAATGGGGGAAATATGGCTGGTTTGGCACTCGCAATGTTCGTCGCACTCTTCGGCTTCGGTCATGAACTCGTCGGCTGGAACGATCCCGATGGCCATGTGCAGCTCGCGCTGTTCATGGCGTTCATCTTCGGGATCATCAGCGGCTATCGCACCCGAGGGTGATAGCGGCGGGTCTCAGCGGGGCGCTGCGTTGGTGGTGACCGGCGCGGTTCGCGATGCGAGCTGGCCCTTGTCACCCGCGTCGTCATACAGCGATTGCACCAGCAGCGCGCGCTCGGGAGGAAGATAGATCCGCGCCAGATCGAGCAGGTCTTCCGCGCTCACCTTGCCAAAGGCCGTGCCGCCGCTGCGGAAGCGTTCGAGCTTGGCAGGCTTGCTTTGTGCGGCATCGACGATCCCCAGCCATGCGGTGTTGGTCTTCACGCTGTTGGCGATGTTCTCCAGGATCGGCGTGCGCGCGCGGGCCAGTTCGTCAGCCGCGATGGGGGAGGGCGGCGTCACAGCGCCCGCCATCGGGGCAGGCGCGGAGAGTTCGCTAGCGATCTGCCGGATGGCCTGGGCAACGCGCTCGACATCGCCCGTCGCCACATTGGTGCTGATCTGGATATAGCCATAGCCCGGATAGATCGAGGAGGTGAACGAGCGCGCGACCGGCGAATAGCTCGCCCCCAGCTTCTCGCGCAGTTCGTCGGTGACCTTGATCTGCAGCAGTTCGGCCAGCAGCCGCAGCCGGACGTCCTCGCGATAGTCGTGGTCGTCGGTGGTCGGCCAGTAGAATTCGACGATCGCCTGATCGGCCTCGCCCTTGTGATGCAGCACCCGCGGGGCGCGATTGTCGGTGAAGCGGCGCGCACGCGCCTCGTCATAGTCGCGGAACTCTGCCTCGCGCTCGGGCAGCGCGCCGAATGTCGCCGCAACCGCCGCGATCGCCTCGTCCTCATCGAAATCGCCGACCAGTCCGATCTCGATCGCGCCCTGCTGAAGCCGGTCGCCGATCGCGGCCTTGAGGTCGTCGAAAGTGAGCTTTTCGAAAACCTCGCGCTCGGCGAGCGAGAAGCGCGGGTCGTTGTCCGAAAGGATCGCGCCGATCTGGCTGCCGATCGCGCCTTCCGGCGTGGCATTGAGCCGCGCGTAGAAATTGGGCAGATAGCTGCGATACTGGTTGATTGCCTCGCTGCGATAGCCGGGGTGCTGGGTGAACGCGGTGAGCACCTGCATCTGCAGCGCCAGGTCATCGGGGGTGGTGGCCAGATAGCCGCCCAGATAATCCTCGCCCGACCCGAAGTTGAGCGAAACCGCGCGGCCGGCGAAGATGGTGTAAAGGTCATCCAGGCTGTGCGCCTCCAGCCCGCCGCGCACGAAGATGTTCATCAGGCTGGTGGCTTCGGGCTTGTCGCGCGATGCCAGCAGATCGCCGCCATCGATCCGCAGCGAGACCAGCACCCGGTTCTTGTCGAAATCGGTATTCTTGAGGTTGAGCCGGACGTTGTTGGCAAAGCGGATGGTGCGGATGCCCAGATCCTCGATGGTCGCATCCGCCACCACCGCGCCGGGAGTTCCGAAGTCCTGATAGGCAAAGGCTTGCGCATCGCGCGCCTTGGGCTTGGTCACCCTGGTCTTGCGCGCATCGGCAAAGGCGGTGCGGATCGCCTGCGCGCCGCCTTCGGGATCGACCTTGGTGGACAGATGAATCAGCGGCTTGTCCAGCGTGCCGAAGTCCTCGCGCACCGCCTTGAGCAGCATCTTGGGCGTCAGGCTGTCACGCAGCGCGACGAACCGCTCGAGCTGGCTTTCGGGCGTGGTGACGATCATGCCATCCTTGGCCATCGCCAAAATCTGGTCGGCAAGCTGGTCGTTGGGGCGGGTCTGGTTTCCGCGCACCGCATTTTCATAGCCGGTGGTGAAGTTGGCGAGCTGCTCTGCCAGCTCCGCGTCGGTAAAGCCGTAGCGCAGCGCCGCGCGGACCTCGCGCTCGGCAGCGGCAAGGCCGCGCTGCCATTCGCCATCGCGGACGGCGACGTTGAGCACCGACTGGTTGGCGATCTTGTAGACATCCGACCGGCCGATCGAGGCGCCGACATAGGGCGCATTTTCCTGCCGCGCGATCCGGCCCAGGCGGCGCCCGATGATGTTGTAGCCGATCGCGCGGGTCAGCTTGGCGCGGCGCGCTGCGCGGCTGTCGGCTTCCTCGACATAGGGCGAGAAGCGCACCACCGTGGCGACCTCGTCGATCGCGGGATGGGCAAAGATGTTGGCCTGGTCGGTGCGGGTGACGTCGATCCGTCCCAGCGGAACGTCGGGCGCCTCGCCATGTTTGGCCTGCCAGTTGCCGAAGGCGGCGATGATCTTGGCCTCCATGGCATCGACATCCAGATCGCCCACCACGACGAGCGTGGTGCGGCCGGGGGTGTAATAGCGCTCGTAGAAGCTGCGGAAGCGTTCGGCCGGCGCGGTCTCGATGACGGTCTTGTCGCCGATCGGCGATCGCGTCGCGAGCCGGGTCTCGGGAACCGAAAATTCGAACAGCGATTCGCGGTTGCGCTGCGCGTAATTGGCGCGGGTGCGCAGCTCGGACAGGATCACGCCGCGCTCGCGCTCGATCGCCTCCGGCGCAAAGCTGATCTCGCTTGCGGTCTCGCGCAGCAGATAGAGCGCGGTGTCGACCGTCTCGGCGTTCACATTGGGCAGGTCGAGCAGATAGCCGGTCTGGTCATAGCTGGTGAACGCATTGGTATCCGCACCAAAGGCCAGCCCCAGCCGCTCGAGAATCTTGATCATCTCGCCTTCGGGCACGTTGGTGGTGCCGTTGAACGCCATGTGCTCGATGAAATGGGCAAGGCCGCGCTCGTCCTCCGCCTCGGCGGTGGAGCCGACATCGATCATCAGCCGCATCACCGCGGTGGTCGCGGGGGTGGAATTGTGGCGGATGGCATAGCGCATGCCGTTGGGCAGCACGCCGAAGCGGATCGCGGGATCGGCCGTCAGGTCGCTGCCGGCATAGTGCCAGGCCGCAGCAATCGCGGCCTCGTCGCGCACCGCCGGGGCCGATACCGCCTCGACCGGCGCCGATGTGTCAGGACTGGCGAGCGAGGGCGCCGGACAAAGCGAAAAGGCGGCAATGGCCAGGGAGGCCAACACCATGCGTCCGGTCACATATGACAGCCTCTCGCCTCGATCCATCTCCGCCCGCTTGTTGCTTGCTTGGGCGGAAAATGTTGCATGGGCGCAGGGCCCACGCAAGATGACGGAAACGTAAAGCGGTCAGGCGCGTGTCGCGCGCTTATTTGCCCTTGCGGCGACGGTGGCTGTCGAGGTCGAGAACCTCGTTCTCGCCGCCCTCGTTGAGCAGACCCAGACGCCGTGCGACTTCCTGATAGGCCTCGACTTCGCCGCCCAGATCGCGCCGGAACCGGTCCTTGTCGAGCTTCTCGCCGGTCTCCAGATCCCACAGGCGGCAGCCATCGGGGCTGATCTCGTCGGCGAGGATGATGCGGGAGAAATCGCCGTCGAACTGGCGGCCGAACTCGAGCTTGAAGTCGATCAGGCGGATGCCGATCGCGGCGAACATGCCGCACATGAAATCGTTGATGCGGATCGCCATCGACGAGATGTCCTGCATCTCTTCCTGCGTCGCCCAGCCGAAGCACGCGATATGCTCTTCGGCGACCAGCGGATCGCCCAGCGCATCGTCCTTGTAGCAATATTCAATCAAGGTGTGCGGCAGCGGCTGGCCTTCTTCCAGACCCAGCCGGGTGCAGATCGAACCGGCGGCGACATTGCGCACGATCACCTCGATCGGCACGATCTCGACCTGGCGGATCAGCTGCTCGCGCATGTTGAGGCGGCGGATGAAGTGGGTGGGGATGCCGATATGCGCAAGGCGGGTGAAAACATACTCGCTGATGCGGTTGTTGATCACGCCCTTGCCGTTGATCGTGCCCTTTTTCTGGGCGTTGAACGCGGTGGCATCGTCCTTGAAGTACTGGATCAGCGTGCCGGGCTCGGGTCCTTCGTAAAGGATCTTGGCCTTGCCTTCGTAAATCTGGCGGCGGCGGGTCATTGGCTCGTAACTCCGATAAAATGCATGACGCCCCGGTGCGGCGGCCAAAGCGCGCAGAGCCGGGGCGTAGTTCAGCGCCCCTATAGCCGCTTGCTGCCATGGGCGCAATTGTGCTGTCCAGTTGCCAATTCCGGTTAACGTGTCGCACACCGTGCATGGTATCGTTGCGGTGAAATCGAGGGAGCACAAGGCACGGTCATGAACGTCAAGGTCGATCACAAACAGGCGGTGGCGATCGTCACCATCAACCGTCCCGAGCGGCGCAATGCGGTCGATTCCGCCACCGCGCTGCAGCTGTTCGAGGTGTTCGAAGCGATCGATGCCGATGACAATGTGCATGTCGCGATCCTGCACGGCGCGGGCGGGCATTTCTGCGCCGGGGCCGATCTCAAGGCCTTGAGCGAGGGGGACAAACGCCCGGTGACCGACGCCGGAATGGCGCCGATGGGTCCCACCCGGATGCAGATGACCAAGCCGGTGATCGCCGCGATCGAAGGCTATGCTGTGGCAGGCGGCATGGAGCTGGCCCTGTGGTGCGACATGCGGGTGATGGCGGAGACCGCTCGGATGGGCGTCTTCTGCCGCCGCTTCGGGGTGCCGCTGGTGGATATGGGCACCATCCGCCTGCCAAGGCTGATCGGCCATTCGCGCGCGATGGATCTGCTGCTCACCGGGCGCGAGATCGGTGCTACCGAAGCGCATGAGATGGGGCTGGCCAACCGCGTGGCGCGGCATGGCGGTGCGCTCGAACTGGCGGTGGAGCTCGCCACGCAGATCGCGGCCTTTCCGCAGACCTGTCTGCGCAACGACCGGGCGAGCGCACTCGCGCAATGGTCGCTGGATGAGGCAGAGGCGATCGCGCTGGAAGCGCAGCTTGGCCGCGCGACGATCACCAGCGGCGAGACGCTGGAAGGCGCTGGCCGCTTTGCCGGCGGCAAGGGTCGGCACGGCTCGTTCGCCTGAAGCCGGTCCGGCGCGCATTTTTCCCCAGAAAACCGGGGCAACCCTCTCGCCTTGCGGCATTCGCGCTGCTACCCGCCTGAAGCATGGCTAAAGACGCGAGCGCCGGGTCTGGCGACGATATCCCCGAAATCGAGAACACGTCCTTCGACCGCGCGCTGTCGGAGCGCTATCTCGTCTATGCTCTGTCGACCATCACCGCGCGCTCGCTGCCCGATCTGCGCGATGGTCTGAAGCCGGTGCACCGCCGCCTGCTCTGGGCGATGCGCCAGTTGAAGCTGGACCCCGCGAGCAGCTACAAGAAGAGCGCGCGCGTCGTCGGCGATGTCATCGGCAAATACCACCCGCACGGCGATGCCTCGGTCTATGACGCGATGGTCCGCCTCGCGCAGGATTTCGTGCTGCGCTATCCGCTGGTCGACGGGCAGGGCAATTTCGGCAATGTCGATGGCGATAACGCTGCGGCCTATCGCTACACCGAAGCCCGGCTGACGCGCACCGCGATCGAGCTGATGGCCGGGCTCGACGAGGGTACGGTTACCTTCAAGCCGACGTACAACGGCGAGGAGGAAGAGCCCGAGATCTTCCCCGGCCTGTTCCCCAATCTGCTCGCCAACGGCGCCAGCGGTATCGCGGTGGGCATGGCGACCTCGATCCCGTCGCACAATGTCGCCGAGGTGATCGACGCGGCCGACATGCTGATCGACAATCCGGAAACCACGCACGAGCAGATCATGCAGGTGTTCCGCGGGCCCGATTTTGCCACCGGCGGGCTGCTGGTCGATAATGCCGAAACGATCAGCCACGCCTATCGCACCGGGCGCGGCGCCTTCCGGCTTCGCGCGCGCTATTCGACCGGCAAGGATGCCGATGGCAACTGGGAGCAGACCGGCATCGAGAAGCTGCCCGGTGGCACATGGCAGCTGGTGCTCAGCGAAATCCCCTACCAGGTGCAGAAGGGCAAACTGATCGAGCAGATCGCGACGCTGATCGCGGAGAAGAAGCTGCCGATCCTCGCCGATATCCGCGATGAATCGGACGAGACGATCCGCATCGTGCTCGAGCCCAAGAGCCGCAATGTCGATCCCGATGTCCTCAAGGACAGCCTGTACCGGTTGAGCGATCTGGAAGTCCGCTTTCCGCTCAACCTCAACGTGCTCGACGAGACCCGCACGCCAGGCGTGATGGGGATCAAGCCGCTGATCGAATCCTGGCTGCGCCACCAGATCCTCATCCTCACCAACCGCAGCCGCCACCGGCTCGACAAGATCGCGGCAAGGCTCGAGCTGCTGCGCGGCTATATCATCGCCTATCTCAACCTCGACCGGGTGATCGAGATCATCCGCACCCAGGACGAGCCCAAGCCGGTGATGATGGCCGAGTTCGAGCTGACCGACCGCCAGGCCGAGGCGATCCTCAACATGCGGCTGCGCTCGTTGCGCAAGCTCGAGGAGATGGAGCTGCGGCGCGAGCACGACGCTCTGGTCAAGGAAGCCGAGGGGCTGGAAAAGCTGCTCGCCGATCCGAAGCTGCAGAAAAAGCGGCTCAAGAAGGATCTGGCGACTTTGCGCGCGCTCTATGCGGAAACCACCGAGCTGGGCCGCCGCCGGACCGACCTGCGCGAAGCCGCCCCCGCGCGCGAAATTCCGCTCGAAGCGATGATCGAGCGCGAGCCGGTGACGGTGATCATGTCGCGGCGCGGGTGGATCAAGGCGATGAAGGGGCACGCGGATCTGGCTGTCCCTGAAATCACCAAGTTCAAGGAAGGCGATGGCCCTGCCTTTGCCTTCCACGCGCAATCGACCGACAAATTGCTGATCGCGCTCGACAATGGCAGGTTCTACACGCTGGGCGCGCAGAACCTGCCCGGTGCGCGCGGCTTTGGCGAGCCGGTGCGCAACATGCTCGACATGGAGAACGACGCGCAGATTATCGCGCTGATGCCCTATGATCCTGCAGGCAAATTGCTGCTCGCCGCATCCAACGGGCGCGGTTTCCTGGCCGAAATGGCCGAGCTGATCGCGGAAACGCGCAAGGGCCGGCAGGTCGTCAACCTGAAGCCCGGGGTGCGGCTGATGGTGATCCGCAATGTTCCTGCCAGCGCCGATCACGTCGCTGTGGTGGGTGAGAACCGCAAGCTTGTGGTGTTCCCGCTCGGCGAACTGCCGGTAATGGCGCGCGGGCAGGGGGTGCAGCTGCAGCGCTATCGCGACGGATCGCTCGCCGATGCCACCACCTTCCGGCTCGAAGAGGGGCTGAGCTGGACGATGGGCGGCGACAGCGGGCGGACGCGGACCGAGAAGGACATGGGGCTGTGGCGCGTCGCGCGCGGCGCGGCCGGGCGGCTGCCGCCCAATGGCTTCCCGCGCAACAACCGCTTCGATGGCTAGAAAAACCTTTGTTCGGCCGCGACTTTTTCACCGACGTTTAAGTTAATTTTACATTTTCGCGGCTAGGCGTTGATACATATGGCCAGCCCAACTCCGCCCCCCAGAACGCGCGCCAAGCCGTTGCCGGATTCGCCTGTATCGGATGCGTTCTCCGGCGGGCATCCCGGCTTTGCGGCGGTGCTCGATCCGCTGCCGATCCCCGCAGCGGTGGTGACGCGGGTCGATGGGGCCCCGCAGATCGTGATGGCCAACCCCGCATTCGTCGATCGCCAGCTGATGCCCGGCGCCGTATCGGCCATCGATGTGGCGCTGCTGACCGAGCTGGTGTCGGTCGCCAGCCGCAACGACAGCGGCAAGGCCAACCGCCCCTGGACCTCCGAGGATCCGGTCAAGACTCGCCGCTATGATGTGACCGCGGCGCGGATCGAGATGCCCGGGCTGGACTGGCCGCATTTTCTGGTGAGCCTGATCGACCGCACCAGCGAGATCGAGACGCACGACAGCTTCCGCCGCGAAACGATGCGCGACAGCCTGACCGGCCTGCCCAACCGGGCCGGGTTCGAGGACGCGGTCGAAAGCCGGCTGGCAGAACAGGGCAGCGACGGCCGCGTGACCACGTCGGGCTTTGCGATCATCACGCTCGATATCGCGCGCTTCAGCCAGATCAACGAATGCGCAGGCAGCGTGGTGGGCGACGAGCTGATCATCACGGTCGCGCGCCGCCTGATGGGGCGGGTGCGCAAGACCGATATCGTCGCGCGGATCGGGGGCAATGAATTTGCGCTGTTCGTGCCGCTGCGCGGGTCGAACCCGCGCGAGCTTTCCCGGATCACCAGCCGCATCCGCGACATCTTCCTCAACCCCTATCGGCTGTCGGATCTCGAGATCCAGATCGACGGGGCGATCGGCATCGCGCTCAGCAAGCCCGGCCAGACCGATTGCGCCAACTACATTCGCCAGTCGCAGATCGCGCTCAAGCGCGCCAAGCGCACCCGCCAGGCGGAAATCTATACGCCCGAGGAACTCGACAAGGCCCGCCGCCGCTTCACGCTGGAAACCGAGTTGCGCAAGGCGATCGAGCTGGACCGGCTCGAGCTGTATTTCCAGCCGCTGATCGACATGAGCAACGGTTTCGTCACCGGGTTCGAGGCGCTGGCGCGCTGGAAGGACCCGGATTACGGCATGATCTCGCCGGTCGAGTTCATCCCCGTGGCCGAGGAATGCGGGCTGATCCTGCCATTGGGGCGCTGGGCGCTGGACCGCGCCTGCCAGGTGCTCAACGAATGGGATGCCAAGGCGGGCGAGGTGCTGCCGCTCAAGGTCAGCGTCAACGTCTCCGCCGCGCAATTCGCCCGCGACGACATTCCGAGCATGGTCGCCAACATCCTGCGCGCCAACAAGACAAAGCCCGAGCGGTTGTGCCTGGAGCTGACCGAATCGGTGGTGGTGAGCGATCCCGCGCGCGCCGCCAAGGTGATGAGCGCCCTGCGCGCGCTCAACGTCTCGCTGGCGATGGACGATTTCGGCACCGGCTATTCCAACCTCGCCTATCTGCAGCAGCTGCCGATCGACGTGCTCAAGATCGACCGCAGCTTCATTTCGGACATGCTCAAGGAGCGCGACAAGGTCGCCATCGTGCGCGCCATCCTGTCGCTGGCGAGCGCGCTGGGCATGGAGACCACCGCCGAGGGCATCGAGACGCTGGAAATCTCGCAGACCCTGGCTGCGCTCGGCTGTTCGTTCGGCCAGGGCTATTTCTATTCGCCGCCGGTCCCCGCCGACGAGGCCTATGCGTACATGATCACCCGCATGGGTTGATCGGCATCCGGGATCGTCAGGCCGCCGCCACCTGTGCAGCGATCTGGCGCACACGCTCGGGATCGGGAAAATCCTCTGCAATCCAGCGGCGCCGCGTTTCGCCCAGCACCCGCGCGACATCCGGCCCGGCGTGTATGCCCAGCGCCAGGATATCGCGCCCGCCCAGCGGGAATTCGGGAACCGACCAGCCCTTGAGGCTCTGCCAGCCATGCGCCAGCGTATCGTCCGGGCCGCGCAGCAGCAGCCAGTTCGAAACCGTATCGGCAGGCTGCACCGCGGCTGCCACCTGCCGCGCGGTCCCGCTGTCGGGCCAGCGCGCGGCATAGCGCGCGAGCGTTGCCCGCTGCGCCTTGGACAGCCGCAACCGCGCAGCCACGGCCTCGGCGACGAGCGGGTCCGCCGGCAGCAGCGCCGCCAGCCGCACCAAGGGATCGGCCTTCGCGCCGAGCTGCGCCTCGCGGGCGAGCAGCATCGCGAGCGTCTCCAGCCCGTCGCCCGCCATTTCGGGCAGGACCACCGGCCAGATTCCGCTCTGCGCCATCAGCTGCGCCGCATCGGCGGGGTTGGCGCTGCCCAGCAGCAGCAGAAGTTCACGCGCGATCCGCTCGCGCGACAGCGCCTTCAACCGGTCGGCGTGCCGGGCACAGGCCGCCAGCGCATCGGGATCGGCCGGGCCGCCGAAGCGCGCGTGAAAGCGGAACAGCCGCAGGATACGCAAATGGTCTTCCAGGATGCGCGCATCGGCATCGCCGATGAACCGCACCAGCCGCGCGGCCAGGTCCGCCTCGCCGCCGAAATAATCGGTGACCTCGAGCGTGCGCGGGTCGGCGAACAGCGCGTTGATGGTGAAATCGCGCCGCGCGGCATCCTCGCGCCAGTCGTCGGTGAAGGCGACCTCGGCATGGCGGCCATCGGTGGTGACATCGCGGCGCAGCGTGGTGATCTCGACCGGCCCTGCGGGCAGCACCGCGGTCACGGTGCCGTGCTCGATCCCGGTCGGCACCGCCTTGATCCCGGCCTCGGACAGCGCGGCCATAACCTGATCGGGGAGCAGCCGGGTGGCGATATCGACATCGACCGCGTCCACGCCCAGCAGCGCATCGCGCACCGCGCCGCCGACATAGCGGCACTGGTCGCCGTCGGGGTCGAGCGCGGCCAGCATCGCGGCAAGGTCAGCGCGCTGCGTCCAGGCGGCGCTGATCCGGGTCATGCCATGATCCCTTCCAGCCTGCGCGAGAGGTTGGCGATGATCCCTGCGGTCACCCCCCAGATGCGCCTTTGGCCCCACATGATCTCGATATAGCGGCGTTCGGCGCCCTTCCAGTGGGTGCTGTGATGGGCGTGGTTGGCTGGGTCCAGCACGAAGGCGAGCGGAACTTCGAACCAGTCGGCCACCTCCCCCGGATTGGGGGTGTAGCTGAGGTCGGGCGGGATCACGCCCAGCACCGGGGTGATCGCAAAGCCGCTGCCGCTGCGATAGACATCCGCCTCGCCGATCACGCGGACATGATGCGGGGCAAGCCCCAGCTCCTCATCCGCCTCGCGCAGAGCGGCGGCAACGGCATGCGCGTCCGTGGGGTCTATCTTGCCGCCGGGAAATGCGATCTGGCCGGGATGGCTGCGCAGATAATCGGGGCGCTGGGTGAGGATGACACCCGGTTCGGGCCGGTCGGTCACCGCGATCAGCACCGCAGCGGGGATGTGGCTGCCGCCATCGGGGTCGATGTGCCGCTCATCCACGACGGAAAGCCCGCTAGCGGCGCTGGCGGCCAGCGCATCGGAAAGCCTGGCAAACAGGCTCATGCAGCAGTGATCCTGTCCAGCCGGAAACAGGTGCCGTCGCTCCAGATCGGAAGGCCGGCAGCGTCTGCGGCATCATCGCCCTGATCGGCCAGCGCCAGCTCGACGAGGTCGTAATAGACGCTGCGCTCGATCCGCGCCTCCAACCCGCGCCACAGGCCCAAATAAGGCCGCGGCTCGTCCGGAGTGCCGCGCAGGATCAGCGGGCGGTCCGCGCCGCACACCGCAAGCTCGTCGGTGTTCAGCCGGAACGCCAGCCGCCGCTGCTTGCCGCTGCCTTCGGACTTCACCTCGACCGCCAGCAGCGGGGCATCCTCCACCTCGATCCACTGCTTTTCGAACGGAGTGACCAGCGCATGGCGCCCGTCCTCCTCGCGGCGCAGCACGCTGGCGAACAGGCGGACCATTGCCGGGCGCGAGATCAGCCCGCCCTGATGATACCAGCGGCCATCAGCGGCGATGCGCATATGGCTGTCGTTTTCGGCAGCGGGCGACCATTGCTCGACCGGGGGAAGCTTGCGCGCGGCGACCAGTCCCGCAATCTCGGCGAGCGACAGGTCCTGCATTTCGGGGGGCGGATCATAGGGCATGGGGATCAGATAAGCACGGCGGCTGCGCGATGCAAAGCCCGGCGCCCCCGATCAGCCGTCACGTCAGGCGCCAGGGGCCCAGAATGCCCTTGGGCGGCATCACCGAATCGGGCCGTGCCAGCGCCAGCAGCCGGTGCTGCTCATAGGGGCCGGGCAGCGACCAGCCACCGGTCTGATCGGCGGAAAAGCCGAAACGGGTGCCGTAATATTCCGGATCGCCGAGCAGCACGAGCGGCATCTTTTCGCCCACGCCCATCGCGCCGAACACCGCGGCCATCAGCGCACGACCGATCCCCTGGTCCTGATGATCGGGGGCAACGCCGACCGGGCCCACCAGAATCATCGGATAGGCAAGACCGTCGGGATCGGTCAGCGCCACTGGCCAGCACTGGATGGTGCCGACCAGATAACCATCGGCATCGATCGCGGCAAAGCTGAGCGCGGGGAGCGCCTCAAGACCATCGCGCACGCGATAGATTGTGCGGCCGGATCGCTCGGGCCCGAACACCTGGTCGAGAAGGTCGTCAACCCAGGCCGTATCGACCTGATCCAGCGGGATGATAGTGAATTCGGTCATCGTTCCAGACGGGTTAGCAAGAGGTCACAGAGCCTGCGCCCTTAGGCACGTGGCCTCCCCAAGTCGAGCGGCATTTCCCGCAGTGGCACAGCAACCCTAATCGAATTGCCAAAGCCGCCCGCCTTTCCTATGTGTGTCATACGGGCAACAGGGGGATTATATGCAGGCCATGGAAAAACCGCACGGATCAATCTGGCTGGCACGGCTGTGCCTGTTGCTGGGCGCGGGTTCCGTGGTGATGGCCCTGGTCGGCGCCATCGGTGCCGGGCAGGACTGGTGGGGCAAGCTTGAAGGCCTCAGCGTCGTCATGGCCGCTGTCGTCGTCGCTCTGGTTGCCTTGCTATTCTCGCTCATCGTGCTGCTGCTCTATCGCAAGAAGGGCACGGCGATCCGCAACATGACGCTGATCGGCCTGGTGTGTTCGCTCGGGTTCCTGGGAGTCATCGGATACTGGGTCAATGTCGGCAGGAGCGTGCCGCAGATCCACGACATCACCACCAATCTCGACAATCCGCCCGAATTCCGGGTGCTCAAGCTGCGGCCCGACGATTTTGCCGATGTGCCCGGACGGGGCGAGGCGAAATATGCCGGTATGGATGCGATGGAGCGCTGGAAGCTGCTGCATCGCGCGGCTTATGGCGACCTGCGCACGGTCTCCGTGGCGCTGCCGGTCGACAAGGCAGTGGCACTGGCCGAGCAGGTCGCGCGCAAGCGCGGCTGGGAGATCGCAGCGGTGCGTCCCGAGGAAGGTCGGCTGGAGGCGGTGGACACCGTGTCGCTGTTCCGGTTCAAGGACGATGTCGTGGTGCGGGTGCAACCTGGCCCCGGCGGACTCACCAGCCAGATCGATGTGCGATCGGTGTCGCGGGTGGGGCGCAGCGATCTGGGCGTCAATGCCAAGCGGATCCGCGGCTTCCTGAAAGACCTGAAGGCTGCAGCGCCCAAGGGCTGACGGGCGGCGGCTAGCCCCCGCCCGCCACTGCCTTGCTGGAGGCCTGCTCGACACGGCTGCGGTCGGCAAGCATCAGCGTCGAACTCGCCTTGGCGAGCACCTTGCCTGAAGCATCGAGCAACTGGCCTTCGAAAAAGCAGGTGCTGCGCCCGCGCCGCTCGACCCACGCCTTGGCGACCACCACCCCGGGGCGGGCAGGCGCGAAGAAGCTGACCTTGAGCTCGAGCGACATCGGCACGACGTCGGGGCCGGTCATCGCCATTGCGGCATGCGCCATCGCGGCATCGATCCAGCCGGTGACGAAGCCGCCCTGCACAACCCCGCCCGAATGGCACATGTGCTGCCCCGCCTGATATTCGATCGTCGCACGGCCTTGCGGGTCGATCTCGACAATACGGACGAGCCCCAAGGCGGCGTTGAGGTCATGGGCGGCTTCGGGGGGTGTTGCGGTCATGGGGCTCCGTTCGATTGCGGTTTTTGCAAAGCCCAGCCAATCGCCAAATGCCGCGCATGTCAAACGCACAATGTCGCGCTGTTGGCGGAACCATGGAGAGACTGCCCTGTATTTACAGCATAGAAAAGAGGAGCTTGTCCGATGATCCCGATCCGTTTTTCCCTCAGCGCGTCTGTGCTGGCCGGCGCCCTGGCGCTTGGCGCGTGCGGCAGCGAGACGCCGGCTACGCCACCCGAGACCGCCGAAAGCGGCGATGGCACGCTTGCGATGGCAGATCCGGTGGCGCCCGCGATCGCCACCGCCAGCCTCAAGACCGCCGATGGGCGCGATGCCGGAACGGTGACCGCGACCGAGCGCGAGGGCGGCATCCTGATTGCAGTGTCGGCAACGGGCATCGCGCCGGGCGAGCATGGCATCCATGTGCACATGACCGGCACGTGCGATGGTCCCAAGTTCGAGACCGCAGGCGGCCACTGGAACCCCATGGGCGCCAAGCATGGCCTCAGCAATCCGCAGGGCTCGCATCACGGCGACATGCCCAATCTGACGATCGCCAGCGATGGCAGCGGCAAGATGGACTACACCGTCAAGGAAGCGACGCTCGCCGAGATGCTCGATGCCGATGGCGCGGCGCTCGTGATCCACGCCAAGGCGGATGACCAGATGACCGATCCGTCGGGCGACAGCGGCGATCGCATCGCCTGCGGCGTGTTCGGTCGGGGCTGAACTAAAGGCTGACGGGGTGCGCTTACGGCCTGCTGGTATAGTCTATCCGGATGCGCACCCACTCGCCCACCTTGGAAACGCCGCCGACCCTTGGCGGCCTCACCCGGAACTGCCAGGCCGCCGAGATGACCGCGCGGGCGATCCCCGATCCTTGCGGTGATTCGCTAAGCTGCACGCAATCTTCCACCCTGAAATCCTCGACCGTGCGGCAGGCGATCAAGCCCCAGCCGGGGCCGCGCGCGGTTGACAGATAGCCTGCCAGTTCATCCGCATAGGGCTCGCGATACCAGGCGGCGGCATAAAGCGGCTCGCCATTGGGTCCCGATCCGCTGACCCGAGCGCTGTCGCCGGGCACGCCCTTGTCGGGCGGGCCATAGACGCGTCCGGGATTGGCCTTGGGCTTGGCGATCTGCGGCGCGGCCTGCGGGCGGGCAGGTTGCGCGGAAGGCATCGGGACGATGGCGGGAGGTACGACCGATGGCTGCGGCGCGATCACCGGGCTTGGCACTTGGGTGGGTGCAGCTTCGGTCTCCTGCGGCTGCGGCGATTGCGCGGCCTCCTGCTCGGCTGCAGGGCTTTCTTCCTCGACCTTTTCCTCGGATGGCTCGGGGCTCACCCCGAACACCGTCAGCTTCTCCTCTTCCTGCCGTGTTGCCGGCGGCGCGATCGAAAGCGACAGCAGCGCGAGGATGATCAGAATTTCGGCGATCAGCGCGAAGATCACCCCGCCGGTGCGCTCACCCAGCCGGGAGCGCAGCCACGAGCGGGCGCGCAGATGCCAGGGCAGGGCTTCGGCAGGAGGGATCATCTTGGTCTGGGGCATGTCCATCAGCGGGCTTGTTCTCGTGCGATTACGGCCCCCCAGCCCCTGATCCCGTGCTTATGGTGCCGCTTGTCGGATTCGAACCAACGACCTACCGCTTACAAGGCGGTTGCTCTACCAGCTGAGCTAAAGCGGCGCTACAGGCGCGTTTGCGCCGCGTCCAATGCTCTATTTGACGCCAAAGGTCCAGCCTTCAGTGATGCGGATGGCATCATCGAGCGCGGGCGGACTCCAGAAGCTTTGCCACAGCGCATCATCGCGCGCGGCATGACGCAGCCACGCTGCGGTCATCAGCGCATCGGTGCTGTGGTCGTCATGCGCGATCAACGGGGCAGGGGGCGCAGCGCCCAGCTGGGCCAGCGCCTGATGCAGCCCGTCGGCGTCGCGCACCTTGCTGCGCGACAGCCCGCGACCGGCTGCACGCGCGGCGATGCTGGTGTAGATTTCCACGATCACCGGGCCCCGTTCGGGCAGCGGATCGAACGGCCACACGGGAATGCGGCCAGCCAGCCGGTGCAGCACGCGCATCCCGGTGAGGCTCGACTTGCCCACCTGCGCTGCGCCGACCAGGTTGAAGCAGCTTGCGCTGTTGGCCTGGCGGGTGGCGCGCTGATGATGCTCGACCGCGCGCAGCCGTCCGGTGCCTGCCGCGCCGAAGCGGTCGCCGGTATCGCCCTTGGCATGGCGGAAATAACGCCGCGCCTGCTCGTGCGTCACAAAGCCCCCCGCCGCCAGATGGTCATCGCCATCGCACAACCGGTCGACCAGCGCCCACAGGCTGCGCGCATCGGGCGGGCTTTCATCCCAGCCGGGAAAATAGCCGCCCGCATCGACAAAGGGAAAGGTGGGCGACAGGTCCATCCCGATCAGCATATCGGTCCCCGCATCGGCATGCGCGAGCAGCCATTCGAGCGCCGCGCCGCGCGACCAGCCCCCCTGCGGGCGCAGCAACACCGGGCGCGCGTCAGCCTCCGCCGCGATGGTCGCAAGCGCAAGGCCTTTGGGACGCGCCACCGCCTGTCCCGACCAGTCGAAACAGGCATAATGCTGGAAACGGCGCATTGCGGTCAGCGGATCTGCTTGAGTACCTCGGCGGTGAATTTGGCGATGTCGAACTGGTCGCCGGCCGGGTCATAGCCTCGCCGCACGATCACCAGATCGCGGCTGGGGATCATCACCAGATACTGTCCGCGATTGCCGAACGCTGCGAACGCATCGGCAGGAACGCCCTCGCTCTTGCTCATCAGCCAGAAGCTCGCGCCATAGCCGAAAGGGCCTTCCGGCTGCGGGCCGCTGGGCCTGGTCACATAATCGCGCCAGCCTTCGGGCACGATGCGCTGACCGTTCCAGCTGCCATCGTTCAGATACAAGAGCCCCATCCGCGCCATGTCGCGCGCGGTGGTCCACACCTGGCTGGAGAGGATGTAATTGCCCTGCCAGTCGGTCTCAGCCCAGGTGCGCGTCATGCCGAGTGCATCGAACATCTGGTGCGGATGAAGATCTGGCGCGGCATCGCGCGCCGCCAGCGTGGCGAGCAGGATGTCGTTGTTGGAGTAGCGGAAGGCGCTTCCCGGCTGGTGCAGCATCGGCCAGAGCGTCGTCCACTGCCGCACGTCGCCCGCGCCCATATAGACGGCATCGGTACGGTTGCCTGGCGAGTCGCTGACAAGTCCGCTGCCCATCCGCAGCAGATGATCGAGGGTGATGTGCTTGCGCGGATCGCCCGCGACGTTCCACTCGCGCACCGGCACGTCGGGAATGTTGAAACCCTTCTGGCGGACGAAGCCGACATAGGTTCCAGCGATCGACTTGGCGACCGACCAGGTGCGCTGCGCGGTGTGCATGTCGTGGCCGGGCTTGTAGCGCTCCTGCACGATCCGCCCCTTGTGGACGATCACGACACCGCTGGTCTTGCCACCGAATGCCTTCGCCTCGAACGCACTTTCCACCAGCGTGTCGAACGGCGTGATCATCATGATCCGCGGATCGCTCGCATCGGCATCGCCCATCGGCCAGGCAAGCGCGTCGGCGCTGCCGGGGGTCGCCCGCTCCAGCGCTTCGGCAGGAAGGCGGCTGCCGTCCTGGGTCCAGCCGATCGGCATCGATGTGCAGCCGGTCACCGGATTGTGCCGGGCAACACGCGGCGGCATGTCTTCGGCAAAGGCGACGCTGACCTGGTGTGCGGCCTCGTCGATGTCGGCCTTCAATGTCGGCACAATCGAGGCGATATGCGGATAAATGCCGGTCAACTCGTCGGCCTCGATGTCCGCGATCGTCTTGTTGCCGTTCCACAGCCCCGAGCACACGAACTGCGCCTTGTACCCTGCGGCCTGCGCGCGATCCATCCGGGTGGGTTCGGCGGGTGTTGTCGGCTGGGCGGTGAGCGGTGTGCTAATGAACCCAAGAGCCAGTGACAGGCCTGCCATAGCTTTCAAAACATGGGCAGAGCAGAAAAACTTCGGCATGATCGGGACTCCAAATGGGGCAGGGCGTTATGGAATTTGAATGGGACGAAGCCAAGCGCTTGATCAATCTGGAAAAGCACCGAATCGATTTTCGCCGTGCGATAAAGATCTGGAAGAGCCGCGTTATCGATCCTTATGAGAACAGCGTGACGGGCTCTGAGATTCGGCACATTGCGCTGGGAATGATTGGCGATGACGCCAAGGTGATTGCTGTGGTATATACGCTGCGTGACGGCAAAAGGCGGATCATCAGCGCGCGACGAGCAAGACGATATGAACGGCAAGATTACCAGAGTCAGTTTGGACACGGTGTTTGAATCGGATGGGACCGATTGGGCACGGCTGGACGCAATGACCGAGGACGATATCGAGCGCGCAATCGAGGACGATCCCGAGTGGGCGGCGTTCAACGATGTTTCGGAACTTCAAAAGCGGGCAGGCTTTTCGCTGTTTCGTGGCCCCGACGACCAATGGCGGTGGCTTCTGAGCGACGAGTCGGGCGCGGTGATCGGCCAGAGTACGGTCGCCTATCGGTACAAGGGGGATGCCATCGGAGCGGTCAGGGACCTTTTCGAGCACATCTCCAAAGCCGCCTAACCCTTCCCCTTCCGCAAATCCTCCCAGTGGCGCATCCGCTCTGCGATGCGCGCTTCATAGCCGCGTTCCACCGGCTGGTAGAACTGCTGCGCGTCCATCTCTTCGGGCCAGTAGTCCGCGCCCGAAAAGCCCTCGGCCTGGTCGTGGTCATAGGCATAGCCCTTGCCATAGCCGATGTCCTTCATCAGCTTGGTCGGCGCGTTGAGGATGTTGGGCGGCGGCATCAGCGATCCGGTGGCACGGGCGCTTTTCCAGGCGGCCTTTTGCGCGGCGTAGATCGCGTTCGATTTGGGCGCGGTGGCGCAATAGAGGCACGCCTGCACGATCGCCAGTTCGCCCTCGGGTGAGCCCAGGAACGCATACGCATCCTTGGCGGCGAGGCATTGCACCAGCGCCTGAGGGTCGGCCATCCCGATGTCTTCGCTGGCAAAGCGGGTGATCCGGCGCAACACGTAGAGCGGCTCCTCGCCCGCCACCAGCATGCGCGCGAGATAGTAGAGCGAAGCCTGCGGATCGGACCCGCGCATCGCCTTGTGCAGCGCCGAGATGAGGTTGTAGTGCCCCTCGCGGTCCTTGTCGTAGACCGGCATCCGGCGGTGCAGCAGCGCGGCGAGCCCCGCCGGATCGAGCGGCGCATCGATCCGCACCGTCAGCAAGGTCTCGACCTGGTTGAGCAGAAATCTCCCATCGCCATCGGCCGAGGCGATCAGCGCGGCGCGGGCGTCATCGGTGAGCGGCAGAGAGCGTCCGGTCAGCGCTTCCGCGCGCGCGATCAGTTCTCCCAGCGCCGCCTCGTCGAGCCGCCGCAGGATCAGCACTTGGGCCCGGCTGAGCAAAGCGGCATTGAGTTCGAACGAGGGGTTTTCGGTTGTTGCCCCCACCAGCACCACCGTCCCGCGCTCGACGAAAGGAAGGAAACCATCCTGTTGCGCGCGGTTGAAACGGTGGATCTCGTCCACGAACAGCAAGGTGCGCTGGCCTGCGCCCGCCATCTTCTCGGCCTCGGCAAAGGCTTTCTTGAGGTCGGCAACGCCGGAGAACACCGCCGAGATCGCGACAAAGCGCATCCCCGTCGCCTCGCCCAGCAACCGCGCCATGCTGGTCTTGCCGGTGCCGGGCGGCCCCCACAGGATCATCGAAGACAGTTTGCCCGCCGCGACCATCCGCCCGATCGCACCATCGGACCCGGTGAGGTGATCCTGGCCGATGATCTCGCTCAGGTTCGCTGGGCGCAGCCGGTCGGCCAGCGGCGCATCGGCGGCGGGCTGGCTGTTGCCGGTGGCGGGGGAAAGGGCTTCGAACAGGTCGCTCATCGCAGGAACGCTAGCGGCTGGCGGGGGCAGGGGGAAGGGGATGAAAAATGCATCCGTCGCAGATCAGCCCTTGTCAAACTGTATCTAAGATATATCTTATAGCCATCGAGACACACAGGAGATAGATTCGATATGAGTATGCGTTTCAAAATGGGCGGCGGTCCGCGCGGATCGGGCAACCCCTTTATCGCAATGAGCTTCGGACGCGGCGGTGGCCGTGGCTGGGGCGGAGACTGGGACTTCGGCAACTGGAGCTTCGATGGTGGCGGCCGGGGTGGCCGTGGCGGCGGCGGCGGAGGCCGCGGTGGCCGGGGCCGCAGGCGGATGTTCGACAGTGGTGAGCTGCGTATCGTGCTGCTCGCGCTGATCGAAAAGGAGCCGCGGCATGGCTATGACCTGATCAAGGCGATCGAGGAGATGACCGGCGGCGACTATGCGCCCAGCCCCGGCGTGGTCTACCCCACGCTCAGCCTGCTGGAAGATACAGGGCTGATCGCCTATGTCGAAACCGATGGCGCGCGCAAGGCGTTCCGCATCACCGATGCCGGGATTGCCGAGCTTTCCGACAAGCGCGACGAAGCCGATGCGCTGCTGGCGCGGTTGTCCGAGGCGGGCGAAGAGCGCGAGCAGCGCGCAGGTGGCCCGCAGATCGGCCGCGCGGTCGGCAATCTGATGGCCGCGATGGCGCATCGCCTTGCCAGCGGTGAGACCGATGCAGAGTTCAAGCACCGCGTTGCCGAGATCCTCGACGAAGCCGCACAGAAGATCGAGCGGTTGTAACTATCTCCACTCCCGCTTGCGGGAGGGGCAGGTTCAGCTTGCTGAACCGGGGTGGGCCTGAACTGGTGTAGATTTCAGGCCCACCCCGTCTTCGCCTTCGGCTCAGACACCCCTCCCGCAAGCGGGAGGGGAGAGTGTTTTAAGCCAGCAGCGAAACGTTGCCGCCGGCCGCTGTCGTGTCGATGCAGACATGCCGTTCGTGCACGCATCGGGCGGCGTAATGTTCTTCGGTGAACAGCGGCAGGATCGCGCCGTCGCGTGCGGCGAGCGCGATTCGAATGGCGCGCTGATCATCGGGTGTGCTCCAGGCTGCCACCGCGTCAAAGCCGCTGATCAGCGCCAGATCGCCGCGTTCGATAAACCCGTCGATCGCGTGCGGCCTCCTCGCGCCCGGCACCACGATCAGCGCAGCACAACCTTCCGACTGCGCCGCCTGCGCCTGCTGCATCGCGGCCTCGACCGTCGGCCCCAGGCACAGGATGCGGCCTCGCGCATAGGTCGACAGCACGTTCGATTCGCCTGTGGGCCCGGGCATCGTCATGCTGTCCAGCGGCAGCTCGGTGACACGCGGCAGGGCGGTCAGCGCCGCTTCGACCTCGGCACGCGACGCGATCCGGGTCAGCGGCGGGAGCGCATCGTGCGGACCTGAAGCCTCGGCAAAGCGCGGCAGATAACGCGGCCCGCCCGCTTTGGGTCCGGTGCCCGACATACCCTCGCCACCGAAAGGCTGCGCACCGACCACTGCGCCGATCTGGTTGCGGTTGACGTACATGTTGCCCGCATGAATCCGCGACGTGACATGATCGACGCGGCCATCGATGCGGGTCTGCAGCCCGAACGTCAGGCCGTATCCGCGCGCGTTGATCCGGTCGATCAGCGAGTCGATCTCGCCGGCCTCGAAGGTCGCGATGTGCAGCACCGGGCCAAAGATTTCCTCGGCCAGGTCGTCGATCCCGCCGACCGCAATCGCCGCTGGGCCGATGAACCAGCCGTTCGCGGGAGCCTCGAGCTGCTTGAGCAGCCGCCCGTCGCGCTGGGCCTGCTCGATGTGCGCGGCGATCTTGTCGCGTGCCTGCGGATCGATCACCGGTCCGACGTCATTGGCAAGCCACCACGGGTCGCCCAGCGACAGCGCGTCCATCGCGCCGAACAGCATTTCCTTGAGCGGCTCGGCAATATCGCGCTGCACATACAGCATGCGCAGCGCCGAACAGCGCTGGCCCGCCGACTGGAAGGCGGAGGCGACGATGTCGCGCACGGCCTGTTCTGGCAAAGCGGTCGAATCGACGATCATCGCGTTGAGGCCGCCGGTCTCGGCGATCAGCATCGCATCGGGCGGGCAGTGCTCCGCCATGTTGCGGTTGATCGCCTGCGCGGTGGCGGTCGATCCGGTAAAGCAGGTGCCGGCAATTGCGCCATCGCCGGTCAGCGCCGCGCCCACCACCCGGCCCTGTCCCGGCAGCAGCTGCAGCGCATGGTCGGGCACGCCTGCCTGATGCAGCAGCCGGGTCGCCAGATGCGCGATCAGCGGGGTCTGTTCGGCGGGTTTGGCGAGCACGGCATTGCCCGCCGCCAGCGCCGCTGCGATCTGGCCGGTAAAGATTGCCAGCGGAAAATTCCATGGCGAGATGCAGCTGATGATGCCGCGGGGTGCGAGAGCCGGGTTGGCCAGCGCCTCGGCCGCGTAATAGCGCAGGAAATCGACCGCCTCGCGCAGCTCCGCGATCGCATCGAGCGCGGTCTTGCCCGCTTCGCGCGCCAGCATCGCGAATATCTCGCCATGGTGCTCTTCAAGCAGGTCGGCGGCGCGGTTCAGGATCGCGGCGCGAGTGGCCACCGGTGCATTCCACGGGCGAGCAGCGGCAATGGCGGATGCGGCCTGGTCCGCGGTCGCATCGCGGACGGTGCCGATCTGCGTGTCCGGGCTTGCCGGGCTGAACACCTCACGGGCGTGGGTGGCGGCGCTGGGCGCCCCCACGATCAGCGGCGCCGCGTGCCATTGAGTCTGCGCAAAGGCGCTACGCGATTCGAGGAACGCGTTGAGATCGGCGCGGTTGGCCAGATCCCATCCGCGCGAATTGATCCGCGCCGGGGCATAAAGCGCCTGCGGGCGGATGATCCTGGCATCGGCCTCGGCGCGCGCGGCCTCTAGCTGCTCGAACGGGTCGGCAGCGATCGCCTCGGCGGGCACGGCGTGGTTGGCGAGCTGGTTGACGAACGACGAATTCGCGCCGTTTTCCAGCAGGCGGCGCACCAGATAGGCGAGCAGTTCGCGGTGTTTGCCGACAGGCGCGTAGATTCGCGAGCGGACCTTCTCGTTGCGCAGCAGCGCGCCGTGCAGCGGCTCGCCCATGCCGTGCAGCCGCTGGAACTCGAAATCGTCGCGGTTGCCCGCCATCTCGAGGATCGCCGCGACGCTGTGCGCATTGTGCGTGGCGAACTGCGGATAGATGCGGTCGGTCAGCTTGAGCAATTGCGCCGCGCAGCAGATGTACGAGACATCGGTCGCAGCCTTGCTGGTGAAGACCGGAAAATCGGGCACGCCATCGACCTGTGCGCGCTTGATCTCGCTGTCCCAGTATGCGCCCTTGACCAGCCGGACCATGATCTTGCGATCGAGCGACTGGGCAAGGCCATAGAGCCAGTCGATGACGAAACTCGCGCGTTTGCCGAACGCCTGGACGACGACGCCAAGACCATCCCATCCGGCCAACGAAAGGTCGTTCATCACTAGCTTGATGATGTCGAGCGACATCCCCAGGCGATAGGCTTCCTCGGCATCGATATTGAGCCCGATCCGCGCATCGCGCGCGGCGCGGGCGAGCTCGAGCACGCGGTCGGCGAGCGCGGGAACGCACTCGTCCGCCTTGCTCATCTCGTAGCGCGGATAGAGCGCGGAAAGCTTGATCGAAAGACCCGGATTGGTGCGCATGTCGTCGGTTCTGGCGGCAGCGGCGATCGCGCGGATCGCGTCCATATAGGCGGCGAAATAGCGGTCGGCATCGGGGAAGGTCAAAGCTGCCTCGCCCAGCATGTCGTAGCTGAAGGTCGCGCCCTCGTCCGCCCATTTGCGCGAGCGCTTGAGCGCTTCGTTCATGTCTTCGCCGAGCACGAACTGGTTGCCCAGCTCCTTCATGGCCCGGCGCACGGCGGCGCGGATCACCGGCTCGCCCAATCGCTTGATTGCCCCGCGCAGCGCGTCGAGCGGTCCCTTGCTGACTGATCCTTCGAGCACCGACTGGGTCATCGAGAGCGCGAAAGTGCTGGCGTTGACCAGGCTGTGTTCGGACTTGCCGAAATGCTCGCGCCAGTTGGCTGGCGAAATCTTGTCCTCGATCAGGTCGTCGATCGTCTCGGCGTCGGGCACGCGCAGCAGCGCCTCGGCCAGCGTCATCAGCGCCAGCCCCTCGTCGCTCGACAGGCCGTATTGGCCCAGGAAGCTTTCCATCAGCGTGGGGCCGGAAGCGGCGCGGACATCCTCGACCACGCGCACCGCACGCGCACGGATGCGGGCGCGCAGTTCGGGCGACGGGGCGTAGTTGGCGATCAGGTGGTCGAGCACCGCACCTTCATCGGCCCGGTGATGAGCGCGCACGGCATCGCGCAATGCAAGCAGTTCGGTCATGGCTAAAGCCTTGTCTGGGGAGGACGTTGTGGGTTCGCCCATACAGCAATTTCAGGGGTTTTGAAGGGGTGTGATTGCCTGCGCCTCTCCCCTCCCGCATGCGGGAGGGGCAGGTCCGGCCTGCCGGACCGGGATGGGCTTGGGAGCACCACCTTCGAGTTCAGGCCCACCCCGGCCTTCGGCCACCCCTCCCGCATGCGGGAGGGGAGAGGGATCTCTCAGATAACCCCGACGTCCTTGCCCGCCGCTTCGAAAATCCCGAGGATCTGCGTCACCTGTTCGCTCGAATGTTCGGCGCATAGCGAGCAGCGCAGCAGCGTCATGCCCGCAGGGGTTGCGGGCGGGCGGGCGAGGTTGACGTACAGCCCGCGGTCGAGCAGCGCCTCCCACATCTGGGCACCTTTGAGCATATCGGTCATGATCACCGCGATGATACCGCTCTGCGCTTCGGGGGTGCCGAGCTGGAAACCGAGGTCGCGCAGGCCCTGGTGCAGCCGCTTGGAGTTTTCCCATAGATGCGCGCGCTTGTTGCCCGCGTGCATCAGCTTGCGGATGCTGGTCGCGGCGGTGGCGACAACCGATGGCGGCAGGCTGGCGGTGAACACATATGGGCGGCAGACGAGGCGCAGCACCTCGAACTTGGGGTGGTTGGAGACGCAGAAGCCCCCGACGGTGCCGACCGACTTGCTGAACGTGCCGATGATGAAATCGACATCGTCCATCACGCCCGCCGCTTCGGCGACGCCGCGGCCGTTCTCGCCGATAAAGCCCATCGAATGGGCTTCATCGACCAGCACCATCGCGCCGGCGGCCTTGGAGATGGCGACCATTTCCTTGAGCGGGGCGATATCGCCGAGCATCGAATAGACGCCTTCGAGCACGACCAGCTTGCCCGCCTCGGGGGGCAGGCGCTTCAGCCGCTTTTCCAGCGCTTCGACATCATTGTGGCGGAAGGCGACGATCTGCGCATTGCCCAAAGCGCAGCCGTCATAGATCGAGGCATGGCTGTCGATATCGAGGATGATGTAATCCTCCTTGCCCGCCATGGTCGAAATGATGCCGAGGTTCGCCTGGTATCCGGTGGAAAAGACCATCGCATGGTCCATCCCGTAGAACTCCTTGAGCGCCTCCTCGCAATCGCGGTGCCCGGCATAGGTGCCGTTGAGCACGCGGCTGCCGGTGGTGCCCGATCCGAAATTGTCGAGCGCGGTCTTGCCGGCCTCGAGCACATCGGGATCGAAGGTCATGCCCATATAGTTGTAGGTGCCCAGCAGGATCGTTTCCTTGCCGTTGCACATCGCCACGGTTGGCGATTTGACCGATTCCATCACCAGCGCATAGGGATCGCGCACGCCGTGCGAAAGCAGCGCCTCGCGCTCGCCGATCAGGGCGTCGAACTTGGAAAACAGGTCGGTCATGGGGTCATTCTCTGTTGGGGGCAGGCAGGCGAGACACAGCAGATGGGGTCAGGCGGTGAGTTTTTCCACCGCGGCGACCAGCTGGCCGACGGTTTCTATCTCCGCCTGCATGTTCATGGTGATGATGATGTCGAATTCATCCTCGATCGCGGCGACGAAATCCATGACGGTCAGGCTGTCCCACTCCAGATCACCCGCAAAGGTGGTGCCGTCGGTCAGCGCGACGCCCTTCTTGTTGAACGGCTCGATCTGCGCGGCGATGCGCTCATAGGTGGCGGTGCTGTCGGTCATGGGTGTCTTTCGTCGATCAAGTGTGGGCACCGCCTTGCCCCGCGATTGCGGCATAAACGCGGCAGTATGTGGAAGCCTGAAGGGCAGTGCGGCGGCGCTTGTCAAGCACGGCGCGTCTATGTCATTAATCTGTAATGGAAGAGGGGGCCAAAGCAGCGCGAGTCGAAACGCCGAGACCGGCGATTCCCACCCCATGGCTGCAGACCCCGCACACCTTCTCGCCGCATGCCATCCACCTGATCCGCACATCGGTGCAGACCAACCTAGCATTGAGCCAGATGGCCGACCAGAAGGCCAGCATCCTGATGGGCGCGACCTTCGTGGTGTTCACCATTTCGGTAGGCCAGGCGCGAAGCGGCAACTTCACGCTGCCGCTGATCGTGCTCGCGCTGTTCGCGTTCCTTTCGGCGATGTGCGCGGTGTTCGCCATCCTGCCCTCGGTACGCGGCACGCCTGCGCCCAAGGCCAATGTTCCGCCCGGATCGACCAACTTCATGTTCTTCGGCAATTTTTCCGCGATGGCGGAAGATGACTTTGCCGATCTGGTGATCGACCAGCTGCACACCGACGAGACGATCTTCCGCACCATGCTGCGCGATGTCCACCAGAACGGCATGGTGCTGCAGCACAAGAAGTACCGCTATCTGGGCCATGCCTATCGCATCTTCCTGATCGGCCTGTCGCTGACCTTCGCGCTGTTCCTGGTCGAGCTGGCGCTGGGCCGCTCGCTTATTTGAGCCAGCCTTTGGCACGATACCAGCGCGCGGTGTCTGCCAGTCCCTGACGTGTCGGTATCTCGGCACTCCACAGTTGCGACGGGGGTTTCCGGTCCGGATGGGCGGTCCAGTCGCTGTGCGCGATGTAGCGCGCGCGGTCGGGGGTCAGCTTCGCCGCCTTGCCGCGCAGTAGCCGGTCGCCTTGCGCGGCCAGATGCAGCGCGAGCTTGGGCGTGCTGAACGCGCGGACCTTGCGCCCCACCGCATCGCCCAGTGCATCGGCGAAATCCTTGTGGCTCCAGCCGCGCGGGGCACCGTCATCAACCTCGTAGATCGCGCCTGTATCGCCCGCGCCGCCCGCCAGCCGCACCAGCAGCGCGGCCAGATCAGCGACATGCACGACCGACATGCGCCCGCCCGGCGGCAGCATCACCACCCCGCGCGCCGCCATCCGGAAAAGGTCGAGCATCTCGGTATCGCCCGGGCCATAGACCGCGGGCGGGCGCACCATCTGCCAGCCGAGCCCGGATGCGATGACTCGCGCCTCGGCCTCGGCCTTCGAGCAGCAATAGTTCGACAGGCCAGGCTCGCGCGCGGCGAGCGACGAGACGTGGATGAACCGCGCAACCCCAGCCGCCTTCGCCGCCGCCAGCATGTTTTCGGTGCCGGTGATGTTGCCCGCGATGAAGCCCGCGCGGTCGGGCGCGTTGACCACGCCCGCGATATGCAACACGCAATCGGCGCCGATGCACAGCTCTGAGAGGCTTTGAGGGTCGTCGAGCGCGCCGGGTACCCATGTCACGCCTTCGCGCTCGGCCTGCGGACGGCGGGTCAGCGCGCGAACCTGGTGACCGCTGGCGAGAGCCGCATCGATGCTCGCACCGCCGACGAAGCCGGTTCCGCCAGTCATCGCGATCACGCTCACAGCAGCACCATCTGGTCACGGTGGACCAGCGAACTGCGCGGCGCATAGCCCAGCACCTCGGCGATGGCGTCGCTGCGCAGCCCAATGATCCTTGCCATGTCGGCAGCGTCGTATTCGGCAAGGCCGCGCGCGACGGGCTCGCCGCTTGCGTTCAGAATTTCAATGACATCCCCGCGGACGAACTTGCCGTCGATTGCGGTGGCTCCGGCTGCGAGCAGGCTCGATCCCTTGACCAAAGCCGCCTCGGCGCCCGAATCGACGGTGATCCTGCCGCGCGCGGTCATGCGGCCCGCCAACCACAATTTGCGGCCCTTGCCCTGCGGCCCGGCGGTGAACACCGTGGCTCGGCCGCCCGCCGCCAGCCTGGCGAGCGGGTGGTCGTGCGTGCCGTTGGCGATGGCTAGGTGCGCGCCCGCGCTGGTCGCGATTCGCGCCGCCTCGAGCTTGGAAAGCATGCCGCCCGATCCCATCCCCGATGCAGAGCCGCCATCAGCCATTGCGCGGATCCGCGCATCGATCCGCGCGACGCTCTCGACCAGCTTGGCGTCGGGATCGTTCTTCGGGTTGGCGGTGTAGAGCCCGTCGACGTCGGAGAGCAGCACCACGCCGCCAGCACCTGCGGCCTGAGCGATGCGCGCGGCGAGCCGGTCGTTGTCGCCAAAGCGGATCTCCTCGGTCGCGACCGAATCATTCTCGTTGATCACCGGCACCACGCCCAGCGCGATCAGCCGGCGCAAGGTTGCCGAGGCGTTGAGGAAGCGCCTGCGGTCCTCAAGGTCATCGAGCGTCACCAGCATCTGCGCGGCGGTGATGGCATGATCACCCAGCAGCTCGGCCCAGCACTGGCTGAGCGCAATCTGCCCGGTGGCGGCGGCTGCCTGCGCATCCTCAAGGCTGGCGCGGCCACCCTTGGGCAGCCCGAGCCGCCGTGCGCCCAGCGCGATCGCGCCCGAGGAGACGATGACGACGCGCTGCCCGGTCGAGGTCCGCGCGGCGATGTCGTCGACCAAGGACGCCAGCCATTCGCGCCGGACGGTCCCGTCGGGCGCCACCAGCAGCGCCGAGCCGACCTTGACCACCAGCACTGGACAGGCGGCGGCAGACAGCAAGCTGGCGGGGGAGGGGCTTTGGGTCATCGTTCAAATCCCGTTTTCCGGCGTGCACCGGAATCCAGAGCGTCTACAAAACTATCGATCCGAGTTCCCGAGCGAAGTCGAGGGACTTATGCGCGAACGGTGGCGCGCACGTCCCTCGACTTCGCTCGGGACAGACGGGAGAGGGGAGCGAACCGCTCAAACCGGAGACCAGACCCCCGGCTCGCTGTCGGCATTCGGATCGACCCCCTCGGGCTTTTCGGTGGCGGTATCGCGCGGCAGATATTCGAGCAATGCGTCGAACAGCGCCTCGATCCCCGCGCCGGTCGCCGCAGAAATCGGGAACACGCGTTCCGCCCCCGCTGCCAGCACCTCGTCGGAGAAATGCTGCATCAGCTCGTCGTCGAGCAGATCGCCCTTGTTGAGCGCCACCAGCCTCGGCTTTTCGTCGAGCCCGGCGCCGTAGTTGGTCAGCTCGCCATTGACGATCCGCATCGCCTCGAGCGGATCGTCGCCATTGGCATCGATCAGATGGATCAGCACCTGGCAGCGTTCGATATGGCCCAGGAACCGGTCGCCGATCCCTGCGCCTTCGGCCGCGCCCTCGATCAGCCCGGGGATGTCGGCGAGCACGAACTCGCGGTTCTTGTGCTGCACCACGCCCAATTGCGGGCGCAAGGTGGTGAAGGGATAATCGCCGACCTTGGCGTGCGTGTTGGTCACCTGGTTGATGAAGGTGGACTTGCCCGCATTGGGCAGGCCGACAAGCCCTGCATCCGCCATCAGCTTCAGCCGCAGCCAGACATACATTTCCGCGCCCGGCCAGCCCGGGCCGTGCTGGCGCGGGGTGCGGTTGGTGCTGGTCTTGTAGCTGAGGTTGCCGCGCCCGCCATCGCCGCCGCGCAGCAGCGTGATCCGCTGGCCGGCATGGGTGAAGTCGGCGAGCACCTCTTCCTTGTCCTCGCTCAGCACCTGGGTGCCGACGGGAACCTTGATCACAAGGTCCTCGCCGCCCGCGCCGGTGCGGTTGCGACCCATGCCGCCGGTGCCGCGCCGCGCCTTGAAGTGCTGGGTGTAGCGAAAGTCGATCAGCGTGTTGAGGCCGCTGACCGCTTCGAAGATGATGTCGCCGCCCTTGCCGCCGTTGCCGCCGTCCGGACCGCCATATTCGACATACTTTTCGCGGCGAAAGGACACCGCGCCCTGTCCGCCGGTACCCGAGCGGATGAAAATCTTGGCTTGATCGAGAAAATGCATGGGGCCGCCCCTAAAGGAAAGGCATGCAAAACGCCAGAGCCAGCGATCATAGGGGCCGGGCGTGCGTCTGCCCGCGGCGCCGGATCGCCTCAAATTGCATGCGACCCCTTGCCTGCGGCCAGCGAAATACGATATTCGCAATCATCTATGCATCCTCAGACCCCCACCCTTGCGCCGCGCCTGGCGCCCCTGACCCTTTCTGCGGCGGGTGACGGGTTTGCCGTGCACGCAGGCCCGGACCGCGAGGACGGGAATGACGATGGCCCGCCCGATATCGGCATCGCGGTCAAGACCCGCGCCAAGTCGAAGAAGCCCAGCCAGTACAAGGTGCTGATGCTCAACGACGACTACACTCCCATGGAATTCGTGGTGCTGGTGCTCAAGCGCTTCTTCAGCATGAACATGGACGAGGCGACCCGGGTGATGCTCCACGTCCACCAGAAGGGCGTCGGCGTGTGCGGCATCTTCACCTATGAGGTCGCCGAGACCAAGGTGAACCAGGTGATGGACTTCGCCCGCGAAAACCAGCACCCGCTGCAGTGCACGCTCGAGAAGGTGTGACATCGCAAGCGGGGTTGCCGCCCCTTGCACCCCAGCCCTCTTGCACCTCGTGCCGCAGGCGTTAAACAGCGGCGATGGACAAGATCATCATTCGCGGCGGCAAGCCGCTCTCGGGCCGTATTCCCATCTCCGGAGCCAAGAACAGCGCGCTGACGCTGTTGCCGTGCGCGTTGCTCACCGATGAGCCGCTGACGCTGCGCAACCTGCCGCGGCTCGCCGATGTCGACAGCTTCGGCCATCTGCTCAACCAGCTTGGCGTCTCGACGATGATCGAAGGCGCGCGGCCCGAGGATTTCGGCCGGGTGATGACGCTGCGCGCGGGCCGCGTCACCGCAACGGTCGCGCCCTATGACATCGTGCGCAAGATGCGCGCCTCTATCCTGGTGCTGGGCCCTTTGCTGGCGCGCGCGGGCGAGGCGACGGTGTCGCTTCCCGGCGGCTGCGCGATCGGCAACCGCCCGATCGACCTGCACTTGAAGGCGCTGGAAGCGCTGGGCGCGGAGATCGAGATCGCGGCGGGATACGTCACCGCGCGCGCGCCCAAGGGCGGGCTTCCCGGCGGCGACTTCGGCTTTCCGGTGGTTTCCGTCGGCGCGACCGAAAATGCGCTGATGGCCGCGGTGCTCGCCAAGGGCACGTCGACGCTCCGCAACGCCGCGCGTGAACCCGAGATCGTCGACCTGTGCAACCTGCTGGTGGCGATGGGCGCGGTGATCGAGGGCATCGGCGGATCGACCTTGGTCATCCATGGCAAGGACCGGCTGCACGGCGCGACCTATCGCGTGATGGCCGACCGCATCGAGGCGGGCAGCTATGCCTGCGCCGCCGCGATCACCGGCAGCCCGCTCGACCTGATCGGCGCGAAGCTGGACGAGATGGAAGCCACGATCGCCGCGTTGCGCCAGGCCGGCGTGCATGTCGAGGAAATCGCCGATGGCATCGCGGTGCGGCCCAATGGCAAATTGCAGGCGCTGACCCTGTCGACTGCGCCGTTTCCGGGCTTTGCCACAGACATGCAGGCACAGTTCATGGCGATGCTGTGCATGGCCGAAGGCACCAGCATGCTCACCGAGACGATCTTCGAGAACCGCTACATGCACGTGCCCGAACTGAACCGCATGGGCGCACATATCGATGTCAAGGGCCGCACCGCGGTGGTGCACGGCGTCAACCGCATGGTCGGAGCGCCGGTGATGGCGACCGATCTGCGCGCCTCGATGAGCCTGATCATCGCAGGGCTTGCCGCCGAGGGAGAGACCGAGGTCAACCGCGTGTACCATCTCGACCGCGGCTATGAGCGGCTGGAAGAGAAACTGCAGGCAGTCGGCGCGGATATCGAACGCGTCGGCGGGGATTGACGGGCGCGCTGGCTCATCCCGCTCTCCCCTCCCGCATGCGGGAGGGGCAGGTCCGGCTTGCCGGACCGGGGTGGGCCTGAAACGGCCCGAATCTCAGGCCCACCCCGGCCTCGGCTGCGCCTCAGCCACCCCTCCCGCCAGCGGGAGGGGAGAGGGTTTCGACCAGATCTCTTACCAGCCACAGCCGGATCGCGCTCGCGAGGTTGGGCGGGTCGTCGGCCTCGATCCGTTCGACATCGATCCGCGCCACGAGCGCGTTGAGCGGCAGCGTGCGCGCCTCGGCGGCAGCCTTGAGCATGTCCCAGAACAGGGGCTCCAGGCTGATCGAGGTGAGATGCCCCGCAATCTGGATGCTGCGCTTGACCGGGCCGCGATACAGAGTGTCGGAGGCAATCACTTGGGCGGGTAGCGCCGGTTCATTTCGGCGACATTGTCCGTGATGATCTGCTCGAGCACGGCCATGTCGATCTGGTCCAGTCGGTTCACGTACAGGCAGGACTTTTCCATCTTGTGCTTGCCAAGCTTCGCGAGCCGCGCCTCGAACTGCGCCGCGGAAGCCTGATCGAGATCGCTGCACATCAGGTAGATGCTGTGCTTGCCCTTGCGCGGGGCAAAGCCCGATCGCATCGATGTGCCGCTGCGCCCGCTGTCATAGGTATAATGGTATTCGCCAAAGCCGATCATGCTCGGCCCCCACATCTTCGCAGGCTCGCCGGTCACACGCTGGTACAGTTCCAGCAGGGCCTGCGCCTCCTCGCGCCGCCGGTCGGGCTCCAGCGCGGCTATATAGGCTTTCACATCGGCATCGGTGGCCACGGTCTTGTTGGCTGCATCCGCCATCTTGCATCCCCCATGATCAAGGCCTAAAGGCTAGCACGTCTGATGGGGAGTAGCCAACCGGTGCGGTGCACCGGTCCGCGCGTCAACACACTTGGTCGAGAGGCCATGGTGCGCGGGTTTCCGGAACTGAGGTTCCGGCTTCCGGCAAGACCGACGACACCAGAACCTTTTGTCCGGCCGGGCAGGGGTGATGCGTGTTGTTGCGTTTTGCTGAACCTGCTGCCCGGCCCCGGAAGTGACCCTGCTTATGGAAGCCTTTCTCGCCTCATTGTCACTCGTCGCGCTCGCCGAAATGGGGGACAAGACGCAGCTGCTCGCCATCCTGCTCGCCGCGCGGCTGCGCAAGCCGGTGCCGATCATCGCCGGGATTCTGGTCGCAACACTCGCCAACCATTTCCTCGCCGCCTTGCTCGGCCAGCAGATCGCAGGCCTGCTCGACAGCCCCGCCTTCCGCTATGCCATCGCGGCGGGGTTTGTCGGCATGGCGTTGTGGGCGCTGATCCCCGACACGTTCGACGAGGACGACCAGCCCAAGGCACGCAGTGCAGGCGTGTTCGTCACCACCCTGATCGCGTTCTTCCTGGTCGAGATGGGCGACAAGACCCAGATCGCCACCGTCGCGATGGGCGCGCATTACCAGAACGTGCTCGCAGTCACCGCCGGCACCACCCTGGGCATGATGATTGCCAATGTGCCTGCGGTGCTGCTGGGCCACAGGATCGAGCGCATCCTGCCGATCCGCGCGCTGCAGATCGGCGCAGCTGTGCTGTTTGCAGCGCTCGGGCTTTGGGTCGCGGCGCAGACGGCGGGCTGGGTCGGATAACCGGCGGGTTCAGCCGTCGCAGTCGTTCCAGTAATCCTTGTTGGTGGTGCAGCTGCGCAGTCCGCTATAGTGATTGACGGTACACACCGTCTTCATAGGGCAGGCCTTGAACGGGCGAGGGCGATAGTCGCGCGGCGGCGCTGCGGGACGGCTGTAGATCGCGGCGGCCTGTTGGCGCAGCGGGGTCATTTGCGACTTGATCGAGTCGTCGCCGTTCCGGATCGCATAATCCATCCAGTACAGCACCTCGGTCTCGTACTTCATCGCATCCTTCGATTGCAGCAGCGATGATGCCGCCATCACCGCGCCATAGACCTCGCCCTGTTCGGCCATGCTGCGCGACAGCCGATAGGCGAGGTCGAAATCCTTCTTCGTTCCGCGTCCCTCGCTGATCATCGTGAAGGCCATGATCGTGGAATAGACATGACCACGCTCGGCTGCCTGGCGGAACAGGTCGAACGCCTTCTTCTCGTCCTTCTTCACGCCCAGGCCTTCGTGATAATAGATGCCCGCCCGGTGCATCGCGTCGACATGGCCGGCCGCGGCGGCCTGCTCCATCATCCTGACACCGCCCTTGATGTCTTTCGTCCCATAGCCGCCCTGCGCCAGCAATGTGCCGTAGATGTACATGCCCATCGGGTCACCCCCGGTGGCCGAGGCGCGGATCAAGTCGAGCCCCTGCGACTTGGGAAGATCGCTGAAGAAGCCCGAATACACCGACAGCCCCACCTCCAGCATGGCGCTGGCGTCCTTCTGCCTGTCGATGAAGCGCCGCGCGATCTTCAACCCGTCCGGGGTCGAGATGACATGGTTCAGCGCCTTGTCGAGCAGCGGCTGCGGCGGCGCGGGGCAGGGGGCGGGGGCGTTGGACGCGTTCTCGTGCGCCCGCGCCCAGGCCTCCTCTTCCGCCGACACCGGACTGCCCTTGTCGAGATCGTTGATCAGCCGGTCATAGGCGACATGGCAATCGGTGCGCGGCTGGTGCAGCCGTTGCGGATCGGGTGCGGAACCGGCGGACAGCGCAGCGGGCTGCGCGGCCATTAGCAGGGCGATGCCGGCGCTTGCGGCAATTCGGGTGAGACGGGAGAACATGGTCGAGGCATCCTTGGAACCAGCGTTCGGGCTGGAAGGTGGCTTGCGACCTTGAGGCCAAGGCTAGAATCGCGCCGTGCCCAAGTCAACATCACCGGCATGGCGCACTGCACACTTGCCCCTGCTGTGCCGCGCTGATAGTCGGCGCGCGAGCACCTATATCAGCAGAAAGTCCGCTTGCATGACCCAATCCGTCAACCGCGTCGTTCTGGCCTTTTCGGGCGGGCTGGATACCAGCGTCATCCTCAAGTGGCTGCAGCAGACCTATAATTGCGAGGTCGTGACCTTCACCGCCGATCTCGGCCAGGGCGAGGAGCTGGAGCCTGCGCGCGCCAAGGCGCAGATGATGGGCGTGAAGCCTGAGCACATCTTCATCGACGACCTGCGCGAGGAGTTCGTCAAGGATTACGTGTTCCCGATGATGCGCGCCAATGCGGTCTACGAAGGCACCTATCTGCTGGGCACCTCGATCGCGCGTCCGCTGATCGCCAAGCGCCAGATCGAGATCGCCAAGATGGTGGGCGCAGATGCGGTCAGCCACGGCGCAACCGGCAAGGGCAACGACCAGGTGCGCTTCGAACTCGGCTATTACGCGCTCGACCCCGACGTCAAGGTGATCGCCCCGTGGCGCGAATGGGACCTGACCAGCCGCACCAGGCTGATCGAGTTCGCCGAGACGCACCAGATTCCGGTGAGCAAGGACAAGCGCGGCGAAGCGCCGTTCTCGACCGACGCCAACATGCTGCACACTTCGTCCGAGGGCAAGGTGCTCGAGGACCCGTGGGATGAAGTCCCCGACTATGTCTATTCGCGCACCAACCACCCCGAGGATGCGCCCGACACGCCCGAATATATCACGATTGATTTCGAGCGCGGCGACGGCGTCGCGATCAACGGCGAGGGCATGAGCCCGGCGACCCTCCTCGAAAAGCTCAACGAGTACGGCAAGACCCACGGCATCGGACGGCTGGATCTGGTCGAGAACCGCTTCGTCGGCATGAAGTCGCGCGGCATGTACGAAACGCCGGGCGGCACGATCTATCACATCGCGCACCGCGGCATCGAGCAGCTGACGCTGGATCGCGGCGCGGCGCATCTCAAGGACGAACTCGCCCCGCGCTATGCCGAGCTGATCTACAACGGCCTGTGGTTCAGCCCCGAGCGCGAGATGCTGCAGGCGGCGATCGACCACAGCCAGGCGCATGTCACCGGCACCGTCCGGCTCAAGCTCTACAAGGGCAACGCCTGGGTCGTCGGCCGCAAGTCGCCATTCTCGCTGTACAGCGAGAAGGTGGTGACGTTCGAGGACGATGCCGGCGCCTATGACCAGAAGGATGCCGAAGGCTTCATCAAGCTCAACGCGCTTCGCCTCCGCCTGCTGGGCCGCCGGGGGGCCTGAGCGCGCGTATGGAGCGGGCAGAGGGCACGAACCGCACTCTGATGCAGGTGCTGACCTATGCAGGGGCGCTGCCGTTCCTTGCGGGCGCATCGTGCCACATCACCGGCTATGGCGATGTCAACGCGGCGAACCTCACCTGCTACTGGGCGTTCACCATCCTGATGTTCATGGCGGGCACATTGTGGGGCATTCAGGTGGTGGCCCCCCAGCAGGTCAGCCCCAATCTGCTGATCGCCAGCAACGTCGTGGTGCTGGGTACCTGCGCTGCCTTGTGGTTCGTGCCGTTCAACGAGGCGGCGTTGCTGTTCGCGATCGGCTTCGGCGTGCTGCTGTGGCTCGACCGCCGCGCGATGGAGGCAGGCGCAACCGACACGGCCTATGGCACGATGCGGGCGCGGGTCTCGGCGATCGTGATTGCATGCCTGGTGCTGATCGCGGTGGTGCCGATGGGGACGATCGGCTGACCGGATCCGGGCCGCGCTGGGCGAATCGCCGGTCCGAGTCCTGCTCGCTAACCCTGTTTGTTACACGCGCATGAAACAAACCATCAGCCCGACTTTAATCCATTGTTGTCCACCATTTTATCCACAGCGAACCCGCGCCGCCTGTGGATAACTCGCGCAATTTTGCTGGCTGCGACTCGGATGTCATGACACCTTTGTGAAGTCGGAAGGACAGACGGAAAGCGGACTGAAGACCAAGAAAAGCGTTGAGATACAGCAATGTAGATCGTGCTTTGAGGGTCGGAGAGTACGCCCGCCAGGCAAGTCAGTGATGGCAGGTCAGGCGCGAGAGACGGCAGGTGTTATGCACAGGCCAGACATAGGCGGAAAAAGCCGCCCCGCAGCAGAAATGGTGCAGGGATGGGCAGTCCACCGAAGGTCCGAATGAAGAACCGATGATCGGCAGGCAGGCAAAATGCGGGACGGAAGTCCGGGATGGAGCAGCAGGCCGGTGCGATGCCCCGGGCTTTGCAAAATGCGGGTCAGGACAACCGGTTAACGCGCATGATCCTTCGGGATGGTGCTGCCGGGCCGGATGACTTGAAACGGATGCGCGAAAATGGGGTGTCAGGCAGAGCGCGGACCCGGGTCCATCGGTCTTCGGACCACATGGCACCGGGCCTCGCGCGAAGCCGGACGCTTGGGAAGGATCATCAGGACCGAAGCGGCATCCGCAGCAATGCAGCTGTCGCAACCGCAAACCTGAAAACGGATACGTCGGCCCAGCCGCTCGCGGCGCAGCAGACGGACCATTTTGAGGCGGGAAACCGCCTTCGGGGCTTCGGCCAAAAGGACCGGTTGATCAGATCAGGCGCAGTGGGGGCCGACAGCAATGTCGGCCCCCGTTTTGCGTTTGGGCCCTAGGCAGCCCCGATCGCCTCGGCTACCCAGCACCCAGGGCCCCGGTCGTGCATGCCGGACGGTGCGCGGCACCGGCGACGGGCCAAGGGGAGCGGCAAGAGGTGCGGTCGCAATGATCAGTCGATTGGGATCGGGCGGCGGCGCGCTGGTGGCTCTGGCGCTGGCCGGGGTCGTCGCTGCGACCCTGATCGCCAACCAGCCGATCCGCTTTCCGCTCGACGATGCCTATATCACCATTGCCAATGCCCAGCAGATCGTCACCGGCGCGGTGGACAGCTATGGCTACACCCGCCCGACCGGCGCGACCAGCCTGGTACACATGCTGCTGCTGGTGCCGCTGGGTCTGGTGATGGCTTGGCCTGCCGCCTCGCTTACCCTGGCGATGCTCGCGGCGTCGGCTTATGTCCTTGGCCTGTACCGGGCGCTGCTGACGGTCAGCGGCCATCGCGGCGTCGCGATCCTCGGCAGCATCGCCGGGTTCGCAGGAATCAAGCTGTGGTACCAGCTGATGAACGGGCTGGAGACCGGGCTAGCCATGGCGGCGGTGATCTGGACCGTTTATCTGGCGCAGTTTCCCGACAATCCGGCGCGGCGCCGATGGCTGGCTGGACTGATCGGGGTGCTGCCCTTCATCCGGCCCGAACTTGCGCTGCTCACCGCCGTGCTGGCGATCGCCGCAGCAGCCAGACTTTACCGCCAGCCGGCGCAGCTGGCGCGGCTCGCCGCGCTGACGCTGGGCGTTGCGGCGCTGCTGGCGGCGCTGGCCTGGGCAGCGACGGGCGAGCTGGTTCCGCAGACCGCGGGCGCCAAGGTCGCGTTCTTCGGCGATGGCGGGCTGTCACTGCCCGACCGGCTGCTGATCGTGCTGCTGTCGGTCGCCACCGCGCCGCTGGGGTGGGTGCTGCTCGGCCTCGCTGCGCTGCCCATGGTCCGCGACGGCTGGGCGCTGCTGGCCTTTGTCGGCGCCTATCTGCTTGCGAGCGCGCTGTCGCTGCCCAGCGGGCTGATGCACAACGAGCAGCGCTATCTGTTCATCTTCGTGCCGCTGGCGCTGGCAGGCTGGGCGGCGCTCGCCGGGCGCACCGACGTCATGCGCGGCAGGGCCCCGATGATCGTCTCGGCGGGCGCCGCGCTGATGATCGCCAGCTTCTTCCTTGGCGGCTGGAGTTTCTATCGCGACAGCCTCCGCATCACCGCGGATCAGGAGCAGCTTGCCTCCTGGGCGAAGCGCAACCTGCCGCGCGATGCCCGGGTGCTGATCCATGATGCGGGCTATTTCGGCTGGCAGACCGATTTCGCGCTGGTCGATGTGGTGGGGCTCAAATCGCCCGATTCGATCGCCGCGCACCGCCGCTGGACGCTGCCGTCGGCGGGCAAGGATCGCGGCCGCGCAGTCGACGAGATAGCGCGCCAGGCACGCGTCACGCACGCGGTGATCCTCGACCGACCCTTTTGGGGCGACATCGCCGGGCATCTGCGCAAGGCCGGCTGGCAGCTCGATCCGCTGCGCGCGGGTCCCGATGCCGACTACCACGTCTATCGGCTCACGCCGCCGCAGCAGCGTGCGGCGCGGCGGGAGTGATGGGCAACGCGATCACGAGGGGGGCTGAAATGAGGATGCGGATGGCGCTTATGCAATCGTTGGTGCTAACCGGGCTTGCCCTGGTGGGGGCATCCCCCGCGGTCGCGGCAACGGCAACCGAGCTTGGCGCGGCCCAGCGTTATGTCGAAAGCATCTATGCCCGGCTCCCGGGCGATTTCGACTATCGCTCGGTCCGCTACACGCCTGCGCTCAAGGCGCTGATCGCCAGGGACGATGCCTGCGCCGCAGAGGGCGGCGGATATTGCGTGATCGATGCCGTCCCGTTTTGCGACTGCCAGGACACCGGCACGGACTACAGGGTCGTCGGCAGCACCGTCACCGCGATCGGCAGGTCGGGCGCGCGTGTCACCGTCAACATGCGCAACGGCGGCAAGGTGCGCTATTCGGTCGACCTCACTCTGGCCAAAGGCGTTTGGTACGTCGCGGATATCGCCACTCCGGGGACCCCCAGCTTTGCCGCCAAGCTGCAACAGGGGCTGCGCTGATCGTGCAGCGCGCGTCCGCGCCGCAACGGTTCGTCACATTTCGGGCGGGCGCATGCAGCCTGGGCAACGCGCGGGCTTGCGCATTTGCGGCGGACCGGTAGGACGCTGATTGTAGCAGCAGGGGCAGGATCATGGACCGCAAACTCACCTGGTATATTTTCGCAGGCATGCTGCTGGGCGTTGCTGTGGGCTATGGCGTGCATATCGGCATTCCCGTGGACAATCCCTGGTTCGATTACACGACCAAGACCTTCAAGCTGCTGTCGGACATCTTCCTCAACCTGATCAAGCTGCTGGTCGCCCCGCTGGTGCTGTCGACCATCGTGGTGGGCATCGCGCATATGGGGGACAGCAGCGCGCTCGGGCGCATCGGCGTACGCGCGCTGACCTGGTTCATTACCGCGAGCTTCATCTCGATCGGCCTCGGGCTGTTGATGGTCAACCTGTTCCAGCCGGGTGTCGGCGCGCCGATCCCCGATGCTGCGGAAGCCGCCAAGATGGTGGGCGAGGTCAAGAAGCTCGATGCCTGGGAATTCACCCTGTCGATCTTCCCAAAGAACGCGCTCGAGGCGCTGGCCACCAACAACATCCTGCAGATCCTGGTCTTTGCAATCTTTGCCGGGGTCGCCCTGTCGGCGATCGGTGAAAAGGGGGCGGCGCTGGTGCGCGGATCCGAAGCGCTGGCCGAAATGATGCTGCAGATCACCGGCTATGTGATGCGCTTTGCTCCCTTTGCGGTGTTCGGGGCGATCGCCAAGGTGGTGGCGGCCAGCGGGCTTGCGATCCTGGGCACCTATTTCGAGCTGCTCGTTGAATTCTACGCCTCGCTGCTGCTGCTGTGGGTGCTGTTGCTGACCATGGGCTGGATCTTCCTGCGCGAGAAGATCTGGCAGCTGATCCGCTATATCCGCGAGCCGCTTCTGATCGCGTTCTCGACAGCCTCGTCCGAGGCCGCTTTGCCCAAGATGTTCGAACAGCTCGACCGTTTCGGCGTACCGCGCCGCATATCCGGGTTCATGCTGCCGCTGGGGTACAGCTTCAACCTCGACGGATCGATGATGTACATGAGCTTTGCGACGATCTTCATCGCGCAGGCCTATGGCATCGATCTGTCGATCAGCTCGCAGATCCTGATCCTGCTGACGCTGATGATCAGCTCCAAGGGAATCGCCGCGGTTCCCCGCGCCAGTCTGGTGGTGATCACCGGGACGCTGGCCCAGTTCGGCCTGCCGGTGGAGGGCGTGGCGATCATTCTGGCGATCGACCAGTTCCTCGACATGGGACGGACCGCCACCAATGTCGTGGGCAATGCCGTGGCGACCAGCGTGATCACCAAATGGGAAGGCATGCTGGAGCGCCCGGACCCTGCCGAGCTGGAGCTGCCCCACGCCCCGGCGCACACCCCGCACCACGGCACGCGCGGGCTCGATCTGCCCGAGGACGTTTAGGCGCCGTTTGCAGCGGCGCGAACTTGGCGGTGCACGCAAAAAGGGGCCAGCCGTTCCGCACGGCTGGCCCCTTTTGGTTCAAGCGATAGAGTCGCTGATCAGTCGATCGTCACCGTGACAGCGCGGCGGTTCTGGGCCCAGGAGCTTTCGTCCGATCCCATCGCGGCGGGGCGTTCCTTGCCATAGCTGACCACGCGCAGCCGCTGCTCGCTGACGCCCAGCGAGACGAGATAGTTCTTTGCGGCGTTGGCGCGGCGTTCGCCCAGCGCGATGTTGTAATCGCGGGTGCCCCGTTCGTCGGCATGGCCTTCGATGATCGCCTGCTTGTTGGGATACTGCGCCAGCCACTGCGCCTGGCTCTGCAGCGTGACCTGATCGTCGGAATCGACGTTGTAGCGATCGAGATCGAACAGGATGCGGTCGGAGCGCACCTTGGCGAGGAAATCGCGCTGGCTGCCGGGGACCACAGCATCGCCGACGCCCGAATTTTCCTGACCCATGGAATTGTCGACCGCCGGACCCGGTGCGGGCGGAAGCTCGGGCGGCGCCTTCTTGGCGCACGCACCCAGGGCAATCACGGCGGTTGCCATGATCAGCGTGTTACGGACAGTTCTCATCGAGCGTCTCCTTCTTTCAAGGGGAGGAACAACGCCGCCGGGGAATTCCCGTTACAGCGCATGCTCCATGGGGGAATGGATATGCGAGGCCGGTGCGACGCGGCCCGTGACGACAATACAACCCGTAACTGCGACGAAGCGTGACTCGGTTTGACGCCGAGGTAAACCCCTTTGCCGCAAAAAGCGGCATGCAGCGCAGGATTGGCACGGGTCACGGCAGGATCGGGCCCCAGGCGGGATCGGATCCATCGACCGGGGTGGGCAGTCGCCGCTCGTTCGCGCCGGTCAGATCGACCTGCCATACGGTCGAGCTGACCGCGCCGCGTCCGGTGCGGAAGAACTGGATCACGCGGCCGTTGGGCGCCCAGGTCGGAGCCTCGTCCTGCCAGCTATTCGTCAGCAGCCGCTCGCCGCCGCCCGATGGGCTCATCACGCCGATCCGGAAATTGCCCTGCATCTTGGTGAACGCGATGAGGTCGCCGCGCGGGCTCCATTCGGGCGTTGCATAGCGGCCGCCGCCAAAGCTGATCCGGCGCTGATTCGAGCCATCGGCGTTCATCACATACAGTTGCTGGCCGCCGCCGCGATCGCTCTCGAACACGATCTGGCTGCCATCGGGCGAGAAACTGCCGCCGACATCGATTCCCGGGCCGTCGGTGAGGCGCACCGGGGTGCCACCCTCGACCGGGATCTTGTAGATGTCGGTGTTGCCGCCGATCGCCATCGAATACAGCAGGAAGCGGCCATCGGGCGACCAGCGCGGCGCGAACGTCGGGTTGCGGCTTTGCGTGACCAGCCGCTGCCGCCCGGTGCCGACATCATAGACATAGATGCGCGGGTTGCCGTCGAGATAGCTCAGATACGCGATCTGCTTGTAGTCGGGCGAGAAGCGCGGGGTCAGCGCGGTCGACTGGCCGTTGGTGATGAAGCGGTGGTTGGCGCCATCGGAGTCCATGATCGCGAGCCGCTTGGTGCGGTTCCCCTTGGGACCGGTCTCGGCGATATAGGCGATGCGGCTGTCGAAGAACGGGCTTTCGCCCGACAGCCGCGAATAGATGGCATCGGCGCATTTGTGCGCGGCGCGGCGCCAGTCAGCCGGTTCGACGACGAAGCCCTGCCGCGTCAGTTCGCTACCCAGCGCGACGTCGTAGAGATAGCAGCCCACGGTGATCTTGCCGTCGCCATTGGAGCGGACGAAGCCCTGGATCAGCGCGGCGGCGCTGCGGCCCTGCCAATAGGGGAAGGTCGGCGCGGTGACCTCGTCCACGGTGATGCGTTTGACCGCGCTGCGGCCGATCGGCTTGAACAGGCCCGAACGGTCGAGATCGGAGGCGATCACATCGCTGATCCGGTTGCCCAGGTCCTCGGTGGTGCCCGCCAGCGTGGAATCGCTGCGCGGGGTGGGCAGCGCAGGGACCGCGATGATCAGGTCGGCATTGCCCGCATTGTCCACATCCACCGCCAGCTGCGCATGAGCGGGGGTGGCGGTCGCCAATAACCCGGCCAAGACAATTCCCAGACCCAATCCCCGCCTGTCCCGAGCGAAGTCGAGGGATGTATGCGCCACAGTTGCACGCGCGTCCCTCGACTTCGCTCGGGAATGCGGGGAAGGTTCGACAGATGATAAAAAGCGCATATCTTACAATCCCAGATAGAAAGTTGGTTCGATGGTCTGCCACTCGGAATAGAATTGCGGCGGGAATTTGAACGGGGCGGCGCGGCGCACCGCGGCGATGGCGCGTTCCTTGTGCAGCGCCTCCTGTGCGCGGTTGCTGGCGGTCACGCCGGTAGTGACCGCGCTGGGGCTGCCGACGATATTGCCCGATTCGTCCAGCCGCACGCTGACCCTGGTGCGCAGCTGGTCGGCATCCGCGCCGGTGGGCGGCACCCAGTGCGGCTTGACCTGGCGGAGCAATTCGCGCTGCAGCGATGCGACCACCGCGGGCCCTGCGACCGATGCGGGCGGCGTCTGCGACCGGCTGGTCGAGGCCTTGTCGGTCACCCCTTCCAGAAAATCGCTGCCGATGCGCGGCGCGCGCGGCGCCTTGGCCGCAGGCTTGGCAGCGGGGCGATCGGGGCGCCTGCGCTCGGAGGTATCGGCGGGCGCGGCGGGCTTGGGCTTTTCAGCCGCCTTGGGTTGCGGCTTGGCGGGTGGCGGCGGAGTGCTGCGCGCTGGCTTGTGCACCGGCGCAGGGCGCGGCTTTTCTGCGGCCTTGGGCTTGGGCGGCGAGGGACGCTCGATCGCCTTGGGCGCGGGCGGCTCGGGGCGCTTGACCGCAGGCGCAGGGGTCGGTTCGGGCTCGGGGGCAGGCTCGGCCTTCTCGATTTCGGGGGCAAGCTCGGGCGCGGTGGCGGTGGCCGCCTCGCGCGTCGGGTTGGGCGCGGTCGAGACCAGCCCCACCTCGTCGGTCAGCTGCACCGAAATCGGCTCGGTGGGCATCTTTAGTTCGCTGCGGCTGGCGATGCCCAGCGACAGCGCGCCGAACAGCGCGACATGGCCGATGACCGCAACCGATAATCCCAGGCGTTCGCTTTTCTCCATCCCTGCCTGTTTCCAGCCTTTCGTCGCAAAAATGCCTATGGGCGTTCGGATGAACCCGTGGTGACCAGGGATACGCGGTTGAGGCCCGCACGGTTCAACTCGCCCATTACCAGCATCACCTTGCCATAATCGAGCGATCGGTCGGCGCGCAGCATGACCTGCGGCGCATCGCCATTGTCGTCGCCGCGTTCGGCGCGGATCGCTTCCAGCGCGGCGGGCAGGTCCGCCATCGCAACCTGCGCATCATCGATGAACGGCTGGCCCTCGGCATCGAGCGAGACCTGTACCGGTTCCTTCTCCTGCTCAAGCGCGGCAGCGCGGCTGTCGGGCAGGTCGATCGGCACGCCTGCGACCAGCAAAGGCGCGGTGACCATGAAGATGATCAGCAGCACCAGCATCACGTCCACGAACGGGGTGACGTTGATTTCCGCGATCGGCGCGCGCGAACGGCGCCCCCGTCCGCCGCCCGATGGCCCCAGAGACATCGCCATCAGATCGGGTCCTTCTCGAGTTCGCGGCTGAGCTCGCCATGAAACGCATCGGCAAAGCGGAACAGCCGCCCTTCGAGCTTGTTCAGACGGTGCGAGAAGCGGTTATAGGCGATAACCGCGGGGATGGCTGCGAACAGCCCGATGGCGGTCGCGAACAGGGCTTCGGCAATGCCGGGAGCAACAACCGCGAGCGAGCTGTTCTGTTCGGCGGCAATCGCGGTGAAGCTGCGCATGATCCCCCAGACGGTGCCGAACAGCCCGACGAACGGCGCGACCGATCCGACCGTCGCAAGGAAATTCAGACGATCGGCCATGGTGTCGATCTCCTGCCCCACGGTGGAGTGCATCGCGGTGGCGAGCCGCTGGCGCGCGCCATCGAGATCGGTGATCCGGCTCTTGGTGGTCCGCCGCCATTCGCCCACCCCCGATGCCAGCACCCGCGCGCTGGGCAGCTTTTCGTGGCCCCGTGCCTTGTAGAACGCGTCGATATCGCCCGCTTTCCAGAAATCCTGCTCGAACCCGGTGTTGTCGCGGACGATCTTGCCGATCTTGAGGCCGAAGCTGATGATGATCGTCCAGGTCCAGATGCTGGCAAGTGCGAGGCCGATCATCACCGCCTTGACGACAAGATCCGCCTCCATGAACAGCTTGAGCGGCGACAGGGTGACGGCATCCGGGGTGAGGCCCATGGTATCGATCATAAGCGGGGTCTGTCTTTCTGGTCGGGATCGAGAATGGCGGAAAAAGCGTCCACCCAGGCGCGCGGCTGACGGATGGGGCGCCCTTCGGGATTGATGAATGCTGCGGTAACGTCTGCCTCCAGCAGTGTCTCGATAGAATCGGTGACAGATTGGCCCCGTCGGATGACTCGTTGATGAATGATGCACGCGGCGGCGCGCAAACGTGTGATCTGGCTCATCACGACAAGGTCGTCGTCCATCTTGGCAGGCCGCACGAAGCGCAGGTGCATGTCGGCCACCGCATAGACCCCGCCACCTGCATCATGCGTGCCGCGCTGGTCGACGCCCAGGCAGCGCAGCATGTCCGATCGCGCGCGCTCCATGTAGCGCAGATAGTTGGCGTGATAGACGATGCCCGAAAAATCGGTGTCCTCGAAATAGACCCGGCAGGCGAAATAATGCGTCTGGCCCTCGAACCGGCCACTGAAGGGAATGATATCGGGCGGGATCCTGACCATGGCCTTCGCTTAGAGTCTTTGCGACATCAAAGGCAAGGCTTGCGAGCCCGTGGCGACCGGAAATACCATTTGGGTGCTGCATTTTGCCCGCGACATTGCTATGGGGCGCGGCCCGGCCTAGATTGGCGGGCCTGATTTTTTCGATACCGTTTGGAGTGATGGACGTGGCGGCAAAATGGACACCGGATAGCTGGCGGACCCAAGAGGCGCGGCATATCCCGGACTATCGCGATGCCGCGGCCCTGGCCGATGCAGAAGCGACGCTGCGCAACTATCCGCCTCTGGTGTTTGCAGGCGAAGCGCGCAACCTCGAAAAGGAACTCGCGCGCGTCGCTGCCGGCGAAGCCTTCCTGCTGCAGGGCGGCGATTGCGCCGAGAGCTTTGCCGAGTTCCACCCCAACAACATCCGCGACACCTTCCGCGTCCTGCTGCAGATGGCGGTGGTGCTGACCTTCGCCTCGAAGCGCCCCGTGGTGAAATTGGGCCGGATGGCGGGCCAGTTCGCCAAGCCGCGCTCGGCACCGACCGAGCGGCAGGGCGATATCGAGATGCCGAGCTATTTCGGCGACAACATCAACGGCATCGAGTTTGATGCAGCGGTGCGCGAGCCCGATCCGCAGCGCATGGTCCGCGCCTATTCGCAGAGCGCAGCGACGCTCAACCTGCTGCGCGCCTTTGCCAGCGGCGGCTATGCCAGCCTGCAGCAGGTGCAGGGCTGGATGCACGATTTCATGGGCCGCAGCCCCTGGGCAGATCGCTATGCGCAGACCGCGGACCGGATCAGCGAGGCGCTCGATTTCATGCGCGCCTGCGGGATCAGCCCGGACACCGTGCCGCAGCTGCAGGCGACCAGCTTCTACACCAGCCACGAGGCGCTGCTGCTGCCGTTCGAAGAGGCGATGACGCGGCGCGATTCGCTGACCGGCGACTGGTACGATACCTCCGCGCACTTCCTGTGGATCGGCGATCGCACCCGCTTCGAAGGATCGGCGCATGTCGAGTTCCTGCGCGGCATCGGCAATCCCATCGGCATCAAGTGCGGCCCGAGCCTCAGCCCTGACGCACTGCTGAACATGCTCGACACGCTCAACCCTGCCCGAATTCCGGGCCGGATGACGCTGATCAGCCGTTTCGGGCACGACAAGGTCGAGGCGGGGCTTGCTCCGCTGGTGCGCGCGGTCAAGAAGGAGGGCCATCCGGTCATCTGGTCGTGCGACCCGATGCACGGCAATGTCGTCAAGTCCGAGAGCGGCTTCAAGACGCGTCCGTTCGAGCGGATCATGGCCGAGCTTCGCGGCTTCTTCGCGGTGCATCGCGCCGAGGGTACGCATGCCGGCGGCATCCATATCGAGATGACGGGGCAGAACGTCACCGAATGTACCGGCGGCGCGATCGCGATCACCGACGAGGCGCTGGGCGACCGCTACCATACGCATTGCGACCCGCGCCTCAACGCCGCGCAATCGCTCGAGGTCGCGTTCGAGGTGGCCGAGATGCTTAATGCGGAAGCCACCGCAGCCGCAAGGAAGGCAGCATGAGCGAGCGGCGGGTCATCGTGCAGCGCGAAGTCGTCCGCAACGGTGTCGGCTTCGGCAGCGCGCTCGCCATCGCGATCAGCTACACCGCGCACAAATCGGTGCTCTGGGCGATCATCCACGGGTTCTTCTCGTGGTTTTACGTCGTGTATTTCCTGCTCACGCGAGACTAGAATTCCTCAAACCCTCCCCTGCAAGGGGAGGTGGCATGGCGCAGCCATGCCGGAGGGGTATCCACTTCGGCGACAGGTTAACACCCCTCCACCATCCTGCGGATGGTCCCCCTCCCCTTGCAGGAGAGGAATTTGAAGCTAACACTGGGCACCAAAGCACAAAAAAGGGGCATCGCATGGCTTTCCGGACATTCATCGCCGCACTGGCCATCAGCGCCAGCCTGACTGCGCCCTCTTTCGCGCAGGATGTCGCTGCGGCCAAGACCGCGCTGGCGGGAGATTATGATCGGATCGTCAAGGAACTGATCACCATCACCGAAATCCCCGCGCCGCCGTTCGGCGAGCAGGCGCGGGCGGCGTATTTCGCCAAGGCGTTCAAGGATATGGGGCTGGCGGACGTCGCGATCGATTCGGAAGGCAACGTCACCGGGATCAGGCGCGGCACGGTGGCCCCGGGCGGCCCGCTGGTGGTGATCAGCGCGCATCTCGACACCGTCTTCCCCAAGGGGACAGATGTCACCGTGCGGCGCGAGGGCAACACGCTCAATGCGCCGGGCGTGGGTGATGACACGGTCGGGCTCACCGGAATGCTCGCCTGGATCCGCGCGATGAACGCCGCCAAGGTCCCGACCAGGCACGACATCCTGTTCGTCGCTACGGTCGGCGAGGAAGGCCCGGGCGACCTGCGCGGTGTGCGTTACCTGTTCACCGAGAGCGCCTACAAGGACCGGATCGCCGGGTTCATCTCGGTCGACGGGCCTGATCCGTCGCGGATCGTCAACCAGGCGGTCGGCTCAAAGCGCTACAACATCGCGTTTACCGGCCCCGGCGGGCACAGCTATGGCGCCTTCGGCATCGTCAACCCGATGGCGGCAATGGCCGATGCGGTCAAGCGGCTGTACGAGACCGATGTCCCCGCCAGCCCGCGCACCAGCTTTGCTGCCAGCGTCGTCTCGGGCGGCACCTCGGTCAACTCGATACCCGACCGGATCGAACTTCAGGTCGACATGCGCTCGCCCGATGCCAAGGCGCTCGATCGGCTGGAAAAGCGCTTCCTCGATATCGTCGACCAGGCGGTCGCGGCAGAGAATTTCGCTCGCTCGACCAATCTGGGCGAGGTCGGCGCGGAAAAGACCCGCATCGGTGACCGGCCCGCAGGCGGCACCGCCGATACGCATCCGCTGGTGGTCACCAGCCAGCGCGTGCTGGCCGAACATGGCTTCCAGACCCAGCTCCAGGCGTCGTCGACCGATTCCAACATCCCGATGAGCCTCGGCATCCCGGCGGTGACCATCGCCACCGGCGGCGGCGGCGGACGCGCGCATTCGGTGGATGAATATGTCAATGTCGAGCGCAACGCGTTCATCGGCGGTCTGTCCTCGGGGCTGGCGCTGGTGGTGGCAGTGGCCAATCTCGACTGGACCGCCAAATGATCCGCGCATCTGGCCTGGGTGCGGCGTTGCTGCTGCTGGCGGGCTGTGCATCGCCAGTGGTGACTCGGATCGATGCGGCGGTGCCAGCACCCTTGCCTGCGCGGTCGAGCTTTGCGGTGGTGACTCCGCCCGGCGAGACGGCGATCGCGCACCGGCAAGCGATCGACATGGTCAGCGCCGCGCTCACCCAGCGCGGCTGGACGATGGCAGGGCCCGCGCCGGAGGCGGGGGACCATCTGCTGTTCGTCACGCTCTCCGATCGCCCCGCCACGGCGGCGCTGCAGGCCGGGGACGATGCGGGCAAGGCGAGCGCCGTGATCGGCCCCGCGCCCGACCGCAAGACAGCCAGGGGTTGCGCCAGGCGCGATCATCGCCTCGCCGTCCGCCTCACCAACCGGGTGACCGGCGCGGATGTCTATTCGGGGTCGGCGGCGGAGTATCACTGCAAGGCCGCGCTCGACGAGAGCCTGCCCCACTTGGTGGCCGCCGCGCTCGATGGGCTGGATGGATCGCCTGGCCAGCGGATGGTCGAACGCGCCGGGGTGCGCTGAGGCGCGGATGACCGTCATTCCCGCGAACGCGGGAATCCCGCTTGTGCGCAAACGTGCCACAGAAGCGGGACCCCCGCGTGCGCGGGGGTGATGACGGCGACGCTACCTAAGAACAGTCGGGAACGACCTAACCCTCGAGCGGCAGCGTGATCGTGAACTCCGCGCCGCCCGCCTCTGCGTTCGATCCCGCTATGTTCCCGCCATGCCGCGCCACGACGGCGGCGACATAGTTCAGCCCCAGGCCGATCCCCTTGACCTCAGCGCCCTTGCCATCGCTGGCAAAGCGCTGGAACAGGTGCGGCAGGATGGCAGGGTCGATGCCCGGGCCATGATCGCGGATGCGGATGACCAGCGCGCCTTGTGCAGCTTCGATCTCGACCGTCACCGTGCCATTATCGGGGCTGTATTTCACCGCATTGTCGAACAGGTTTACCAGCGCGCGGAACAGGCTTTCGCGCTCGGCGGCGATGAAGGCGCAGTCGCTGGTGTCGATCACGGAAATCTTCACCCCGCGTTGCCGGGCAACCGGCCACAGGCTGTCGGCGGCTTCGCTGGCGAGGTCGGCGGCGATCACCGGTTCGGGCGCGAAGGCGCGTTCCTGCATGCGGGCCAGATCGACGAAATTGTCGGCGAGGGTGAGCGTCTGCCGGGCGTGGCGGGCAATGCGCGCACGATCGAGATCGCCCTGGTCCGACGCGAGCAGCGCCAGGATCGCCGCCTGCGGCCCGCGCATGTCGTGCGACAGCAGCTGCAGCATCTCCTCGCGTTCGCGCCGTGCAGTGGCAATCGAGGTAATGTCGGTGAGGTAATCGACATGGCCACGCGGACGGCTGCCGGCATCGAGAATCGCGGCGCGGCGCAGGACGAAGCTGCGACCGTCGCGGGTTGCGAACTCGATATGCGCTGCGCCCGGATCGGCCAGATAGCGCGCCAGCTCGGTGCGGCTCTCCTCGTCGGCGATCCTGGCGAGCAGCGTCGCGGTGCTCTGGCCCTGCACATCCGCGCCGAACGCTGCATCCGCCGCAGCGTTGGTCAGCACCACCTTGCCCGCGCTATCGCTGACCAGTGCGGGATCGGGCAGCCCCGCCAGCGTGTCGCCGACAAAGCGTCTGAGGTCGCGCAGCTGGCCGATCGCGCCGCTCAACCGGTTGGACTGGCCGGTGACCAGATCGGCATCCGCCAGCCGTGTGTCGCCGATCGGCAGCGCCTCTTCGCGTTCCAGCCGGGCAAGCTCGCCCGCCATATAGTCGCTGGTCGCCTGCAGCCTGCGCCAGCCCCATAACGGATAGACCAGAGCCAGCCCAAGCAGCGCGGGGCCCGGCGCGATCCACAGATTGGCGGTGAGCGCCGCGATGCTCGTGCCCAGCACCAGCACCGCCAGGCCGAGCACCAGAAGATTGACGCTGCGCGGCCGCACCCGCCAGAAGGCGAGCAGCAGCAGCCATGCCGGGATCAGCGCCATCGCCAGCGCGGCGAGCACATGCGGCTGGCGCACCCAATGGCCCAACGCGCGCGCGCTGGCGATGTTGGCGTTGATCTCGACCCCGGGCATGTTGCTGCCATTCGATGTCGGCACCGGATAGCGATCGCCCAAGCCCTGCGCGGTGACGCCGATCAGCACCCTGCGCCCCGCGATCAGCGCATCGGGGACCTCGCCGCGCAGCACGCTGGCGAACGACACGGTGGCAAAGCTCTCAGGCGCCGCAAAGCGCAGCCGCTCGGGCTCAAGGCAAGATGGCCAGTTGGTGGGCGCCGCGTTCATCGTCATCAGATGCGGCAAGGGGCGCGCCTGCTCGTCAGCAGAAAAGCAGAGCACCGCCGAGCGCACGGTGCCGTCGCCATCCATCTGCGTGTTGGCATGGCCGACATCGTCTGCGGCGCCGAGCAGCGCGGGCGCAGGATCGATGCGGTCGAACGCACGCCCATCGCGCCCCGGCTGGATGAACTGGACCGGCAGATAGAGGTGATCGATCCGCGCCATGGCCGCCGCCAGCACGGCGTCGTCCGCTTGCGGCTCGGACAGCAGCAGGTCGAGCGTGACCGAGGCCGGGCGCGCCTGGGCCAGCCGATCGAGCAGCTGCGCATGCAGGCGGCGCGGCCAGGGCCAGCGGCCCAGCGCTTCCAGGCTGGGCTCGTCGATCGCGATGATCAGGATGTCCGGGTCTGGCGGAGCCGGTGCCACCCGCATCGCCGCATCGTAGAGCAGGTCATCGGCTGGCCGGGTCCATCCGCCCAGGGTAGCGGCGATGATGATCGCCGAGGCAATCATCGCCACCACGGCCCATTCGATCTGGAACCGGCGCCGCAGTGCTGCGGTTCCGGAGCCCTTATTCATCGATGGAGAAGCTCTCGAACTCGGTCCAGTCGATATCGGTCTCTTCGGGCGTGAAGGTCGTGGTGCCGACGCGCCACATGTACCGGCCCGGCGGCAGATCGCTCAGGATGATCGACGATCCGGTCAGCCCGGCCTCGTCGACGACGAGATCGGGAGTGTCCTGGGTGCGCAGCTGGAAATGATAGCGGCGCAGGCCATCGCCGGTGCCGATCCAGCGGAAGACATAGCCGTCCTCGCCCCCGGCGGCAGCCTGGGTTGCGGTGGCCAGGCGGCGCTTGAACGTGAACGTGCCGGGCATCCCTTCGAGCCCCGACGCCGCAATCGCAGTGAACCGCGCGAAGTAATTGCCGTTGGGCAACGCCTCTGTCACGAATTCGGGCGAAGGACTGGACACGTCGCCGACGACATCGACAAAGCCGCTGTCGCGCGCGATCTGCAGGCGATAGGCCCGCGCGCCGGGGACCGCCTCGACCGAGAACGCCAGCATCGGCTCGCGCTGCTTGCCGCCGCCTGTCGCCAGCGCGGGCGGGGGCAGCAACTGTTCGACCAGGATGCCGCCGCTCTTGCCGATCACCGCGCCGAATTCTGCATCCAGCCGGGTGTCGGCAGCCTTCGCCGGGCCGCTGATCGCCAGCCCGCCCTCGATCAGCTCAGCGCGGGCCTGGCCCTGTTGCGCGTCATAAGAGTTGCGAAAATCGGTGCCGCGCACTGCGGACACCGCGATCGGGTTGCGCAGGCGGAAGCGGTCATCGCGGTTGCGAAAGGGCGAGACCCGGCTGCGCACTCCGCCGCTTTCCAGCGCCAGTTCGTAATCGATGCTGTCGGTAATCAGCAGCTTGCGCAGCCGCGCGATCTGCAAGGCGCTGTTGGAGGGCAGGGTGATCACCGAGCCATCGCTCAGCGCCAGCGACAGCGAGGAGGCGGGGCCGGTGACCACGCGTGCGCCTTCACCCAGGCTCTGCCCCATCGTCACCGCCTGCAATCCGCCGCCGCCTGCAGCCGAGCGCGCATCCCCGCGAAACGCGGCAACGCTGGCCGATGCGGGACGGAACTTGAGCAGCCGGACGGGAAGGATCAGCTTGCGCGCCACAGGCAGCCGGTGCGGATCGGCGATGCGGTTTATGCGCTGCACCTGCTTCCAGTCGGCCTCGCGAATCAGCCAGGCGCGGCCCAGCGTGATCAGCGTATCACCCTTGCGCACGGTATAGGTGATCGCATCATCGCCCCCCGGTTGCTGCGCCAGCGCGCGATCGGGGGCCAACGCAGCACCGCAGACCAGCGCAACGAGGAACAGCAGGCAGCATGTCAGCGATGCGCGCAGGGTCATTCTGAAGCTGAAAGGTCCTTGGCCGGGTCTATCGTTTCGAGGCGATAGCCATAACCGAAAACGGTGAAGATGCGAAACCCGTTCTCGGGCTTGAGCGCCAGCTTGGAGCGGACGCGCGAGATGTGCATGTCGAGCGTGCGGGTGGCGAGATCCGCGCTCGTCCGCCAGATCGTTTCCATGATATAGGCGCGCGACAGCGTGCGGTCGCGGTTGCGGAACAAGAGGTCCGCAAGTTCGAATTCCTTGGCGGTCAGCGTGATCTCGATACCCAGATGGCGGATCGTCTGCGCCATCCGGTCCAGCCGATAGGCGCCGAATTCCGCCACCTTGTCCATGCTCGCGCTCGCGCTGGTCCGCCGCAGCACCGCTGCGATACGCGCGGCGATGACGCTGTCTTCCTCGGGCTTGGTGATATAGTCGTCCGCGCCGGCGTTGAGCGCCTCGGTGATGTCGCGCTTGGCGGTGCGACCGGTCAGCATGATGACGGGGGGTGGGTTGTCCAGCGTCTGCCGCATCCACTGGATGATCTGCAGACCGTTCTTGCCCGGCATGTTCCAGTCGAGCATCACCAGATCAAACGTGTCCCGCAACAATGCAGCCGCCAGTCTCTCGCCATCGTTGAAGCGGGCGCAGATATGGCCCATGCCTGCGATGATGTGTTCCAGATAGACAAGGCTCTCGCCATCATCATCGGCTATTGCGATGCGCATAAGTTCCCCTGACTGTGCGCCCACTGAGCAGTTAACTGATCTTAAGCATGCCAAATGCCTGTTTTTACAGTGGTTGGCGAGTCCTTCGTATACGTTTTTACATAGCTTTACACCAATCCGGTGACGCCCTGCCCAAGTGCTTGTATTGCAACGAGGCAAAGGCCATGGATCCCGCCTTCAAAACATGAGGAAACCATGAAAATCAGCGCAGACCATCTGCAAGAGCTTTCCGCCACGCTTGGCTTTGCGATTCCGCACGGTGCCATCGATGTGTTCAGCCCGATCGACGGCGCGCGGGTGGCCGGTTTCGAACCTGCCGACCCTGTAACGGCGGGCGATATCGCGGAGCGCGCTGCTGCTGCGTTTGCCCAGTGGCGCACGGTCCCCGGCCCGCGCCGGGGCGAGCTGGTGCGCAGGCTCGGCGAGGAACTGCGCCGCCACAAGGCCGATCTTGGCATGCTGGTGACGCTCGATTGCGGCAAGCCCTTGTCCGAAGGGCTGGGCGAGGTGCAGGAGATGATCGACATCTGCGATTTTGCGGTCGGCCTCTCGCGGCAGCTGCACGGCCTCACGATCGCCAGCGAACGTCCCGGACACCGGATGAGCGAAACCTGGCACCCGCTGGGGCCGGTGGCGATCATCACCGCGTTCAACTTCCCGGTTGCGGTCTGGGCCTGGAACGCCGCGCTGGCGCTGGTCTGCGGCGACAGCGTGGTATGGAAGCCTTCGGAAAAGACCCCGCTCACCGCGATCGCGGTGCAGGCGCTGTTCGACCGCGTGGCAGCGGACTTCGGTCCGGACGCGCCCGAGGGGCTGGCGCAGCTCGTTCTCGGCGATGCGCACACGGGTGCAGCCTTGGTCGATCACCCCGCCATCGCATTGATCTCCGCCACCGGCAGCACCGCGATGGGGCGGATCGTGGGGCAGGCGGCGGCGAAGCGCTTTGCGCGCAGCCTGCTCGAGCTCGGCGGCAACAACGCGACGGTGGTTGCGCCGAGCGCCGACATGGACCTCGCGCTCACCGGCTGCGCGTTCGGCTTCATGGGAACGACGGGCCAGCGCTGCACCTCGCTCAGGCGGCTGTTCGTCGAGCGCGAGACATATGATGCGTTCGTATCTCGGATCGTCTCGGCAGCGGCGCGGCTGCCGATCGGCGATCCGCGCGATCCTGCGCATCTGGCAGGGCCGCTGATCGACGAGGTTTCGTTTGCAGCGATGCAGGCGGCGCTTGCCGATGCCCGCGCGCTTGGGGCAACGGTGCACGGCGGCGAGCGGATCGATGGACCGGGGCAGGGCGTGTACGTCCGCCCGGCGGTAGTCGAGATGCCAGAGCAGACCGGCCCGATGCTGCGCGAAACCTTCGCGCCGATCCTCTATTGCCTGCGCTACGACACGCTGGACGAGGCGATCGCGCTCAACAATGCCGCAGCGCAGGGCCTGTCCTCGTCGATCTTCACCAATGACCTGCGTGAGGCCGAAGCGTTCGTCGCGGCGGCAGGCAGCGATTGCGGGATCGCCAACGTCAACATCGGCACCTCGGGCGCGGAAATCGGCGGCGCGTTCGGCGGCGAAAAGGAGACAGGCGGCGGCCGCGAATCCGGATCGGACAGCTGGAAGGCCTACATGCGCCGCCAGACCAGCACGGTGAACTACTCGCGCGCGCTGCCACTGGCGCAGGGGGTGACGTTCGAGTTGTGAGGGGGGCTGCTCTGTGAGGGGGAGCGGCCTGCTTATATCGCGACATGGCCCTTGGATTCCGGTCCCCTGCGAAGGCAGGGGCCCATCACCTGACCGTTGTGCTGGGTGCAAGGGCAGGAGATGGATGCCTGCCTTCGCAGGCAAGCGGGGAGGGGAGCGGCGCGAAGGGGATAAGGCCGCATGTCAGTTATCCCGGCCTCAAAACCTGCCTAAAGACTCCCGCTCATCCTGAGCCGCGGGCGCAGCCCGCGAAGTCGAAGGACCCGCGCCCACGCCAGCCGTATAGCGGGGCCTTCGACAAGCTCAGGCTGAGCGGAGCGGGTGGCTTTTTAAGGCCTCGCAGAAAAAATCTGTCTTTCTACAATCGACCCCATTTCGGTCATGCTGCGGAGGCCCTTTAAGTCCTGTTGCCGAGCTATCACAGATGGGTCTAATCTCGATCAATGACAGCGCGCTATGACACGATCGGGATCAACTATGAACAGCTGCGATTGCCGGATCACCGAATTGCTGCGCAGATCAATCATGCTCTGGGCACGGCCTCGACCGTCCTGAACGTCGGAGCCGGAACTGGGTCATATGAGCCTACGGACCGACAAATCACCGCTGTCGAGCCGTCGATCGAAATGATCCGCAAGCGAAAACCGTCGTCCGCACCCGTCATTCAGGCAAGCGCCGAGCACCTGCCATTCGAAGACCAGTCCTTCGATGCCGCGATGGCAATTCTGACTATCCACCATTGGCCCGATAAGGCTGCGGGCTTGCGCGAAATAAAGAGAGTGACGCGCGGGCCGATCGTGCTGCTGACCTTCGACCCGTCGCACCGGCCGTGGCTGACCGACTACCTGCCCGAGCTCGTGGCTTTGGACGAAGGTCAAATGCCCAAGATGTCGCAGTATGCCGAATGGCTCGGCTCGGTGACGATTGAGCCGGTTCTGGTTCCGGATAATTGCACGGACGGCTTCCTGTACGCATATTGGTGCCGACCGGAGGCATACCTGGATGAGCGGATCAGGTCGGGAAGCTCCTCGTTCTGGTCGATCCAGGGGTTGGGGGCAGGGCTTGCAAGGCTGTCTAATGATCTGGAAACCGGACAATGGGTCCGGAAGTACGGACATCTTCGCGATCAGCTTGAATATGATGCGGGATATCGACTGGTGATCGGCAATCAGCTGCAAGACAGCTAGCCACCCAAGACTGGCCGCCAATTTAACGCGAATTACCCCGCCCCAGCACGCTCGCCGTGCCCCAGCGCCAGATAGCTGTCCGACTGCATTTCCATCAGCCGCGAGATCGTGCGGTCGAATTCGAAACGGCCATCGCCGCTCGAATACAGGTCCATTGGCTCGGCATCAGCAGAAGCGATCAGCTTGACCTTCATCTCGTAGAGCGCATCGATCAGCGTGACGAAGCGCGCGGCCTCGTTGCGGTTTTCGGGGCCGAGTTGGGGCACGCCGACCAGAAACACGGTGTGATAGCGCCGCGCGATGGCGAGATAATCGGGCGCGCCGCGCGCTTCTGTGCAGAGCTTCTTGAACGAGAATACCGCGACGCCCTTCAGCGACTTGGGCACATGGATGCTGCGCCCGCCGCTGATCGCGACCTCGCCGCTGGGCACGTGCGCGGCATCATCGGGCGAGTAATCGGTCATCCGGAAGAACGCTTCACGCAGCGCGGCGGTGGCGGCGGGGCCGTTGGGGACGTGCCAGGTGTTGGTGCCCGAAAGCCGCTCGAGCCGATAGTCGGTCGGGCCGTTCAGGGATTGCACGTCGAGCCGCTGCTTGATGAGCGCGATGAACGGCAGGAAATGCTCGCGGTTGAGGCCGTCCTTGTAAAGGTCATCGGGCGGGCGGTTGGAGGTGGCGACAACGGTGACGCCCGATTCGATGATCGCGGTGAACAGCCGCGACATGATCATGGCGTCCGCAGAGTTGTTGACCACCATCTCGTCGAACGCGATCAGCCGGTAATTGTCGCTGAACTGTTTTGCCACCGGCGGGATCGGGTCGCCCTGCATCTTGTCGCGCTCGACCCTGAGCCGCGCGTGGATGTCCTGCATGAACTCGTGGAAGTGGACCCGGATCTTGCGCTGGATGTCGACCGATTCGTAGAACAGGTCCATCAGCATCGATTTGCCGCGCCCGACGCCGCCGAACATGTAGAGCCCGCGCACCGGCTGGGGCTGGGGCTGCATGGCCATCAGGCGCCAGAGGAGCGAGCCGCGCGGCGGCACCGCCTGCAGCGCATCCTGCATTGCCTGCAATCGCACTGCGGCGGCGCGCTGGTCGGGATCGGGGCGCAATTCGCCTGCGCTGACCAGCGCGTCATAGCGGGCGAGCGTGCCGGTCATGACGGTGATCCGCTGCGTGCACCCATCTTGCGACCCGGCATCTTGCGGATCGTGCCGGTATAGGCGCAGATGCTGACGCCCTGCTGCTTGACCAGCCCGCGCAGGAACAGCATCCGCCCGGTTTCCTTGATGATCTCGACCTCGCAGTCCATCGGTACGCCCACCTTGCCGGCGCCCACGAAATGCGTGCTGAGGTCGAGCGTCACGCCCGGGCCTTCGCGCAGCGATCCGTTAAGCCGGGCGCAGACGAACATCGAGATATCCACCTGGGTCAGGATCGCGCCGCCATGGACGTTGTCGGCAAGGTTGCCCTGCAGGCGGCCAGGGACGGTGCGCACGACGACGGTGCCGTCCGCGCGCTGCATCACCGACATTGGCCCCAAGGTGCTGTTGTAGCGGCCCTTTTCTCGCAGCTCCCACCGCATCCAGCCCGGGTGATCCGGGTCTGGTCCGAGGGCAAATTCATCGGGCAATCCGCCGTCCAGAACCAAAGGCGAGTCTGCGTCCACCGGGAGAGGGACAATCAAACCGGTCAGACGTGCCGTTCGACCTGCATCTTCTTGATCTCGGCGATCGCGCGCGCGGGGTTGAGGCCCTTGGGGCAGACATTGGCGCAGTTCATGATCGTGTGGCAGCGATAGAGGCGGAAGGGATCTTCCAGCTCGTCGAGCCGCTCACCGGTCATCTCGTCGCGGCTGTCTGCCAGCCAGCGATAGGCCTGCAGCAGGATCGCAGGGCCAAGGAACTTGTCCGAGTTCCACCAGTAGCTGGGGCAGCTGGTCGAGCAGCACGCGCACAGGATGCACTCGTAAAGGCCGTCAAGCTTGGCGCGATCGGCGGGCGACTGCAGCCGCTCCTTGCCCGAAGGCACCGGCGTCACGGTCTGCAGCCACGGGCGGATCGAGGCATACTGAGCGTAGAAATGGCTGAAATCGGGGACCAGGTCCTTAATCACGTCCATGTGCGGCAGCGGAGTGATGCGCACCTCGCCCTTGCAATCCTCGATCGCGGTGGTGCAGGCCAGGCCATTGCGGCCGTTGATGTTCATCGAGCACGAGCCGCAGATCCCCTCGCGGCACGAGCGGCGGAAGGTCAGTGTCGAGTCCTGCTCGGACTTCATCTTGATCAGCGCGTCGAGCACCATCGGCCCGCAATCGTCCAGATCGATGTCGAAGGTGTCGTAGCGCGGGTTCTCGCCGCTGTCGGGATCATAGCGATAGACCTTGAATTTCTTGGTCCGGCCCCCGGTCTTCGCCTGAAACGCCTGGCCCTTGCCAGTGATCTTGCTGTTCGCCGGAAGCGTAAAGGTAGCCATGGAAATCCCTCGTCAATCTGTGCGTCCAGCGCCTAGATAGACACTTTAGCGCGCAGGCTCAACGGCAGAAGGGGAGAGGGGGCGAAAAAGGTGGGGCTTGCCAAGCCCGTGATGTTGCACGCTGGACGACTATACGGAAAAACCGTATAGTCGAATGATGGGGCCGGCGCTGAACTTCGACTGGGACGATGACAAGGCGTCATCGAATGTCGCCAAGCACGGCATCGGCTTCGAATATGCAGTGCGCGTCTTTCTCGATGCGGATCGCGTGGATTTCGACGTGTCACGCAGCGAGGATGGCGAAGAGCGCCGAAAGACCGTGGGCATGATAGAGCAGCGGCTGTTTACGGTGGTATATACCGAGCGGCCCAACTCGATCCGCATCATCTCCGCAAGGCGCTGCAATGGAAAGGAACAAAGACGATATGGCACGTTTCAAGCTTGATCCTGCGCACCCACCCGTTCTGGATGACGACACGGCAAAGCGGCTTGATGCGATGACCGATGCCGATCTGACCGCACAGGCGCTGAGCGACCCCGACAATCTGCCACTCACGGAAGAAGAGCTTGCACGGCTGGCATCCGCGCGCAGGGTGCGGTCGGTCCGCGCGCGGACAGGGCTCAGCCAGCAGCGCTTTGCCGACACCTACAGGATCAACATCGCCCGGCTGCGCGATCTCGAACAGGGACGAACGCGCGCCGACAGCGCGTTGCTTGCCTATCTTGCGGTGATCGAGGGAGAGCCCGAGGCGGTGTTGCGCGCCCTGGGGTGATTACCCCATCAGCCCGTGGCTGCGCAGGCTCTCTGCGACGATCGTCTCGATCAGCTGTTCCTGGGTCCATCCGGCGCGGACGGCGGAGCGGCCGAAGACCTTTTGCGACCACAGGTTGCAGTTGAGGTTGACCTCGAGGAAGTTGAGTTCGCCCTTGTCCTGGTCCAGCCGGAATTCGTAGCGGCCATAGTCGAACGGCACGAACTCCTGCGCGAGGTTGGCGGTGTGCCCGGCGATGGCGGCCTCGAACGGCGATCCGTCGAAATCGACCAGTTCGTACTTGCTCGCGCGTTCGACCAGATCGCGCTTTTCCCAATAGGTGCGCAGATGGGTGGGATCGGCCTGTTCGAAAAGCATCATCGGCAGGATCACGGGCTTGCCGTGGATCGTCACCACCGGCACCTCGACATCGCTGCCGGTGAGGAACGGCTCGACGATCGCGTCATGGCCTTCCTCGTGGATCGCGGCCACCGCGTCGCGCACGCCGGCCCAGTCGCCCGCATCGCGCACGCCCCAGCTCGCCGAGGAAGCGTTGGGCTTGATCACCATGCGCTCGGCCATCGGGCAGAGCTTTTCGTCGACCGGTCCGCCCTTGCGATAGATCGCCCAGTCCGCCGTCGGCAGCCCGCGCGCGCGCGCCACCAGCTTGGAGAGATGCTTGTCGTCCGAGAGGCCGCGCAGGATCGGGCTGCCGCCGAGATAGGGCAGGTTCCTGCGGTTGCACAGCAAGGGCACCAGCATCTCGGAATTCACGAATCCGCCGCGGTTGAGCAGCGAGAAGACGAAGTCGACCTCAGGCGGGTCAAACAGCATCGCGTACTGGTTGCCGACCTGCAGGTTGTCGAAAAGCCCTTCCAGGATGGTGCGCACCTCGTTGTGGTACACCGCGTGGTTGCCGTCCTCGGGGTGCAGCGAGCCATCGCCCAGCGCATGCTTGGCGAGGAACAGCACCTTCAGCGTTTCGCGCGTCTTGGCATCGATGGTGAGCGGGGCAGGGTATTGGGTCACTGAAAAGGCACACTTTCGTTGTTCATCCGGGGGCTAGCAGCCCGGGCCGGGGTTCCTTCAGGCAGGGCGAATGACCCAAGACAACTTGCCATTCCGGCCAACACCCCTATAAGGCGCGCCCATATCCGCTTCGGGGGCGCAGCGAAAGTACCGTTTGATGGAACACGAACCAAACAAGGCTGTAAGCCACCTTCTGACGCTGGGCGGAGACGAGCGTATCGTCCCGGCCCATGCCAATGGCACCAACAAATATCACTCCTCGCCGTTCCCGCGGCAGACGGTGACCTATGCGTCATCGACCGCGAACGACATTTCGGCGCCGGCGTTCGAGCACCTCACCGCATTCGTCGCGCACAACGGCATCACCCCGGACATGGCGGGCGCAGACTATGCGCGGCATCTCGATGCGGTGCGCGAGCGGCTCGCCAGGGCCTACAGCCTGCCATCGGGCACCGACATCGCCTTCTCTGCATCGGGCACTGACCTCGAATACATCGCGCTGCAGGCCTTTGCCGGGCGCGCGCGGGGCGGCATCCACAATGTGCTGCTGGGCGCGGACGAGGTCGGCAGCGGCTGCATCCTGAGCGCGCACGGCCAGTATTTCGCCGCGCAGACGGCCCTTGGCGTGCCGACGACCAAGGGCACGCCGGTGCCGGGTCTGGCGCCGGTGTCGCTCACCGAGATTTCGGTGCGCAACGGCTTTGGCGATGCCTTCGACAGCGGCGTTATCGTCGCTGGCATGCGCAGCGAGATCGAGCGCGCGCTGGCGAACGATCAGTTCCCGCTGCTGCACGTGGTGCACGGGTCGAAGACCGGTCTGATCCTGCCGCATCTCGACGACATCGACGCGCTGATCGCGCGCTATGGGAACCGCATCGGCTTTGTCGTCGATGCGTGCCAGGCGCGGATCACCAGCGCGGCGATCGCGGCGTATCTCACGCGCGGCGCGGTGGTGCTGCTCACCGGATCCAAGTTCATGGGCGGGGCGCCGTTCTCGGGCTTCGCGCTGGTGCCGCAGGCGATCGCTGCGCGCATCGCGCCGCTGGGCGAGGGGATGGCGACGATCTTTCGCCGTGCAGAACTGCCAGCGGGCTGGGCGGGTGCCGATCAGCTCCCCGATGGCGGCAATGCCGGGCTCACGGTGCGTCTCGAGGCGGCGCTGTTCGAGCTCGAGCGCTTTCAGGCGCTCGCGTTCAGCGATGTCGCCCGGATCATCGAACTGTTCCGCACCGCATCGCTGCAATTGGTGGAGCGCATCGGCGGGGCGCGGGTGCTGCCCTATCCGATTGGGGATCGCGAGCAGGCGGGCAGCCACCCGATCGAGATGCGCACGCTGACCACGATCGATCTCAGCGGCGAAAGCGGGGGGATCGATTTCGAAGGTGCCACCGCGATCCAGATGGCGATGATGGGGGCGTCGGTGCGGCTGGGTCAGCCGGTCAAATGCGCACGGTTCCAGGGTCTGGACATGGCAGGCAAGGTCCGCGGGACGCTGCGCGTGGGCATCTCCATGCCGCAGATCGTGGCGCTGGCCGCGCTGCCCGCCGATGCTGCCGAACGCGCGTTGGCGCAGGACATGGACGCGATCGCGCAGGCGTTCGACACGGCGCGCGCCGCTCTGGGCTGACGCCTTGCCCGGCCCGATGGGCTGAAATCACGAATTGAAATGCGATCATCGGCGGTCGTTCCCGGATATGTCCGGGAACGGCCGCCGATCGATCATTTGTACCTCAGGCTCAGTTGCCGAAGGTGCGCTGCCACCAGCCGCGACGCGTCGGCTCGTTGCTTTCCGCGGCGGGCTGGCCCGCCGCAGGAGCCGCCTGAGCTGTCGGCTGTGCGTCCGCATCATTCGGAGCCTTGGCCGCAGGCGCGGTGTCGGTCACCGCTTCGGACGGCGCTTCGGCCTTGGGCGCAGCCTTTTTGCGGGGTGCGCGCTTGGGCTTGGGCTTGGCTTCCACTTCCGGTACGGCTTCCGCGTCGGTCTCGGGCGCTGCAGCAGCTTCGGGTTCTGCGGCAACCTCGGTCGCGACGTCTGCTTCGGCTGCCGGCTTCTTGGCGCGAGACTTGCGCTTGGGCTTGGGCTTTTCAGCAGGCGCTTCAGCGGCGTCTTCGGTCTCGGGGGCAGCATCCGCGATCGCGACATCGGCATTGGCCGGTGACGCTTCGATCATGGGTGAAGCCTCGTCGGCCGATGCAACGCCGGCTTCGGCATCGCTCGATGCGTCGTCCGCTGCCTCACCGCCTGTATCACCTTCGCCACCCTTGCGGGCACGACCACCGCGACGACCGCGCCGCGCACGGCGGGGCTTGGCTTCGGCGCCATCGTCCATGCCAGTGGCCGCGTCGTCGGCGCCGGTGTCTTCGCGCTGGTCGTCGGTATCACCCGTCGCCTCGGCTCCGGCTTCGCTGGCGGATTCCGCCTCGTTGCCATTGTCGTACGAGGCTTCGGTCTGAACCGCCTGGCCGTTCTCGTCGAGAGCGGTGTCGCCATCGCGCTTGCCGCGTTTGCCGCGACGGCGGCGGCGACGCTTGGAGCGACCGCCTTCACCTTCTTCGGCGGTGCGCTGCGAGGGCGCGCGTTCGGTCCGCTCTTCGCCATCTGCGCGTTCGGGGCGGTCAGCACGTTCGGGACGGTCTGCCCGCTCGCCACGCTCGGAGCGATCACCGCGATCGCCACGGTTGCCGCGATCACCCCGGCCGCGCCGCGGCGCTGCTTCTTCCTCTTCCTCGATCTCGTCGATATCGTCTTCGATTTCCTCGTCGTCATCGTCGTCGATGATCGGCTGGAAGGTGACGGTCTTTTCCGGACGCGGGCCGCTGGCGGTGACTTCCATCTTCGCGCCTTCATTCTCCCCATTGGGAAGAATTTCGATGCGCACGCCGAAGCGTTCCTCGATCTCGGCGAGATCGCGGCGCTTGTTGTTGAGCACGTAGATCGATGCTTCCTGGCTGGTGCGCAGCGTGATCAGGCTGCCATGGCCGCGCGCGGCCTCTTCTTCCAGCAGACGCAGCGCCGACAGGCCCGCCGACGATGCGGTGCGCACCAGGCCGGTGCCGTCGCAATGCGGGCAGGTGCGGGTCGATGCCTCGAGCACGCCGGTGCGCAGGCGCTGGCGGCTCATTTCCATCAGGCCGAAGCCCGAGATGCGCCCGACCTGGATGCGCGCACGGTCGCTCTTCAGCGCATCGCGCATGGCCTTCTCGACCTTGCGGACGTTGTTGCCATATTCCATGTCGATGAAATCGATGACGACAAGGCCAGCCATGTCGCGCAGGCGCAACTGACGGGCGATTTCGCGCGCGGCCTCGAGGTTGGTGCTGAGCGCGGTCTGCTCGATGCCGTGTTCCTTGGTGGAACGGCCCGAGTTGATGTCGATCGAAACGAGCGCCTCGGTCGGGTTGATCACCAGATAGCCGCCCGATTTGAGCTGGACGACCGGTTCGTACATCGCAGACAATTGGTCCTCGGCGCCGTAACGCTGGAACATCGGTACCGGGTCGGCATAGCTCTTCACCCGGCGCGCATGGCTGGGCATCAGCAGCTTCATGAAGTCCTTGGCGGCGCGGTACCCCGCTTCGCCTTCGACCAGCACTTCCTCGATATCGCGGTTGTAGATGTCGCGGATCGCGCGCTTGATCAGATCGCTGTCCGAGTGGATGATCTCGGGCGCCGACGCCTTGAGCGTCTTTTCGCGAATCTCGTCCCACAGGCGTGCGAGATAGTCGAAGTCGCGCTTGATCTCGGGCTTGGTGCGCGAAAGGCCGGCGGTGCGCACGATGCAGCCCATGGTGGTGGGCAGCTTCATCTCGGCGATGATCGTCTTCAGGCGCTTGCGGTCCGACGCGTTGGAGATCTTGCGGCTGATGCCGCCGCCGTGCGCGCTGTTGGGCATGAGCACGCAATAGCGGCCCGCGAGCGAGAGATAGGTGGTGAGCGCGGCGCCCTTGTTGCCGCGTTCTTCCTTGACGACCTGCACCAGCATCACCTGGCGGCGCTGGATGACGTCCTGGATCTTGTAGCGGCGACGCAGCGCCATGCGGTTGGTGCGCGCCTCGTCGCTGGCCTTGGCCTTGCCGCCACGGCCATCGCGACGCTTGCGGCGACCCGAATTGCGGCCGTTGCCGTTGCCTTCGCCATCGCTCTCGCGCGCGTCCTCGGCGTTTTCGCCTTCGGAGTCGGACTCGCTGTCGCCTTCGCCTTCGCTCTCGCCATCGCTGTCACCCGACAGGGTTTCGGCGACGATGGGCTCGTCATCGGCTTCGATCAGGCCGTCGTCGGACAGGCCGTCATTGTAATCGGTGTCCTCGCCATGACCCGCGGCATCATCGGCCTCTTCCTCGGCAGCAAGCGCGTCGGCTTCTTCCTTGGCGTGACGGGCTTCTTCCGCGAGCAGGGCAATCTTGTCCTCGCGCGGGATCTGGTAGTAGTCGGGATGGATTTCCGAAAAGGCGAGGAAGCCGTGGCGGTTGCCGCCATAATCGACGAACGCTGCCTGCAGCGAAGGTTCGACCCGTGTTACCTTGGCAAGGTAGATATTGCCCTTGATCTGCTTGTGTTCGGCAGATTCGAAATCGAATTCCTCAATCCGGTTTCCCTTGAGCACCGCCACCCGGGTTTCTTCCTGGTGGCGCGCATCGATCAACATGCGCGTTGTCATTCAATATTCTCCGTGCGCGCGCACCGGGCGGAACCGGCCGGGTCGCTGCGCTTCTGTTTGTTAGGGCGCTGCCACCCCGGAGATCCGGGGCGTTGCGCAAACTGGTTGTTGCAAGAAGGATTGTGTCTGCTGCACGGGTTCGCAGGGCGTCAAGCGCACTGGCCGCAACACTTTTCCGCAGCCAACCGCCCGAAAGCGGGGTCGCGGAAAAGGCGGTATTCAAACCCATAAAGCGTCAACCTGATGATACGGCACCGGGGGCGAAATGCGTCCGCAATGCTGTCATTGAATGCGGGCATGGCGTGTTAAGCCAATGAGCCGCATAGCTTTGCTAGCATCGCTTTGTGAATACAGCAACAAAAAGCTCGTCAGGGCGGGGAACCGGCTAATATTGCAACGCACAATCGCACGCGCGCCATGTGATCGTGCAGCATCCCGCGCAATCATGCTGAAATTCCTGTTAACCAGATCGTTTCACAGGGTTTTTCCCGCTTAACCCTAATCCTGCCTTCATCAAGCACACAGGCAGGAATCCGGGGAACATGAAATTGCACTGGACCGGACAATCGCGCCGGGGGCATAAGAGGCGCATGCTGTGGCTCACCTCCATCTGCGCGTCGATGGCATGTGCCCTGCCCGCGCAAGCGGGCGAGGTGTCCGATGTAGAGGTGCGCGCCAACCAGGTCGTGCTCCATTTCAACGATGTCATCGAAAGCGCGAGCAGCTTCGTGCTCAGCGGGCCCGACCGCATCGCCATCGATGTGAAGGGCGCGACCGCAGGATCGCGCGCGCTCAACCAGACCGGGCTGTTCCGCACCGTGCGCATGGCACAGTATGACACCGACACCGCGCGGATCGTGCTGGATCTTGATCGGCCCGCGATGATCAGTTCGGGCACCTTCTCCGAAGACGGCCGCAGCCTCACGCTCTCGGTGTCCGAGGTCGGCTCGTCGCAGCTGCGCGGCGTGCTTTCCGCCTCGCGCCAGTCGTTCGTGCCGCCCGCGCAGTTTCGCGCAGAGCCGCCGCCGCGCCGCTACAGCGTGCGCATCCCGTTGCCCAAGCCCGCCAAAGCGCCGCCGCTGCCCAGGATCGAAGGGCCCAACGACAAGTCCCGCCCGCTGGTGGTGATCGATGCGGGGCACGGCGGGCATGACCCCGGCGCGATCAGCCCGCACGACGGCACGCACGAAAGCAAGGTCACGCTGCAGATCGCCAAGGCCATCCGCGACGAACTGCTCAAGAGCGGACGGGTTCGGGTGGCGCTGACCCGCGACAGCGACAGCTTCCTGGTGCTGCAGGAACGCTATGGCATCGCGCGGCGCCTGGGCGCGGACCTGTTCATCTCGGTGCATGCAGATGCCGCGGCCTCGCAGACCGCACGCGGCGCGACGATCTACACATTGTCCGAGGTTGCCTCCGATCGCGAGGCCGCCCGGCTGGCGGCGCGCGAGAACAAGGCGGACATCCTCAACGGGGTGAACCTGGCCGATGCACCCTCCGATGTCTCGTCGATCCTGATCGATCTGACCCAACGCGAGACGATGAACCTGTCGGCGGACTTTGCCCGGCTGTTGCGGCGCGAGGGTGACGACAAGATGAACTTCCGCACCGATTCCCACCGCTTCGCCTCGCTGATGGTGCTCAAGGCCCCCGATGTCCCTTCGGTGCTGCTCGAGACGGGCTATGTCAGCAATGCCGACGATGTCGCCTTGCTCAATTCGTCGGGTTATCGCCGCCGGATCGCGGAGTCGGTCAGCCAGGCGATCACGGTGTTCTTCGCCCGCAAGCTGGCGTCGCGCTGAACGTAAAATCCTCCCCCAGCTTGCTGGGGGAGGGGGGCCGCCCGCGAAGCGGGTGGTGGAGGGGCAGCAGGTGTGTGCCGCCTCCAATCAACGCACTATCCCGCTTCCCCTCCACCACCGACCTACGGTCGGCGGTCCCCCTCCCCGAGACAAGCTCGCGGAGGATTTAGTTTACCAATCCGCTCTGGCATTATTCAGGAATGATGTGCTAACCGCGCTGCCATGAGCGAGGGTGAGAACGGCGATATCGCCTATAGCGTGCGGCGCGGCGGAGACGGGGCCTTGGCCTCGATGCGCGATGCGTGGACCAGGCGCTGGGTGCGCTGGGCGGCCTATCTGCTGGCTGCGGCGCTGGTCGGCATCTTCCTGATCTGGGTGATCTTTGCGCGCGATCTGCCGTCTGCCGATACGCTGATCGATTACGAACCCGACCTGCCCACCATGGTGCGCGGGGTCGATGGCGAGATCATCAACAGCTATGCGCGCGAGCGCCGGGTGCAGCTGCAGTACAAGGATTATCCGCTGCCCCTGATCCGCGCCTTCCTGTCGGCAGAGGACAAGAACTTCTTCTCGCACAACGGCCTCGATTATCCTGGCCTCGCCTCTGCGGTGTTCGATTATGTGACCAAGATCGGGTCGGGCCAGCGCGCGCGCGGCGGATCGACGATCACCCAGCAGGTCGCCAAGAACCTGCTGCTGGGCGACGAATATTCGATCACCCGCAAGATCAAGGAAGCGATCCTGGCCTATCGCATCGAGGATGTGCTGACCAAGCAGGAGATCCTCGAGCTTTACCTCAACGAGATCTATCTCGGCCGCAACGCCTATGGCGTGCAGGCGGCGGCGCGCGCCTATTTCGGCAAGGACGTCGGCGAGCTCAAGCTGCACGAAGCCGCGTATCTGGCGATCCTGCCCAAGGCGCCGTCGAACTATCGGCCCGAAGTGCACATGGAGCGCGCGCTGGAGCGGCGGAACTGGGCGCTGGGCGCGATGCAGTCCAATGGCTGGATCACGCAAGCGCAGATGGCTGCGGCGCAAGCCGAACCGCTGGGCACCATTGCGCGCACGGGTGACGGCTATGAGAAGATCGGCGGCTATTTCGTCGAGGAAGTCCGCCGCCAGCTGGTCGAGAAGTTCGGCGAGAAGGCCGAGGACGGCAAGAACAGCGTCTATGCCGGCGGGCTGTGGGTGCGCACCTCGCTCAACCCTGCGATGCAGAAGGCCACCACCGAGGCGCTGCGCGATGCGCTATTGCGGTATGACCGCGGCAGCGGCTGGAGCGGCCCGCTCAACACCATCGAGATGAGCGATCAATGGGCCTCCACGCTCGCCTCGACCTATATCGACATCGATTATGAAAACTGGCGCGTTGCGGTGGTGATCGACAAGTCCGCCAGCGCCGCCGAAATCGGCTTTGCCAATGGCGACAAGGGCGTGCTGCCGCGCTCGACCGCGACCATGCCGCGCAAACGCGTGGGCGGCACCGCGTTCGATTCGATGAAGCCGGGCGATATCATCGCCGTGGCGCCGATGGCGGGCGACACCTACGCACTGCGCAATGTGCCCGAGATCTCGGGCGGAATGGTCGTGCAGAACCCCCGCTCGGGCCGGGTCTATGCGATGCAGGGGGGCTTCGATTCGCAGATCAGCCCATTCAACCGCGCGACCCAGGCCGATCGCCAGCCGGGCTCGACGATCAAGCCGTTCGTCTATGCGACCGCGCTCGACAACGGCATGACGCCCGCGACCCAGATCGTCGACGGCACCTTCTGTGTCTATCAGTCGGCGAGCCTGGGCAACAAATGCTTCCGCAACTTCGGCGGATCGGCGGGCGCTGGGGCGCAGACGATGCGCTGGGGCCTCGAACAGTCGCGCAACCTGATGACGGTGCGCGCCGCCAATGATGCGGGCATGACCAATGTGGTGAAAACCATCAAGGCGGTCGGCATCGGCGACTACAAGCCCTATCTCTCGATCGCGCTGGGCGCGGGCGACACCACGGTGATGAAGATCACCAACGCCTATTCGATGCTGGTCAACCATGGCCGCGAGCTCAAGCCGACGATGATCGACTATGTCCAGGACCGCCGCGGCAAGGTCATCTTCCGCTCCGATCCGCGCACCTGCGAGGGCTGCAACATGGCCAAATGGGATGGCAAGCCGATGCCGCGCTATACCCCGCGCGGACGCCAGATCATCGATCCGATCACCTCCTATCAGGTGGTGCACATGCTCGAGGGCGTGATTACGCGCGGTACCGCGACCAACATTGCCGACCTCAAGCGCCCGATGTTCGGCAAGACCGGAACCTCGAGCGGACCCACCAATGTGTGGTTCGTCGGCGGCACCCCTGATATGGTGGCGGGGATCTATCTGGGCTTCGACAAGCCGCGTAGCATGGGCGGCTATGCCCAGGGCGGCAGGCTGGCCGCGCCGGTGTTCAAGCAGTTCGCCAAACAGGTGCTGCCCGACATGCCGGTGACCGAATTCCGCGCGCCTGCGGGCACCCGCATGGTCCGTATCGATCGCCGGTCGGGCCGCAGGGTCTATGGCGCATGGCCGGGCGACGAGGCCAAGGCGGCGGTGATCTGGGAAGCGTTCAAGCCCGAGACCGAGCCACGCCGCACCATCCGGCAGGAGGAAATGGCAGCGGTCAAGGCGGTGCAGAAGCGCGTCGGTCCGGCAGCACGCCCGCGCAGCGACAGCGAGTTCCTGCAGCAGCAGGGCGGAATTTACTGATTTAGCCGCCACTCTACCAAAAGCATTGAAAATCCGCCGGGTGCCGCGTACGCCAATGCGGACATGCTCAGCCAGAAAGTCCGATACACCATCCGTGCGCTTCAGCACCTTGCCGACCATTACGGCGAAGGGCTGGTGCATCTGGAGGATATCGCGCAGGCGCAGAACATCCCGCCCAAGTTCCTGACCGTGATCCTGTCGGAAATGGCGCGCGCCGGGCTGGTGCATTCGCAGCGCGGCAAGGATGGCGGCTACACCCTGGGGCTCGCGCCGGTCGACATCCGTTATGGCGACATCGTGCGGATCACCAGCGGATCGCTCGCTCTTGTACCCTGTGCCAGCCGCTATGCCTATGAAAAGTGCAAGAATTGCCTGGCAGAGGATGAATGCCGCCTGCGCGCGCTGATGCTCAAGGTGCGCGATGAAACCGCGGTAATCCTCGACCAGATCACGCTGGCAGATCCCATCCCGCCGGTGGCGGCATTCGATCCGGCCATCGCCGACTGACCGTCAGGCGGCGAACACGACGCGCCAGGCCGCGCCTGCGCCCGCCCCGGTGACCGGCTTGAGTTCTCCGCCAAGCTGCGCCGCGAGCGACTGCACGATGCGCGTGCCCAGCCCCTTGCTGTCGGCCAGATCGACACCCTTGGGCAGGCCCCTGCCATTGTCGCTGACCGTCAGCGCGAGCCGTGCAGGGTCTAGCTGCTCCAGCTTCAGCGTGATCGTGCCGCCATTGTCGGCAAAGGCGTGCTTGAGGCTGTTGGTCACCAGTTCGGTCACCAGCAGCGACAGCGTGGTCAGCCGCGCGATATCCAGCCGGATCGTGGGCATGTCGACCATGCACACGATGTTCTTGGCACCGGTCGCCTGCAGCAGGTCAGAGCAGATTTCCTGAAAATACTGCGCCACCGGCAGGTCGACCGATGCAGGATCATAAAGCCGCCGGTGGATACGCGACATCGTCTCGATCCGGCTCTGTGCTTCGTCGAGCGCGCTGCTGGCGGTGGACGGATCGGCGATGACCTTGCGCTTTTGCAGATGCAGCAGTGCCGCGACGAAGGTCATGTTGTTGGCGACGCGGTGTTGCAGTTCCTGGAACATCGTGCGTTGCTGATCATACAGCGCTTCTGTCACTTGCTTTTCCCCGCGCAGATCGTCTGCCGCGCTGTGCATCAGATGGATCAGCGTGATGTCGACCGCAACGATGAAGATGTAGAAGCCCAGCGCGATCGCGCTCGCGCCATCAAGGCCGAAGCTGTTGAGCGGTGGAATGAAGAAATACCATGCCGCAAGCCCCGAGAGCGTCGCGCAAAGAAGCCCCGGTCGCAGACCCGCCAGAAAGGCGGTGACGATGACCGCGGGAAAGAAGGTGAGAAAAGGAAAGCCCGGCGGCAGGGTATCGCCAAGATAGATGCGCAACAGCAGGGCGGCGGCGAAACTGACGATCGCCAGACCGTAACCCATGCCACGATCGCGCCTGAAGATGGCCCCCGCGCTGACAAATCTGTTCATGCCTGTAAGGATCCGCGAGCACCGGGGCTGGGTCGTCCGCCGGGATGATTGATCCGCTTTCTAGGGGGTGGGCAAAGTCGGGGCAAGCGCCGTTTTGGTTCGTGCGCCGAACCGATGCCACCGGATTGCACTGTTGGGCCAGCCCGATCGGGTCGTCGCCAGTTAACCCGGCTTTTACCTTGGGCAAGGCATAGTCAAAACACTGAAATCTAAAGTGCCCGGGGGATGGTTCATTCTTGATCGTCTGACAATGTTCATCCGCGCCGCATGGCAGCGGGCAAGGGCTGCGACCGATGGTGGCAACCTTGCGCCGCATATCCGTGATGAACTTGCCCTGCTGCAATATACCCGGCTCGGATCGATCGTCCCGATCCTGTATTTTTCGATCGCGCTGGTCGCGGTCGTGGCCGGTGCCGCCTCTGGCGGCGGGTTCGACATCATGTACCATCTGCTGCTGCCGGGCGGGTTCATCGTGCTGGGCTGCTATCGCTGCCTGGTGTGGTACCGCCGCCGCGGCGTGCCGGTCGCCATCGACAAGGTTCGCCGCTACCTCAGATCCACCACCTGGATCGCGCTGGGCATGGGCCTGGTGGGCGGGCTGTGGACGGTCGATGCCTATTTCGACACGCCGGAGACGCGGCGGGTGCTGGCGCCGGTTTTCATCTTCATGATCACCTTTGCCGGCGCGGTGTGCCTGACCAGCATGCCCAGGGTCGCGATGGGGGTGGTGATCGTGGCGCTGACGCCGATGCTGACGATCATGGTGCAGTCGCCCGATATCGGCGTGCAGGCGATGGGGGTCTGCTTCGTCATCGTCTCGGCGCTGACGCTGATGCTGATCGTCAACAGCTTCAACGAGATCGTCAGCGGCCTGCTGCTGCGCCACGAGCTCAAGATGCTGTCGGAAACCGATCCGCTGACCGGGCTTGCCAATCGCCGGGCTTTCCGCGCGCAGTTCGCCTCCGCGGCCACAGCGCCCGAAGGCGCCAAGCGCGTTACGCTGGTGATGATCGATCTGGATGGCTTCAAGCAGGCCAATGACGCGTTCGGCCACGCCGCCGGCGATGCGATCCTGGTCCAGGCGGGCGAGCGCTTGCGCGACCTTTGTCAGGACGCCAGCTGCGTCGCCCGGCTGGGCGGCGACGAATTTGCGCTGCTGATCGAAACGGCGAGCGACAGCGACGCGCTCAAGCGCGCGGTGCAGACCGTGCTGTCGCTGCCCTATCACTATCGCAATCAGCAGATCGTCATCACCGCCAGCGTCGGAACCGCGCATGGCCCCAAGGACAGCGCAGGTCTGGAGGCGCTGATGCGCGATGCGGACAGCGAGCTTTATCGCGCCAAGCAATGGGCGTCGATCCGGCGTCAGGTCGGCGCAGGTACGGGGGCCAATGCAGTTGCCAAGTCCGGCGGGGGATCAGCCCGCGCAATCAGGTCCGCACCGGCAGCCCGGCGCGGGATCTGACGCGCCTCAGCCCGCTGCCGCCGGGCGCCAGGATCAGCGCTTCGATGCTGCGGCAAACCGGCGCGAAACTTCGCCCCAGTTGACCACCTGCCACCAGCCGTCGAGATAGTCTGCTCTGCGGTTCTGGTACTTCAGATAATAGGCATGCTCCCACATGTCGTTGCCCAGGATCGGCAGGCCCTTGTCCTCGGCGATATCCATCAGCGGATTGTCCTGATTGGGGGTGGAGGTGATCGCCAGCTTGCCGTCCGGCTTGACGATCAGCCACACCCAGCCCGATCCGAACCGCGCAGTGCCCGCCGCCTTGAACGCCGCCTTGAACTGGTCCATCGATCCGAACTGCGCGGTGATCGCCTTGGCGAGCGCGGGCGAGGCGGTTCCGGCCTGCGCAGGCGGCGCCATGGTCTTCCAGAAGAAGCCGTGGTTCCAGTGCCCGCCGGCATTGTTGCGCACGGCGGCGGGCAATGTCCCGGCCTTGGCGACCAGCTGCTCGAGCGTCATGCCTTTCAGCGCGGCATCTGCCGCCACCGCCTTGTTGAGATTGTCGACATAGGCCTGGTGATGCTTGCCATGATGGATGGTCATGGTCTGCGCATCGATCGCCGGTTCCAGCGCATCCGGGGCGTAGGGCAAAGCGGGCAGCGTGAAGGCTGCGGGCGCAGGCGCAGGAGCGGCGGCAGGGGCCGCTGCAGGAGCCGTCTGGGCGACCAGCGGTGCCGCCATGCCCAGGGCAAGAGCGGACAGAAGGGGGTGGATCATGCGCATCGGGCGAACTCCTTGGGGTAGCGATCTTGCAGTCAGGCGCGGACGATATCCCGCCCGGCCAGCGGAGCAAGGGCTTTCATCGGCCCTGCAGGATCAGTTGTCCGGCTCGGCCCGCCCCAGTAGGCCGACAAGCGCGGTCGCATGGTGCGCCGCGGTCTCGTTCAGCGCCTGCTCTAGCGCGCGATAGGCCGCAAGCACCTGCAGTCCGCGCAGCGTCAGCCGCGATCCGCCGCCCGTCCTGCCGCCCTTTTCGGTGACCACGACGGGCTCTCCCCAGCACCGGTTGAGCGTGTCGATCATGTCACGGGTGCGCCGATAGCTGATCCCCATGCTGCGTCCGGCAGCGGCGATCGATCCTTCGCGCTCCACCGCGTCGAGCAGGGCCGCCTTGCCCGGTCCGATCGCGATTGCGCCATCGAGATAGAGCTGCGCCTTGATCTTGAGCGGGGAGGGGGACGGGCTGGTCATCGTCCTTCGCATTAGCATCGCTGCGCGCGCAATTCCAATGCTGCTGCCGCACTCACGGCTTGCCAGCCAGCGATGTATGCCGCAAAGCATATCGCCTTATGCGAGGTGCGACGATGCGGGTCCTGATCGGCCGGATGTGGATGATAGTGCTGGCCGGTGTGGCGTTGTCCTGTTTCGCGATGACGGGGTGCGACAGACCCGCGCCGCCGCCGCGCATTGCCGCCGCCGCCGATCTGCGGCTGGCGCTGACCGAGATCGCGGCGGCCTTTGAGCGCGACACCGGGCGCAAGGTCGATCTGGTGTTCGGATCGTCGGGCAACTTCTACCGCCAGCTTCAGCAGGGTGCTCCCTACGCCATGTTTCTCTCGGCAGACGAGGAGTATGTGCTCGATCTCGCCAAGGCGGGCAGGACCATCGATCAGGGACGGCTCTATGCAGTCGGGCGGCTCGCGCTGATCGCCCCCAAGGGCTCGCCGCTGAAGGTGGACCAAGGCCTGGAAGGACTGCGCATGGCGCTGGTCCGGGGCGATATCCGCCGCTTCGCCATCGCCAATCCGGACCACGCGCCCTATGGCCGGCGTGCGCGCGAGGCGCTGGAGCAGGCAGGGCTGTGGCGACCGCTCGAACCGCATCTGGTCCTGGGTGAAAATGTCTCGCAGGCGCTGCAGTTCGCGATCGATGGCGGGGCGCAGGGGGGGATCATCGCCTGGTCGCTGGTGCAGGATCCGGCGCTCGGCGCGCGCGCGGACTTTGCCCTGATACCGGCGGAGCTGCACGCGCCGTTGCGCCAGCGCATGGTGCTGATGCGCTCGGCGGACGAGACCGCGCGGCGCTTCTACGCCTATATCGACCAGCCGCCTGCGCGCGCGATCCTCGATCGTCACGGATTTGCGCTGCCGAGCGCAGCCAACTGACCGCGCATGGACTGGCAGGCGCTCAACCTTTCGCTGGCCCTGGGGGGCATGACGGTGCTGATCCTGATGCCGATCGCGCTGCTGCTGGGGCGCTGGCTGGCGTTCGCCCGGTTCCGGGGCAGGGCGGTGATCGAGGCGCTGGTGACGCTGCCGCTGGTGCTGCCGCCCACGGTGATCGGCTTTTACCTGCTCTCCGGCATGGGGCCGTCTTCGCCCATCGGTCGCGCCTGGCAGGCGCTGTTCGGAGACGGGCTGGTGTTCACGTTCGAGGCTGTGCTGATCGCCTCGGTGATCGTCAACCTGCCCTTTGCGGTGCAACCGGCGCAGCGCGCGTTCGAGGCCATCGGCCAGGATCTGCGCGATGCGGCGGCGACCTGCGGCCATTCCAGCTGGCGCTGCCTGTGGCGGATCGAGCTGCCGCTGGCCTGGCCGGGGCTGCTCACCGGCGCGGTGCTGAGCTTTGCGCACACGCTGGGCGAGTTCGGCGTGGTGTTGATGGTCGGCGGGTCGATCCCTGGCGAAACGCGCACGCTTGCGCTCTCGATCTATGACCGGGTGCAGGGGTTCGACATGGAGGGCGCCAACAGCATGGCGCTGGTGCTGATGGCGATCTCGCTGGCCACGGTGAGCATGACGTTTGTGCTGTCGCAGCGGGGGCGCCGACATGGCTGAATCGCTCGCCATCGCCCTGCGCCAGAACGCCCCCATTCCGCTCGATTTCCGGCTTGAGGTCGCGCGCGGCGAAACGGTCGCGCTGGTCGGGCCGTCAGGGGCGGGCAAGACCACCGTGCTGCGCTGTATCGCCGGGCTGCATCGCGCCACCGAGGCAAGGGTAGTGTGCAACGGCCAGATATGGGCCGATACCGCCGCCGGGATCGACCTTGCCGCGCGCGATCGCCGCGTCGGGTTCGTCTTCCAGTCCTATGCGCTGTTCCCGCACATGACCGCCCGGCAGAACGTGATCGAGGCGATGCTCGACATCGGCGCCGATATGCGCGAAGCCGAGGCGCAGCGGCTGCTTGCCCAGATGCAGCTCGAAGGGCTTGAGGATCGGCGCCCCGCGCAGCTTTCGGGGGGGCAGCAGCAGCGCGTGGCGCTGGCGCGCTCGCTCGCTCGCAAGCCCGACATCCTGCTGCTCGACGAGCCGTTCTCCGCCGTGGATCACCCCACAAGGCGCCAGCTGCACCGCTCGATCGAGGCGGTGCGCGCGCTGTCCGATCTTCCGATCGTCATGGTGACGCACGATATCGAGGATGCCGCGCGCATCGCCGACCGGCTGTGCCTGGTGATCGAAGGGCGCATGGTCGAGGCGCTCGATCGTGCAGCGTTCAGATCGGATCCGGACACCCAGCTCGCGCGTTGGATGGCGCAATAAGGGCCAAGGGCTGACTTGCCGCGCGTTGCCGGTGTCATTTTCTGACCAGTTTTCCTTGTTTGTCGCGGCTGCCTGCGGCTAGGACAAAGCGAACACCGATATCGCCCACCCTCAGGCTTTATCCCTCCTCAAGGAGCATTTCGGCCCAGCAATGGCAGTCCCGTTGACGCTTTACACGCTTGTTATCCTGCCATTTCTCGCCGCCCTGCTGATCGCGATCGGCAGCGGGGCGGGGCGAGCGGTGCACAGCGGGCTGGCGGCAGCGGGCAGCGCGCTGGGGCTGGCGCTGGTACTGGGGCTTGCCGGACGGGTGATCGGCGGCGATGTTCCCGCGGTGTCGACGCCCTGGGTCCCGGCGATCGGGCTGGATGTCTCGCTGATGCTCGATCCGCTGGGGCTGATGTTCGCCGGGCTGATCCTGGGGATCGGGCTGCTGGTGGCGATCTTCGGTCATTTCTATCTCGCCAGCGGCGAGGCGACGGGGCGCTTCTTTGCCAGCCTGATGCTGTTCCAGGGCGCGATGCTGGGCATCGTGCTGTCGGGCAACGTGCTGCTGCTATTGGTATTCTGGGAGCTGACCAGCCTATCGTCCTTCCTGCTGATCGGCTTCTGGCGCGACAAAGCAGAGGCGCGTCAGGGCGCGCGCATGGCGCTGGCGGTCACCGGCGGCGGCGGGCTGGTGCTGATTGCGGGCATGGTGCTGCTTGGCACCATCGCCGGATCGTTCGACCTGATGACGATCCTGCAGCGCGGCGACATCATCCAGGCCTCGCCGCTCTATCCGGTGATGCTGGTGCTGATCCTGATCGGCTGCTTCACCAAGTCGGCGCAGTTCCCGTTCCATTTCTGGCTGCCGCACGCGATGGCAGCGCCCACCCCGGTCAGCGCCTATCTGCATTCGGCAACGATGGTGAAGGCAGGCGTGTTCCTGCTCGCGCGGCTGTGGCCGGTGCTGGCGGGTACAGAACTCTATACCGTCATCGTCACCAGCGTCGGGCTCATCACCATGCTGCTGGGCGCGTGGGTTGCGCTGTTCAAGCACGATCTCAAGGGCATCCTGGCCTATTCGACGATCAGCCAGCTCGGCCTGCTGGTGATGCTGCTGGGTTTTTCGCTCGAAATGGCGGCGGTCGCCGCGGTGCTCCACATTCTCAACCACGCTGCGTTCAAGGCGGCGCTGTTCATGTCGGCGGGGATCGTCGACCACGAAACCGGAACGCGCGACATCCGGCGGCTGGGCGGGCTTGCCAAGGTGATGCCGATCACCGCGATCGTGGCGACTTTGGCCGCCGCTGCGATGGCGGGGCTGCCGCCGCTGGGCGGATTCATCTCCAAGGAGATGATGCTCGACGAGACGCTGCACATCGCCCTGTTCGGGCTGCCCTGGCTGGTTCCGATGGTGGCGACGATCGCCGCGACGCTGTCGGTCGCCTATTCGCTGCGGCTGGCGGTGCATCTGTTCTTCGGCACGCCGCGCGATGCTGAACCGCATGCCCGCGCGCATGATCCGGGCGCCGGAATGTGGGCCTCGCCCGCCTTCCTCGTGGTTCTGGCAGTGCTGCTGGGGCTGGTGCCGATGGCGCTGGCCGGGCCGCTGGTCGCATCGGTCGCTGGCGCGGTGATCGGCGATGCGGCCCCGCCGCTGGGGCTGGCATTGTGGCACGGTGTCAACCTGGCGCTGGCGATGAGCATAGCCGCCGTTGCCATCGGTGCGCTGCTGCTGTGGCGGCATGCCGGGTTGCTGCGCGCGTATGAATCGCTACGCCATCTCGATGCCAAGGCGATGTTCGACCGGGCGATGGCCTTTGCTGATGCGCAAGTGCGCACGCTGATCGTTACGACGCATACCCCCTCGCTGCAGCGGATGCTGCTGATGACCTTTGCCGTGGTGGTGGCCAGCGTGATCGAGGGCGCTCTGGCCGGCGGCGGCAGCCTGACCGGAACGCGCCCCGGCCAGCCGGCATCGGTGGTGGCGATCATCGCCTGGGCGCTGCTGATCGCGGCGACCATCGCGGTGCTGCGGGCGCAGCGGCAGCGCTTCGTGGTGCTCATCTATATCAGCGTCATCGGCCTCGTGATCACGCTCGCCTTCGTGCATTTCTCCGCGCCCGATCTTGCGCTCACCCAGATTTCGGTCGAGGTGGTAACGATCCTGCTGCTGTTGCTGGCGCTCAACCTGCTGCCCAAGACGCCGCCGCTGCTTTCCAGCCAGCCGCGCCGCATCCGCGATGCCGTGCTCGCGATCGGCGGCGGTCTGGGGGTGGGCGGCGCAGCCTGGGCGATGCTGACCCGCAACCCCAATGACCCGATCTCGAGCTATCACCTCGCCAACAGCTACAAGGGCGGCGGCGGCACCAATGTCGTCAACGTCACCCTGGTCGATTTCCGCGCGTTCGACACGCTGGGCGAGATCATCGTGCTCGGGATCGCAGGTCTTGCGATCTATGCGCTGCTCGATACCACCGCGCGCGGCGCGGCGGCGGCGCGGCTGCACTCCTGGCAGAAGGACATGCCGCATTCGCCCGAGCGCCATCCGCTGATGTTCGTGATGGCAACCCGCATCCTGCTGCCGTTGGTGCTGGCGGTGGGCATCTACATCTTCCTGCGCGGACACAACCAGCCCGGGGGCGGGTTCATCGCCGCTTTGGTGGTGGCGATCGCGTTCCTGCTTCAATATCTCGCCTCGGGCTTCGACTGGACCGATGCGCGGCGCAAGGTCGGCGAACACATTCTGATCGCCACCGGCGTGCTGGTGGCGATGGCGACGGGGCTGGGCTCGCTGGTGTTCGGCGCCAATTTCCTGACCAGTTCGTTCGGCTATTTCCATATCCCGCTGGTGGGCGAGGTCGAGCTCGCCACCGCGCTGCTGTTCGACATCGGCGTGTTCGCGGTCGTCTTCGGCGCGGTGATGCAGGCGCTGGCGCAGCTCAGCCAGATCTCTCAGCGCGCTGCCCGCGCGCACGCCGCGCAGGTCGAAGCGGGCCAGCAGGATGATGCGGCATGACGCTCGAATTTCTCGTGGCGAGCGCGATCGGCGTGCTGGTGGCAGGCGGCATCTACATGGCGCTGCGCGGGCGGACGTTTCAGGTCGTGCTCGGGCTGACGCTGTTTTCCTATGCGGTCAACCTGTTCCTGTTCGCCTCGGGGCGGCTGACGCTCAACGCTCCGCCGATCCTGTCCGAGACGGCCACCGCCTATACCGATCCGCTGCCCCAGGCGCTGGTGCTCACCGCGATCGTCATCACCTTCGGCATGACCGCCTTTGCCGTGGTGCTCGCGCTGCGCAGTTTTCTGGAAACCGGCAGCGATCAGGTCGACGGTGATCACGCGCCAAGCGCGCCCGCCGACGACGCCAGCGGCGAAACCACGCCGGGATCGCGCGCATGAGCCTGCTCCAGCATCTGGCGATCGCGCCCGTCGTCATCCCGGCCCTCGCCGCGCCATTTGCGGTGATGGTGATGCGCCGCAAGCGCAGGCTGGGCACGGCAATCTCGCTGCTGTCCTGCGCGGCGATGCTGATCGCGGCGCTGGCATTGCTGGTCCAGGCTGGCGACGGCACCATCCGCACCTATGCGCTGGGCAACTGGCCTGCGCCCTTCGGCATCGTGCTGGTGATCGACCGGCTGTCGGCGATCATGCTGACGCTGGCCGCGACGGTCTCGCTGATCGCACTGGTGCATGCCGTGCTGACCGGAGCGGATCGCAAGGGCTGGCATTTCCACCCGCTGTTCCAGTTCCAGATGCTGGGCCTCAACGGCGCGTTCCTCACCGGCGATCTGTTCAACCTGTTCGTGTTCTTCGAGGTGCTGCTGATCGCATCCTATGGCCTGATGCTGCATGGCCAGGGGCCCGCGCGGTTGAAGGCAGGGGTGCAGTATGTCGTTGTCAACATCGTGGGATCATCGCTGTTCCTGATCGCATTGGGGCTGCTCTATGCGCTCACCGGTACGCTCAACATGGCGGACATGGGGCTGAGGGTTGCAGCCTTGGGGCCCGATGACCAAGGGCTGCTGCGGGTGGCCGCGCTGCTGCTGGTCAGCGTCTTCGCGCTCAAGGCGGCCATCGCGCCGCTGCATCTGTGGCTGCCGCGCACCTATGCGGTCACTACGCCTGCGGTCGCGGCACTGTTTGCGATCATGACCAAGGTCGGGGTCTATTCGATCATCCGGGTGGTGCCGCAGATCTTCGGCGATGGCGCGGGCGCTGCCGCGTGGGCGCCTGCGCCCTATCTGCTGCCCGCTGCCGCGATCACCGCGATCGTGGGCTTTGCCGGCGTGTTCGTTGCCCGCAGCCTCTCCGAGCAGGCTGCCTATGCTGTGATCGGATCGACCGGGACGCTGCTGATCGCGGTGGCCGGATGGCAGGCCGACACGCTGACCGCGGCGATCTATTATCTGGTGCATTCCACGCTGGCGGGCGCAGCCTTGTTCCTTGTCGCAGATGTCGTCGCGCGCCGCCGGGCGAGCTTTGCCGATACCGCAAGTGCTGGCCCGGTGTTCTGCCAGCAGCAGACAGTGGGACTAATGTTCATGGCCGCCGCGATCGCCGCGACCGGCCTGCCGCCGCTGTCGGGCTTTATCGGCAAGTTGCTGATCCTCGAGTCGATCGTCGATACGCCAGGCTGGCAAAGTGTCTGGGGCTGGGCCTGGGGTGTGATCCTGGCGACCACGCTGATAGGCGTTATCGGTTTTGCCCGCACCGGCAGCGCGATCTTCTGGAAGGATATCCCCCCCACCGATGGCGCCGAGCCTGCGGTCGTTTCCAGCGCGGACATGGTCGCGCCCGTCATCACGCTCGCGCTGCTCGCCGCCTGGTCGAGCGGCGCGGGGGCGGGCACCGCCTATGGCGGCGCCGCTGCAGGCCAGGTCCTCGACAGCGCCTCGAGCGTCCGCGCCGTTCTGGGGGAGCCGTGACATGCGCCGCCTGATCCCGCATCCCGGCCTGTCGGTCCTGCTGGTCATCGTCTGGCTGCTGATGGCCAACTCCCTGACCGTGGGCGGGCTGCTGCTCGGCATCGTCATCGGCATACTGCTGCCCATCTTCACCGCGCCCTTCTGGCCGGGGCGGCCCGATGTCAGATATCGCGCAGGGCTTGCCTATATCGCGCTGGTTTTATGGGACATCGTCGTTGCCAATTTCCAGATTGCCGCGATCATCCTGTTCCGCCGCAACCGCGATCTGCGCCCCGCCTGGCTCTCCATCCCGCTCGATCTGCACACGCCCGAGGCGATCACCGTGCTCGCCGGAACGATCAGCCTGACCCCCGGCACCGTCTCTTCGGACGTGTCGGCGTGCGGCAAGTATCTGCTGGTGCATGCGCTCGACGCGGCCGATCCAGACGCCGAAATCGCGCGGATCAAGCTGCGGTACGAAGCGCGATTGAAGAGGGTCTTCAGATGATCGCCTATGCCGTGCTCTTTGCGTTTGTCTGCCTGTCGCTGGCGCTGGCGCTCAACCTGTGGCGCCTGCTCAAGGGCCCATCGGTGGGCGACCGGATCGTCGCGCTCGATACGATGGTGATCAACGCGATCGGCCTGATCGTCGTGATCGGCATCGCGACGGTGAACGACATCTTCTACGAGGCCGCGCTGCTGCTTGCGATGGTCGGGTTCATCGGAACGGTCGCCTATTGCAAGTTCCTGCTGCGCGGAGACATCGTCGAATGAGCGGGGCAGGCCTTTTTGTCGATATCGCGATCAGCGCGCTGCTGGCGCTGGGGGCAAGCTTCGCGCTGATCGGCAGCTGGGGCATGGTCCGGCTGCCCACGCTGATGGAGCGGCTGCACGGACCGACCAAGGCGACGACGCTGGGCCTCGGCGGCATTCTGGTTGGCTCGATGCTGTTCTTCACTTTCGATCAGGGCGGCTGGACGATACACGAGCTGCTGATCTCGCTGTTCCTGTTCATCACCGCGCCGATCTCCGCCAACATGATCGCCAAGGTGCACCTGCACCAGCTGCGCTGCGGGTCGAAAGACGAGGTCGCGGGCCCGGCAGGCGATCCGCCGGTGCCGTCGGAAACTGCCAACTGGGCGACCTATGAGGCACCGCACCGCGATTCGGTCGCCGCGACATCCGAAAACTAGGTGGCATTCGGCCGCCGCGAACGAGAAAGGTTGCCCCATGAGGCCAGAGCGTGATCCTGTCGGCCCCGGCCAGCGCAGCGTCTGGGACTTTCCCCGCCCCGCGATCGCCGAGCCTTGCGATGCGCATATCCGCATCGAGCATAGCGGTATTGTCATCGCCGAGACGCGCAGCAGCATCTGCACGTTCGAGACCAGCCATCCGCCCAGCTATTACATCCCGCCCGAGGCGATCACGCCGGGCGTTCTGCGCCGCGCGGAGGGAAGCTCGTTCTGCGAATGGAAGGGCGCAGCGGTCTATTGGGATGTGGTGGCAGGCGGTGTCGTGCTGCCGCGGGTCGGCTGGAGCTATCCAAGTCCCAGCGCCAGCTTTGCGATGCTGCGCGATCATATCGCCTTTTATGCCGCGCCGTTCGACCGCTGCACGGTGAACGGGGAGACGGTGGTGCCCCAGCCGGGCGCGTTCTACGGCGGCTGGATCACCTCGGCCTATGCGGGGCCGTTCAAGGGCGGCCCCGGCAGCATGGGATGGTAGGCGCCGGGCGATGATCGCATTCGGGCCGATGAGCATCACGCTGCTGATCTGCGCCGCGCAGGGTCTGTTGCTCGCCGGGTTGCTGCTGCGCGCGCGGCAGAACCGCGCGGCCAATCGCTGGCTTGCGCTGCTGATCATTGCGGTGGCGGCGCTGATGACGCCGTACATCATCGGCTATGCGGGCTTTTACGAACAATGGCCTTGGCTGAGCTTTGCGCCGCTGTCGTACACGCTGGCCTTCGGGCCGCTGATCTATCTCTACACTGCCACGCTGCTGGGCGCGGCGCCGGTGCGGGTGTGGCCGCGTTTCGTCCCGGTGACGGTTCAGTTCCTGGCCTATGCCGTGGTGTTTCCGTTTCCGCTGGCTGCCAAGGACTGGTGGAACGGCGTTGCCCACGAGCCGGTGATCGACCCGCTGCTCGATATCGCCGCGCTGGTGAGCATCGCCGCCTACAGCATCGCGGCGTACCGGCAGTACCGCGCCTACCGGATCTGGCTTGACGACAACCGCACCGACGGGGTGGATTTCGATCCCGGCTGGATTCGCAACTTCCTGGCCGCGCTGGCGCTGATCACGCTGATATGGGCGGGATTCCTGCTCGCCAAATGGCTGGACCCCGCGCGCGACTATTTCGATCAGTTTCCGCTCTATGTCGCGTTCTCGGCGCTGGTGCTCTATCTGGGGATCGGCGGATGGCGCAACGCCGACACGGCATTTCCGCAGGCAACCTCCGCTGCGCCGCCCGAGCCTTTGGAGAGCGCCGTGCCGGGGCGCGACTGGGCCGCGCAGGGCAGGCTGTGGTTGGGGCGGATCGAGGCCGAGCATTTGTGGCGCGACCCGGGGCTGACGCTCGCGGGGCTGGCGCGAATCCTTGGTACGAACACCACCTATCTTTCGCGCGGCCTTGGAGCGGCGGCGGGGGAGAATTTCAACGCGATCATCAATCGTTACCGGGTGATCGAGATTCAGCGGGTGCTGGCCCGCGGCAATGATCCGCGCGACCTGCTGACGCTGGCCTTCGATGCCGGTTTCAACTCCAAGGCCAGTTTCAACCGCGCGTTTCTGGACATCGCCGGGATGAGCCCCAGCCAGTGGCGGCTCAAATCACAAAAACCGCCGGAAATCTGAGCATTGAGGCGCGCAAGGTCCGCGTTTCCGTCAGCACAGGCTGCGTAACCGACCCTTGGAGTGATCCTGATGCGAAGCCTGACCTTTGCCGCCGCCGCCCTGATGTGCCTTCCCGGCTCGCTCGCTGCGGCCCCCGCCGATCCCGCTGCCGCCGCCATCGCCCAGCCGTTTTATGCGGCACGGCTGCTCAGCCCCGATGAGGCGGCGGGCGACATTGCCTTGCTCCGCCGCGCGCTGGAGACGGTGCATCCCGGCCTGTATCGCTATAGCTCCAGGGCGCAGATCGATGCCGCGTTCGCAAGGCTTGAGGCGGCCACCAGCCGTCCGATCACCGACCTCGCGCTGCACGGCGAGATCGCCCGGCTGCTCGCGGCAATCCATTGCGATCACACCAAGGCGGAAATGTCCGACGCGATGACCGCGTTCCGCACCGCCAACCCGACCCATCTGCCGCTGCGCTTCCAGCTGATCGAGGGGCGGATGATTGTCGTCTCGAACGATGGGCAGACGGGCGCGCCGCCGGCGGGCAGCGAAATCCTCAGCATCAATGGTACTCCTGTGCCGCAGCTGCTGCTCAGGCTCGCGCCATTGGTGTCGTATGATGGCACCACCGATCAGGCGATCGCCGCCAAGCTTGCCGATGACAGTGATCTGATGGGCGACGACTTCAACGAGAATTACCCGTCGCTGTTCGGCTTTCCAGAAGCATGGCAGATCGAATGGAAACAGGTGGGCAGCCAGGACGCGTCCACCGCAACGCTCAAGCCGATCCGCTTTGCACAATGGACCGGCCTTGCCGGGCCGGGGGCGAAGTATCGCGGCGAATTCTACAACAGTGTCAGCTGGCGGCTGAAGGGCAAGGTCGCGCGGCTGGGGATCGACACCTTCGTCAACTATCGCAACCCGGTGCAGGCCACCGCCTTCCTGAGCGGGTTCTTCGCCGCGATGCAGGAGGCCGGAACCGAGCATCTGATCCTCGACCTGCGCAACAATGGCGGCGGGTCGGAGGATGTTTCGGTTGCGCTTGGACGGTATTTGATCGACCGGCCGTTCACGTGGTCCAGGCCCATCCGGTACAAGGCGGTCCGGTATGGCGACTTGCCGCGATATTTCGAGACGTGGGGCGATCGCGAAGGTCGCTTCAACCCACCGCTGACGAACTTCACGCATACCTCGGATGGCTGGTTCGACCGTATCCCGGTGCTGCGCGGGACGCAGGTGACGGATGGGGATACCACGTTTGAACAGCAACCGGTCACCTCAGGCGGGTTCCGCGGGCGACTTACGATCCTGAGCGGCCCGCGCAACGGCTCGGGTGCCACTCGAACCATTGCACAGCTGAAAGAAAAGGCTGCGGCCACCATCATCGGCGAAGACAGCGCAGGCAGTGCGGAAGGACCGACCGCTGGGAGCATTTTCCTGCTCAAGCTTCCCGCCAGCGGGATCAAGGTCCGCGTTCCCGAGGCCTGGAACCGCACTGCGATCACCAGCTGGGAGCCGGGCAGGGGCGTTGCAGTGGATCAATTGGTCGTACCGACGCTGGCCGATTTCGAGGCCGGGCGCGATCGCACGATCGGCGTCGCGCAGGGCGCGCTGCCCGCGCGGTCCGACAGCGCGGCACTGGTCGCCAGGGCGCTGGGCGGCGCGTGGACAGGCACGCTCGACTATCGCGACTACAGCAAGGACACGCGCACCACCTTGCCGACGATGATGACCAGCGACGGCCAGACGCTCGCCTGGACGTTCGACGATGGCCCGGGCAAGATCGTCACGTCCTCGGAAAGCTGGACATTCGATGCATCGCAGCAGGTGCTCCAGATCAGCAATGGCCGCAACACGCCCGAGGCCTGGCAGGTGGTCGAAGCGCGCATGTCGGCAGATGGCCTGTCGGCGACCGTCGTGCTGGATGGCACCAGCAGCGAAAACGACCGCACTGTCATCGCACGCAAGATCGTCACCCGCGAGGGCAACCGGCTGAGGATCACCAAGATGACGCGTGGCGCAGGCGAGCCCTTCGTGATGCGGCAGAGCTACGATCTGCGGCAATAGGCCGATCGGTTTATCCCAGGCGGGGCAGGGCCGCGGCCAGGCGGTCCAGCGCCTCCTGCAGGGTCGCGCGCTCCTTGGCGAAGCAGAAGCGCACCAGATGCCTGGGCGCCGCCTCTGCATAGAAGGCCGAAATCGGGATCGCCGCCACGCCCGCCTGGTCGATGATCGCATCGCAAAACGCCACATCGTCGATTGCCATGCGGGATGCTGAAAGGTCCACAGAGACGAAATAGGTCGCTGCCGACGGCACCGTGACCAGCCCTAGCGCGCGCAGCCCGGCGCAGAAAAAGTCGCGCGATGCCTGGTGCTGATCGCGGGCCATCGCGATCCAGTCGTCCTGGCTGGCCAGCCCTTGCGCCACCGCCCATTGCAGATTGGGCGGGGTGGTGAAGGTGAGGAACTGATGCGCCTTGGCGAGGATGCGGGCCAGCGACGGGGCGGCGCACATCCAGCCTACCTTCCACCCGGTGAGCCCGAAGATCTTGCCCGCAGAGCCGATCTTCACCGTCCGCTCGCGCATGCCCGGATGCTGCATCAGCGACCTGTGCTGCGCGCCATCATAGACCAATGCCTCCCACACTTCGTCGCAGATCGCGATCAGGTCATGCTCGGCGCAGATCCGCGCCAGCAGCGCCAGGTCATCGGGGTGCGCGCAGGTCCCCATCGGGTTCATCGGATCGTTGAACACCAATGCACGGGTGCGCGGCGTGATCGAAGCGGCGAGCGCCTCCGCATCGATCCGCCAGCCCGACGGGTCGAAGGTGACGATCCGCGCGACGCCGCCTGCGCGCTGCACCAGCGGCAAATAGGCGTCGTACAGCGGCTGGAACAGCAGCACCTCGTCGCCCGGGCTGATCACCGCCAGCAACGCCGCCGCGATCGCCTCGGTCGCGCCCGACGTCACCACAACCTCGTCGGGGCCAAGCTCAAGCTGCTGGTGCCGCCGGTACCAATCCGCCACCGCGCCGCGCAGTTCGGGGATGCCGATCATCGGCGGATACTGGTTCGACCGCTGCTGCAGCGCGTCGCACGCCGCATCGATGACCGCATCGTTGCGTGGCCCGTCGGAAAAGCCCTGTCCCAGGTTGATCGCGCCTGCAGCCCGTGCGCGCATCGACATCGCCTCGAAGATCGTGGTGGGCATGTCACGGTAGATCGGGTTCATGTCTCTTCCTGATGGGCGAATAGGCGACCTGCTCTCCTGGCCTGAATACCGCATTCCAGATGGTCTCAGAACAGCCAATAGATCGAGATCGACGCTGCCAGCCCGACGATGATGTTCATCGGGATACCGATCTTGAGAAAGTCCGAGAACCGGTAGTCGGCGGCGGCATAGACCATGGTGTTGGTCTGATAGCCGATCGGGGTGGCAAAACTTGCCGAAGCGGCGAGCATCACGGCCACCACCAGCGGCCGGGGGTCGATCCCCATATTGGCGCCGATGCCGATCACGATCGGGGTGAGCAGCACCGCCACCGCATTGTTGGTCACCGCCTCGGTCAGCAGCGAGGTCAGCGAGTAGACCGCGAGGATCAGCAGGAACAAGGGCGCGCTGGTCAGCATCGGTGCCACCGCGCCGACGATCAGATCGACGCTGCCGGCATTCTGGAACCCGGTGCCGATCGCCAGCATCGCGAAGATGAGGACGAGCAGGCTGCCATCGATCGCGGCCCAGGCCTCGGCAGGGTCGATGGTGCGGGTGATCAGCACCACCGCCACCCCGATGATGGCAAGGCCCTCGATCGGCATGACACCCAGCGCGGCCGCCAGCACCGTCGCCAGCAGCGTCAGCACCGCGATCGGTGCCTTGGCGCGCCGATAGGGGGTCGCCTTGGCGGTCGAGACCCCGGCAAGGTGGATGTTGTCCTGCAGTTGCGCCAGTTCGGGCGGTCGCGCGGCAATCAGCAGGGTGTCGGCTGCGCGCAGCCGGGCCGTGGGCAGATCGGGGCCCGGCAAATGGCGCGCGCGCGATATCCCCAGGATGCGTATTCGCAGGCGCGACAGCATCGGGATTTCGTCGAGATGCCGCCCGATGCTGGGATGCGTGGGCGCGATGGTGGCCTCGTACAGCGTGACGTCTTCGGGCCGATCTTCGCCGTGCAGCGCCAAGCCGCCGCCAATCCCGGCAAGCCCGGTTTCGAAGCCGCTGCTGGCCGCGAATGCCGCCAATTCGTGCGGTGAAGCTGCAATCACCAGCCGGTCGCCAGCTTCGAGAACCGCACTTTCGAAGCCCTTGCGCTGGAAGGTGCCCTGCCGCTTGAGCCCCAAGATCCGCGCGCGTTCAGGCTTCAGCGCCGAGATGTCTTCGATCGCCCGGCCGATCATGCTGGAATCGGGAAGCACCGTCAGTTCGGACAGACACTCATGCGCCTCGCTGTCGGCTGGCGCGCTCTCCGGGCGGTCGGGCAGCAGCCTGGGGCCGAGCAGCAGCAGCGTCAGTGCGCCGGCGAGCGCGGTGATCAGCCCGGCGCCGGTAATCTCGAACACGCCAAAGGCAGGCTGGCCGAGCCCGCGCGCCACCCCATCGACCAGCAGGTTGGTCGATGTCCCCACCAGCGTCAGCGTACCGCCCAGGATCGACAGATAGGACAGCGGGATCAGCAGCCGGGTGGCCGATGTGCCCAGCGTCTTGGCCAGCTTCTTGGCGATCGGGATCATGATGATGACCACGGGGGTGTTGTTGACAAAGGCGGCAGCGGCAAGCGTTCCGCCGAACACCTCGACCATGATCTGTCTGGGCTTGCTCTCTGCGCGGCGCAACAGCAGCCCCATCACCGCCTCGATTGCGCCGGTGCGCACCAACGCTCCCGAAAGGACGAACAGCGCCCCGATCGCCAGCGGTGCGCTGTTCGAAAACACGGCGCGAACATCGGCCACCGACACGAACCCCAGCACCATGACCACCGCAGCGCCGGTGACGCCAACAACGACCGGGGGAAACCGCTCGGTCATGAACGCGGCAAATATGGCGAGGAGCAAGGCAAGCCCGATCTGCGCGCTGTAGATGTCGATGAACTGCGTAATCGTGTCGAACATGAAGAAGGGTCTGCCCTGGTACCTTCGCGCACCTTTGCGCGAAGCAGCACCATTGGCCGTGGTCTTGCCCGCATGCCAGCACAAACCGTGTATTGAAGAACGCCTGCACAAGTGCAGGGCCTTGCCCATTGCGGCCTGGCATCGGCAACGTCGGCAAGGTCCAGAACCGGACCGGACGCAAGGTTCGGTCTTTGCGTCCTTGTATATGGTCACCGCTCTTGGCTAAGCCATTCGGGAACACGGATTGCGAGAAGAGACACAGTGAAAAAAGCCAGCGTTACGCCGCATGCCCAAAGTCTTGCGAGCCGGTGGGCAGTCGTGGGGCTGGTGATCGGCGTCGCCTTCTTCGTGATCAGCGCGGCCGTGGCCTATCTGAACATCGAGAATGTGCGCGCGAGCGAGCGCGAGATCCGGCGGACGCATGTCGTCCTGACCACGCTCGACGACGTGCTGTCCGCGATGCTCGATGCCGAAACCGGGCAGCGCGGCTATCTGCTCACCGGGCGCGACGCTTATCTCGAGCCCTATTCCGATGGGGTTGGGCGGTCCACTGAAGAGATGCGCAAGCTCAAGGGCCTGACAAGTGCCAGCGCGGTCCAGAAGGCGAACTTCGCCATGCTGGAAAACCGGGTCGCTGCCAGAATGCAGATCATGGAGGACGTGCTCGCGTTGCGGCGCACCGGCGGGATCGACGCCGCCATTGCAGGCTTGAACACCGATCGCGGCAAGAATGTCATGGACGACATTCGCGAGCAGGTCGCGCGCATGACGCGCGAGGAGCAGCGGGTCCGCGAAACCCGTCTGATCGAAATGGCAGCCGCTTCGCAGGCGGCAATCGTCAGTGCGGTCATCACCAGCCTCAGCGGCATTGCCCTGACGATCGCCATCTTCATCCTGTTCATCCGCAACACCCGCAGCCGCGAGCGCCAGCAATGGCTGCAGGCGGCGCAGGCGGACCTCGGCAAGGCGATGATGGGCGACAAGACCATCGCAGAGCTCGGCACAGCCATCCTGTCCTTTCTGCACGAGCGGACCGGCAGCCCGGCAGGCGCGCTGTTCAAGGGGGAGGGAGGCAGCTTCCGGCGCGCAGGAACGCTCGGCGTCCCGCGCGATGCGGACATGCCGGATCAGTTCGCGCTCAGCGAGGGGTTGATGGGCCAGGTCGCGGTCGATGGCCGGATCATGGTGCTCAACGATGTGCCGCCGGGCTATCTCACGGTCGGGTCGTCGCTCGGCCAGTCTGCACCACGGCACCTCGTGATCGCCCCGGCCAAGGCCGACGATGCAGTCAACGCGGTGATCGAGCTCGGCTTTTTCGAACCGGTGGATGATGTCGTGCTCGACCTGCTCGAGGAGGCGTCCGGGGCCATCGGCATCGCGCTGCGCTCCGCACGGTTCCGCGAGCGGCTGCAGGATGCGCTCGAGGAAACCCAGCGGCAGGCCGGCGAATTGCAGGCGCAATCCGAAGAGCTGCGGGTCTCCAACGAGGAGCTCGAAGAGCAGGGATCGGCGCTGCGCGAATCGCAGGCGCGGCTCGAACTGCAGCAGGTCGAGCTCGAACAGACCAACAGCCAGCTCGAAGAACAGGCGCAGACGCTCGAGACCCAGCGCGACGAGCTCGAGCGCGCCAGCGCCACCCTGCAGCTCAAGGCGCGCGAGCTGGAACAGGCGAGCCAGTACAAGACCGACTTTCTGGCGAACATGAGCCATGAGCTGCGCACCCCGCTCAACTCGCTGCTGATCCTCTCCAAGCTGCTCGGCGACAACCCCGATGGCAATCTGTCGGCAGAGCAGGTGCGGTTCGCGCAGACGATCGAGTCGTCGGGCAACGATCTGCTCAACCTGATCAACGACATTCTCGACCTCTCCAAGATCGAGGCGGGGCATATTGAAATCCAGGCGGCATCGGTGCCGATGGACCGGCTGCTGGGCGATCTGAAAAAGGTGTTCCAGCCGATCGCCGACGAGCGCGGGCTGACGCTGGCGCTCGAGCTGTCCGACGACTGCCCGCGGTCGATCCTGACCGATCGCATGCGGGTGGAGCAGATCCTCAAGAACCTGATGTCGAACGCGCTCAAGTTCACCGAAAGCGGCAGCGTGCAGCTGACCGTGGCGTCGGCTGGCGAGGACTGCGTCGCGCTGACGGTCACAGACACCGGCATCGGCATCACCAAGGAGCAGCAGGACAGCATCTTCGATGCATTCCAGCAGGCCGATGGATCGATCAGCCGCAGATACGGCGGCACCGGGCTGGGCCTGTCGATCTCGCGCGAGCTCGCCCGGCTGCTCGGCGGGGTGATCACCGTTGAGAGCGAGGTCGGCGCAGGCAGCCGGTTCACGCTGACCATCCCTGCGACCTACGATCCGTCCAAGGTTCCGGTGCGCGACCAGGCGCGCGCCGCGCCGCAGCCGGCAGTGGCGAGCC
>VYKZ01000004.1_pt1 | contig 281429 bp, 254 predicted proteins | sample 5114421 | NCBI WGS metagenome assembly VYKZ01 (sample SAMN12291788, study PRJNA351875) | freshwater metagenome | isolation source: freshwater lake | place: USA: Michigan, Gull Lake | collected 2013-08-08 | reverse complement strand
CCGCGTCCGGCGCCTGCGCCCGCGCGCGTTCAGCCGGTGCCGCCGCCGCTCGCGCCGCGCGCGACCAACGTCGTGCCGCAGGGCTTGCGCGACGAGCTGGCGCAGTTGTGGCGCAGCTTTCCGGGCAAGACGGGGATCGCGGTAAGGCGGATCGATGGCGACTGGGTGGTCGGTCAACGCGGCGGCGAACTGTTCCCGCAGCAGAGCGTCTCGAAGCTGTGGGTGACCATGGCGGTGCTCGAAAAGGTCGATCGCGGCGAGCTTTCGCTCGATACCGAGGTGACGATCACCCCGGAAGACCTCACCCTGTTCCACCAGCCGCTGGCGGCCCGCGTGGCGCGCGAAGGCACCGTGCGCGAGAGCGTGCGCACGCTGATCAACGAAGCGCTGACCGCAAGCGACAACAGCGCGAACGATGCGCTGCTGCGCACCGCGGGCGGGCCCGGCGTGGTCAACGATTTCCTGCGCCGCAAGGGCCTGTCGAGCATCCGCTTCGGCCCCGGCGAGCGGCTGCTGCAGAGCGGGATCGCGGGCGTCGAATGGCGGCAGAGCCTTTCGGCCGGGCGCGCCTTCCAGGCCGCACGCGAGCGCGTCCCGCTCGACCGGCGCCGCAACCTGTTGTCCGCTTATGTCGCAGACCCCATTGACGGCGCGAGCCCGGAGGGGATCGTCGATGCGCTGGCCCGGCTGGCGCGTGGCGAATTGCTCTCGCAGAGCTCCACCCGTCTGATGCTCGACACGCTTGGGCGCACCCGCAGCGGGCCCAATCGGCTGAAAGCGGGCGTTCCTGCGGGGTGGCAGTTCCTGCACAAGACCGGGACGGGGCAGGATCTGCCGCCGGTTTCCACCGGTTACAACGATGTCGGCATCATGACCGCGCCCGACGGAACCCGCTATGCCGTAGCGGTCATGCTGGGGGAAACCACTGCGGGGATTCCGGCGCGGATGCAGCTGATGCAGGCGGTGAGCCGCGCGGTGGGGCGCTGGCACCAGCGCTGATCGCGATCGGGCAGACGGCCCCTACCGCTTCTTGAAACAATATGTTATCTGAACGGCGGGAGACATTTGTTTCGTTCGCCGAGGCCGACCTCATGCGATTTGGGAATCGCTAGGGACCGGACCGGCAGGAGAGCTGCGAACTCATGCCTTCTATTCCCGTTTCACGCCTGATCAGGCCCGTCCGCTGACGGCTCTGGTTCCGGTGGCCGCCCCCGCCATTCCCCCGCGCAGCAACCCGCTGACCGATTCGGCCAGCTGGAATGCCATGCGCAATGCCTGCGTCGCAGATCCGGGCGCCTTCCATGGCGATCAGGCGCGATCGGCGATCTGCTGGTACCTGCCCGAGCTTGGCGCCTGGGGGTATTTCGACCGCGAGGCCAACGCATGGACAGGCTGGGATGCCGCGACTGGCGCGGCGCGCAGCCTCGACCTCGGCCAGGATTACATGCCTTGGGCGCGCGGCCTCAACGCCGATGATGCGCCCAACTGGCGCTGGTTCGAAGGCGCGTTCACCAACAGCGGGTTCAACGAGGTCGACCGGCATGTACTCGCAGGCCATGGTGCCGAGACTGCCCTGATCTTCGAGGGCGATCGCTGGAACATGTCGAGCGACAACGGTCGCGGCGGCCCGGTCGATTGCTACCCGGTCAGCCGCAAGCAGCTGATGCTGGAAAGCGCCAAGTGTTCGCTGGCGCTGGCCGCGCTGGGCCTCAAGGCGGGTGACCGCATCGCGCTCAACATGCCGAGCATCCCCGCGCAGATCTACTGGACCGAGGGCGCCAAGCGCGCCGGGATCATCTACACGCCCGTGTTCGGCGGGTTCAGCGACAAGACATTGTCCGACCGCATCGCCGACGCCGGTGCCCGCATAGTGATCACCGCCGATGGCAGCTATCGCAACGCGCAGATGGTGCCGTTCAAGACCAGCTATACCGACCCGGCACTCGACAATTTCATCGGTGTCGGCACCGCGATGCAATTGCTCGCAGCCGCGCTCGACGATCCCGCTTCGGGCGCCGATGCTGACGCGCGCGAGCGGATCACCGATGCGGTCACCGAGCTGCTCGATGGCGAGGTGACCGTCGAGCGTTCCGATGTCATGCGCGGCGTGGGCCGCGCGCTCGATGATCTGGCGCAGGGCTCGGGCATGTCCGCTGCGCAGGCCGCGAACCTGCGCATGGCGATCGCCTCGGCTTTGGTCGATTCGCCGCCGCGCGTCGATGCGGTGGTGGTGGTGCGCCACACTGCGCAGCCCGATCTGGTGTGGAACGCAGGCCGCGATCACTGGAGCCATGATCTCACCACACAGGCGAGCGGACAAATCCTCGATTCCGCGCGCGCGCTTGGGATCGATGTCGCCGACGAAGCCGCGCTGCTGGCGCTGGATGACGCGGATTTCGTTCGCGCGATCTGGGCGGCATCGCGGCCGCTGCCGGTTGATGCCGAATATCCCAATTTCATCATCTACACCTCGGGATCGACCGGAAAGCCAAAGGGCGTGGTGCACGTGCATGGCGGCTATTGCGCGGGCGTTGCCGCGACGATGCCGGTGGCGTTCGATGCGTCACCGGGCGATGTCATGTTCGTCGTGGCCGATCCGGGCTGGATCACCGGCCAAAGCTATCTGATCGCAGGATCGCTTCTGTGCCGCGTGACCACGATCATCACCGAAGGATCGCCGGTGTTCCCGCATGCCGGGCGCTTCGCCTCGATCATCGAGCGGCACAAGGTGCAGATCTTCAAGGCCGGCGTCACCTTCCTCAAGAGCGTGATGCAGGATCCCGAGAACCTCAAGGACATCCAGAATTACGACATGTCCTCGCTCAAGGTCGCGACCTTCTGCGCGGAACCTACCTCGCCTTCGGTGCAGGCGTTCGCGATGGAGCATGTCACTCCGTGGTATATCAACAGCTATTGGGCGACCGAGCATGGCGGCATCGCCTGGACGCATTTCTACGGCAACACCGATTTCCCGCTGCGCGCTGACGCGCACACCTATCCGCTGCCGTGGATCGTCGGCGATGTCTGGGTCGAGGACCCGGACGCGCCCGAAGCCGATTTCGGGCTGGTGCGCGTGAGTGCCGGCGGCGTGCCGTGGCGGCGCGCGAAGAACGGCGAGAAGGGCGAGATCGTCATCGCGCTGCCGTACCCGTATCTCACCCGCACCATCTGGGGCGATACCGACAGGTTCACGCTGGAATCGATGTCGGGCGGCGTTCGGGTCAATCCCGACTGGCGCGGCGATGCGGGCCGCTATTCGAGCACCTATTGGGAGCGCTGGCGCGGCACCTGGGCCTATACCCAAGGGGATTTCGCCATCCGCCACGAGGATGGTTCGTTCTCGCTGCATGGCCGCTCGGACGATGTCATCAACGTCTCTGGCCACCGCATCGGCACCGAGGAAATCGAGGGCGCGATCCTGCGCGACAAGACGCTCGATCCCAATTCGCCGGTGGGCAATGTGCTCGTGGTCGGCGCGCCGCACCGCGAGAAGGGCGCGACTCCGATCGCGTTCGTCACCGCTGTTGCGGGCCGCAGGCTGACGCAGGACGACCGCCGCCGGCTGACCGATCTGGTCCGCACCGAAAAGGGCGCGGTCGCAGTGCCGTCGGATTTCCTCGAGGTGTCGGAATTTCCCGAGACGCGTTCGGGCAAGTACATGCGCCGCATGGTCCGCGCGATCGTCGAGGGCGGCGAGATCGGCGACACCTCGACGCTGCGCAACCCGGATAGCATCGACGCGCTGCAGGCCGCGGTCGCCACCTGGCGGCGCAAGCAGCAATTGTCGGAAGAACAGGCGCTGTTCGAGCGCTACCGCTATTTCCTGATCCAGTACAATAGCCTTGGAGACGGCAAGCGGGTCGCGACGGTCACCGTCACCAATGCCCCGGTCAACGCGCTCAACGAACGGGCGATCGACGAACTCGTGATCGTGGTCGAGCATCTCGCGCGCAAGGACGATGTCATCGCGGTGGTGTTTACCGGCCAGGGCACCGCCTCGTTCGTCGCGGGCGCGGATATCCGCCAGATGCTCGAGGAAGTGAACACCGTCGAGGAAGCCGGCGTCTTGCCCAATAACGCGCAGCTCGCGTTCTCCAAGATCGAGATGATGGGCAAGCCGTGCATCGCGGCGATCCAGGGCGTGGCTTTGGGCGGCGGGATGGAGTTCGCGCTCGCCTGCCATTACCGCATTGCCGAGCCCGTCGCGCGTTTCGGCCAGCCCGAGATCAACCTGCGCCTGCTCCCCGGCTATGGCGGCACGCAGCGTCTGCCGCGGCTGCTCGCCGAACGCCGCGCGGGCGAGGGCCTGCGCGATGCGCTCGATCTGATCCTCGGCGGGCGGGCGATCAGTGCCGAAGAGGCGCTCGAGATCGGCGCGATCGAACAGGTGGCGGATGCCTCGAACGATGTGTTGTCGCTAGCGCATGGCATGGTGCGCGAATTTGCGCGGCACGGGCCCGAAAGCCCGCTGGGCAAGGCGTTTGCCGACCGCAAGGCGATGACCAAGCGCTGGGCCAACCCCGCGCATATCGATCTCGATGCCGTGCTCGAAGACCCGTTCCTCCAGCGCATCCTCAAGCAGCTCGACTGGGCGGGGCGCGGCGAAGCGGGCAGGCGAGCACTCGATGCGGTGCGCACCGGCTGGACGCAGGGCATGGCCGCAGGCCTCAAGCGCGAGGGCGAGCATTTCGCCGAAGCGATCATCGATCCCGATGGCGGCAAGACCGGCATCCGCCAGTTCATGGACAAGCAGAGCCCGCCTTTGCCCGTGCGCCGCAACGGGGTGTGGATCGACAGCGAGCATGAGGCGAACAAGGCCGAGATGATCGCATCTGGCCAATTGCTGCCCGTCGGTGCGCCCTTCTATCCAGGCGTCACCGCGATCCCGCACAAGCAGCTCGCCTTCGGGATCAGCCGCGATCCCGACACCGGCGCGCCCCGCTTCGGCCCGCCCGCCAGCCACGAGCGCGAGCATATCGTGCCCGTGGTCGCGCCCGAGCCCAACGAGGCCCTGGTCTACATGCTGACCAGCGAGGTCAACTTCAACGACATCTGGGCGCTGACCGGCATCCCGGTGTCGCCCTTCGACAGCCATGACGAGGACGTCCAGATCACCGGATCGGGGGGGCTCGCGCTGGTTGCCGCATTGGGCAGCGAGGTCAAAAGTGAAGGCCGGTTGCGCGTCGGCGACATGGTCGTCGTCTATTCGGGCACCTCGGACCTCTTGTCACCGCAGGCGGGCGACGATCCGATGTTCGCAGGCTTTGCGATCCAGGGCTACGAGACCAAGACCGGCAGCCACGCGCAGTTCCTGAACGTCCAGGGACCGCAGCTGCACCGCGTGCCGCCGGATCTGACGCTGGAACAGGCGGGCAGCTATGTGCTCAACCTGGGCACGATCACTCGCTGCCTGTTCACCACGCTGCAGATCGTGCCGGGCAAGACGATCTTCGTCGAAGGCTCGGCCACCGGAACCGGGCTCGATGCGCTCAAGAGCAGCATCAAGTCGGGGCTCAAGGCGACCGGGCTGGTGTCGAGCGAGGACCGCGCGGACTTCGTCAAGGAACAGGGTGCGGTCGGCGCGCTCAACCGCAAGGACCCGCGTTTTGCCGCATTGTTCACCGCGGTCCCCGACGATCCCGATGCCGCGCGCCGGTGGGAGGCCGACGGGTCGGTGCTGCTCGACGAATACCGGGCGATCAACGATGGATCGCTCGCCGATTTCGTGGTCAGCCACGCCGGCGAAACTGCGTTCCCGCGCAGCTTCCAGCTGCTCGAGGAAAACGGCACACTGGCGTTCTACGGCGCATCGTCGGGCTATCACTTCGCGTTCATGGGCAAGACCGGCAGCGCCTCGCCTTCGGACATGCTGGCGCGTGCGCAATTGCGCGGCGGCGAATCGGTGCTGCTCTATTACGGCCCCGGCAGCCGCGATCTGGCCGATCCCTTGGGGCTCGAGATGATCGAGGCGGCGCGATTGTACAAGGCGCGCACCGTCATCGTCACCACCACCGATGGCCAGCGCGAGTTCCTGCAGTCCTTGGGGCTCGAGGAATCGGTCGAGGGGATCATCAGCCTTGAAGGGTTGAAGCGCCGCGACAGCGAATTCCTCTGGCCCGACAGCCTGCCACGCCTGCCCGATGCCCGCACCGATATCGAACGGTTCAAGGAAGGCGTGCGCAGCTATCAGCAGCATACGATGAAGCCCTTCGGCACCGCCGTCGGTCGTATCCTGAGTTCGCCCGGGAACCCGCGCGGGGTGCCCGATCTGGTGATCGAGCGCGCAGGGCAGGATTCGCTCGGCGTCTCGACCTCTTTGGTCAAGCCGTTCGGCGGGCGCGTGGTCTATGCCGAGGAGATGGCGGGCCGCCGCTACACCTTCTACGCGCCGCAGGTGTGGACCCGGCAGCGCCGGATCATCATGCCCACCGCCAGCATCTTCGGCACCCATCTGTGCAACGCGCACGAAGTGACGATGATGAACAACATGATCGCAGGCGGGCTGCTCAGTGTCACCGAGCCACAGGTGGTCGACTGGGACGGGCTTCCGCAAGCGCATCAGGCGATGTGGGACAACCGCCACACCGGCGCGACCTATGTGGTCAACCACGCGCTGCCTGCGATGGGCCTGCGCAGCCGCGACGAGCTGCTCGAATACTGGGCCGCGTCTCAGGACAATATGGGCGACATCTGAAAGACATAAGCCGCCGGACACGGCGCGGCAGAGGAATACCGACATGACAAGCAGCAAGAGCAAAGCGACCAAAGCAGGCGCAACTGATGGCAGGCTGGCGGGCAAGGTGGCCCTGGTCACCGGCGCTGCGGGCAATCTGGGCGGCGCGATCATCCGCCGCTTCATCGGCGAGGGCGCGACCCTGGTGATGACCGGGCGCACCGCCGAACGGCTGGAGGCGGCCAAGGCGGCATTGCTTGCCGAGACCGGGGTCGATGGGGCCCGCGTGTTCACCGTGATCCTCGATGGCGGCGATCCCGATTCGGTTCGCGCGGCGATGGGCGAGGTCAAGGCGGCGCTGGGCCGGATCGACGTGCTGGTCAACAATGCGGGCTCTGCAGGGCCCCGCCAGACGCTCGAGAACGTGCCGCTGACCAAGGCCGAGATGGAGGCCAATGGCGACACCGAAACCGTCGCCGACGCGATGCGCAATCTGCTCGGCGTCAGCTGGAACCTGACGCGGGCAGCCGCGCCGATCATGCCGGCGGGCGGATCGGTGATCAACATCTCGACGATCTTCGCGCACACCCGCTATCACGGCCGAACCGCCTATGTGGTGCCCAAGGCGGCATTGAACGCGCTCAGCCAGGAGCTCGCCAAGGAGCTCGGAGCCGAGGGCATCCGCGTCAACACCGTGTTCCCCGGCCCGATCGAAAGCGAGCGCATCCGCACCGTCTTCGCCTCGATGGACAAGTTGCAGGGCGAGGGCGACGGCGCCACCGCAGACTATTTCATGGGCCGCATGTCGCTGAAGCGCGCGATGGGCGGGGCCAAGCCCGCCAAGACGCTGCCGGTGCCCGGCGACATCGCCGACGCCTGCCTGTTCCTCGCCAGCGACGAATCCTCCGCGCTCAACGGCAACGAGATCGACGTCACCCATGGCATGGAAGTGCGCAAGGATTCGCGCTCGACCTATATGACCCGCCCATCGATGCGCTCGCTCGACGGCACCGGGCTCAGCGTGCTGATCGCGGCGGGCGAACAATGGGAAGACGCGCTCGAGATCGCGCGGATTCAGCTGCTGCAGGGCGCGCGCGTGCTGCTGGGGCTGACCCGGCAAGTCGATGTCGCGCAGGCCGAGGCAAGGGTGCGCGCGCAGAATCTGGGCGATGGCATCGACATCATGCGCTTCAACCGCGCCGAACCCGATGGCATGGAGGCGGTGCTGCGCGCCTTTTCCGATGCGCACGGCCCAATCAACAGCGCGATCATCCTGCCGGTCAAGGCATCCAACCTGTTCTCCGCCACGCTGGCGGGCGCGACCGACGCCGATGTCGATCTGCTGCTCGATATCGAGCTGTCGGGCGCAATCGCGCTCGCCCGCACGCTGGCGCGCTACTGGAAGCAGCGCACCGATCTGCTGCAGGATCCGCGCTATGTGTTCATGTCCTCGCCCACCGATGGCAATGGCGACCGCTTCGGGCGGATCATGACCGCTGCGATCGCGCAGTTGATCACCATCTGGCGCGACGAATCGCGCGTCGAGGCGCTGCACGGCCGCCAGCAGCGCGCGGTCTGGGGCAACCAGATCATCCGCTATACCAATGCCGAAGAGGACAATATCCGCTTTGCCGCGGGGCACGCAACGCGGATCGTGTTCAAGGAACAGAAGATCACCGAGACCTCGCTGTACCTGCCCGCCAACATCGGCGAGGAAACCGGCGCGCGCAAGGCGATGCTGGGCTTTGCCGAGAACATCACGGGCCTGCATCTGGGCAAAGTGGCCCTGATCACCGGCGGGTCAGCCGGGATCGGCGGCCAGGTCGCGCGGTTGCTCGCGCTCGCGGGCGCCAAGGTGATGATGGTCGCCCGGCGCGAAAGCGAACTCGAGGCCGCGCGCGAACGCATCGTCGGCGAACTGCAGGACGTCGGTTTCTCGGGCGTCGAACGGCGGATCAAGTTCATCGCCAATGTCGATGTCAGCGATTTCGATTCGCTGCGCCGCGCCGCCGATGCCACGATGGAAGAGTTCGGCCGCATCGATTACCTGATCAACAACGCCGGTGTCGCGGGCGCCGAGGACATGGTCATCGACATGCCGCTCGATACCTGGCGCTGGACGCTTGATGCCAATCTGATCAGCAACTACCTGCTGATGCACTACGTCGTGCCGATCATGAAGAAACAGGGCTCAGGCTACATCCTCAATGTCTCGAGCTATTTCGGCGGCGAGAAGTTCCTTGCGGTCGCCTATCCCAACCGCGCCGATTATGCGGTGTCCAAGGCGGGCCAGCGCGCGATGGTCGAAAGCTTCTCGCGCTTCCTCGGCCCCGAAATCCAGGTCAACGCGATCGCGCCGGGCCCGGTCGACGGCGACCGGCTGTCGGGCACCGGCGGCAAGCCCGGCCTCTTCCTGCGCCGCGCGCGCCTGATCCTCGAGAACAAGCGGCTGAACGCGATCTATGCCGCCGTCATCGAATCGATCCGCGAGGGTGCGGAGGTCAGCCATGTGCTCGGGCGGCTGGCGCGCAACGACACCGGTTATCTCAGCCACGACCGTTCGACACCGGATCCGCTGCGGCTGCTGTGCCTCGAACTCGCGCGCGAGGGCGACGGCATCTGCACCTGGGACCGCTATCTGCTCACCCCCGATATCGCAGGGCGGCTGCTCGCGCGGCTGCGCTCGGCGGGATATCTGTTGCAGAATGCCGACTGGCAGGAGCGCAGCGGCACCGCCGATGGCCTCACCGGCTGGCTGATGGTCACGCCGCCCGATGACATGCCCTACCTTCCGCAGGACCGGATCGGCAAGGAAGCCGACAAAGTCGGGCGCGGCGTGCTCTCGCAGCTGCATCTGGGCGCGATGCCCAAGGAAAGCGAAGTCGCGCAGGCCACCGTGTTCTATCTCGCCGACCGCGCGGTCAGCGGCGAGACCTTCATGCCCTCGGGCGGCCTCAGCGTCGAACGCTCGTACACCGAGCGCGAGATGTTCGGCAGCCCCAAGCAGGAGCGGCTCGACCGGATGAAGGGCACCACGGTGTGGGTCATCGGCGAGCATCTGGCCGATTACATCGCCGAGACGGCCAACCATCTGATCGGCGGCCTGGGCGTGGCGCGCATGGTGCTGCTCACCCGCAGCGAGGCAGGCGGCGCGGGCGTGCTTGCCATGCTGGACGCGGAGGTCGCCGACAAGGTGACGGTGCGCGTCTGCGGCGCGGACATCGAGGGCGCGTTGGACCAGGCGCTGACCGATTTCGGCCGGCCCACCACGGTCGTGTCCACCCCGATGGCGGGCCTACCCGACCGGTTGTTCGATGACGGCGCGATGCTCGACCCTGCAGAGTTCAGGGACCTGTGCGAGGAGAACCTGACCCACCATTTCCGCATCGCACGCAAGGCCTCGCTCTATGATGGGTGCCAGCTGGTGCTGGTCTCGCCCGATGTGCCCTTCGGCCAGAGCGGGCCGGCATTCGCGCTCGCCAACTTCGTCAAGACGACGCTGCATGCGTTCACCGCAACGCTGGCGGTCGAAAACGAGCGGCTGGTCCACGATGTGCCCACCAACCAGATCAACCTCACCCGCCGCATCCGCTCCGAAGAACCGCGCAACGCGGTCGAGCATCAGGAAGAGCTCAAGCGGTTTGCAAGGGCCGTGCTGCTGGTCGGCGCCCCGCTGCCCGACGCGCAGGATTCGCGGTATCGCGCGCGGATCTACCGGGGGACTTCGATGACGGTGTGATTGTGCTGTAATACTTTTTGGTATAACAAAGGGTGCATCGAAACCTGACAGGCACAGGCTGTGGCACGCAATACATCGGTTACAATCGGAGACCACTTCTCCGGATTCATCGCGGAACAGGTTCAAGCGGGGCGTTACGGCTCAGCCAGCGATGTCGTGCGTGCCGGCTTGCGGCTGCTCGAAGAGCACGAGGCGAAGGTCCGCGCATTGCAGGAAGCGTTGATCGCCGGGGAACAATCCGGCGAACCGCGTGCCATAGATTTTGAAGCATTGAAGGCGCGCAAGCGGGCTGAGCGGGCGGCCAGGTGAAAACGTTCGTCTTCCTGCCTGCCGCGGAAGCCGATATCGAAGCCATCTGGGACTACAGCGCCGACAAATGGGGTGAGAGCCAGGCAGACCTCTACACCGATGAAATCGTTCACGCTTGCGAGGCACTTGCCAGCGGCAGCAAGCCCAGCAGGCCAGTGGATGTGCGACCCGGTCTGTTCAAATGTCGAGTCTCCTCCCACGTCATCTATTTTCGCAATACCGCAGACAGAATCCTCGTCATCCGGGTGCTGCATGGCGCGCAGGACGTTGAACGAAACCTCTAATGCCACGCCGCGGCGTGTCCGCAGCCGTTCATGCTACCCGCCCCCGCCCACCAGATACAGCCCGCGCCCATGCGCTTTCAGCCAGTGGTCGGCGCTGTTGCGGTCGCCTTCGAACAGCGCATCCAGCCAGGCGTAGAAATCCGCGCTGTGGTTCATGTGCCGCAAGTGCGCGACTTCGTGTGCAACGACCGAGCGGCGCACCGTATCCGGCGCCATGACCAGCCGCCAGTTGATGCGGATCGTGCCGTTTGCCGAGCAGCTGCCCCAGCGGCGCGCGGCGTTGCTGATCGCGAGCGACGGGGCAGGGACGCCCGCGCGGGCGCAGTAATCGGCAAGGTCGGCGGCGCACAGGCGCTTGGCCTCGGCCTTGAGCCAGCGGGTGAGGCGAGTGTCGAGCAGGTCTGCCGTGCCGCCCAATTGGATCGTTCCATCGGCAGCAGTCACCCGGCGGCCATGGCGGGTATCCCAGACGATGCGGTGCTCGGCGCCGCGATAGGGGATCAGCGCGCCGGGCTCCAACGCGATATGCGCGCCGGCCTTGGCGAAGCTCGCCTCGATCCAGTCGGCCTGCGCGCGGGCAAAGGCGATCGCCTCGCCCAGCCGGGCATGGCCAGGCAGCGTGATCAGCAGCGCGCCCTTGGCGGGATCGGTGCGCAGCCGGATGTTGTGCGCGCGCGCATGACGGCGGATGACCAGCGCATACTCGCGTTCGCCGATCGTCAGCCGCCCGGGCGCCTCGGGCGATGCGGGCGCCGGCTTGCGGGCAAACAACCGGGCGATCGGGGCCGCCATCCTGCGGGTCGCGCTCACAGCTCCGTCTCGATGATGTGGTTCTCGATCGGCCCGGCGTGCACTTCCGAGATGACCTTGCCGACCACCGAATGCCCGCCTGCATGCATTGCGGCCTGGCTGCCGGTCAGCAGATGGTGCCAGTCGGGCAGCGGCCGGCCCTGCGCGCGCAGATTGTAGGCGCAGGTGGAGGGCAGCCAGCTGATCGATACAACATTGCCGCGCGTCAGTCTCAGGCAATCGGGCACCAGCGCGCGGCGGTGGCGGTAATCGGAGCAACGCGCGGTGCGGGTGTCGAGCAGGCGGCAGGCGACGTTGGTGGGGTGGATGCGGCCCGTGTCCTCATCCTCCACCTTGTGCAGGCAGCATTTGCCGCAGCCATCGCACAGGGCTTCCCATTGCGCGCGGTCGAGGCTCGCCAGCGGTTGTTCCCAGAAGGGCGCGTCGTTTTGCGAGGTCTGGCGGCCAGCCGCCATCAGGCCGTCCATTTGTCGATTTCGGCAGCGATCTGCTCGGGGCTGCCATCATAGGGCAGCAGCGCGATCGGCTCGCCCTTGTGGCCCATCAGATACGCCTGGCGGCTGTGATCGACCAGATAGCCCTTGGCATCGGCGCCGACTGGCTTTTGCGCCTTGTACATCACCAGATACGCATCGGCGACGCTCTTGATCTGCGCCGGCGTGCCCGTGAGCCCGATCAGCCGCGGATGGAACGCGCCGACATATTGCTTGAGCACCGCGGGCGTGTCGCGCTCGGGGTCGATGGTGATGAAGATCGGCTGGATCTTCGCCGCGCGCTCGGGCTGCTGCTTTTCGAACAGCGCAAAGCCCGCTGCGATCTTCTGCAGGTCGACCGGGCAGACATCGGGGCAATAGCTGTAGCCGAAATAGACGATGCGGTGCTGGCCGGCAAAATCACTGTCCTTGACCGTCTTGCCATCCTGATCGGTCAGCGTGAAGGCGCCGCCGATGCGCGCGCCTTCCAGCGGCGCCTCGGGCTTGGGCGCGGCCCCCGAACAGCCGCCGAGCGCGGCAGACAGGGCAAGGGCGATGGCGAGTGCGGGGAAGAGCGTGGGGGTTTTGTTCATGACAGGTTTGTCTGTGCTCTGCTATGCAGCCGCTTTCAAGGGGGCTTGGCGGTCCGTGGGTCCATTGGCCGCATCCCCGGCGCAAGTTTTCAAGGACGATGCAACCTGTGACAGCCCGATTCAATAGCCTTTCCCGCCTGTGGATCGCCGCCCTCGCGGCGCTGGCCCTGCTGGTACCGGCCGCGGCCAGCGCCCAGTTTTCCGACAGCTACAATTTCCTCAAGGCAGTGCGCGACCGCGATGGCGACAAGGCCACCAAGGCGCTCAACGATCCGGGCAGCACCGTCGTCAACACCAAGGACCTGAGCACCGGCGAGACCGCGCTGCATATCGTCACCGCGCGGCGCGACCTCACCTGGATGGGCTTTCTGCTGCAGCGCGGCGCCAACCCCAATGCGCGCGACAAGAACGGCGTGACCCCGCTGATGGTGGCGACCACGCTGCGCTTTGTCGACGGCGCCGAAACGCTGCTCGCCCGCAAGGCCAAGGTCGACGATACCAACAATTCGGGCGAGACCGCGCTGATCCGCGCGGTGCAGTTGCGCGATCTGGCGATGGTGCGGCTGCTGCTCAAGAATGGCGCCAACCCTGACAAGCAAGACACGATCGCAGGCCAATCGGCGCGCGATTATGCCAAGGGCGACTTCCGCAACCCGCAGATTCTTGAGGCGATCACCTCCAACGACAAGGAGCGCAAGCAAGGCACCGAAACCCCCAAGGTGTTCGGCCCGACGGGGTGATACCGGGGTTGCATTGCCACTGCTTCGGCAGTCACGGCGCAGTATCTGCAGACAGGCAGGGAACATTGTCTGCGGTCCAGTCGATGTCGTAGGTCGCAGGCACCGGCTTTGCCCGCGACGGCGGCATGTCGACGCCCGCCGGATCGTAGAAGACATAGCCCATCGAGTTGTCGAACTTGGCGATGCGGTCGTTGTCGGTGCGCGCCGTCTCGGCATCGATCTCGATCCGCTCGGTTCGTGAACTGCGGATCATCCGGATGGCGCCATCGCCGATACCGAACACGCGATAGTAGTTCCTGCCGAAGATCCGGGTGTCGAAGCCTGATTTGAACGACCAGTGCTTTTCCGACGCGGTTCTGGGCAAACGGACCGTCGTGACATGGCAGGTGTACCCCGGAGAATTGGCGTAGGGCAGGCTCTGGTCCTGTCCGGCGGGCCGGATGCGGCGATCGGGCGGGTTGAAACCGCCGCCGGGCAGGGGCGTCGAGCGCGCGCCGCCACCGTCGTTTCTCCAGTCGACCATGCCCTTGCCGCTGATCGTCAGGATGCTGGCCTGCGCCTTGCGATCAAAGCGCCACGCAACCTTGTCGATCGATTGCCACGTCTCTCCGACCAGCTGCTGGCTGAGCGCCGCCTGAAGCTGGGCCGGGGCAATCGCGGAATACTGGAAATGCTGCTTGAGGCCATCCAGCCCGCGGGTGATGATCGTGTTGTGAATCTGCGCCGGCGCATCGAACCCCTCGGTCGCGTCGATCTCGTACAGCGAGATTTCCTGCGGACGGTTTGCCGGTTTCCACGCCAGTGGCTCGATCGAAGCTCCCGCAGTGGTCAGAGGCAGCACCCAGCGATAGGGCAGGAAAGGCTCCGTGCCGGCAACGATCACGTCGGGCAGGGTCCCATCGAGATAAAGCTGCTCGTCACCGATTGTTGCGCGCACCAGCACATGGTCGAACAGGCCCGGGCTGGGCAGCCGCTGGTCGATGCCGTCATCCAGGCCCGTGTTGTTGGCGAGAACCGGTTCGGCCTGAATGCCCAGCTCGTTCAGCAGCGCCAGCAGCAGCGCGGTCTTGCCCTTGCAATCGCCATAGCGGCGCTTCCAGGTCTCCTCTGCGGTCGCCGGGGTCAGGTTGCCGCCATCGAGCCCGACATAGATGTACCGCACGTCCTTCTGCACCAGCCGCAGCGCCGCCTGCGCCCTGTCGCCCGGGCTGGCATGAGCAGCGGCAATGCGCGTCGCCTCCTGCCGGATCGGCGAGTCCGCGGGCAGCTTGGCGGCGGCGGCGTACAGCGGCGCGAACCGTTGCGAGATGGCGTTCCAGTCGGGATAATCGCTGAATTCGAGCACCCGCTGCCACTGGTAGCGCCATGGCGCATCCTTGATTTCGGTCATGACCGGCGGATCGTCGAAATCGAGTTCGACCCCGCTTTCGGAAATCCGCGCGACCGCCTTGAAGTCTTCGGTCATGCTGATCCGGGGCTGCTGCCCGTCGATCCAGCTCAGGCCCATGCGATAGCGACCCGATGGCAGGCTGGGTGCCAGCGTCAACAGGCCTGAGGTCGCCGAACCCAGCGTGGGATCGGCGACCGGGATCGTCGTTGCGAACTCGAGCTCGTCGCCCACCCGCAGATCCGCAACCCGCAGGACCGCGGTGAGCACGCCGTCGAGGCTGGCGGCCTCGAGCTGATCTTCGCGGCGCAGGATCTCGAAGGTTCCGGACTTGAGCGCGTCGATGACTTCGCCGTCGCGGTGCACCTTGATGGTGTGCACAACGGGCGTGCCCGCCTGCGGATTCCACGAGATGGCCAGATTGCCAAGCTGCAGCGCGTTGGAATGCAGCAGCCTGATTCGATAGCCCAGATATTGCTGCTGTCCCTTGGTGTCGAGGTGCACCCACACATCCTGGCGGCGAACAAAAAGTGCACCGGCAGCGTCTTCGGGAACCGCGGCGAGCTCGGACTGACGGACCCAGTCGGGTTCGGGACCACGCTTGACCTGATCCTTTTGCGCCAGCGCCGGTTGAGCCGCAGCCAGCAAAACACAACCGACAAAAACCGAAATACGCACAGCTGCTCCATCGTTGCCCGGCGGTATAAGAAGCCACGGTGCGTTCGATTACAAGTCGATGGAGCGTTCTGTCAGACAGTGTCGCCTGAAGGCCACATCCGGTTGGCTCATGCGTGCGCGGTTGCGCATGCCGATAGTGCACAGTCTGTGCGTTTTAGTTCGATCATCACCCCGGATTGAGGGTAAATAGTCGTCCCTAAAATTCCGGGAACCGATCGAACTTCGGAAGGTCGTGCGCGGTCTTCATCCAGCCGATCGCGTCCGCCATCTGGATGTGCGCCATCGCCGGAAAAGCGTCTGGGTCATCGAAGGTCGCGGTCTGGATGTCGACCAGCCCGGGCAGCACGGTTTCGTTGATATAGAACAGGCCGGTGCCGCACTGTGGGCAGAAGCTGCGCTCGGCAAGCTCGGACGACCGGTAGACCGTAGGAGTGCCCTGCAACACCGTAAAGGTCGAGCTGGCCACCGCGGTCCATCCGACCGCTGGCGCGCCCGCGCAGCGGCGGCAATCCGCGCAATGGCACAGGGCGGTGCGGGGCGATGGCTCGGTATCGCCCGCGCTTTCGACCGCAAAGCGCACCGCGCCGCAATGGCATCCGCCTTCCGCGCGGCTCATGCCGAAGCGCCTTCGCTCACGGCTGCCTTGGCTGCCTCGATCAGCGCATTGTCGACCGCCTTGGCACGCTGATAGGCCGGGCGGGCCCGTAGTCGGTCGGCATAAGCGGCAAACGCAGGCAGGGCAGGCAGCGTGCCAAAGGCCTGGCCCCAGTCGACCTGCGCCCCGACATAGACATCCGCCGCGGTGAAGCGCTCGCCGCAGATGTAATCGCGGTCTGCCAGCCAGTCTGCCAGCGTGTCCGCCGCCAGCTGATAAGTGCCGTAACCCAGCATCGCCTGCTTGTCCTCAGGACTTTCCCAGCCCATCGAACGATTGGTGATCGCCTGTTCGAGCGGACCGGCGCCAAAGAACATCCAGCGATAATAATCGGCGCGTTCGTCCGGCAGCGGGGCGAGCCCTGCCTCGGGAAAGACTTCTGCCAGATACGCGCAGATCGCGGCGCACTCGGTGACGACCTTACCATCATGGACGATCGCGGGCACCTTGCCCATCGGGTTGATGGCGCGATACACCGCGCCCTTCATCTGAGGCCCGTATTCGACGATGTGCTGCTCGTACGCCGCCCCCGCTTCCTCGAGCATCCACCGCGCGATCTGTCCGCGCGACATCGGGTTGGTGTATAAAATCAGGCTACTCATCGTTCATCCCCTCGTTCCGAATCGGTTGCGTGTGGAACATAACACGAACGAAGAGCCGCGCCAATCGGTCAGCAGCCATCCCCGGTCACCGCGCCGAGCAGGCCGCCCAGCCCGCCCTTGCACTTCTTCTTCCTGCGCGGCTGCCCGGCCTCCTCGCCGCCGCTCATCATCGCGTCCATGTCCGGGCCATTGAGCAGCCAGGTCGAGTTGGAGCGATAGCGCACCCGCGCGGTCCATTCGGGCTTCCACGGCGTTTTGGCGTTGGCCGGGCGCGGCGGATAGGCAAAGTTCGCTTCCGGGCCATAGGCATAGAGATTGCCCAGCGCGAAATCTCCGCCCGCTGCGGTGACCTCGGCGGGCACGGTGCAACTGGTCTGCGATGGCGGCATCACCACCTGCTGCTGGATGAGCTTTGCCACCTGCGCCGGGGCGATCCAGTCCCACAAGGCCCCGCCGAATTGCCGCGAGGCCGAGGACGACCACCACACCATGTCCTGGAACTCGCCCTTGCTGTTGGCCTTGGCGCTCATCACCCAGGCGTAATAGCCGGTGGCGCTGGCGACCGAGTTCCAGTTGATCTGGGTCGCCCCGCCTGCCACCGGGCTGGCCTTGCCGGTGATCGCGGGCATGAAGTCCTGCGCCAGCGCGAACTTGATCTCGGGCGCGTAATTGCCCGCGATGCGGTGTTCGCCCAGCAGCGAGCTGTCCGCGCTCACCAGCTTGCGCGTATCGGCATTGGGCCATTCGCCATAGGTCTTGGAATTGCCCATGCTGACCGACCGATCGATCGGCATCGCGCCTGCGAACAGGTCGGGCGGCACCTGGCCTGCGGTGAGTTTGGCAAAATCGATGACCACAGGCTGGCCGGGGCCCGCCTTGGCGCCGCAGCCCCAATAGATCAGCAGCCGCCCCTTGGGACGCTGGAAATCCTTGGGGAGATCTTGCGGAATATCGTCGGTGCGGGTGCCGGGCTTAGGGCTGAGCAGCGGCACCGATGCGCCGAGCCTGGCGACGGGCGGCATGAAGTGATCTGCCTTGGGCGCGCCCGCAGCAGGCGCGCGGGAAGATCCGAGCCGCAGGATCAGCTCGTGCATCTGCTTGTTGCCGCCGCCGCCGAACATCATCGACAGGCCCGCCCCCATGCCGCTGCCCATCGCGGCGAGCCCGGTGACGGTGCCGACATCCATATCATAGCGGGCAATGGGGCTGGCCGCCTGCTGGCTGCTGACCGGGCTGGCGACCAGCGCGGCGATGGTGGCGGCGGAAAGACACAGCGCGGCTTTGCGAAAGGTGAAACTGGGCATGGACAGGCTCCCGAAACATGGAGGGACATGCAGGCGACTCGCCTGATAGCATTGTCCTGTAATTTCAGGGAGTCCTCCTTGTTGTGAGTCAGATCATCCTGTGGTGGCGTTGTTGTCGCTTTTTGCGGTGCCGGGGGGTGTTGCGAAAGTCGCCGGGCCTGTCTCAGCGGCCGGGTTCTGCTTGGCCAGCTTGTTGATGATGTCCGGGACGAAACGCTCGGCAAATCCTGAAACAAAGGCAAGTGCCACCATCTTGTAGAACTGTGCCGTGTCGTGCATTCCGAGCGACCTGGTCACCCGCTCGACCCAGGTGCGACAGGCGTCCTTCGCATCCTTGCAAACGTCGGCTGCAGTCGGCGTGTGTCCTTCCTTCTCGGTTTGCGGAGCGAGACTGGCTTCGCCAGCGGGCGCAGGGTCTCCGGGCGCTGCAGGTTGCGAGTCGGGGGCAGCCTCCGCCGACGAGGCTTCGGAGCCGCTTTCTATTACGCCATTGGCTGTCTGATCGCTCGCGCTGCCGATGGAATCGCTTGCTGGATTTCCTTCCGTTGACAGCTCGTCGCTGCCACCGGTTCCGGTGGGCGTATCGGGCGCGCTGAAATCGGGCAGGAGCGCCTCCAGCAGATTGGCGGCGGCCAGGATATACAGGAACAGTGCGAACACTCCGCCGATACCGATGGAGCTCAGCACGCTGACCCAACCGATCCTGAGACCGATAAGCTCGAAAATGCCATCCTCGACCATCGCATCGCGCGATGTCGCCTTCTGCAAACGCTGGAGAATCGAGATCATCGCACCGAGCATGCCGGCCGCGATAATCGCAACCAACCCGTGCTGCGCCATCTCGGCTTCCAATGAAATGAACATGGTGCCCAGCAGCATGACCAGAACCGCCGATGCCCCCACAATGACCATCAGGCGGCGGATCGAGTTTTCGCGCGCCAGATTGATCAGGTAATTGGCGTGGATCACATCGAGCAGATTGCGCGCGCGCTGGCGCAGCACTTCGTCCGGCAGCGCATCGATCGATCCGGGAGCGAAACTTGCCTCGTAGGAGGCGATGACGCTGGTGGGCACGACCCGCCGGAACCGGTCTTCGATCGTCCAGAACCGCGCTTGCAGCGCGGTCTTGGGCACCAGCCAGACCAGCGCCAGCTCGATCTTGAACAGCTGCCCGAGCGTCGGGTTGTTCCCCTGCAGTGGATCGAGCGCGGCAAACTCGTTTTTCAGGTCCGCCAGCATCGCCCGTTTCATGGCGTTGCTTTCGCTCAAGTCTGCTCCGTCGGCAATTTCGGAGTCTTCGGCCTTCCAGGCATAGCCTTCGAAATTGTCCCGCATCGATTCATAATAGATGCGCGAGATATACTGTTCTTCTTGCAACAGACGCATGGTCGCTCTCCCCGGGCTTCGGGGCGCATTAGGCCTTGGTTCTTATACCCTGTGCCAGTTCAAGCGGGACCAAATCGGAGCGACTGAAGCCAAAGCACCATCCATTCCGGATCATTTGCCGCCGAACAGCTGCCGTCCTGCCAGATCGAGCATGATCTCTTCCGATCCGCCGCCGATCGCGTTGACGCGGACCTCGCGGTAGATGCGCTCGACTTTCGATCCGGTGATGTAGCTCGCCCCGCCCAGCACCTGCGCCGCCTCGCGCGCGACGATCTCGAGCATCTGCGTCGCCTGCACTTTCAGCATCGCGAAATCCGCCGGTTGATCGCGACCATTTTCCACCGCCCACGCGCACTGATCGACCCACGCCTGGGTGGCGGCGATGCGGCGCGCCATGTCGGCAAGCTTGATGCGGATCGACTGGTGCTTGACCAGCGCCTTGCCGAACGTTTCGCGGGTCTGCGCCCATTCGACCGCTTCCTTCAGGCACACCCGCGCATAGGCGCAGCAGCCCATCGCCATGCCCAGTCGCTCGCTGTTGAAATTGCGCATGATGCCGATAAAGCCGCCGTTCTCTGGGCCAATCAGGTTCTCGGCGGGCACCTGCACGTCCTGCAGATAGATCGCCGCGGTGTCCGAACAGCGCCAGCCCATCTTGTCGAGCCGGGTGCGGGTGACGCCCGGCGCGGTCATGTCGATCAGCAGCAGCGATATGCCGCCCGCGCCCGCGGCCCCGGTGCGCACCGCGCAGGTCAGCCAGTCGGCGCGCATGCCCGAGGTGATGAACATCTTCGAGCCGTTGACGACGTAATGGTCGCCCACCCGTTCGGCGCGGGTCTTGAGGTTGGCGACGTCGGATCCTCCCGAAGGCTCGGTGATGCCGAGCGCGATGATCTTCTCGCCCGCCAGCACCGGCGGCGCGATCCGCTGCTTGAGCTCGTCGCTGCCCAGCGCCAGCACCGGGGGCAGGCCGATGCCGTGGGTCATCAGAGATGCGGTCAGCCCGCCCGCACCCACCGCGGCCAGCTCCTCGGTCTGGGTCATCGAGTGGAAGATGTCGAAGCCCTCGCTGTGGCCGCCATAGGCTTCCGGGTAGCGCAGACCCAAGATACCGGCTTCGGCGGCCTTGCGATGCAGGTCGCGCGGCAGCTCGCCGTCGGCCTCCCACTGGTCGATATGCGGTGCGATCTCACGCTCGACAAAGCGGCGCACCGATTGCGCCAGCGCCTCGTGGCTGTCGTCGTAAAAGGGTGAGCGCGCGCGCCAGTCGTCGAAGTCGGTCATCGGGCATCCTCTTGTGGTCTTTGCCCCACGGGCTGGGACGCCGTTACCGGTTTGTCAATTCTCCCGTGTTATTGCGCTATGCGGATGGCCGAACCGTCCTATGAGGGGGCATGATGCAGCAGGACCAGACCGCGCCCGATACGGCACACACGTTGAGCGGACGTTTCGTCGATGCGGCGCTCGAACACCGCTTCGTCTCCGGCGAACGCACCGCGCGCGTGGTGCACATGCGGCTGTTCGCGGGCTTTCTCGCTGCGATGCTGGTCGGCTATGCGCTGGTCAATCCGCTGTATTTCAGCCGCCAGGACGAGTTGCGCTTCACGCTGATGCTGGTGCCCGCGCTGGTGATCCTGGCAGGCTATGCCGCCGCGACCGCATGGCGCGGCTATGCCAGCCGCCCGATGATCGATTTTGCCAGCCTGCTCGGCGTTGCCTTCCTGATCATGGCGGAAAACGCGCTGCTGTTCGAGGAGATGCAGCGCGCGCAGGTGCAGCTGCACGCCTCGATCGCGATCAACGGCCTGATTGTCATGGCGTTCGCAGCGATCGCCTTTGCCGGGCAGGTGCGCTGGTTTGCCGCCTGGCTCGGCTGCCATGCCGTGGTCTATTTCGGCATCATGCTGGTGACCGAGGCGGATGTGATCCCGTTCATCTATGCAACTCTTGCTTATGGCACCAGCGCGGCGGTGATGGTGCTGCTCAACTGGTCGGTGGGGCAGGCGCACCGGCAGAGCTTCTTGCTGTCCGACGCGCTGGAAGCAGAGCGCGCCAAGACCGAGGAACTGCTGTTCAACGTGCTGCCGCCTGCGGTCGCCGCGCGGCTCAAGGCGGGGCAGGTGGTCGCCGACAGCTATCCCGATGTCTCGGTGGTGTTCATCGACATCTGCGGCTTTTCCGATCTGTCGCGGCGCATCTCGCCCGGGCACCTCGTCGATCTGCTCAATGGCTTCTTCCTGCTCGCGGACAAATGCGCCGCCGAGACCGGGGTGGAGAAGGTCAAGACCATTGGCGACGCGTATCTCGCGATCAGCGGCGGCAACAACCCGGCGGTCAACAGCGCCGATGCCGCAATCCGCTTCGGCGAGGCGGTGATCGCGGGCCTGCCCGAACTGCGCACCGCGACCGGCATAGACCTGCACATCCGCGTCGGCATCCACACCGGCCCCGTGGTCGGCGGCGTGATCGGCGAGACGCGCATGGCCTATGATTACTGGGGCGAGACGATGAACATCGCCAGCCGCATCGAAGGCGCCGCCAACCCGGACGGCATCGCGGTCTCCGAGACGACCTGGATGCGCGGGCGCGGTGACCGGCATTTTGAGCTCCCGCAGATGCTGACCCTCAAGGGCGTCGGCGAGATGCCGGTCTATCGGCTGGCGGAAAAGCCCAGCGCGGAGATCATCCGGCTGGTGGGATAGCCAACGCCTGACGTCCCGTCATTCCCGCGAACGCGGGAATCCCGCTTTTTGCTAGGCCAGTGCGGCAGCGGCACGCCCGCGTTCGCGGGGGTGACGATAGATGGTTTTGCGGCCCATACGACAATTGGCAGCGTTCCAAAAGCTGGCTAACAAGGCGTTATGCCAACCGTCATCATCTTCCTGTGCGGCATCGCCAATTTCGCGCTCCACAAGGCGACGATGGAATCGGACCATCCGATGGCACTGCAGATGCGTGCGGCATTCGGCCGGTTCATGGGCGGCTATGGCAGCTATCTGCTCGAATTCCTGATCCTGCTCTCGGCGCTGAGCTTTGCCGCGCTGGGCTACACGATCGCGCTGCCCTCGTATCTGGTCTATACCGGAATGAACGCGCTGGCCGGCTGGGCCATTCTCACCGGCAAGATCTAGGCCCGAAAAGTCATGCGGCGACCGCCTGCGGCACCTGTTCGGATGCCGCGGCCAGCAGCCGCTTCTCCAGCGTCTTCAGCCGTGACTTGCTGTCGATCTTGTCGCCCAGCAGATCGGTGACATAGAAGGTATCGACCGCGCGTTCGCCATAGGTGGCGACATGCGCCGAGTGGACGATGCACTTGAGGTCGAACAGCGCGAACGCCAGCCGGTTGAGCAGAGCGGGCCGATCGAGTGCGTTGACCTCGATCACCGTGAACCGGTTGGAGGCCTTGTTGTCGACCAGCACCACGGGTGCGATGTTGAACGCCTCGGTGCGCGGACGCGCGGTGGGCCGGGCGATCAGCCGAGGGGTCAGCGCGACCCGGTTCGCCAGCGCATCGGCGATCGCGTTCTTCAGCCGGGTGATCTGGCTTTCTTCCATGAAAGGCCGGCCCAGCGGGTCCTGCACCAGGAAATTGTCCAGCGCCATGCCGTCGCGCCGGGTGTGGATGCGCGCATCGATGATGTTGCCGCCCGCCAGATGGATGCCGCCGGCGATGCGATAGAACAATCCGGGATGGTCGGCGGCGCTCACCGTCACCAGGGTTGCGCCGCGCGCGGGGTAGAATTCGGCCGAGACCGTCAGCGGCTCGGTATCGTGCTCATCGATCAGCCGCATGTTCTGGACGATGATGTCCTCGGGCTCGGCGATCCAATAGGCGTCGTCCAGCTTGCGCGCGATCTGGGTGAATCGGCCCTCGTCGATCCCCGCCATGCTGCGCACCGCGTCCTGCTTGGCCAGCACCCGCTCGCGCCGCCCATGCTGCTTGTGGCCCAGCCGCAGCAGCTCTTCGGTCGATTCGAACAGATTGCCCAGCAGCTGGCGCTTCCAGCTGTTCCAGATGCCCGGGCCCACCGCCCGGATGTCGACTACGGTCAGTACCAGCAGCAGCTTCAACCGTTCGGGGCTCTGCACCATCGCGGCGAAATCGGCGATGGTCTTGTAATCGGTGAGGTCGCGCTTGAAGGCGGTGGCCGACATCAGGAGGTGATAGCGCACCAGCCAGGCGACCTGCTCGGTTTCCGCCTCGGTAAGGCCAAGCCGCGGGCAGAGCTTCATCGCCACCTCCGCACCCAGCACGCTGTGGTCGCCGCGGCGGCCCTTGGCGATATCGTGCAGCAGCGTGGCGACGAACAGCACCCGCCGGCTGATCAGCTTCTGCATCACGTCATAGGCGAGCGGATGATCGTCCTTGAGCTCGCCCGATTCGATCCGCGCGAGCAGGCCGATCGCACGGATCGAATGCTCGTCCACCGTATAATGGTGGTACATGTCGAACTGCATTTGAGCGACGACGCGGCCGAAATCGGGAACGAAACGACCGAACACCATCGCCTCGTTCATCCAGCGCAGCACCAGTTCGGGATCGCGCGGGCTGCACAGCACATCCATGAACAGCGCGTTGGCGCGGGGATCTGCCCGCACATGCTTATCGATCAGGCCTGCATCCATGCTCGCCTGGCGCATCGCGCTGGGGTGGATCTCGACCTTGTGCTTGTCGGCCAGCTGGAAGATCTCGATCAGCCGCACCGGGTCCTCGCGGTAGAAATCGGGGCGGGGCAGCGCCAGCCGCCCGCGATCGAGGATGAAGCCCGAAAGCTTGCGTGGTCGGCGGCGCAGGATCGCAGGAATGAAGCGCCGGTCACGCGCGGCGAACTGGTCGTCGAGCTGCGCAAGGAACACGCCGGTGAGGTCGCCGACGCGTTTGGCGTTGAGGAAGAAATACTGCATGAACCGCTCGACCGCCGACTTGCCCGGCCGGTCGGCAAAGCGCATGCGGGCAGCCACCTCGCGCTGCAGGTCGAAGGTCAGCCGGTCCTCGGCGCGCCCGGTGATGTCGTGCAGATGGCAGCGCACCGCCCACAGGAAGTTGGCCGAGCGGCGGAAGCCGCGGAACTCGGTCATGGTGAGCAACCCTGCATCGACCAGCTCGGCGGCCGAGCGCACCTGGTGGATGTACTTGCCGATCCAGTAGAGCGTGTGCAGATCACGCAGGCCACCCTTGCCGTCCTTGACATTGGGCTCGACGACATAGCGGCTGTCGCCCATCTTCTTGTGGCGGGCGTCGCGCTCTTCCAGCTTCTGCGAGACGAAATCGCGCGCGGTGCCGGTGACGACATCCTTCCAGAAGCGTACCGAGGCCTCGCGATAGATATCCTGGTCGCCCCAGACATAGCGGCCTTCGAGCAAGGCGGTGCGGATGGTGAGGTCGCCCTTGGCCTGGCGGACCATCTCGTCGATCGAGCGGCTGGAATGCCCGACCTTGAGCCCCAGGTCCCACAGGATGTAAAGTACCGCCTCGATCGCCTGCTCGGTCCAGCTGTTCTTCCTCATCGGGGTGAGGAAGGCGATGTCGACATCGCTGTGCGGCGCCATTTCGCCGCGGCCATAGCCGCCCACCGCCGCGATGCAGAAATGCTCACCCATGCTCTGGTTGGCGACCGGATATTGATAGCGCACGACATAATCGTGGATCAGCCGGACGATCTGGTCGATCAGGAAGGACTGCGCCGCCGCACATTCGTGCCCGCCTGCGGGGTTGGCTACCAGCCGGCTGGCGATCTCCGCCCGCCCGTCCGCCAGCGCATCGCGCAGCAGCCCCACCACATCCATCCGCGCCTTGTCGCCACGCTCTTCGGCAAGCGCGCAGATTCGCGCATCGAGCGCGCGTCGATCGATGATCGCGCGCTGGTTGGCGACGGTGGTCACAGGCATGGGCGTTGGCGTAAACGGGGGAAGGGCGGAAATAGGGTCAGCTGCTGGCTCCTGCCTTGGCCATGGCCTGGTATGTCTTGCGCAGGCCGACCTTGTCGATCTTCGCCGTTCCCAATCTGGGGAGTGCATCGGCGGTTTGCCAGAGCTTGGCGGGAACCTTGAACGCGGCCAGTTGGCTCGAGAGGAACTCGGTCAGCTGCGCATCGGTCAGGCTCGCTCCATCGCGCACCACATAGACCGCGCCGACGATCTCGCCGAACCGCTCGTCGGGGATGCCGAACACGCTCGCCTCGGCGATGTCGGGATGGGCATAGATCGCCGCCTCGACCTCGACACAGCTGATGTTCTCGCCGCCGCGGATGATGATGTCCTTCTTGCGGTCGACGATGAACAGATAGCCATCGGCATCCAGATAGCCCAGGTCCCCGGTGCGGAAATAGCCGTCGGGCATGATCGCGGCATTGGTCGCCGCCTGGTTGTCCCAATAGCCCAGGAAATTGGCGATCGAGCGGATCGAGACCTCACCGACTTCTCCTGTGGGCAGCGGATGGCCGGTGTCGTCGAGGATCGCCAGATCGACCAGCGGGCGCGAGGCCTGGCCGGTGCTGTCGGGCTTGGCCATGTAGTTCTCGTTGAAGTTGCCGCAGCCGATGCCGTTGGTTTCGGTCAGGCCATAGCCCAGGATCGGGAACGCCCAGTCCATCGTCTCCTTGATCCGCTTGACGTGCTCGACCGGACGCGGCGCGCCGCCTGCGGCAAAGGTGACGCAGCTCTTGAGGTTGTATTTGTCGCGGTTGGGGTGCTGAGCGATCTCGTAGCTCATCAGCGGCACGCCGACGAAATAGCTGATCTTCTCGCGCTCGATCAGCCGCATCGCCTCTTCGGCATCCCATTTGGGCATCAGGACCAGTTTGCGTCCGATGACGAAGCTCTGCAGCAGCACGGGCACCTCGGCGGTGACGTGGAACAGCGGCACGTTGAGCAATGTGGCGGGCTGGCCTTCGGGCGGCTTGCCCTGACGGGTGACGATGTTGAGCGCCATCAGCGTCTGCGCGACATAGCTGAAGGTACCCTGCACCACGCCGCGATGATCGGAAAAGGCGCCCTTGGACTGGCCGGTCGAGCCCGAGGTGAACAGGATGGTCGCAAGGTCATCGCCGGTCAGTTCGGGCAGTTCGGTCGATCCATCCCCGCCGGCCGCCAGCACCGATGCAAGGCCGGCTTCGGGCGGGCCGTCATGGCCGAAGACGACGACGCGGGCATCGCCGATATTGCCGCATTCGGTGATCCGCTTGGCGCAGCGGTCATCGGCGAGCACGAGCTTGCAGCCAACATCGGTGATCCCGGCACACAGTTCGGGCCCCTGCCACCAGCCGTTGAGCAGCGTCGCGACGCCGCCGGCCATCAAGATGCCCATATAGGCGATGATCCAGTTGGCCGAATTGCGCGCGGCGATGCCGACGCGGTCACCCTTGGCGATGCCATGGCCCGCGATCAGCGCGGCGGCGACATGGCGCGCGGCGGCATAGCTCTGGCCAAAGGTCAGGCGGGTGTCGCCGTCGACCAGAAATTCGGTGTCGGCATGCTGCATGCAGAAATAGGCAAAGAAATGCGACAGCGCGGGCGGGGCCGACGCGATCATGGGCAGCTGCTGGCCGTACTTCTCGAAATGCGTCAAAGGCAGCATGCCGCCTTCGCCGGTCAGCGCCTGGATCGCCTCGTCCATCATCTGGTCCAGCTCGGTTGCCATCAAAATCTCTCCTCTTTCGCTTCAGGCCCGCAGCCCTTATGGCGTTTTCTAACCTACTGGCCTTATGGACAGTAAAACCCGTGGGGAAAAGCCTTGATCCTGCCAATTTCAGCGCTTGCCGCCAACATTGCCGCTGCCGTAACGTCCGCTCCGATCCGCTTCGAGGAGCTGGGTCTCTCGCCGGTTGCGCTGAGCATCGGATCGTTCCAGCTCAAATGGTACAGCCTTGCCTATCTGTTCGGCATCCTGCTGGGTTATTGGTACATGGGCCGCATGCTCCGGCAGCCCGGCGCGCCAATGGCGCAGCGTCATGCCGATGACCTGATGCTCTATTCGACGCTGGGCATCATCCTGGGCGGGCGCCTGGGCTATGTCCTGTTCTATCGGCCCGATCTGTTCGAAACCCCGCTTGCGGTGTTCAAGGTGTGGGAGGGCGGCATGTCGTTCCACGGCGGACTGATCGGGGTGCTGCTCGCGATCGGCTATCTCGTCTGGCGCAACGGCCTGAGCTATCTGCGCGTCGGTGATTATGTCGCCTGCGTGGTGCCGTTCGGGCTGCTGTTCGGCAGGCTCGCCAATTTCGTCAACGCAGAGCTCTGGGGCCGCCCCACCGATGTGCCCTGGGCGGTGATCTTCCCCACCGATCCGTCGGGCCTGCCGCGCCACCCCAGCCAGCTCTACGAGGCCGGGCTCGAAGGCGCGCTGCTGGCGATCATCCTGGCGGTGCTGTTCTGGAAGACCGATGTGCGCCATCGCCCCGGCTTCCTGGGCGGCGTGTTCCTGGCAGGCTATGGCGCCAGCCGCTTCATCGTCGAATATTTCCGCAATCCCGATGCGCATCTGATCGAATTTGCCGAGCGCACGGGCATGAGCATGGGCCAGTGGCTCACCGTGCCGATGATCCTGATCGGCCTGTATCTGATGATCAGCTCGCGCAACCGCGTCGCCAAGCCTCTGCCCGTTACGGCGTGACGACGTGGAAGATCGAGAGGACATCGGCCCCGAAGACACCGGTCTTGAGGCGATCTTCCGGCGGCTGATCGGCGCGACCGGACCGATCAGCGTTGCGCACTACATGGCCGAGGCCAATGCGCATTACTACAACCGCGCCGATCCGCTGGGCAGCGCGGGCGATTTCATCACCGCGCCCGAGATCAGCCAGATGTTCGGCGAGATGATCGGGCTGTGGCTGGCCGACCAGTGGCAGCGCGCGGGCAAGCCTGCGCTGTGCCATTATGTCGAATTCGGCCCCGGTCGCGGCACGCTGGCAAGCGATGCGCTGCGCGTGACCGAACGCTTCGGGTTCCGCCCGGCGGTGCATCTGATCGAGGGCAGCAGCCGGTTGCGCCAGGCGCAGCAGACTTTGATCCCGCAGGCGACCTGGCACGACGGGCTGGACAGCGTGCCGCGCGAAGGGCCGCTGCTGATCGTCGCCAACGAATTTCTCGATGCGCTTCCGGTGCGCCAGATCGTCCGCGCCGAGCAGGGTTGGCGCGAGCGCGTGGTGCTGCACAATGGCGAGCGGTTCCTGCCCGTGGCGGGTGCGCGGCCGATGGACACCGCGGTCCCTGCCGCGCTGGCCGACAGCCCGGTGGGGACGATCCTGGAAACCTGCCCGGCGGCCAGCGGCATGGCCTATGAGATCGCGGTGCGGCTGAAGGCGCAGAGCGGCACCGCGCTGTTCATCGATTACGGCTACAGCACGCCGCAGACCGGCAGCACGCTGCAGGCGGTGCGCGCGCACGAGAAGGTCGATCCGTTTGCCGATCCGGGGCTCGCCGATCTGACCGCTCTGGTCGATTTCGCGCAACTCAAGCAGATCGCGCTGGCGGGAGATGTCGATTGCCTGGGGCCGGTGGGGCAGGGCGATTGGCTGATGGCCTTGGGTATCGGCGAGCGCGCGGCAACGCTGGCGCGTACCCAGCCATCGCAGGCGCAGGCTTTGATGGATGCGCTCGACCGGCTGGTCTCGCCTGACCAGATGGGCGCGCTGTTCAAGGTGCTGGCCTATCGCGGCCCCGGCTGGCCGCAGGGCGAGGGATTCGCCGGATAAGGCTCGGCCGGTGGCTCAGCCTTCAAGGCTGCCCAGCAGATTGCCCACGGTCTGGATCAGCAGCGCAATGTCGCCATCGCGCGACAGCCGGTGGTCGCCGTCCTTGATCAGCAACAGCTGCACGTCCTGGCTGCGCAGCTGCTTCTGCGTTTCCAGCGCATATTGCCACGGCACATCGGGGTCGTTCTGCCCCTGGATCAGCCGCACCGGGCAATCGATGGCGATTTCGCCGATCAGTACCCGGTTGCCTTCGCCCGACTGCCAGAAGGTGCGCGTGGTCACCATCGGCTCGGGGCCATATTCGCTGGGTTTTTCAAGCCGTCCCTCGGTGAGGATGGTCATCTTGTCTTCCTGGCTGAAGCCCCACATGGTGAAATCGGGCGCCGCGGCGATGCCGACGATTCCTGCCACCCGCGCCGGCCGCGCGAGCGCGATCAGCAGCGCCAGCCAGCCACCCATCGAGGAGCCGATCAGCACCACCGGGCCGCTGACCACGGTGTCGATCAGCGCCAGCGCATCATCGCGCCAGTCGGCGAGCGACTGGCTCTCGAAGTCTCCGCCACTCGCTCCGCATCCGGCATAATCGAAACGCAGCATCGCCAGCCCCTCGGCCTGCGCCCAGCCATCGAGCGCGAGCGCCTTGGTGCCTGTCATGTCGCTGGCATAGCCGGGCAGGAAGACCAGGGTCGGCATGGCGGCGCGATCGGGCGATGCGCGGCGGTGATGATAGACAAGCCGCGGGCGTTCGCCGCGATCGAGGAAGCTGGTGCTGGGATGGTTCATGCCGCCGCCTTAACCGACCCGACCGGGAGAGGCCAGAGGGGTATCGGGCACCTGCCTCTCCCCTCCCGCCAGCGGGAGGGGAGAGGCGTGGCCCACAGATCTCGTGCGAGGGCGATAAGTGGCGTGCTCCGCCCCTCAATCGCGCAGGAAGATCGCCTCGATGGGCAGCTCGAACAGGTCGGCGATGCGGAAGGCCAGCGGCAGCGAGGGGTCGTATTTGCCGGTCTCGATGGCGTTGATGCTCTGGCGCGAGATCGCCAGTGCATCGGCCAGGTCGCCCTGGGTCCAGTCACGCTCGGCGCGCAGCACTTTCAGCCGGTTCTTCATCAGCAGGGCCCTGCATCGTCAAAGCCGAAGCGATTGACCAGCTGGCCCAGTGCCAGCCCGATGCACCAGATCGGGAAGACGAAGAACACCGCCAGCTTGGGCACTTCGGGCGAATAGAGCTCGAGCACACCCCACACGCTGGTGATGGCGAGCGTGGCGCCGGTGGCGACGAGGAACTTGCGCACCTCGAGCATCCGCAGATATTCGTCGTCGAGCTCGATCAGCAGCCGCCCCATCGCCCACAGCCAGCCCAGCGCAGCCATCCCGGGAAGCAGCGCCAGCCCGATGGTCAGCGCGCTTGCCGGGGCGTTGTCGGGCACCAGCGCGGTGGCGAGCGCAATGGTGGCGATATAGGCAATCGTGATCGGGATGATGCGCTTCATGTAGCGGCGCATCGCCGGATGGTCGTTGGCGCGCATCGGTCAGGCGGCCTTGCGCCGCACGCAGCGGCCCTTGGCGTTGATCGAGATCACCGCGAGGATCGGCAGCGTGGTGAACAGCGCCTGCGCCGTACCATCTGTGATCACGTCAAGGATGTTCAGCACCGCCAGCCCCATCATGGCAAGCGCCCAGCACAGCGCGTGGAAATAAGCATTCATGGTCAAGCTCCCTTGATTCGATGTAAAGGAACATTGTCTTTATGCGCCGAGAATGTCAAGTGTCCTTGATAAAAGGTTTGGCGAGCTTGTCGTATGTAAGCTTCTCCCCTCCCGCCTGCGGGAGGGGCAGGTCCGGCCTGCCGGACCGGGGTGGGCCTGAATTTTGCATCACATCTGGCCCCCCCCGGCCTCGGCTGCGCCTCGTCCACCCCTCCCGCAAGCGGTAGGGGAGAGCAACTGCACCCGCCCTAGTGACTCCTTCACCATTCGCCGCTATACCCCGCCCATGGCGAGCATCCGCACCACCCTTGCGACTACCACCACTCCGGGCAACCGGGGGCGGGTCGTCGCGGGCTGATTGCTGCGACGCTCCAGCCGCCCGGTGCGGGTGGCTCTGGCGTCGGCTCCTGGCACTTCCTTTTCATCCCAGGCGCTGAAACTTGGCCCCTTTTGGGCTGCGCCGGATTGTGCCATGGCGCAGGAACAAGCGACAGGAAAGACACGCAATATGTCCGAGCTTCTGAAGATCAGCCTGCCCGATGGTTCGGTGCGCGAGATGCCGCAAGGGTCGACCCCTGCGGACGTTGCCGCAGCGATCGGCCCCGGCCTTGCCAAGGCGGCAATCGCCGCGCGGGTCGATGGCGAGCTGCGCGATATCATGCGGCCGTTCGAGGGCGATGCGCAGCTGGCCTTGGTCACCGCGCGCGACGAGGCCGATGCGCTGGAGCTGGCGCGGCACGATTTCGCGCATATCCTGGCCGAAGCGGTGCAGAGCCTGTTCCCGGGGACGCAGATCACTTTCGGCCCTTCGACCGACGATGGCTTCTATTACGACTTTGCGCCCGCCGAGCGCCCGTTCACCGACGAGGACCTGCCGGTGATCGAGGCCGAGATGCGCCGCATCATCGCCGCCAACAAGCCGCTGCGCCGCGAGGTGTGGGAGCGTGACGCGCTGATCGCGCGCTGGACCGAGCAGGGCGAGACCTTCAAGGCCGAATGGGCTGCCGAATTGCCGCAGGGCGACGAGATCACCGTCTACTGGTCGGGCGACGAGTGGATGGACATGTGCCGCGGGCCGCATCTCGCCTCGACCGGCAGGCTCGATCCGGCAGCGTTCAAGCTGACGCGCGTGTCGGGGGCGTACTGGCGCGGCGACCAGCGCAACCCGCAACTCTCGCGCATCTATGGCACCGGCTGGCTCAACAAGAAGCAGCTCGATGCGCATCTGGTGCGGCTGGAAGAGGCCGCCAAGCGCGACCACCGCAAGATCGGCGCGGAGATGGACCTGTTCCATCTGCAGGCCGAGGCGCACGGATCGGTGTTCTGGCACCCCCGCGGCTTCGTGATCTACCGCGCCTTGGAAGCGTACATGCGCCGCCGGCTCGATGCCGCGGGCTATCTCGAGGTCAAGACACCGCAGGTGATGGACGCGCGCCAGTGGGAACAATCGGGCCATTGGGGCAAATATCGCGAGAACATGTTCGTTATCCCCGACGAGGTGCCGAATACCGAGGACGAAGGCCCGGTGGTGTCGAACGATGCTGCCTGGATGGCGCTGAAGCCGATGAACTGCCCCGCGCACGTGCTGATTTTTCGCCAGGGCATCAAGAGCTATCGCGACCTGCCGCTCAGGCTCGCCGAGATGGGTTGCTGCCACCGCAATGAACCGCACGGCGCGCTGCACGGGCTGATGCGGGTGCGCCAGTTCACGCAGGACGATGCGCACATCTTCTGCCGCGAGGACCAGCTGGTCCAGGAGATCAGCCAGTTCTGCGACCTGCTTGATGTCGTCTACAAGGACCTGGGCTTTGGCGACTATGCGATCAAGCTCGCCTTGCGCCCCGAAAAGCGGTTTGGCACCGATGAGATGTGGGACTGGTCCGAACAGTCGATGCGCGATGCGGTTGCTGCCACGGGCCGGAATACCGAAGATTGGGGCTGGGAAGAGCTTCCCGGCGAAGGCGCGTTCTATGCGCCCAAGCTCGAGTTCCACCTGACCGATGCGATCGGACGCACCTGGCAGGTCGGCACGATCCAGACCGATACCGTGCTGCCCGAGCGGCTCGATGCCAGCTACATCGCCGAGGATGGCGCCCGCCACCGCCCGATCATGCTGCACCGGGCGATCCTGGGAAGCTACGAACGCTTCATCGGCATCCTGATCGAGCATTATGCGGGCAAGTTCCCGCTGTGGCTCGCGCCGGTGCAGGCGGTGGTCGCGACGATCGTCTCGGACGCCGACGATTACGCGCGCGAGGTGGTCGCGGCCCTGCAGGCGGCGGGAATCCGCGTCGAGGAGGATCTGCGCAACGAAAAGATCAACTACAAGGTGCGCGAGCACTCGGTGGGCCGCGTCCCCAACATCCTGGTGGTCGGCAAGCAGGAGGCCGAACAGCGCACCGTGGCATTGCGCCGCCTGGGGCAGCAGCAGCAGCAGTTCCTCAGCCTCGACGAGGTCGTCGCGATGCTCAAGGACGAAGCGCTGCCGCCCGATCTGAAGGGCTGAGCCCAACCGCTCTCCAATCAAAAAAGCCCCCTGTTCCACAGTCGGAACAGGGGGCTTTTTCGTGCGCGCTCGCCAGATCGCCGGGCAAAGAAAAAGGGCGCGATGGTCGAAACCACCGCGCCCCGATCCTCTCCCATGAAGGGAATAGGCTAGATCAGAAGGTGATGCGTGCGCCGAAGCGAACCGACCACAGCGAACCGTTGAAGTTCACCGCTTCGGCCGGAGCCTGGAAGGTCGTGCCGGTACGGTTGGCGTACTGGTACTGTGCGCAACTGTTGGCACCCTGCGCAACGCAGGTCACGTTCACCAGCGTGCCGTAATAGGGGAAGCCAACCTGACGGATGGTGCCCCAATCGGAGTCGAGCAGGTTGAGGACGTTTTCGACGTCCGCCAGCAGCTCGAGCTTGGTACCCAGCACGAACGGAACTTCCTGACGCAGCGACAGGTCAAGCTTGTTGTAGCGGGGGCTCTTGCCGATGTTCTTCGGTGCGATGCGGCCCTGATACTTGTTCAGCTCGGAACCCTGGACGAAGCGCTGGAAGCCGGCAAAGTCGAAGCCAGCCGCATAGCTGACCAGCGGGTCGGCCGTCGCCGAGGCGACATTGGGCACATACATGGTGTAGCGGTTGTTGGTGCCGGTGACTCCGAAGACCGCCGAACGGTTGTTGCCCGATGCCTGATCGGCAAAGGTGTAGCTGTAGCGCTGGCCCGAGAGCGAGTTGAAGAACAGCTCGAACCGGGTGGTGTTGTCGCCGAACAGCTTTGCGTCATAGCCGGCCACCAGACGGAAGGCATCGTCACGCTGGTAGTTGGAGATGCCGTAAGCCGAGAAGTTCGGGTCTTCCGCCGCCGAGTTGGTGTAGTTCGAGAACGCCACCGACGAGGTGCCCGGGTTGAGATCCTTGGCACGCTGGTAGGTATAGGCACCGCCCAGACGCAGGCCGTTGTCCCAGCGCTTGTCGAACCGGGCCACGATGTTCCAGCTGTAACCCTGATCACGGTTGGTCATCAGGATGTCGGTGTTGGTGGTCGCGCCCTGGCCGGGCAGCACGCTGTAGCGCGGACGGCCGTCGGGCAGAACGCCAGTCGCGACCGAGCGCAGATCGGTCCATTCCAGACCGTCCTTCACCTTCGAATAGACCACATCCACGCCGAAGTTCCAGTTGTCGCCCAGGAAGCCGAGATCGGCGTTATAGTCGATGGTTCCCGAAACGCGCCACTGCGAGGGCACCTTGAAGTTCGGGTCGAGCGCGTTGGTCGGTGCCTGTGCGGTGCCGGTGGTGCGGATCGCATCGATCAGCGCCTGCGGGATGCCGGTGCCGCCCGAGACGTTGTTCAGCGTGGCAGCGCCGATGGCCTGCACCTGCGCGGCGGTCAGGCCGGTGATGCCTGCGATCGCGAAGGTATCAGGTGCACCGTTGAGGCCCTGCACACGGCGAACCTGCGCGCGGCCCAGCGTCGGACCGGGGTTCGAATAGCTGTTCGAAATCCACACGTTGGGGTTGCCGCCACCGAACAGACCGGCCGAACCACGGATGGTCAGGCGATCGGTCGGCTTCCAGTTCAGGCCGAAGCGCGGCTGGAACAGCTGGCGACCGTTGAGGGTCTGCGCGTTGGTGAAGCCGAAGCGGTTGAAGAAGTCGTTGTTGACGAACGGGCGATCCGGCGAGTCAAACAGGTCCCAGCGGAAACCGGCGGTCACGACCAGAGTGTCGGTGACATCGACGGTATCCTGCAGACCGAAGGTCCAGCTGTTGTTCTCGAAGTCCGCCGTGACGGTGTCGATTCCGCCGCGCAGCGGAACGGCAAAGTCGAGTTCGCTGGCGCGACGGTTCTGAAGCCCTGCGATCGAGTCGAAATAGAAGGCACCCGAGACGCGCTGTGCGAACAGGTTGCGGATGTCCTGCGTGCGGCGCTCGGCGATCAACTTCAGCGTGTGGTTGTTGAGCTGCAGCGTCGCCTGGAACTCGATGTTCAGCGACTGGGCGTCGAGTTCGTTGGCCTGGCGGCTGATATCCGGACCAAAGGTCAGCTGGCGCTGGCCTGCGGAACAGGCGAGGGCTGCCTGGGCAGCGGTCTGACCGGTGATCGGAGCAGGCGAGACCGGGTCAAGGCAGGTGCGGAACTCACCGAATGCATTGGCGCCGAAGGGCTGCTGCAGACGGACATAGTCGGCGTAGGACGCACGCAGCTGGGTCGAGAAGTTGTCGGTCCACTGGTCGTTGAACTGGACGATGCCGAAGTGGTTGGTGGCGCCCTGGTTGTAGTTGTTCGAGAGCAAGGCGAAGTTCGGGTTGGTCGCAGCCAGTGCACCGATACCGGTCTGGCCAGCGGTCACGTTGCCCTTGTTGTAGATGTACGTGAAGGTCGCGCGGTGACCGTCGGCGATGTTCCAGTCCACCTTGGCGACGAACTTGTCGTCCTTTTCCGGAATGTTTCCGACGACGCCCTGGGTGTCGAAATTGTAGACGCTCTGCGCGATCGACGAGATGTTGCTGATCTGCGCATCGGTAATGCCCAGAGCTGCCGGTTCGAGGGGTGCGGGCACTACGTCACGCAGCCGCTCATAGGTCAGCGAGAAGAACAGCTTGTCCTTGATGAGGGGGCCGGTCAGCTGCGCGGTATAGATCTTCGATTCATAGGCGCCAGTGCGGCGCAAGCCACGGGCGGTGTCGCCGCGCAGGCTGTCATCGGCATAATAGAAGCCGGCAAGACCCGTGAAGCGGTTCGAACCCGACTTGAGCTGCGCGTTGATCGCGCCGCCCTGGAAGAAGCCCTGCTGGATGTCGACAGGCGCGACTTCGACCGAGAATTCGCCGATCGCATCGAGCGGAACCGGACCGCGGGTCGACACCAGGCCGCCGGCTTCCAGACCGAAGGGATCGCCGAAAGCAACGCCGTCGACGGTGAAGCGGTTGAAGCGGTTGTTCTGTCCCGCGATCGAGATCGCGCCGCCGTTGGTGGGATCGAGGTTCACGCGCGGATCGCGTGCGGCTAGGTTGCGGATGTCGCGGTTGACGTTCGAGACGCCTGCGATGTCACGCGCGGTCAGCACGGTGCCTGCGCCCGATTCCAGCGAGGTCGAAGCGGCGATCGACGATGCGGTCACGACGATGACGGCCTGCGACTGCAGTTCGATCGGCAGACGGAAGGGCTGGCCTGCCTGCAGGAAGATGTCGGTGACCGACGACTGTTCAAAGCCCGGTGCGTTCACTTCGATGGTGAAGGGACCGCCGAGACGCAGGCCGGACGCGCTGAACGTGCCCGACGAATCGGTGACGGTCGATGCCACGGTGCCCGAAGGGGTGTGGATGACGCGGACTTCAGCGCCGACCAGCGGCTGGCCGTCGCCGGTGACGGAACCACGGATAGACGAAGTCGTTTCCTGAGCATGCGCAGGGGCCGCCATGACGGTGGCCAGCGAGAGCGCCGCGGCGCTCGCCGCGAGATAATAGCGAATTTGCATGTGTCTTTTCCCCGTTTCTTGCCGCCCGGTGGACACTGGCGGCTATGAAAGCGCTCTCACAATCAAGAGATGAGCGGCGCACTAGTCGGCGCTAAGGACATAAAAGCGAAAACAATGTGAAAGATATGTGACAGTTTTAAGTCACGATATGACAGTGGTTCGCCGCTCGCTTTTCCTCGGCAATATATCGTTATAAATCAGGGTGTTGAATCATCGTCCGGCACTCTGCAGGCCAATCTGGCTTGGGGCCCTAGTTAACGCTTCAGGACGTTTTGTTCGCAACTGCGGCATAAATGACACGCCTCGGGGCGGCAAAAAGGCGATGGTTGCGACATAATTGCGCATGCTGCACGTGCGAACGGCTCGACTCGCGCCCGGCCATGCAAAAAGGGCGCGGAGGTCAGCCCCCGCGCCCTTTTCAATCAGTCCGGAATCGCCGCCGATAGCGGCGATCGATCGATCAGGCGGCGTCGCCCGCCTCGATCTTGTCCTTGGCGGCAAACACCTGGATCGGGTCCTTGCGGCCCTCGACCACGTCCTTGTCGACCACGATCTCGGCCACGCCCTTCATGCCGGGGAGCTCGAACATGGTGTCGAGCAGCATCGCCTCGACGATCGAGCGCAGGCCGCGCGCGCCGGTCTTGCGTTCGATCGCCTTCTTGGCGATCGCCTCGAGCGCGTCCTCGGTAAAGCTCAGCTCCACGTCCTCGAGCTCGAACAGCTTCTGATACTGCTTGATCAGCGCGTTCTTGGGCTCCTTCAGGATTTGCACCAGCGCGGTGATATCCAGGTCTTCCAGGGTCGCGATGACCGGAAGGCGGCCGACGAATTCGGGGATCAGGCCGAACTTGAGCAGATCCTCAGGCTCGGTCTTGGTGAGCATCTCTCCGGTCTTGCGCTCTTCGGGCGAGGCGACATGCGCGCCAAAGCCGATCGACTTGCCCTGCAGACGGTCACCGATGATCTTTTCCAGACCCGCAAACGCCCCGCCGCAGATGAACAGGATGTTGGTGGTGTCGACCTGCAGGAACTCCTGCTGCGGATGCTTGCGACCGCCCTGCGGCGGAACGCTTGCGGTGGTGCCTTCCATCAGCTTGAGCAAAGCCTGCTGCACACCTTCGCCCGACACGTCGCGCGTGATCGAGGGGTTCTCGGCCTTGCGGCTGATCTTGTCGATCTCGTCGATATAGACGATCCCGCGCTGTGCCTTCTCGACGTTGTAGTCGGAGGCCTGGAGCAGCTTGAGGATGATGTTCTCGACATCCTCGCCGACATAGCCGGCTTCGGTCAGCGTGGTGGCGTCGGCCATGGTGAAGGGCACGTCGAAGGTCTTGGCCAGCGTCTGCGCAAGCAGCGTCTTGCCGCAGCCGGTGGGGCCGACGAGCAGGATGTTCGACTTGGCGAGTTCAACCTCGCCCGAACCCTTGCCCGAGTGGTTGAGCCTTTTATAATGGTTGTGCACCGCGACCGACAGCACCCGCTTGGCGCGGTTCTGGCCGATGACGTAATCGTTCAGCACATCGCAGATTTCCTGCGGGGTAGGTACGCCGCCATCCTTCTTGCCGGCCAGGCCAGCCTTGGATTCCTCGCGGATGATGTCGTTGCACAGCTCGACGCATTCATCGCAGATGAACACGGTGGGCCCGGCAATCAGCTTGCGCACTTCATGCTGCGATTTTCCGCAGAAAGAGCAGTACAGGGTGCTCTTCGAATCGGAACCGCTCAGCTTGGTCATAGCTCTTCCTTCTGTTCCGGCGCTTGGGTGCCCGGAACGTGACGTTTCAGCCTAATGCCAAAAACGCAGAATTCAACACGCAACACCGATCATGCCGACCGGTGTCGCGCCTGAACCTGCAGCAGCACAGGCAACGGGGCATCCTGATATAGGATGCAAAACCTGTTAATTCCCTGAATCTTCAGAGGGCGAAGGGCGCTTTTCCATCACATGATCGACCAGGCCGAATTCCTTGGCCTCGTGCGCTTCCAGGAAGGTGTCGCGATCCATCGCCTTTTCGATGGTCGCAAGGTCCTTGCCGGTGAACTGCACGTAAAGGTCGTTCATGCGCTTGCGGATGCGCAGGATCTCGCGCGCCTGGATCTCGATGTCCGATGCCATGCCGCGCGCGCCGCCCGAAGGCTGGTGCACCATGATGCGGGCGTTCGACAGCGCGGTGCGCATGCCGGGTTCGCCTGCGGCGAGCAGGAAGCTGCCCATCGATGCGGCCTGGCCGATGCACACGGTCGCCACGCGCGGGCGGATGTACTGCATGGTGTCATAGATCGCCATGCCGGCGGTGACCACGCCACCGGGCGAGTTGATGTACATGGAGATATCCTTCTTGGGATTCTCCGATTCGAGGAACAGCAGCTGCGCCACGATCAGCGAGGCCATGTTGTCCTCGACCTCGCCGGTGACGAACACGATACGCTCACGCAGCAGCCGCGAGAAAATGTCAAAGCTGCGCTCTCCGCGGTTCGACTGCTCGATGACAATCGGAACCAAAGCATCGCGGACGGTATCGTACATAAACGGGCCTTCTTTCTGCTCTTGTATATCAGCCGTCTAAATCGGCCTGTTTGCCCAAGAGTTCAAGCCCCGATGGCGGCGCGGTGCTGATTTGACAGCAGGCCTGCCTTCTCCCTTGATGGGAGAAGGATACGAAGCCTTGCCGAGCGAAGCGCGGCTAGGCGCAGTTGGATGAGGGTGATGGGAAAACGCCAGCGTCGCTGACACCCTCACCCAGCTTCGACTAGGCAGCGAGCTGCCAAGTCTGCGCAACCCTCTCCCATCAAGGGAGAGGGTCAGGCAATGCGTGATGGTCAGGCCTTTTTGGCAGCTGCCTTCTTGGGAGCGGCCTTCTTTGCAGCAGGCTTGGCTTCTGTGGTTTCGGCAGCCTCTGCGGCAGGCTCTTCAGCCTTTGCAGCAGCCTTTTTGGCAGGCGCCTTTTTCGCGGGCTTTTCAGCGGCTTCAGGAGCAGTCTCGGCTACGGTTTCAGCTGCCGGTTCGGCGTCCTTCTTGGCCGCCTTCTTGGGAGCAGCCTTCTTCGCCTTGGGCTTTTCGTCATGGCCATGGTCATGACCGCAATCGGGTCCATGGACGTGACCGCCGTCTTCCTCGGCTTCGATCGCGGCTTCCAGTTCCTCGCGAGTCACCTTGCGCTCGGTGATCGTCGCCTTGTCGAACAGGAAGTCGACGACCTTGTCTTCGTACAGCGGAGCGCGCAACTGGGCTGCGGCCATCGGCGTCTGCTGAATGTATTCGGCAAAGCGCTGGCGGTCTTCCTGGCGATACTGCTGCGCAGCCTGCGCCACCAGCATGCTCATTTCCTGCTGCGAGACTTCCACGCCATTGGCCTGGCCGATCTCTGAGAGCAGCAGGCCCAGACGCACGCGGCGCACCGCGATCGAGCGATACTCCTCGCGGTCCTTTTCCATCTCGGCGCGCGCGGCCTCGACGTCTTCTTCCTGCGATGCTTCCTGTTCCAGCTGCGCCCAGATCTGCTCGAACTCGGCTTCCACCATCGAGGGCGGGACTTCGAAATCATGGGTTTCGGCGAGCTGGTCGAGCAGGCGACGCTTCATGTGGGTGCGGGTCAGGCCGCCCAGTTCCTGCTCGAGCTGGCCCTTGATCAGGCCGGTGAGCTGCTCGAGGCTCTCGAGACCAAGCGACTTGGCGAAATCGTCGTCCAGCTTGGTTTCGGCAGGCTTCTTCACTTCGCCCACGACGATGTCGAAGGTCGCGGCCTTGCCGGCCAGATCCTTGGCGCCGTACTCGGCGGGGAAGGTCACGTTGATGACGGCTTCGTCATTGGCCTTGAGGCCGACGAGCTGGTCTTCGAACCCAGGGATGAGCTGGCCCGAACCGATGACAACGGCCATGCCTTCGCCCTTGCCGCCTTCGAACGGAACGCCATCGACCTTGCCTTCAAAGTCGATGATCACCTGGTCGCCGTCCTTGGCCTTGTAGCTCTTGGCAGCGGTCTCGTAGCTCTTCTGGCCATCGGCGATGCGCTGCAGCGCTTCGGTCACCGCGGCATCGCCGGGCTCGACGGTCAGTCGCTCGAGCGTGATCGAATCGATCGAGGGCGCAGGCACCTGCGGCAGCACTTCGAGCGACAGCTTGATCTCGGCGTCCTTGCCCGCGGCGTAATCCTCGGCGAGATCGACCGAAGGCTGGATGGCGGGTCGCAGGTTGTTCTCGCGAATCGCCTTGTCGACGCTTTCCTGGATGGTCGAGTTCAGCGCATCGGCATGAATCGACTCGCCATGCATCTTGCGAATCAGATTCGCGGGCACCTTGCCGGGGCGGAAGCCGGGCATCCGCACCTGCGGGGCAATCTTTTTCACTTCTGCATCCACCCGTGCTTCCAGATCCTTGGCAGCGATGGTGATGGTATAGGCCCGCTTGAGGCCTTCGTTCAGCGTCTCGACAATCTGCATCGGCTTAAACTCTTGTCTTTCCATGTTTTGAAAGGGTGATTGCTCCCTTTCCCGGCCATCAGGACGATGGTGCGGGCGAAGGGACTTGAACCCCCACATCTTTCGATACCAGAACCTAAATCTGGCGCGTCTACCAGTTTCGCCACGCCCGCGTCGCGGTAATCAAGCGCGTGCGTCTAAAGAAGGTTGCCACAAAGGGCAAGGGGGGCAAATCTGGGGTTTTCATGGCGACTGGTGTCACGATGGCGCAACCGGGTGACGGGGCAGGCGTAGATATGACACCGAAAGGAACCTCATCATGGCTACACGTCCCGAAGATCCTGCAATTCCCCCGCCCGACCGTATCGATCCGCAAACCCCCAGCGAGTTGCCCGTCAACGACCCGCCGATGGAAGATCCGGTGCGCGAGCCGCCCGAGATGGACCCGGTCCAGCCCGATGTGATCGAGCCGGGCCGCGGCCCCGACGAAATGCCCGGTCAGGTTTCCTGATCGACAATCTGCCCGCGACACGGGCCTGAACACCAAAACGCCCCGGCGGGATCATCCCGCCGGGGCGTTCTTGCGTCTGGACGTCTGGTTTCGGTCTGGCCTCAGCGACCCGTGGGTGCGGGCGCCTCCTCGGGCAGGACCACGAACGACCATGCCTTGTCCTTGACCAGATATTTCGCGGCCAGCGCCTGCATCCTTTCGGGCGTGGTCACGGTATAGTCCGGCAGGATCGTGCGCAGCGCAGAGATCCGGCGCGGATCGCGGGTCGCCCCCTGCAGCTGGTTGAGCCAGAAATTGTTGCCGGTGCTGGCGCGCGACACCAGCTGCCGCAGCGGTTCGGTCGCCCGGGAAAGCTCGTCGGCGCTCACCGGCGTGGCAGCAAGGTCTGCTGCGATCGAGTTGGCGATGTCGAAGAACTTGCCGACATTCTCGGGCGCAAGCTGCCCGATAACGCCGACATAGCCGCCCTTGTCGAACGCGATCGGCCAGTTGTTGAGCACCTGCGGGGCATAGCTTGCGCCTGCCTGCGCGCGCAGCTGGTCGAACAGGCGGCTGTTGAAGATCGCGGTGAGGATCTCGAGCTGGCGGCTTTCCTGGACATCGATGATGCCGCCGCCGGTCGGCCAGCCGAGGAACGCCGCTGCCTGATCGGGCGCGCCTTCATGCCGCACCACGACGGGCTCTGTGGTGGGGGCGGGGAAGGACAGCGAATCGGCGCCACTCACCACCGGCACCGCAGCGCGCGGAGGAAGTGCACCAAAGGTTTTCTCGAGCGCGGCGAGTGCCTCGGCCTTTTCGAAATCGCCGAACAGCAGCACCTCGATCGGTCCCTGCGCGAGCAGAGGTTCCCAGGTGGCGCGGAACGCCTCGGGGGTCAGTGCGGCGGCATCCTGCGGGCTCGGCACCTTCCACCGCGGATCGCGGTTGCGGGTGAGATAGCTCAGGTCGCGCTCGAGCACCGTCTGCGGCGACATCGAGAAGCTGCGATAGGCCAGCTCGGTCCCCGCCTTGGCGCGGCGCACCGGATTGGGGTCCCAGCGCGGCGCGGCGAGTTTGGCGGCGAGCAGCTTGAGCTGGTCGGCCAGATCGCTGCGGCGGGTGTCGGCGGAGAAGGCGAACGCGTCGTTCTCGATCTCGAAGCCGAAGCCGATGCGGCGGCCGTTGGTCAGCCGGTCGAGCCCTTCCTGCCCGATCTCGCCGACGCCGCTGGCGACCAAAGCGGCCTGACCTGCCCAGGCGAGCGAAGGCTTGTCGGCGGGGAAGGCCTGATAGCCGTTGCCGAAGCGGACCTTGACCATGATCTTGGAGACTTCGGCGTCATTGGGATAGAGTATGGCCTTCACGCCATTCGACAGCTCGACCATCTCGATGCCCAGCATCCTCAGATCGGTGACCTGAGCCACCGTGCCCGGCGCGCCGAGGTCGGGCAGATCATCGAAGGTCACCGCGGCTGCCGCCAGCCTGGCGCTGGCATCGGCGGTCACGTCGCGGGTGAGCGCGGTGTTGAGCAGCTTTTCGGCATCGGGGACGGCCTGGGGCGAAATCAGGATCGCACGCGTGGTGACTCCGCTGAACAGCCGCTGGGTGGACTCGAGCAGCCGCTCGGGGGTGTACATCGCGGTCATCCCGCGAAACACGTCGAGCGCGGTCTGCGGCGCGGCGATGGTTTCGCGGATGTCGACCGCGCCGATGATGTCGTCGGCCTGCTTGGATCCGGCCTCGGTCTCGGCGCTTTCGACACGCACCGCGAGCGCGGCGTCAAACTCGGCCATTTCGCGGGCGATCTCTTCGGGCGTTGGCGCGGTGGTGGTGGCGTCGGCCAGTACGCCGCGGACATCGGCAAGCGCAGCCTGCCAGTCATCGCCGATCGGCACGATCGAGACGAACGTGCCGTCGACCGAGCGGCTGACGTCCTCGGCGTTCACCTGCGCTTGCAGGAAGCTGCCGCCGCCCCGCGCGCGGCCTTCGAGCCGCCGGTTGATCAACTGGGTCGCGACCAGATCGATGAGCAGCTGCTGGTTATAGGCGATGGTGTCGTTGACCGGCTTCCACGGCCGCAGGATTCCCATGCTGACCAGATAGGGAAAGCCCGGCTCGACCATGGCGCGCGCCACGGGCTTTGCCGGGTCCGGCGCGCCGAAGCCGGGATAGGGCGCCTGCTTGCCCCTGACCTTCCAGTCGCCATAATGCGTCTTGATCAGCGCCTCGAGCGTTGCGGGCTCGACATCGCCTGCGATCACGATGACCGTGTTCTCGGGCCGGTACCAGCGTTCGTGGAAGGCGCGCACCGCCGGCGATGTCGCCGCGTTCAGCGTTTCGGGCTTGCCGATCGGCGAGCGTTCGGCAAGCTTCTGCCCGGCGAAGAACAATTGGCGCGTGGCATCGCCGACGCGTACCTGCGCGCCCGACCGTTCGCGCAGCTCGGCCATAACCACCGGCACCTCGGCGGTCACTGCCTCTGCGGTCAGCCCGGGCTCGCGGATCATGCCCGACAGGATCTTCATGCTCTCGTCGAGCCCGGCGGGCGTCGCGGCGGGCAGGTCGAGCTTGTACACGGTGTGGGTGGGCGTGGTCTCGGCGTTGCTGTCGCTGCCGAAGCTTGCGCCCAGCCGCTGCCAGATGCGAATCGCCTCGCCATCGGGGACATATTTGGACCCGCGGAAGGTCAGATGCTCGAGCAGATGGGCAAAGCCCTGCTCGGCATCGGTCTCCATCATCGATCCGGCATCGATCCGGACGCGGATGGAAACCTGGCCCGGCGGAACGCCGTTGCGGCGCACCGCATAGCGCACGCCGTTGCTCAGCTCGCCAAAGGTCCATTCCTTGTCGACCGGCACGTTACTGCCCTTGTAGAGCCAGGGGGTCTTCTCGCCGGGTTCCAGATTGGGCGGCCGCAGCGGCTTGCCATTTTCGTCGGTGCCGCTGGCAACGGGCTCGCCCGGCAGCTGGGCCACTGAAGGCGCGGAAAGAACCAGGGAAAGCGCCGCCAGCGCAGCGGCCGCGCGCGCAGGGCGCATCAGGGGAAAGGTCATGCGGCAATGTATAGGCAGCGCAATTCTGACTGGCCAGTGAATATGCGGCAGAAGGTCTGCGCAATCCGGGCCAAATGCGGCGCCGGGGCTGGGCGGCTGAAAGAAAAACTGCCTTGCGAAGCGGGGGCCGCTGCCCCAGATACCGTGGCATGCTGATAGAAACCGAAACCACCCCGAATCCCGCCACGCTCAAGTTCCTTCCGGGCCGCAAGGTCATGGACATGGGAACCCGCGATTTCGCCTCGCCCGAAGAGGCTGTGGCCTCGCCATTGGCAGAGGCGCTGTTTGGCCTTGGCGATGTGACCGGCGTGTTCTTCGGCCACAACTTCATTTCGGTCACCGCAGGGCCGGGGACCGACTGGTCCACGCTCAAGGGCGATGTGCTTTCGGTGCTGCTCGACCATTTCTCCGCCGACATGCCGCTGTTCCGCGCAGCGACCGCAGCCGGGATCGCGGTCCCGGCAGAGGATGCCGACTGGCCGAGCAACCCCGAGGACGAGGACATCGTCGCGCAGATCAAGGAACTGATCGAGACGCGCGTCCGCCCCGCGGTCGCCAATGATGGCGGCGACATCCTGTATCGCGGGTTCGACAAGGGCGTGGTCTATCTGCAGATGCAGGGCGCCTGTTCGGGCTGCCCGTCGTCCAGCGCGACGCTCAAGCACGGCATCGAATCGCTGCTCAAGCATTATGTGCCCGAGGTGATCGAGGTCCGCGCCGCCTGACGCGCGTCTGCCGATCATCCTCCCCCAACGCCTGCAACAAGGATTTCGGATTTCATGACTGCACCGCTCGACGACAACGCGCTCGACCAGCTTTTCCGCACCGCGCGGACCTATAACGGCTACACCGACCAGAGCGTTTCGACCGATCAGCTGCACGCCATCTGGGACCTGATGAAGATGGGGCCGACATCGGCCAACATGCTGCCCTCGCGGCTGGTGTGGTGCGTGTCGGACGAGGCCAAGCGCAAGCTCGCGGCGTGCTGCATGGAGGCGAACGCCACCAAGATCCTGGCAGCGCCGGTCTCGGTGATCATCGGCATGGACCTCGAATTCTACGAGCTGCTGCCCGAGCTTTTCCCGCACACCGATGCGCGCAGCTGGTTCATCGGCGAGGGCAAGGAGCAGTTCCGCCGCGACTCCGCGCTGCGCAACTCGTCGCTGCAGGGTGCCTATTTCATCATGGCAGCACGCGCGCTGGGGCTCGACACCGGGCCGATGTCCGGTTTCGACAATGCCGCAGTCGATGCCGCGTTCTTTGCCGATCAGCCCAACGTGAAGTCGAACTTCATTTCGACGCTGGGCTATGGCGATCCGTCGACGATTTTCGGCCGCAGCCCGCGCCCCGGTTTTGACCGCTTCAACACAATCGGCTAGCGCGGATCGGGTATGGCACCCGAACCCGATACCCTTCTCGTCATCGACACCGCCACCGAGGCGTGCTCGGTCGCGCTGTTCGACCGCGGGGCGCTGATCGCCTCCGACCATGCGGTAATGGGTCGGGGCCATGCCGAAAGGCTGGTGCCGATGATCGCGCGGCTGCCTGGCAAGGGCCGCGCCGCAGCGGTTCTGGTCAACTGCGGGCCGGGCAGCTTTACCGGTGTCAGAGTGGGGCTCGCCGCCGCGCGCGCGCTGGGCCTCGCGTGGAACGTGCCGGTCAGCGGCTATTCCACGCTGTCTCTGGTCGCCGCGATGGCGCTGGCAGAAGCCGCCGATGGCGCAGGGGTCGATGTGGCGATGACCGGCGGGCATGGGGAATATTTCGTCCAGGGCTTCGATGCCCGGGGTGTTGCGACCGGCGCGCTGGCCTCGCTGACGCCGGAGGCTGCGGTGGCTGCCTGCACCCGCATGCATGTCGCAGGATCGATGGCGCAGGCGCTGGTCGCCGCGCGCGGTTTCGGCACGGCGCAGCCGCTGCTGCCTGATGCACGGTCCGCTTTGCTGCTTGCGCCCGACGCGCGCACGCTGGCCGCCGATCCTGTCTATGGACGCTGCGCGGACGCCAAGCCGATGGCGGTCCAGCCGCCGGCCCCCGCAGCCGCACCGGTTTGAGCGTGATGACCGGGGCCCGCAGCCCATACGCTGATCCGCCCCCGTATCAGCTGATTTCCGGCCTCGCGGCCGAGGATGCGGTCGGGCCGATCATGCAGGTCATGCAGGCGGCGTTCGATCCGGTCTATGGCGAGGCATGGAACCACAGCCAGACCCGCTCGATGCTGGCGATGCCGCTGACGCACACGATCGTCGCCGAAATTCTTCCGCGTCCGCCCGAAGCGCAGCCCGGTGAGCCGATCGGTTTTTCGATGTCCCGTCGCACCGGCGACGAGGAAGAACTCCTTTTGATTGCGGTGATACCAGAATGGCGTCAATTTGGGGCTGGTTCTTCGCTTCTTACCCAAGTGATTGAAAACGCAAAAGATGCAGGTGTCGGCCGGATTTTTCTGGAGATGCGCAGTAACAATCCTGCCAGTCATCTTTACCATAAATTTGGTTTCGCCCAGGTCGGTCTGCGCAAGAATTACTATAAGGGCGCCGATTCTAAGCTTTACGATGCACTGACACTTGCCCTGACACTATAAGTAGTTGTGCAAATCACTGTTTCCTTATCATGTTACATTTGCCAATCGAGTGGCGCTGACTGGCAACAATGACATTGACGACAGCAGTCTGTTCTTGCATACCGCGCGCGTCCGGACAAAGTGTCGGATTACGGGTCGTTAATCAAAATATAGAAACGGGATCATTCATCATGGCGGACACCGAATTTGAAATGCACGAAACGCTGATCACGCTGACAGCAGACATTGTGGCTGCGCATGTCAGCAACAACAGCGTTGCCGTGTCAGACATTCCTACCCTTATCGAAAACGTCCACCGTGCGCTCAATGGCCTGTCGCCGTCTGAAGTGGTGGCAGAAGTCGAGCGTCCCGAACCTGCGGTTTCAGTGCGCGCCTCGATCAAGCCCGACTATATCGTCTGCCTGGAAGACGGCAAAAAGCTCAAGATGCTCAAGCGCCATCTGATGACCCATTACAACATGACCCCGGACGAATATCGCGCGCGCTGGAACCTGCCCGCCGATTACCCGATGGTCGCGCCGAATTACGCCGCCACCCGCCGCGAACTGGCCAAGAAGATTGGCCTGGGCCGCAAGCCGGGCAAGCGTCCGGTAAAATAACCGCACGCGCCGCGCCGCCACCGCTGGCGGTTGCAATTGCTGCGATGCACGATAAATTGGCTGGCAGGCGCGGTATCGTCCGCGTCGGCCAGTCACGGTGCTGCCTTTGTGCGCAGCAGGCCTGGTTTGGACCATCAACGGCAGTCAAAGGGGCAGCATGCGCCAGAAAATCGACCTGGAGGCGCTGTGCGCCGATCGCGGCCTGCGGATCACGGATCAGCGGCGCGTGATCGCCCGCGTCCTGTCCGAAGCCGATGATCATCCCGATGTCGAGCGGTTGCACGAACGCGCCTCCGCCATCGACCCGCGCATCTCGATCGCTACCGTCTATCGCACGGTGCGGCTGTTCGAAGAGGCGGGCATCCTCGACCGCCACGATTTCGGCGACGGCCGCGCGCGCTACGAAGCCGCGCCCGAGGCGCATCACGACCATCTGATCGACGTCGAGACCGGCAAGGTGATCGAATTCGTCGATCCCGAGCTCGAAGCGCTGCAGAAACTGATTGCGGAGAAGCTGGGCTATCGGCTGGTCGATCACCGGATGGAACTGTACGGCGTCTCGATCGACCGCAAAGACTGACCGCGCATGAGCGAGGCTCTTGCGGCCCCCGCGCCTCCGCCACCGCTGTATCCCGATACGCCGGACATGGCGCATCTGCACTGGCGTGATCCGGGGCCGATCGGCCGGGTGCGGCTGGCGCTGAGGGCAGGGCTGATCGTGCTGGCGCTGGTGGTGATGGTTCCGCTCTATTACATCTGGCGCGCGCTGAGGCTCTCCAATCCCTGGCCCAAATTGTTCCTGCGCACCGTCGGCCGGGCCTGTGGTGCGCGGGTGAAGATCGTCGGAACGCCGCTCAAGCGCGATGTGTTCTACATCGCCAATCACCTCAGCTGGCTCGACATCCCGGTCATCGCCGGGCGCAACGGCAGCGCCTTCGTGGCACAGGACGGCATCAAGAGCTGGCCGGTGGTGGGCTGGCTGTGCAAGCTCAACGACACCGTGTTCGTCTCGCGCAGCAACCGCATGGGGATCGCCGGGCAGATCAACGAACTGCGCGATGCGCTCAGCGAGACCTGGGCGATCACCATCTTCCCGGAAGGCACCACGACCGATGGCAGCAGCCTGCTGCCGTTCAAGTCGCCGCTGCTTCAGGTGCTCGATCCGCCGCCGCCGGGCGTGATGGTTCAGCCGATGTACCTCGATTACGGCGCGTCGGCGCATGGCATCGCCTGGGTGGGGGAAGAGACCGCGCCCAACAACGCGCTGCGGCTGTTCACCCGCAAGGGCAGCTTCGAGGTCACGCTGCATTTCCTCGAGCCGTTCAGCCCCGCCGATTTCCCCGGGCGCAAGGCGATCGCAGCCGAGGCGCGGGTGCGCATCGAGTCGGCGCTTTCTGCTTCCTTGGGCCGCATTCCGGCTGTATAGCGGCGGTATCCATGAGCCAATCCACCGATACACTTGTGCCCCCGTCTTCCGTGCCTGATGCGGAAGGCGGACCCCGCCGCTATTTCGTCACCTCGTTCGGCTGCCAGATGAACGTCTATGACGGCGAGCGGATGGGCGAGATGCTGGCTGCGCAGGGCATGCAGGCCGCAGGGCAGCGCGAGGATGCCGATCTGGTGATCCTCAACACCTGCCACATCCGCGAAAAGGCGGTGGCGCGCGTCTATTCGGATATCGGTCGGTTGAAGCGCGAGGACGGTTCCAAGCCGATGATCGCGGTCGCAGGCTGCGTCGCGCAGGCCGAGGGCGAGGAAATCGCCCGCCGCGCACCGACCGTCGATATCGTCGTGGGCCCGCAAGCCTATCACCGCCTGCCGCAATTGATCGAGCAGGCGCGCAGCACCCGCAAAACGGCGGTCGACACCGACATGCCTGCGGTCACCAAATTCGGTGCGCTGCCCGGACGCGCCCGCCAGCTGCGCCCTTCCGCCTTCCTCACCGTGCAGGAAGGCTGCGACAAGTTCTGCACCTATTGCGTGGTGCCCTATACCCGCGGCGCCGAAATCAGCCGGCCGTTCGCCGATCTGTTCGAGGAGGCCAAGGCGCTGGTCGACGGCGGGGTGAAGGAGATCACCCTGCTCGGCCAGAACGTCAACGCCTGGACGGGCGATGATGCCGGCGGCCGCAGCCAGGGGCTCGAAGGGCTGATCGAGGTGCTGGCCGCGATGCCCGGGCTGGAGCGGATCCGCTACACCACCAGCCACCCCAACGACATGACCGACGGCCTGATCGCCGCGCACCGCGATATCGACAAGCTGATGCCCTATCTGCATCTGCCGGTGCAGTCGGGCTCGGATCGCATCCTCAAGGCGATGAACCGCAGCCACAATGCGGCGAGCTATCTGGCGATCATCGACAAGGTGCGGGCGGCAAGGCCCGATATCGCGCTGTCGGGTGACTTCATCGTCGGCTTCCCCGGCGAGACCGAGGCGGACTTCCAGGCAACGCTCGATATCGTGCGCGCCGCCAATTACGCGCAGGCCTACAGCTTCAAATATTCATCGCGCCCCGGCACGCCCGCTGCCGACATGGAGGATCAGATCAGCCCCGAGATCATGGACGAGCGGTTGCAGCGCCTGCAGTCATTGCTGGGCGAGCAGCAACAGGCCTTCAACCAGGCCACCGTCGGCCAGCGCACGCGCGTGCTGCTCGAACGCGAGGGCCGCAAGCCGGGCCAGCTGGTCGGCAAGTCGCCCTGGCTGCAATCGGTGCATGTCGTGGCGCCCGGCGCCAGGATCGGCGATTTGATCGATGTCGAACTTGTCTCCGCCGGGCCCAACAGCCTTGAAGGTCTGGTTCTCGAGCAGGTGACCGCCTGATGGCGCGCAAGCAGGGCGGCAGCAGCGGCGGCGACCGGCGCGGCGGCGATGGCGGCAAGTTTCGCGGCAAGCCCGAACCGCAGAGCGCCAGGCTCTCCCCAGTCTATGGCACCGATTTTCCGTTCAACCGGCCCGAACCCGCCAATAAGGCGCGGATTGGGGTGGAGTTCGACGAGCCGACACTGCTCGGCCCGCTGTTCGGCCAGTTCGACAAGAACCTCGTCGCGATCGAGAACCGCCTTGGCGTCTATATCGCTGCCCGCGGCAACCGCATCCAGATCGAGGGCGAGGCCGAAAGCGCGGCGCGCGCGCGCGACGTGCTGGTGGGGCTGCACAAAAGGATCGAGCAAGGTTTGGATATCGATGAAGGCGCGGTCGAGGCGCTGATCAGCATGTCGGCGGAACCGACGCTCGAAGGCATCGTGCGCAGCGATGTGGCGCAGCCGCCGGGCATCATGATCCGCACGCGCAAGAAGACCATCGTGCCGCGTTCGGCGACGCAGACCGAGTACATGAAATCTCTGGTCCGCGACGACATCATCTTCGCATTGGGCCCGGCGGGCACCGGCAAGACCTATCTGGCGGTGGCGCAGGCGGTCAGCCAGCTGATCACCGGCAGCGTCAACCGGCTGATCCTGTCGCGCCCCGCAGTCGAGGCGGGCGAGCGGCTGGGCTTCCTGCCCGGCGACATGAAGGAGAAGGTGGATCCGTATCTGCGTCCGCTCTACGACGCGCTCTACGATACGCTGCCTGCCGAACAGGTCGAGCGGCGGATCGCCAGCGGCGAGATCGAGATCGCTCCGCTTGCGTTCATGCGCGGCCGCACGCTGGCGGACAGCTTCATCATCCTCGACGAGGCGCAGAACACCACACCTGCGCAGATGAAGATGTTCCTGACCCGTTTCGGCATGAACAGCCGGATGGTGATCTGCGGCGACCCCAGGCAGGTCGATCTTCCCGGCGGCGTCGGCGCGTCTGGTCTTGCCGATGCGGTGAGCCGGCTCGAGGGCGTGCAGGGCATCGGCACGGTGCGCTTCACCGCCGCCGACGTGGTCCGCCACCCGATCGTCGGGCGCATCGTGGAGGCCTATGAGGGCAAGGATGCGTGAGGCTCGCATCACGCGGTCCCCATTATCCAACCCGTCACCCCCGCAGACGCGGGGGTCCCGCTACTGCGCTACGGTCCCGACAAAGCGGGCTTCCCGCGTTTGCGGGAAAGACGGGACGGGCTTGATTCCATGATCGAAACCGAAACCTCCACCGATCCGCTGTGGCCGTCGGACACCGACTGGGAGGCGCTGGCCACCCGCGCCGTTGCCGCAGCCCTCGCGGTGAGCCCCTATGGCAGCCTCGCCGATGCGCGGTTCACCGTCTCCGTGAGCGTGCATTTCGGAACCGATGATGAGGTCCACGCGCTCAACCGCGACTATCGCGGCAAGGACAAGCCGACCAACGTGCTGTCCTTCCCGATGCTGGAACCCGATATGCTGGGGGCGCTGGCCAACACCGACGATGGCGAGGTGCTGCTCGGCGACATCATGCTCGCCTATCAGACCTGCGCGGCGGAGGCTGCGGACAAGGGCATCACGGTCGCGGCACACGCCACCCATCTGATCGCGCATGGCGCGCTGCATCTGGTCGGCTATGACCATATCGAGGAAGCCGATGCGGTGCATATGGAGGAGCTGGAAGTGAAAGCCCTTGCCAATCTGGGGTTGGACAATCCATATTGACGCAGCGTAATTGCGTGGCGCTTTCCCAAAACAACCAAGAGCGGGGTTAAGATACAGCCAGTCATGGCAGACGGAGACAGTAATGGCGGCGGTAAATCCGCTGCGAACGACGAGGGCACGGGGCGAATTTGGCGGGGTCTGAAGGCCCTGCTGTTCGGAGAAACCCAAGACCAGTCGTTGCGCGCCCAGCTCGAAGAGGCCATCGACGAGCATGAGGATGATGACGATGGCGACGGAGCTTCCGCCAAGGGAGACCTGTCCCGCGTCGAGCGCGAGATGCTGCGCAACCTGCTCCACTTCAGCGAGCACGACGTCGACGATGTCGCGGTGCCGCGCAGCGACATCATCGCGATCGACAAGCACGCCAGCTTCGATGCGCTGGTCCAGATCTTCGCCGAACACGGTCACAGCCGCGTGCCGGTGTACGAAGGTTCGCTCGATCACATCGTCGGCATGGTCCATATCAAGGACGTCTTCCCGATCATCGCCACCGATGGCCCGCGGCCCGACACCTGGGACAATCTGATCCGCCAGCCACGCTTCGTTCCCGAAACCATGGGCGTGCTCGATCTGCTTGCCGAAATGCGCCAGACGCGCACGCACCTTGCCATCGTCATCGACGAATATTCGGGCACCGAGGGGCTGGTGACGATCGAGGATCTGGTCGAGGAAATCGTCGGCGACATCGAGGACGAGCACGACGACGAGCCCGAGACCTTGGTGACCCGCAGCGAGGACGGCAGCTGGGACGCGGATGCCCGCGCCGAGCTCGACGATGTCGCCAAGCTTATCGATTCCGCGCTGGGCGAGATCGACGAGGATGTCGACACGCTGGGCGGGCTGGCCTTCATCCTGGCGGGCGAGGTGCCCGCGCCCGGCCGCATTCTGGACCACGAAAGCGGCTGGCGGCTTGAGATCGTCGATGGCGACGAACGCCGGGTCACGCGTATCCGGCTGCTGCCGCCGGTCGAACAGGCCGTGGCAGAGGCGTGAGCGGCGGCCCACGCGCTCTGGCTTTTCGGTCGGCGCGCGCCTAAGGCGGGGCGATCATGGATATTTCCGATCTTCGCATCGCGCTGTTCAGCGGCAACTACAATTATGTGCGCGACGGCGCCAACCAGGCGCTCAACCGGCTGGTGGGCTGGCTGCTCGATCATGGCGCGGCGGTGCGCGTCTATTCGCCCACCACCAAGACCCCGGCGTTCGAGCCTGCGGGCGATCTGGTGAGCCTGCCGTCGCTGCCGATCCCGGGGCGCAGCGAATATCGCGTCACCACGTTGCTGCCGCCGTCGATCAAGAAGGACCTCAACCGTTTCGCGCCCAACATCGTGCATGTCTCCAGCCCGGACAGCGCCGGGCACAGCGCGGTGCGCTGGGCGCAGAAGCACAACCTGCCGGTGCTGGGATCGGTGCACACCCGGTTCGAGACCTATCCGCGCTATTACAACATGGCGTTTCTCGAGCCCGTGCTCGAGGCGATCCTGCGCCGCCTCTACCGCAAGTGCGACGCCATCGTCGCGCCCTCCGATTCGATGGCGCAGGTGCTGCGCGAACAGCGGATGAGCTATGATGTCGGCATCTGGTCGCGCGGCGTCGACAAGCACATCTTCAACCCGCAAGTGCGCGACATGGACTGGCGCCGCAGCCTGGGGCTGAAGGACGATGTCCCGGTGATCGGCTTTCTCGGACGGCTGGTGATGGAAAAGGGGCTCGATGTGTTCTCGGACACCATCGACCGGCTGATCCGCCGCAACGTGCCGCATCAGGTGCTGGTGGTGGGCGAGGGGCCCGCGCGCGGCTGGTTCGAATCGCGGCTGCCGGGCGCTGTGTTTGCCGGCTTTCAGGGCGGGGCGGATCTGGGCCGCGCGGTCGCCAGCATGGATCTGTTCTTCAACCCCTCGATCACCGAGACCTTTGGCAATGTCACGCTTGAGGCCATGGCGTGCGGATTGCCCGTGGTCGCAGCGCGCGCGACCGGCAGCGAAAGCTTGGTCGAGCATGGCGTCACCGGCCAGCTGGTGCGCCCAGGGGCCACGGTGGAATTCGCCGATGCGCTGCAGGCCTATTGCGGCAATCCCGAACTGCGCCACGCGCACGGAATGGCCGGCGTTCGGCGCAGCGAGAAATACAGCTGGGACCGGATCAACGGCGGACTGGCAGCGACCTATATCCGCCTGATCCGCCAGCGCCAGGCGGGAAGCGGCGGCGTTCCCTACCGCGCCATCCGTTGAAACCTCTGCGGCCCCCGGACCAGCCGGGAGCCGCAAAAAGCCATCACACCGCTTCGAGTGCCTGTTCGAAATCGGCGATCAGGTCGTCGGGATCTTCCACGCCGATCGAGATGCGTACGAGGTTGTCGGTGATCCCCAGCGCCGCCTTGCGCGCATCGGGCACCGAAAGGTGGGTCATCGCAGCAGGATGGCTGGCCAATGTCTCGGTGCCGCCCAGGCTGACCGCCAGCTTGGCGATCACCATCGCATCGAGGAAGCGGAAGCTTTCGGCCTCGCCACCCTTGATGAACAGCGAGAAGGTCGAGCCCGCGCCCGAGCAATGCCGGTCGTAGATGTCCTGCTGGCGCGCGTCCTTGATCATGCCGAGATAGCCCAGGCCATCGACCTTGGGGTGCTGCGCGAGGAATTCGCAGACCTTGGCCGCGTTCTCGCCCGCGCGGTTCATGCGCAGCTCGACCGTCTCGAGCGACCGCATCAGCATCCAGGCGGTGTTGGGGTCACAGATCGTGCCGATGGTGTTGCGCAGCGCGCGCACCGGGTCCATCCACTTCTTGGAGCCCGAAAGCCCGCCTGCGACCAGATCGCTGTGCCCGCCGACATATTTGGTCAGGCTATAGACGACGATGTCCGCGCCATGGTGCAAAGGCTGCTGCCACAGCGGGCCGAGGAAGGTGTTGTCGATCGCGATCGGGGTCGGGGTCTCGCCGCCCAGCACCTCGTCGCGCGAGGCTGCCACCGCCTCGATATCAACCAGCGCATTGGTCGGGTTGGCGGGGCTCTCGAGATAGATCATCGCGACGCGGCCGCCCTGCTTGGCCGCCATGTCCTTCGCCTGCTCCATCACCATGTCGATCTCCTCGCGCGTCGCGCCGGCGGGGAAGTCGAGATAGGTGATGCCGAAGCGCGACAGGATGCGCGCGATCATCGTCTCGGTCGCGGCATAGAGCGGACCCGAATGGACGATGACATCGTTGTTGCTGCAATATGCGAGCAGCAAGGTGGCGATCGCCGACATGCCGCTGGAGAAGACCAGCGAATCCTCGGCATCGTCCCAGATGCTCAGGCGGTCTTCGAGAATTTCCTGGTTGGGGCCGTTGAAGCGCGAATAGACCAGGCCCTCGGCGCCGCCGGGACGCTTGCCGGTCAGCCCTTCGAAATGGCGCTTGCCTGCCGCTGCGTTCTCGAACGCGAAAGTCGAGGTTAGGAAGATCGGGGCTTTCAGCGATCCTTCGGAGAGCACCGGGTCGAAGCCATGGCCCATCATCAAGGTGGCGGGCTTGAGCTTGCGCCCGCCCAAAGTCGCCACCTTGGGCTTGGGCTTGCGGCGCGGGGTGGGGGTGGTGATCGGCTTGATCGGAGTGTCGGTCATGATTGGGTTCCTGCGGTCTGGGCGGGGCTTTGGCCCGTCCCTTGTTATGCCGCCATCTATGCCCGAGCGCTCAACTGATTACAAAGGAAACCACCCAGATCGTGCCGACCATGAGCGGAACGCCTGCGATATCGAGCATCAGCCCGGCCTTCAGCTGGCGCGGCAGCGAGATATTGCCGCTGGCCCAGGCGATCGCGTTCGGCCCGGTGCCCGAGGGCAGCATGAAGCCCCAGCTCGCCGCCATCGCCACCGGCATCGCCAGCAGCACCGGATCGACCCCCAGGGTCACGATCAGCGCCGCGACCACCGGCATCACCCCGCTCGCGGTGGCGACATTGCTGGCAAACTCGGTGACCAGCACGACCAAAGCGGTCAGCGCGAGCGCGATCACGATCAGCGGCACGCCCGCCAGCGGCTCGAGCGCGGTGCCGATCCAGCTGTCCAGCCCCGACGCGCCGATCCCCGCCGCGAGCGCCAGCCCGCCGCCGAACATCATGATCACGTCCCACGGCGCGCGGTTGGCCTCCTTCCACACCAGCATCGGGCGACCGGTGCCATCGGGCAGGATGAACAGGGCGATCCCTGCAATCACCGCGATCGTTCCGTCGGTGAGCGCGCCTGCAGGCAGCATGTCGCTGAACCAGGGCTGCAGGATCCACGCCACCACCACCAGGACGATCACCGGCACCAGCCGCCGCTCGGGCACGCTCCACTGGTCCTGCCGCGCGATCGCGCTGCGCGCGGCATCGACATCGAAGGGGTGCTGCGCGAGCTTCTGTACACGCGCCAGGATATAGGCTGCGATCGGAACCGAAAGGATCACGATCGGCATGCCGTACGCCGCCCATTCGGCAAAGCCGATCTGCAGCCCGGTTGTCTTTTCGAGCAACCCTGCGGCGATCGCATTGGTCGGGGAGCCGACCAGGGTGCCGAGGCCACCGATCGACGCGGCAAAGGCGATGCCCATCATCAGCGCGCCGGGAAGCCCCTCGGTCTCGCCCTCGGGCACATTCCCTGCGAGCAGTACCGCGCTGGCGATCGGCACCATGATCAGGGTGGTCGAGGTGTTCGAGATCAGCAGCGAGAGCGTTGCGGTCGCGATCATGAACGCGAACAGCAGTTGCGCCGAGGTGTGCCCCGATCGGTTGACGATCGCGAGCGCGAGCCTCTTGTGCAGCCCCACCCGCTCGATCGCGAGCGCCAGAAACGCCCCGCCCAGGATCAGGAACAGGATGGGCGAGTAATATTCCGCTGCGATATCGTTGGCGCTCATCACCCCGGTGAGCGGCAGCACTACGAATGGCAGCAAAGCGGTGACGGTCAGCGGCACGACCTGCGTCATCCACCATGCCGCCATCCACCACACGAGCCCCGCGGTGCTCCACGCCTGCGGCTCCATCCCGCCGGGCGCGGGCGTGACAAGGGTCAGCGCGAAGCCCGCGATGCCGATGATGAGGCCCCAGATGATATTCAAAGCGAACGTGTTCCCTCTTGTCGCCCCTCCCGCTTGCGGGAGGGGCAGGTTCAGCTTGCTGAACCGGGGTGGGCCTGAAAAGGCGAGACTACAGGCCCACCCCGGCTTCGCCTTCGGCTCTGCCACCCCTCCCGCAAGCGGGAGGGGAGATTCAGGATCGCAACCCGATCGCCCCCATCTGCCGGCCATAGTCCGGCTCGCCCCGATGCGTCGCGCGGCGGAAGCTGTAATAGCCGGCCGCGTCCGAATAGGTGTCCACACCGCTGACATGCACAGTGCCGATGCCGCACTGCGCCAGCCGCGACGCGATGAAGCCTTCCAGATCGAACTGGTAATGATCGGGCCTGCCTTCGCGGAAGAAGCGCTCGTTCTCGGGATCGGCCTCGCAGAAACGGACATAGAAGCCGCTATCGACCTCATAGCTCTTCTGCTGGATGCACGGGCCGATCGCGGCGACGATCCGCCCCCGGTCCGCGCCCAGCCTTTCCATCGCGGCGACCGTCGCCTCGCCAACCCCGGCGAATGCCCCCTTCCAGCCCGAGTGCGCCGCGCCGATGATCTGCGCGGCTTCGTCGGCGAACAGGATCGGCGGACAATCCGCCCCCAGCACGCCCAGCAGCAATCCGGGCCGGTCGGTAACCATCGCGTCGGCCTTGGGGCGGGAGTCGGTGGGGATCGGTTCGGTCACGTGGATCACATCGGCGCTGTGCACCTGGTGCAGCGTCACCAACGCCGCGCCGGGAAGGATCGCCTCTGTCGCCAGCCGCCGGTTTTCGCGCACCGCGACCGGATCGTCATCCGAGCCGAGCCCGACGTTCAGTCCCGCGACCAACCCGGTGGACACCCCGCCGCGGCGCCCGGTAAAGCCGTGCGCAAGGGTGCCGAGCGCGGGGGAGGTCAGGATGGGGATGTTGGTATCGATCAAGGTGCGTTCCATTTCAAATCCCTCTCCCGTGCAGGGAGAGGGTTGCGAAGACTTGGGCCGAACGGCCCTAGTCGAAGCTGGGTGAGGGTAGCTGCAAACTCGGCGTCCGTTCCCATCACCCTCATCCAACTCCGCCTAGCATCTCCTTCGACAAGCTCAGGATCTGCAAGGCTGCGTATCCTTCTCCCACCGGGAGAAGGAGGTCACTCAAGGCTCTTCACCACCTGTTCCGTCGTGTCCTTCGAAAGCCCCGGCTGCGCCAGGATCCGCTCGAGGCACCCGCGCATCTTCGCTGCCCGTGTCTCGTCGAACCGCCGCCAGCGACCCAAGGGTGCGATGAAGCGCGCGGTGGTCTGCGGGTTGATCGGGTCCAGCCGCAGGATGACGTCCGTCAGCAGCTCATAGCCGCGTCCGCTGGCATGATGGAATGCCGCCTGGTTGGAGACGAACGGCCAGTAGAGCGCGCGCACCCGGTTGGGGTTGGTCAGCGTGAAATCCTTGTGCCGGATCAGCTCGAGCGTTTGTTCGTACACATGCGGGTGCGTCGAGCCGGTCTGCAGCGAGAACCATTTGTCGATGACCAGCGCATTGCCCTGATACCGGTTGTAGAAGCTGTCGAGCGCGGTCTCGCGTTCGTCGCAGGCCATACTCGCCAGCACCATCGTCGCGCCCTGCCGGTCGGTCATGTTGTCGGCCTGCGCGAACTGGCCAAAGGCGATGGTCGCGGCATCGGCGGCTTCGGCCGAGGCGATATAGCCCAAGGCCAGCGACTTGATCTTGCGCGCGCCGCGCGCCTCGCGGCTGAGCGAATAGGGCACAGCCGAGGCGCGTTCGTGCACGATCCGCCATTGGTCGATCAGCCGTGTCCCGATCGCCTTGCGCAGGGCGCGGCGCGCATCATGGATCGCCTCGGGGCGCACGATCAGCATCTGCTCGCCCAAGAACGCCTCGGTGGGCAGGCTGAGGATCTCGGTGCGCATCGAATCGTCGAGCCTCTGGTCGCTGACCAGATCGCCGAACACCGACAATATGTCCTCAAGCGCCGCGGCGCGCTCGGCTGCGGCGCCCTCTTCGCCGATATCCGCGATCAGCCGGTCGATCACCAGTTGCTGCAGCGCCTCATAGCGCGCGAACGGATCGTCGTCGTGCCGCACCAGGAACAGCAGGTCGCCGCTGCGCCGCGCGACATCCATCGTCACCGGCGCGGAAAAGCCGCGGTTGATCGAGAGCACCGGCGGGCGGGCAAAGCCGGTAAAGGTCACGCTCTGTTCGGCCTCGGACAGCATCACCAGCTGCTCCCCGCGGTGCGCCTTCATGTCGCGGTCGATCAGCGCGGTGCGCAGCGGGATCGGCATCAGCGGCTTGTCCTGCTGGCCTGGGGTGGGCGAGAATTGCTGGCGCAGATGCAGAGTCGCGGTCGCGCTGTCGGCATCATGTTCGAGCCGCGCCTGCACCTGCGGCGTGCCGGCCTGTTCGTACCAGCGGCGGAACTGGCCAAGATCGAGCCCGGCGCCGTCCTCCATTGCCCGGACGAACTGTTCGCAGGTCGCAGCCTCGCCATCGTGGCGCGCGAAATACAGGTCGCTGCCCGCACGGAAGCGCTCAGGCCCCGCCATCGTTGCCATCATGCGGATGACTTCGGCGCCCTTGTTGTAGATCGTCGAGGTATAGAAGTTGCTGATCTCCATGTAGCTGTCGGGTCGGATCGGGTGCGCGAGCGGCCCTGCATCTTCGGGGAACTGCGTCGCGCGCAGCATCCGCACATCCTCGATCCGCTTGACCGATTCCGATCCCATATCGGCGGAGAAGCACTGGTCACGATACACCGTGAAGCCCTCTTTCAGGCTCAGCTGGAACCAGTCGCGGCAGGTAACCCGGTTGCCCGACCAGTTGTGGAAATATTCGTGCGCGACCACGCCCTCGATCGCATCGTAATCATAATCGGTCGCGGTATCGGGATCGGCCAGAATGTAGCGCGAGTTGAAGATGTTGAGACCCTTGTTCTCCATCGCCCCCATGTTGAAATCGCTGACCGCGACGATGTTGAACACCGGCAGATCGTATTCGAGGCCATAGACCTTCTCGTCCCACGCCATGGAGGCCTTGAGCGCCTGCATCGCATGCGCGGTGCGGCCCTCGTCGCCCTCGCGGACGTAGATCGCAAGCTCGACCGGCGCGCCGCTCATGGTGGTGAACTGGTCGCGCGTCGCCACCAGGTCGCCTGCGACCAACGCGAACAGATAGCTCGGCTTGGGGTGCGGATCGTGCCAGCGGGCGTAATGACGGCCATCGGGAAGGTCGCCGCTATCGACCAGCGCCCCGTTGGCGAGCAGCACCGGGAAGCGGGCCTTGTCGGCGCGCAGCAGCACCTCGTACACCGCCATGTTGTCGGGCCGGTCGACGAACGGGATGATCCGGCGGAAGCCCTCGGCCTCGCACTGGGTGCACAGCATGCCGTTCGACGCGAACAGCCCCATCAGCTGGGTGTTGGTATCGGGCGCGATCGTGGTGGTGAGGTGGACCGTGGCGCGGGGTGCGGACACATCGACCGCGATTTCGTCGCCCTCGTGGCGCCAGTTGGCTGCCACCCCATCCACGCTGATCGCGCCGGGCAATGCGCCGTCGCAGTCCAGCCGCAGCGGCCGGTCGTGATCGCCGTTGCGCTCGATCTGCAGCGTGGCGGATACCTGGGTGGCGGACAGATCGAGGTCGAATTCGAGCGCGACCGTCTTCACCCACCAGTCGGGCGGCCGGTAATCGGCGCGGCGGATGACCGCGGGTTCGGCCGGGGCCTGAAGCGATGCCGGAGTGGCGGTTGCGGGTTGGATGTCTGCCATGGCCGCAACCCTAATGCCCGGCGCAGGCCGCGTCACGCCGTTTTCGGGGCGCGCGGTGTTTGTCCCGGCAGGCGCAGGACCTAGGCGGCCGCGCGGTGCAACCGGTCGTTGATCGCAGCGCCCATGCCGTCGCCCGGCACCGGCGCCACCGCGATGCGCGCACGGGGCGAGGCATCGGCGCGATGCAGCGCGGCATAGAGGTTCGCTGCCGCCTCGGCGAGATCGCCGGCTGCAGACAGCGTGTCGTCGCCCTGAACCTCGCCAAAGCCGATCAGCCATTCGTCCGGCCCGGCCTGCGCCGCGCCCAATCGCACGGGCTTGCTCGGCGCATAATGGCTGGCGAGCTGTCCGGGCGCCTCGATCGCGTGATCGGTCAGCGGCAGCGGGGCCTCGCCCAGCAGCGCAGCGATTTCAGCAGGATCGATCGGGCCCGGGCGCAGCAGCTGCCAGCCTGCCGCGGCGCCTGCAATGTTGCGCAGCGCAACTATCGTCGATTCCAGCCCTGCGGTGCACGGTCCGCCATCCAGGATCAGGGGAACGGCATCGCCCAGGCTGGCTGCGACATGCGCCGCGGTGGTCGGGCTGATCCCCCCGCTTCGGTTGGCCGAGGGCGCGGCGAGCATCATGCCGCCAGCGGTCAGCACGCCGCGCATAACGGGGTGCGCCGGGCAGCGCAGCGCGATCGTCGGCAGGCCGGCGGTCACCGCAGCCGCAACCGGCGCGCCGTTCGCCAGCGGCAGGACCAATGTCAGCGGACCCGGCCAGAAGGCCTGGGCAAGTTTTTCTGCACGGTCATCGAACACTGCCAGCCGCCGCGCGGCGTCCATATCCGGCACGTGCACGATCAGCGGGTTGAAATCGGGCCTGCCCTTGGTGCGATAGATCGCCGCTACGGCATCGGCGCGCGCGGCATCCGCGGCGAGGCCATAGACCGTTTCGGTGGGCAGCGCGACCGCACGGCCTTCGCGCAGGATCGCCACCGCGCGGCCTATCGCGGCGTCGTCGGCGGGCATGATCTGCGTGTCTGAAGGCTTGGAAGCGGGCATGTTGGTGCCTATACAGCGCGAGGACGCAAGGCACAGCAGGGAAAAGACATGACATTCAGCGCACCGACCACCGAACAGCTGTTCGTGCTCAAGACGATCACGGGCATCGAGGAGCTGGCGTCGTTCGAGCGCTTTGCCGAGGCGACCCCCGATCTGGTCGAGGCGATCGTCGAGGGCGTGGGCGAGTTTGCGGCGGGCGAGTTCGCGCCGCTGTACCGCATCGGCGACACCGTGGGCGCCAAGCTGATCGATGGTGCGGTCAAGATGCCAGAAGGCTTTCGCGACGCGTATCAGCATTATGTCGAGGCCGGATGGAGCGCGCTGAGCGCCCCTGCCGATCATGGCGGCCAAGGCCTGCCGTTTTCGCTCGCCACCGTGGCGCTGGATTCGCTGGGCGCGGCCAACATGGCGTTCGCGCTCTGCCCGATCCTCACCGTCGGCGCGATCGAGGCACTGCACCATCATGGCAGCGCAGAGCAGCAGGCTCTGTATCTCCCCAGGCTCGCGACCGGCGAGTGGACCGGCACGATGAACCTCACCGAGCCGCAGGCAGGCAGCGATGTGGGGGCGTTGCGCGCCACCGCCACCCCGCGCGGCGACGGTACCTATGCGATCAAGGGGCAGAAGATCTACATCTCATTCGGCGATCATGACATGGCCGACAACATCATCCATCTGGTGCTGGCGCGCACCCCCGATGCGCCTGCGGGCACCAAGGGCATCTCGCTGTTCCTCGTCCCCAAGTACCGGCTCGATCCCGACGGCAATCCCGGCGAGGCCAATGGCGTCAAGACGGTGTCGATCGAGCACAAGATGGGGATCAACGCCTCGCCCACCTGCGTGCTGCAGTTCGGCGAGGAAGGGGAAAGCATCGGCGAGCTGATCGGCCCCGAATTCGGCGGCATGCGCGCGATGTTCACGATGATGAACAACGCGCGGCTCAATGTCGGCCTGCAGGGCGTGCAGATTGCCGAGGGCGCGACGCAGAAGGCGATGTGGTTCGCGCGCGAGCGCGTCCAGTCGGCGCGCGCTGGTGGCGGCCGCGATCCCGTCGCGATCATCGAGCATCCCGATGTCCGCCGCATGCTGCTGCGGATGAAGGCGGGGACCGAGGCGATCCGCGCCCTGCTCTATTTTGCATCGGGCTATGTCGACCGCGCGAACCTTGGCGTCGACGGCGCGCGCGACATGGTCGATCTGCTAACCCCGCTCGCCAAGACCTATGGCACCGACATGGGCAGCGAGATCGCATCCTTGGGCGTGCAGGTGCATGGCGGCATGGGCTATGTCGAGGAGACCGGCGCGGCGCAATATTATCGCGATGTCCGCATCGCGCAGATCTACGAAGGTACCAACGGCATCCAGGCGGCGGACCTTGTCGGGCGCAAGCTCGGCATGGGCGGCGGCGATGTCGTACGCTCGCTGATCGCCAACGTGCAGGCCGATTGCGGCAACCATCCTGCGCTCTCGGCGCTGGCGGGCGATTGCGCCGAGGTCACCGAATACATGGTGGGCGCGAGCGTCGATGACCGGCTGGCGGGCAGCTACCCCTATTGCACGATGATGGCGGTGATGACGAGCGGCTGGCTGATGCTCAAGCAGCAACGCGCCGCCGAGGCGATGCTGGACGGTGCGCAAGGCAATGCCGACTTCTTGCAGGCCAAGCTGGTGACGACGCGATTCTATCTGGATCGCATGGTGCCCGAGGCAAGCGGGCTGAAGGCCGCGGCGATGGCGGGCGCGGAGCTGCTCTACGCGCTCGATGCCGAAGCCCTGGCGGGGTGAGGGGGGGGGGGCTGCCCTTTCTTTCTCCTTCCCCCACCACCCGTTTGTCCCGAGCGAAGTCGAGGGACGCATGCGCAACCGGCAGCGAGCACGTCCCTCGACTTCGCTCGGGAACTCGGAAAGGTCAGTTTGACAGATGATGGGTGACCCAGCCGACCCCCTCGCCCGCATCGCCGACGCGCTCGAGCGAATGGCGCCGCCGCCGCTGCCGCCGACAGACTGGAGTGCCGCGCCAGCCTACGTTTGGAGCGGAGCGACAGTGCTTGCGGTGCGCGACCTGAAGGCGATCGCTCTCGACCGGCTGGTCGGCATCGATGCGCAGAAGGCGAGCCTTGCCGAGAACATCCGGCGTCATGCCGCCGGGCTTCCTGCGCACGATGCGTTGCTGTGGGGCGCGCGAGGTATGGGCAAGTCGGCTTTGGTCAAGGCCGCGGTGGCCGATTTGCAGGCCGACGGCGCAAACATCGCGCTGGTGCAGGCAGGCGGCGGACCCGAGGCGCTCGCCACGCTCCCCGCTTTGTTCGACCAACTCGGCACCATTGCGCGGCGCTTTGTCGTGTTTATCGACGATATCGGCTTCGACGGACCCGAGGCGAGCAGCGCCGCGCGCAGCCTGCGATCCTTGCTCGAGGGCGGCGCGATGGCACGCCCCGGCAACGTCCGTCTTGCCGTCACCTCGAACCGCCGCGCGATCGTCGAGCGGCACATGAGCGAACAGGACGATCCGCTCAACCCGCGCGATGCGGTCGACGACCGGATGGCGCTCGCCGACCGGTTCGGGCTGAGCCTCGGCTTCCATGCCTGCGACCAGGACACATACCTCGCGATGATCGAAGGCTATGCCCGGGCGTACGGCCTGCAATTCGACACCGAAGACGCACTGCGCTGGTCCAAGCAACGCGGCGCCCGCTCGGGCCGCATCGCCTGGCACTATGTCGTCGAACTGGCCGGGCGCGCGGGGCTGGTGGTGTGATCGACGGCGATGGACGCGCCTTGCGCTCGGCTTAAATTGCATCTACATTAAATAGGTGGAAATCACCTGGGACCCCGCGAAAGACCGGCTGAACGTGGCCCAGCATGGGCTATCGTTTGCGGATTTTGCAGGTTTCGATGCCGACCCCGCACTCCGTGTGGATGATAGGTTCGACTACGGCGAGATCCGATACCGCGCCTTTGGCAGGATTGATGGCAAAGGCCACTGCATTGTCTTTAAGCAAACCGATGGCGGATTGCGCCTGATCAGTTTTCGCCGGGCCCATGACAAGGAAATGCGCCGATATGAGCAAGCCTAAGCCTCCCCGCGATTTCGATGAGAATCCCGAATGGACCGAGGAAGACTTTCGCGTCGCTCACCCGGCTAGCGAGGTGATGGCTCCTGAACGGGTCGCGCTTCTCGTGCGCCAGCCGGGCAGGCCGAAAGGCTCGACCAAGGCTGATGCCAAGCAGCAGGTGGCCTTGCGCCTCGATCGTGACGTGATCGAGAAGTTCAAGGCGGCCGGACCGGGCTGGCAGACCCGGATGAACGAAGCCCTGCGCCGCGCAGCCGGGCTTTAGCCGCCTTACTTCTTCGGCACCGGTGCCGGTACCGGCCTTGAGGGCAGGGAAGGCGCGGTCGATCCGCCCGAGCTTCCGGGCAGAGGTGCTCCCGATGCACCCGCCGCGCCGGCCGCGCTGCCGGTGAAGGCGAGCGTGATCGACATGCGGCGATTGGCGGGATCGTTGCGGTCCTGCGGGTTGAACGGTTCCTTGTCGGCGACACCTTCGATGCGCGCGACCTGGCCCGGGTTGATCCCGCCCACCACCAGCGCCTTGCGGGTCGCCTCGGCGCGTGCGGTCGAGAGCATCCAGTTGTTCATCGTCTTGCCCGAGGCATAAGGCAGCGCATCGGTATGCCCGCGGATGATCACCGGATTGGGCATGCCGTTGATTACCTGCGCCACCTCGCGCAGCAGTTCGGCGGCCTTGGGTACCAGGGCGTCGGTGGACAACGCGAACATGCTGAAGTCCGCCTCGTCGACCAGATCGATCCGCAGGCCCTCGCGCGTGTCGGTGAAGCGGACGTTCTTCATCAGCTTCTGCAGGTCCTTGCGCGCCTCCAGCCGCTGCTCAATCTCTTTCTTCAGCTGCTCGAATTGCGCCTGCTGCGCGCTGCGCGAAGCCTTGCCCTTGTCGTCGTTGGTGCCGGTGGCATCCTGCGGAATGGTGATCGCGTTGGTGCCGGTCTGCGAGGCGCGCTTGGCATAATTGTCGCGGTCGACGATCGATTCGCCGCCGAACAGGCCGTTGGTGCCCGCGCTGCCGTTCTTCAATTGCACCATGGTGGGCGCGAAATAATCGGCAATCGCCTTGCGGTCCTTTTCCTCGGTGGCGCCAAGCAGCCACATCAGCAGGAAGAACGCCATCATCGCGGTCACGAAGTCGGCATAGGCCACCTTCCATGCACCGCCGTGATGGCCGCCATGCCCCTCTTCGATGATCTTCTTGACGATGATCGGGCGAACATTCTCGACCGGATCAGGCTTGCGCTTGGCGGCCATGGCTTAGCGACCCCGCATGCCGTCGAACACGTCGGCGAACGTCGGCTGGTTGGCATGGCCCAGGCTCGAGCGCGCGGCTTCGATGACCAGCGGCTGCGGGTGGCCGTGCAAGGATGCGATGATGATCTGCTTGGCGACGTGGTACATCGCGCCATCGGCCTCGATCACCTGGCGGCAGCGGTTGGCAAGCGGACCGACCAGGCCATAGGCCAGGAAAATCCCCAGGAACGTACCCACCAGCGCCGAACCGATCATCTCGCCCAGGATGGCAGGCGGCTTGTCGATCGAGCCCATGGTCTTGACGATGCCGAGAACGGCCGCGACGATGCCCAGCGCAGGCAGCGCATCGGCGAGGTTCTGCAGGCCGTCGGCGGGCGCGATGGCTTCATGATGGTGGGTCTTGATCGCTTGATCGACGACGTCCTCCACCGCGTGCGGATCGAGCTGGCCCGACGAGACAACGACCAGACGCAGCGAATCGCAGATCAGGTGGACCAGCGTCGAGTCCTTGAGCAGCGTGGGATATTCGGAAAACACCGGCGAGCTGGCCGGGTCCTCGATGTGCGGTTCGAGCGCCACGGGGCCTTCGGTGCGCAGCATCTTCATCAGCTTGGACACCAGGAAGATGCAGTCGAGAAAATCCTGCTTCTTGTATTTGGAACCCTTGAACGCCGTCATGACGCCGCCGCCGATGGCCTTGAGGTGCGATCCGGAGTTGCCGATGAGCATCGAGCCCGCAGCCGCGCCGCCGATGATCATCATTTCCAGCGGCAGGGCGTGCAGGATGACGCCCATGCTTCCCCCGGCGATGATGAAACCGCCGAACACCATGACAATCAGGACGACAAAGCCAATAGCAGCGAACATGGCGGTTCCCTCGATCCGATAAATCGCACCACGAAGGTGGCGCAATGGGGCCGCAAATCGGCCCGTTCAGATCGTAGAACGGCTTTCGCCAGTCGTGGTTAAGGGCAAAACAGGGTTAATAAATAACGATTTTTCGTTAACGGAGATAATCGAACAGGTTCTGTTGCGATATCTGGCCGTAAACCGCCTGGGTTGCCTGCAGATTGGTCATCAGCGACTGCAGCCGGGTCAGCGCCTCGGTGACATTGGCATCCGAAAGCTCCGATCGGCGCCCGGCGAGCGACAGCTTGCTCTGTTCGAGCTGGTCGCGGGTCGATTCCAGCGTGGTGCGGACCACACCTTGCTGGGTGAGCAGCTGGGTCATCCGGTTGAGCGCGCCATCGAGCGCAGTGAGCTGCGCGGCGCGATCCGCGCCATCGCCGTTGCGGATCGAATCCGCGGTTGCGGCCATGATCTCGTCGAGCGAGGCTGTCGCCCCGCCGCCCACGGGAATGCCCTCGCGCACCGTGTCCAGATTGGGAGACGCAACGGTGGTGCGTCCGTCGCTGATCGGCACGCGGATCGGCGGGCCACTGCCGAACAGCTGGCCGCCATAATTGTCGCGCTGGTTGAGCGCATCACCGAAGTCCGAGGCAAGCCCGTCCACTTCCAGCGCCAGCGATTCCGGATCGGTGGGAGAGATCGTGCCCGAATTGGCCTGGAGCAGCAGCTCGCGGGTGCGGATCAGGCCGCTGACGATGGTGTTGAGACTGGCCTCGGCCTGGCTCGCGCGGGTTTCGGCGCGGCCCAGATTGTTGGTCCACGCCGCTTCGTTGGTCTGGAACTGCGAGATGTTGGCGACTTCCAGCCACGCCTTGGGGTCGTCGGACGGCCGGGCGACTCGGCTCTCGCCGCCCACCAGCGCCTGCTGCTTGGCGATCAGCTGGCTCAGCTGGATCTGCTGGGCGACAGCCTCGGGAGCACGGTAGCGGTTCACTGACTGGACCATGTTATCTTATCCCGGCCTCAAAAAATCGACAGAATGGACTGGAGCGTTTCGCGCGCGATCTGGATCACGCGGGCCGACGCTTCATAGGCCTGTTGCAGCCGGATCAGGTCGGCGGCTTCGCGGTCGAGCTCGACCCGCGACACGCTGTCGCGCTGCCTGCGCGCGCTGCTGTCGAGCGCGGTGGCGGCGGCGGCCTCGCTGCGAATCGAGGCGAGCGCAGTGGCGTGGCCTGCCATGAAATTGTTCCAGCGCGTCTCCACGCCGTCTGCGGTGCGCAGCGCCGGCATGTTCAGCAGGTTGCCGTTGGGCGCGCCATCGGCGCTGGCCAGCGCCAGATCGGCGATCGCGGTGGTGGTCACCGCCAGCGTCGAAACGCCGCCGGTCATCGCGAGCAGCGGACCGCCTGCGGCGCCCGCATCGGTGCGGCCATTGGCCTGCCAGGCATTAACGTCGTCGACATACTGGCGGGCAAGCGCCTCCAGTTCGGTCAGCCGGGTCTGCGCGGTCGCGCCCGCACGGCTGAGCCCTGCGAGCGATCCGTTGCTGGGCGAGCGCGCGGCGTTGCCGTCGATCAGGATGCCCAGGCTGCCATCGGCATTGGTGGCGACCGTGACGGTGGAGGCGATGTTGACCCCGGCCAGCGTCTGGCCGTCATAGGTCACGGTGGCGGTGCCGTTGCCCGCAAGCGTGACGGTGGCGTCCAGTTTCTCGCTGATCACCGCGAGCATCGAATCGCGCGCGTCGAGCAGTCCGGCATGCGCATCGGTGCCCACCGGGGTGCGCGTGATGTTGAGGTTGATCTCGTTGAGGTTCTCGAGCGCGGAATTGAGCGTCAGCGCTTCGAGATCAGCGGTCTGGGTCACCTGGTCGCGGGTCAGCTCGAGGCTCCGCGACGTGCGGCGGAACGAATCGACCACCGATTCCATCTCGCTCAGGAAGGTCAGCCGCAGCGCGCTGTCGAACGGGGCTGCGGCGAGCTCCTCGCCGCGACCGAAAAAGCTGTTGAGCCGCGTGCCGACATTGGACCCGGCATTGTCGAGATTGGTCTCGATCCGCTCCATCCAGCTGGCCTGGGTCTCGGTGCGGATGCGCGAGGCGCCCGACTGGCGGACCTGCGCCTCCAGAAACTCGTCCGACGAGCGCGAGACGCTGTCGATCCGCACGCCGTTGAGCCCGGTCTGCGCGCTGTACAGCGGGTTGAGCTTGCCCGACACGGTTGCATCGGCGAGCAGCGTGCTGCGGCGGACGTAATCGGGGTTCTCCGCGTTCGCGATGTTGTGCGACACGGTTTCCATCGAGCGCGCATAGGCTCGCAGGCCCGAACGGCCGATGCCCAGCAGGTCGCTCATTTGTCATCTACCCCGAACTGCTTGAGCACCATCTCGGCAATGCCGAAGCTCTGCTTGCCGGCCATGTCGTCAGCCAGCCGCGAGTCCATGAGGTCGCGGAACTGGTTGCCGGCGTCGGATCCCAGCAGCGTGTCACCCTTGGTGGCGCTGCGCATCGCGCCGATCATCTGGCGCAGGAACACCGCCTCGAACGATTCGGCAGCCTTGCGCAGTTCCTGCGTCCTAGCATCGCCGGGCGCACCGGCTGCAACAGACGCGGTCGCGGATGCGGCACCGGCAGCAGACGCGGCGGGCTTGCCGAGTGGCAGCGCAGCGCTGGTGCGGGCCAGCGGGAACGCGGCAGAGGCGGGCATCACGGTCACAGGATCACCAGCTCCGCCTTCAGAGCGCCGGCCTGCTTCAATGCTTCCAGGATCGCGGCCAGATCACTGGGCGATGCACCGATGGCATTGATGGTCTCGACAATCTCCGACAAGTTTGCACCTTTTGTGATCTCGAACGCCGGGTTGGTCTGTTCTTCGATTTCGATCTGGCTGCGCTGTTCCACGGCGGTCTGGCCATCGCTGAAGGGCGCGGGCTGAACGACAGTCGGGGCTTCCTGCACTTTCACGGTCAGCTTGCCATGGCTGACTGCGGCAGGGCTGATCCGCACTGCGCCATTGATAACGACCGTGCCGGTGCGGGCATTAACAATTACTTTCGCTGCGGCCTCTGCCGGAGTGACCGCGATATTCTCGATCCGGGACATCATCAGCACGCGCTCCTGCGCGGTGACGGGCGCTGCGATGCGCACCGAGACCGCGTCATTGGCGACCGCGAGCGCATAGCCGAACTGGCTGTTGATCGCATCGGCCACGCGCATCGCGGTGGTGAGGTCGGCATCGGTCAGGTTGAACAGCAGATAGGGCGTCTGCTCGAAGCCGGTCTCGACCACGCGTTCGACCGTGGCGCCCGCAGCGATGCGGCCCACCGAGGGAATGTTGACGACGGTGTTGGAGCCGTCCGCGCCGGTCACGCCCAGCCCGCCCACGGCGAGGTTGCCCTGCGCCATGGCATAGATCTGACCGTCGGCACCCAGCAGAGGCATCATGATCAGCGTGCCGCCGCGCAGCGACTTGGCCTGGCCGATCGCAGACACGGTGACATCCAGCCGCTGGCCGGGCTTGGCCATCGGCGGCAGCTCTGCCGTCACCATCACGGCAGCAGCGTTGCGGGTGGCGGGGTTGAGCCCCGGCGGCAGCGACAGGCCGAAGCGGTTGGTCACGCCGCGCATCGCCAGCGTCGCATATTGCAGATTGTCGTCGCCGGTGCCCGGAAGCCCCACGACGATTCCATAGCCGGTGAGCTGGTTGGCACGCAGGCCCTGGAATCCGCCCAGATCCTTGATCCGCTCGGCATGAGCAGGCTGCACGGCCGCCAGCAGCGCCAGCGCCAGCGCGGTCAGCGCGCGAACCATTTGGGGGAAGGAAAGGGTCATGTCAGTGGCCTTCAAAACGGACTGATGATTTCGAAGAAGCGCTGCAGCCAGCCCTTCTGGCTGGCGCGGGCGATTTCGCCGCTGCCGCCATAGATGATCTGGGCATTGGCGACGCGCGAGGACGGGATGATGTTTTCCGGACCGATATCGACCGCGCGGACGATGCCGCTGAAACGGATATGTTCCGAACCCCGGTTGAGGCTGATCAGCTTCTCGCCGCGCACCAGCATGGTGCCGTTGGGATAGACCTCGGCGATGGTGACGGTGACCTGGCCCTGCAGCGAATTCGACTGCTGCGCGGTGCCGGCGCCCTGGAAGGTGGTGTTTCCGCCCATGCCGATATCGCTGGGGTTGAAGAAGCTCAGCGGGCCGGTGGCAGGCGGTGTGATGCCGATGCTGCCGTTGCGATCGGTGTTGGCGCCGTTCGACTTGGCCGCCTGGGTGCGCTCGACCAGCGCGATGGTCAGCACATCGCCGACCATCCCGGCGCGCGCGCCGTTGGTCAGCGCCGAATAGCCGTTGCTCGCCTGAAAAATTGCGCCATTGGGCACAGCCGGTGCCGGACGCGGCATCGACAGGGTCGGTGCGTACTCCGGATCGGGCTGGATCGGCTGCTTCTTCTTCTTGGCGTAGGCGGGGGAGGCGCTGATCATGAGCGCCAGAGCGATGGCCAGGGCCGTGACAAATCCTCCCCGGAACGGGGAGGGGGACCGCGAAGCGGTGGAGGGGGAGCGGGGTCGCACATTTACCGAAGGGGAGCGCAATCCGGCTTCCCCTCCACCACGCTGCTGCGCAGCGCGGTCCCCCTCCCCGTTCCGGGGAGGATTGAGGTGTTCGAAGATTGAAATGCGCGTCATTTAATTTCCTCAACCCATCTGCTGGTTGGCGAACTGGAGCATTTCGTCCGTCGCCTGGATCATCTTGGAGTTGACCTCATAGGCGCGCTGGGTCTCGATCATGTCGACCAGCTCCTCGACGATGTTGACGTTCGATCCCTCGAGCGCGCCCTGGCGCACCTTGCCGCGACCTTCCAGCCCGGCAGCGCCGGTGACAGCGGGGCCGCTGGCGGCGGTCTGCGCAAGCAGGTTGTCGCCCAGCGACTGCAGGCCCGCCGGATTGACGAAGCTGGCGATCTCGATCTGGCCGAGCTCGCTGGGTTCGGCCTGTCCGGCCAGCGTGGCCGAGACCATCCCGTCGGCGCCGATGGTGATTCCGGTGACGCCGGGCGGGATCTGGATGTTGGGGACGACCGGCAGGCCTTCGGGCGTGACCAGCAGGCCTTCGGCGGTCTGATTGAAATTGCCCGCGCGGGTGAAGGCGAAGCTGCCATCGGGAAGCTGGACCTGGAAATAGCCATTGCCCTCGATCATCAGATCGAGCGCGTTGTTGGTGATCTGCGCCGAGCCTTGGGTGTCGATGCGGCTGGTGCCGGCGACCTTGACCCCGGTGCCGACCGAAAGCCCTGTGGCATAGCGGTTCTGCGCATCGGCGCGCGCACCCGGCGCGATCTGCTGCTGATAGGCCAGAGTCTCGAAGTTGGCGCGGTCGCGCTTGAAACCGGTGGTGTTCACGTTGGCCAGGTTGTTGGCGATGACGCGCATCTTGGTGTTCTGCGCGTCCAGCCCGGTGCGGGCGACCTGAAGGGCTCCGTTGCTCATCTCAATTCACTCCGTTGGGGGTCAAGCGGGCATCTGCATGATGCGCGCGCCGCTATCGTCCATTTCCTGCGCGGTGGTCAGCATCTTGACCTGGGTCTCCCAGGCGCGGCTGGCCTCGATCATGTCGACCAGCGACTGGGTCATGTTGACGTTCGATCCTTCCAGCGCGCCGGTGGTGACGCTGGCATCGGGGTCATCGGGCAGCACGCCATCGCCGGGCACGCGAAACAGGTTGTCGCGGCCCTTCTTGATCTCGCTGCCCTGCGGGCTGACCAGCTTCAGCCGGCCCGCCTCGATCGGCTGGGCCGGATCGCCGCCGACCGGAACGATCGAGATCGCGCCGTTCGAGGCGATGGTGATCCTGTCTGCCGAGGGCAGGGTGATCGGACCGTTCTGGCCAAGCACCGGGTGGCCGTCGCCGGTGGTGAGCAATCCGGTCTCGTTGACCACCAGATCGCCGCGCCGTGTATAGGCTTCGGCGCCGTCGGCGGCCTGGACCCCCAGCAGCGCATCGCCGTTGAGCGCGATGTCCAGCACCCCGCCGGTGTTCTCGATCGTGCCACCGTTCATGTCCGCGCCGATCACCGCCTCGCTGGTGGAGACGCGACTGTCGAGACCCTCGCCCTGGATATACAGCGCGCGTGCGTTGACGATCTCGGCACGAAAACCGGTGGTATCGGCATTCGCCATGTTGTTGGCGATGGCCGTCTGCCGGTTCATGATGCCCTGCATGGCCTTCAGGTTGGTGTGGATCATCTTGTCCATGTCAGGGCACCGTGTCTTGAGGTGGAAAGGTCAGTCACTCAGCCGTCATCAGACCTGGAGGTTGACGATCGTCTGGGTCATGTTGTTGGCGGTTTCGATCGCCTGGGCGTTCGCCTGGAAGTTGCGCTGCGCCGCGATCAGCGCGACGAGCTCTTCGGTCAGGTCGATGTTCGCCGCTTCCAGCGTGCCCGAACGGACGGTGCCCAGCGGGCCGTTGCCGGCCTGGTTGAGCAGCGCCACGCCCGAATCGCCGGTTGCCTGCCAGTGCGAATCGCCGATCGGGCGAAGGCCCTCGACCGCGGCGAAGCTTGCCATCGCAATCGCGCCCAGCCGGGTCTGGCTGCCGTTGGAGAAGGTCGCGGTGACCGCGCCGTCATCGGCGACGGTGATGTTGGAGAGCACCGCGGACGGATCGGCGGGGTCGGTCTGGGGCAGCACGAAATCGAACATGTCGGCATTGGCGGTCGAGGTGACCTGGCCTGCGGCGTTGACCGGGAGCAGCTGCACCTTGTTGCCGGTGTTGTCGACGACTTCGCGGTCGACATTGACCGAGAACGAGCCGTTGCGGGTATAGCTCTGCGCCTCGCGCGGGGGCTGGCCCTTGACGACGAAGAAGCCGTCGCCCGCGACCGCCAGATCGAGCGTGCGGTCGGTCGAGTTGAGCGAGCCCTGCGTGAACTGCTGGACGATGCCGTTGAGGCGCACGCCCTGGCCGGCGACCGACTTGGTGCTCTGCGTGGGCGCGGATGCGAAAAGATCGCCAAAGGCGGCACGGCTCTTCTTGAAGCCGATCGAGTTGCCGTTGGCGATGTTGTTGGAAACGACCGAAAGATCGGTCTGGGCCGCTTTCAGGCCGCTCAGCGAGGTGACGAAGGACATTTGGACTTACTCCTCAGTGAAATCTGGATCGTGGATAAGGGGAAGGAAATCTTGTCAGCCGATGCGTCTGGCGCTGGCGGCGGAGATGTTGCCTGCCGGGGTCACCAGCATGGCTTCTGCACCGTTGCTGCTGGATTCGACCGCGGTCACAGGCAACCAGACCGACATCGTGGCGGGCGCTGCGCCGGTGACGCGGACCTTGAGCGCGCCGACATCGACGGGGTTTCCGGCGTCGTCCTGGCTGATCAGCTCGAACGGCACCTTGCCCGCGTTGACGTTGCCCAGCTGCTGGGTGTGAACCACTTCGCCTGCGGCATTCAGCCATTCGACCGCGACATTCTGTGCAGGCGCGTTGACGGTGAACTCGCCGCGATAGCGGCCCTGGGCATCGGCGTGCGCGGTGTCGCCATCCTGCAGCACCGACCGGCCGATGAAGCTTGCGGCCTCCGACAGCCGCGAGGTGCCGAAGCCGCCCGCGATGGCCTTGAGCGACGCGTTCATTTCGGAAATGCCGGCAACCTGGCTGAACTGCGCCATCTGGCCCACCATCGCCTGGTTGTCGACCGGATCGAACGGATCCTGGAACTTGAGCTGCGCGGTCATCAGCTTCAGGAACGCGGCCTGGCCGAGCGATTCCTGGCTGTTGGCGGCGGCAACCGTCTGCGTCTTTGTCTGGGTGGTGGCAAAATCGCCTGCAATCGTCGTCATTTGCCCATCCTTACGGTATCGAGGATCAGCGACTTTGCGGTCTGCATCACCTGCACGTTGTTCTGGTACTGCCGGGCGGTCTCGAGCATATCGATCAGCTCGGCTGTCTCGTCGACGCCGGCATCCCAGACATAGCCTTCCTCGTCCGCCAGCGGGTTGGTCGGGTCGTGCCGCTTGACCGGCTTGATGTCCGACTGGATCACCTTGTCGACCTGCACGGTGGCAACGCCGGGGCTTTCCTCGATGGTCTTGAACACCGGCTTGATTGCGCGATAGGCTTCGGCCTCGCTCGAATAGGTGGTGCGCGCATTGGCGAGGTTCGACGCGGTGGTGTTGAGCCGCGACAGCTGCGCCGACATCGCCCGTCCGGAAATGTCGAAGATGTTCATGGGGCCTGGCATGGCTTATTCTCCCTTGATCGCGCGGGTCAGCGTCGCGACGCGGCCCTCAAGGAACGACAGGGTGGTCGAATAGCCGATGGCGTTTTCGGCAAACAAGGTCTGCTCGGTGGAAAGCTCCACCGTGTTGCCGTCCATCGAAGGCTGCAGCGGAACGCGATAGCCCGCATTGTCGCCCAGCGCCGCGTCCAGGCTGTCGCCACCCTGCACGCGCTGCATCGCCTTTTCGAAGTCCAGGTCGCGCGCCTTGTATCCGGGCGTCGCGGCATTGGCGATGTTCGATGCCAGCATCGACAGCCGCTGCGATCGCAGCTGCAGCGCCGTGCCGTGCATTCCAAAAAGCCTGTCTGCCCCCATGGGACCAATCCTCTTAACCAATGGCTGCATCTGCCGTCATAAGCGATGGACAGAATGCGTCGCCCAATGGGTAAGCAATGGCCGTGCCATTTTGCGGAAAGCTTGGTTTTCCGTGGATTTCATGGGGTACGCAGGCGGGCCAGCCGGGCGCGCCCAGGGCCATGCGGCAGGTTTTTGCCGGTCGGGCGGCAGGTTTTTGCCGCTCTGGCCGGGTTGCGCAATCGGGGGTTGAACAGGACAGATCATGACGATTGCCGCCTTTCTCGATCCGTTGGCGCTGGGCTGCGTCGCAGGCGGCAGCTTTGCCGTCGCCTGGGTGCAGAACGGCACGGCTGCGGCGCTCAGCGGCTTTTCGGCGCTGCGCCGCGAGCTGTGGATCAAGGTGCAGGACCAGGCCGATGCAGGGCACCGCGCGGTGCTGCGCATCGAGCATACGGTCGAAAGCCGCGGCATCAGCTGCGCAGACCGGGTCAAGGCAGGCGGCGCGTTCGTCTCCGCTGCCGCCGATGCCATGGCCAACAACCGCTCGCTCGACGGCTTTCAGGCAGCGATGCTGCGGCTGGGCGCGCATCGCCGCGCGCGGCTGACCGCGATGGTCCGCTTCTGGGAAAATGTCGCCGATTGCGCGCCGGCCATGGGGATGCTGGGCACCGTCGTCGGGCTGATCATGCTGTTCGGCAATGTCTCGGATGCCGCCTCGATCGGCCGTGCGATGGCGGTGGCGCTGCTCACCACTTTATATGGGCTGGTGCTCTCCAACCTGATCGCAGGGCCGATCGCGCAGCGGCTGGCGCGTATCGCCAGCGAGCAGATCGGCTGGGAAGAGGACGCCGCGCGCCGGCTGATCGAGATCGGCCGCCGCGAATATCCCGACATCACCGCCAGCGGGCTGTGCGTCGCGACCGAAGAGCCGCGCGCGGTGCGGACGCCCGCCGTGTCGTCATGACCCCCGCGCAGCGCACCACCGTCTCGTTTCTCGACCTCGCCCTGATCATGACCGGGGTGATGGCGATGATCGCCAGCGTCGGCGATCGGCACCCGGCGGTGGCAGAAGCGCTGGCCGACAGCTTCGGCAGCAGCGCACCGGCATCGGCCGAGCGCGTCACGCTCAAGCTCGCCAGGCTGTTCGAGCCGCAGGAGGCACGGCTCACCGATCAGGGCATGGCGGATATCGCTGCCTTGGGCGCCAGGGCTCGCCCTGCCGAAAGCAAAGCTGTCGAGATCGGCATCATGGTTCCGGTGGTGGCCGAAAAGGGCGCCTCGCGGCTCGACCGGTGGGAGCTGGCCGCCGCGCGCACTGCGGCGATCATGCGCGTGCTCGCGGACCAAGGCGTCGCCGACAGCGCGATGGTTCCCGATCTGGCCCGCCCCGGCGCCGGCTCTGCCGGAAGCGAGCGCGGTGTCACGCTCACGCTGCGCGCAACCGCGCCCGGGCAATAGCGGAATTCTGGCACGGACCTTGCTGTGATTGTTCCGACAGTCATCAAAGGACCGCTTATGTTCGCTCCCAAATCCGCACTGGCCGCGCTGGCCCTGATCCCGGCCCTCGCCATATCCGCGTCGGCCACGGCGCAGCCCCAGACGCCGGGGATGCAGAATCTGGGCGAGATCGACGTTCTCGTCGCCGCCACCATGGGCGCAGAGGTCGGACAGCCGGGCGGCGCACGCGCGCTGGTCGACCGCCGCCTCAAGCTCAAGGCCTGCCCGGTGGCGCTGGAGATCACCGGACCCGACATGGGCGCTGCCGCGGTGCGCTGCCCGACGCTGGGCTGGCGCATCCGCGTTCCGCTCGATCTTGCCGCCGAACCTGCGCAGGCGAGCGCCTCGCGCGCGCCGCTGCAGCGTGGGGCGGCAGGGCTGGGTCAGGAAGGCATCAAGCGCGGCGAGCCGATCCTGCTCACCGTCGAGCGCCCCAGCTTCTCGCTGTCGCGGGTGATGATCGCCGACAAGGACGGCCGCGTGGGCGAGGTCATTCCCGTGCGCGACGAGCCCAGAGGCAAGCCGATCTTCGTGCGGATCATCGAGCCGGGCCGCGCCACCATTCTTGGTAACTGAACCGTTCACCAATGCGGGCCAGACCGCGTTAACCTTTTGTCAAAAATTCGCCTTAAGCAATCCAGGCCAAGGCCGTTAAAGGACGTAAGTCATGCTAGAACGAGGTCTTTATTCCATGTCCCGCATTACAGCCTATGGCAGTCCGGCGCTCGGCGCGACCCGCAAGAGCGGTGCGACCGAGAAGTCCGTCGAGGCCGCAGCCGTCGCCGCGCCCACGGACAACACCGTGCGCAACGCGCCCACCACCACCACCAGCTTCGCGCAGGTTGCGGCATCGTCCGCGCCGATCGATGAGGGCCGCGTCGCCGCGATCCGCGATGCGCTCGCCAATGGCAGCTATGTCATCGATGCCGAAAAGCTTGCGGCCAAGATGATCGAACTCGACCTCGGCGTAGTTGCCAACTGATGCAGGGCGATCTGCTTGAGCGCTTCGCCGACACGCAAAGCGCGCTGATCGCAGCGCTGGATGCAGGCGATACCGCCGCGATGATCGCGCACACCCGCGATCTGGGCGGCATCACCGATGCGCTGCGCAATCAGGGCGTGCTGCGCGCGGACACCAGCACCCGCAGCCAGCTCGACAGCCTGCTGAAGTTCAACACCGCCGCCGCCCAGCGGCTGCGTTTCCTGCGCGACCATGTCGAACGCCGCGTTGCGGAGATCCAGGGCGAGGAAGCCTACAGCACCTACAGCGCGCCGGTTCGCCGAGCGTAACTTTCTGATATAACGCTGCTTTTGGCCCTTCATCCGTTGCCGGATGGAGGGCTTTTTCGTGTTGTTTCCCTCTCCCCTCCCGCATGCGGGAGGGGCAGGTCCGGCTTGCCGGACCGGGGTGGGCCAGGGAGCACGACACTCAGCGAATACACAGGCCCACCCCGGCCTGCGGCCACCCCTCCTGCAAGCGGTAGGGGAGAGGAAGATCACCCCACGCCCCACAAATTGGCACAGGTCTTGCTGATACATCTCCAGAACCTCTGGAGACTCGTTTTGTCCTCGTATCTTGGCAGTGTCGGCAGCAATGGAGATCGCGTTACCCGCGCGATCGCCACGTCTGCGCGCCGCACCGGCGTGGATTTCACCTATCTGATGGGTCAGGCACGCATCGAAAGCGGCATGAATCCCGACGCCAAGGCCTCGACCTCGTCCGCCACCGGCCTGTATCAGTTCATCGACCAGAGCTGGCTGGGCGTTGTCGACAAACATGGCGCCAAGCACGGGCTGGACTGGGCGGCGAACGCCATCCAGCGCGACGGCAAGGGCCGTTACCGCGTGGCCGACCCCGAAACCCGCCAGGCGATCCTCGCGCTGCGCAAGAATCCCGAGGTTGCCGCGCTGATGGCGGGGGAGTTTGCCTCCGACAACCGCCAGTATCTCGAAGGCAGCCTGGGCCGTCAGGCCGCGCCGGTAGATCTGTATCTCGCGCATTTCCTGGGCCCCGAAGGCGCCCGCCAGTTCCTCGCCGCGCATGATGCCAACCCCGATGCAGCAGCCGCGCCGCAGTTCGGCCGCGCAGCCCAGGCCAACCGCAACATCTTCTACGACCGCTCGGGCAACCCGCGCAGCTTTGCCGAGATCCGCGGCCGCTTTGCCGACAAACTGGGCGGAGCGGCAAATGGCGGCGGCAGCCGCTTGCCGCGCGAAGGCAATGACCTGCCGCAGGTGCAACCTGCAGATTACGTCCGGCTCGCCAATGCGCGCGCTGCCCGACCCGAAATGACCGCCAGCCTTGGCGGCAATGACAATGCGCGGCTGGCTTACATGCTGCTCGCCGCGATGGGAGCCTGAATTTCATGACACCTGCGCCCAACACTTCCGTCAGCAAACTCGGTGGCATCCTTGCCATGTCGCGCGGCGCGATCCTGCCGCTCACGACCCTGCTGCTGGTGGTGTTCCTGATTTTGCCGGTGCCTGCCCTGGTGCTCGACATCGGGTTCATCTTCAACATCATGATCAGCCTTGCGGTGCTGATGGTGGCGCTGAACGTCACCAAGCCGCTCGACTTTTCCAGCTTCCCCACGGTGCTGCTGTTCGCGACCCTGCTGCGCCTCGGCCTCAACGTCGCCTCGACCCGCGTCGTGCTGGTCAACGGGCATGAAGGTGGCGCGGCGGCGGGCCATGTCATCGAGGCGTTCGGCAGCCTGCTGATCGGCGGCGACTATATCGTCGGCATCTTCGTGTTCGCGATCCTGATGATCATCAACCTCGTCGTGATCACCAAGGGCGCAGGCCGCGTGTCCGAAGTCTCGGCGCGTTTCACCTTGGATGCGATGCCCGGCAAGCAGATGGCGATCGACGCCGATCTCAACGCCGGCCTGATGACGCCCGAGGAAGCCAAGGCCCGCCGGGTCGAAGTCGCCACCGAAGCCGATTTCTACGGTTCGATGGATGGTGCGTCCAAGTTCGTGAAGGGCGATGCGGTTGCAGGCGTGCTGATCCTGGTGGTCAACATCGTCGGCGGCATCATCCTGGGCATGGTCAGCCATGATCTGTCGCTCAGCGAAGCGGCATCCAACTACACCATGCTCGCCATCGGCGATGCGCTGGTGGCGCAGGTGCCTGCGCTGCTGCTGTCGATCGCCGCCGCTTCGATCGTCACCCGCGTCAATTCGCCGTTCGATCTGCCCGGCCAGATTTCGGGCCAGTTCGGCATCGCCAAGGCCTGGGTGCCGGTGGCCGCGATCCTGGGCATCATGGGCCTGCTGCCCGGAATGCCGCACCTGATCATCCTGCCCGCCGCTGCGCTTGCCGGGTTCATCGCGTGGAAGCTGTCGCGCCCCAAGCCGCTGGTGATCGAGGACGCTGCCCCCGCTGCGCCCGAAAATCCCAATGCCATCGACTGGCAGGACGTCTCGGATGGCGCGATGCTGGGGATCGATGTCGGCTATGGCCTGGTGCCCTTGGTCGATGAACGCCGCGATGCGCCGCTGATGCGCCGCGTCACCGGCATCCGCAAGCAGATATCCAAGGAGCTGGGCTTCGTCATCCCGCTGGTGCGGATCAAGGACGACATGAGCCTGCCCGCCAACCATTATCGCATCACCATCGGCGGCACCATCGTTGCCGAGGACGAGATCTGGCCGGACGATCTGCTCGCGCTCGACAGCGGCGATATCGATACCCCGATCGAAGGCCGTCCGTGCAAGGACCCCACCTTCGGCATGGATGCGGTGTGGATTTCGTCCGACATGCGCGCCGAGGCGATCGTCGCCGGCTATACCGTGGTCGATGCCGCCACCGTGATGGCGACGCATCTCAACCAGATGGTCCGCCTCAACGCCGCGCAATTGTTCGGCATGGACGAGACCAAGAAGCTGCTCGAGACGCTCAAGGAAAGCTCGCCCGAGCTGGTCGACGGGCTTACCCCGCAGCCGCTCTCGCTGTTCACCATCTCCGCCGTGTGCCGCGAGCTGCTGCGCGAGGGCGTGCCGCTGCGCGACTTCCGCCGGATATGTTCGGCGATGGTCGAGGCGGCGGGCGAAGGCACCACCGTTCCGCAGATCGTCGAGGGCGTCCGCCAGCGGATCGGCTCGATCATCATCCAGTCGCTGGTGCCGGTGAACCTGCCGCTGCCCGTGGTGACGCTGGATGCCGAGCTCGAAACGCTGCTCGCCCAGTCGCTTCGTGTCGCTGGCGATGCTGCCTTCCCGATCGAGCCCGGACTTGCCCAGCGCATCCTGGGAGCGATCGAGCAGGCCGCACGCCCGCTGATGCTCGAGCAGCGCAACTACGCGCTGGTCACCTCGCCGCTGGCGCGCAAGCCGCTCGCCGATCTGCTGCGCCCGCGCTTCCCCGATACGCCGGTGCTCTCGTTCCGCGAGCTGCCCGACGACAAGCCGGTCGAGGTGGTCGCTACCGTTGGCGGGCAGACGCAATACCGCGCGCCCCAGGCCGAACATTCCTTCTCGCGCGGCTGATAGCCAGAGCCGCAGCCCGACATTCTCATGAGGCTGGACACATAATATGCAGCACATACCCATCGAGACGATCACTTATGGCCGCAAACCCGCCGCGATTGCGCCGGGCAAGCTGATCGAGGCGCATCTGCCCTTGGTCCGCAAGCTGGCGTGGCACGTCCGCGGCATGGCGCCGGGCGTGATCGAGATCGAGGACCTGATCCAGATCGGCATGGTCGCCCTGGTCGAGGCGGCGAACCATTACGAGGATCGCGGCCACGGCTTTGCGACCTATGCCAGCATGCGCATTCGCGGCGCGCTGATCGATCATCTGCGCTCGTCGAGCAACATGTGCCGATCGGCGATGGATTTCCGCAAGAAATTGCGCCGGGCGCAGGAGCAACTGGTCCGCCAGCTGGGCCGCAACCCGACCGAGGCGGAAGTGGCCGCGGCGCTGGGCATGGACGCGGCGGAATATCGGATGCGCTCCGATGCCGCGCAGGACGTGCGCTTTGAATCGATGGACGAGGTCTACTCCGAACATTCGATGTGGTTTGCCGATCACGAGGATTCGGCCGAGACTCGGATGGAGGCGGACAACCTCAAGCAGCTGCTCAATGCCAGCATCGAAACGCTCAAGGATCGCGAGAAGCTGATCCTGCAGCTGCACTATATCGAGGAAATGAACCTCGACGAGATCGGCCTGATCCTCGGCATCACCGCCGCGCGCGTCTGCCAGATCAAGAAGGCCGCGCTGGAAAAGCTGCGCAAGCGGCTGGCAAGCACGCGGTAAAAAATCCTCCCCTGCAAGGGGAGGGGGACCGCGTAGCGGTGGAGGGGTGTCAGCCTCTCGCGCACGTGGACACCCCTCCGTCATCCCTTCGGGCTGCCACCTCCCCTTGCAGGGGAGGATTTCAGCGCCACCCCCACCCCCAACAACGAAAAACCCCCTTCCCGTTGGACGGGGAAGGGGGTTGATCGGAATTCGAAAGGCTCAGGCCAGTGAGTTGTCGTAAAATGGCCGTTGCGGAGCCTATACGGTTGAGGTCGCTTCTTGTTCCCGACCGATTAACGGATCAGGCTCAGAACGCCCTGCTGGCTCTGGTTCGCCTGGGCGAGCATCGCGGTCGATGCCTGGCTCAGGATCTGCGCCTTGGCGAGCTGGGTCGATTCTTCCGAGAAGTTGGCGTCCTGGATGCGCGAACGCGATTCCGAGAGGTTGGTGACGCGGTTGACCAGGCTGGAGACGGTTGCCTGCAGACGGTTCTGCGCGGCACCCAGAGTTGCCTGAGCGGTCGTGATCGTGTCGAGCGCGGTGTCGAGCACGGTCAGGGCGCCGTCACCACCGGCAGCGGTGCCGATGTCGATCGCGTCGACGGCCAGGGTAGCGGCAGTGACGTCGGTCAGCGTGATGGCAACGGTTTCACCCGAGGACGATCCGGTCTGGACGTCGACGGTTGCGTTGGTGCCGTCGAGCAGGGCAACGCCGTTGAAGTCGGTGCGCGATGCGACGTCGTCGATCTGGAGGATCAGTTCGGCAACTTCAGCCTGCAGGTTGACACGGTCGGTGTCCTGCAGCGTGCCCGAAGCCGACTGAACCGACAGTTCACGCATACGCTGCAGCATGTTGACGATTTCGTTCATGCCGCCTTCTGCGGTCTGCGCCAGCGAGATGCCGTCGTTCGCATTGCGGACAGCCTGGTTGAGGCCGCGGATCTGCGAGGTCATGCGGGTGGCGATGGCGTTGCCGGCGGCGTCGTCGGCTGCCGAGTTGATGCGCTTGCCGGTCGACAGGCGGTCGATTGCCTTGGACAGGCTGTTCTGTGCAGTGGTCGAGGCATAGGATGCACGCATTGCCGCGACGTTGGTTCCGATAACAGTCATCTGTTGTTCCTTTCAGTTCTTGAACGGGGCGGCTCGGTCCCACCAAAGCGGCCTCGAAAGCGTTAACGGTGCAGGGCAGGGGGCATTAAGAAAAAAATCGACACGTTCGTTCGGGCCGGTGCGAAAGGGAAGGAAAGGGGCGTCAATCCGCCGACACCTTCCCCGTGCAGGTGTCAAAAATCCGTCACCGGTTCCTTGACTGCTCGCGTCAATAAAATGACGCGGGCGGGTGATGCCTTATATACAGGCGCCCCAGAGCCACGCTTTCTGGCCATTCCCCGCAATTGGCACAGGCCTTGCTAGAATAGTCTCTGCGGGGCCTCTCTTTAACGGCAGTCTCCGCGATCCATTAAGTCGGGGGACTGAAATATGATCGAATGCACACTGAGCGAGGCCGTTCGTACGAACCTGCCCATGCTCGAAAGCTGGCTCAAATCGGCCTGGATCAACCCGGTTGCGGTCGCCACGACCGCCGGTGCGGTCAAGGTTCTGATGGCACAGGAAATCGCCTCGGCCAGCCATCGTGACATTCTTGTCGAACTCACCGACGGCGCACCGCAGCTGGTGCGCGCCGCCAACGGTCTTCCCGCCCGCATCGCCTTCGGCTTTGACGACATGCCGCTCGGCCTCGCGCTGATCGCCGAACTTCTGCGCGCCGGACGCGGTCCCGCCGTGGGCGAGCCTGCAATGGCCAAGCTGATGGGCTATGCCGCGCGCATCGCCCGCAGCGAGGCTGCGGTGCTGATCCAGGGTGAAACCGGAACCGGCAAGGAAGGCATGGCCCGTCTGGTGCATGACCAGAGCCCCCGCGCCAAGGGCCCGTTCATCGCGGTCAACTGCGCCGCGCTGCCTGAAACCATGGTGGAAGCCATCCTGTTCGGCCACAAGAAGGGCGCGTTTACCGGCGCATCGGCCGATGGCGAGGGCCTGTTCCGCGCTGCCGATGGCGGCACCCTGTTCCTCGACGAGATCACCGAGCTCCCGCTGGCGCTGCAGGCAAAGCTGCTGCGCGCGCTGCAGGAAGGTGAAGTCCTGCCGGTCGGCGAGACCCGTTCGGTCAAGGTCGATGTCCGCATCGTCACCGCCGCCAACCGCGATGCCGCCGAGCTGGTGGCCGCGGGCGAATTCCGCGAAGACCTTTACTGGCGCCTCAACGTGATGCCGATCGCACTCCCCCGCCTTGCCGATCGCCGTCAGGATGTCCGCGCCATTGCCGCCGCCATGCTCATCCGCATGCAGAACGATGCCAGCGATTTCGCCTGGCTGAGCGCCGAAGCGCTGGAAACGCTGCAGGCGCACACCTGGCCGGGCAACGCCCGCGAGCTGGGCAATGTGCTGCAGCGCGCCCTGGTGCTGCGCGATGGCGATGCGATCGAGGCCGAGGATCTGGGGCTTGCCCCGGTGCGCCTGTTCACCGCGCCCGCCGCTGCACCTGCGCCCGCAGCCTTCGGCCCGCGCGCCGATCCGGTGCCTGCCGCAGGCACGGTCAAGCTGATGCGCGCCGGCGATCTGCACAGCCTGTCGCGCGCTGTCGAACATGATGCGATCCAGCAGGCGCTGGACGAAAACGGCGGCAACCGCCGCGAAACCGCCCGCATGCTGGGCATCTCCGAACGCACCCTGCGCTACCGTCTCGCCAATATGCGCGAGCTGGCAGCCGCCGCGTGACCGGGGCGAGAGGAGCTAGGCCATGAGCAACATCAGCAGCACCATTATGGCGGCGCGCAACGCGATCCTCCAGCAGAACAGCGCGCTGCAGCAGCTGTCCAAGAAATCCCCGATGCTGGGCACCGAGGCGACCGAGACCAAGCCCGACGGCTTTGCCGGAACGCTCAAGACCGCGCTCGATCAGGTCAACCAGGTGCAGCACGCGTCATCGAACGCGGCGACATCGTACGAAATGGGCCAGACCACCGACATTGCTGCGGTGATGATGGCCAAGCAGAAGGCGTCGATCGGTTTCGAAGCGACCCTTCAGGTCCGTAACAAATTGCTGTCCGCGTATCAGGACATCATGAACATGCCGGTATAATCCATGTCAGAGATTACCATCAGCCCCAATCCATCCGACGGTGGCGCGTACAACCCCACGCCTGCGCTGGTCGCCGGTACCGGAGGTTCGGGCGCAACCGGGCGCATTCTGGGTGGCACTGCCATCCCGGCGCAGGTCCGCAACTTCGTGAGCCAGCCGGCAGTCGCCAAGGCGATGCCGCTGATCGGCTTTCTGGGCATCGTCATGCTGGCGATCCTGGCCTGGGCTGCGCTTCGCGAGCCGCCGCAGCGCGATCTGTTCCGCGGCCTGCCCGACAGCGACAAGGCTGCGGTCATCTCCGCGCTCGACAGCTCGACCATTCCCTACAGCTTCGAGGAAAGCTCGGGCACGATCATGGTGTCCGAAGATGATTATCATAAGGCGAAGATTGCGCTCGCAGCGCAGGGCCTGCCCAAAAGCTCGCCCAGCGGCGACGATCTGATCTCCTCGATGCCGATGGGTGCCAGCCGCGCGGTGGAGAACGAGAAGCTCCGCGCCGCGCGCGAACTCGATCTTGCCCGCAGCATCGAAGCGATGGACTCGGTCGTATCGGCGCGGGTCCATCTCGCCGTCGAGCCGCCGAGCATCTTCATCCGTGATCGCAACGAGCCCGCCGCATCGGTGGTGCTCCAGCTGGCCGATGCCGGCCGCCTGCCCGAATCGCAGGTCCAGGCGATCATCCATCTGGTGGCAAGCTCGGTTCCCGGGCTGTCGGCAGAAAACATCTCGCTGGTCGACCAGAACGGTCGCCTGCTCTCGAGCAACTCCAAGAGCAGCTCGATGGACGAGGCCGAACGCCAGATCGAGGTCAAGGAAACCATCGAGGAACGCTATCGCCGTCAGCTGACCGCGCTGCTCACCCCGATGCTGGGTGCAGGCAACTTCGTTGCCGAGGTCTCGACCGAGGTGAACTTTGCCGAGCGTCAGGCGACGACCGAAACCTTCCCCGCCGATGAAGCACGGGTGCGCAGCGAACAGACGGTCACGTCGACCGAAGCCCAGCCTGCCCCCGCAGGCGGCGTGCCCGGTGCGCTGGCCAACCAGCCGCCCGCCGATCCGACTGTCGCCACCGAGCCGGGTGCGGAGCTGGCAGGCGCCGAGGGTGCAGCCCCCGGCCAGACCACGACCCGCAACGAACAGGTCAACCGCAACTTCGAACTCGGCCGTCAGGTTGCCGTGACCCGCGAGCCTTCGGGCAAGGTCACGCGCATCTCGGTTGCCGTCGCCGTCAAGAACCTGGCCGGTGGCAAGGAGCGCAGCGCCGCCGAAATCGCCGCGATCGAGGCACTGGTCAAGGGCGCGATCGGCTTTGATGTCGCGCGCGGTGACCAGGTCGCGATCTCGTCGCGCAACTTTGAGCCGGTGACCGCGGTGGAAGAGCCGTTCTACGAAACCAGCTGGTTCAACATGCTGGTGCGCAACGTCTCGGCGCTGCTGGTCGCGCTCGCGCTGATCTTCGGCATCGGTCGCCCGCTGCTCAAGCGCTACACCAAGCAGAAGGCAGAGGACAAGGAAGCCGCCGCCGCCGCCGCCGCCGCAGGGGAGGGCCCCAGCGGGCTGCTCGCCCAGGCGCTGGCCCGTGACGGAACCGATCCGCGCGCCGCAGGACGCACCGTCAACGACAACGAGCCGGTGACGCTGGACATGATCAACGCCGCGTCGAGCTATCAGGAGCGTGCGCTGCTGATCCAGAATTTCGTGAGGCAGAACCCCGATCACGCCACCCTGGTGGTCCGTGATCTGCTGAAGGGCAATGCCGATGCCGCCAAGGAGCCGGTCGATGCCTGATGCCCTGGATGCCGTGGTCGAAGATGGCGTCGCGCCCGCAGGCCGTCGCCCGATCCCCTCGGATCATGCCGCCGCGATCCTGATGCTGCTGTTCGCCGAAGAGCAGGCAGCCGAGATCCTGACCCGGCTGGAGCCCGACGAGGTGCGCCAGCTCAGCGAGATCATGTATTCGGTCGCCGATGTCGGTGCCGAGGAGATCAACGAGGTGCTCGACCTGTTCATCGACAAGGCGCGCAACCGCACGACTTTGGGCTACAAGGCCGACGAGCAGATCGAGGGCATGCTCAAGCGCGCGCTGGGCGATCGCCGCGCCGAAACCATGATCACCCGCGTCGCGCCCAAGAAGTCGGGCAACGGCCTCGAGGCGCTCAAATGGATGGACGCGGTCGAGATCGCGCTGCTGGTCGAGCATGAGCACCCGCAGATCGCCGCCGTCGTGCTGTCGTATCTCAAGCCAGAGGTTGCCGCCAATGTGCTGCAGCTGCTGCCCACCGACGTGCAGGAAGACGTGGTCTTCCGTCTGGCGACGCTGGGTCCGGTGAGCGCCGAGGCGCTCGAGACCATCGATGCGCTGCTCGCCAGCCAGGGTGCCGGCCAGCGCAGCGGCGGATCGAGCTCGTCGGGCGGCACGTCGGACGCGGCTGCGATCATGAACATCATCAACAAGCGCGAAAGCGCGCGGATCATCCGTGCGGTCACCAAGCGCGACAAGGACATCGCGCGCAAGATCGAGGACGAGATGTTCGTCTTTGCCGATCTCATCCGGCTCGATCCCAAGGATCTGGGAGCGCTGGTGCGGTCGATCGACGCCGAAATCCTGGTTCCCGCACTCAAGGGCGCCGAAGACAAACTGCGCGACAAGATGTTCGGCTGCATGTCCAGCCGCGCGGCGCAGTCGATCGCCGACGATATTGCCGATCGTGGCCCGATGCCGCTGTCCGAAGTGGTCGAGGCGCAGAAGGCGATCGTCCAGGCAGCCAAGCGCATGGCCGATGCCGGCGAAATCGTGATCGGCGGAGGCGGCGACGAATATGTCTGATCGTCCGATGACCATCGGTCCCGATGGCAGCGCGGAGTTTCTGCCGGTGTGGGACATGCAGGCGCCGCCTGCGGTGTTCCGGCCCTCGGCGATCTTCGCCGCGATGGCGGGCTTTGCCAGCGCCGATGCGCAGCCGCCCGTGATGGACTTCGACGAGGAAGACGACCTCGCCGACGAACCCGAGATCGACCTGGGGCCTTCGCCCGAGGAGCTGCTGGTGCAGGCCTATGACCAGGGGGTTGCCGATGGCATCGCCCAGGCGATGGCCGAGCAGCAGGCGAGCGATGCGGCCACCCAGGCGCTGTCCGCCGCGATCACCGCGCTGCGTCCCCAGCTCTCGCAAGGGCTGTGCGCGATGCTGCTGCACGCGATGAAGCAGATGCTCGAACGTTCGAGCGGCTTTGCCGAGCCCGATGCAGCGGTGCTGGAGCAGCACTGCCAGTCGCTCGCCACTTTGGTCACCCGCGACATGCGCGGCAGCGCGCTCCACCTGCACCCCGAAGACATGAAGCTGCTGGGCGATGCCGAATGCGGCCTGGTGCTGACACCCGATCCGACGATCCGGCGCGGGACGGTTTCGCTTAACCATGCTGATGGATGGATTGAGCAAGGAACCCAGCCGATGCTCGATGCTCTGCAGGGGCTGATCGACGATCTGGAGGGGGACCAATGATCGCTGCACAGGAAGAGGCGGTTCGCCAGTTCACCGACAAGGTCGCCGCGCTTGGCGCGGGCCCGCGCCGCGTTGGCCGGCTGGTCGCGCATGAAGGCGGGATGCTGGAAGTCACCGGCTTCGATTATCCGATCGGCTATGGCGGATCGGTCCGCGCCGCCGATGGCCGCCGCATCCGCGCCGAAATCGCAGGATTTCGCGGGTCGCGCGCAATGATGGTGCCGCTCGAGAGCGATGCTGCGCTGCGCAGCGGCGCACGCGTCGAACCCGACGCGCAGGCCAACATGGCCGTGGTCGGCGAGGCGCTGCTCGGCCGCGTCATCGGCCCGATGGGCGAGCCTTTGGACGGCCTTGGCCCGGTAATCGCGCACGATCGCTGGCCGCTTGCGGGCAAGCGCGAGAACGTGCTCAACCGTGGCCGGGTCACCAAGACCATCGACCTCGGCGTCCGCGCGATCAACGCATTGCTCACCGCAGGCCATGGCCAGCGCATTGCCGTGGCGGCAGGCTCGGGCGTCGGCAAATCGGTGTTGATCGGCCAGATCATCGGCTTTGCCGAGGCGGACGTGATCGTCGTCGGGCTGATCGGCGAGCGCGGCCGCGAGGTCAGCGATTTTGTCGAAACCAAGATGGCCGGCCCGATGAAGTCGCGCACCGTCACCGTCGCGGTGCCAGCCGATCACTCTCCGATCCTGCGGCTGCGCGCCGCCTATCGCGCGACCGCGATCGCCGAATATTTCCGCAAGCAGGGCAAGAAGGTGCTGCTGATCATCGACAGCCTGACCCGCATCGCGCACGCACAGCGCGAAATCGGACTGGCCCTGGGCGAACCGCCGACAATGAAGGGCTATCCGCCCTCGGCGCTCGCCTTGATCCCCAAGTTGGTCGAACGCGCGGGCAACGACCGCGAAAGCGGCGGATCGATCACCGCGCTTTATACCGTGCTCGCCGATGGCGACGATCTCGACGACCCGATCGTCGATGGCGCGCGCGCGATCGTCGACGGGCACATCATCCTGTCGCGATCGATGGCCGAACAGGGCATCTTTCCCGCGATCGACATCGGCAAGTCGCTGAGCCGAGTCGCCACCGACATCATCTCGGACGAACACCGCCGCGCGATGGCGAACTTCCGCCGGATCTGGTCGGCCTACGAGGAAAACCGCGATCTGCTGCTGATGGGCGCGTATCGCGAAGGCACCGATGCCAATATCGACGAAGCGGTCGCGCGCAGGCCCGATCTGCTCGATTTCATCCGCCAGGCGCCGCATGACCGGGTCGATCTCGACGCCAGCGTTGCCGATCTGATGCAAGGCTTCGGCGCATGAGCCTGAAGCCCAAATCCTGGCGGCGGGTTCACGCGGTGCGCGATGCGCAGGTGAAGCTCGCGATCGGCGTTGCCGCCAATGCGATGCGCAACGAGGCGACGCTGATGAACAATGCCGAGCGGCTGAAGAAGCTGCGTGACGGCGCGTTCGAGGCGGCGCACTGCCAGAACGGCGCCGCGCTGCACGCACAGCTCGAGCTCGCGCAGCGGCTGATCCGCGCCGATGGCGAGATCAACGCCGCGCTGGTGCGCGCGCGGCAGCATCTTGCCCAGGTCGAGCGGCAACGCACTGCCGCCTATATCGACCGCGAAACCACATCCAGACTGCTTGATCGGGCGATCGCCCATGCCGACGACACCGCCGACCGCAAGGCCGCGCGGCTGCCGATCCGCCGCAGAAACCGCAAAGGAACCGAGGAATGAGCCAGGACATGATGCAGGCGCTGTCGGGATCTTCGCTGATGTCGCTTTCAGTTGGCACGCTTCCTGCTGTGAAGTCGGGCATGATGCTTGACGCCAACCCCTTTGCAAGCCAGCTGGCGCAGATGACCGGACCCGATGCCGCCATGGGCGACACCGGGCCTGCGGGCGCCGCCGTGGTGGGTGCAGGCGACGCAGGCTTTGCCCTGGCGCTGGCGCAGGTGCCCGCACCTGTTGCGGTCGCGCAAGCCGTGCCGCTGGCCGACGCTCCCGAAATCCCCGCGCTGCCCGAAGATGCCAGCCCGACCGCGATCATCGAGGCGGTGCTGGGGGGTGCGATGAAGCCTGCGGCTGCACCCGTTGCGGCATCGGCTCCGATCGCTGCGGAAGCTCCCGTCACACCGGCCGACGCTGCTGTTCTCGCGCCGCAAACCCCTGCGCTGCGTCAGATCACCCCGCAGGCGCTGCCCGAAGCGGTGGCAGCCGAAGATATCGCCGCAGATCCGCACACCGCGCGCCCGCGCCGCACCGCCAGGCTGAACGAGCCGGTCGCCGGCGCAGCCGATGCGGTGCCGCTTGCAGCTCCCGCCATCGAGGCTGTTGTTCCCGCGCCTGTGCGGCCGGAAGCCTTTGCCCCGGACACCGGCAACGTGCGGGTCGCGATCAGCGCCCGGGCTGCACCGGTGACCGAGTCCGCGCCCGCTGCGAATTCCGCAGATACCGTCGCAGACGCCGCGGCCCTTCAGGCACCGGCGCAGCCCGTTATCCAACCTCAGACCACGCAGCTCCCCGCTGATGCTCCGCAGGCCGCCGCCGTTTCGTCGCTGCAGGGCGAAGCGGTCGGCAGCAATGTCGAAACGACCGCGCCCGCCCCGACCGCACAGGCCCAGCCCGGCCGCACCGTGACCGGCGAGCGCGCAGCGGCTGCAGCCGCCATCCCGGCATCGCCCGCGAAGGCCGAGGCTCCGACGATCGCTCCCGAACAGGCGCAGGTGACCGATGCGGCGGCGACCGCCGAGATCGTCGCGCCCGGACAGATTCCGCTGCAGCCGCAGCGCAGCACCGCAACGCCCGCTTCGCGCACCACCATGTCCGCTGCGGGCCAGCGCGCCATCCAGGCCGCAGCGCAGGCCGCGCGTCCAGCACAGGCCTTGAGCGCGCTGTTCGATCTGGCTGATCCTTCGGCGCAGCCGGTATCGGCCGCCAGAATGCTGGATGCCGTCGGCGCGAAGACGGCAGAGGCCGTGCCGCCCTCCTGGGCTGCAGCGCTCAACGCGGTCGTGGCTCCGGCCATCGCCAATACCGTGCAGGGGTTGACCGCTCCCGTCGCAACCGGCGCCGCGCAGGCCGCGCCGCTGGAGACGCTCGCCTTTGATGCCGGGTTCGTCGGCAACGTCGAAACCCAGATCGCCCGCGTGGTGGGTGGCGGCCAGATGGTTCGGATGCAGATCAGCCCCGAACATCTCGGCCGGATCGACATCGAGATGCTGGCCGGGCCCGATCGCGACCATGTCCGCATCACCACCGAGCATGACGCCGTGCGCGATACCCTGGTCCAGTCGCAGGTGCGGCTCGAGCAGGATCTGCGCGCCAACAACCAGCGCAGCGCCGACGTCACCGTGGAACTGCGCCAGCAGTCGCCGGGCGCGCAGGGCGGATCTGCGCAGCAGCAGCGCGGCCAGTCCGGTCAGGAAGCCGGCAGCGCCCGCGAGGCGCTTGCCCGCCAGACGACCGCTGACCCGCAAGCAGAGACTTCCCCCGCCCAGCGCCGCGCCCGCGGCAATGTGCGTTACGCTTAACCTCTTGAACACATGACATTCTCTTAAGGATCGACAGATGGCTGAAACCGAAAAGGAACCGAAGAAGAAGGGCGGCATGGTCAAGAAGCTGCTGATTCCCCTCGTCGCCGTTCTGGTGCTTGGCGGCGGCGGCGCGGCTGCGGGCTTCTTTGCGGCCGGCATGATCGGCGGCGGCGAACATGAAGACCCCAATGCCCCCAAGGTGGTGCTGAAGGACGGCACGACCGTGTCTGCCAAGGCCGCGGGCCTCAAGAACCCGGGATCGGCAACCCAGCTCGATGCCAAGTTCAAGGTCACCTATTTCCCGATCGAGGAACCCTTCACCGCCAATCTGCGCGGCGACACCGGCTTTGCCCAGATGTCGCTCGCGGTCTCGACCTATTTCGACGAGAAGATCACCGCCGCGCTGACCGAGCACAACATCGCCGTGCGCTCTGCCGTGCTGATGACGATCAGCGAGTTCGACGCGATGCAGCTCGAATCGATGGAGGGCAAGAACCAGCTCAAGGGCCAGATCAAGAAGGTCATCAACGATACGCTGACCGAGAAGACCGGCTTTGGCGGGGTCGAGGACGTCTATTTCACCAGCATCGTGGTTCAGTGAAGCCGAATTCAGCGAGACGGGACGACAGCATTTCATGAGCAAGGCCAAAACCACCGCATCTCCGGCTGAAGCAGCGCCGCAGGAGGCTGCCGCGCCGGTGACCGAGCGTCGCCCGGCAGAGCACAGCTTTGCCCGCGCCGATGCCGACCAGAAGACGGTCGTGCCGGTGCTGCGCCGGGTCGCGCGCTCGCTGTGCGTCGGCCTGCGCAATGCGCTCGAGCCGATTGCCGGGGTCAAGCTGCGCGTCGATACGCCCGATCCCGAATTCACCCAGTTTGACGCCTGGTGCGATCGCCAGCCCGAACTGGTCAGCATCAGCCAGTTCCAGCTCAGCCCGATGAAGGGCCGCGTGCTGCTGCGGATGGAACCTTCGATGGTTTCGGCGATGCTCGATGCGTTTTTCGGCGGTGCGCCGCGCGAGAGCGCTGTCGCCAAGAAGGAATTCACCCAGACCGACATCCGCCTGATCGGCCGCATGGCCAAGGCGATCGGCGAACGGCTGGGCGCGGCCTGGAACGAGGTCGGCAGCTTTGCCTGCCACGCTGCAGGCCATTCGAGCAGCGTCGACGGCGCACGGATCGCGGCGCCGGCGGCACGCATGGTGATCCAGCGTTTCCGCCTGACCCTGCCCGGCAACAGCCGCTACGAGATCGAGATCGTCTACCCGCTCGACGGGCTGCAGGGCGCCGACCAGTGCCTGACGCCTGCAGGCTTTGCCGAAGAGCGCGGTCCGGATCCGGCGTGGCGCGACCAGATGGCGACCGTGCTCGCAGATGTCAGCCTGCCCGCGCGCTCGGTGCTCGCCCGTCCGGTGCTCACCCTGCCGCAGCTCGCCGACCTCAAGCCCGGCGACATCATTCCCATTCCACCGGCGCGCAACCTGCCGCTGATCATCGGAGACCGCGTGTTCGCGCGCGGCAGCCTGGGTGAACAGAACGGCCTGGCCGCGTTCCGCATTGAAACCATTGAAAAAGGATAACGAATTCATGAGCGACATGAGCGAAGCCCCCTTGCTGGGCGCCCCTGCAGAGGCTGTGGACCTGGGCGGCAACGGATTGCATGAGGCGGCAAATCATTACCGCTTTCTTGCCGACATCCCCGTGCGGCTGTCGGTCGAGGTCGGCAGCGCATCGCTGCGCCTCGCCGAAATCATGGAGCTTGCCGAAGGTTCGGTGGTCGAACTCGACCGCCAGGCCAATGAGCTGCTCGACATCAACGTAAATGGCACGCTGGTTGCAAGAGGGGAAGTTGTCACTGTCGACGGCCGGTTCGGAATCCGGGTCGCCGAGGTGGTGACGAAGAACGTCGGCCAGGCACGGGTCGAACGGCGAGTCTGACGGGACCCTTTTTGACCCCGCCAGCCCCCGCCGGAAACCCGGCGGCGCGGCGGAGGACAAGAAGCGGAACCGATGACCTACTACATCATCAAACTCGTCATCATGCTGCCGATCATGGCTGGCATGATCTATGGCAGCCTGTGGCTGTACAAGAAGTACCAGCCCGGCATGATGGCCCGGCTCGACATGGCAGGCCCGCAGCGCGACCTCAGGGTCGTTGAAACGGTCAGCATGGGTGTGTCGGGCAAGCTCGCTGTGGTCGAGTTTGCAGGGCAGAGAATTCTGGTTTCGGTGACGCGCGCGCGGATCGACACGATCGCCCGCGCCGATGCCGGAAACGGTCCGGCCAGCGTATCACCTCCCCCGGCGACGCTGGCCGGATCAGAGCGCGACCTGCTCGCAGCGTTCAAGGCGCGCGGAGCATGAGCGGAGCAACTCCACAGCGCCGCCGCGCAGGCAAGGGCCTGCTGGGCTGGTGGATCGCCGCGATCCTGCTCGCGGCTCTTGCCGTCCTCCTTGCCACCCCCGCATTCGCGCAGGCCACCGGTCCTGTCGCAGCGCCGGGCGCCTCCGAGGCGCTGGGCCGCGCGCTCGACGATGTCGCAGGCGACGGCAAACCGCTGACGCTCTCCCTGCAGATCCTCATCCTGATGGGTCTGCTCACCATTCTGCCCTCGATGCTGCTGATGATGACCAGCTTCACGCGGATCATCATCGTGCTCTCGATCCTGCGCCAGGCGCTGGGGCTGCAGCAGACACCGCCCAACCAGGTGCTGATCGGCCTGTCGCTGTTCCTCTCGATGTTCGTGATGGCGCCGACCTTTACCGAGATCAATTCGCGCGCCGTCGCGCCTTATGCCGCCGACACCATCGAGTTGGAAACCGCGCTCGAGATTTCCGGCAAGGAATTCCACAAGTTCATGATCAAGCAGACGCGTCAGACCGACCTCAAGCTGTTCATGGACCTGGCCAAGGAAAAGTCGTTCGCACGGCCGCAGGACATCCCGTTCTCGATCCTGCTGCCCGCGTTCGTGACCAGCGAGCTCAAGACCGCGTTCCAGATCGGCTTCATGATCTTCCTGCCCTTCCTCGTCATCGACCTTGTCGTCGCCTCCACGCTGATGGCCTTGGGCATGATGATGCTGTCGCCGACGATCATCTCGATGCCGTTCAAGCTGCTATTGTTCGTGCTGGTCGATGGCTGGGCGCTGACCATGGGGTCGCTTGCCGGGTCGTTCGTGACGTGACCGTGATGGCATCGAACCACCCAAACCCGTTTGTCCCGAGCGTGTCGAGGGACCTTGTTCAAACGGTAGCACGTATGTCCCTCGACTTCGCTCGGGACAAACGGACCCAAGTGAAGAACGAAGGCTGACTGACATGGAACAGACCGACTATTTCATCGGCCTCGCGCAGCAGACCTTGTGGATTACCGCGTTGGCCTCGGCCCCGCTGCTGATCCCCGCTTTGCTGGTCGGCGTGCTGCTCGGCATGGTGCAGGCGGCGACCTCGATCAACGAGGCGACCTTGAGCTTCGTACCCAAATTGGTCGTGCTTGCGATCATCCTGGCGCTGTTCGGCGGATCGATCCTCTATCTGATCGCCGATTTCACCGTCGAAATCTTCAGCCGTATTCCGGACCTGCTGCTGTGATCGCACCGGGGTTCGCCACTGTCGAAGCGCAACTGTGGATCTGGATCATGGCGATGATCCGGCCCGGTGCCGCGCTGATGGTGGCGCCCGTGTTCGGCGCGACCGCAGTACCCCTGCAGGTGCGCATCATCCTGTCGGCGATGATCGGCATCGCTGCGGCCAATTCGGTCACGATCAACCTGCCCGACAGCACCCTGGTCAGCTATTCGGGCTTTGTCTTCATCCTGGGCGAGGTGATCTGCGGCGCGGCGATCGGCTTTGCGCTCCAGGTCGGCTATTCCGCCGCGTTCGTCGCGGGCGAAGTGATCAGCAACACCATGGGCCTGGGCTTTGCCTCGATGAGCGATCCGCAAAGCGGAGCATCGAGCCCGGTCATCGGCAGCTTCCTGTCGATCGTCGCGGTGCTGCTGCTGCTCGCCATGGACGGGCATCTGATGCTGATCGCGATCATCGTGCAGAGCTACGAGGCGCTGCCGCCGGGCAATGCGTTTCTGTCGCCGCGCGTCATCTTCGATCTGGTGGAGTTCGGCGGCACGCTGTTTTCCATGGGGCTGGTGATCGCGTTGCCAGTCGGCGCGGCGCTGATCATCGTGCAGGTCACCATGGCGATGCTCGCGCGCTCGGCGCCGCAGCTCAACCTGTTCTCGGTCGGCATTCCGGTCGCGGTGCTGGCGGGAATCGTGCTGCTCGCGATGGCAGCGCCCGTGCTCGCCGATGGCATGATGCGCGCGATCGAACTGGGCCTCGAGCAATCCGAAGTGATGGCAGGGGAGGGCTGACGCGATGGCAGAACAGCCCCCCGGCGGCGGTGAAAAAACCGAAGCACCAACCGAAAAGCGGCTGCGCGATTCGGCGGAGAAGGGCGATGTGCTCCAGTCCAAGGAACTGGGCACCGCGATGATCATGATCGGCGGCACCTTCGCCTTCGTGCTGTTCGGCGATGTCATGGTCTCGGCGATCGCATCGATGCTGCGCACCGGGCTGGTGTTCGATCTGCACGATGCAACCGATTTCAACGTCGGCCAGCGCACCTTCACGCTGCTGGCGCCGCTGGCGCTGCCCTTTGGCGGACTGTTCGTGTTCCTGATGCTGGCGGCGGTGGCGACACCGGCGTCGCTCGGCTCGCTGGGCTTCCGCTGGAGCGCGGTGGCGCCAAAGGCCAGCAAGCTCAACCCGATGGCGGGCTTGAAGCGGATGTTCGGGCTGCACGGGCTGATCGAGCTGGGCAAGTCCATGGCCAAGGTTGCGCTGATGGGCACCGTGGGCGTGGTGATGATCATGTCGATGCTGCCGCAGATGGCCGAGCTCGGCCATGGCGATGTCCGCGCCGGGATCGGGGCGTTCGGCGACCTGTTCGCGCTGACGATGATGGCGATGGCGGGCTGTCTGGGGCTGATCGCGATGATCGATGTCCCCGCGCAGTGGTTCCAGCGCAACCAGAAGCTCAAGATGACCAAGCAGGAAATCAAGGACGAGCACAAGGAAACCGAAGGTTCGCCCGAGCTGAAACAGGCGGTGCGGCGGCGGCAGTACGAGATGCTCAACGGATCGACCCGCAAGGCCGTCGAGGAAGCGACCGTGATCCTGGTCAACCCGACCCATTTCGCCATCGCTTTGCGCTATGACCGGCTGCGCGATGCGGCGCCCGTGGTGCTGGCGCGTGGCCGCGGGGCGATTGCCCAGGCGATGCGCGAGATTGCGATGGAAAAGGGCGTCACGATCCTGCGCTATCCCGAACTCACCCGCGCGATCTACTTCACCTCCAAGCCGGGCGCGATCATCGACGAGCGGCTGTACATGGCGGTCGCGACACTGCTCGCCTTCGTGTTCCGCATCAACGAAAAGATGGATGTCGGCTTTGGCCAGCCCGACCTCGCGGTGCCCGCCGACATGCGTTTTGATATGGACGGAAAGCCGCAGAAATGACGGAAAATTCGCTTAAACCCGGCTCGCCTGCGCCGTTAACAGTTTCAAGAGGACACGGCCATGGTCACCAATAGCGGAATTTCGAATCTCATCACCGGCTTTACCGGCGTGAACAGCGCATCTTTGGTCAATGATCTGGTGGCGGCATCGCTCCAGCCCAAACAGGATGCGGTGCGCGAGCGGCAGAACCTGAACCAGGCGCGGATTTCCGCGCTCGCTTCCGCCTCGTCGGCGCTCGACACCTTCTCCACCGCGCTCACCGAAATCCTCAACGGCCGCAAATTCTCCGGCGCGCTGGTCTCGACCCGCGGCGACCTTGTTGCCGCCAGCTTCATTCCGGGCCAGAAGCCCGAAGGACTGCCCGCCACGGTGCAGGTGAGCCAGCTCGCCTCGGCGCAGAGCGTGGTCTCCGCATCATCCTATGCCGCCAATGCGCAGGTGGGTGAGGGGACGCTGACCTTCACCACCGCGACCGGAAGCTTCGACGTCACGATCGATTCCACCAACGACAGCCTGGGCGGCCTTCGCGACGCGATCAACGCTGCCGATGGCGGCGTCACCGCCAGCATCGTCACCGACAATTCGGGATCGCGGCTGGTGCTGCGCGGGCGTGAAGGATCGGCCAACAGCTTTACCGTCACCGGATCGGGCGGCGGCGCGGCGCTCGATGCATTCGCCTATCCGCCGGCGGGCGGCGCGGGCATGAATTCGGTCACCACCGCCGCCGATAGCCTGGTCAACGTCAACGGCATCCAGGTGGTCAACAGCTCCAACCAGATCGACACCGCCGTCCCCGGCGTGCGCATCAACCTGCTCGCGGCGGCGCCCGGCACCAATGTGGTGATCAGCGGCGATCAGCCGACCTCGTCGATCAAGGACGTGCTGACCGAGTTCGTGAAGGCCTATAACAACCTGCGCGGTGCGCTCAACGACGCCACCGCGCCGGGGCTCGATGGTGCGAGCGGCGGGCCACTGGCCGGCGAGCGCGCGGCGCGCGACATGATGCGCGCGATGGCATCGCTCACGACCAAGCCGCTGACCGACACCGGGGCGTACACGTCGCTGGCCGATATCGGTGTCAGCACCAACCGTGACGGAACGCTTACCCTCAACAGCGCCCGCTTCGATCGCGCGCTCGCCGCCGATCCCGAAGGCGTCGCCAGGATGCTGGAGCCTGCGACCCCCACTGCGGCCAATCCCGGCCTCGCTAAGGCGTTCGAGGATGTGAAGACCAGCCTCAAGGCGCCCAGCAGCTCGCTCACCGGCGCGCAGGAGCGGCTCAAGAAGCTTGCCGCCAATCTGACCGAGCAGCTGGAAAAGGTTCAGGAAGACAGCGATCGCTATCGCGAGCAGCTGGAAAAGACCTTCGGCGACATGGACCGCCAGCTCACCATCCTGCGCTCGACGCAGAGCTATATCGAGCAGCAGGTTTCGGTCTGGTCGAACAGCAACAACAACTAAGAACAAGAAACGATAAGGGACAATCATGAGCTTCATTACCCCCCGCCGCAACATGGGCAGCTATAAGGCCGTCGATACCGCCAGCCGGGTGGAGGGCGCCAGCCCGCATGATCTGGTCGTCATTCTGTTCGACGAACTGCTGCTGCGGCTCGACGCTGCGGTGCGCCATGCCCAGCGCGGCGAAAGCGTTCCGATGATCCAGGCGCGCGCGCGTGCTTCGGCGATCGTCATCGCGCTGGAAGAAAGCCTCGATTTCGAAAAGGGCGGCGAACTGGCGCTGGCGCTGGCGCGGATCTATCGCGAAGCCAGCCGCCGGATCAACGCCGCGATCAGCATCGACAAGGTCGACATGCTGATCTCCGCCCGCCAGATGCTCGCCGAAATCGCGGAAGCCTGGCGGACCATCGCGCCGCGCGGCTAAGGCGAACGCTCGTCAGGTCAGGGCTTGGCGATCATGAAATAGAGCGCGGCGACCAGCGGAACCGTTGCGACCAGCCCCCAGAACAGCCAGCGGCGCGCCAGCGCGCGATACTCCTCGCTGATCGTGTCCGCGCCTGTGAAGCCGCGCGCGAGCCTGGCCTGCCTGATCTGGATCGGCACCAGAATGCCCAGCCACAGCACGCCCGCGGCGACGAAGCACAATTGGCTCCAGACCAGCCAGTCGGGGCCGGGAAAGCCGTAGCGCGCCTCGAACATCGCGCCATAGCCGCCGACGATGGTGAGGATGATCCCCGGAATGGTCACGCCGAAATCGGTCCCGGTGACCAGTCGCTGGCCGAAGGCGACGATGTTGCCATCGCGTGTCCGGTCGGCAAACACCTTCCAGATGGCGGTGACGGTGATGTTGCCGAGCAGCAGGATGATGCCAAGAATGTGCAGAAACTTGTACAGATTGAAGGCTGTCATCACCGATCCCGCGTGCTCTCACCAGCCTGGTTCATGCACCGTTTTCGGTTCCGCCGCAAACCTGCAAATGGATGTGGCAGCGCAGCGGCGCGGTCAGCGCGCTGGGTAGCGCAGACGGCCCAGAAAGCGGGTCAGGCTCAGGCTCTCGCCGCCCTTGGTCCACTTGGCCTTGGCCTTTTCGAACTGCATGACGTTGTCGATGCGGCGGCCCAGAAAGGCGTGGGTGTCGGCGAAGTCGGCGCTCTCGTCGTCGAGAAATGCCATCAGCGTCGATCCATAGACGCCCGAGAGGATCATGCGCTTGGAATAGTGATTGTAGTCGGTGGCAGTATCGCCGGCGAGCCGCCACATCAGGTCCGCAGTGCGCCACGAAAGTTTCGCCGCGCGCGCCAGATTGGAAGGCAGCGCCAGGATCGCGGTCGCGCGGCGCAGCGCCTCGCGCTGGTGCGCCACCGCCTCGAACCGGAACGCGACGAGCGCGGTGATTCGCTCTCGGATCTTCATCGCAGCGATCCGCTCGGGCGGAAACGCCTCGATCATCTGTGCGTCGATGTGGCTGATCCACGCCTCGATCATGTCCATCGCGCCCTGGTCGAAGGCCAGCTGGGCAAGCCCCGGTTCGACGCCTTGGGCGCTTGCGGCGGCATCGCGTGCAGCCGGCGTCCAGCCATCGAATACGGCTTCATCGGCGATGAACGGCGGCAGGAACAGCCGCACCTCGTCGAGCGTGGCATCGGCGGGCAGGGTCTCGAGCTTGGTCGGGCGGTACATCGGCTTGCAGTGCCTCCTAGGGTCCACTTCCAATTAGGAAGCCGGAGCCGAACCTGCAAGTCGCGCGGCGCGGCGTGCCTCGGGAAGGCGCACCAGCACCAATGCGATGCCGATCGCGATCATCCCGATCCAGTCCGCCAGCGACAGGATCTCGTCGAACACCACCCAGCCGACGATCGATGCGATCACCGGCTGGCCGAGCAAGGCGATACCCAGCACCACCGGCGAGAAATGGTTGACCGCATAGACCATCAGCCCCTGGCCGAAGAGCTGGCAGACCACCGCGAGGAGGAGCACCGGGGTCCAGTCGGTCGGCCAGACCGGCTCGCCCAGCAGCAGCGCGATGCCCAGCAACGGGCCGATGCCGAACACGGTCGACCAGACCAGCACCGACCAGCTGCCCAGATCGTTGCGGACATGACGGATGCTGAGCAGATAGACGACATACAGCACGCCTGCAGCCAGGCAGAACAGATCGCCGACCAGATTGCGGACATCGAGCTCGTAGGAGCTCCCCATCAGCAGCGATGCGCCGACGATCGCCAGCAGCACCGCTCCTGCCTCCGCCTTGTGCGGCCAGGCGCGGCTGATGACGAAGCCGTAGAGCACGAGCAGAATGCTGCCCATGTTGCCGAACAGGGTCGCATTGGCGAGCTTGGTGCGTTCGATCCCGAAGTTCCAGCTGGCAAGGTCGAGCGCAAAGGCAAAGCCGCCCAGCGCCAGCATCCACCAGATGCCCGGGCGAAAGCCCGACAGCGGCTCGCGCCGTTGCATCGCGATCAGCACCAGCACCGGCAGCGCCAGGCTTAGCCGCCAGAATCCGGCGGACACAGGGCCGGTATCGGCCATCCGCACGAACAGCGGGCCGAAGGCGAGCGCGACATTGGACAGAATCAGCGCCAGCAGGGCAAGGCCGCCACCGCGCTCGGTTGCTTTTGTCATCGCGGGGCCTTAGCCAATCCCTCAAATCCTGTCTCGGCAAAATCGGGACGGAAAACACGGAGACACGATCCCGATGCCGAATCTGTTCGATCCCATCCAGCTGGGCGCGATTGCCTGCCCCAACCGCATCCTGATGGCGCCGCTCACCCGCTGCCGCTCGACCAGGGCGCATGTGCCGGTGCCGCTGATGGGGGACTATTACGCGCAGCGCGCCAGCGCCGGGCTGATCATCTCGGAAGCCACCGGCATCAGTCCCGAAGGACTGGGCACGCCTTATGCGCCCGGCATCTGGAACGATGAGCAGGTCGAAGCCTGGAAGCCGATCACCGATCAGGTGCACAAGGCGGGCGGACGCATCATCTGCCAGCTGTGGCATATGGGTAGGCTGGTGCATTCGGACTTCATCGGCGGAAAGCCGCCGATCTCGGCGTCGGCGACGCGCTTCGATTACCACGCGCATACCTATGAAGGCACCAAGCCCTATGACACCGCGCGTGCGCTGCCGGTGGACGAAATCCCCCGCGTGATCGCGGACTATGCCCGCGCCACCGAGAACGCGCGCCGCGCTGGGTTCGACGGGGTGCAGATCCATGCCGCCAACGGCTATCTGATCGACCAGTTCATCCGCTCCTCGTCCAACCTGCGCGAGGACGCATATGGCGGCGCAATCGAAAACCGCATCCGGCTGCTGGGCGAGATCACGCAGGCGCTGGTCGGTGTCTGGAGCCACGAGCATGTCTCGGTGCGGCTGTCGCCCAATGGCGAAACCCAGGGCGTCAACGATGCGACCCCCGAGGCGACCTTCACCGCCGCCGCAGCCCTGCTCGACAGCATCGGCATCGCGTTTCTGGAGCTGCGCGAGCCGCCTGCCACCGGCACCTTCGGCGCCAGCGACGTTCCGCCGGTCAGCCCGCAGATCCGCAAGGTGTTCAAGGGGCCCTTGGTGCTCAACAGCGACTATGTGCTGGAAAATGCCTCTGCCGCGATGGCCGAGGGCCGCGCCGACGCGATCAGCTTTGGCCGCACCTTCCTCGCCAACCCCGATCTGCCCGCCCGGCTGGCCGTCGATGCGCCGCTCACCCCGGACAATCCCAAGCGCTGGTACGGTCAGGGGGCAGAAGGCTATACCGACTATCCGACCATGGCCGAACAGGGGCTTGTCGCGGAAACCGCCACCGCCTCATGATCGCCAGCGGCCAGCCCTGGCTGATCAGCGGGGTGCTGATCGGCACTGCGCTGGCGCTGCTGCTGGCCGAGGCGATCTGGCCGCGCCGTCGCCATCGGATGCCGGTGGCACAGCGCTGGCGCACGCATCTGGGCTTTGTGCTGGTCAACATGCCGATCGAGCGGGGCGTCCAGGCCCTGGTGTTCATCGGCGTGTTCGGCGCGGTCACCGGCTATGCGCACCAGCCCGATTTCGGGCTGCTGCCGCAGACCGGGCTGCCCTTCTGGGCGCAGGGGCTGATCGCAATCCTGCTGCTCGATCTAGCCGTCTGGGCGCAGCACTGGGCGACGCACCGGCTGCCTTTGCTGTGGAGGTTGCACCGCGTGCACCATGCCGACCGCGATCTCGACATGTCGACCGCGCTGCGCTTCCATCCGCTGGAGATCGGCCTGTCGATGCTGTTCAAGCTGGGCGTGGCGCTGGCGCTGGGGGCGCCGCTCTGGGCGCTGATCGTGTTCGAGCTGCTGCTCGCGGTGCTGCCGATGTTCAACCACGCCAATCTGGCGCTGCCCTTGTGGCTGGACAGCATGTTGCGGCTGGTGATCGTCACGCCGGACATGCACCGCGTGCATCACAGCACCCGCCGGGTCGAGCATGACAGCAATTACGGCTTCTGCCTGTCGATCTGGGACCGGCTCTTTCGCACCTATCGCGCCCGGCCCAGCGGCGGGCACGAGGCGATGACGATCGGCCTCGCCGATTATCCGGGACGCGAATCCGCCCGGTTCGGCTGGTCGATGCAGCTGCCGTTCCGCTGATCCGGGCGCGGCGAGGGTGCCGGGGCTATTCCCCGCTCTCCTCGGTGCCCGCAGTGCCCAGCGACCGATCGACCAGCCCGCTCGCCATCATCCACCAGAACAGGAATACGCCGGGCAGCGCCGCCAGCGTGGTGACCAGGTAGAAATTGGCAAAGCCCAGTTGCTCGATCATCCCGCCTGCCAGCGTTCCGGTCAGGAACCGCCCGGTGATGCTCGCCGCGGCGGACAGCAAGGCGAACTGGGTCGCGGTGAACTCGAGGTTGCACAGCGCCGAGAGATACGCGACCACGCACACCCCGCCGATGCCGCTGGCGAAATTCTCGAAGCCGACCGCGCCCGCCATCGCCCAGTTGTTGTGGCCTGCGCTGGCGAGCCCGGCAAAGGCGAGGTTGGAAACCGCCATCAGGATCAGGCTGATCAGCACCGAGCGCTTCATCCCCAGCTTTGCATAGAGGAACCCGCCGACGAAGATCCCCGCGAGCAGCGCCCAGAAGCCCAGGCCGACATCATAGATCGCGACCTCGTCGTTGGTATAGCCCAGATCCTCGAACAGCAGCCGCAGCGTCAGGGTGGCGAGCGTGTCGCCGATCTTGTGGACCAGCACGAACAGCAAAACGATCAGCGCGCCCGAGCGCTTGAAGAACTCGGCAAGCGGGCTGACATAGGCGATCGCGGCGGCGACCGGGCCCTTCAACGGCTTGGGTTCCTGCCGGCGTGCAGGCTCGCCCATCACCAGCCCGGTGATCACCGCGAACAGCCCGAAGAACGACACCGCGATATAGGCGGTGGTCCAGTCGGCGCGCGCCGCGATCACCAGCGCGAGCGATCCGGCAAGGGCTGCCCCGATGCGCCAGCCATATTGGCTCATCCCCGATCCCACGCCCAATTGGTGCGGCTCGAGCAGTTCGATGCGATAGGCGTCGATGACGATGTCGAAGGTCGCGCCGGCGACGCCGACGAGGATCGCAGCGACCGCGACCTTGCCGATATCGGCCTCGGGATCGATAATGCCCAGATAGATGATGCTGACCATCACCAGCACCGCGCACAGGATCAGCCATGACACGCGCTGGCCGATCCGGCCGAGCAGCGGCAGCTTGACCACATCGATGATCGGCGCCCACAGCCATTTGAAGTTGTAGGCGAGGAAGGTCAGCGCGAACGCGGTGACGGTGGACTTTTCGATCCCCGACTGCGCCAGCCGGGTGGACAGCGTCGCGGCGATCATCGCGAAAGGAAAGCCCGAGGACATGCCCAGGAACAGCGCCGCCAGCGGAGCCGCCTCGGTATAGGGCCGCAAGCCCACCGGCAGCGATGCACGCCATCCCGTAACCTCGGGCGCGACCCCTGCAGCGTGTTCGGTCATCAATGTGTATCCCTTCCGTGTCCCGGACAGGGAAACTAGCGGCATCGCCGATTTACGCCAGAGGGTTATTGCCGGTCCGTGCTCAGATCAGCGCCGAGCCGATGATCGCGCCGCCCGCACCGCGCCGGACGACTAGCGCATGGCGGTCGGCGCCGCGCGTATCGAGCTGATCGGGGCTGAGCACGATGGTGCGGCGGCCCTCGCTCCAGCGGCCGAGCGAGGTCTCGTCGAGCACCACATTGGTGTAGCTGACCGAGCGGCCGCCATTCTCGCCGCGACCGATGTTCACGGTCCGCTGGGAGGATAGGGCGATCAGCATCACCTCCGCGCCGGTCCCCGGCCTGCCCTGCAGCACGATGCTGCGCCCGCCATCGGCGGTGCGGGCGACGCGCACGGTGACGCCGCTGCGCCTGCGGATGGCGCCGGCGCGCGCGATCTGCTTGCGCGCATTGGCCTCTTGCGATCCCACGCCCTGCGCGCTGCCGTCGATCACCAGCTGCGGGGTGTAGATGTTCGCCCCGGCAAAGGCCGTGTCACCATATTGGCGCTGCAGCCGGGTGTTCTCCTCGCGGCCCAGGCTGTCCTTCCAGCCAAGCCGGTCCCAATAGGTCACCGGGCGGCTGATGACGAGGATGGCAGGATCGCGCGCCAGCCTGGCGGCGACCGCATCGGCGGGCGGGCAGGACGAGCAGCCCTGGCTGGTGAACAGCTCGGCGACCACGGGGCCCGATTGTGGTACCGCCAGTTTGGCAGGCGCCAGTCTTGCAGATGATGGCGCGGAATTGCCCAGCGCCGACCCTTGAGATGGTGCGTGGAGGGCGGCGCTGGCAAGCGTGGTGAGAACCGCAGCGGCAGTGATCCAGAGAAGCTTCATGGCTGGGTCGATCCTTGGGAGTTGTATCCCCAATGTTCGACCCGGCACGCCGAACGGTTACGCTTTGGCCCGGGCGCGGGTGACACTGCGCGAGGCGAGGTCAGTCGAGGTCGACCCAGCCCCCCGGCGGCGGGACCAGCGCGGGCCAGTCGCGGGGGGCGAGACCCTGGCGCATGCCCAGGATCGCCGCGATCGGGCCGCCATGGGTGACGACCAGCACGCGGCCGGGCGGCAGGCGGCCGAACGCGGCAAGCGAGCGGTGGGCTAGCTCCATCGTGGTCTCGCCGTCGCCGGGGCGGAAGTGGTGCGGATCGTCGATCATCCCGTCCATCGCATTGCCGGTCTCGCGGTAGATCGCATCCCAGTTGCGCCCCTCCCAGCTGCCGAAATCGCGCTCCTGCCAGTCAGGTACGGCGCGAACGCCAACGCCTGCGAGACTGGCGATCGCCTCGGCCAGGATGCGTGCGCGGCGCAGGCCTGAATGCAGTACGGTTTCGGGGCGCCATGCGGCCAGCTCGGAGGCGAGCGCGCGGGCGTACGCGGCGCCCTCGCGGCTCAGCCCCATGTCGCATTGCCCGTAGCAGCGCCCCTTCCAGGCGCGGGCGACCTCGGTATGCCGGACCAGCAGAACCGCGCGCGGGCTCATAGCGCCGCCGTCGCCGCGAGCAGCAGGATCAGCTGCCCGGCATAGGCCGCAAAGCCCAGGCAGTCGCCGGTGCTGCCGCCGATCCGCCGCAGCAGCAGCGCGCGGAACCATGCGATGAACGCCCCGCCAGCCAGCAGGGCTGCCAGGAGGGGCAGAGGGTTCGGCACGGCAAAGCCGAGCAATCCGGGCAGCGCGGTCGCCAGCGCGAGCAGCAGCGTGGGCAACCCGACGCCCGATGCGACATCCTTGGCGAGCCCCGTGCCTTGCGGTGCGGGCGCGACCAGGGTCATCAGCACGACGACCAGCAGCCGCCCGAAGGTCGCCGCAGCAACGATCGTCAGGAAGGCCGCCCATGGTGCCATGGCCTCGATCACCGCCAGCATCAGCGCGGCGCGCAGGCCGACCGCGAGGATCAGCCCCAGGCTGCCATAGCTGCCGATGCGGCTGTCCTTCATGATCCGCCGGACATCGTCTGCGGTATAGCCACCGCCGAACGCGTCGCAGAAATCGGCGACCGCATCCTCGTGGAATGCGCCGGTCAGCCGCGCCTCGAGCGCGAGCGCGATCAGCACCGCGACCAAAACCGGCCAGAAGGCGTCCGCCGCCAGCGCGACGCCTGCGGTAACAGCGCCGATGCCAGCGCCCACCAAAGGGAACCAGCCCACCGCCTGCACCAGCCCGGTCGCGACCTGTTGCGCGGTCAGCCGCTCGGTGCCCGGGACGGGGATGCGCGTGAGAAACTGGATCGCGAGCAGGGGCGGCGCCCAGGCGGGGCATCTGCTGTCCATGTCAGGCCCCGATATCCGCGAGCCGCGCGACATCGCACAGCAACGCCGCAGCGCTGTCGAGCAAGGGCAGCGCGACCAGCGCGCCGCTGCCTTCGCCCAGCCGCATCTGCCATTCGAGCACCGGGGTGAGGCCGAGTTGCGTGAGCGCCGCGCGATGCCCGGGTTCGGCGGAGAGATGGCCTGCGATCATCACCGCACGCGTCCCCGGCCAAAGCCGCTCGGCGATCAGCGCGGCGGCGGTGGTGACATAGCCGTCGAGCAGCACCGGCACGCCCTGCCGCGCGGCCTGCGCATAGAAACCCGCCATCGCGACGATCTCGAACCCCGCGATCGCCGCCAGTGCGGCCTTGTCGGTGCGACCGTCCAGTCCGGAAACCGCTGCGGCGACGATATCGCGCTTGATCGCGCGCATTGCCGCATCCGCGCCTGCGCCGCTGCCGGTCGCAGTATCGGCATCGATCCCGGCGAGCGCGTGGGTGATGCAGGCCGCAGCAGTGGTGTTGCCGATCCCCATCTCGCCCGCGATCAGCAGGCGATGGCCCGCATCGACCGCGCCCTTCGCCTCTGCCTCGCCCAGCGCCCAGGCGGCATCGAACTGGTCTTCGGTCATCGCCGGGCCGCTGCTGAGATCGGCGGTGCCCGGCGCAACGGTGTGTGGATTGAAGTGCGCGGGCCATGGCTGTCGCGGTGGCTGTGCCATCCCGGCATCGACCACCCGCACATCGACGCCATGCGCGGTGGCGAGCGCGGTGCTGCTCGCCTTGCCGCTCAGGATCGTCTCGACCATCGCGGTGGTCACCGCCGAGGGCCAGGGGGTGACGCCCTGCGCCACCACGCCATGATCGGCGGCGAACAGCACCAGGCGGCGCGGGCGGGTGAGCGGGGTGAGAGATTGTCCCGCCAGCGCCAGTTCGACCGCCAGCGCCTCGAGCCGCCCAAGGCTGCCCACCGGCTTGGCCAGCGAATCGAGCTTTGCCTGAATGTCGTCGCGGGTGATCATCAGCGCTCCAGCCGGGTGATGTCAGAAGCCAGCCGGTCCTGCCAGCAATGCCGGACCAGTTCGGGCGTCTCGCTCGCGTGCTCGGGATAGCCCAGGCACAGCAGCGCGATAAAGCGCCAATCTCCGGGCACGCCGAGCAGCGCAGTCATGCCCGCAGGGTCGATGATCGACACCCAGCCCAGGCCAATGCCGTGCGCGCGGGCCGCCAGCCATAACGTGTGCACCGCGGTCACCACCGACCAGCACACAGTCTCGGGCATCGTCGCGCGGCCAAGCCCGTGCCCGGCATCGCCCTGCTCGTCGCAGAACACCGCGACGATCTCGGGCGCCTCGCGCAGGCCGTGGAGTTTCAGGCCGTCGTACAGCGCCTTGCGGTCGGCGGAATAGGCCTCGCCCGCCGCGCGTTTTTGCGCATCGACCGTGTCCGCCAGCGCCGCGCGGCGCTCGGGCGAGACGATGCGGACGAAGCGCCAGGGCTGGGCGTTACCCACCGACGGGCCGTGACACGCGGTTTCGAGCAGGCTGTCGAGCAGGCCTTGCGGAAGCGCGCGAGTCTGGAAATGCCGCACATCGCGGCGCCAGGCGAGCAGGCTGTCGAGCTGGTCGCGGAAAGCGGAGTCGAACATCGGCTCAGTCATGGCCGATGCCCCGCAATCTTTAGCAGCCGGTCGATATCGACATGCTGTTCCAGCCCTGCCGCCAGCGCATCGAGCGCCTGATCGACGCGGTGCTCTTGCGCGACGCCATCGGACGCAGCGCCAAGACGGGCGAGCCAGGCACCACGCTGCGCGGGGTGATCGAACAATCGGTGGATATAGCAGCCCGCGATCCGCTTATCGGCGCTGATCACGCCGTCCTCCGCGCCATCGGCCAGCCGCAGCAGCGGTTGCACCGGGCCCAGCGCGCGGGTCTGGCCGACATGGATTTCATACCCCGCGAACGCCGCGCCATCGCTGAGACTCGTGCCGGTGACATCGACCACGCGCTTGTTGCCGGTGAGCCGGGTGGCGACGGGCAGATAGCCCAGTCCCGCAACCGTCTCGGGCACGCCCTCGATGCCATCGGGGTCCTCGATCGACTGCCCCAGCATCTGATAGCCGCCGCAGATGCCGAGCAGTCCGCCGCCGCGCCGGACGTGCGCTGCGATGTCGATATCCCAGCCCTGCGCGCGCAGGAATTTGAGGTCGGCGATGGTCGCCTTGGTGCCGGGCAGGATGATCAAGGCCGCATCGCCGGGGAGAGGCTGGCCCGGCGGGACCATCACCAGCTTCACGCCCGGCTCGTGCGCGAGCGGATCGAAATCGTCGAAATTGGCGATCCGCGACAGCATCGGCACCGCGATGGTGATCGCGCCCTCGCTGCTGGCGGCGGAATCGAGCACCACCGCATCCTCGGCGGGCAGCTGCCGCGCGGCGGCGAGCCAGGGGATCACCCCCAGCCCGGGCCATCCGGTGCGGCGTTCGATCTCGGCATAGCCATCGTCGAACAACCGGACATCGCCGCGGAACTTGTTGATCAGGAAGCCGTGGATCATCGCGGCGTCGTCTTCGTCGATCACGGCCCTGGTGCCGACGATCGAGGCGATCACCCCGCCGCGGTCGATATCGCCGACCAGCACCACCGGCACGTTCGCCGCGCGGGCAAAGCCCATATTGGCGATGTCGCCCGCGCGCAGGTTGATCTCGGCAGGGCTGCCTGCGCCTTCGACGATGACGATATCGGCGTCGGCCTTCAATCGATCCCAGGATTGAAGCACCGCATGCAGCAGTTCGCCCTTGCGGTGCTGGTAATCCGCCGCGCCCAGCATGCCGACCACCTTGCCGTGCACCACCACCTGCGCGCCGGTATCGGACTGCGGCTTGATCAGCACCGGGTTCATGTCGACATGCGGGGATACGCGGCACGCCAAAGCCTGCAGCGCCTGCGCACGGCCGATCTCACCGCCGTCTGCCACCGCGGCGTTGTTCGACATGTTCTGCGGCTTGAACGGCAGGACCTTGAGCCCGCGATTGGCGAGCAAGCGGCACAGCCCTGCGACCAGCACCGACTTGCCGACATCCGATCCGGTCCCCTGCAGCATCACAGCAGCCATGCGAGCACTCCCACGATCAACCACATGAGCAAACACGCGCGGCGATAAACCCATAGCGCGCGCTGCAGATCGCTGGCATCGGGCGCGGGGCCATCGCCCAGCCAGGCGCGGTGCGCGCTCTCGCCGTCATAGCTGACCGGCCCGCCGAGCCTGCGTTCCAGCACGCCTGCCATCGCTGCCTCGGGCCAGCCGCCATTGGGCGAGGCGTGGTGGCGCGCATCGCGCAGCATCGTGCCCCAGCCGCCCAGCCCGGCGAGGCACACGAGCACGCCCGAAATCCGCGCGGGAATGAAATTCACCAGATCGTCCGTCCGCGCTGCCGCCCAGCCGAAATGCAGATGCCGCGCGTCGCGGTGGCCGATCATCGAATCTGCGGTGTTGACCACCTTGCAGACCAGCAGCCCCGGCAGTCCCGCGACCAGAAACCAGAAGGCGGGCGCGACCACGCCATCGCAGAAGCTTTCGGCCAGGCTTTCGGTCGCGGCGACCGCGATGCCGTTCTCGTCGAGCGCTGCGGTGTCGCGTCCGACAATGCGTCCCACCGCAGCGCGCGCCGCTGCAACATTGCCGCGCAGCAGCGGACCGGCGACCGCGCGGACGTGATCGTCGAGGCTGCGCTGCGCCAAGCCCGTGGTCGCGAGCAAGATCACCAGGCCAACCGCGAACCCTTCGCCCGCCCATGCCTCGATCAGCCATCCGATCGCGCCGATCCCGCCTGCAACCAGCGCCAGCAGCGCGATCCCCATCCCCCGGCGGCGCAGCGCGGTGCCTTTATTCCATCTGCGGTCAAGCGCGGCGATGGCAGCGCCGATCCAGATCACCGGATGGCCGATCACCGCCAGCAACCAGGCGGGATAGCCGATCGCGGCCTCGCCGATCAGCGCCAGCAGCAGCTGTTCGGGCCGCGCCAGCATTAGCCCTGCGCCATCGGGCTGGTCACGATGAAGCGCACGCCATCCGGGGTGGTGCCGATATGCGAGGATACGCCATAGGTTTCGGCAATCCGCTCGGGCGTCAGCACGTCGTCGGGCGCGCCTTGAGCGACGATGCGGCCATCGCACAGCAGCAGCACCTCGTCGGCCACCCGGATCGCGTGGTTGAGATCGTGCAGCACCACGATCACGCCTGCGCCGCCGCGCGCGACATCGCGCAGGCATTCGAGCGTGTCGAGCTGGTGCGCGGGATCGAGATTGGCGAGCGGTTCGTCCGCCAGCAGCCATTGTGGTTCGCCCGCCAGCACCCGCGCGAGCAGCACGCGCGCACGCTCGCCGCCCGACAGCGCATTGACGGGGCGCGCGGCGAACTGGGTGACATCGGTCGCGGCCATGGCCTGCGCGATCGCTGCGCGGTCCGCCTCGGTCTCGCCCCAGCGCGCGCGGTGCGGGTAGCGGCCGAGCGCCACCAGGGTCGCGACATCGACATCCCAATGCACATCGCCACCCTGCGGCAGCAGCCCGATCTGCCGCGCCAGATCGCGCATGCCGAGCGTACTGCGCGGATGGCCGCCGACCAGCACCTGCCCATCATCGGGCGTGTGCAGCCCGGCGAGGCACGCGAGCAGCGTGGATTTGCCCGCGCCATTCGGCCCCAGAACTGCGGTCACCCGTCCGGGGGTGAAGCGCGCGCTCACCGCATCGAGCACCCGGCGTCCGCCGAGCTTCAATGTCAGGTTTTCAGCCGCCAGCACGCTCATGCCAGCCTCCGCCGCATGCGCAGCAGCAGGATCAGGAAGAACGGCCCGCCGAGCATCGACATCGCGATCCCCAGCCGCAATTCGCTCACCGTCGGCACCGCGCGCACCAGGCTGTCGGCGAGCAACAGCAGCAATGCGCCCGCCAGCGCCGACGGCAGCAGCACCGCCGAGGGCTGGTTGCCGACGAACGGCCGCACCAGATGCGGCACGATCAGCCCGACAAAGCCGATGATGCCTGCGGTCGCCACCGACGCGCCGACGCACAAGGCGACGCCGACCACGATCAGCAGCTGCAGCCGCAGCGGATCGACCCCCATCGAGCGCGCGGCGGATTCGCCCAAGGTCAGCGCATCGAGCGTTCGCCCGGTGAACGCGAGCAGCATGCACCCCAGCGCCAGCAGCGGCAGCGCGAGCCAGACGTCGTCCCAGCTGCGATCAGTCAGCGCGCCCATCAGCCAGGTGACGATCTGCGATGTCGCAAACGGGGTGGGGGCCAGGCTGATCGCCAGCGCGGTCATCGATCCCGCCACGCTCGAAAGGATCACGCCTGCCAGCGTGAACACGATGACGCTGCCCGAGCGCCCGACCAGCAAGGCAAGGATCGCCATGGTGATGCCTGCGCCGGTCAGCGAAAAGGCGGGCAGCAGCAGCGGGGACGCGGCATAGCCGAAATACAGCGAGATCACCGCGCCCAGTGCCGCGCCCGACGACACACCGAACAGTCCGGGGTCGGCCAGCGGATTGCGCAGATACCCTTGCATCGCTGCACCCGACAGGCCCAAGGCTGCACCCACCAGCGCCGCCAGCAGGGTGCGCGGCAGGCGGAGTTCGGCGATGATCGGCCAGCGCGGATCGCCCGCAGTCCAGGCATCGAGCGGGATCCACACCTTGCCCGCGATCAGCGACAGCGCGAAGGCCAGGGCAATGCCTGCGAGCAGCGCCAGATTGATCCGCAGCGACCGCGTCACAGCGTCCGCCGGATTTGGGCGAGATGGCCCACCGCCTCGATAATCGTCGGGCCACCGCAATGCAGCAGCTTTTCAGGATAGCGTCGCACCGCGATCTGGTGTTTGAGCCGGGCGAGCACCGGATGGCCCAGCATCCTGTCCGAGCGGTCGTGCGCGCCGACCGAGAGCAGCACCCGCGGTGGCTTTGCCACCATATATTCAAGCGGCAGCACATCCCATTGCTTGAGGCCATAGTCGGCGCTCAGATTGCGAAAGCCGGTGACGCGCAGCAGCTCGCTGGCGAGCGTGCCATCGCCCGGCACCAGCCCGCCGCCCTGCCAGATCAAGGCTCCGGAGGGCGCGGCGCTGCTTGCCGATGCCGCGCGCACCGCATCATCGATCCGCGCGACCAGCGCCTCGCCGCGCGCCCGCTGGCGGATGGCGGCGGCGATCGTGCGGACCTGCGCGCTGCTCTCGTCGATGCTCTCGGGGACGCCGATCTGGATCAGCGGAATGTTCATCCGGTGCAGCGCGGATATGGTCGAGGGCGCGACATGGCTTCCGGCAATCACGATGTCTGGGGCCAGCGCCACCACCTCTTCGGCGGTACCCGAGGTGACCGCGAACCGCCGCGCCTGATCGAGCGGGATCGAGGTTGCGCGCGGGTCCTGCGAGTAATGGCTGATCGCCGCGATCTGCGCAGGCTCTGCCACCTGCATCAGCACCGCATCGACGCACGGGTTGATCGAGACGACGCGCGGCAGCGCCTCGCGCCCGGGCGCAGCGCGCTGCGCCGCACGGTCAGCCGCCTGCGACGAGCAACCCGCGACCGCAAGACCCAGGACCAGGGCGAGAGCGCGGATCAATACTCGACCCCCTTCTGCGCCTTGAACCCTGCCTTGAACGGGTGCTTCACCTCTTCAAATTCGGTCACCAGATCGGCGATTTCGATCAGCTCGGGCTTGGCGCTGCGTCCGGTGATACAGACATGCTTGGTCAACGGGCGCTCCTTGAGGAAGGCTATGATCTCGTCGATCGGCAGCGTGTCCTGCCGCAGCACGATGTTGAGCTCGTCGAGGATGATGAAGTCGTATGCGGGATCGAGGATCAGTTCCTTCGAGCGCTCCCAGGCGGCGCGCGCCGCCTCGATGTCGCGGGCGCGGTCCTGCGTGTCCCAGGTAAAGCCCTCGCCCATCACCTCGAAGGTCAGCAAATCGGGGTTGGCCTGGAAGAAGTTCTTCTCGCCGGTCTCCCACGCGCCTTTGACATACTGGACGATGCCGACCTTCATCCCCCAGCCCAGCGAGCGGATCGCCATTCCGAAGGCGGAGGAGGACTTGCCCTTGCCGTTGCCGGTGTGAACGATCAGCAGCCCGCGCTCGAGCGTGCGCCTGGCCTGCATGCGCTCGCGCGCAGCCTGCACCTTCTTCATCCGGGCGTTGTGGCGGGCGAAATCCTCGGGCGTCTCGTTCATCCATTCCTCCATGTGGCGAGCGCATCGCCCAGTCTCGTCCAGTCGGTCTCATTGCCCGGCAAACCGATCCGCAGCCAGCCGGGCACCTGGGCAAAGGGCCGGGTCAGCACGCCCGCCTGTGCCAGATGCGCGAACAGGCCATCACGCTGCGGCGTCTGGATCAACACGAAAAACGCAGTACGGCCAACGATTTCGATGCCTTGGCCGGTCAGCACATCCGCCAGCCGCTGGGAAGCATTCGCCAATCGTGCGCGCTGCGTGTCCTGCCAGGCGGTATTGCGATAGGCGGCAAGCCCGGTGGCGAGCGCGGGGCCCGATATCGGCCAGTCACCGATCAGTGCGCGCAGCGGTGCGCCGATTTCGGGACGCGCGATCACGAAGCCGAGCCTGAGCCCCGCCAGCCCGAAGAACTTGCCGAACGAGCGCAGCACGATCAGCCCTGGCCAGTCGTTCGCCGCCAGGCTGTCCTGCGCATCGGCATCGGCAAACGCCTCGTCGACGATCAGATGCCCGCCGCGCGCCGCAAGCAGCGAGGCGGCGACATGCAGCTGGGTGCGGTCTGCCACGCTGGCATCGGGGTTGTTGGGCCGCGCGAGGATCAGCACGTCGTGGGTCTGCGCCATCGGAACCAGTGCATCGCCGCCGCATTCGGTGACCGGGTGTTCGCCCCACATCGCCAGATGTCCCGAATAGCCCGGGCGCACCACCGCAGCGCGGCACTGGGGGCGATCGCGAGCCAGCATCACTCCCAGCAGACGCATCGCCAGATCGCTCCCCGGCACCCCGATCACATGCGATGGTCTGGCCCCGAAGAACCCCGCGGCGGCCGCTTCCAGCGCTGCCAGGTCGGCCGGGTCGGGGAGCCGCTGCGCCGCCTCAAGGCTGGGGGTGGCCGGATACGGCCAGGGCGCGATCCCGGTCGAAAGGTCGGTCCAATCCGCAACCTGCGGAAAGGCTGCGCGCGCCAGATCGATCCGCCCGCCGTGCAGGGCGAAATTATCAACAATGGCGCGCGCGTCCCCCATCAGTAGCGCAACCGCACGCCGGCATAGCCCGCGCGGCCCGGCGAGCCATAGCGGAACACCGTCTCGTAGCGCTCGTCGAACAGGTTCTCGACGCGGCCATAGATGTCGATCCGCTCGGTCAGCGGGAACGAGGCGCGCAGGTCCGCGAGCACATAGCCCTCGACCTTGCGGCTGTTGTTGGCGTTGTCGAAATTCGCGCCGACATGGGTCAGCGTCACCCCGGTCTCCAGCCCGAAGCCCCAGCGATAATCGATCAGCGCGGTCATGCTGTGCTGCGGACGGCGGACCAATTGACGCCCGAAATTGGCGTTGCCGGGCGAACGGTTGGTGGCATCGGTATAGGTATAGTTGGCCTGCAGCCGCAGCGCATCGACCGGCTGCATTGTCAGGCCGATCTCGACCCCTTCTGCGCGCGCGCGGGCGACGTTGTCATAGGTGCCCGACGGCCGGTTGGCACAGATGCCGGTGAGCGGCGCGACGCACGAGACGAAGATGATCAGGTCGCTCGAATTGCGCCGGAAATAAGTGGCGCTGGCCTGCAACCGGCCTTCGACCAGGCTCTGGGTGATGCCGGCGTCCCAGCCCTTGGAGCGCTCGGGCTGCAGCTGCTGGTTGCCGAAATCGCTCTGCAGCTGGAACAGCGAAGGTGCCTTGAACCCCTCGGCATAGCTGGCGCGAAACGCGGTGTTGCCCTCGCCCGGCGCAAATACGCCGCTGGCACCGAAGGTGGTCGCGCCGCCGAAGCGGTTATGATCGTCGTGCCGCACCCCGCCGGTCAGCGTCAGCCCCTTGGCGGGAGTTGCGACGATCTGGCCGTACAGACTGTCGATCCGCGCGCGTCCCAGCGAGGGCGCTGCACCGAAGCTGCTGCTCGAAAAGCGCGAGGTCTCGCGCTCGAGCCCGCCGGTCAGCTGCCAGCCTTCGGCGATGTCGAAGATGCCCTGATACTCGATCCGCTCGTTGCGGCCATGGCCGACAAAGGTCTCGGTCGCAGGGCCGTCGAGCGCGATCGAGCGGCGGCGGGTGTCGGTATAGGCATAGCCCAGCCGGTTGCGAAACCGTCCGTCGAACAGCGCAGCGTTGATGCCGGTATAGCCGACGATCTCGCGGGTGCGCGATTCCTCGTTCACATCGGCAAAGGCGAAGGCGGGTGCGGGGAAGCCGTCGATGTTGACCCGGCCTTCGGAATACCAGCCGCGCGCATCGATCGAGATCGCATCGCTGAGCGCCAGGTTGAAATTGCCGTTGGCGCCATAATTCTCATAGCCGTCGCGCTCTGTCCCGCCGCGCGCCTCGCTGAACGCCGAGATGCCATCGGTGCGGAAATAGCCCGCGCCCGCGCTCGCCGACAAGGGACCTGCCTTGCCCGAAATGTTGCCGACCAATTGGCCGGTGTCGCGATAGCCATATTCGCCGCGCAGATTGACCGCGAGTTCTTCAGTTGGCTGGCGGGTGATCATGTTGATCACCCCGCCGATCGCCTGGCTGCCCCACAGCACCGAAGACGGTCCGCGCAGCACCTCGATCCGCTCGATGTTGCCGGTGAGCAGATGGCCGAAGTTGAAGCCGCCGCCGGGCGTGGAGGGATCGTTGAGCTTGACGCCATCGATCAATGCGGCGGTCTGGTCGCTCTCGGCGCCGCGGATGAACACCGATGTGGTCGCGCCGACGCCGCCGTTGCGGATGATGCTGACGCCGGGAAGGGTGCGCAGGATGTCGGCGACCGACTGGGTCTGGCGCCGTTCGATCTCTTCGGAATCGACCACGCTGATCGACTGGCCGACGCGCTCGACCGGCTGCGCGGTGCGGTTGGCGGTGACGACGACGATGGGTTCGCGCGGGTCAGCTGCGGCAAGATTGTCCTGCGCGATCGCAGGCGCGCAGACGCTGGCAAATACGAGTGTGGAGGCGGTGGTTTTCAGAAATAAGGTAGGCATTGGTATCCCCTGTCTAACAACAAGGGGTTGCACGCACCAATGGTACAGCTGAGCAATCGCCGGCCTATCACCTGCGCGCGCCACCCCGATCGATGTCGTCACGCGAGGATGAACCTCGATCACGCTGAACACCCCGTCCGCGCAAAGGACCGACTGCGTCAGGCAGGTCTCCTGGCTCCCGGGTCAACACGTCCGCCCCGCCTTCCCGGATGCGGATGCATCCAGTGGCATGATAGGGCGACCGCTCTCCGGTCACAGTTGCGGGGACAGCCGCGGATTACAGGGGTGGATACCTGCTTCCGCGTTCCCTATTAATCCCATCTCTGGGAACCTGTCGCGTCGCCGCATTATGGCGCGACTTTACGTTTTGCAAGGAAAATGGATCGATGCGGTGCTGACCTTCATCACCGGCGGGGCGCGTTCGGGCAAGAGCGTGCGCGCGCAGTGTCTGGCGCAAAGCCATGCCGGAGAGCTGGTCTATCTGGCGACCGCGCAGGCCTTTGACGACGAAATGCGCGATCGGATCGCGCGGCACCAGGCGGACCGGGACGCACGCTGGCGCACGGTCGAGTGCCCGGTAGACCTTCCGCAGGCGATCGGGCGCGAGATGGGACCCGGCCGGGTGCTGCTGGTCGATTGCCTGACGCTTTGGACCAGCAACCTGCTGCTGGGCGAGCATGATTTCGCCGCCGCCTCCCGCCTGTTGATCGACACGCTGGCGAAGGCCCGTTCGCCGGTCATTCTGGTCAGCAACGAAGTCGGCATGGGCATCGTGCCCGACAATGCGCTCGCGCGGCAGTTTCGCGACATGGCAGGGCGGCTGAACCAGCAGGTCGCCGCCATCGCCGATCGCGCCGAGCTGGTCGTGTCGGGGGTGAGCCTGACGCTCAAGCCCTGACCCGCCGGAGCGCTAGCATAGCTTACCAGATCGTCGTCAGCCAGTAAAACACCGCGCCCACTGCGGCCGAGGCGGGGATGGTGATCAGCCACGCGACGACCACCCGGCCTGCCACGCCCCAGCGCACCGCCGAAGCGCGCCGCGCCGCGCCCACGCCGACGACGCAGCCGGTGATGGTGTGCGTGGTCGAGACCGGAATGCCGAACGCGGTGGCGGCAAACAGCATCACCGACCCGCCCGACGAGGCGCAAAAGCCCTGCTGGTGCGACAGCTTGGTGATCCGCGTGCCCATCGTCTCGATGATCTTCCAGCCCCCCGATAGCGTGCCGAGCGCGATCGCTATGTAGCAGCTCAGCACCACCCAGCCTGGCACCGCGAACTCGCCGTCGAGCATGCCCTGCGAATAGAGCAGCACGGTGATGATCCCCATCGTCTTTTGCGCGTCATTGGCGCCATGGCCAAGCGAATAGGCGGCGGAAGAGAGCAGGTGCAATTGCTTGAAGATGCCCTCGGCGCTCTTTGCGGTCGCGCGCATGAACGCCCAGGATGTCAGCACCACCAGCAGGATCGACAGGATCATGCCCATGGTCGGCGACAGGATGATCGCCGATGCGGTCTTGAGCACGCCCGACCACACGATGCCATCCAGCCCGGCGCGCATCACGCCCGCGCCGATCAGCCCGCCGACCAGCGCGTGGCTCGAGGAGGAAGGGATGCCCTTCCACCAGGTGACGACGTTCCAGAACATCGCCCCGACCAGCGCGCCGAAGATCACCTGCGGATTGACGATATCGACCTCGATGATGCCCTTGCCGACGGTCTCTGCCACCTTGAGCCCGAACACCCAATAGGCCGCGAAGTTGAAGAACGCGGCAAACACCACTGCGTGCACCGGCTTGAGCAGCCGGGTCGACACCACCGTCGCGATCGAGTTGGCGGCATCGTGCAGCCCGTTGAGAAAGTCGAACGCCAGCGCGAGCGCGATCAGCGCGATCAGCAGCGGCATGGCAATGATGGTGGTTTCCATGGGGGTTGCGGGGCGCTCAGGCGTGGTCGATCACGAGACCGTCGATCTCGTTGGCGACATCCTCGAACCGGTCGACCACGCGCTCGAGATGCGTGAACAGCTCGCGTTCGACGATGAAGCGCAGCGGGTTCGCCTCGCCATGCTGCTTGTAGAGCGCCTTCAGGCCCCGGGCGTGGATCTCGTCGGCATGGCCTTCCATGATCACCAGCCGTTCGGTCAGCTCGTGCAGCCGCCCGGCATTGCGGTTGACCTGGCGCAGCAGTGGCAGCGCCTCGACGGTGATCCGCGCGCAATCGACGATGATCGCGGCCATGTCCTTCATTTCCTGCTTGAACTCGGTGAGCTCGTAAAGATCGATCGCGCCTGCGGTCTTCTGCATCTCGTCGATGGCATCGTCCATCGATCCGATCAGACTGGTGATCGCGCTGCGGTCGAACGGGGTGAGGAAGGTGCGGCGAACGGTCTGCAGCACCTCTCGGGTGATCAGGTCCGCCTCGTGCTCGCGCTCGGTGAGCTCCTGGATGTGATCGGCCATGCCCGGCCCGCCGCCCAGCAGCCGCGCGAGCGCGTTCGAGCCCGACAGCAGCGTCAGCGCATGTGCCTCGAACAGTTCGAAGAAATTGCCCTGCTTGGGAAGCAGCGCCTGAACCCACTGGAATACGGCCATTTTCGGAGAGGCTTTCTGTGTGCCGAGAACAAATCCGCTCTTGGCGATACGCCGGTCGGATTCGCTGGCGCGGAAGCGCCGGATGAGTTCGGCAAGCTCGGGCTCGTCGACCAGCTGCGCGGCTTCCTCGAGCGAGAACCACTGCCGTTGGCGCTGGTCCTGCTCTTCCCATTCGTCGAGCAGATCGGTCACCGAAAAGGGAAACACATCGACATCGACGTTCAGCGACGCGCCGTTCTTGCGCTTCTTGCGATAGCGATAGCTGCCAAGCGCGGTCGGGCAGGCCGCGCCCTTGACGCCTGCTTCTTCCTCGGCCTCGTGCGCGGCCGCGGCGTGCGGCTGCAGACCGTCGATCATGTTGCCCTTGGGCAGCACCCAGCGCCGGGTCTCGCGCGAGGTGATCAGCAGGATGCTGACCGGCGCGGTGACATTGTCGCGGTCGGTGCGATAGGGCAGGGCGGCAATCTGGCGGATAATGGTTCCCCTGGGCGGTCCGGGTGGGTGAAGGTCAGGTTCGGTGCGCCGGGCCTGGCTGCCGGCAACACCTGTGCAGTGCCGCGCTGCCGCTGGGCAGCGCTGGCAAAGGTTCGGCAATGTCCATCTTCCCCCGGTCCGGATATCTTGTGCATCACGCCGCCACGGACGGATGGCGCGTAACAAAACGGTCACATAACTGTAATGTTGGCGTCTGCAAAGTGCTATTGCGACGGACCGCGCCGATGGCGCGCGCGCGGCGGATCGGCGGTCAGGGACGCGCCGGGGGGTGATATCGCTCGAACCGCCCCAGCGCCACGAAGCCTGCCGAGATTCCGGGCGAGCTTTCGGCGAGCTGGACGATGTCTCCTGCGCACAGCAGCGCGCTGGAGGTGCGGGTGATCAGGATCTGGTTGCGGTTGAGCAGGCTCGCGCCCCGGCGCACGCGGTTGATCAGCAGTTTGCGCCCGCTCATCTGATAGACAATCCCTTCGCCCGCCAGGATGCGAGTGGAGCGCACGCGGTGGAGCGCGATGCACTGGGTGCCGGTTTCGCCGTCGCTGTCAGAAGCGTATTCGACCGGCGGCACGAACCACATGTCCTTGTCGGCGGGGCCCGAGGCATCGGCCTTGCCTGCCAGCGCCAGCATCACTGCAAGGGCGCCGAGCTGCGTGCGCAGATAGGGCATGGGACCTGTCTCCTGCTCGCCCGGCGTTCAAGAAAAGGGCACCTTGAGGGCTGGAAGTGGTCGCGACCCGGCCCTCAAGGTGCAGCCGGTCGATGGGGGGCACCATGACCGGATAGAACCGACCGGGGCTTGGCCGGTTCTGCCGCTAAGACGCCGCGCCGCCGCCACACCCGCATGGCCTGCGCGAAAAAAATGCACGCAGGGTCAGATGGGGTGCGGGTTCTTGCGCGCGGCGGCGTCTGGGTGCATGGGCTGTGCCCGCATTCCTTCCGCTGCAGATGTGATTGCCGTATCCTATGTCCCGCCAAGGCCTCGAAGCCGTGCTGATCGCCGAACGCGAGCCCTTGCTGCGCTTCCTGCGCGCGCGCGGCGCGGGCGAGGCGGCAGAAGATGTGCTGCAGGAGCTGTGGCTGCGGCTGGCCAATCTGGATACCGGGCCGGTCGCCGATCCGCGCAGCTATCTGTTCCGCGCCGCCAACAACGTGATGCACGACCGCTATCGTTCGGCACAGCGCAGCCGCCAGCGCGATGCCGATTGGCTGGAGGTGCAGGGCGGCACCGGCGAGGCATCGGACGCGCCGCTTCCCGACCGCCAGCTGATCGCCCGCGCCATGCTCGATCAGGCAGAATCGGTTCTGGCAGCGGAGGGAGCCCGCGTGCTGCAGGTCTTCCGCCTGTTCCGCATCGAGGGGGTCAGCCAGCGCCAGATCGCGCAGGACTTGGCGATCAGCCTGAGCGCGGTGGAGAAGGATCTGCAAAAGGCCTATCGCGCGCTGATGGCCTGGCGGGAGACACTCGATGTGGATTGAGCGCAGCCGTGACGTCTTATGGCCAGGACAGACATGATGACAGACACTGGTGACCATATCCGCCTCGAGGCGATCGACTGGGCCATCGCGACCCAGCACCCGGATTTTTCCGATTGGGACGGCTTTGCCCGATGGCTCGAGGCCGATCCGCGCCACACGACCGCTTATGATCAGGCGCTGGCGGCGGCGGGGAGCGTGGCCGAGCTGGCCGCTCAGGCTGCGCCGGTTGCGCCGCTCGCGGCCAATGACGAAGATGCCGGGCCGCGCCAAAACACCGCGCGCCGCCGCTGGATGATCGGTGCGCTGGCGGCCAGCCTGCTCGCGGTGATCGCCATCCCGGCCTGGCAGATGCGCCCGCAGCCCTATACCGTCACCACCGCAATGGGCGAGACCCGGAGCATCGATCTGCCCGATGGCAGCATGATCGTCATCAACGGCGGTTCGCGGCTCGCGCTGGATCGCGGCAACCCGCGCTTTGCCCGGCTGGAGACCGGAGAAGCGCTGTTCGAGGTACAGCACGACGCGCGCGACCCGTTTGTCGTCGAGGCGGGCGATGTCCGGCTGGTCGATGCCGGAACCGCGTTCAATGTCGTTCGGACCGGCAGCGATCTCGATGTCGCGGTTTCCGAGGGCGTGGTGATCGTCAATCCCGAGCGGGAAAATGTTCGCCTGCCTGCAGGACGCCGCGCGGTCATGGCAGGCGCAGGCAGCGGGATCATGCTGTCCGATGTCGCGCCCGATCAGGTCGGCAGCTGGCGATCGGGGCGGCTGAGCTTTGCCGGCACCAGCCTGGCTGCCGTCGCCGCGGCATTGGAGCGGGGGCTGGGCACGCGCATCCTGGTCCACCCCTCGATCGCCGCGCGCCCGTTCAGCGGGGTGGTGCAGATCAGCGGCAGGGGCGCAGGCGCGGTGGCATCGATCGCGCCGGTGCTGGGCACCCGCGCGGTGCGCCGGGCCGATGGCTGGGAGCTGGTGAGCGACGATGCGCTGCCTTAGCCTGACGATGCTCGCGCTGCCGCTGGCGGCGCTGGCATCGCCCGCGCAGGCCGAAGCGCCGGTGCGGATCGACATCGCGGCGGGCAGGCTGGACACCGCCATCATCGCTCTGGGGCGGCAGGCGGGAATCAGCATCGGCCTGACCGACCGGCAGATCGGCGCGCACCGGGTGCGCCGGTTGCGCGGCACGATGACCACGCGCGAGGCGCTCGATCGGCTGCTGCAGGCCAGCGACGCCCGCGCGCTGCGGCTGGCGGCCGATCACTGGCGCATCGTGCGCGCGCCGGTCACCGCACGGCGCAGCGGCGCGCCGATCCGCCTCGCAATGGCCGCGCCCTCGCCCTTGCCCGAACCTATCCACGAAATCGTCGTCACCGCGCAGCGCCCGCCGCGCGAAGCGCTGACCCGCGACGCCTTTGGCCACATCCGGCTGGAGGGCGACTTTGCGCTGGGCGGGCAGGGCCGGGGGTCCGATGCGCTGGTTGATCGGCTGCCCACTCTGGGCTCGACCCAGCTTGGGCCGGGGCGTAACCGACTGTTCCTGCGCGCGATTTCGGATTCCAGCTTCAACGGCCCAACCCAGGCGGTGGTCGGCCAGTATCTGGGCTCTGCGCGGCTCAACTACAACGCACCCGATCCGGACCTGAGGCTGGTCGATCTCGCCACGGTCGAGGTGCGGCAGGGGCCGCAGGGCACGCTTTACGGCGCGGGCACGCTGGGCGGTGTGATCCGCCTGCTCCCCAACCTCCCCGATTCGCGCGACTGGCAGGCGGCGCAGTCGCTCTCGCTCGCCGCCACGCAGCACGGCGATCCCTCGTTCGATGGCAGCGCGATGCTCAACATTCCCGTCGTCGAGGGGGCGGTGGGCCTGCGCGCGGTGGTTTATGGCGCGCGCGACGGCGGCTATATCGACGACCGCCTGCGCGGGCGCGACGATATCAACCGCGTCGATACCGTGGGCGGGCGCGTGCTGGCGCGGATCGAGCCGGGTGCGGGATGGACCATCGACATGATGGCCGCTGCGCAGGATATCGACGGGCGCGACAGCCAATATGCCGACCGGCTGGGCGATGGCCTCGACCGGGCAAGCCCGTTCGCGCAGCCCTTTCGCAGCCGCTTCCGGCTGGGCCAGCTGGCAGTGGGCAAGCAATGGGACAGCTTTGAGTTGCTCTCGACCACCACGCTGACCGGGCTGGACCTTACCGAAACCTTCGATGCCAGCGTCCCCGGCCAGGCGCCCAGCCTGTTCCGCCAGCGCGGCGAGACGCGGCTGGTCACCAACGAGACCCGGCTGTCGGGCGAGACCGCGGGCGGGATCGGCTGGCTGGTCGGCACCAGCCTGCTCAGCAACCGCTATCGCATCCGCCGCGCGCGCGGCGAGGTGGCGCGCGCAGCGGCGATCACCGGAATCGAAAACGGGGTGGACGAAGCCACCGGCTATGCCGATCTCGCCATCCCCGCGACCGACCGGCTGTATCTCGATCTGGGCGCACGGCTCAGCCATATGCGGCTGTCGGGCGAAGCGCTGGATTCACCCTTTCTCTCGGTCGCCGCGCTGGCACGCAGCAATGCGCGGCGCACCCAGACCGCCTTCCTGCCATCGGCGGGTCTGCGCTACCGCTTCTCGGACGGTTTGTCGGCGCACGCGCGCTATCAGGAGGGATTTCGCCCCGGCGGCATCGGCGTGCGCGACCAGATGGTGCGCCGCTACCGCCCCGACACCGTCTCGGCGGTGGAGGCGGGCCTTGCGTTTTCCGCCGATACGCTGAGCGGCGACGTGACGCTGGCCTATACCCGCTGGCGCAACATCCAGGCCGATCTGATCGATGCGGACGGGCTGCCAGCGACCGAGAACATCGGCAACGGGCGCATCGTCACGCTGGACGCGACGCTGGCATGGCGCCCGGTGAGCGCGGTTTCGATCGAGGCTTCGGCGGTCTGGGCCGACAGCCGTCTGGTGACGCCCGCAGCGGGAATCTTCGTGCTGCCGTCCAACCGCGCGAACTTCGATTTCGCCTCGATCCCCGCAGGCGCGGTGGTGGCAGAGACCAATGACCTGCCCAATGTCGCGCGCTTTTCCGGGCGGCTGGCGGGCAGCTATCGCGCGTCGCTGGGCGCTGCGGGCGATCTCAGCATCGGCGGATCGCTGCGCTATGTCGGGCGGTCGCGGCTGGGCATCGGGCCGGTGCTGGGGGTGCAGCAGGGCGATGTGCTCGACACCGGCGTTTCGGCCAGCCTGGCGCGCGAGCGCAGCACCTTCTGGATCCAGGCGACCAACCTGTTCGACGCCCGCGGCAACCGCTTCGCGCTCGGATCGCCGTTCACCTTGCCCTGGGGCGAACAGACCACGCCGCTGCGCCCGCGCACCATCCGGATCGGCGCGGACTTCAGCTTCTGACAGAAACTATTTTTGTTTTTCAGAAAGTTGCTCCGAATTCGAGCATCCTTTCGGTGAGAGCCATGCGGGTCTGAATCGTCCGCAGCGTCTTGGTGAGTGAACCCACACACTTTCCTGAAAGACCCTGAAAGGACGATCATGCGCCTCTTGCTGGCCTGTACCTGTTTGACTCCCGTATCGCTGCTGCTCCCCCAGGCCGCGGCGCTTGCCGAGACCAGCGTGACCACCGCGCGCACCACGCCGATCGCCACAGCCACGGCCAACAATGGAGCTGCCGACAGCATCAAGATCACCTCGGCGGGATCGATCAAGCCTGCAACGGGCGGCGTCGCGGTGACGATCAACAGCAACCACAACGTCACCAACGAAGGCACCATCCAGACCACCGATGCCAGCAATTCCGCCGGGATCGTCGCAGCGGCTGGGACCAGCGCGACGATCACCAACTCGGGCACGATCACCATCGACGAGACCTTTGCGCCGACCGACACCGACAATGACGGCGATCTCGACGGACCGTTTGCGCAAGGCCAGAACCGCTTCGGCATCCGCACTTTGGGCGCGCTCATCGGAGCGGTTGTCAACGCTGGCACCATCACCATCGAGGGCAATTCGAGCGCGGGCATCAGCCTGGAGGGTCCGCTGACCGGATCGCTGACCAGCAGCGGCTCGGTATCGGTGCGCGGCGACAATTCCGCCGGGATCCGCGCCGGCGCAGTCAGCGGCAATATCGCGCTCACCGGCTCGATCGCGACTGTCGGCGCCAACGCCATCGGTGTTGCGCTGACCGGCCCGATCGGCGGCGCGCTCACCGTGCAGGGCAGCATCACCTCCACCGGCTATCGCAGCGCCACCCCGCCCGCCGATGTCACCAAGCTCGACGCCGACGATCTGCTGCAGGGCGGCCCGGCGCTGCAGGTGGCAGGGTCGGTCGCAGGCGGCATCCTGCTCGATGCGCCGCCGCCCAACACCAAGCCCGATGACAAGGACGAGGACAAGGACGGGATCGAGGACGACAAGGAAGGCACCGCGACGATCACGTCGTTCGGTTCGGCCGCTGCGGTGCAGATCGGCTCGGCGACCGGCGCCGTCGCCATCGGCGCGGTGGGCGGCAGCGCGGCTGCCGGCAACGGCTTGGTGATCAACGGCCGCATCCTGGGCAGCGGCGTCTACAAGGATGTCGCGGGCAACGGACTGGTGATCGGCGGCCTCGGCCAGGCCACCACCATCACCGGCGGCGTTCTCAACAACGGCGCGGTCTCCGCTGCGTCGAACGGCGGCAACGCCACCGCGATCCGCATCGGCGCGCTCGCCAGCGTGCCGGGATTGCGCAACACCGGCACGATCGAGGCGGGTGGCGGCTCGGTCGCCGCCAACCAGGTGCGCGCGGTGGTGATCGATGCAGGCGGTTCGCTCGCGGGCATCACCAACAGCGGCAGGATCACAGCCAATGCGGCGAGCGAGGGCTCTGCCGTCGCGATCGCCGACCTGTCGGGATCGCTGCGCACGATCGAGAACAGCGGCACGATCAGCGCGGTCGCCGCCAAGCCCGCAGCGGGCCGCGCGATCGCGATCGATCTGGCCGCCAACACCAGCGGTGCCACCATCCGCCAGAGCGCGGCGACGCCGACGGGCAAGCCTTCGATCACCGGCGATATCCGGCTGGGATCGGGCGGTGATCTGCTCGAGGTGTCGGCTGGCACGATCACCGGCGCGATGCAGTTCGGTGCGGGCAGCAACCGGTTGTTGGCGAGCGGCGAAGCGCTGCTCACCGGCGATGCGACCTTCGGCAGCGGCGCCGATACGGTGCAGCTGGCAGGCAAGTCGGCGCTGGTCGGCAGGCTGGACCTGGGCGGCGGCGCCGACACGCTTGCGCTGTCGGGCACCGCGCAGTTCCGCGGCACGCTGGCGGGTGCCGGGCAGGCAGCGGTAACGGTTGCGGGCGGAACGCTCGGCATCACCAGCCCCGGAACCGTCGCCATGGGCTCGCTCGCGGTCACCGACCAGGGCATGCTCGGTGTGACCATCGACGGCAAGGCGGGCACCGCCACCCGGCTCGACGTCGCGGGTGACGCCAGCTTTGCCGCAGGCTCGCGGCTGGGCGTGACCCTGGTCAATGTCAGCCAATCGGAAGGCACCTACCAGATCCTTTCGGCAGGCCGGCTGACGGGCAGCGCCAATCTCGTCGCCTCCAGCATCGCGCTGCCGTTCCTGTTCAAGTCCAGCGTGACGGGCAATGACGCCGCGGGCACTGTCGCTGTCGATATCAAGCGCAAGACCGCCACCGAGCTCAGCCTTTCGGCCTCGCAGGCGCGCGCCTATGATGCGGTTTTCAAGGCGCTGGACAGCGATGCGGCGGTGGCAAACAGCTTCCTGTCGATCGCCAATGCCGAGCAGGCGGGCGCCGCGGTGCAGCAGATGCTGCCCGATCACGCGGGGGGAACCTTCGCCACCGTCACCCAGGGCTCGCGTGCGACCGCGCGGTTCCTCACCGATACCGCCGCGCCCTATAGCGATCAGGGCGGCTGGGGCTTCTGGCTGCAGCAGACCGTCTGGGGCAGCGAAAAGGCCAACCGGGGCACCGCCGCGTTCGACACCAGCGGCTGGGGCGCCACCGGCGGGGCCGAGATCAAGGCAGGCGATATCGGCAGGTTCGGCGTCTCGCTCGCCTATCTCAACGGCAAGAACGACGATCAGGACACCGGCAACGAGGTGCGGTCCGACCAGTATGAGCTCGCGGCGCACTGGCGCGGCGACTGGGGCCCGCTGCGCGCCTTTGCCCGCGGCTCGTTCGCTAAGATCGACTTTGAAGGCACGCGCCGCTTCGCCTTTGCGCAAGGCGCCAATGTGATCGAACGCAACGCCCGCGGAACCTGGTCGGGCCAGCTCTACAGCGCCTCGGCGGGGCTGGGCTATGAGGCGAAGATCGGCAGGCGCTTTGCGCTGCGGCCCTCGGCTTCGATCGACTATTTCCGGCTCGACGAGGACGGCTTTGCCGAGACCGGCGGCGGCGATGCGTTCAACCTGACGGTGGACAAGCGCAGCAGCGACGAGATCGCGGTCAACGGCACTCTGGTGGCGGGCTATGACCTCGGCAGCCTGGCAGCGGACGCGGTGTGGCTGCGTGCCGAGATCGAGGGCGGTCGCCGCCAGATCATCGGCGGCTCGCTCGGCGCGACCACCGCGCGCTTCAAGGGCGGTGCGGCGTTCAGTTTGCTCCCCGATGCGCGCAACGATGGCTGGATCGGCGGGCTGAGGCTGGTCGGCGGTCAGGACGGCTTTTCGCTGGCGGGCGAAGTCGGCGCGGAGGAGCAATATGAGAAGATTGCCCTCAACGCCCGGGTCTCGCTGCGCGTCGGCTTCTAAGAGGGCGCGCTAACCGGCGTGCCGCTTGAGAAACGCATCGAACAAGGCCGGCCATTGCCCTGCGGGGGCATTGGCCGGCCCGATGCCGAAGCCATGCCCGCCTTCCTCGAAGTAATGCGTTTCGACCGGGCGTCCGGCGGCCAGCATCGCGTCCATGAACAGCGCGCTGTTGGGATAGGGCACCGCCTCGTCATCCAGCGCGTGGACCAGGAAGGTGGGCGGCGTGGCTGCATCGACATGAAGCGCCGGTGAGCGAAGCGCGATGCGGTCTGCTCCGGGCGAGGGGCCCAGCAGCGTCTCGGCCGACAAGCGATGGGTGTGCGGCGCGCTCGCGGCGATCACGGGATAGATCAGCCCCGCGCAAAGCGGCCTTGCGTCCAGCCTGTCCGCCGCGTCGCGGGGAGCATAGACCTGTTCCTCGCTCGCGGTGATCAGCGAGGCCGCGAGGTGCCCCCCGGCGGAAAATCCCAGCACCGCAACGGTCGCCGGATCGATCGCATAGTTCTGCGCACGCGCGCGGATGATCCGCATCGCCCTTTGCGCATCCTGCAGCGGCACATTCCATCGCTCGGCCCAGCCTTCGCCAGGCAGGCGGTAGACCAGCACGAAGACGGTATAGCCCAACGCGGTCAGCACCCGGGCGACATCGGTGCCCTCGTTGCGGATCGAGACGAAATTATAGGCGCCTCCCGGGATGGTCAGCACTGCGCGGCCATTGCTCTTTTCAGGCCGGAAGACACGCATCTCGGGGCGCGCGACGCCGGTGATGAACACCGGGTCGAGCGTGGCCGATTTGACCGGCGCGCTGGCGGGGGCACCGGGAGGCGGGCCATCCCACAGCGCGATCGACGGCCCTGTGGTCCATTCGGGCGGCAGCGGGCCGGTGCCCTGCGGGATCTGCAGCGCCACGCGCGCATCGAGTGCGGGCATATTCATCAGCAACACTCCACTCGCCAGCAGCATCTGCCTGCGGTTGACCTGCCAGCGCATTGCGTTCTCCCGCGGATCGATGCCGGGGCATCGGGGTGGTTCGTCCTTGCTATCATCGTGGCACGCTTGATCACAAAAGAGAAGATTGCGCAATCGATTGCTCTTGCCTATGGTCGCCGATAAGCGTTGCCCGCAAGGGCGACGGACAAGGGGCGAGGGTGTTGCAATTGTGCCTTTTTTGACGAGGCCAGCGGCGGCTTCCGGGTCAATGGACTCCGGTGCCGGGGCGGCATCCCCATCGGAATATGGTGTAACGTTTACGCGGGGGCGGCCCCTGCTGCGGCTGGCAAAGGGAATTTGGAATATGGTAACCGGCGTGGGCACAACAGACGAAGCGGTTGTGCTTGCAACATCTGACGCGCCCACCGCCTGGACCGCAGGTGACCTGGCAACGCTGATCCGCGACCCTGCCAACACCATCCCCGCCTTCACGCTGGACAGCAGCGCCCGGGTTCCGGGCTTCGATCTGTGGGACATGTGGCCGGTCGAGCATGAAGATGGCCGCCTGCCGCGCTTCGACGGAGCCGCGTTGTGGATGGTGTTGGCAGCCACTGTCGAGCCCGATCCCGATTCCCGCCACATGGTCGCGCGCATCTATCTTGCCAGCGAACGCCATGGCCGCTGGACGCTGCACCAGCCGGTGTTCCCGCAAGGCTTCACCCCCGGTGACCGCGAATGGTCGGGATCGGCGGTGCTCGACGACACAGGCACGCGGCTCACCGTCCATTTCACCGCCGCCGGGCGGCGCGATGTGCCGGGGCCCAGCCTGGAGCAGCGCCTGTTCGAGGCGAGCTGCTACTTCGCCGCTGCCGATGGCGCATTCACGCTGTCCGACTGGTCGGCACCGCAGGAAACCGTGGTCGCCGACGGGATCGACTATCAGGTCGCCAACCAGACCGAAGGCCGCGGCGGTGAAATCCTGGGCTTTCGCGATCCGGGCTATTTCCGCGATGCTGCCACGGGCCGGGCGTATCTGTTCTTTACCGGATCGTGCGCGCGTTCGTCCTCGCGCTGGACGGGCAATATCGGTGTCGCGCGGCGGGACGATGCCGGCGGCGCGTGGCAGATGCTGCCCCCGGTGCTCAGCGCGGCGGGCGTCAACAACGAGCTCGAACGCCCGCACATGCGCCAGCGTGGCGGGTGCTACTATCTGTTCTGGTCGACCCAGGCGAAGGTCTTTGCCGAGGGCATCGTGGCGCCCACCGGGCTGTATGGCGCGGTGGCGCCTTCGCCATTGGGTCCGTTCACGCTGCTCAACGGCACCGGGCTGGTTGCAGGCACCCCGCCCGAATGCCCGGCGCAGGAATACAGCTGGTGGGTGCTGGACGACCTGCAGGTGATCGGGTTCGCAGACTTCCCCGGTATCCGCGACATGGGGCTGATCGTCGACGCCGCGCAGCGCCGCGCGCATTTTGCGGGTTATCCCGCGCCGTTCTTTCGCATCGCGCTCGATGGCGCGACGGCGCGCGTGGTCGGCTGACGGCAGCGCAGGGTCTCAGGTCGATCCGCGGATGATCAGCTGCGGTTCGATCTGCTGCGAGACTGTGTCCTCGCCCGCGATCCGCCGGAACAGCGTCTCGGTGAGCAGTTGCGCGCCGTGGCGCAGCTGCTGGTCGATGGTGCTGAGCGGCGGCGCCATATGCTCTCCGATCGGCAGGCCGTCATAGCCGATCACCCTGACGTCTTCGGGCACGCGCTGGCCCAGATCGCGCAGCGCACGGATGACGCTGATCGCGGTGACATCCGATCCCGCGACGATCCCGTCGGGCATATGCGGCAGTGCCGCAAGCTTCTCGCGGACATCGGCATAAGCGGCGTCGGGCTCGAAATGGGTCGGGATTTCCTCGAGCGGGGCCAGTCCCGCGTCGATCAGCGCGGCGCGTGCGCCATCGGCACGCTCGCCGAATTCTGATCCCTTGATCGGCCCGGCATAGGCAATCCGGGTGCAGCCGCGCTCGACCAGATGCATCGTCGCCATCCGCCCGCCCAGGCGGTTGTCCGAGCCGATCGAGCAATGGTGCTGATCGGGCGAATACCCGCCCCACACCACCATCGGCTGGTAGCGCCGGGATACCGTCTCGATGACGTGGAACTGGTCCGATTGTCCCACCACGACGATGCCATCGACCCGCCCGCTGCCGATGAAGCGGTCCATCCAGCGGTCGTTGCGCGGCAACACCCGCGAGAGCAGCATGTCATAGCCGTTCTCCGCAAAGGCATCTGCCAGAAAGCCGGTCATGGTGTTGAAGAACGGGTCGGACAGGTGCTGCAGCGCCTCGTGGCCCAGCGGCACCAGCACGCCGATGGTCATTGTGCGCTGGGTGCGCAGGTTGCGCGCGGCGATGTTGGGCTGATAGCCCAATTTCTCGGCCAGCGCGGCAATGCGCTTGCGGGTCTCCTCGCTGACGCGGCCCGATCCGGTCAGCGCGCGTGAGGCGGTCGCCGTGGAAACCCCGGCGAGCTCGGAAAATTCCTTCAGATTCTTGACGCTGACCATCGGATCCTTCGTATCCGCCCGTGCGGTGCGGGCAGAGGCTGCTGACACCCCGCACACTTCCTACACGCGGCTGCGCATCGGGCCAATGGCCGATATACCATTACTTCAGGCTGGCCCGCTCGGCCGCGTCGATTTCCGCGATCATGCGCGGACCGGTGTCGAGCCGCAGCGATGGAAACGCCCCGGCTGTCACCGGCTGCCAGACGGGCAGCGCGCTGGCGCTGGGCACGCCGGTGGCGGCAAAGGCGACCAGCGCCTGCGACATCTGCCGGGCCAGCGCGCGCGCCCCTGCGCCGCCGCCGGTCATCGACGCGCAGGCGGCGGCATTGTTGAACCAGAAGGGGATGTCGAGGCAGTGGAACGACCGCGGCCGCCCCTCCAGGATCGGGGTCGCCCAAGTGAACCAGTACAGATAGGTGGGGGCGGCGTCGGCGGCGATCCGGCGCTTGGCCTGATCGATCACCGCCTGCCGGATCGGCGCGGTGGCGATCCGGCTCCACAGGTCGAAGGGGGCGGCGTCGGGCGTCACGGCGCTAAAGGCGCGCACGACCGCATCGCCGCGTCCGGGCGCGAAGCGTTCGGCGCGCGCGTGCAAGACCTGCTCGGTCATCGCCTCGACCTCCGGCTGGTTGATGCCGGTGACGAACTCGTTGAGCGTCGAGCCGATGATCAGCGGGACCTTGGGATCGGTCAGCGGCACGCCGGGCGCGCCGGGTGTCGGCAGGATGTTGCGGCCATCGACCACGGGCGCAAAGTTCAGCATCTGCGCGATGCGGCGCACATCGATGAAGCCGTCGAACCCAGGGTTGATCTTCGCCATGACCTTTTCGGCAGCGGCGCGCAGCGTCGCATAGGGCAGGGCCTGCAACGCCGCGATATTGCCCCTGGCAATCCCCAGCTCTGCCAGCAGCAAGGCCGAAAGCTGTGCGCTGCGATCGGGGGTGTTGAACATCGCGAACGATCCGCTGAGGATCGCCGCACGGTGGAACAGCCCGCGCGCGGCGGGCATCGCCATCAGCGCGGTGACCTTGGCACCGCCGCCCGACTGGCCGAAAATGGTGACGCGGTCGGGATCGCCGCCGAAGCGCGCGATGTTGTCGCGCACCCAGGCGAGCGCCGCGACGATGTCGAGCATGCCGACATTGCCCGAATCCTCGAAGCCCTCGCCCCAGGACGACAGATCGAGAAAGCCCAGCAGGTTGAGCCGGTGGTTGAGCGTGACCACCACAGCATCACCGGTGCGGGCGAGGTTCTCGCCGTCAAAGGCGGGGATATCATGCCCCGATCCCGCGGCAAAGCCGCCGCCGTGCAGCCAGACCAGCACCGGGCGACGCGCATCATAAAGCCCGGGCGTCCAGATATTGAGCCGCAGGCAGTCCTCGTCCTCGACCGCATCGTTCCAGCGGAAGATGAACGCCTCTTCGTCGTTGAAGCGTCCGGTGCCCTTGTCCTGCGGAGCGATCGGGCCGTAATGCAGCGCCGAGCGCACGTCCTGCCAAGGGGCTGCCGGCTGGGGCGGGCGAAAGCGGTTGGTGCCGCCGGTGGGCGCGGCATACGGCACGCCCTTGAAGATCGTGACCCGCCCCTTGCGATAGCCGCGCAGCCGCCCGCTCGCGGTCCTGGCGGTGACCTGCGCAGGGTCGGTGCTGATTTCGGGATTGGCGGGGTCGGGGGCAGGTGTCTTGGCATCGGCCAGGCTGGCGGATGCAGGACAAAGCGCAAGGCCGGTGGCCAGCGCAGCCCCCGTCATGATCCCGCGCCGATCGGGATCGGTGGGCAAGGCGAGGCTGGTTTGATCCGGCTTGGGCATAGTGCGCGCCTCCAGCGACGCGGCGGGCGGCATGCCGTCCGTTGCCGGACGCATGCCGCCCGTAGCTGGTCAGTTGGTGTTGACGCGGAAGGTGATGCCGAAGGTCCGCGGGCGGGGCCCGGCCAGCAGCGTCGGGCCGTTGGCAGATGTCGGTCCGCGCAGATCGGACAGGTTGTCGCCGAACAGCCGCACTTCATAGCGGTCGAAGCGCACGCCCAGGCTGGCCTGGTACAGCTCGTACGGATCGATTTCGTCGACCACCGCATCGCCCAGCCGCGAGCGGCCGATAAAGGTGGCCGAGCTGGTGGCAAAGAGCTCGACATTGCCGACCTTGCGCTCGTAGCTCGCATCCAGGCGGAAGTTGTGCTCGGGCGTGTTGAGCAGCCTCAGCCCGTTGGCGATGCGCGGATCGGCACCGGCAAAGGCGGGGCGCACCCGGGTGAACTTGGAATCGTTGATGTTGCCGATGGCGTTGATCGTCAGGCCGGGCAGCGGAGTGCGCCAGGTCGCCTCGATATCGATCCCCTGCGCCTTGCCGTCGCCCAGATTGGCGAACGCCGACAGGCCGATCGAGGTGTTGAAGGCGCTCTGGATGTTGGTGTACTTGATGTCGTACAGGCTGACCGCGACGCGCAGTGCGCCGTCGAACAGCGATCCCTTCACGCCCACTTCCAGGTTGCGCAGCTTGTCCGGCGTCAGCGAGATGTCGCTGGGCACGCCATCGGCGATCACCGCATCGGCCTGCGCCTGCGATTGCAGGATGCCGCTGCGGAAGCCCGTTCCGGCGTTGAAGAACATCATCCAGTCGGGCGACGGGTTGATCGCGATGTTGGCCCGCCAGGTCAGCGCGTCGGGCTTGGCCCGGCTGGCCACCGCAACGCCGTTCGAGATCGAATCCGATGCGCGCTCGTCCTTGAAGTAGCGCAGGCCGACCAGCGGCGTGATCAGGCCGTCGAACAATTCGTAGCTGGCTTCGGTGAACAGCGCGGCGTTCTCGGTCTTGGTGATCGTCCGACCGCTCAGCGCAAAGGCCGGGAAGGTCAGGTTGAAGGTATAGAGGCTGCGCGCGTTCTGGTAGAAGATCCCGGCAACGCCCTTGAACGGACCGGGGGTCGAGGTCGCCAGCCGCAGTTCGTTGACGAAGTTGCGCGCATCGCCGCCGTTGATCAGCACCCCGATGCCCAGAGGTGCGCCCAGGTTGAGACCCACCTGGAAACCGCCGGGAAGCGACTTCTGGTACGAAGTGGCGTTGGTCAGCGTGAAATCGCCGATCTCGCGGGTGATGGTGTTCGACGCATACCAGGCGCGGCGACGGTCGAAGCCGACGACATCGCCCTGGAAAGAGGCGAACGGCGGATCGAGCGAGTTGATGACGTTGAGGTACTTCTGGTCGGTGCTGAAATACCAGGCACGGGTGCGCACCGTGGTCTTTTCGTCGGCCTGCCATAGCAGCACCGCCTGGAGGTCCTTGGCGGTGGCGTCGTTGGCGTTGCGCTCGCGCGGGACACCGGTGGGGGCACCGGCAAAGATGTCCGCAGTGCCCGAACGCCGGTCATAGCCGCCGCTGATCCGCAGGCCCAATTTGCCGGGAACGATGGGCACGGAGAAGGCCGCCGCACCGCGATAATTGGGATCGCCTGCCGATCGCGTGCCCGACAGTTCGACCTCGCCGGCATAGGTCACCTGGTCCAGGTCCGGGTTCTTGGTGCGATAGATGATCGTGCCGGCCGACGAGCCAAGGCCATACAGCGTGCCCTGAGGTCCGCGCAGCACTTCCACCTGTTCGATATCGAAATACTGCACCGGCGGCGCGGCCTGGTTGTTGGGCACGCCGAAGGGGGTGTCGTCGAGATAATAGCCGATCAGGCCATCGCCGATCGGGCCGCCGGCGCCTGACCCACGGAACGAGAAGATGCGATAGCCCGCGCCGATTTCCTGCGCCTGCGAGGCACCGGGGATCAGCTGGATCAGGTCCGAGCCATCGCGGATGTTGCGCTCCTTGAGCGTGCCGCCATCGAACGCCTGGATGGCATAGGGCACCTTGTCGAGCGTGACTGCGCCGGTCTTGCTGGCGGTGACGACGATCTCGCTGCCCGCCGGGGCATCATCGTCCTGCGATGTGCTGTCCTGCGCATACGCCGGGACGGCAAACAGCGCCGCAGCCGCTGCGGCGCCTGCAAGCCGGGTGCGCACGGCACGGAAACGGAAACTGGCTTTCATGAGATCCTCCCTAGGTTCTGATTTTTGCGTAATCGATTGTGCAAATAGTGTCAAACTGGCTCTTTATTCTGGCGTCTCAGCCCGATGCGGCGGCGCGGTCGCGGAAAGCCGCGCCCAGCGCGAGTTTCCAAGAGGCGATGAAGGTGCGTGATGCGCGGGATCTGGGGGCGATGAAATCAAAGCCATGATAGGCGCCCGGAACCACCAAAAGCTGGGTCGGCACCGCGTGCGCGATCAGCCTTTGCGCATAAGCGATGTTTTCATCGACGAACAGGTCGATCGCGCCGACGCCGATAAAGGTCGGAGGCAGCCCGGACAGATCGCTGGTGCGCGCAGGCACCGCGCCGCTCGGCACGCGATCGCTTCCGGCGGGCACCCCCATCAGGCTGCTCCATCCAACCGCGTTGCCTGCCTCGTTCCAGCCGATGGTGCCGATGAACGGCGGAACGCGCCGGGTGGTGCCGGTGCGGTCGTCGAGCATGGGATAGATCAGCACCTGATAGCACAGCGGGACGCTGCCGCGGTCGCGCGCGGCGATCGCCAGCATCGCAGCCATGCCGCCGCCTGCGCTTTCGCCCATCACCGCGATCGAGTTGGGATTCACGCCCAGTTCGGCGGCATTGGCGTGCAGCCAGACCAATGCGGTGTGGCAATCCTCGAGCGGGCCGGGAAACACGGTTTCGGGTGACAGCCGGTATTCGACCTCCACCACCACGCAGTCGAGCTCTTCGGACAGCTGCTGCGATGCGACGAAGGTGTCCTGCATCCGGCCCAGGATGAATCCGCCGCCATGGATGTGCAGCACCGCGGGGCGGTTGTCGCCGTCGCGCCTGGCACCGATCACCGCGATGCTGACCTCGGGCTGGCCCTTCGCGCCTGGGATGCGGCGCATCTCGATGGCGGGGGCTGGCGCGGGGAGCGGCGCGGCGGGTGGCGGCACGCCCTGGCGCATCGCCAAAATGGCCTTGTGATCGAGCGGATCGGGCAGCGGGCGCGACAGGATGAGCTCGGCCCCCTCGCGCAATTCGGGGTCGACCAGCGCCAGCGGATCGATCTTTGCAGGGGCAGTGCCGGCAGGGATCGCAGGTGTCGCGGCGAGCGCTGCAGCACCCTTGGCGTTGAACAGCGCAGGCATGGCCGCTGCGCCCAGGGCCGCGATGCCGAACGATCTGCGCGTGATTGTCACCTTCAAAACCCCCTCGCTGAGTCGCCCTTCTTGCGAGGCGCACCCTTTGTGTAATCGTTTTCATACATCTTGCGGCGGAGATTGCAATCGATTACGCACATCCCTGCCGACAGATAGACAGGCAAGGGGCCGGGCAGCGTTGCAAGCGGCCTGAAGGCGATCGGGAGAAGCGAAATGATGGTCAAGGCAATCGCGCAGATGCGCCGCGCGGTGCGGGGGCTGGCGGTCCTGCTGCTCGCAGCGGCACCGCTCCCGTCAGCACAGGCGCAGACTGCGCCATCTGCGCCCGTGAAGATCGACGATGATGGCACGGTGCATGTCCCGGCGATGACGGTGCCGGTGTCCTCGATGCTCAGCCCCGAGGCGAAGCAGTATCTCACCGACCATCTCAAGGCGATGCAGGACCCGGTTCAGGTGCAGCAGAACAATGGCGTCCCGGTGTTCATGGAGCCCTATCTCGCCGAGGCCAAGGCGATGTTTGCCTACACCATGACCGAACGCCGGATCGCCGGAGTGCGCGTGTTCGACTATGCGCCCAAGGCCGGAATCGCGAAAAGGAACGCGCGGCGGGTGCTGATCAACCTGCACGGTGGCGGCTTCATGGGCTGCTTTCCCGCCTGCGCCGAACTGGAATCGATCCCCGTTGCGACGTTGGGCGAAATCCGTGTGGTCTCGGTGGATTACCGCCAGGGGCCCGAACACAAGTTCCCCGCGGCGAGCGAGGATGTCGCCCTGGTCTATCGCGAGCTGCTCAAGACCTATCCCGCCGCCAATATCGGCATCTACGGCTGCTCGGCGGGCGGAATGCTCACCGGAATGGCCACCGCCTGGTTCCAGAAGCACGGTCTTCCGCGGCCCGGCGCGGTCGGCATCCTGTGCGCGGGGCTCACCACCTCGGCCAACGGCTTTGGCGGCGATGCCGATTACATGACCGCCGCGGTGGGCGAGGCGCGGCCCGCCCCGCAATGGCCGCCAAGCGGCGATGCCCCCTGGACCGCTTTGCCCTATTTCGCGGGCTCCGATCCCACCGATCCGCTGGTGGCGCCGGGCTCTTCCGACGAAGTGCTGCGCCAGTTTCCGCCGACGCTGATCATCACCGGCACCCGTGGGTTCGAGCTTTCCTCGGCGGTCAACACCCACAGCCGGATGGTGGCCCTGGGGGTCGATGCCGATCTGCATGTCTGGGAAGGGCTGTTCCACGGCTTTTTCTACAAGCCCGACATGCCCGAATCGCGCCAGGCCCATGACGTGATCCTCAAATTCTTCGACCGCAATCTGGGGCGGTAAGCGATCAGGCCTGCGAGCCGAAGGCGGTGTGCAGGCTCGACTTCCAGGCCTGGGTGAACTCGCGCGCGATGCGCGCTTCGGGCACCACGAAATCGAAGGCGTGATAGGCGCCGGGGCTGACGTGCATCTGCGTCGGCACGCCCGATGCGATTAGCCTGCGGCCGAATTCCAGATCCTCGTCGATGAACAGGTCAAGCGTGCCCACGCCGATGAAGCTGGGCGGGAAGCCCGCAAGGTCGGTGAGCCGCGCAGGGACGCTGCCTGCCGGCACGCTGTCCGATCCTGCCGTAACACCCAGAAAGCTCGACCAGCCAAAACGGTTGGCCTCGGCCGACCAGCCGATCGTCCCGATATGCGGCGGGACCATGCGGGCGCTGCCGGTGCGGTCGTCAAGCATCGGATAGAGCATGACCAGCAGGCAGGGCTGGATGGCGCCGGAATCGCGCGCCATCTGCGCCACCATCGCGGCCAGCCCGCCGCCTGCGCTCTCGCCCATGATGGCGATGCGCCGCGGGTCGATGCCCAGTTCGCCAGCGTTGGCGACCATCCATTCGAACGCGGCGAAATTGTCGAGCACCGGGCCGGGAAACGGGGTTTCGGGTGCCAGCCGATAATCGACATTGACCACCACCGCGTCGAACTCGGCCGCCAATGTCTGGCTGAAGGATGTCATGTTGCGCGCGCGGCCCGAAATCATGCCCCCGCCATGGATGTGCAGAATTGCCGGGCGCGGCGCGGAGGCAGTGCGCGCGCCGATCAGCTCGACCGCCACGGCAGGCGCACCCGGCGGGCCGGGGATCTGCCGCACCACCACCGCGGGCGCAGGCGCGCTCAGCAGCGGCGGCGGCACCCAGGATGCGCGGACCGCGGGCAGCGTCTCGCGGCTCATCGGGGGGAATGTCTGCGCCAGCATCGCGCGCGCAGCTTCGCGCAGTTCGCCGTCGACCAGCGCCAGCGGATCGGGCGCGGGGCTCGCCGCGCTGGCAGCGTCTGCCAGCCAGCCCTGGGCAACGCCTGTCAGCAGCGACAGCCCGCCTGCACCAAGAGCGAGCCGGGTCAGATGCCTGCGACTGATATCCATCTGCCTGTTCCTTGCCGATCGGTCTCTGAAGAGCAATTCCTAGGGTCAATTCGGACCGACGCCAAGCAAAGGATGGCGGCAAAGGATGGCGGGCAGGCGCGGCCCCGCCAATCGGCCCAATCGGTCCTTTCTATCTCTCTGATGGGCTTTCCTTGTTTGGGAGATCGCGCCGCAGGGATTATTCTGGTCGCCATCAGATCCAGAAGGAGAGCAGCCATGGACATGAAGACAAGCGGAATGGGCGGCAATTGCCCGTTTTCCAACAAGGATGGCGGCGTCAGATCGCTGCTGGGGCGGACGAACCGCGATTGGTGGCCCGACTCGCTGCAGCTCGATATCCTGACGCAGAACGGCACCTCGCCCGACCCGATGGGGCCGGATTTCGATTATGCGCAGGCCTTCGCCAAGCTCGATTATGCCGCGCTCAAGGCTGATCTCAAGGCGCTGATGACCGACTCGCAGCCCTGGTGGCCCGCGGATTACGGCCATTACGGCCCGTTCTTCATCCGCATGGCGTGGCACTCGGCGGGCACCTATCGCACCGCCGATGGCCGCGGCGGATCGAGCAGCGGCCAGCAGCGCTTCGCCCCGCTCAATAGCTGGCCCGACAACGGCAATCTCGACAAGGCGCGGCGCCTGTTGTGGCCGATCAAGCAGAAGTACGGCAAGCATATCAGCTGGGCCGACCTGTTCATCCTCACCGGCAATGTCGCGATCGAATCGATGGGTGGCCCCGTGTTCGGCTTTGGCGGCGGCCGCAAGGACGTGTTCGAGCCCGAGCGCGACGTCTATTGGGGCACCGAGGAAGCCTGGGTCGATACCGGCGCGGAAACCCGCATCCAGCCCGACAAGGGCTGGGAGCTGGAAAACCCGCTCGCCGCGATCCAGATGGGGCTGATCTACGTCAACCCCGAAGGCCCGGGCGGCAACCCCGATCCGCTGCAATCGGCGCGCGACATGCGGCTGACCTTCGAGCGCATGGCGATGAACGACGAGGAAACCGTCGCACTGACCGCAGGCGGGCATGCTTTCGGCAAGGCGCACGGTGCGGTGCCGGCCGACCAGCTGAGCGGCGCGCCCGAATCCGAGGCGATGGAACTGATGGGCTTTGGCTGGGCGACCGATGCCGAGCAGATCAACCAGGGCCATATCACCACATCGGGGATCGAAGGGGCATGGACGCCCAACCCGACGGCCTGGGGTGGCGACTATTTCCGGCTGCTGTTCAAGTACGATTTCGAACTGGTGCGCAGCCCGGCGGGCGCGCAGCAGTGGCAGCCGATCAACCCCGATCCCGAGGACATGGCTCCCGATGCACGCGATCCTTCCAAGCGCGTGCCGACGATGATGACCACCGCCGACATGGCGCTGAAGATGGACCCGGAATACCGCAAGATCTCCGAACGCTTCCGCGACGACCAGGCGGCGCTCGACGATGCCTTTGCCCGCGCGTGGTTCAAGCTGACCCATCGCGACATGGGGCCCAAGGTCCGCTATCTCGGCCCCGAGGTTCCGGCAGAAGACCTGATCTGGCAGGACCCGGTGCCCGCCGGGACCATGCCCTCTCAGACGGCGGTCGATGGCTTCAAGGCAGCGATCCTTTCGAGCGGCCACAGCATCAGCGAGCTGGTCAAGGCGGCATGGGCATCGGCATCGACCTATCGCCGGTCGGACCATCGCGGCGGTGCCAACGGCGCACGGGTAAGGCTCGCGCCGCAGAAGGACTGGGCGGTCAACGATCCTGAAGAGCTGGCAGCGGTGCTGGCGACGATCGATCGTCTGCGCGGGGAGCTGTCGATGGCCGACGCGATCGTGCTGGCTGGCACCGCAGCGGTCGAAAAGGCGGCACGCGATGCCGGGTTCGATGTCAGCGTGCCGTTCACCGGAGGCAGGGGCGATGCCAGCGCCGAACAGACCGATGCCGAGAGCTTCGAGCCGCTCGAGCCGCGGGCGGATGCGTTCCGCAACTATCTGGCGACCAAGCAGAGCGTGAAGACCGAAGAGCTGATGCTTGACCGCGCGCATCTGCTCGGGCTCTCGATCCCGCAGATGGCAGTGCTGGTTGCCGGTCTGCGCGTGCTGGGCGCCAATGCGGGCAACTCAGCGCATGGCGTGCTCACCGATCGGCCGGGGCAGCTGACCAACGACTTCTTCGTCAACCTGCTCGACATGGGCACGGCGTGGAAGGTGGTGGACACTAGCAGCGACGAGGAGTTCGTCGGCACCGACCGCGCTACGGGAGAGCAGCGCTGGACCGCCACCCGCACCGATCTGGTGTTCGGCTCGAACTCGCAGCTGCGTTCGGTGTCCGAAGTCTATGCCGAGCGCGGCAACGAGGCGAAGTTCGTCAACGACTTCATCGCCGCCTGGACCAAGGTGATGAACGCCGACCGGTTCGACGTGCAGTAAGCGCGCGGCCGACGCCCCAACAAACGAGGCCCCGGGCGGTGCAACCGTCCGGGGCCTTGTCGTTTCCGATCGCCAGGTTGCGCTGACGTTTCGGGGTAAAGCGTTGTGTCGAAAGGGAACCCATCAGCATCTGGGGCTTAAGTTACGGGACCTCCCGAAAAGGACCCGGCCATGAAGACCGACACCAGCCCCGACAATGGCACCGACGAACATCCCGATACCGTTTCCTATGACGGGTCCACCGGCGGCTGGGGCTCGATGCGCGGGATGGTGCAGACCATGGCGCGCGAAATGTCGTCCCCCGGCGCGCTGGCGACACTGGCGACCCAGAACAAGACCGGCGGCTTCATGTGCACCAGCTGCGCCTGGGGAAAGCCCAAGCACCCGCATGCATTCGAATTCTGCGAAAACGGCGCGAAGGCGACGCTCTGGGAGCTGACCAGCCACCGCTGCACCCCCGAATTCTTCGCCGAGCACACGGTGAGCGAACTGCGCGGCTGGAGCGATCATGATCTCGAGCATGTCGGGCGCCTGACCCATCCCATGCGCTTCGATGCAGCGAGCGACCATTATGTCGAATGCAGCTGGGACGAGGCGTTCACCGCGATCGGCGCCGAGCTCAGGAGCATCGATCCCAAGTCGGCGGTGTTCTACGCATCGGGGCGCGCGAGCCTGGAGACCTCGTACCTCTATGCGCTGTTCGCGCGCCTTTATGGCCACAACAACCTGCCCGACAGCTCCAACATGTGCCACGAGACGACCTCGGTGACGCTCAACGAACTGATCGGATCGCCGGTCGGCACCTGCGTGCTCGAAGATTTCGAGGAATGCGACGCGATCTTCTTCTTCGGGCAGAACACCGGCACCAACAGCCCTCGCTTCCTGCACCCGCTGCAAAAGGCGGTCGAGCGCGGTTGCCGGATCGTGACCTTCAACCCGATCCGCGAAAAGGGTCTGCTCAGCTTCACCAACCCGCAACGCGTCGGCCAGATGCTGACCGGCAGCGACACCGATCTGAGCTGCCAGTATCTGCAGGTCCGCGCCGGTGGCGATATCGCCGCGATCATGGGATTGTGCAAATATGTGCTCGCGCAGGACGATGCGCTGGGCGGGACGGTGATCGACCATGATTTCATCGCAGAGCACAGCACCGGCTTCGACGCCTTCAGCGCCAGGGCCGATGCGACATCCTGGGAGCGGATCGAGCAGGAATCGGGTCTGAGCCGCGGCGATATCGAGGAGGCGGGCCGCGTCTATCTGGGGGCCAAGCGGGTCATTGGTGTCTATGGCATGGGCCTCACCCAGCATGTCCATGGCTTCGAGAACATCGCCATGCTGGTCAATCTGCTGCTGATGCGCGGGCATATCGGGCGCAAGGGCGCAGGGATCTGCCCGGTGCGCGGCCATTCCAACGTCCAGGGCCAGCGCACCGTCGGTATTTCCGAAAAGCCCGAGCTGGTACCGCTCGACAAGCTTGCCGAGCAATTCGGATTCGAGCCGCCCCGCGACACCGGCATGACCACGGTCGAGGTGTGCGAGGCGGTGCTCGACGGCAGCGCGAAGGCGTTCATCGGGCTGGGCGGCAACTTCCTGCGCGCCATTCCCGATCAGGGCAGGGTCGAGCCCGCCTGGGGCCAGTTGCAGCTCACGGTGCAGATCGCCACCAAGCTCAACCGCAACCATCTGTTCAACGGCCGAACCGCCTATCTGCTCCCGTGCCTCGGGCGCAGCGAGGAAGACATCCAGGCGTCCGGCCCGCAGACCGTGACGGTCGAGGACAGCTTCAGCCATATCCATGGGTCGCTGGGCCATCGCACCCCCGCCAGCGAACATCTGATGTCCGAGACCGCGATTATCGCCGGTATCGCCAAGGCGACGCTCGCGCCCAACCCCAAGGTACGTTGGGATGCGTGGACGGGCGACTATGGGCTGATCCGCGACCTGATCGCCGAGACCTATCACGAGCAGTTCCACGACATGAACGCCCGGATGTTCGAGCCCGGCGGCTTCTATCGGGGCAACAGCGCGCGCGAGCGCATCTGGAAGACCGACAGCGGCAAGGCGGTGTTCACTGCGCCGCAGATGCTCGCTGCCACCGATATGGAAGACACGCCGGGCCGCTACCGTCTGGTGACGGTCCGTTCCAACGACCAGTTCAACACCACCATCTATGGCTATAGCGACCGGCTGCGCGGGATCGAAGGGACGCGCGATGTGGTGCTGATCAACCCTGACGACATCGCCGCAGCAGGCCTGGTCGCGGGGCAGCGGATATCGCTGCTGGGCGATGCCGAGGACGGGCACGATCGCCGCATAGACAATCTGGAAGTTGTGCCGTTCGATCTGCCTTCGGGGACGATCGTGGGCTATTATCCCGAGCTCAATCCGCTGATCGCGTTGTCGCACCACGACCGCACCTCGAAGACCCCGGCCAGCAAGGCCGTTCCCGTGCGGATCGCGGCGGGGGTCTGATCATCGCAAGCGACGCCCCCAGCGATCCTGTCGGCGATGCCATTGCCGAGGCCGCGCCCGGCATCCTCGCTGCCAAGGCCGATCACGCCTGGCCGCGGATGCTGGTGCTGGCGATCCTGGCCGGGGTGTTCATCGGCTTCGGCTCGGTCGTCTCACTGGTCGCGCAATCGGGGATGGGCGATGGCGGCGCGGTGCTGCTCATGGCGGGCGCAGCGTTCTCGGTCGGGCTGATGCTGGTGATGGTGGTGGGGGCGGAGCTCTTCACCGGAAACACGCTGATGGTGCTTCCGCTCGCCACCGGAAAGCTGAGGGCCGGGCGCATGCTCGGGGCCTGGTCGATGGTGTGGACCGGAAACCTGATCGGCTCGGTGATGCTCGCGCTCCTGTTCTGGGCCGCGGGCGGCCTGTCCGATGGCGTGGGCGATGCCGCGATCGCGCTGGCCGATGCCAAGCTGGGAAAGAGCCCGCTTGCCACTTTCTGCTCGGGGGTGCTGGCCAACGTGCTGGTGTGCCTTGCAGTTTGGATGGCGATGGCGGCGGTCTCGATCGTCACCAAGCTGCTGGTCATCCTGGGCCCGGTGATGATTTTCGTCGCTGCTGGGCTCGAGCACTCGGTCGCCAACATGTCGATCCTGCCGCTGGGGTGGCTGGCCGACTTGTCGGTCGCGCCGGATCTGGCAGGCGGGCTCACCAACCTGCTGCTGAGCACCCTGGGCAACATCACCGGAGGCGCGGCGCTGGGCCTGGCCATCGCCTTCGGCCACGGCACGCTGAGCCGGGATAGGTCGGCCTAGCGCTCAGCAGGGGGCAAGAACGAGGATCGGCAGACCGGCAAAGATGGTCGCGCCGATTGCCGTGATCTGCAGATAACGGGCCGTGCGCGCCAGCCCTTGTGATCCATCCAGCCGCGCAGCGCCCTTGGCCAGCAGCACGATCACCCCAAGCGCGACGAGCCACAGGCCGACCTGCACGATCTGGCCGGCGGTGCGCGACAGGCCCAGCGCGCCTGCGCATTGCGCGCCGTGCAGCGCATAGGCCAGCACGAACCACAACGCCCAGAGCAGCAGCCCCAACAGCAGGGCGAGCGCCGTCCTGGTGAGGGCGGACCTGCGCATCACAGCTTGGCCACCGCCAGCGCCAGCGCGCCGATCAGCGAGACCAGGCCGGTATAGCCATGCCACTGCGCGAGCACGCCCTGCGTCGCGACGGCCTGCACACCGATGCGGTGCCCGCGCGCGGCGGCCAGGTGCATGGTGAGCAGGATCAGCGCGTGTATAACCAGATAGGCCAGGATCGCGGCCTGCACCGCATGGCGCGCGTGCTCGGCAGGCGATCCGGTCATCATCGCGCCCGACGCCAGCGCGCCTGCTGCGACCGCAAGCATGCCCGCCCAGGCCAGCGCGCGCTGCCCCGCGGTTGCGGCACGCTGCGACCACAGGCCCGCGCAGAGCAGCAGCGCCCCGCCGATTGCGGTAACCAGCAACGCTGCCATCGGCAGCACGCCATGCGGGTTCTCTTGCACCGCACCCTCCCATCCCGGCGCGATCACCGAGAGAAAGGCGACCGCAAACAGCAACGATGCGAAAAGGCTGGCATTGGCGACCAGCAGCACCGCCGAGCCCCACCATCCCAGGCCGTGGCGATAGAACGGGCTTGCGGGCAGTCCCTCGATCGTCTCCGGCACAGCGGCGGTTGTGCCCTGTATCGGCGCCACCGGCCTGATCCAGCTAGCGCACATCGCCGCGACCAGAACCACTGCGGCGGCCGCGACCCAGTAGAAGCCCGCCAGCATCGCCAGGAAGAACAGGCCGATGGTGAGCGCGGTGAGCGCGGGACGCATGGTGTTCCCCGGCAGCACCGCGACCGCCTCTGCCCGCCCGCTGACCGCGTCGATGATCAGCGTCTCGCGCACCCCGCGCGGGGCGCCGGCGAGCATACCTTCACCCATCGCCAGCGTCGTCGCCAGCATATCGAGCCGCGACGGGGTGAGGGTTCGCTCGTCGGTTTCCATGTCCGCGCGGGGCAGCGAGGCGAGGTTGTACGTCGGCGGCGGCAGCCGCATCGCCCAGTCGAGGCTGGTCGCGCGCCAGGGGTTGCGGCGGGTGCGCCGCCCCATGAAGAGCTGCAGCCCCATGTCGACCGCGAACAGCGCGAAACCTGCGGTCATGATGAACCCGCCCACCGAGGAGATGAGGTTGAGCAGCTCCCATTCGGGATTGTCGGGATAGATGCTGACCCGGCGCGGCATGCCCAGCAGCCCGGTCAAATGCATCACCAGGAACGTGCCGTGCACCCCGATGAAGATCAGCCAGAACGCTGCGGTCCCCAGTCCGCGCACCGCGCGCCGCCCGGTGAAGTGCGGCATCCAGTACGTGATCGCCGCCAGCATCGGGAAGACGAACCCGCCGATCAGCACATAATGCAGATGCGCGGTGACGAAGGCGGTGTCGTGCGCCTGCCAGTTGAACGGGACGGCGGCGAGCATCACGCCGGTGAGCCCGCCCAGCACGAAGGTCAGGAAGAAGCCGGTGATGTGCAGCATCGGCAGCGACCAGCGCGGCCGTCCGCTCCATAAGGTGCCGATCCAGGCAAAGATCTGCACCGATGTCGGCACCGCGACCAGCATCGAGGCGGCGGAAAAGAACGCCAGCGCCAGATGCGGGATGCCGATGGTGAACATGTGGTGCACCCACAGCCCGAAGCTCAGGAACACCATCGCCCAGATCGCCGCGACGATCATCGCATGGCCGATGATCGGCTGGCGCGCGAAGGTCGCGATCATCACCGACAGCGCGCCCGCGGCGGGGAGGAAGATGATGTACACCTCGGGATGGCCGAACAGCCAGAACAGGTGCTGCCACAGGATGGGATCGCCGCCGCGCGCCGGATCGAAGAACGCCCAGTCGAACGCGCGCTGCGCCTCGAGCAGGATCGAGCCCAGGATCAGCGGCGGAAAGCCGATCAGCATCATCGCCGCCGTGCCCAGCATGTACCACGCGAACAGCGGCAGCCGCGTCAGCGCCATGCCCTCGGCGCGCAGCTTGAGGATCGACACGGTGATTTCCACCGCCGCACAGATCGCCGAAATCTCGACAAATGTGATGCCCAGCAGCCAGACATCGGCGTTGATCCCCGGCGTGTGCACCTTGTCCGACAGGGGCGTGTACATGAACCATCCGCCATCGGGCGCGACGCCTGCCAGCATCGCCACCAGCAGGATCAGCCCGCCCAGCGCATAGCACCACCAGCCCAAGGCCGAGAGCCGGGGATAGGCCATGTCGCGCGCGCCCATCACCTTGGGCAGCAGATACAGCGCCAGCCCCTCCAGCATGGGGATCGCGAACAGGAACATCATGATCGTGCCGTGCATCGTGAACAGCTGGTTGTAGATGTCCGGGCCGACAAAGGCGGCGCGCGGGCTGGCCAGCTGGATGCGGATCAGCATCGCCAGCACGCCTCCGATGGCGAAATAGACGATCGCGGTGATCATGAAGCGCAGCCCGATCGCGCCGTGGTTGACCTCGCAGACAAAGCCGCGCCAGCCCGGCAGGCCACGCCACACCGCGTCGAGTTCGGCATGCAGCGCGGCGGGATCGTGCGGGGTCACGGGCGGCTGGGGAGATGTCTGGTGTGTCGTCATGGCTGGCCCCCGGCTGAAGAGCTGCGCGGGGCAATCGCCAGCACCTCGAAGCGCATCCGGTCATGGCCGATGCCGCAATATTCGGCGCACTGGCCAAGATAGGTTCCGGGGGTGTCAGCCTGGATCAGATGGCGGTTGGGCTTGCCGGGAACCGCATCCATCTTGCCCGCAAGCCTTGGCACCCAGAAGCTGTGGATCACATCGGTGGAGACGATCTCGACGATCACCGGCTCGCCTGCCGGGATCCCCAGCCGGTCGGTGGTCGCGCCCTGCACGCCATCGGCGCCCAGCGGCGCGAACTGCCAGCCCCCTTGCGACGCGGTCGCGCGCCAGGTCGGCAGGCGGTCGTCGCGTACGAACTGTCCTTCGCCGACCCACAACGTCGCCGCCAGCAGCACGGTGAGCACGCTCATCGGAAAGGCGATGCCCAGCCACAGTATCCAACGCCGCTCGGCCTGCATCGCCGAAGCAGCATCGCCACCCGTAGCCCGCTTGCCCCGCCGCAGCGCGATCGCAAACAGCCCGATCACCAGCACGAAAGCGGCTGTGGCGACCAGCACCATCGCCGAGGTGAACACGAAAACCGATCGCGCCTGCGGCCCGCCGGGATCGAGCGTGGAGAGCGGACCCTGGCAGGCGGCCAGCAGCAAAAGGGAACCGAACAGGCATGCGCGCATTGGAAGAGCTGAACGGCTGCAGGAAAAACGAGCGCGATGACCGAAAAGACCAAGACGCTGCGCTCCGACCCCATCCTTTCGCGCCGCAGTTTCGACGAGACCGAATCGCGGATCGCCTTTGCCAGCCATCCGGTGCACGCGATGATGGTCGCCTTTCCAATTTCCGCCGCGTTCGGCACCTTCGGCGCTGATCTGCTCTATTGGGCCACCGGAGACGTGTTCTGGGCGCGCGCCGCGCTGTGGGCGATCGGATCGGGCTTCATCTTCGGCGTTCTGGCCGGCATGGTCGGCACGGTCGAACTGCTCGCGGTCCCGGGCATTCGGGTGCGCGCGGCAAGCTGGACGCATTTCATCCTCGCCATGACCCTGCTGTCGGTGCTGGGCGGCAACTGGGGGCTGAGGCTGGGCGACCCGGTCGGCGCGATCCTGCCTTACGGGGTGATGCTCTCTGCCCTGTGCGTCCTGATGACGGGCCTGACCGGTTGGCACGGCGGCAAGCTGGTGTTCGACTATCAAATCGGCACCCAGCGCGGCAGCGACAAGGATTGAGGCTGGGTCATCCATTGCGGCCAATCGAGCGCCAGCACCGGCTTGGCGAGCACCAGCACCAGGATGCCGACCAGCACCAGCAGCACCGGGGCCAGCACCAGATAGGGTGAGGGCAGGCGCACCGTTCCGCGGGTCTCTGCGGTCTGGACGATCATGTGGCCGATATAGGCGTGCAGCACCGCAAGCAGCGAGACCAGCGCCAGCTTGGCGTACAGCCAGGGCTCGAAGATCCCGCGCATCAGGATCAGCACGATGCCGGTGCCGACCGCGACCACCGCCACGGGGGTGAGGAAGCGGACATAGCTGTGATGGGTGAGCTTGCGGAAACGGGCATAGGCCGCATCGCTCAGGCCCGGGCGATAGCGCCGGAACAGCAGCGGCAGCATGATCAGCCCCACGGCCCACAGGGCGATGGCCGAGATGTGCAGCGCCTTGAAGATCAGGGTCGACCAGGTGATCAGCATCGCGCGCCTTCGGCCGGAGCGCCCGCCAGCCTGCCCAGCCGCACGAACGCCAGCAGCGCCATCGGCACCATGCCCGCGGTCCACATCAGCAGGCCTGCCAGTTGCTGGTCCCACAAGGGCGAGACATCGAACAGCACGGTGGTGAAGATGTGCTCGGCAAACAGCGGGCGTGGCGCGAAGGTCAGCAGCGCGCCGGTAAAGCCCATCGCCATCGCGAGCAGCGCAGGCGCTGCAACCGCGACCAGCGGCCGGGAATCGATGGCCGGTGCAAACCAGGTTGCCCAGAACTGCCACGCCGCGCCGAGCATCACCAGCTGCAGAGCCCAGTATGCCGCATCCGATTGCCAGGCAAAGCTGTACACGGACGGTACGAACCAAGCGGCCAGCGCCAGCGATGCGCCGATCGCCCAGGCCAGCGGATCGCCCAGCCGGAGGTTCGGCCAGCCCAGCGCGAGCGCGGGCGCCAACAGGAGCATCAGTGCCATGTGATGCGCAACGCGCACCGACAGCAGGGTCGCGGAGGCCGCGCAAAACGGAGAGATCCACAGCATCGCCATCAGCGCGACCGCTGTCCAGCGCTGAGGGCGAAGATTGCGGGGTCCGTGCAGGGTCAATGCCGATACCGCTGCGATCGCGGCGATCACGATCGGATCGAAGTTCCAGCTGGTCAGCCAGCGATCAGCAGTGGTCAGCCCGCAATACGGCATCATGACAGATGCTGCGGAGACCATCGTGATTGCATCCCTCGTTCGACTGAAACCCGTGCGGCGGGCCCGGCGCGCCAGACAGGGTTACGATGCAGCCTGCAGGCCGTTCCGTGGAGGGCTTAAAAACCGGCTAGCGGCCCGGGTCGGCCTGTCGTTTGCCCGGCTGTGCGGCTGCTGCTGCCGGAAGGATGAATTCCCCCATGATCCGGTCGCGGAATGCGTTGCGCGTCCGGCCGTCGCTGTAATTGCCCGCCTGGATCATGACGGTCATCTCCAGCTCGGGGATCACGAACAGCATCTGCCCGCCATTGCCGCTGGCGAAATAGGTGTCGATCGACCGGCCTTGCACCGCGAATGTCTGCCGCCACCAGCCATAGCCATAGTCATCCGGCTGGTTCATCGTGGAATGCGCGGCGGCGGACTGGCGAACCCAGTCCTCGGACACCAGCCGCCTGCCTTTCCACACTCCGCCATCGAGATAGACCTGCCCCAGCTTGAGGAAATCGCGCGGCCGCAGCCGGATGCCGCCGCCCAGATAGCCGTCCTGCGTGGGGGACAGGTTCATCTGATAGTATCGGATTTCGAGCGGATCGGCGAAATTCTCCTGGAAGAAGCGCGGAAGGCTGATGCCGCTGGCATGCTGCAGCGCGCCGCCGATCAGATTGATGCCCGCGGTGCAATAGAAGCTGGTCTCGCCCGGCGCGCTCACCATCGGCAGGTCGAGCGTGTAGCGATACCAGTCGGGCTGCGCCTCCTGAGACTGCATGGTGTCCTCGTTGCCCGGGCTTTCGGGATTGTCGTCGCGGCAGTCGAGCCCCGGCGACATCGAGACGAGGTGGCGCAAGGTCATCTGGCGCTTGCGCGGATCGGGGTTGGCGAAGCGATCGACGCCGCCGAACAGCGGATAGACCGGGGTGTCGAGGCTCTGGAAGATGCCCCTGTGCAGCGCGATCCCCAGCAGCGCCGACCCGATAGACTTGCCTGCAGAGCGCGAATCATGGGTGCGGTCGCGGTCAAAACCGTGAAAATACTCCTCCATCACCAGCGTGCCGCGGTGCGCGACCAGCACGGCATGGATATAGGGCTCGCGCAAACCTCCCGGCTCACTGGCTGCGATCGATGCGACCAGCTCGGTGAGCAGCCGCGTGTTCAGCCCGGTGCTCCCCGGTTCTGCGGTCTGCCAGCCATCGCCGGCGTGGGCGGGGCGATGCAGCGATGTGACCGGGGCGCTCGACCTGCGCGGATAGAAGCTCGGCGCACTGTCGCGCGCGCGCCTGGTGAAATCGAGCGTCGCGCCGAACCGGGGGAAGACCATGGCAAAACGCTCGCCTGGCTCCACGCTCCTGCCCGTGGCCAGCACCTCGCCAGCGGCATTGTAAAAGCGCAGTTCGTCGCCGACCACATCGGCCGTCTCGATTCGCAGCCACATGCCCAGATTGCGCTCGGGTTCGCGCAGAAAGGTGCGGTAGCGCGGCGCGGCTCCGGAGGCGTTCCCCGTCTCGGTGATCAGCGGGATGCTGAGCGACACCTCCTGCGCAAAAGGCGTTATGGTGCCGCGATAGCCTGCGCCCCGATCGAAAGCCTCAAGGACCAGCGGCGTGGCATAGGCATGGTTCTGGACAACGCCCGGCGGCTGAATCCAGTGGCCGCTTATGGGTGCGCGCGCATCCGCCTGGTGGCCGACAAAGCGTCCGTGCTCGAAGAAGCCGAACGACCAGTCCACCGATCCATCGGAAGCGACGCTGCGCACGACCGGAACATGGTCGCCCTGGATATCGGCGACCCAGCCCGTGGCCGTGCGCGACAGGCTGACCGGCCCTGCGATGTCGGGGCCAAAGCGCTTGTCTGCCACCCATACGCCCTGCCAGTCGACAGGGCTGGCGGACGGGGCGGGCAGCGCCGGCTGGGCGTGCGCCAATCCCGATCCCAGGGCCAATCCGCAAGCCGCGGACATAAGGGCTGTGTTGCGCTTGGTCATCATCGTCTCCATGCCTTGGATCAGCAGGGCGGCGCCCCGCGCAGGTCTGCTGTCGCCTGGTTCAGCCGGTTGCGGGGGGACGGCGCTGCCCGCCGGGTACACGGTCGGTCAGCCAGGCGATGATCGGCGCCTTGCCGCTGCGCATGTTCTGCTCCAGAAGTCGGCAGGCCGAACCCAGGTCGCCCTCTCTCAGCGCGGTGACGATCTGTTCGTGCTCGGTGCCCGCGGTCCAGACGTTCCGGGTTTCCCGAAACAGCGCATATTCATAGCGGCGGGTGCGCCCGATGATCTGCCCGATCAGTTCGACCAGAACCCGGTTGGGGCAGGTGGTCAGCAGCGTCATATGCCATTCGTCGTCGAGATCGATCGCCGCAGGTGCGGTCTTGGCCGCGAGCATCCGGTGGTTGATCCTGTCGAGCCGATCAAGGATGGTCACAGGGGGGATTCCGGCCAGCCGCAACGCTTCCGGATCGAGCAGCGGGCGGATCTCGTAGAGCTGTTCGAACTCTGCGATGGTCAGCGGCGCAACGAAAAAGCCGCGCCTTGGCTCGGTGCGGACAACCCGCTCGGCGACCAACTGCCCCAGCCCCTCGCGCAACGGTGTGCGGCTGACACCAAGCTCGGCCGCGAGATGCACCTCGTTGATGCGCGCCCCGTCGGCGAGCTCTCCCCGCACGATCATCTCGCGAACTTGATGCGCGGTTTGCGAGCTGATGCTGGGCGACGTAATCTGCATTCTGCATACAGTACGCAATTTTGGATATTATGCAACCGCAAGGTTCAGGGCGAGGCCGGACACGGCTATGCGGCCACAAGGCGGCGACGAGCCTTGCAAGCGAGAGGTCCTGAACAGTTTAGTTTTGTGAAGCGGTTGGCTTGGGCCGCGGTTGAGGCGGAGCAGCCAGAAGTTACTTTGCCGAGTATTCGCCCGGGCGAGCACCGAAATGTTCCTGCGCAAATGCCCGCGCTGCGGTTGCAGTTTTGAACAGCTCGTCCTGCATCTGCGCCGTCACCAGAGGGTAACCTTGCGAGTTGTAGCGGGTGGAGCGCACCGTCAGCCGGACATTTCCATCGGCATCCTTGTTGATAAGGAACGGACGATTTTTGGGATCAGTCATTTTTGCCTCCGGATAACTGAGTTCGGCACGAGAAGCGGGGCAGTGCGGCCACGTTGACCGCACTGCCCCGTATCAATCATGCAGCCTGAAGATTCACTGCCGAGGTCTTGCCCCGCTGATCGGTTTCCAGCTCGTAAGAAACGGTCTGGTCCTTGTCGAGGGTACGCATTCCGGCGCGTTCGACGGCCGAAATGTGCACGAACGCGTCATCGCCGCCACCATTTGGCGCGATGAAGCCATAGCCCTTGTCGGCGTTGAAGAATTTCACGGTTCCGGTAATCATATGGATAATCCTTTATCCCAATTATGACGGGCATGCGCCAACAGCGGAGCATCCCGGCTTCAAGTAGTGCTAGAAAGGGATAAGAGGTGGCATAATGCTGCCGATTATCCGTCGCATGCGACGTGAGCCCCGCTTCTCTACCAACTTGTTCAGAATATGGAAGCGAATTCTGAATTTAACGCAGCCGCCGCCCCGACGCACCGCCCTGCACGGTATGCGAAAGGGGCGCAGAAAGGCTAACTAGCCACGCCCTGGGTTTGATGCCAAAAGGCGTTTGAGACGGCCATGCGCTATCATGCGCTCCGGCCCGACAGAGCCGAAAGACCAACGTTGACCCCACAACTCGAATTGCGCGGGCTCACCAAAAGCGTTCCGGGCGGCCGCGTTCTGTTTCGCAATCTCTCGTTGAGCGTTGCGGCGGGCGAACTTGTCGCCATCATCGGCGAGTCAGGGTCGGGCAAGTCGACATTGCTCAACATCGCTGCGGGGCTTGATGTTCATGATGAAGGCCAGATCCTGATTGGCGGCGAAAACCTGGGCCAGATGGATGATCGTGGGCTGACCGATTTGCGCCGCCGCCGGATCGGCTTCGTGTTTCAGGCCTTTCATATCCTCCCCTATCTGACACTGCGCCGAAACGTCGCGCTGCCGCTCGCCCTGGCGGCGTGTGACAAAAGCGAGATCACAGCGCGCGCGGATGCGATGCTTGACATGGTGGGCCTCGGCAGCCGGGGCGATGATTACGCGCGCGATCTTTCCGGCGGGGAACTGCAACGCATTGCGATTGCGCGGGCCCTGATCCATCGACCGGCATTGATTCTGGCCGATGAGCCGACGGGAAACCTTGATACCAAAACGGCCGCGCGCATTTTGCAGCTGTTTGCGGATTCGACGCGGAATTCGGGATCGGCAGGTTTGCTGGTCACGCATTCGGCCGCGGCAGCAGCCATTGCCGACCGGACGCTGGTCCTGACCGAGAGTGGACTGGCCCCCGTCCATGGCTAGCCATTCGGCCCGGGCGCTTGCGTGGCTGATCACAGGCGAGGCGCGGCAGCATCCCGGGCGGATCGCGATTGCCGTGATCGCCATTGCCATCGGGGTCGCGCTGGGGTTTGCGGTGCATCTGATCAACGGATCGGCACTTGCGGCATTTGGTCAGGCGGTGAACACGGTGAACGGTGCCGCGGACCTGAAGATCGAGGCGGCGAGCCGTCTTGGCTTCGACGAAGCGCTGTATGCCAAGGTTCTGCAGGTTGAAGGGGTTGCCGATGCCAGCCCGGTCGTCGTGCTCAGGGCAGGGGTTGCGCGCGGAGAACCCTTCACCTTGCTCGGGCTGGATATCATCCGCGCGGCAGAAGTGACGCCCAGCCTGATCGGTGCGCCCGCCAGCGGACCGGGGGGCGGAAAACAGGGCGGCGGGGGCGATGACGTGTTTGCCAGCGACTCGCTGTTCCTGTCGCAAGCTGCGCTGATCGCTGGAAAATTGCGCATCGGTGACCGTGTGACGGTCAACGCCAATGGGCAGGTGCATCCGATGACCGTGCGCGGCCTCCTGCCCGGTGATGCCGAGGGGCGGCGCGTCGGCATGATGGACATCGCCGCCGCGCAGTGGCGGTTCGGGCGGCTGGGCAGGATCGACCGGATCGACCTCAAATTGACGTCCGATGTGCAGGCAAGCGACGTCCGTGCGCGGCTGATGCCCTTGATCCCGGCCGATGCGATCGTCAGCGACCAGGAGGACGACTCACAGCAAAGCGATGGTCTTTCGCGCGCCTATCGCGTCAACCTGACGATGCTGGCGCTGGTCGCGCTGTTTACCGGCACGTTCCTCGTCTATTCGACACAATCGCTTTCGGTCACCCGGCGCCTGCAGAGTTTCGCGTTGCTCCGCACGATCGGGATGCAACGCGGCGGGATTGTTGCATTGGTGACGATCGAAGGCGCGCTGGCCGGGCTGATCGGGGCGACGCTTGGTTTGCTGATCGGCTTTGGTCTGGCCGCCGGCGCGCTCGATATCCTGGGCGGAGATCTTGGCAGCGGGATTTTTGACGGAGCGCCGCCTGCGCTCATCCTTGCGCCTTTGGCAGCTGGCGGGTTTTTTGCTCTGGGCGTTGCGGCGGCGGTCGGGGGCAGCCTGATCCCGGCGTTGCAGGGCGCGCGTGCCGCCCCCGCCGTCGCGCTCAAAAATGCCGGGAATAGCATGGATCCGCGTGACCATTTGGCGGGAGGGTTGCCGCTCACATTGCTGGCCGCAGGGATAGGTTCCGCGTTGCTGCCTGCTGTCGGGCGGCTGCCGCTCTTCGGCTACCTCTCGGTTGCGCTGTTGCTGGCTGCGGGCATCACGGCGATGCCGTGGCTTGCGCGCGTGCTGCTCGCTCCGCTGGCACGCGGGTTGCACCGCAATGTGCCGATGGATCTGGCGATCCAGCATCTTCACGGGGCGCCGGGTGCCGCCGCAACCGCTTTGTGCGGGATCGTGGCGAGTACGGCGCTGATGATCGCGATGGCGGTGATGGTGACCAGTTTTCGCGGCGCGGTCGATCAATGGCTTGGCGACATTCTGTCGGGCGATCTGTATGTCCGGTCGGAGCCGGGCTGGGGCGGGTTTGATTCCACATCCCAAGCGCGGATGGCGGCGATCCCCGGCATCTCTTCGATTTCGTTCAGCCGGCAAGTGCCCATCGTTCTCGATCCGAGCGAGCCTCCGATGAGCCTGATCGCGCGCCCCGTTGGCATGGACGGTGCGGCGCTGGAATTGCTGGGGGAGGAAGTCATGCCGCCGCCTGGCACCACCGCGGTCTGGCTCTCCGAACCTGCGGCGCGTATCCTGGCAGCCGAACCCGGCGATGCGATCCGTTTGCCGATCGGCACCGGCGCCCGCTTTGCGGTGGCGGGCATCTGGCGCGATTATTCCCGGCAGCAGGGCGCGGTGGTGATCGATTCCAGCGATTACGATCGGCTTACCGGCGACACCATGCGCGATGATGCCATGGTGCTGCTCGAGCCTGGCGCGGATATGAAGGTTGTGCAGCGGGCCATAAGGGCTGCAGCCCCGCCGCCCTTGAAGTCGCGCCTGACAATGGCTGAACCTGCAAGCCTGCGCACCCTGGCGCTCTCGATATTCGATCGCAGCTTTGCCATTACCTATGTGCTTGAGGCGATTGCGGTCATCGTCGGATTGGCTGGCGTAGCAACCACGGCTTCGGCGCAGGCCAGCGCGCGGACCCGCGAGTTCGGCATGCTGCGCCATATCGGCGTCGGGCGTGGACAGATTGTCGCGATGCTGGGGATCGAGGGCGCCTTGCTGGGCGCGGTCGGTGGTCTGGTCGGGGTGACACTGGGCGTCGCGATCAGCCAGGTGCTGATCCATGTGATCAATCCGCAATCGTTCAACTGGACGATGTCCACGCGGCTGCCGGTGACGCTGATGCTGTCCGTCATCACGGCGCTGGTTGTATCCTCGGCGATCACGGCGATGCTTGCCGGGCGACGGGCCGCATCGATGGATGCGGTTCGCGCGGTGAGGGCAGACTGGTGATCCGCGCCGCATCGCTCGGTCTGGCGGCCCTGGCGCTGACCACCGCCAGTGTCGCGCAGACACCGGGATTGTCTTATCCGGACGTCACGCCGGGCCGCGCGTTTTCCTTTCCGGCCGATCACGGCGCGCACCCGGATTTCCGCACCGAATGGTGGTATGTCACCGGGACGGTCAAAACCGCCAAAGGCAAGGATCTGGGGTTCCAGATCACGTTCTTCCGGACGCGACCGCGAGTCGACCCCGGCAACCCCAGCAAGTTTGCGCCGCGACAGGTGCTCTTTGCCCACGCCGCCGTTTCGGATCCGGCCATCGGCAAGCTCCTGCATGATCAGCGCGCGGCGCGCGCTGGGTTCGGCATTGCCGAGGCCAAGGTTGGCGACGCCGATGTTCGCATCAGGGATTGGCGTCTGATCCGGTTGGCCGATGGTCGCTTTTCGGCGCGGATCGTTGCGCGCGGGTTTGCGCTGAAGCTGATATTCACGCCCACGCAGCGACCGCTTCTGCAGGGCGCAGGGGGCTACAGCCGCAAGGGGGCCGAACCTCAATCTGCCAGCTATTATTATTCGCTGCCGCAGTTGGAGACGACAGGAACGATTACGCGCGGGACATCAACCGAGACTGTTACAGGGCGCAGTTGGCTCGACCGTGAATGGTCGTCCCGCTTCCTTGGCGCAGCGGCGGTCGGCTGGGACTGGACGGGGCTGAACTTCGACGATGGCGCGGCGCTGATGGCTTTCCGCATCCGGGGCAAGGATGGCCGAAGCATATGGGCGGGTGGGACATTCCGCCGCGCGAACGGAACAGCGGTGACCCTCAAGCCGGGTGATATCACCTTCACGCCAACGCGGACGTGGCGATCGAAACGGACTGGAGCAACCTATCCGGTGGCGCAGATTCTGACGATCAGGCTGCCCGAGGGTCAGAAACGCCTGACGCTTGCCCCCATGTTTGCCGACCAGGAGCTCGATGCGCGTTCAAGCGGTCTGCCGGTCTATTGGGAGGGGCTGGTCCGCACCGAAGGTGGCCGGGGGTATCTTGAGCTGACAGGATATGCCGCGCCGCTGGCCATGTAACGCGGTCAGGACGACCGATCAAAGGCGTCACGGACAAAATCCCGACCCAGTCGCAGGCCGACAGGATCGACACTGTGCGCCACGCCATAGGATATGTGCGTCGTGACTGGGACACCAAGATGCTTGAGCTCGCTTTCTGCCATATGCAGCGCCGCGATGGGTACGACCGGATCGGCGGTTCCATGCACCAGCAGCACCGGCGGCTTCGCGAAATCGGAATGCGCAAGCCCTGCCGTTGCGGTCAGCATCCCCGAATAGCCGACCACGGCAGCGACCGCTTTCGGTCGGCGCAGCGCGACATGAAGCGCCATCATCGTGCCCTGGCTGAACCCGACCAGCGCGAGATCCGCCTCGGTCAGTTCATACTCGGCCAGCTTGCGGTCGATAAAGGCGTCTATCGCGGGAGCGGCCGATGCTGCGCCCGCGGCCAATGCCGACGGCGCGAATCCCGACAGCCCCCACCACTGATACCCGGCCCCCATCATCCCGCAGCGCTGCGGCGCGTGCGGTGCAAGGAACAGCGTATCGGGAAGCGCATCCTGCCATTGGGGCCCAAGCGATATCATGTCCGTACCGCTCGAGCCATAGCCGTGAAGCAGCAGCACGATGTTCCTGGGCCTGGCTCCGGTCCGCGGTTTCAGGCTGGCGCCATTGACGATTTTCGACACTGAATATTCTTTCGTGCTTGAGAAGGGCCGCCTGTCGATGGCGGGCATTCAGGCTCGAGCGATCAGCCTCGAACGTCCTGAAAGGTCGAAACGCAACGCCCATTGGGACGCTACAGCCGCGCGACCTTGATGCAAACGTTTTGGCGCGCTTGATCAAGACTGGCAGTATTCGTTTTCGGATCGAAATTCCAGCTGATCAGCCAACGATCAGCGGTGGTCGGCCTAAAAGCCGGAAACGGGAAGAATACCGCGGAGACTATCGCGGTTGCATGCCTTGTTTAGCCGAAACCCGAGTCGCATACCCGGCGCGATCCCCTAGCGCTCGACGAGCGATACGGCTGCCCTGCAGCAATTTCGCCCCTCGGCCTTGGCCGAATACAGCGCCCGGTCGGCCGAGTTCAGCAACGCCTGCGGCATTCCGGCAGAGCCGCCGTGGCTGGCGCGCGCGGTCGCCGACCCGATGCTGACCGTCAGCACCTGCCCGCTCGAGCCTGCATGACGGATTTGCAGGTCCTCGACCGCCTTTCTGGCGCGCTCGGCCACGATCGTGGCGGCCTGTGCATCCGCTTCGGGCAGGATGATGGCCATTTCCTCGCCGCCATATCGGGCGACGGTGTCTCCGGGACGCTGCACCACCGATACCAGTGCGTTGGCGACGCTGCGCAGGCAATCGTCACCGACCTGATGGCCGAACGCGTCGTTGAACGTCTTGAACCCGTCGATGTCGGCGAGCAGCAGCGACATCTGCGATCGCGCGCGCGCTGTGCGCTTCCACTCCATCAGCAGCGTCTCGTCGAACGAGCGCCGGTTGGCCAGCCCCGTCAGCCCGTCCTTCAGCGCCATGGTGCGCAGCGTATCTTCCAGCGCCTTGCGCTCGGACACATCGCGCATGATCACCGCCCGGTTGCCCGGGGCGCCGGTTTCGGTCTGGTCCATCAGCCGCGATGCGACCTCGACCCAGATGAGGCTGCCATCGCCCTTGATCACGCGCACTGTCACGACGCTGTCGTCCGCCTTGCCCGAGACCACCTGATGGGTCGCCTGCGCGATCAGCGTCAGGTCTTCCTCGAGCACGAACTCGGCAATGTGATGCCCGATGATCTGGGTGGTCGGGCGGTTGAACAGCCGTTCGGCAGACGGTGAAATATAGCTGAAGGTCATGTCGGGGCGAACCTGCGCGATCACGTCGCGCGAGTATTTCGCGATCAGCTCGAGGATCGTTTGTTCAGGACTGATAGGCGGTGCGCGAGATGTCATGTTGGTTTTCCGGCCGCATGTGCCCCCCATGCAGTGACAATGGGCTTTCAGCTCCTAACGCGCCATTAACTTGCATGTCACCATTGCCGCAGCCGTGCGCGACGCAGTGGTGACACCGCACCGTGGCCGGCATGCAAGCGCAAGACCCTATGGCTTGTTCCCGGCGATGCGCGCGTCCTGCACTGGTACCCCGGCAAAGGCGATGCCGCAACCGGGCAGGGTTGGTCCCCCTGCCCGGATGGGTGCGTTGACCCGTCGGTCACTGCTGGTCTGGCTCGGCCTGGCCTTCGACCGGCTGGGCATCTTGGGCCGCTGCCCTGAGCTGACCTGCGGACATGGCCGTGACCAGCACATCGCCGTTGCCGCTCAACTGGTTCGCGGGCACCGGGACGATGCGGTCACCGATCTCGACCATCACCATGTCTGCAGCACCATTGGCTCCGGTCCGCACGCTCTGCACAAATCCGATGGCGCGGCCCTTTGCGTTCGTCACCGGCATCCCGGCGAGCGCGACCGGCCCAGTTTCGCCCGAACCGGTCAATGTCCCGGCGCCATTGGCCGAGCCGGCGGCACTGCCTGTGAGCGATCCTGCGCTGCCCGCGAGCGAGCCACCGGTATTGCCTGCAAGACCTGCAACCCCTCCGATCTGGCCGGTGGCGCCACCTGCGGCTGCCTGCACTCGGCCCAATTCCTGCCCCGCACTCTGGCGGACGCCGGCAACGGTATCGCGCGCCGAGCCCGCGCCGCTGCGCGCGATTTCGCCAGCCCGGTCGGTTCCGATCAGCGTCGCCTCGGCGCTTCCATTGGCGCTGCCCCCGCCCGACCCGCCGACCGCGCCGGCGATGCCGTTGCCCAGCAGTCCGCTGGTGCCTGCCAGATTGCCCGACCCGCTAGCACTGCCACCGCCATCGGCGGCCACGCGGCCGCTGCGGGCATCGACCTGCCGGCGCGCGCGCGCTTCGCCGCGGGCCTCGCCGCTGGCGTTGCCGGTCGCATCGACCGAGCGGCGGGTGCGATCCATGGTCGCGTCCAGATCGCGGGTCGGCCGCTCGATCGTGCCGCCCAGGGTGCCGCCCAGCGTTCCACCGAGCGAACCGCCCAAGCCTCCGCCCAGACCTCCGCCTAGGCCGCCTCCGCCCAGGCCGCCGCCGCCCAGCAACTGCGCCTGAGCCGGAGCGGCCATGAGAATCGCTGCAACGCAGCCCATCTTGAGAACATGCTTCATCGTTGATCTCCTTCGCTTGCCGGATGCGCCGGAACGGCATCCGCTGGAGAGACAACGAGGCGGCGCGGGCAATCCATCCCGGGCCGGGAGGAAATTATCAGCGGCCGCAATCGCCGCAGACCAGGCCATGGCCATAGACAGGGTCGCGGCCCTTGCGCCCCAGATCGCGCGCCTGGCCGATCAGGCCGCGCACGGCGGTCTCGATGCGGCCGGGGGCAGGGGCGGGGTACAATTGCGCCAGCCTGCCTGCGACCAGCGGCGCGGCAAAGGACGTGCCGCGCACCGTGACGCTCTTTCCTCCCCCTGCGGCGGGCGCCAGGCTGCGCCCGGGTGCTGCAAAGGCGACATGCTTTCCGCGTCCCGCCTCGGGCAACACCCGGCCGGAGGTATCCACCCCTGTCACCGCGAGCACGCCGAACTGCGCTGCCGGAAAGGCCGGCGGCGCGGCTGGGCCGTCATTGCCGACGGCTGCGACGATCAGCGCACCCTTGGCCTGGGCCCGCGCGATCGCTGCATGGACCAGCGCGTTGTCCGGTCCGACCAGGCTGATGTTGATCACGGCGGCCTGCTGCCCGCTGAGCCACCCCAGCGCGCGTGCGATTGCAGAGGCGGTGCCGCCCGTCGCATCGGTGCCATAGACATCGGCGGCATAGAGCGCGCTGCCCGTACCCGCCGCGCCCAGCGCCAGCGCCGCCACCGCAGTGCCATGGTCGCCCGCGCGGGGCGCGCCGGTGGCAAAGCCCTTCTGCACGACCCGTGCGCCTAGGCCGGGGAGGGGGCTCACGCCGCTGTCGATCAGGCCGATCCGCGCGCCGCCGGGCCCGCCAGTCTGCGCGGCGGCCAGCGCGCCGAGCGATGCTACGGGAGGAAGACCGCCGCTGGGGAAATACAGGTTGTCCGCGGCGATCTCGGCTGCGGGCATCAGCTGGGCCAGCTGGCGCTGCGCCTTGCCGAGCGCCAGTCCTTCGGGAAGCGCGAAGCGGACGAAGGTCAGGTCGAGTTCCGCGATGACCTCTTCGTCGATGATGCGGTACCCTGCCGCAATCGCTCTGGCCCGGTCGGCGGTCGTCACCCCCGTCGCCAGCAGCACGCCGCGCAGGGCAGGCGCGCGCACGGCGTCGAACTCGACCCGATCGCGATGGGTGCGGACAAAACCGGTCAGGCGATCGAGCCGTGCCGAGCGCAGTTGCCGCGCCACCGCATCGGGCGACAGCCGATCGAGGTCGAGAGTGTCGAGCAGGGGCCGTGCGAGCCCGTCGATCCCGCCGCGCGGCGTGGGTAGCGAAGGCAGCCCGATCTGGGGCATCGCCGCCGCCGGAAGCGCGACCATTGCCACCCCCGCCACGACCCTGCATATTTTTGCCATCATGCTGCTGCGTCCCTGCCAGAGGCCATCCGTGCGCCGTGTCCTTGCACGAATTTTTCGTGGCCCGGGGATGAAACGCATCAACCGGGACGTTTCATCCGCATGAACCACAAAAAATGGCTGACCCGATGCGGCATGGCAACCGCCGATGTGGAGCGCGAGAATGGCATTTGAGCAAGATCTGGTTGCCCTGCTCCCGCGGCTGCGCCGCTTTGCGCGGGGGCTCGCCGGTCATCACGCCGATGCCGACGATCTGTGCCAGGCGGCGGTCGAGCGTGCATTGGTCGCACGCCAGCAATGGCAACCGGGAACACGATTGGATAGCTGGATGTATCGCATCACCCGAAATCTGTGGATCGATCGCCACCGCGCGAACGCACGGCGCGGCCCCACCGCCAATATCGATGACGATGCCGTGCAGATCGCGGATGACGGTCATCGGCGGATGGAAACGCAACTGGAACTGGGCGACATCGATCGCGCCATGGCCCGGCTGCCGTCCGAACAGCGCGAGGCGGTCGTCCTCGTGCTTGTCGAGGGCTACAGCTACCGCGAAGCCGCCGAGATCGCCTCGATTCCGGTCGGGACACTGACCTCGCGCCTGGGGCGCGGGCGCGAGGCTCTGGCCAATATGCTGGGAGAAGCCGCATGACCTTCGATCACGATATCATCATGGCCTATGTCGATGGCGAGCTCGATCTGGTCACCAGCCGCCGCATCGAGCGCGCGGCAGAGCAGGACGAGGCGCTGGCGGCGATGATCGCGCAGCAGCGGGCGCTCAAGACCAAGCTGAAGGCGCATTTCGACCCGGCGCTCGATGAGCCTCTTCCCGAACGGCTGACCCGGCCGCTGGAGGTCGCCGCCATTCCAGCGTCCGATGCCCGGCGCCGGTTCGGCTGGCCGACCTTCGCCGCGATGGCCGCGAGCCTTGCGCTGGGGCTGGTGATCGGACCGCGCCTTCTGGCACCCGACACGGCACTCGACGCGGCACCGGGCGCCGGGCCGGTCGGGGTCCGCGGCGAGGTGCTGGTGGCGCAAGGCGGACTGGCCGACGCGCTGGACCGGCAGCTCGCATCGGCCCAGCCTGGATCAGCCGATATCCGCATCGGCCTCACCTTCCGCGACAGGCAGGGCGCGGTCTGCCGCAGCTTCGACAGCGCCGCCATAGCCGGGATCGCCTGCCGCCAGGACGATCGCTGGGCGCTGCGCCAGGCGGTGGCCGGCTCTGCGCAGTCCACCTATCGCCAGGCGGGTGCGAGCGATCTGCTCGCAGCGATCGATGCAATGCGCGCGGGCGAAGTCGCCGATGCGGCAACCGAGCGGGCCTGGCAGGCGGGTGGCTGGGTGGCGCCTCGCCCGGGCCGGCCGGGGCAGCGCCAATAATTCTCCGGCAGCGGGATGAAACGCGGCGCACGCAACGTTGTCCCTTCGAAACGCCAATACCAATGAGGAGAAGTTCGATGAAGTTGATTGCAGCCGTTGCGTGCCTGGTTTCGCTCGGGGTTCCTGCGCTGGCCACCGCACAATATTCCACCGGCCCCGATTTCCCGTTGCCGGCCATACGCAGCGAACCGATCTCGGAGGTCTTCAACGCGCAGTGGTTCAACTATCTCGCCAACGTCAACGAGGCCGACAAGGAGCTCAACCACGACCTGCGCCGCGCCAGCGACCGCGAGGACATCGCCGATTCGTGGGAGGAATATGCCGTCGAACTGGTCGATGCGGACAAGGACTATGTCAAGGCCATGCGCAAGCGCGGCTATCGCGTCGGCCGCGTCTCGGTACTCGCCAGCCGCAACTAAACGCCACCCCGCTGCGATGTGATCGCCATGTGGCAGCGGGTGTTTTCGGTGATTGGCGACGCTATGGCGGCGACGGAGGGATCCAGATGATGGCCATATGATATTGAAATCATAAGAGAAAGAGTGGTTGATTGCTATCGGTGACCCCAGCGGTGCCCCTCGAAAAAATGTAAGCGCAACACCGTGGCAGTTCGCTAAGCAATCAACGGTGTCGAAAGAGCCTTATCGATCCTGATGGGCTTAACGCGTCGGTTTTCGAGATACGCTGCGTAGCGTTGTCAGGCGACCGTTGCCGCCAGATCGACATCCATCAGCTGTGGCTTGGTCTGCATAAACGACGGTCGCGATTCGAAGTCCATAAAGCGCCGAGTGAGCCCGGGGTATCTGTCCCGCCAGACCAACGCGTCGATCGGGGGACTGAGGCGCTGCTCCGCAGCAAATTCGAACACATCCAATGACGTGAATATCACGATATCGCCAAGGTCCAGCGTATCGCGGTCTGCATGGCCTTCAGCAGCGTAGATCCGCTCCAGCTCGGCCAATCCGCCCAGGATCTTGCGCGTCTGTCGGTCGATCCAGGGCTGGCTGGGTTCGGGCCGCAATGTCTCGAAGATCAGGCTCTGGGCGATTTCCATCACCCGTTCGCCAAGCATCTGCCGCTTCTTCGCTTCCAGGCGGGCGTTGGCGTCAACCGGCAGTAGCGGTGGCTGGGGAAACCGCGTTTCAAGCCACTCGAGAATGAAGGTCGAATCATAGACCGTCTCGCCGTCCGATGCGATCAGGATCGGCAACTGCTCGAGAGGGCTATATTCCGCGGTTATCGTGCTCTCCCCCCACGGGACGTCATAAATGACGGTGTAGTCGAGCGCCTTTTCGATCAAGGCAATTGCGATTTTTCGGCCAAATGGGCTCAACCGGGCATTGATAAGAGTGAACGTCATGGAGATCCTGCGATGATATAAAGCGAAGCGGCCGATCCGAGTCACGTCAGCTATAATACATCAGTGCACTAAATTGACCATGGCATATCCAGGGGACGGGCTGAAACCCTTGCCGGTGTCTTCGCTTATTGGCTAATGCAGCGTTCATGGCCAAACCCGTCCCGATCCACTTGGCGCTTCTCGACCAGACCATCGCCATGCTCGCCAGGATGGGGCTGGAGAACATTTCGTTGCGTACCATCGCGGCGCGGGCAGACTGCACGACTGCGGTCATCTTCCAGCAGTATCAGGGCAAGGCAGGATTGTTATCCGCCGCGATCGATCGTGCGCTTGATATCGACAGTGAAGCGCACGCTGCTTTATTGACCCAAGTTTCCGGCCTGATCGGCAGCCGCGAAGCGGTGGCGGATTTCATTGGCAGCTATGTCACCGTTCGCGCCAGCCAGGACGTGCCGCGTTTCTGGTCCGAAATCCTGTTCAAGTCACAGCAGCTTCCCGAGGCGCGGGGCCAACTGCAACGATGGTTCGCGATGCGAAGCCGGTTCTGGCAAGATGTGCTGGCGACGGCTGCGGTGGACGCGGCACTTGCTGATACGATCGCAGCCTACAGCATCATGGAGGAGGTGTATGCCTATCCCTTGCTGGGGGATGCACAGTACCGGCTGCTGCTGCATGAAACTGCCCGTGCGCTGATCGAGACCGCGTTTGACCCTGCGCATGCGCATCACCGGTCACCGGGCATCAGCGCGATACTGGGCAAGGTACCCTGGCCGGCAAATCCGGAAACCGCCGAGAGCACCGACATGCGCGAGCAGTTACTGACCCACGCGATCCACGCGATTGTCGAAAATGGCATCGGCACGATCAACCAGCGCAGCCTGAGCCAGAAGGCGGGCGTTTCGTCATCCATGATCGCCTATCACTTCAAGGACATGAAGAGCTTCGTCAACGAGGCGATCTGGCGGGCGCTGGTGCAGGGCATACCGCCGGTGCTCGATCCTGGGCGATCGGCTATGCCGACGACGATGCAGCAGTGGTTCGAGGCGCTGGAAACCTATGTCCGCCCGCGCATCGGCGATACGCCGGCAGGTTTTTACACGGTGTTCGCGCGCATCACCGGGCAGGCATGCCTGCTGGCGGACTCGCGGCCCTCGTTGATGCCACTGGTCCATCATCTGCGCGCGCTGGAGGGCTGGGGGACGTACCGCGTTGCTCTGTCGATCCAGCCGCAGCATGCCGTCGTTGCCCGCGATCACGCCGCAGCCTTCGGCATGTGGATCAAGGCAGAGGCTGTTCTAAGGGAGGCCGGACTGCGCCCGCCGATTGCCAGCGGCAGTGTCATTGGCAACGTCGCACAGCGTATATTCCCCCTGCGCTGACCGGCTATCGACTCTGCGAAAATCCACGCAGGTCGAGCGACAAATCTGATAATCCGGTATAACAAAAAACATCGGATCGAGACATTAAAATGTCTAATAAACTGATATATAAGCATATTTAGGATCGTAAATAGGTTAAATATAACAGCCGATCGGCTTGATCTTTCTAGGGCTTCGTTGTATCTGTTCCGTCAGCGACGAAGCATCGGCTGCCCGTTTCGCCGCTCCAGAACAACAATAAACGGCAGCTGATTTTGGACGGACGGGTGCGCCGTTCGGGAGCAGGAAAAGCGGTCAACGCCGCTATGGCCCAGAGCCACTCCCGAACAAGATGCCTGCCGCCAGGGAGAGGTTCATCATGACGCATTCCAAAGCATTTTTGCTGTGCACAGTCGCCGCGCTTGCCGGCTTCCCCGGTCAACTCAGCGCCCAAACCACTGCCGATCAGCCTGCCGCCGAAGCTACTGCCGCTGATCAGGCGCCGAATGACGAGATCATCGTCACCGCGCAGCGCCGCTCGGAGAGCCTGCAGCGCACGCCCGTGGCAGTCGCGGTGCTCAGCAGCGAGAGCCTCCAGAAGCAGGTGATCATATCCGAAGCCGATCTGCAGCTCGCGGTACCTGGCCTGACCGTCCGGGCCGGCCTGAACTCCAACCAGCTCAATTATGCCATCCGCGGCCAGTCTCTCGATGCGTTCAGCAATACCCGGCCTGGTGTGGTCGCCTATATCAACGAAGTGCAGATTGGCGGCGATGGCGGAGCGACCGCGTTTTATGACCTTCAGTCCATTCAGGTGCTGAAGGGTCCGCAGGGAACCCTGTTCGGCCGCAATGCCACGGGTGGTGCTGTGCTGTTCACCACCGCCAAGCCCACCGACGAACTTGGCGGATATGCCAGTGGGCGAGTTGGCAATTACGACCTTTTCCAAGTCGAAGGCGCGATCAACGTGCCGCTGGCCGAAGGGCGGGTGCTGGTCCGCGTGGCCGGGTTCTACGAGAACCGCAACGGCTACCAGCGCGACCTGTTCAAGGGTCGCCGGGTGGGTGATGTCGACCGTTTCGGCCTGCGCGGCAGCCTGTCGGTGGAACTCTCGAGTTCGCTGCGCAACGACCTTGTCGTCGATTACCTGCATTCGGGCGGATCGAACGTCACGAACCTGATCGATACGCTGAACCCCAACGGGCCCGTGCCGGTCATCGCGCTCACGGCGTTTGGCGATCAGCCGACCTTCAACGGCATCATCAACGCGTTTACCGGCGGCGCGGCGGGCTGCAACGCCACAACCAACAACTGCGCGGCACGCTTTGCCGCCGCCAACCCCCGGCTCGATCCACGCGGCATTGCCTCGTATCTGGAAACGCAGCGCGCGCGCGGACCCTACCGGATCGAATCCGACGGCCCCAACGACTATCGTGGCCGGAACCTGATCGTTTCCAACGTCACCACGCTGGATGTGGGTGAGGACACGCAGGTAAAGAACATCTTCGGCTTTACCAACCTCAAGACGTCGGTCTTCGGTGACATCGACGGCATTCCTTATGCGATCGATGACAACGGACCGACCGGCAAGCTGGATCGCACCCGCCAGTTCTCGAACGAGCTGCAACTCGTCGGCAAGACTGCCGACAGCAAATTGTCTTATGTGATCGGCACCTATTTCGCCAACGAACGCAAGGTGCAGCGCATCGGGACCTACCTGTTCGGTGGGCTACCGATTGCCGATATCCAGATCGCGGCAGGGCGTACGCGTAGCACTACGCTCGCCGGCTACGCGCAGGGCACCTATGATCTCGAGGATGCCACCGGCATCACCGGCCTCGGTGTCACAGGCGGCATCCGCTATACGTACGAGAAGATCAAATACAACGTGTTGCCCGATGACCAGTTCGTTCTGCGCCCGCAGCCGAATTTCGACTACAACCAGAGCAAGTCATACAACAACGTCAGCTGGACACTGGGTATCCAGGACCAGATCAATCCCAATCTGTTGATCTACGCGGTGTCTCGCCGCAGTTACCGCAATGGCGGGTACAACGTCATCGCAGCACCGATCGAAGGTCTGGGCAGCATCAACGGCGGCAACGGCTTCGACACGGAGAAGGTGACCGATCTGGAACTGGGCTTCAAGCTGCGCAATTCCGGCGCGACGCCGTTCACCTTCAACGCTGCGGTCTATCGCAACTGGATTACCGACAACCAGCGTGTAGCCTACACGCTGCTGCGCGGCGCTCCTGCCGCTGTCGCGGTCAACGTACCAAAGGCCCGCGTGCAGGGCTTTGAAATAGACGGCTCGGTGCGGCCTGCCGATTGGCTCAGCCTGGGCGCATCGCTCAACTACACCGATGCCAAGTTCACCGATAACCAGAGCCGGATTGCCGGTGGCCAGTTCGTGGTGTTCGGAACCTATCCTGACACGCCGGAATGGTCAGGGTCGGTGTTCGGCGAGGTCTCCGCCCCGGTCAGCGGCGATACCCGTGCATCGTTGCGGTCGGATTATTATGCCCAGTCGAAGTTCTTCTACACATCGACAGGCAACACCAATCCGGGTGCGCAGATCGCGGGGTACAATATCGTCAACTTCCGCCTGGGCCTCGACAACGAGGCACAGGGTTGGTCGATTGCCGGGCACCTCAAGAACGCGTTCAAGGAAGTCTACTATGTCGGCGGCATCGCCACTGGAGAGCTGTTCCAGTTCAACACCGTGGTGCCGGGCTCGCCGCGCACGTTCTTTATCGAAGCGCGGATGAAGTTCTGATGGCAGGCGGGTCGTTCAAGGCAGGGGCACAGGCGATGTCGCAAGCGCGGGGCACGAAAGCATGATCGAGCACAAGGATTTCAGCTTTCACCCCTGCGACCCGGCGCAGACTGACTGGACCGAAACGCTGTTCATGATCTTCTCGGTTCCGCATGCGGGCATCAGCGGCAATCTGTACACGCTGGCGCGCCCAAACCTCGGCATCTGTCACAGCTCGATCGAGATTCACAAGGGCATCTGCCTTGAGCCGTGGAAGATCCATCACAACGATGCCCAGATGCATCTGGCCTGCCCCAAGGATTTTTCGGACTTCTCGCTGGCCAACGGGTTGACGTTCAAGGCGCACAGCGCGCGCGATTTCCACTTCACCTATGAATCGTTGGATGGAAACTGCGCGCTCGACCTGTCGTTCAAGGCCGTGTGCGATCCGTTCGATCCGCACGATCCCGAGCAGAACCCAATGATCGGCGGGGCGCAGGTGGCGGGCTATGATGGCTGGAACAACGGCCATATGGAAGGCAAGGGCAGGATCACCGGTTGGCTCAACCTGCGCGGCAAGTCCTATGAAGTCGATTGCATCGATGGCATGGACAAGAGCTGGGGTGCTCGCCGCGACTGGGGCAACAAGGGCGCGACCTGGGTGCAGGTGAGTCTGGGCGAAGACCTCAACGCCTTCATGGTTTTCGGGCTGCGGTTCGAGAACAAGGAAGTCGTCTACGGGCCGTTCAACTATGGTTTCGTGTCGGTGAATGGCGAGCGGCGGCCATTGGTGAAAGCAACGATGCGCGCCGTACGCACTGCCATGCTGGTGATGCGCGCCGAGGTGAGGTTCGAGGATGATCGCGGCGAGGTTTATGAAGCGGTCGGCACCACGGTTGCCGCTGCTCCCTGGTACAATTTTAACCCTTCCAGCGCCGCCTTCCAGACATTGATGCGCTGGGAGAGCGGGGCCAAGGTCGGCTATAGCCATATCGCCGATTTTGCCGGTCTTGGATATTTGTCCGAAGGCATGGCGGACCTGCACGACCTTTGAACGGAGTTTCGCTCATGGCCCTATCGACTGGCGCACACGAAGACATCCGGGTTTCACCCACCGACGATTTCATCGCGGATGTCCGTGCGCGGTATCCCGTGGAGCGCGAGATCGACACGGTGCTGACGCGCAAGCTGATACGGCGCAGGGCAGGCGGGTTTCAGGCGGTTTCGCTCGAAACGCTGATCGATGGTACCCGCCGGCTGATCGAGGCGCGGCTGGGGTACCCGGTTGAGCTTCGCGATGCCGGATGGCTATCAGGGGGTGCGTCCAAACTGCAGATGCTGTTCGACCTCGCCTGGTGCGGCGCAGATAGCGCTGGCGAGCCCACCGTCACGAAAATGGTTCTGCGGATGGAGCCCGCTGCATCGGTGACAGAATCGAGCCGCAAGCGCGAGTTCGAGGTTCTGGCTGCGGTGGCGGACATTCTGCCCGTGCCTGCGGTCTATTGGGTCGATGGCGATGCCGAATTCCTGCCATATCCCGCGATGATCTGCGGCTTTGTGACCGGTGCTGCAAAGCCATCGCATGATCCCGGCAAGGTCACGGGGCTGGGGCAGAATTACGGGCCTGACCTGCGCGCGAAGATTGCGCCTCAGTTCATCGATCTGCTGGCGCGGCTACACCGGCTCGATGTCACAAATGCGCCTGTCATGCCAAGCTTTGAACGGCCAGTGCCGGGTTGCAACGCATCCGTCCTCCGCCAGGTCAATGCAGCACGCCGGATCTGGGAAGAAGACCGGATCGAGGACGAGCCTGTCATGGCGGTGATCCACAAATGGCTGATCGCCAATGCGCCGCCGGTCGACCATGTCTCGATTGTTCACGGCGACTATCGCAGCGGAAACTTCCTGTTTGACGAGGCGAGCGGGCAGATCACCGCCTGGCTCGATTGGGAGGGGTCGGTGCTGGGTGACCGGCATCAGGATCTCACCTACGCGGCCCTTCCTTTGTTCCAGCACGAGTCCGAGGACGGCACCGAAGTGCTTGCGTCAGGCATGATGCCGCCTGAGGCGTTGTTCGGCGCTTATGCTGCTGCATCCGGGCTGCCGGTCGATCCGGAGCGGATCGCCTATTACGGCGTCTACAACCGCTATCTGGTGTGTGTGCTGCTGCTGGCGGCAGCGGCGCGTGCTGCACAGTCTCGCGGGACGCACCAGGACGTGTTGCTCAATCATGTCTCGGCGATGGGCTATTCGACATTATCCGAGCTTACTGCCTTTTTCCGGAGGGTTTCGGCATGAATCAGTCATTCGAATCCGAATTGCAGGTTGTCCTGCGCGCCTTGGGTGAGGTCGTTTTGCCTGCGCTTGAGGGTGCTGAAAAGCATGTCGTGGAACAGCTGCACCTGTCGATCGCAGCGCTGGACTTCATGCGGCAGCGGCTGCCGCTAGCGGCGCAGTTCTATCGCCGGGACCTTGCCGATTACATCGCGCTGGCTGATGCTGCCGCCGATCTTCTGCAGCTCCACGATGCCAGCCGGGCGAGCCATCTTCGGGCGTTGGCGGATGATGGCCGTGCATCGTTGGACGATCCGTTGTCCGCGCAGGCCGATTGGCTAGGGGTGACGCGTCAATTGCGCAGCGAGGTGACCGTAGCCATCGAGGCCAGCGGCAAGGCTTCTTATGAACAGGCATTGGATCGGCTGGTGCTCGACCATGCTTCGGCAGTGCATCTGCGCGCACGCGCGTGGAATCTCCCCTTTGGGTTCGAACTGCGGCCACAGGATTTGCCCGCGCTCGACCGCTGAACGGGGAACTTCGCTCGAAAATAAAGTAAGCTGAGTTACTTCTTGACGCGCAGGGCCTTCCGTAGCAGGTCTTGGCGCAACAAACCGGCGTGTCTTTGACGCGACCGGTCGCGCAAGCAGGAGAGCGCTGATGGACCCGTCCACCCTTCCCGCCGCCAAGGCGTTGAACCACAGCCGTGTGCTCATTGTGGGAGGAACCTCCGGCGTGGGGCTTGAGACCGCGCGCCAGCTTCAAGAGGCCGATGCGGCCCGTATCGTGCTGGTCGGTCGTAATGCAGAGCGCGGCGCTGCTGCGCTCGCAAAGCTTGGTGCCGACAAGCGCGTTACGTTCATTTCCGGGGACAGTGGCCGGACAGCGGAAACCGCCCGGATAGCCGCAGAGGCAGCTCAAGCGATGGGGGGCATTGATGTCCTGGTCAATTCGACCGTTCCCGACATCTTGCCCGGCCTGTTCCACACCTTGTCCGCTGATGCGATTCCGCAAATGCTGCAGCAACTCGCGCTGCCGCCCATGCTGATGTGCTCCGCCGTCCTTCCGCTGATGCGCGAGCAGCGCAGCGGCGTGATCGTCAACATCGCATCGGATGCGGGCAAGTCGGCGACACCCGGCGAATCGGTCATCGGCAGTGCGATGGCGGCGATCATCATGTTCTCGCGCACCTTGGCGATGGAGGCCAAGCGCGACGGCGTGCGCGTCAATGTGCTCACCCCGTCGCTGATCCACGGCACCGCGACGGGCGAACGGGTCCTCAAGGAGGGGTTCAGCGCAAAGCTGTTTGCCAAGGCGGCCTCAATGGCGAGCCTCGGGGTCGCAGAGGCGAGCGATCTTGCCTCGCTGATCGTCTATCTGGCCAGCCCGGCAGCGCGCCGTTTGACGGGTCAGGCAATCAGCGTGAACGGGGGGATTTCGGCGGCCTGATCTTTCAGGCAGCGATATCGACGACGATGCCGTCGGCCTTCAGTCGTGCAATGTCTTCGGGTGACATTCCCCAATCGGCGAGCGCGGCATCGTTGTCCCTGCCTGGCGCCGGCGGCTCGCCAACCGTCCAATCCGGGGTGCTGACGAAGCGAGGGGCCGGGGCGGGATGCGTCACATCGCCGAGCGTGCGGAACAGCCCGCGCTCGGTCGCAAGCGGGTGCCTCTGCCATTCGTTCATGTCGAGCACGGGCGAAAAGCAGGCATCGCTGCCATCCATGATCGCGGTCCATTCATCGCGGGTGCGGGTGCGGAACACGTCGGCGAACTGCAGGCGCGTGCTCGCCCAGTGACGCGGATCGTTCTGGGGTGGCAGCGCCTGGGGGTCGAGCCCCATCAGAGTCACCAGCTCGCGGTAGAACCGCCCCTCGATGGCGCCGACGCTGACGTGCTTGCCGTCCTTGGTCTCGTAGACGCCATAGAACGGCGCGCCGCCATCGAGCAGGTTGCTCTCGCGTTGTGCCTGCCATGCGCCCTGTTGGCTGAGCGAATAGAACATTGCCATCATGCTGGACACTCCATCGACCATTGCGGCATCGACGACATCGCCCTGGCCCGTCGTCTGCGCGCGCGCAAGCGCGGCGAGTACGCCGATCACCAGATACAGTGCGCCGCCTCCCAGGTCGCCGATCAGGTTCAGCGGCACGGCAGGCTTGCCGGCTGCTCCAATTGCATGAAGCGCTCCGGTCAGGGCTATGTAATTAAGGTCGTGCCCGGCCGTGGCCGAAATCGCGCCGGTCTGGCCCCAGCCGGTCATCCTCCCGTACACCAGCCGGGCGTTGGCCGCGTGGCAGACATCGGGGCCCAGCCCCAGCTTCTCCATCACGCCAGGGCGAAACCCCTCGATCAGGATGTCTGCGCGTTCGATCAGCTTCAGAACGGTATCGACACCAGCGGGGGCCTTCAGGTCGATCGCCACAGAGCGCTTGGAGCGGTTGTACAGGTCGAACCGCGGGGGCATTGCGATGCCCAGGTCGGCTACCACAGGCCTGTCGATGCGCACGACATCCGCACCCATGTCGGCCAGCAGCATCGCGGCAAACGGAGCGGGGCCGATTCCACCCATTTCCACGACGCGGATGCCACTCAGCGGACGGGCAGCGGTCAAGGCGCTTTGCCGATCTTCTGAAGCTCGGGCAGCAGCGCGCGGCCGCACCCGCCCTTGCCGCCGGGCTCGACCATCCGGTCCGCTTCGCCGCCAAAGGGCGCCGGGCGAGCGTCGGCCGCGATGCCCCGCCGCGCATCGTCAAGCGCGAACAATGCAGCACCCAGCGCGCCTGCGATCTGGGGCTGGTCGGAGATCAGCAAGGGCGTGCCCAGCCGCTTTTCCAATGCGCGGACGACGCCGATGTTGCGCGCGACGCCGCCCGTCATGGCGACAGGCGCGCGCTTGCCGACCCGCTGAATCAGCCCCATCGTGCGCTTGGTTATGGAATCCATTACCGCATGCAGGATATCCGCGTTGGAATGGCCCTGCGCACGCAGCGAGATCACCTCGGTCTCGGCAAAGGTGGTGCACATCGCGCTGATCGTCAGGTCTTCGGCTCCGGTCAGCGAGAGCGAGCCCATGTCTTCCAGCTCCACGTCGAGCGCGCGGGCCAGCACCTGCATGAACTGCCCGGTCCCGGCGGCGCAGCGATCGTTCATCGCGAACTGCTGGACATGGCCCAGATCGTCCACCGCGATGATCTTGCTGTCCTGCCCGCCGATGTCGATGACCATGCGCGCTTGCGGAAACAGCGCATGCGCGCCGCGGGCATGGCAGGTAATCTCGGTAATCGTGCGCTGCGCGACCTCGAGCTTGCGCCGACCATAGCCGGTGCTGACCGTCGCGGCGATATCGCCGATGGTCAGCCCGGTCTGCGCCAGCACCTCGGCCATCGCCAGATCGGCACCCTCGTCGTTCATCACGCCCTTGTCGACGACACTGGACGCGCAGATGTGGCCCTCGCCATCGACGATCACCGCCTTGGCCGTCATCGATCCGAAATCGACCCCCATCGTGTGCAGTGTCACGTGCTTGCTCCTCAGATCATGCCGCGCTTGGCGTCGATCGCTTCCAGCATGGCCTCGACCCGGCTGTTGACCAGTTCGTCCTTGTAGAACGAGGGGTCGATCATATCCCCCTCGATCATCGAAACCTTGATCCCTAGCCGCTTGCTGACCTGCTGGGCGATGAGATATTGCGGGTTGGAAAACGCCCGGCACGTGCGCGCGCCGTGCATCACAAGCCCGTCGATCTCGTAGAATTCGCACAGGTCGGTGATCTTGTCGATCATGTACGGCGCGGAATGGTTGATCGGGCAGACCAGATAGTTGCGCGCCATGCCTTCGAGCGGATCGTCGACATCGATCACCTGCGGTTCCTGCCAGAAGCCCATGTGCGTGTAGCGACCGGCGACCATGCAGGCATCGTAAGCAGCGAACTTTTCGGCCATCCAGCCCAATTTGCCCCAGTTCATGATGCCGTCCCAGAACAGCCGGTAGCGTTCCTTGGGGACCGACCCGATGCCGTTGGCGACGCGGTCGCTGATCTCGGCCTTGAGCTTCTCGAAGTAGTCGACGACCTCAGGACCATAAGGCAGGAAATTGACCGGTGCGATGCTGATCGACCATTCGAAGAACGTCGCCGGAGCAGGCCGCGCGTTGCACATGTGCATCGCATCCAGCCGCAGCTCGCCGGCCTTCTTCACATAGCTCATGATCTCGCTCAGCCGGTCCCAGTCGAACGGCTTGCCGGTGACCTGCTCGATGAAGGTCACGCATTCGCGCAGCTGCCGGGTGAGGAACTTGACCGCGTCCTCGAAATCCTCGCCCTGCATGTATTCGTGCGATTTTCCGTTACCCCAGATATAGGGCAGCGTGATGTTGAACACCGGCACCTTCTTGCCGAACAGCCGGTAGAGCATCTCGTCCCACTGTTGGCCGGTCGAGCAATAGGGATAGGCGCTGATGATCATGTCGGGCGGCGGCGCACGGCCTGCGAGCATCTCATGATTTGGCGTGCCGGGGATCTGGTTGTTCTTGGTCAGTACGCCCGAGCCCAGATGGGTGCGCGCATAGGAACACAGCTCGCGCATGTATCCCCGCTCTTCTGCCGCATCGAGCGAGGCCTGCTCCTCCTTCTTGGCGGCGAGCAGCGCCGACCAGGCTTCGCCATGGCACCAGCTGATGTCCATCGCCTGCAGCAGCGGGTTGATCGCGACGCCTTCGAACCAGCACACCTGCTGGCCGCGATCCTTGGCGGTGAACAGATCGTCCCAATAGGCTGTGACCATCTTGTTGTTAAGCCCGGTGGTCTTAAGGCGGTTGGATGTGACGGGTGGGGCCTGGGTTGCCATGATCGGGGTCCTCTTCGAATTCAGGCGTGTTCGCGCTGGCGGAGCATTTCGACGAACGTCTCGATGCGCGTGCGCAGGGTTTCGACCGGCAGCTCTTCATGGTCGGTCTCGATCAGCAGATGCGGAATGCCGCGCGCCTCGAACGCCTCCTTGATCTCCGGGTAATAATACATGTGCGGTTCGCAGTATTTGGGCATCAGCACGATGAGCCCCTGAGACCGAGATGCCTCCATGGCGCGGAGCAGATAGCCGTCCCAATCGACCTCGGGATCGATCTTGGTGGGGTCGGGAACCGCAGCATTGCGTGCGACATAGCCGTGCGTCATCGCCATCACCGGATCGCCGGTGCCGTCGCCTTCGATGTCGGTCGAGATATAGCGGAATCCGGTATAGAGATCGTCATCGGCAATCACGCCGCCGACTTCCTCGATCATATTGAGCAGTTCGGCCTTGGGTGCGTGGCACATATGGCCAGAAACGAACACGCGGGTAAGCCGGGTGTCCGACCCTGCATGTGCTCTCAAAAGTGCAACAAGATGCTCGAGCAGCGCGGTGTGCTCGGCCTTGTCCATGATCATGCTCGACTGGACGACCGCCTGCAACTGGCCTCCGGTGATGATATCGGGGTTGCTGCGCCGCAGCGCGTAGACTTCGCGCAGCAGTTGACGGTTGCGGTTGAACAGCGCGATGCTGTCCCACAACGCGGAATCGCTGATCGTCGTATCCAGCATCCTTTCGACGCCGCGGCGCGCCTTGGCGATCGTTTCGGACACGTTCTCGATGGTCCAGTTGTCGCGCATGCAGGCCAGCAGCTGGAAGAAATAGACCGGCAGATCAGGCATTTCCATGCGCACGACATCGGCCGCGCCTAGAATCTGGACACAGGTATCGCCCAGCACGATGCCATCGGCGAAATCGAGTTCGCCCTTCAGCGCCTGATCAACGGCGCTGCGCGAGAAGCCGCAATAGAACGGATAGATCATGCCGTGTCCGACCGTGATCTCGTCGTTCACCTCCTGCAGCACAACAGGCAAAGCGCCCGCAGCGTGGATCACCTCAGCAGGGAAGTGCATCGGAAATGCGCCGACCACCTTTCCCCCGGTGCGCTGCTTCCAGCCAAGCGCATATTGGCGTGCAGAGGCGGCGACGGTGCTGAAAGGGTGAATGGCGGGTGAGATGGACAAGACTGATTCCTAACAATGCATCGCTTGAGATAGTGAGTAACATTCATTAGTGGGGGCGTCAATTGCCAACAGGATGCCTATTCATCTGATTCCTCGTGCTCGTGTGAATGCTTACCGCCTCATTAGCGCGCGAAAAAGCGGTCTCGACACGCGCCTTGCGAGGGTGCAAACAGGCGCAATGAATTCGACTCAGCAACAATCCAAGGCGGCGCGGGTGCGATCCCGCTTGCCGCGTGAAAAGCGCGTATCCGATATCCTTGCCGCTGCGCGCGAGGTGATCGCCGAACGCGGCTATGAAAACGCCGTCATTGCCGACATCGCCGACCGCGCCGGTGTGGTCGAGGGAACGATCTACCGGTATTTCGAGAACAAGCGCGACCTGTTCATCCGCGTCGCCGAGGGCTGGTACGAGGAAATCCTGCGCGACATCCGTCCGAGCCAGGCGGTGGGCGGGACCTTCAATCGGCTGCGCCAGATGATCTGGCGCGAGCTCGATCTGATCCGCCAGCAGCCCGCGCTCACCCGCTTCATTCTGATGGAACTGCGGTCGGATCCGGCATATCGGTCGATGCGGATGTTCGAGCTCAACCGTGCGTTCACCGCGGGCATCATGGATCTGCTCAAGGAAGGTGTCGAAAGCGGCGAATTCACCGCCAGCATCCCGCTGCGCGTGGCGCGCGACATGATTTTCGGCGGGATCGAGCACCGGACCTGGGCCTTTCTGCGGTCGGAGGGAGATTTTTCAGTCGATGAGTCTGCCGATGCCATCGCCCAGATCGTCTATCGGGGCCTCAGCAATCGTGGTGCAGACGGTGGCGATCCCCTCGACCGGGCGGTTGCCCGGCTCGAAGCGATTGCCGACCGCCTGACTCCTGAGCCTAGAAGGTAAAGCGCACCTCGCCACCCAGCACCCTGCCGCGTCCCAGCGGCGAGAAGGTCGGCAGCGGGCGGGGCCCGGCTGGACCATCCCCGCCGAAAGCGGGTGTATCTGGCAGCACCGCGTTGTTGCCGTAGGTCGTCTCGTTGGTGAGGTTCTTCGCATAGAGCGAGAAGGTCAGGTTGTTGCCCGCCGGGGTGAAAGACAGATTGAGATCAACGATGTCGATCGGGTTGTAAAAGCCGAGATTGTTGTCGGTGTGGAATGCCCGGTCGCGATGGCTGTACGACGCACGCGCCGAAATCACGTTGTCGCCCAGAGGAATGTCGAGCGTTGCGCTGCCGCCATAGGTCCAGGGTGACTGGCGTGGCAGCTTGAGCGCAAAGTCGGCAGCGTCGATAACGTTGTTGCCCGTCAGATCGATGTCGAGCGAGCGGTATTCGCCGTCGGTGTATCCAGCCTGCGCCGCGAGCACGAGATTGTCGGTCACGGCGAACTGCACCTCGCCCTCGAAGCCCCGGATACGTGCGGTTCCTACATTCTGGATCAGCTGGGCAATCCCGACCCCGATCACCGGAATCTGGACCTCGCGCTGGATGTTGTCGATCGTGTTCTGGAAGATCGCCAGATTGAACCGACCCCGGTTGTCCATGAAGGTGTGCTTCACGCCAATTTCATAGGCGTCCTGTTCTTCGGAATCGAACGGTCCCGGAGGGGCGCCAAGCAGGGTGTTGCGGAAGTTGTAGCCGCCGCTGCGGAAGCCCTTGGCGAAGAAGGCGTAGACTTGGGTGTTGGCCGACGGCTCCCATTGCAGGCCCACGCGGGGCGACAGGTCGTTCCACTGTTCATCATCTACGAAATCTGGGGTGAAGGTGCGTGCCGGATAACTGGCGCCGCCTGCCCGGACGGTCGAGATCCTGACGTCCTTCTTTTCCTTGGTGTAACGCAAGCCGAGGTTCAGCGTCAGTGTATCGGTGAAGTGCCAGTCGATCGCGCCGAATATGCCAAAGGTGTCGAACGTACCTGTGCCGCCGCCTGCACGCTTGACTGCGCCGCCTGCCAGTGTGCGATCTTCGAGATAGGTCAGATCCTGCGTGAAATAATAGACGCCGGTCGTGACATCGAGACGGCCGAATGTGCCGGCATAGCGCAGTTCGTTCGAGAACTGCTCCTGATCGGTGAATGTGCCGATGTTGAACTGGATGGTGTTGACGCCATCGAGATCGGACAAGGTGTCGCCCTTGAATTGCCGCCACCCGAAGATGTTGGTGATCGTGCCGTCGCCGAAGCTGACGTCGAGGTTGGCCTCTGCGGTCAGCTGATCCCAATTGTTCCTGAAGAAGCCGCGGGTGTTAACCAGGAAGTCGTGCGAGTTGCGCGAATACAAGGCGTGGTTCTGGGTGGCCGGGCCTGTGCCGTCGGCCTCGCCATGCTCGAAGCGCACCAGCAGCTCGAATTCGGTGGTGGGGGTGAAGCGCAGCATGGGGCGGATGATGAATTGCTCGTCGCCGCCATAGCTGGAGTTGTCGAACAGGTTCCTGAACCAGCCATTGTCCTTGCTGTAATAGGCCGCAATCTTCGCCGTCAGCACGTCCTCGACGATCGGGCCGGAAACGCTGATGTCGCCATAATAACGCAGTCCGGTCTCGAGACCTGCACGTCCGCGGATGGACAGGGTGTCGGTGGGCTTGCGGGTGCGCAGCAGCACCGCCCCGCCGGTCACGTTGCGCCCGAAGAACACGCCCTGTGGACCGCGAAGGACCTCGATGGCCTCGATATCGAAATTGTCGAAGACCTGTCCCGCGTTGATCCCCTGATAGACCCCATCGACAAACAGCCCGACGGTCGGATCGATCGAGGGGATGGAGCTGTTGACCCCGACCCCGCGGATCGAGAAGTTCGCATAGCCTTTCGAGGTGCCGTTGTCGTCCAGCGCGACATTGGGCATCGCAAAGCCCAGGCTGCCGATGTCGCGGAAGTTGAGCGCCTCAAGCTGGTCCGATCCGAACGCGGTCACGGCCAGCGGGACGTCCTGGACGTCCTCGGGCCGCTTGGTTGCCGTCACGACGATCTCGGAATTGATCAGTGCAGCTGCCGCCCCGCCGCGTTCGCTGTCCTGCGCTTCGGCGCTGTCCTGCGCCTGCGCGGCTGGGGTAACGATAAGGCTGGTCAGCGCAGTTGCGAGATACCAGGCAGCTGCCTGGCGAGCGTTGGCATGGCGGTGCTGTCTTGACATGTTCCGTACCCTCCCCACGATGCCGACATTGGTGTCGGTCATTGATGAATATGATTTATTAGCTTGTATGATGACCCACTTCAAACTTGTCAAGCAGTTTACGATATCGCAGAAACATCTCGATTTTAGCTGGAATATTGCGTATCAGGAGACGCATAAGGAATAAAGAACGTCGCTCATTAATAGCGACGGATCCGCAAGGCTTAATGCCGGCAGAAGCCCGGCACACGCGGTGAGAGGACGGGAAATGGCGCACGCAGAGGCACGCATGACGGGACCGAATGGTCGGGCTCCAGGGTGGCTGGACGGCTGCGGCCCCGACTCGGACCCAGTCGCCGTGATTATTCGGGGTATCATCGAAGGCCCGGACGACATTGCGGCCATCGAATGCGCCGATCCGCAGTCCGTGCTCGCCGGCGCAACCATTTATGCCTGCCTGAAGGCTGCTGCGGACCAAGTGCCCGACAAGGCTGCCATCATTGCGATGCAGACCGGCAAACCGAATGACCCGGCACGGACCATCAGTTACCGGCAGTACCTCGCTGATGTGCGCCGCGCCGCAAACCTGTTCGCCGCCGCATCCGCAGATTGCATGCCCGTTGTCGCAATGATGCTGCCGATCATTCCCGAGGCGCTGGTGACGGCATGGGGTGCGACTTGCATCGGCAGGCTGAATCCCGTCAATCCGCATCTGGAGCCCGCGATGGTCGCGGCGATCCTGTCATCGGTCGGCGCAACGGTTCTGGTGACGACCAGGGCGCACGGTCCATCGGCCGCCGACCGGCTGGACGAGATCATCGCGCAGGTGCCGAGCCTGAATCGGGTGCTGCTGGTCGATGCCGCAGAGGGCGAGGATGATTTCGGCGCAGCGCTTGCCGAAATGCAGGACGCAGAACCGGACGCGGCCATGGTCCGCGATCCGCATGCGATCTGCACCTATCTGCCGACGGGTGGCACCACGGCGCTTCCCAAGCTTGCATGCCTCACGCAACGCGGCATGGCGCTGAACGCCTGGATCGGCGGCGCAATCATGGGTTCGGCCGAGGACGAAGTGATTGGCATCGGAATGCCGCTGTTCCACGTCGGCGGCCTGATCATGCTCGCGCTGCGCAGCGGCATTCTCGGCCAGACCGCGCTGCTGCTCACCCCGTCCGGTTTCCGCGATACGGGTGTCGTCGAGCATTTCTGGGAGAATGCGCGCAGGCACAAGATGACATCGCTTATCGCCACGCCGACCACGGCTGCGGCCCTGCTCAATGGCAAGGGCGACAGCACCGAGCATTCCATCCGCACATTCACCTGCGGGGGCAGCACCGTGCCCGTTGATCTGGGCAGGCGATTTCCCGATGCATTCGGGGTCCACCTGCGCGAAGTGTGGGGCGCGACCGAATTCCACGGGTTTCTCGGATGCCAGCCGAACGGGATCGAGCCGCTGATCGGATCGGTGGGACTGCGCACCCCCTGGCACGCTGTGAAGGCGGTCCTGCTCGACGATGACAACCGGTACCTGGGCGAGGCGGCGCCTGGCGAGCAGGGCGTGATCGTCGGGCGCGGACCGTGCGTGTGCGAGGGGTATCATGATCCGGCGCTCGATCCCGGTTTCTTTGTCGAGGGGATGCCCGACGGTGCGCGCTGGGGTTCGTCCGGCGATCTGGGCCGGGTCGATGCCGAGGGCTACATCTGGATCGACGGCCGCGCCAAGGACGTCATCATCCGCGGTGGCCACAACATCGATCCCAAGCCTATCGAAGAGGCCCTGTGCCGCCACCCGGCGGTGCTGCATGCTGCGGCGGTCGGCTTGCCCGATGCCTCGAAGGGTGAGCTGCCCATGGCCTATGTGCAGTTCGTCGCCGGTCAGGACGTGCCCGAGAGCGATCTGCTTGAATATTGCCGCACGCAACTGCCCGAAAGGGCGGGCCAGCCGGTCACGATTGTCGCGATCGGCGCCATGCCGCTGACGCCGGTGGGCAAGATCTTCAAGCCAGCCTTGCGCAAGGATGCAATGCGCCGCGTCGTCGATTCCGTCGTCAGGCAGCATTGTGGCGATGACGCGAGCTGGTCGCTCGATCTGCCGGACACCAAGGGCCGGCCCAGGGCGGTCGTGCGGCTTAACGGCGCACAGGCGGCAAGCGTGGGGGCGCTCGAAGCGGCGTTGGGACCGTTCCAGTTCGAGGCCCATGTCGAATGCGATCTTGCGGATCTGCGCCGCATGGCCCGCTGATGTCGGCGCACAAGACCTTTTGCCGACTGTGCCTCAATGCCTGCGCGCTGGTTGTCGATGTCGAACAGGGGCGCGCTGTCCGCATAAGCGGCGACAAGGCCAATCCGGTGTATCGAGGCTTCACCTGCGTCAAGGGACGCGAGCAGGCCAGTCTGCTTGGCGACCCCAGACGGTTGCGCCACAGCCTCAAGCGCGACGCTGATGGCGTTTTGCGTCCGATCCCGGTGGACCAGGCGATAGCGGAAATCGCCGAGAAGCTTACCTCGATCCGCGATGCGTACGGACCACGCGCGATCGCTGGCTATCTTGGAACCTTCTTTGCTGCCTCCGCCGCGATGATGCCGCTGTTCGGCGGCTTCATGCAGGCCATTGGCTCCCCGATGGCCTTCAGTCCCGGCACCCTCGACAAGCCGGGAAAGAAGATCGCGCAGGCGCTGCACGGCGACTGGCAGGCCCCTGCGGTCGGCTTCGATGACCCCGAAACGATCCTGCTGGTGGGGATCAACCCGCTCGTGACTTTCACGGGCTTTCCTTATGGCAATCCCGGCAAATGGCTGAACGAGCGGCTTGCGTCGGGCACGCGTCTGGTGGTGATCGATCCGCGCCGCAGCGATGTGGCCAGGCGCGCGCATATCCATATCCAGCCAAGGCCGGGCACGGACGCGCCGATCATCGCGGCGATCCTGAAGATCATCCTCGATCAGGGGGGATATGACGAAGCCTTCGTGGCGGCTCACGCCAAGGGTTTGGAGGAGCTGCGCAGCGCAGTTGCGCCGTTCACGCCCGAGCGGGTCAGCGCGATGGCGGATATTCCCGCAGGCCAGTTGGCGGAAGCTGCAGCGGCCATGGTCGCTACGCGGCGCGGCTATATCATGGGCGGAACAGGGCCCAACATGTCGGGATCGGGCACGCTGATCGAATATCTGCTTCTCAACCTGCATACAGTGTGTGGGTACTGGCTACGCGAGGGTGACAATGTGCGCCATCCCGGCGCGCTTGCTGCGCCGCTGCGGCCGATTGCGCAGGTGGCTCCTCCGGTTCCGGCTTATGGTTTCGGGGAAAAACTGCGGGTGCGCGGGCTGACCAATACCGCAGCGGGCATGCCGACAGGTGCCCTTGCCGACGAGATCCTGCTCGAAGGGCCCGGCAAGGTGCGCGCACTGATCAGCTGTGGCGGCAATCCGGTCGGCGCCTGGCCCGACCAGCGCAAGACCGTGCGCGCGATGCAATCGCTCGACCTTCTGGTGCAGATCGATCCCTGGATGTCGGGCACCGCCAAGCTGGCCGATTATGTCATCGCGCCGCGCATCTGGCTCGAGGTGGCGGGCACCTCGCAGGTGCTCGACTGGCTGACCCGTAACGGCACCGGGTATGGCCAATCGGATCCCTATGCCCAATACAGCCCAGCGATCGCCGACCCACCCGAAGGGTCCGACCTGGTCGAGGAGTGGGAGTTCTTCTACCGTCTTGCGCGTGAAATGGGGTTGGCGTTGATGGTCTCGCCGCAGCTGGGCCCCGACATGCCGGCAGTGCCGCTGGACATGACGACCAAGCCGACGACCGACGAACTGCTGGCGCTGCTGTGCAAGGGTTCGCGGGTTCCGCTCGATGCGGTCAAGGCGCTCGATGGCGGCGCGGTATTCCCAGATCCGGCGGTCTATGTGCTGCCTGGTGACACGGGGTCGCCGCATCGCTTCCGTCTGGCCGACCCTGCGATGCTCGCGGATCTGGCTGCAACACTCGAGCCATTTGACCGAAGCACGCGGCCGTTTCGACTGGTCTGTCGCCGGATGATGCATGTCTACAACAGCTCGTTCGTCGGTGCGCTGCCGGCCTCGGCAAGGGCCTACAACCCGGCGTTCATGAATCCCGACGATATGGCAAGCCTGAGCCTTGGCGACGGCGATCCGATCATGATCCAGTCCGACAGCGATGCCATTCCGGCTATCGCGCACGGCGATGCAACCCTGCGCCCGGGCCTGGTGTCGATCAGCTTCGGCTTCGGCGGTCTGCCGGGCGAGGAGGCATCCCTGATGACCATGGGCAGCAACCCCAACCGGCTGATTCCCGACGACCTCGAGTTCGACCGTTATTCGGGCCAGCCGCTGATGACCAACATTGCGGTGTCGATAGCCAGGCAGGCGCCGACACCGCCCGAGGCTCAGCCCATCACGTAGATCGACTTGAGCGTCTGGTAGGCGCCGATGGCCTCAGGGCCGAATTCACGGCCCATGCCGCTCGCCTTCACCCCGCCGAACGGTGCGCCGAGCGAAGGCATGTAGCCGTTGATGCCGACCGTGCCGCTGACCACTTGCCGCGCAACGTCGGTGGCGTGCGCACTGTCGCTGCTCCACACCGAACCGCCCAGCCCATAATCGGAATCGTTGGCGATCCGCACCGCATCTGCCTCGCCGTCATAGGGAATGACCGCGAGCACCGGTCCGAAGATTTCCTCGCGCGCGATCCGGTCGGAGTTGTCGATATCGGCGAAGATCGTCGGCTCGACGAAGAACCCCGCATTCTGGCTGCGTGGTCTGCCGCCTCCCGCCACCAGACGCCCTTCGGACCTGCCGATGGCGATATAGCCCTCTACCTTGTCCCGGTGCGCGGACGACGCCATTGGCCCGACATGCGTCGCCGGATCGAGTGCGTCTCCCACGGTGAGTGCTCCTGCAAATTCGGCAAGTGCACCCACCACCTCGTCATAGCGGCTCTTGGGGGCGAGAATGCGCGTGCCGTTGAAGCAGGCCTGGCCGTTGTTGAGCATGCACGCAAACGGCACGCCCTGCAGGAAGCTCGGGACATCGACATCGTCGAGCAGGATCGCCGCCGATTTCCCGCCCAGTTCCAGCGTCACCGGGCGCAGCAGGCCGCCGCAGGTCGAGGCGATCTGGCGGCCCGCCGTGGTCGATCCGGTGAACGCGACCTTGTCTACGCCCGGATGGCTGACGAGATACGCGCCGACCTCGCGATCTGCCGCCACCCAGTTGAGCACGCCCGCAGGAACGCCCGCAGCCATCGCCGCTTCGGCAACGATATAGCTGTCCAGCACAGTGCCGGGCGAAGGCTTGATCACCAGGGTGCAGCCGGCAGCCATGGCAGGCGCAATCTTGTTGAGTGCCAGCGTGACCGGGAAATTCCACGGAACGATGGCCGCAACCACGCCCAGCGGACTGCGCTCGACCAAGGTCTCCTTGCCCATTTGCGAAGGACGGATGTCGGCCATCTGCGGCTCGCGCGCCAACCCGGAGTAATATTGCAGCACGCCCAGCGGAAACTGCGCCTCCAGCTGGCTGCTGAGCGCGATCGGCATGCCGTTCTGCATGCTGACCGCCTGTGCCAATGCGTCGGTGCGTGCGGCCAGCTCTGCCATGAAGCGGTCCATGACATCGGCCCGCTCGGACGCCGGCCAGCGCGACCATCCCGGGCCATCGAATGCCGCGCGCGCGGCCGCAACCGCCGCGTCGACATCCGCCTCGACGGCTTCGGGAACCGTGCCGATCACCTCTTCGGTCGACGCATTGACAAGCGTGAAGCGCCGGTCGCTGGAAGGGGCAACCCATTCGTTGCCGATGAAAAACCTGTCCTTGCTGTGTGGCATGTCGATGATCCTCTCGCTATCCTCAGGACGGCCGCTGAATGGCATCCCTGCCCAGAAATTTCATAAACTGGTTAACTTTGTTGGGCCAGCTTTTTGTCAGCAGTTCGGTCTCCGCGAAACGCCCGCGATCAGACGATGAACCTGTCACGGAACCGCGCCTGCGTTTCGCTGGTGACGCCAATCGATTCAAGGTAGCCTGATGTCGTCCCGCCGGACCGCTCCATCTCGGCGAAGCACGCGCCAAGATAGTCGGGTGTGACGCCAAGGATCGTATCGACCACCTCGGCATCGGGCAGGGGCTTGTCCTGCAGCGCAAACCGGCGCTGTATCTCGGGCAGGAGCGCCGCCTTGGCTTCGGCCCGCGCCGACAGCGTGAAATCGCGGACAACAATTTCTCGATCAACGCCCAGCGTATCGAGCACCAGAGCGGCGAAAAATCCGGTGCGGTCCTTGCCCGCCGAACAGTGGATGAGCGCCGGACCACCCTTGTCGGCCATGGCTGACAGAGATCGCCTGACGAGCGAAGCAAAGCGGGCATCGGCCGGGAGCGAGCGGTAGAAGTTGGCGTACAACCGATGCACATCGTCCACTTGGACAAGGTCGCCGGAAAAGAACGCATGATGCGGCGCGTCGCCGCGTTCGCCATCCTCCATCTGCACGATCTGGATGCCGTGGCCTTGTGGCCATGGCATGGGCGATTGCTGGACCTCATCGGGAAAGCGCATGTCGACGCAGACCTTGAGCCCCAGCGTGTAAAGATGATCGAATGGCGCATTGCCCAGCGGCCCGGACTGCCCGCTGCGGAACAGCCGTCCGGATGCGACCTTCCGCCCATCCGTCAGCGCGACGCCGCCAAAGTCGCGGAAATTGATGATGCTGACGGTCACCGGGCGGCCATGACGCGCCTTTGCGCGCGCTGCTCGCCGGTCAAAACACCAGCACCGGCTTGATTGCCGATCCGTCCTCCGAGGCCCTGGCGGCTTCGTTGATCTGGTCGAAAGCGAATTTCGTCACCAGCCGATCGAACGGGAATTTGCCATCGCGGTACCATTCGATCATCTGCGGGATAAAGACCTGCGGATCGGCATCGCCCTCGGTGATGTACTTGATCGTGGTGCCGCGCATCAGCATCGACATCATGCTCGCGGGCAGCATTGCCTCGGGCGGCGGCACCGCGACTAGGCCGACCGTGCCGTGCGGACCGGTCGTCTCGACCGCGATGCCGACGACCGACGGGATGCCTGTGGTATCCAGCGCATGGTTGACCGCGCCGCCGGAGAGGTCTTTGATCGTGGCTAGCACATCACTGTCTGCCACCGGATCGATGACATGGCTGGCGCCGAGTTCGAGCGCCAACGCGCGACGCTCGGCATTGGGTTCGACCACGATGACCATGCCCGCATCGACGGCGCGCGCGCCAAGCAGTGCGGACAGCCCGACCGCGCCGCCGCCGAAGATCGCCAGCGACTGGCCCGGCTTGATGCTCAGCGAGATCACCGCCGCGCCCGCCCCGGTCTGCACGCCGCATCCCAGCGGCCCCAGGATGTCGAGCGGCAGCGCCTTGTCGACCTTCACCGTGTTGCGGTGGTGCGCGATCGCATAGGTCGCAAACGACGATTGGCCGAAGAAATTGCCGTGGATCGTCTCGGCGCCCTGGCTGAGCGGCGAACTGCCGTCTTCGAGCCGAACACCTGCAAAGTTCTTGCCCAGGAACTGGTGACAATAAGCGGGCAGATCCTCATCGCAGGTGGGGCAGGCGCCGCAGCTGTCGAAACTCAGCACGACATGATCGCCGACCTCGAGATCGGTGACATCGGGCCCGACGGCATCGATGATTCCCGATCCCTCATGGCCGAGCACGATCGGCATCGGCACCGGAAAGCCATCGCGCGCGACCAGATCGGTATGGCACATGCCGACCCCCACCATGCGCACCCGCACCTCGCTGGCGCGCGGTTCGGCCAGTTCGATGTCTTCAAGGGTAAAGGGACCGCCAATGGCGCGGACAAGGGCTGCGGTGGCTTTCATGCAAACATGCTCCGATGGTTAATAACGTTGGCGAATGGCATCGCGGTGGCGGGTCAGATAGGCCCTGCTTAGGCCCATTTGTTGAACACCTGTACCAATTTTTCCGTTATGCGCTGCCCGCAGCGAGGATTGCAAATAGGTATTGGAGGTATACGGCGCCCAGTAGCATCCATTGGTCGTGGAATAGGTGAAATCGAAGGTCTTGCCGCGGGCATCGGTCACGCTGACCTCGCCTCCCATCGGCATGGCGCGGCGATATTCCTGTCGCCCGCGCGCGCTGACCAGTCCCGACAAGGTCCCGTCCTCGAGGATATAGCCGCTGATCAGCGCGCCCATCTCGTTGGTCGTCGCGATGTCGTGCTTGACGAACATGTGGCAGGTGAGCGCTTCGCCGAAGCTGACGTGCCACCAGATGACGGCGCCGTTATCGCGCTCGGGCCGCGGCCCCCAGCTGCGGTCGCCGGTTTCTACGCAGTCGACGACATAATGCTTGCCGCGCACTACCAGTTCGCCGGTGATCTTGTAGGTCATCTCGTAATGGCCGTCCCAACTGCTGTCCCAGGCAGGCCCGTTGCGTTCCGCCGCCAGCGGATCGATCTGCGGGTCGTTGATGTCGTATGCGGTGTGAAGCGCGCGATAATCGAGCTTGAACCAGGTGTCGTCGATGCCCTGATACTCGACTCGGTAATGGTTGATCGGTTCGACCGCCTTGATGCTCAGGCCGTTGGGGAGCGTGAAGTCGCTCAAGCGTTCCGGGCAGGGCATATGCTGCTGGTTGTCGATATACGCCTGCTCCTCCCACAGATCGGTTATCCGGTCGAGGATGGTGATGTCGGCCATGCAGACGCCCAGCATCGGCCGGGCGACGACATACACGATGACATTGATGTTGGCTTCCGGCACGCAGAAAGGCAGGGCAATCGTCTCAACCCACTGCCAGTGCGAGTCCGGCTTGAAATGGAATTCGCTGTCCTGTGGGCCAATCATGCTGCGTCCTCCATCGTGTCGAAGCCAAAGGGCAGGAACCAGCGCCGGTCCTTGGCCACGCGCGCGCGCTCATGGTCAAGGATGATCGCTCGCAAAACTGCTCCTGCATCCGGCGCGCCGTCTGCTGAAACAGCCTTGACCACGGCTTCGATGGCGCGGTTGCAGCCGCGATGCTGGCTGCGCACATCGCTGCCATCGCAGTGGCCGATTTCGGTCTGCAGCGCCGCGACCGCCGCCTGAGTGACGCTGCCACCATGGATGGCGGCGACCAGTGCCCCGGCCAGCGCCTTGGTGTCTTCGAGCTCGCCGCGTTCGAAATTGGGCGTCGCGTCGAACTGCGCGCGCAAGATTTGCAGATGTCCCACCGCAAGATGCGCCTGTTCCTGCGCCAGCGACGCATCGGCGGGCAGGTGCGGCAGGATCACTTCGGTCAGCGCGCGGATGATGCTCGCGAGCCTTTCATCGACGGTGGGGGTCATCGGGCGTCTCCCATGCTGAGCAGGCGGACAAGATCGTCGGCGAACATCGGCGCTGTGCCGCCGAGGAAGGTCAGCAGAACATCCTGATGGTTGTGCTGTGACCGCGCTGCCGCAAGGCCGTTGGCGACGACGATGACGTTGCATTTCCAGCTGGCCATCACGTCGTAATAATGCAGTGTCGCGCGATTGACGGTGCGGCCTGACCGCCGTTCATATTCGGCGATGAACTCCTCCCGCTCGAACAAGTCGCTGGCCCGGAAGGTGCCATCGCTGTCGAACGCGCCGAATATCTGCATCAGCACCCAACCCAAATCCTCGTGGAAATCGCCGATGCGCGCCAGTTCCCAGTCGAGCAGGGCGGTGATCTCGCCGCTGTCCTCGTCGAAGAGATAATTGCCGGTGCGATAGTCGCCGTGCAGCATCACCAGATCGGCCGAATCGGGCATGGCATCGGCCAGCCATTGCGTCGCCAGCGCCATCACCGGGCGCGCCTCGCCCTCGTCGATGTCCCACAGCGCGCACCAATAATTGTACGCCCAGCGCGCCGCCTGTTTGGGATCGGCATCGGGCACCTCGAAGCCGGGCAGCGGATGGGTGCGCCAGTCATAGGCATGGATGGTGACGAGATGATCGAGAAACTGGTCGCGCAGCTTCGCCCGCAAATCGGGCCCGAGCCAGGTGCCGAGGCCCGACACCTTGATGCCGCTGCTGTCGCTCGGTTTGGTCACGCCGCGCACCACCCGCAGGATGGCAGCAGGCTGGGGGAAGTGGACCGCGTCGTTGTCGATCCACACCGGCTCGGGGACTGGAACCCGGCCCTGCATCGCGGCGATCAGATCGAACTCGCGTGCGCGATCCGTCTCGGTGATAGCAGAGCGCGGGTCCATGCGCAGCAGGAATTGCTCGACCTGTCCCTCGTGTGACAGCGTGAAGAAGAACTGCTCCTTCGAAGCGCCTCCGCCGACCCTGCGGACGCCGGATATGGCTGCGCCCGGCCTGGTTGTCGCAAAGAAGCGGCAGAGGATGTCCTCGATTTCGGGGATCAAGGCCGCGCGATAAGGGGGCAGGATCCTGTTGGCGCGGCGTCGGTCGAGAATCCTGGCGTGCACCGCCTCCATGTCGTTCAGCATCTCCATGTCCTCAATACGGCCCATTGGCGCGAATGTGATCGAGATAATCCGTCGGCCAGCAGCACTCCATCCAGCCCACGCCCGGCTTGCCATCGATTATCGATCGACCGCCGCTTTCGTTCAGGCTGCAATTGGGGACGGGCTTGAGGGTATAGCAGCCGAATACTTCGGTCTGGATGGACGTGCTGCGGCCTGCCTCGTCCACCAGATCTGCGGTATAGGCGGTCTGCCAGTACTGGTCATCGAATGTCACGTCGACCGACACGGTGGCGATCCGCGACATGAGCCCGTTCTTGAAAACATAGCCGCGCACATGCTCCTTGCCCAATGCATTGAAGCGCCAGAAGTGCACCGACGTCTCGTTTCCGACCTGCCCGACAAACCATTCATACTGCTGGAACGGTACCCAGTCGCGCGTTCCCCAGCTGTGGTCGCGGTGTCCGGTCGCATCGAATTCGATGACCCGCTCGCCGATCCGCAGCGCGCCATTGACCCTGCCTGCCTGTTCAATCCGGTCGGTTGCGCAATAGGCCGGGCAGCCGCGCGGATCCGAAGCATAGGCATAAGGCGGATGAAACGCCTCGAAGTCGAAATCGACCGTTGCTTCCGGCGTTTCCCAGCGCACGTGCGCCTTGCCGAACGCCAGGTCTTGCTGCAGCCGGAAGCCTTCGATGCTCCAGTCGGAAAAATCCATGTCAGCCGGAACAGGCCGATCGGCAAGTCGCTGCTGGATCGGGTCGCCGCCCACACCGGGCCCGAACACCGCCAGCGCCGCGCCTGCCAAACTGTCCTTCGATACCCATGTATAGGCGAAGAAGGCGATCTGATGCTCGGGCAGGACGACGATATAGGGAATCGACTCGCGCCCCATCGCGACATCGGGCAGCGCGTGCCTTCCGTCATGAACAGGGTCGATCGCCATTCCAGACTCTGCCCATAGTGTAGCATCGAGCATCATTCTCTCTCCTTTGTTATCCACCGGCGCGTGACCAGTAGCCGCCCAAAATGATCGCGGTTGCCGCGATCACCCAGATTGACGTCAACAGTCTGAACGGTGGCGGACGGAATCCCAGTTCCATGAAGTGCGAAACGACGAGGTTGACCTTGAGCGCCGCGACCAGCAGGACGACCGTTGCCCCCAGCCGCGCATCCGAGCCCTGCTCGACCGTCAGCCACCCGGCAACGGTTGCGCCGATCAGCAGCGCCCACGCAGTCCAGGGCGTGAGCTTCATGCCGCCCTCAGCAGATAGAGCATCGGGAAAAGCATGATCCACAGCAGATCGACCATGTGCCAGTAGCAACCAGTCGCCTCGATCCAGGTCACGAACAGCTGATCGATCGCGTCGCGCCGCGCCTTGGACAGCATCATCGCCAGCGCCGCCATGCCGATGACAAAATGCAGGAAATGGATTCCGGTGAAAGCGAAATAATACGAGAAAAACTCGTTGGTCAGCAGCGAGATGCCGGCCGCGCCCTTGTGCTGGTATTCGATGACCTTGGTGATGGCAAAGCCCGACCCGATGAGCATGGTGGCTGCAAGATTGCGGATCGTCGCGGCCCGTTCACCGCGGCGGGCGGCTTTGACGGCCAGCACCATGAACAGGCTGGATGTCAGCAGGATCAGCGTGTTGGCGAGCCCAAGTCCGGCATCGAGCTGCTTGCGCGATTGTTCGAACAGCTCGGGCGATTCGATGCTCCCTGCTGTGAACACCAGGAAGAAAGCAGCGAACGCCGTCATGTCGGCGATGATGAAGGTCCATACCCCGGAATCGCCAGGCAGGCGAACACCCGGTGATTGCGAAAGCTGGTCAGCTGCCGGCATGTTCGGCCTCGATGCGGGTGACGGCGCGCAGGCCATAGAATGTCATCACCGGCAGCCAGACCATCCAGATGAGGAACTCGATCCAGAAATTCAGGATACCGTCACGCGCGAACGCGCCGCTGAAGAAGAACGGCATCAGGCATTCGGCGACGAACATGAAGCCGACCCAGATGCCGTACCAGGCCAGCCATTTCGGAACCAGCGGCGCCGCGCGCTTGTCATGCAGGAAGCCGACGCCAAGCGCCACCAGTTGCACCGAGGTCACGGCATAGGCCAGATCGATGAGCAGCCATGCCATGTCGTAGAGCATCTGGATCATCCAGTCGGGCAGGGCATCGGGGCGATAGGCGGCAGTGAGCCAGAACGAAGTCGGGACCAGAACAGTGATCGTCGTCCAGGCCGCACCCACCCGTGCCAACTGCACGAGGATGCTGTTTTCGGGCACCACCTGCGACAGCAGCTTGGCCAGCGCATAGCCCCAGATTCCGTAAGCCGGGGCGAAGGTCATGGCGATCACCATGCCCAGCCGGATCTCGTTGCGGTGCTCGCGGAAATAGCTCGCGACTTCTGAGGCCGGGGCATCGGGCGAAAACGGCGGGAAATTGTGCCCGAGCACGCCCCAGCAATAATAGAACACGCTGACGAACAGTGGGCCCATCCACAGGCAAAAGCGCCAGTACCGCGTATCGATGTCGTTTGTCATGGCAACAGGCCTTCATTCGCGGATTGCGGCGATGCACAGGTGTCGCGGTCAGGCAGGTCGATGGCCTGACCGCGACGCTGCACCCGTTTCAGAACCGGACCGTCGCCTCGATGCCGTAGCTGCGTGGCAGGGCGCGGACACGGTAGCCGTTGCCGAACAGGTTCTCGAGGCTGATGCCGAAGGGATAATAGACCTTGTCGGTCAGGTTCTTGCCCCAGGCCGAGATCGAGAACTGCCCGAAGGTGTAGGTGGCGCGGGCATTGGCGATCCAGTAGTCGCCTTCGCCCTCGCCAAACTTGCCCGACGACACGACCGGCAGCGGCGCGCGGCTGTAGTCCTTGAACGAGTCGAAATAGAACTGGCCGGTGTAGTTGAGGTCGCCATGCAGGGTCAGCTTGTTGTCGCCGTCGTCGATGATGTTCCAGTCCGCTGCAAAAGAGGCAGATTGCTTGGCAGCATAAGGGAAGGGGTTGCCGCCGACGCTGACAGGTCCGGCGGACGACACCACGCAGCTTCCCAGCTGGGCCGGGAATGCGGGGATCGTGGCCGGGTTGGCAGGGCAGGCCCCGTCATCATATTTGGAATCGAGCAGGCCGAACGATGCGCTCAGTGTCAGGCTGTCGACCGGCTGAAAGATGGCCTCGACCTCGAGGCCTTTGAGAGATCCGTCCAGCGAGATGAGATTCGCGGTCGCGGTGGCATCGACGACCTGACCCTGCTGCCCCTTGTAGTTGTAGTAGAACGCCGAAATGTTGAGCTGGGCCCGGTTGTCGAGGAAGCGCGACTTGAAACCGACTTCGAAAGCATCGACCTGTTCGGGCTTGACGAAATAGACCTGGTTGGCGCTGCCGTACGCCAGGCCGTTGAAGGTCCCCGAGCGATACCCGCGGCTGTAGCTGCCATAGACCAGTATCTCGTCGGACGGCTTCCAGTCGATGATCGCACGGCCAGTGACACGGCCTGAAGAACCCCGGTTGGTCAAGCCGCCCGGACGCGGGATGCCCAGCGCCTGGAACGAGGGGATGACCACCCGGCCGGCTTCGTCGCGCACATCCTGCAGGAAATACGGCGCAAAAGCGCCGCCCTGCCTGAAGTCGGACACGGTGATGAGCCGCGCCACCCCTGCGTCATCGAAATAAGTGGTGATGCCGTCGAGGAACTTGTTCTTGTCCTTGGTGTAGCGCAGCCCTGCGGTAAACTTCAGCGTCGGCGTCAGCTCATAGCTCGCTTCGCCATAGGCAGCATAGGATGTCCGCTTCTGGGTGAAATTCTGCACGCCGCGGATGCCGGTGGGCAACGACCCTGCCGACAAGGCTGTGCCGTTGAAGGCACCGCCGGGGTTGAAATAGCTGGCCGGCAGGCCCACCGCCCGAACGACATCGCTCGTCAGGTTGAAGAAATCGGGGCGATTGTCGGCTTTGACCTCATCCTTGCCGTAGAATGCACCGATGATGGCTTTGAACGCTCCGCCATCATAGTCGAGGCGCATGTCCTGATTGAACGCCTCAAATTTGGACCGGTAGCCGATCGAGCACAGCCGCAGTGGCGAGGCATCGCAATCCGTCTGCGATTGGGAATAAAGTCCATCATCATAGCCGGAGATCGAGATCAGCTTCAAACTGTCGCTCAGCTCGATCCGCGCGTCGAATACGATCCCGCGGGCTCGCGACACGGCATTGCCTACGGTATCGAGCTCGACCTCGTTGAGGCCAAGGCCCCTGCCCGACTGGCTGTAGCTGGCAGGAACCAGACCTGCCGGTGCAAGCGCTCCAAACAGTCCCCCCAACAGAAAATTGGGGTTGGTGTAGTTGATCACATCGCTGGTCTTCGACGATCCGGTCGGCAGCGGGACTTCCGTTCCGCCTTTCACCTCGGCGGCATAGGCCTTCAGCTTGAGGTCGACGGTTTCGACAGGCATCCAGCGCATGGTGAGACGCAGGCCGTAGCTCTGCGATCCGCCTGGGTTCAGCCCTGAATTTCGATTGAGGCCTGAGGCGCCCCCAGCTGCCACCGTGTTGAGGCCTGCAGGCAGGCGGTTCTTGATGTAGGGATCTGAATCCACATAGGTGCCCGCAAGCCGGATGCCGAACTTGTCAGGCGATGGCGTGACTTCGACAGCGCCTTCGACATTGATCCGCCCGAAATTGCCGTAGCCGGCTGTCATGTATCCGTTCTGGCCGATCAGTTCGGGTGCGCGAGTGATGAAATTCACCGCGCCGCCTGTGGTATTGCGGCCGTAGAGCGTGCCCTGCGGGCCGCGGACAACCTCGATCTGGTTGAGATCGTAAAGTTGCTGGCCATGGCTCGAGCGGAAGGACTGGTAAACCTCGTCAACATAGACGCCGACCGGAGATGCGGCGTTGGCGTTGAACTCGGTGCCCACTCCGACGCCGCGCACCGAAAAGTTGGGCTGCTGCTGGCCGTAGGGTGAGGAAACCTGGAAGTTGGGCATGGTGTTGTTGAGATCGCTGGTCTCGAACACTCCCTTTGCCTGAAGCGCCTCGGACGAGATTGCCGATACGGCGACCGGAACATCCTGCAGATTTTCCGACCGTTTTGTCGCTGTCACGACGATTTCGGCAAGGCCGGAATTCTGGTCAGCCGTCGCCTGACCATTCGCTGGTGCATCCTGTGCGAAAGCCGTGCTCCCGAGGGTTGCAATCGCAAGCGCAAACAGGCTCGCGGAATTCGCTTTCTTCATCTTTCCCTCTCCCTGCTCCGGCGGCTGTGATCAGCGCCAGCTATCCAAGTCCGCATTTATTGCGTGACCTTGATACGCAAAATAGTATATGCGGCAAACTTGTCAACCACTTTACGATCTATGGGAAAGTTTCATCATGGCGCTGTTTTCCAGGCTTTTCGGCAAGAAGCCGAGCCGGTCCGTCAAAATCGAACCGGCAGGGGTGGCATTCGATGTCGAGCCCGGGGCAACGATTCTCGAGCGGGCACTCGCGCAGGGCATTGCCTATCCGCATGACTGCACTGTCGGCACCTGCGGGTCGTGCCGGACGCGGCTGGTTTCGGGCCAAGTCGAAGCCATCACCCCGTTTGGCTATACCTTGAGCCGCGAAGAGCTCGATGCCGGCTATATCCTGGCCTGCCAGGCGCTGCCGAAATCCGACCTGGTCATCAATGTCGACATCGCCGGTTCCGGCTCGCTCGAACCCGTATGCCAGCCTGCGCGCCTGGTTGAGGTGACCGAACTCACTCACGATATCCGGCAGGTGACGCTGGAGGTGGACACGCCGCTGCATTTTCGTGCCGGGCAATACGCCAATCTGTCATGGGGCGAGGGTAACGTGCATCGCAGCTACAGCTTTGCAACGCCGCCCTCGGCTTCGGGCATCAACCGGCCAGGGTTTTTCATCCGCCATGTTCCAGGCGGGCTGTTTACTGATCGCCTGTTCGACGGGACGCTGGCTGATTTGCCGCTCAGGATCGAGTCGCCGCACGGCAATTTCTGGCTGCGCGAGGGCAAGGGCCCCATAGTGTGCGTGGCGGGCGGGTCGGGTCTGGCTCCGGTGCTGAGCCTGTTGCAGGATGCAGCCAGCCGCCGGATCCGCCGCGACTGCATTTTGCTGTTTGGCGGACGGACCGAGCGCGATCTGTATGCGGCGCAGGCGATAGCGGCAGTGCGCAGCAGCTGGACGGCGAGCTTCGAGTACTGGCCGGTCCTGTCCGAAGAGACCAATCCCCAATTCCGGCAGGGGTTCGTCACCGGCCATATTGCGCAGGCATTGGAAAAGCTGGGGAGCGACGCCCAAGCCTATCTGTGTGGCCCTCCTGCCATGATAGATGCCGGTATATCGGAACTGACGGCACGCGGCGTTACGCTGGTCGATATCTTCTATGACAAGTTCACCGATGCCAGCACGGCTGGTTGAGCCTGCTGCGAAAGGCACGAGGCGATCGAAAGAGGTCAGCCTTCCTTTTCGTCGATGCCTGCCAGATGCCGCTCGCGCGCGCGCAGATAGAGTGGCAGCGCAAGGCAGGTGCCGATGAACGACAGGGCGAAGTATACCCACCCCGTTTTCGCGCCCAGCCCAATGCGTTTGGCATCGGGAACCACCCAGATCATGAACACGGCCCATGCTGCCAGGATATCGATCGTCAGGAACGCAGCGGCGCTGCCGCTGCGGTAGGAATCCAGAAAGAACGAGGGCAGGTTGAGGATGTTGCCGCCTTGCGTGATCCAGGCGAACCCGTGCCACCACGCTCCAACCGTGGCGGCAACGGCGATGATCACATAAGTGGCGTGGCGAAGCGGCGCGCTCATGCGGTCGCCCAGTGTCCCGCAGGCTTGTCATCGAACCAGTCGGGCCAGCCGGCCTCGCGATTCTGGACCCTCGCCAGTTCGCGTTCTTCGGGGGTCGCCATCTCGTTGTCCCAGCGCTTCAGCGCTGGCTTGATGATCATGTTGTGCCACAGGGGCGGTATCAGCGCGGAAAAGAAGCACACGAACACGCTGGGCATGGGAATCCACTGCCGATCGGGGCGCAGTTCGTGGAAGGCTGCAAAGCTGTCGGTGTGGTGATCGGCGTGGTTGGTGATCTCAAAGCCCATCACCCGTGACAGCGGCTTGAGATGGTTCCAGACGTGCCGCCGCGAGATGGCTCCGCCTTCGACCCGGATCAGTCCGTAATGCTGGAAGTAGTTGAACGATTCGACCCAGAAGCGGGCAGCAACCATGCCGGCCAGCACGACTGCGTTCGCAACCCAGCCGCCGATCAGCCAGACAACGGTCTGCATAACAGCCTGTGCCAGCAAGGCCTTCCAGATCCTGTGGTGGATCGACCAGCGGCCATAGCCCTGCTTTTCGAGCGAATCGCTCTCCATGCCCCACGCCTCACGGGTACTTTGCACAACAGCGTTGGCGGTAAAGCTGTACAGCGAAACGCCGCGCTTGGCGGTGTCGCCATCCTTGACCGTGGCGACGTCGAGATGGTGACCTGTGACATGCGCGATCTCGCGCGTCGCATCGAGATAGCACACCTGTGCATAGGTTCCGATGAAGCGCCGCAGCTTTCCGCGCTGGTGATAAAGTTCATGCGAGGCGGGCACGAGCGGAACGACGCTCATCCATGCGAGCGAGAGGATTGCGCCGGCATATTGCCACGAAGTTATGGCGTCCGCGCTGGCAATCCAGTTTGCGGCCATCAGGTACATGCCGACCGCAAGCAGGGCCGAGAGCCAGATCGGCAGATCGGCCAACAGGCCCCGCTTCATGGCGCGGGGGCGCATGTCGTTGGGCAGCACCGAATCCACCAGGCCCAGAATGGGAAGGGATGCGATCCCGACGAAAACCCAGTTTCCGCCAGCCGCAAAGCCCGCATAGGCCGCCAGTTGCACCAGCACCGGAACATAATAGCGCGTATAGTCCATTATCGTGAACTCCTCTCTCTGGGCATTGCGTAGCCTTTATACGCAAAATAGTAAAGCGCCTTATCAGTGCGGGCTGGCGCATTCAGTTTGCGATTGATGTGCGTGCCCCTCGGTCGCTATGGATCGGGAATGAAGATGCGGGATCTCGAGAGCAAGACAGGCGTTCATCGGGAAACGATCCGGGTGTATTTCCGCAACGGCCTGCTGCCGGAACCCTCGCGGCCAAAGCCCAATGTCGCCGACTATGATGACAGCCACGTGCAGGCGATCCTGGCGGTACGCAAGCTGCAGCAGGACGACGGTCTGACGCTACCGCAGATCAAGATCGCGTTGCGTGGTCAGACGGGGCCCGGACGGGTCGATGCGGCGGCCTTCCAGAACCTCGAAGCATTGGTCGCGGCGCGGGTGGGTGTCGATGGAGAGGTTCCGCTGGCGAATCTGACCAAGGCATGGCCCAAGGCCGAAAGCGATGCCCGTGTGTTCGCGGACATGGGACTGATCGAGATCATCGAGACCCCGAACGGCCCGGCCTTGACCATCATGGACAGCCGGATCGTGACGATCTGGCAGCTGATGCGGGCAGAAGGGTATACCGAGGAGAACGGCTTTCCTCCGACCGTCGTGGACTTCTATGCCGAGCCTGCCGACCGGATCGCGCTAGAGGAATCGCGGCGGTTCGTGCACGCGACCGAGGGCAAGCTGAGCGATGCCGAGGCTGCCGCGCTGTTCCATGCTGGCATTCGGCACATGATCGACTTCTTCGGGCTGCTGCGGATCAAGCGCCTGATGCGCTATATCCATTTCGACGACACCCAGGGTCATATTGATGCCGCCCTGCATGCCGAGAACGGCCCGCCCAGATAGGCAGGGTAGCCGAGCTGGCTGACGATGGCATAGTCCGCCATCCGCAGATCGCTTTCGCCGTGCACATTGGCCCAGGGCAGGACCAGCGCGTCTGCCCGTTCACGCAGCTCAGGGTCGCTCCAGTCGCGGCCCAGCGGGCGCAAAGCCTCCACAACCTCCGCGACGAACCCTGGCAGCGTTCCCTTCCTTGCGCGGCGCTCGTAATCGGTTTTGCCCAGGAACAGCGTCTGGATCATGTTGCGCGGCTCGGGCCGCTGGATGAGATGCGCGAAGATGGCCATCTCGCTGCGGATCGCGCCATCAAAGCACTGTGGCAGACCATATTCGATACAGTCGAGGATCGCGATGGGGGCCGGGTAGAGCCCCCGCGTCTCGGCCATCACACGCGCGCGGACCGGGTCGATGGATGCTGACACAGCAGCAGGCCGAGGCGCGGGCCAGTCGGCGCTGTCCCACGGCTGGCGCGGAGCATCGGCTGCCAGCAGCCAGCGCTCGGCAGCGGCCACCTCTTCGCCCGGCGCGACCACGGCATCGACCAGTCCTGCATCGAGCGCGGCCTTGCCCGCCAGCCGCCCACCTTCAAGCAGGATCGGAAGCGCCTGATCGACACCGATCAGCCGCGGCAGTCGCTGTGTCCCGCCTGCTCCGGGGAGAAGCCCGACAAGCGACTCGGGCAACCCCATCGCGGCGCGCTCGCTGTCCACCAGCACCCGGTAGTGTGCCGCAAGCGCCAGTTCGCACCCGCCGCCCAGCGCCAGTCCCGCAATCGCGGCAGCCACCGGCTTGCCTGCGGTTTCCAGCGCACGCAGCGCGGCGCTCAGCGGGAAAAAATGGTTGTAGGCGATGGTAAAGCGATCGCGCGGCGGCGCGGCGACGATCATGTCATAGGCAACGCCCAGTTCGGTGAGATCGGCACCTGCGCAGAACGCCGTGTCCTTGCCCGAGCGGATCAGCACCCCGCGCACATCGCTGGTACCCAGCCATGTCGCAAACGCGCCCAGTTCGTGGATGGCGGCATTGGAGAACACGTTCATCGTTCGGCCGGGTGCATCGAACACCAGATGGACGAGGCCGTTGTCCTGGAATTCGAGCCGGAATTGCTCGAGCGCTGGTGGGGCCTGGGTCATGTCTGCTTCCTTGTCATGGGTTTGCGCCTGGCTGGCGGGTCTTGCGTACCTTGCCGGCATCGTCGCGCACCGGTCCGGTCTGGAATTCCAGCGAACGCGGGTGCTTCTGCTTTGCCAGCCAGGGGGCCAGAAAGGCCGAGAGGCTTTCGAGATCCAGCTCTTTCGACTGCGATTCGATCTGGGCATGGACGATCTGACCCAACTCCCGGTCGGCGCGGCCCATGACAGCGCACGACGCGATAGCAGGGTGGCGCAGCAAGGCCGCCTCGACTTCTGCAGGCCAGATGTTGACCCCGCCGCAAATGATCAGGTCGGTGCGCCGGTCGGACAGATACAGGTAGCCGCTATCATCGACCCAGCCGATATCGCCCACCGATTCCCAGCCGTCGGGTGTCGCGCGCCGGTCGGCACCTATATAGCGATACGTCGAAGCTGGGCCGGTCGGCGGCATGGCATAGACTTCGCCCCCGGTTCCCGGCGGGCAGTCGGCACCGTCTGGATCGAGGATGCGCAGCCGTCCGCCGCCGATCGGGCGACCGACCGATCCCGGCCGCTCCAGCCATTCGCGCCCGCCGATCCAGCAGCGCACGATGCCTTCGGTCGCGCCGTACACCTCCCAGATATGGTCGGGCCCGCGCCATTCGATCCATTCGCGTTTCAGCCAGGCGGGCATCGGCGCTGCGGTGTGGACGACGGTCTGCCAGGACGAGAGGTCGAAAGCGGCGCGCTGCTGGGGATCGAGCGCCATGACTCGGTGCAGCATCGTGGGGACCAGCATCGCCCAGGCAACGCGTTCGCGGGCGATCACTGCCAGCGCTTCGGCGGCATCGAAGCGCGGCATCGTCACCACGGTCGAACCGCGCCAGAGCGCGAAGATCGCCGCGCTGAACGGGGCGTTGTGATACAGCGGTCCGGGCACCAGCACCACGCTGTCGGCGGGGATTGCGATGAACTCGGTGCCGTCGGCAAACCCGGCGGAGCGGGCATCGACGATGACCTTGGGCACCCCGGTGCTGCCGCCGCTGGTGCAGGCCTTCCACGATGCTGCGACATGGTCGGCCAGGTGGGTGGAGACGTCGCCATCGGTTCCGGGACCATCGTCCGGGGCGACGAACACCTGCGGTTTCATCACCGCCAGTATGGCCTCGCGTTCGTAGTCGGTCAGCTTGCCAGACAGCGGGGCAGGGGTAGCGCCCGCGCGGTAGATTCCGAACGCCAGCGCGATGAACTCCGGACCGTTGGGACGCGAGAAGGCGACCAGATCGTCAGGGCCGACGCCCCTTGCCGCCAGCCACGCGGCCCATTGACGAGAGCGTCGGTCCAGATCGCCAAAACTCCAGCGCGCATCGCCATGAATCAGAGCGATGCGGTCGGCCGGGGTGGCAGACGGAACGTCGGCGAGCGGTCTCATCTTCAGAAACCGACCTGATCGCCGCCCTTGAGAGCCAGGATGTCACGCGCCTCGTCGGGGGAGGCAATCTCCAGCCCCAGCCCTTCGATGATCTGCCGGACGCGGCTGACCTGCGCAGCGTTGCTCGGCGCGAGCTCGCCGCGACCCAGCCACAGCGAATCCTCCAGACCGACGCGCACATGCCCGCCCATCGATGCCGCCATCGCGGCGACTTTCATCTGCGCGGCGCCAGCTGCCAGCACCGACCAGCGATACTGGTCGCCGAACAGCCGATCGGCGGTACGCTTCATGTGCATCACCTCGTCAGGGTGCGAGCCGATGCCGCCGAGCAAGCCGAAGCAGGTCTGGATGAACAGCGGCCCCTGGACCAGCCCTTCGCGCCAGAAATAATGCAAATTGTGCAGATGGCTGGTGTCGTAGCATTCGAATTCGTAGCGCGCGCCGGTCTGGTTGAGCGTCTCCAGCGCGTAGCGGATGTCCTTGAAGCTGTTGCGGAATACGAGGTCGTGGCTGCCTTCGAGCATTTCGGGCTCCCAGGCGTGCTTGAACTCCTTGTAGCGCTTAAGCATCGGGAACAGGCCGAAGTTCATCGAACCCATGTTGAGGCTGGCGACCTCGGGCTTCCAAACGGCAGCCGGTTGGACGCGCTCCTCGACCGACATATAGGGCGATCCGCCGGTGGTTAGGTTGATGACGACATCCGATTGCTGCTTGATGACGCGCAGGAACGGCTCGAACGCTTCGGGGCTCTGGTCGGGCCGCCCGTCTTCGGGATTGCGGGCATGCAGGTGGACGATTGCCGCCCCGGCCTCGGCAGCACCGAGCGCGCTCTGTGCGATCTCGTCCGCCGTTACCGGCAGATGCGGCGACATCGAGGGTGTGTGGATCGATCCGGTGATCGCACAGCTGATGATGACCTTGTTCGCGCTCATGATGTATCCTTCACAATTGGGCTGCATACGTGCGCCAGCCTTCGGCCAACGGCACACGGAACTGGGGGGCGGCGATCGAGATCAGCGCCTCGGCACGCCCGTCGTATGAAAGTGCGCGGACATCCACCGCGCCGTGCTCGGTGGCGATCACGTCGATATCCATCCGACCGAGCGCGACGGGACCCCGCGGCGCGCCGGGCACGACGATGCGGCTGTGCGTGCCGCCGGTCGTGGCGGATTGAAGCGCCACGATCCGCAGGCCGCCGCTCTGCCGTGCTGCAGCAGCATAATCGAACGCGCCGCCCGGGCCCGACATCAGCCCTTTCGGGCCAACCTCGGAATAGGCCTGGCCGAGCAGATCGACTTCGAGCGCCGAATTGATCGCGACAAAGTCCGGAATTGCAGCGATGCGCGAAACATCATGGGTCACGGCGACCGGCTGAAAATCGAATTCCGGGCCGGTTATGGCGCGCATCAGCCGATCCGAACCGACAGCGACCCCCGCCACCACAGACCGGCCCGGTGCCAGCGCACCCGCTTCAAGCAGATCGACGACCTCCTCAACGAGCAAGCCACTATGGACGCGCAGATTGCGCCGTCCGGTCAGCGCCCGCAGGATCGCGCCGGGAATCTTGCCCAGGCCCGTCTGCAGCGTCGCGCCATCTCCGATCCACGGGGCGACATGCGCGGCGATGGCTTCTGCGACCGGATCGGTCTTGGTATCGATCGGTCCGCCGACCGGCTGGCCGCCTTCGACATAGGCTGTGAGTTCGGCGAACGGAATTCCCGCATCGCCCGGAGTGCGCGGCATCAGCGGATTGATATGCGCGATGCGAATCGGAATGTCGGGCCACAGCTCGGCTGCGAAATCGACAGCCACCCCGAAGCTGCAATGGCCCGCAGCATCGGGCGGCGCGACCATGCACAACAGGGCGTCGATCGGTATGCTGCGTAGCCGATTGCGGATATCGTTGTAACACAGCGGCAGATGCATGACCCGAAGTCCCAGTTCGGGTTTTAGCGGTGCGGTTACGAAGAACGTCTCCACCTTGCACCCGGCATTTGCGAGGTAAGTGTGGTGGTTGATGCCCGGGATGAAGATGCCAGTGAACGTGGCCGGACCGATCGCATCGCCCGCATTCATCACCGCTTCAGCGAGAAGCACAGATTCGCCGGTGACTCCCGTGACGAGCACGCGCCCGCCGACCGGCAACCAGTCTGCCAGATCGGCGGGAGCGATGCGCGCGGGAACCATGATGGTCGATCGGTCCCGACTTATTTCACGTATTTGTGAAAGTCGGGCTTGCGCTTCTCGTTGAACGCCCGGACGCCTTCCTTGGATTCCTCGGTGTCATAGAACAGCTTGACCGCATTCAGCGCCAGCTGGCTGATGCCGCGGATATTGTCGCTGTCGGCGTTGAACGACCTTTTCGCGAGCGCCAGCGCGGTCGGCGAGCGCTCACCCAGGATCTCGGTCCACTCGTTGACCGCATCGTCGAGTTCGGCTGCCGGAACCACCTTGTTGACCAGACCCATCTCCATCGCCTGCTGCGCGGTGTACTGCATGTTGAGGAACCAGATCTCGCGCGCCTTCTTGTCGCCGACATGGCGCGCGAGCAGCGCGGTGCCCCATCCGGCATCGACCGAGCCTACCTTGGGACCAACCTGGCCGAGCTTGGCGGTGTCGGCCGCGATGCTGAGGTCGCACAGGGTCGCAAACACATTGCCGCCGCCGATGGCAAAGCCGTTGATGCGGGCGATCACCGGCTTGGGAATGTCGCGGATGATTGACTGGAGTTCGTCGATTGGCAAGCCGACGATGCCGCGCCCGTCATACTGGCCTTCATGCGCCGACTGGTCGCCCCCGGTGCAGAACGCCTTGTCACCCGCGCCGGTCAGCACGACCGAGGACACGCCCTTGTCGTCGGCGGCCAGCTTGAAGCCCATGATCAGTTCCTCGATCGTCTGGGCGCGGAAGGCGTTGTAGAGCTTGGGACGGTTGATGATGATCCAGGCGGCGCGGCCGCGCACTTCATAGATCACGTCTTCAAAGGTACTGGGGTCGATCATGTGTTCTCTCCTGATGTGGCTGGATTGCGATAAATCGCCGATGCGCGTCCGATCCTTCGGCCATCGACGGACATCAAAGACTGGACGAATAGCATCGTCCGGGTCTGTCGGGTAAGCTCCACCTCGGCTTCCACCCACGCACCCGAAGGCACGGGTGCGAAGAAGTCGGTCGTCAGCGTGATGGTCGGCGTGTGCGCCTGCCCGGATTCGGCACCCGGCCAGACTGCGACGATCATCGCGTCGGAAAACGTCGCCAGCGCGCCGCCATGGCACGTGTCGACCGGGTTGAGATGCTGGGAAGCGACCTGGAAGGCCAGGCGGCGGTTCGTGCGGTCGAGATAGACCGGCCCGAACCGAGCGCTATAGCCTTTGCCAAGGTCGATGATTGCATAGCCGGGGGGCGGCTGGGCGGACATGACTGTCGGATCAGATCATGTTCATGCCGCCGGCGACCGAGAAGGTCTGGCCGGTGATGAAGCTGGCATCGTCGGACGCCAGGAACGCGACGATCCCGGCATAATCTTCAGGCTCGCCCATGCGCTTCAGGGGAATGCCGCGGACCATCGCGTCCTTCCACTTCACCGCCTGCTCGCCTTCACCAAGCACGCTCGCCATCATTGGAGTGTTGGTCGGGCCAGGGCAGACAACATTCAGCAGCACGCCCTTGGAGGCGAGCTCGCGCGCGACCGACTTGGTGAAGCTGATCAGACCGCCCTTGCACGCCGAATACACCGCCTCGTTGCTGGTGCCGACGCGCGCTGCATCGGATGCGATGTTGATGATCCGCCCGCCGCCGCGCGCGACCATCCGCGGTGCGACCGCGTGGTGGGTGAACAACGGACCATACAGGTTGATGGCGATGATCTTGTCCCACAGCGTCTTGTCGGTTGCGAGGAACGGGGCGGGCTTGTCCCATCCGGCGTTGTTGACCAGCGCCCACACCGGGCCGAGATCGGTCTCGACCGCCTCGACCGCAGCGTTGACCGCGTCCTGATCGCTGACATCGAGCGCATAGGTCTTGATGACAGCACCGTCCCCGGCGATGGCTGCGGTTTCCTCGCCCGCCTCCGCCTTGAGGTCGAAGATCGCGACCTTGCAGCCTTCTGCTGCCAAACGCAGGGTCAGCGCCCTGCCAATTCCCTGACCGCCACCCGTGACGATCGCAACCTTGTCTTGCAAACCCAACACCATCTATCTCCTAAGTCTAGGTTATGTAATCGGGGTCCGGTCCTTGTGCGTACCCCTCACTGCCCGCGATCTCGAGCAGCGTGTCCTTGATCGTCAGCAGCGTCGCCGAGGCCTGGTTGAGGGCATCTTCCGAAACCTTGTCGAGAATCTGCAGCTCGATATCCTCGACGCTCTTGCGGATCGTCGTCACCAGCTTCGTGCCTGCGCGGGTCAGATAGACTCGGCGCGCGCGCCCGTCGCTGGCATCGGCGCGGCGCTCGACGAACCCTGCGCTCTCCATCCGGTCGAGCAGGCCGCCGATCGCGACCTTGGTAAGGTCGAGATCGCCCGCAAGCGCGGTCTGCGTCATGCCGTCGCGGCGCGAGAGAAATGCGAGCACCCACCATTGCGAGCGGGTGATGCCCAGCGGTTTCAGCGCCCTATCGACGACAACACGGCGCAGCCGCGAGACATCGTGGATGAGAAAGCCAAAACGCAGGCCTGTATTGAGGTCTTTGGTCACGGTCATTCCTTGGGTTTGGTTTGCACCATAACCGCTACCGTCCTTTGGAGGATTTTCCAAAGGGCCAGTGACCGGAATGTCGGGAAAATCGACCATGAAACGCTCAGGCGCTCTTCTTTTGGAGCTTGCCCTTGAACATTTCGCGCGCGATGATCGTTTTCATGATCTCGATCGATCCGCCGGCGATCTTGACGATGCGCGCATCGGCATAGGCGCGGCAGATGGGATATTCCCACATATAGCCCCATCCGCCGAACAGTTGCAGGCACTTGTCCGCCGCCTCGCAATGCAGTTCGGATGTCACCATCTTCGCCATCGCGGCATCGACCGGGTCCAGCTCGCCCTTCATGAACAGGTCGATGCACTTGTCGGTGAACACCCGCGCCATCACCGAACGCGCCTTGAGATCGGCTAGCACGAATTGGGTGTTCTGGAAGTCGCCGATGGATTGCCCGAACGCCTGACGCTCGGCGGTGTAATCGACGGTCCATTCGATCATCACCTCGGTCACGGTGGCCGAGCGGATCGCCTGCGCCAGCCGCTCCTGCGGCAGCTTGGTCATCATCAGCTTGAAGCCCTGGCCCTCGCTGCCCAGCATCGAGTCACCGGGAATGCGCATGTTGTCGAAGAACAGTTCCGACGTGTCCTGCGCCTTCATGCCCAGTTTCGACAGGTTCTGACCACGCTTGAACCCGGGGGTCGAGGCATCGACCAGAAACAGCGTGACGCCGTGCGCGCCCGCGGTGGTGTCGGTCTTGGTCGCCAGCACGATCACGTCGCACAACTGGCCGTTGGAGATGAACACCTTCTGCCCGTTGATCACATAGCCATTGCCGTCAGGAACGGCGTTGGTGCGCACCGCCTTCAGGTCGCTGCCCGCGTGCGGCTCGGTCATGCCGAGTGAGCCGATTGCCTCGCCGCGCACCATTTTGGGAAGCCAGTATTGCTTCTGCTCGTCGCTGCCGAAAGACAGAATATAGGTCATCACCAGATCGGTGTGGATGAGAAAGCCCGGGCCGCTTGCGCCGACCCGCCACAATTCCTCGAACACGACGACATCGAACAGGTAGTCCAGGCCCATACCGCCGAACTCTTCCGGCACCGTGCAACCGAGCAGTCCTGCCGCGCCCGCCTTGAGCCACAGTTCGCGCGGGACGATGCCGTCCTTCTCCCACTGCTCGTGATAGGGGACGATTTCCTTTTCCACGAACTTGCGGACGGACTGCCGCCACATTTCGTGCTCTTCGCTGAAGATCGAACGTTCGATCACGGGTCGTGTCCTTCTTGGATTGAATCTGCGGATATCAGGTTGCGCGGCTGGCCTTGTCGCGCTCGGTGGATTGCTGGATCGCATCGCGCGCAGCTTGCCATTGCGCGTCGGTGAGGTTGGACAGATCGGCAAACGTCCCGGGACCTGCCAGATGCTGGCCGCCGTCGATCGCGATCGTTTGCCCGGTCAGATAGTCGCAGCCATCGGACAGCAGGAAAATGATCAGGTTCTGCAACTCGGGAATCTTGCCGAACCGGCGCATCGGCACAGTGTCGTCGCTGGTCGCGCTCGATTGTGCATCGGGTATGGGGTTCAGCTTTTCCCAGGCGCTTTCTGTCGGGAAGGGACCGGGGGCAGTAGCATTGAGCCGGATGCCGTAAGGCCCCCACTCCACCGCCAGCGACATCGTCATGGCGTGGAGCGCAGTCTTGGCCATTGCAGAAGGGACCACGAACGCAGACCCGGTCCACACCCACGTCACCAGATTGCTCACGACCGATCCACGGATGCCTTCGTCGATCCAGCGTTTGCCGATGGCGAGGGTGACAAAGAAGCTGCCGTCCATCACCGTGGAGGTAATCGCGCGGAAGCCGCGCGGGCTCAGTTGGCGTGTCGGTGCAATGAAATTGGCCGCAGCGTTGTTGACCAGCCCCGTCAGTGGGCCGATCTGCCAGATCGCGTCCAGCATGGCGTCAATCTGATCGGCATCGCGGATATCGCAAGTATGCCAATGTACTTTCGATTCGCCCGTGGCTGCGATTTGCGCGGCAGCAGCCTCCAGAGCGTCCGGCCGTCGGCCACAGATGTGGACAACGGCGCCCTTGGTATGCAAAGCCTTTGCAATCTCGAGCCCGAGGCCCGATCCGCCGCCTGTGACCAGGATGGATTTGCCGTCGAGCACGTCCTGTCTGAAGATGGTCATACCCCCGGTCGATCCTCTCATGCGGTTGCGCAGCCGCACCGCTTTATGATTTCGTGAACCTGTTTACAAGTTTCGAAATTGGTGTCAAGGAGCGTTGCAGGAAACAACCGATAAGACTTGCGAGAGGATGTTTGGGTGACCCGGCAACTGGGATCAATCACAGCGATAGGGGGCTATCTGCCCCTGCTTCGGCTGGACAGGGCGCAGGCGGCAAGGTCGCTGCGCCACTTCGGTCTCGGGGGTCGGCAGGCAGGTTTTCGCAGCATCGGCGGCTGGGACGAGGACGCGCTGACCTTCGCAGCCGAGGCGAGCCGCGGGCTGGCCCATCCAGCGCCCGCGCGAATCGGATTCGCATCCACCTCCGCGCCGTTTTTCGATCGCAGCCATGCCGGATTGGTCGTGGACGCGCTGGCGCTGCCGCGCACCATCCGCAGCGCAGATGTCGCCGGATCTCGTCGCTGTGCCACCTCGCTGCTGCTCGACATGCTGCTGGCCGGCGATGACGGTCTGGTTGCCGCAGGCGAACGCCGTCCCGCAAAGCCGGGCAGCCCGGCGCACCTTGCCTATGGCGATGGCGGAAGTGCGGTCCGCACCGGGCTGTCCGGCCCTGCGCAGCTGATTGGTTGGGCATCGCACAGCCACGACCTGCTCGACAGCTATGCCTCGCACGCGCACGCAACGCCCTATGTCAGCGAGGAGCGGTTCGCGCGCGATGTGGGAGGCGCCGCGATCATCGTCCCGGCGATTCTGGCTGCCTGCGCGATGGCGGGTATCGATCCTTCGGCAATCGCCCAGGCTGCGGTTCACGAGCCATTGCCTGCGATGTGGAAGGACATCGCCAAGCGCACCGGTATGACCGCGCCCAATCATGCGGCCACGCTGTTCGCATCAGCGGGCGACCTTGGCGCGGCACACGCCCTGTTTGCGCTGGCGCTGGCACTGGATGCCGCTCAGCCGGGCGATCATGTGCTGGTAGCCGGCTTCGGCTCCGGGTGCGATGCGATGGTGTTCCGGGTCGATGCTCCTGTTCCGGGTGCTGCGGCTGCTGCTGCGATGCTGGCGAGCGGCGAAGTAACGGCCGATTACGTTCGGTTCCTGTCGCTCAGCGGCGCGATCGACCTCGATTTCGGGATCCGTTCGGAGATCGAGCAGAAGGCGCAGGCGACGGTACTGGAACGCCACGGCCGCGATACCATCGGGTTCATCGGTGGCAGGGACAGCGCCGGCAATGTGCAGTTTCCCAAGACCCCGGTGCCTGTGCGCCCAGGTGCTGCCGGGCGCGAGACGCTGGAGGACGTGCGGCTGGCCGATCTGCCCGCGACGCTGAAATCGGTCACCTCCGACAGGCTCAATTTCACCCCCGACCCGCCCTTTTGGTTCGGGCTGGTGCAGTTCGACAACGGTGCACGCATCCTGATGGAGCTGACCGATGCGGGGGCCGGGGGTTTTGCGGTCGGCGATGCGCTGCAGATGCGGCTGCGTATCAAGTCGTTCGACAAGCGGCGCGGCATGCGTACCTATTTCTGGAAGGCGGCGCCCGCAGCGCGCCCGCAGATGGAGGGCTGAGGCATGGCAACGGGTATCAAGGACCGGGTCGCCATCATCGGCATGGGCTGTTCGCGGTTCGGCGAGCGCTGGGATTGCGGTGCGGACGATCTGATGATCGAGGCTTTCGAGGAAGCGCTCGCGGACGCGGGAATCGAGAAGGCGCAGATCGAGGCGGCCTGGATGGGCAACGCGCTTGATGACATCAATGTCGGCAACAGCGCGCTGCCGCTGGCGCACGCACTTCGGCTGGAGACGATTCCCGTCTCGCGGGTGGAGAACATGTGCGCCACCGGTACCGAGGCACTGCGCGCGGCAGTGTACGCGGTCGCTGCAGGCGCGATCGATTTCGGGCTGGCAATGGGCGTGGAGAAGCTCAAGGACACCGGCTATGGCGGGCTGCCGCTGCGCACCAAGGGTCTCGCGAACGATCTGTGGATGCCGTACGGCTCTGCGCCGGGAACCTTCGCGCAACTCGCTGGCGCGTACAGCGCGCGCCACGGCACCGACAGTGGCGATCTGAAGCGTGCAATGGCGCATGTCAGCTGGAAGAGCCACGCCAATGGCGCGCTCCACTGGAAGGCGCATCTGCAAAAGGCGGTCCCGATGGACACGATCCTGAACGCCCCGATGATCGCCGATCCCTTGGGCCTGTTCGACTGCTGCGGCGTGTCGGATGGCGCAGCCTGCGCGATCGTCACCACGCCCGAAATCGCGCGCAGCCTGGGCATCGCCAATCCGGTGACGGTCAAGGCGATCCAGCTTTCGGCCAGCAACGGCTGGGAGATGAGCTATGGCGATTGGGACGGCGCATCGGTGCGCAACACCCAGGTCGCCGCCCGCCGCGCCTATGCCGAAGCGGGAATCAGCGATCCCCGCGCCGACCTGTCTCTGACCGAAGTGCACGACTGCTTTTCGGTGACCGAGCTGGTCACGATGGAAGACTTGGGGCTTTCTGATCCGGGCCGGGCGGTGTCAGACATCCTCGACGGGCGCTATGATCGCGAGGGCGCGGTGCCGTGCCAGACCGATGGCGGGCTCAAGTGCTTCGGTCACCCGGTCGGCGCATCGGGGCTGCGGATGGCCTATGAGGTCTATGGCCAGTTGCTCGGCCGGGCGGGCGAGCGCCAGCTCGCCGATCCCAAATTCGGCCTGACCCACAATCTGGGCGGCGCGCCGTTCAACAGCGTCGCGGCAGTGTCGATCCTCGGTCGCCTCGGCTGAATTAAAACTCAAGGAGACGCCATTCATGGCTGGTTTGTATTTCGAACAGTTCAGCATCGGTCAGGTCTTCGACCACGAAATTCGCCGCACCGTCACCGACATGGACAACATCCTGTTCTCGTCGCTGACCTACAATCCGGCGGCGATCCATATCGATCACGCCTATGCGGCGACCACCGAATTCGGCAAGCCGCTGATGAACTCGATCTTCACCTTGGGTCTCGTCATCGGCCTCAGCGTGCAGGATACGACGCTGGGAACCACGATCGCCAATCTGGGGATGACCGACACGACCTTCCCAAGGCCCGTGTTCGCGGGCGACACGATACGCGCGCGCACCACGGTGACCGAATTGCGCGACAGCAAGTCGCGCCCGACGCAGGGCATCGTCACCTTCGAGCATCTCGGGCTCAACCAGAATGACGAGATCGTGTGCCGCACACTGCGCGGCGCACTGATGATGCGGTCGCCGGCATGAGGCTGCGTTCACTTCTCTTCGTGCCCGGCGACAGCGAGCGAAAGTTCGCCAAGGCACGCGATATCGGCGCGGACGTGCTGATCCTCGACCTTGAAGACGCGGTCGCGCCCAGCATGAAGGACGCCGCCCGCGCGCACGTCTCGGCGCTGCTCGACGATCGCTCGCTGCGCGACTGGGCGTTTTTCGTGCGGGTCAATCCTTTCGATACGGGCCTTATCGACGCGGATCTGGCAGCGGTGGTCAAACCGGGTCTGGACGGGCTGCTGATTCCGAAGGCCAATGGCGCGCACGATGTCGTGCGGATCGCCGAGACGCTCGACCGGCTGGAAGCGGCGAGCGGCATGGAACCGGGCAGGGTTCGGATTGCGGTGGTCGCCACCGAAACCCCGCTCGCGATGTTCAACCTGGGCAGCTACACCCCAGCGCATCCGCGCTTGGCGGCGCTGACCTGGGGCGCGGAAGACCTTGCCGCTGCCATCGGAGCCACCGGCAACAAGGAAGAGGACGGCCATTGGACCGACCCCTACAGGCTCGCGCGCTCGCTGTGCCTCTATGCGGCAGCCTCGGCGGGCGTCGCGCCGATCGATACGCTGTACGCCAACTTCCGCGATCCGAAAGGGCTTGAGGCGGATTGCAGGCGCGCGCGCCGCGACGGCTTTACCGGACGCATCGCGATCCATCCCGATCAGGTCGCGACGATCAACCACTGCTTCAGCCCCTCCGATGAGGAGCTTGCCGAGGCCCGCATGATCGTGGCTGCTTTTGCCGCCCAGCCAGATGCCGGCACGCTCGGCATCGACGGCAAGATGTATGACATCCCCCACCTCAAGGCAGCCCACCGGACGCTGGCCGCTGCAGGAGACACCGCATGAGTGAAGTTCGCCCGCTCCCCACCCAGGAAGACCTGGACGCCATCCGCGAAGGCGTTCGCGCCGCCTGCGCGCCGTTTGATGACGAATACTGGCTGGACCGCGATGATACCGGCGAGTTCCCGCGCGATTTCCACCGCGCGATGGCCGATGGCGGCTGGCTGGGCATCACCATGCCAGAGGAATATGGCGGATCGGGCCTGGGCGTGACCGAGGCGATGACGATGATGCGCGAGGTCGCGGCATGCGGCGGCGGCTTTGCAGCGGCATCGACGATCCACATCAACCTGTTCGGCCCGCATCCGATTGTGGTCAAGGGCACTCCCGAGCAGAAAGCGCGCTGGGTGCCCCGCCTGGTCTCGGGCGAGGACCAGTGCTGCTTCGGCTTCACCGAGCCCGACGCGGGCCTCAACACCACCCGCATCAAAACCTTCGCAGAGAAGGTGCCGGGCGGTTACATCGTGCGCGGGCAGAAGGTGTGGACCTCGACCGCGCAGGTCGCCAACAAGATCATGCTGCTGACCCGCACCACCAAGTTCGAGGATTGCGACCGGCCGACTGACGGCATCACGATCTTCTACACCGATCTCGATCGGTCGAAGATCGATGTCCATCTGATCCCCAAGATGGGGCGCAAGGCGGTGGATTCGAACGCCATCTTCATCGATGGCCTGTTCATCCCCGATGAGGACCGCATTGGCGAGGAAGGCAAGGGCTTCGGCTATATCCTGCACAGCCTCAACCCCGAGCGCATCCTGATCGCCGCAGAGGCCATCGGCATCGGGCAGGATGCGCTGCGCCGTGCGGTGCAATATGCCAAGGATCGCGTCGTGTTCGATCGGCCGATCGGTCAGAATCAGGGCATCCAGCACCCGCTGGCGGAAAAGTGGATGTATCTCGAAAGCGCTTGGCTGATGGTCGAGAAGGCAGCACGTCTTTACGACAGCGGCCTTCCGTGCGGAGCCGAGGCGAACGCTGCCAAGTTCCTGGCTGCGCGCGCCTGTCACGATGCAGCGTGGCAGGCAGTCGCGACACATGGCGGCTTTGGCTATGCCAAGGAATACCATGTCGAGCGCCTGTACCGCGAGGCAGCGCTGACCCGGCTCGCACCGATCACCGAGCAACTGATCATGAGCTTCATCGCCGAGAAGGTGCTCGACCTTCCCAAGAGCTACTGAGGGCAAGACTGATGGGTATGATGGACGGAAAAGTGGCGTTGGTCACCGGAGCGGGTCGCGGCGTGGGGCGCGGGATCGCGCTGGCAATGGCTGAGGCGGGTGCTGCAGTCGTTGTCAACGATCTGGGCGTTTCGCTTGCCGGCGAAGGCAATGACGAAGGCTCGCCTGCGGAGCAGGTCGTTGCGGAGATCGTCGCAGCGGGGGGCAAAGCGATTGCCAACCATGACAGCGTCGCCGACTGGGACGGCGGCTGCGCCATGGTCAAGGCCGCGACCGACACTTTCGGGCGGATCGATGCTGTGGTGAACAACGCAGGCAATCTGCGCGACATGTATTTCCACAAGATGGGCCCGGATGATTTCGATGCGGTGATCGCGGTCCACCTCAAGGGCAGCTTCAATACCAGCCGTGCCGCCGCCCCATTCTTCAAGGAGCAGGGCTCGGGCGCCTATGTCCACATGACCTCGACTTCGGGACTGATCGGCAATTTCGGCCAGGCGAATTATGCGGCGGCCAAGCTGGGCATCGTCGGGCTCTCCAAGTCGATCGCGCTCGACATGCAGCGGTTCGGTGTTCGCTCCAATGCGATAGCGCCGTTTGCCTGGACGCGGATGATCGACAGCATCCCCACCGACACGCCCGAACAGCAGAAGCGCGTCGAGGGTCTCAAAAAGCTGGATGCCGATAAGATCGCGCCGTTCGTGGTCGCGCTGGCGAGCGACGCTGGGGCGAATGTCACCGGGCAAATCTTCGCGGTCCGCAACAACGAGATTTCGCTGTTCTCGCAGCCACGCCCGATCCGCACCGCGCACACCGCAGACGGCTGGACACCCGAGACGATCGCCGAACGGGTGTTTGACCAGTTCGCCAATGATTTCTATCCGCTGCATCGCTCCGCCGATGTGTTCACCTGGGACCCGGTATGACGGCTATCGCTGCACCGCTTGCACAAACGCTGAAGGCAAGGCTGAGGCTGCCGGTGATGGCAGGTCCGATGTTCATCGCCTCGACTGCCGATCTGGTGATCGCGCAGTGTCAGGCGGGAATCATCGGAGCGATGCCTGCGCTCAACCCCCGCAGCACGCAGGCACTTGACGCCGATCTTGCCCGTATCGCGCAGAATGTCGGCGACATGCCATGGTGCATCAATCTGGTAGCGCACAAGACCAACGAGCGGCTGGCCGCCGATCTTGAGGTGGTTCTGCGCCACAAGGTGCCGATCGTGGTGCTGGCGCTCGCCGCGGACGCAGGGCTGGTGCGCCAACTGCAGGCCAATGGCAGCCTGGTTTTTCAGGACGTCATCAAGAACCGCCATGCCCGGAAATGTGCCGAAATGGGCGTGGATGGGATTATCGCGGTGGGAGCGGGGGCCGGGGGGCATACCGGTGACCAGTCGCCGTTCGCGTTGGTCGGCGAGATCCGTGAATGGTGGGATGGGCTGCTGCTGCTGGCGGGCTGCATCGCCAATGGCCGAGGCGTGCTCGCCGCTGAGGCGCTCGGCGCAGATCTGGCCTATATCGGCTCGCCGTTCCTGGCATCGACCGAAGCGAATACCCAGCCCGGGTTCAAGCAGATGCTGGTCGATGGCAGCGCCAAGGATGTCATGGTCACCCGCTGCTTTACGGGGGTGGACGCCAGCTTCCTGCGGCCGTCGCTGGTCGAAAATGGCCTTGATCCAGACAATCTGGTTCCGGCAACACAGGGCGGCGCGATCAATATCAGCAACGGCGGGGCCAATCAGAAGGCCTGGCGCGACATCTGGAGCGCAGGCCAGGGCATCGGCGCGATCAAGCAGGCAGGTCCCGCCGGCGAGTGGATCGACTGGCTAGCCCGAGACTATGCCGCCGCACGTCGCGCTCTGGGATTGCCCGCATGAACCGCCAGTGCATTCTCGTCTCGCGCCCAGAAGGCATCGCGCAGGCGGAGAACTTCGCGCTGGTGGACGCTGCCCCGCAGCCGCTTGCCGATGGTGACATCCGGGTGAGCAACCGGTTTCTCTCGGTCGAACCCGCGATGCGCGGCTGGATCGCAGACAAGGGGAATTATGCCGCGCCCGTCGCGCTCGGATCGGTGATGCGCGCACTGGCGGTGGGGACCATCACCGAATCGCGCGATCCGAACCATCCGGTCGGGCAGGCGGTGACTGGCTGGTTCGGCTGGCAGCAGGAGGCGGTTGTGCGCGCCGATGCTATCGTCCGGCGGATCGGCGAGACCGACTTGCCGCTGTCGCTGAGCCTGGGGGTGCTGGGCATCAACGGCGTCACCGCGCACCTGGCGCTGACCGGCATCGGCCAACCGCGCGCTGGCGATACGGTGCTGGTGTCTACTGCGGCCGGGTCGGTGGGGTCGGCCGTCGGCCAGATTGCCGAAATCCTGGGATGCAGGACCATCGGCATTACCGGGGGCCCTGAAAAGGTGGCGCGGTGTCTGGATCGCTTCGGCTATGATGCCGCGATCGACTACAAGGCGGCAGACTTCGAGGCTCGGCTGGCCGAGACCTGTGCCGGTGGTATCAACGTCTATTTCGACAACACTGCAGGCGCGATCAGCGATGCGGTCTATCCACACCTTTCCCTCGGGGCGCGCGTCGTTGTGTGCGGCACGGCTTCGATCGAGCGTTGGGACCCCTGGCCGCAAGGCCCGCGTGTCGAGCGCCACCTGCTGGTGAAGCGCGCGCGGATGCAGGGCTTTGTCATTTTCGACCATATGGACAAATATGAAGCCAGCGTCGCGGTGCTTGCGGACTGGGTGCGCAGCGGGCAGCTTGTCCATGACGAGGAGCTGCTCGATGGCCTCGATGCCGCGCCCGATGCGCTCGCAGGCCTGTATCGCGGCGAGAATGTGGGCAAGCGCATCATCGCGCTTTAGGTGCCCAAAAGGAGACTGAGATGCTGGCTGGGAAAAGGATCATCGTGCTGGGCGGAAGCTCGGGCATCGGCTTTGCCGTCGCCAGAGCAGCACTGGAACAGGGCGCTGCGGTGCATATCGGCTCGAGCAGCTCGGAAAAGGTCAGTGCGGCGGTCGAGCGGCTTGGAGAAGGGGCGAGCGGGGCCGCGATCGACCTTGGCGACGAGGCCTCGATCGAGACCTTTCTCGGCAACCATGGCCCGTTTGATCACCTCGTTTACACCGCAGGCGACTGGACCCGGCGCAAGCTGAAGATCGGTCCGGAATTCGATGCTGGGGAGGCGCAGGCGAGCTTCGATATCCGGTTTTGGGGCATCCTGCGCACGCTCAAGTTCGCGCTGCCACTGATGGCGACAGATGGCTCGATCACGCTGACATCCGGCCTGTTCGCGCATCGGCCGGCAAAGGGCTCGGCGTTCTCGACGGCGTTGACGGGGGCAGTCGAGCATCTGACGCAGGGGCTGGCTATCGAGCTGGCCCCGATCCGGGTCAACGTCGTCACGCCCGGGTTCATCGCGACCGAGGCCTGGGCGTGGCTGCCCGCCGATGCGGTGGATGCAATGGTCAAGGACCAGCCGCTGCCGCGCGCGGGCGACCCGGCGGAAGTTGCCGAAGCCTATCTCTATTTCATGCGGGGTGGGTTCACCACCGGTCAGCGCGCCATCGTCGATGGCGGCGCGCTATTCGCCTGACGCGCTGCGAAGATCAGCCGACGCTGCGCTGCTGTCCTGCCCAATAGGGCGCACGCAGGTCTTTCTTCGAGACCTTGCCTGATGGCACCAGGGGGAAGCTGGCGACAAAATCGACGCTCTTGGGCACCTTGTACCCGGCTAGGCTGGTCCGGCAGTGGGCGATGATAGCGGCTTCGTCGATGGCATGGCCCTCGCGCGGGATGACCACGGCCTTGACGCTTTCCCCCCAACGCGAGTCGGGCACGCCGATCACCGCGACCGCGGCAACGGCAGGGTGCGTGGACAGCACGTTCTCGATCTCGGCCGAGTAGATGTTCTCGCCGCCCGAGACGATCATGTCCTTGGCGCGATCGACGATGTAATACAGCCCCTCGGCATCGCGCATCGCGATGTCGCCAGACCGATACCAGCCGTTCTCGATCGCTGCGCCGGTGAGTTCAGGCTGCTGCCAGTATCCGGTGGTGATCGCGGGCTGGCGGATCAGCAGTTCGCCGGGCTCGCCATCGGCGACGTCCACGCCATCAGGATCGACGATGCGGAATTCAATCAGCGGCAGCGGCCTGCCACAGCTCTTGAGCTTGGATTCGTTCTCCAGATCATGCTCGTCGGGGCGCAGGATCGAGCTGGCACCGCCCGCCTCGGTGGATCCGTAGAACTGCATGAACTGGCCAGGCATCGTGGCGATGGCGCGCTTGATCAGGCCGAGGCTGATCGGAGATCCGGCATAGAGCGTGAGCCGGATGGAGGAAAAATCGGTGGTGGCAGCATCGGGATGATCGAGCAGCATCTGCAGCATCGTCGGTGTCAATGTCAGCAGGCTGGGCTTCATGTCGTTGATCGCGGTGAGCAGGATCGCAGGATCGAACTGGCGCACGATGTCCACCGCGACGCCGTTGTAAAGGCACTGCAGCGCGATGCCGATGTGCAGCAGGTGAAAGTTGGGCAGACAGTTCACGAAGCTGTCGCCGTCCTGCCAGCTATAGGCGGGCTCCATATGCTCGCACAGCCGCATCATGTTGGTGCCGCCATGCGACAGCATCACGCCCTTGGGCTTGCCGGTGGTGCCGGAAGTGTAGAGCTGGAACGCGGTGTCCTCGAGCCGGGGCGAGGTGGCAGGGGGTTCGCCCGAGGCGCTGGCGACGAGGCTTTCGAGCGTCTCGCTTTCGTCAATCCAGATCGCTTCGGGTGGTGCAGACAAATGCGCACAGGCGGCATTCCACAGGTCGGCCAGTTCGCGCTCGATGATCGCGTGGCGGACCTTGCTGTCCTCGATCTGCGCGGCCAGTTCCGCAGGCGCCAGCCTCCAGTTGAAGATCACCAGCCCCGCCTGAGTGCGCGCGATGCCGAACAAAGCGAAATAGAAATCGAAGCTGTTCTTGCCCATGAAACCGATCAGCGCGCCTGGCTGGGCGAACTGGGCGAAATGACTTGCGACTTGTGCGGCTGCCCGGTCGAACTCGGCAAAGGTCACCCTCCGCTTGGCAGTACGCAGCGCAGGCCGTTCAGGGTCGTGCCGCGCCCAGTATTCGGGATACTGTCCCAGCAGGCGGATTTCAGGATACAGCCACATGTCATTCTCCCCGGAAGCTTGGCCGCGCGCGGTTGGTAAACGCCGTGATCGCGGAAGCGGCATCGCGGGTGCCCGAACTGCGCGAGAGCGCCTGCGCCTCCATTTCGAGCTGCGTTTCCAGCGACTGGTCGAACACGCTCAGCATCAGGCGGCGGATTTCGCCGTAGGCCTTGGTCGGTCCTGAGGCGAGGCGCAGTGCGATCTCCTCTGCCCGCTCGCGATAGTTGTCCGCGACGTGCACCTCGTCGGCGAGTCCGCACGCCAGCGCCTGCTCGGCTGTCAGCGTCTCGCCCAGCAACAGGAAGCGCCGCGCGCGCGCCGCCCCCATGCGCCGTGCGTACATGATGCTCGATCCGGCATCGCACGAAAATCCGATGCCGGTATAGGCCGACACGAACTTGGCATCCTGCGCAGCGATCAGGATGTCGGCACCCGCGACAAAAGCGGACATGCCGCCCGCGCAAACCCCATGGACCGCAGCGACCACCGGCGCGTCCATCCGCTGAAGCCGCGCAATCGCGCTGTGCAACGTCGTGGTCCAGCGCTTGATGTTGGCGGGCAGCTCGGCCATGTCGCCGATGAAGCTGTTGATATCACCGCCATAGCCGAAGGCATCGCCCCTGGCCGTCACCAGCACGCAGCGCACCGTGGGATCGACCGAGAGCAGCGTCGCCGCCTCGCAGACTTCCGCGCAGAACTGCGCATCGATGGGGTTGCCGCGGACCGCATTGGTGAATTCCAGGCGGGCCAGGCCCTTGTCCATCGTCACAGTCAGGCGCTCGAACGCCATGGCCATCTCCTAACCTATCTTGTTTGTAAGTATGTTTACTAGATAGAAAGGGCAGGTCAAGCGGTTGCGGTGTCTTTGCGCAACCTTGTGACTGCCGGCGTCCGCATGGCAGGATTGCGGACCGCGAATACAAAAGCCGGGCCAGCAACCAATGGGGTGCTGGCCCGGTGAGGGAGTCTGTCCGTCGCCAGATGCACGAGCGACGATCAGGAGGAGACTGCTAGAAACTGTACCCCAATTTCACGCCGTAGATGCGCGGTTCGCCGGGGAACTCGCTGAGTGTCGATCCCAGCGCGAGCACGGTGCGGCGGTATTCCTGCTTGGTGGCGTTGGTGACATAGGCAGTGATGCGAAAATTGCCGACAGCATAGGCCGCGCGCAGATCGAGCAGGCCGTACGAAGGCTCCCGCGACAGGCTGACCGCACCGCCGTAGATCGGGTCGGCCTCGCCCGGTTCGTGGAAGAAGGTATCGAGCACCGAATAGTCCGCGCGGAAGGTGAAGCCGCTGTCGTCGCCCGTGGGGACACGCCATTCCGCGCCGACATTCACGCTGTGCTTGGGTGCCCGGACGAGGGCGCGATCGGAGAAATCGGTCGCCCTGGTCGGCGCTACCCCTGCGGCATTGGTGAAATAGGTGCCGTATTTGGCGTCGAGATAGCCGTACGTGAAACTGACGTCGAAATTGTTGCCGGGACGCAAGAGCAGCTCGACATCGGCACCGTAGATTTTCGACGACGCCGCGTTGTCGATCAGACTGGCTGCCGCGCCGCCGCCAAGATCGACGATGCGCGAAACCTGCAGGTCCTTGTAATCGTAATGGAACGCCGCGACGTTCAGCCGCAACCGCCGGTCGAGCCATTCGGACTTGAAGCCGATCTCGTAGGTCTTGATGTCCTCGGGCTGGAACAGCACGTTGGCCTGTGCGGCCGAGAACGGGACATACTGGAAGCCGCCGCTCTTGAAGCCGGTCGAATAGCTCGCATAGACGCTGACATCGGGATTGAACTTGTAGGTCAGTACCAGCCGCGGGTCGAACGAGGTGTAGACCGCGCTGTTATCGACGCGGAACGGCGCTGCGATCAGCGGCACGCCGGGCCGGGTGTTTAGGCCCTGCTGGATGGCGCGCTTTTCATCACGGGTATAGCGGCCGCCGATGGTGACCTCGAACTTATCGCTGACGTTGATCGTCGCCTGGCCGAACACGGCATAGCTGTCGATCTCATAGTCGGACAGCGCCGTGCTGACTTGCGCCGCGCCGCTGAGCAGCGCGACCACGCTGTCGTTGCCCAGGCGGAACTGGTCGGTACGAGCGCTGCGGTCACGATAATAGAAGGCACCCAGGATCCAGTCGACCACGCCGCCGAACGACGCCGGGCCATCGGGGTTGGAGGTGATGCGGAATTCCTGCGTGAACTGCCTGGAGCGCTCGTTGCTGAGCTGGTTGATCACATCGAGCGACGAACCTTCCAGATCGCGTCCGTCGGCGATGCGCAGCTTTTTGAGGCCACTGATCGAGGTCAGCGTAGCAAAGTCCGCGTCATATTCGATGCGCCCGATATAGGTTTCGGAGCGCCGGTAGAGATAGGGATCGAACGACAGGTTGCCGCGATTGCCGCCGAAATAGGGCGTCGGAACGCGTCCGGGGCGGCCCAGGAACACAGTCGACGGGTTGGCAGGGGTGGTGACGCCTGCCAGCGACAGAGCAGGACCGCTGCCGCGGTTGAAACCTGAGAATGCCGCCTTGTCGTCGTCCTGCGAGATTTCGGCGGTGAGGTCGATGCTGAACCGGTCGGTCGGCGCGAACTTCAGGCGGGCACGGCCGCCCCAGTTGTCGATGCCCTGAAACCGGGTGCCGGTGTTGAGGTTGGTCTGGTATCCGTCGCGCTCGGCCGTCCAGCCCGCGATGCGAAACATGAGCTTGTCACCCGCAATCGGGCCGCCGACCGCGCCGAACAGGCTGTAGCCATCGTAATTGCTGATGCCGGCTTCCGCATCAGCCGTGAAATAGTCGGTCGGCCCCTTGGAGATGATGTTGATCGCGCCGGCAATCGTGTTGCGGCCATACAATGTTCCCTGCGGGCCGCGCAGCACCTCGATGCGTTCGATATCGCGCAGCGCCCCGAACGATCCGGAGGCGCGACCGGCGTAGACATCATCGACAAACACCCCCACCGAGCTTTCCGAACCGGGATCGAACGAACGCGTGCCGATGCCGCGGATGTAAAGCTGGGGGCGGGCCGCGCCGAAGCTGCCGAAGTAGAACGAAGGCACGCGCGGGGCGATGTTCTCGAGGCTCAGGATACCGAGTTTTTCGACCTGCGCGCCGCCAAATGCGGTTATGGCGACGGGAATGTCCTGAACCCGCTCCTCGCGGCGCTGGGCGGTGACCAGGATTTCGCCGGAAAAGGTCTCCTGCTGTTCCTCGGAAGCTGGCTGGTCAGTGTCCTGTGCCATGGCAGCGCAGGAGGGCAGGATAATGGCTGTTCCCGACAGCAAGACTTTGAGCGCACGATATCGCATGAATACTCTCCCAATTTTTGGCTGCGTCGATGCTCCAGCCTTATCATTTGCTATATGTAAACTAGTTTATTGAAATTGAGTCAAGGACGATATTTATTGTCTGTTAGACTGACGAAAAATCTCGTTAATGGGGTTAAGAGATGAAGGATCGTCTATGGTTGCGGGGACGAGCGGCTGATCGCCGTTGACAATCGAGCGGATGGTCGAGCGCAATATCTTGCCAGACCGTGTCTTGGGCAGCACCGCAACGACATGGACCGATTTGAACGCGGCCACCGGGCCCAGGTCGTCGCGCACCCGCTGCACGACCTCGTCGGCAATCTGCGTGTGCGGTGTCGCTACGCCGGCCTTGATGACGACGAAGCCGAGCGGGACCATGCCCTTGATCGCATCGTTCGCGCCGATCACCGCGCATTCCGCCACGGCGGGGTGCGCGGCGACGATCTGCTCGATCGCCCCGGTGGACAGGCGATGCCCGGCCACGTTGATGATGTCGTCGACACGGCTCATGACATGCACGAAGCCATCATCGTCGATCATGCCTGCATCGCCGGTGGTGTAACAGCCGTGATGCTGGCTGAGATAGGCGTCCTGAAAATGTGTGTGCCGTTGCCAGAGGGTCGGCAGGCAGCCCGGCGGCAGGGGCAGGCGCAGCACGATCTCACCGATTTCGCCCGGTGGAAGTTCCCGGCTGTCTGCGTCGAGGATCGCGAACCGATAGCCGGGGATCGGGCGCCCCGCGCTGCCATGGCGGGTGCGCATGTCACCAAGGCCAATACAGGTGCCCAAAGCTGGCCAGCCCAACTCCGTCTGCCACCAATGGTCGATGACCGGAACGCCCAGTTGCGCTTCCGCCCAGCCAAGAGTATCGGGATCCGCGCGTTCTCCGGCCAAATACAGCGCGCGCAACCTGCCAACACCGTGTTGCTTGAGAAGTTTACCTTCCGGGTCGTCGCGCTTGATCGCGCGGATCGCGGTGGGCGCGGTGAAGAACACGTCGACATCATGGTCGCGGATCACCCGCCAGAAGGCTCCAGCGTCCGGCGTTCCCACCGGTTTGCCCTCGTACATCACACTGGTGCAGCCATGGATCAGCGGGCCGTAGACGATGTAGCTGTGCCCCACCGCCCAGCCGATATCCGACCCGGCCCAGAACACGTCGTCGCGGCCGATGCCGTAGATGTTGGGCACCGACCAGGCCATCGCGACGGCATGACCGCCATTGTCGTGCACCACGCCCTTGGCGATGCCGGTGGTGCCGGACGTATAGAGGATATACAGCGGATCGCCCGCAGCGACCGGCACACAGGCGGCGGGCTCGGCCAATGCTCGCGCCTCGACCCAGTCGGAGTCACGCCCTGCGACAAGGTCTGCCTCGAGCTGCGGCCGCTGCAGCACGATGACGCGCGGCACCTTGTGCGCGGCGAGGTTGATTGCGGAATCCAGCAGCGGCTTGTAGGCTACAATCCGCCCCGGCTCCAGACCGCACGATGCGGTGAGCACCAGCTTCGGCGCGGCATCGTCGATGCGCTTGGCGAGCTCGTTGGCGGCAAACCCGCCGAACACCACCGAATGGACCGCGCCAAGCCGCGCGCACGCCAGCATCGCGAACACGGCTTCGGGCACCATCGGCATGTAGATGATCACCCGGTCTCCGACGCTGACGCCCTGTGCCGCGATCATCCCGGCGACTTGAGCCACCTCGTCGCGCATCTGCGCATAAGAGAACCGCGTGACGGTTCCGGTCATTGCGCTGTCGTGGATCAGTGCGATCCGGTCGCCGCGTCCGGCAGTGACGTGCCGGTCGAGCGCGTTGTGGCAGGTGTTCAGGCGCCCATCGGGAAACCAGCGCCACATGCCGTCGTCCTGCGGCTCGGCCGCACGGGTCGGCGCGACGTCCCAGTCGATCGCCTTGGCTGCGTCCATCCAGAAGCCGGCGGGATCGCCGACGCTGGCGGAATAAGTGGTGTCATAGGTCATAGCGTTTCGCCCGTCAGGTGATGCCACATCCGTTCGACCACACCGCCGGACCACACTTGTCGCGCTGCGATCTCGTCGTCATCGAGCCATGCCGACGCCTCCAGCCCCATCGCGCGCACATCGCGCTCGATCCTGGCTGCGTCCTCGAGAAACCAGGCCAGCGTCACGGCTTGGGGCAGGCTGGTGCCCGCCACGACCGCGCCGTTGCCGCGCATCACGACCGCCCCGTTTTCGCCGAGGCTGTCGGCCAGACGCTCGGCGGCCTCGTCATTGCGCACCAGGCGCGGATCATCCCACAGGGCGATCCGGTCGAAATAGGCGCCAATGCCATGGCGCGGCACCGGGACGATCCCGGCAACCGAAAGTGCCATCAAGGCGGGCGACATGAACCGGCAAATTCCGCTGATATCCCCCCGCCGTCGATAGATTTCGCGGTGGATGCGCACTTCGCCGAGCACGCCTTCGGGCAGCGGCCCATCGATCGGCACCACGGTGCCTGGCTCATCTGTGATGCGCCCCATCGGCAAAGCGGCACACACCAGAAAATGCGCGTCATCCAGCCGGGTGCTGCAATGGCCATAGGCGTGGACGAGACCCGCACCCGCCAGCGCGCGCGCCGCGAGCTGCACTTGGCGCTCGATGGCCGGATCGACTGTCATGCGCCGCGCCCGCGCAGCATGTCGAGCGCGACATCGACGATCATGTCTTCCTGGCCGCCCACCATCTTGCGCTTGCCCAGTTCGACCAGGATGGCGCGGGTGTCGAGGCCGTGATCCGCAGCCGCCTTCTCGGCATGACGCAGAAAGCTGGAATAGACGCCGGCATAGCCCAGAGTCAGCGTTTCGCGATCGACGCGAACTGGCCTGTCCTGCAACGGACGGACAAGCTCTTCGGCTGCATCCATCAGTGCAAACAGATCGCACCCATGGTTCCAGCCGTGCACGTCGGCAGCGGCGATGAACACCTCGAGCGGGGCGTTGCCTGCGCCTGCGCCCATGCCCGCAAGCGAGGCATCCACGCGGATTGCGCCGCCCTGAACCGCCACGATGCTGTTGGCGACGCCAAGCGACAGGTTGTGGTGCGCATGCACGCCGCGCTGCGTTTCGGGCTTGAGCACGCGGTCATAGGCGGCCAGGCGTGCGGCATACTGGTTCATCGTCATCGCGCCGCCGCTGTCGGTGACGTATACGCAATGCGCGCCGTAATCCTCCATCAGCTTTGCCTGCGCCGCAAGCGCTTCGGGGTCGGCCATATGGCTCATCATCAGAAAGCCCGAGACGTCCATGCCCAGATTGCGCGCCGCCTCGATATGCTGCCTGGAGACATCCGCCTCGGTGCAGTGCGTGGCGATGCGGACCGAGCGGACACCCAGATCGCAAGCATGTTTCAGATCGTGGACAGTGCCGATTCCGGGCAGCAGCAGCGTTGTCAGCACGCTGTGCTCCAGCACGTCGGCTACGGCAGCGATCCAGTCCCAGTCGGTATGCGCGCCGAAACCGTAGTTGAAGCTCGATCCCTGCAGGCCGTCGCCGTGCGCCACCTCGATGGCGTCTACCCTGGCCCGGTCGAGCGCGCGGGCGATCGCCTGGACATGGTCCAGACCGTATTGATGGCGGATCGCGTGCATGCCGTCGCGAAGCGTGACATCTTGAATGTATAGCTTGGTGGTTGCCGGATCGAATGTCATGCCGCCATCCTCGCCGCGATCTTTTCGGCCGTCTTCAGAGCCGCCGATGTCATGATATCGAGATTGCCCGCATAGGCCGGCAGGTAATGCGCTGCGCCTTCCACCTCCAGGAACACGCTGACCTTCAGGCCTGTGTAGCTGCCGCCCATCTCGGGAATATGAAGCGGTGCGTTGCTGCCGACGCTTTCGATCTGCACCGCCTGCTTGAGGCGGTAGCCGGGGACATAACCCTGCACCTGCGCGACCATAGCTTCGACCGACCGGCGAATGGCATCGTGGTCGGCGTCCTCGCACAGGCAATAGACGGTGTCGCGCATGATCAGCGGCGGCTCGGCGGGGTTGAGCACGATGATCGCCTTGCCGCGCGTGGCGCCACCGACTTGGACGATCGCCTGGCTGGTGGTTTCGGTGAACTCGTCGATATTTGCGCGGGTGCCGGGGCCTGCGGACTTCGAGGCGATCGAGGCGACGATCTCGCCATAATGCACCCTGGCGATACGGCCGACGGCGGCAACGATGGGGATCGTCGCCTGACCGCCGCAGGTCACCATGTTGACATTGGGGGCATCGAGATGCGCATCGCCGTTGACCGGCGGCACGACGTATGGACCGATGGCCGCCGGGGTGAGGTCGATGACGCGCTTGCCATGCGCCTGCAGCACCGCGTCGTGATGCCGATGGGCTCCGGCAGATGTTGCGTCGAAGACGATGGCGATGTCGGCAAAACCGGGCATCGCGACCAGACCGTCGATGCCCCCGGCGGTGACCGGCACGCCCAGCTTTGCCGCGCGCTGCAATCCGTCCGATTGCGGATCGATGCCCACGAACGCGGCCATTTCCAGCTGCGTTGAAAGCCGCATGACCTTGATCATCAGATCGGTGCCGATATTGCCTGAACCGATGATGGCGACCCTGGTCTTCGTCATCGGATCACGCCTTGCCGAACGCAAAGCCGCACGCGCCGATGCCTGCGACGATCGCTTCCACCCTGTCGCCTGGCGCAAGTGCGACCATCGGTCCCAGCGCGCCTGCCAGCAGGATGTCGCCCGCCTTGAGCGGCTCGCCAGCCTGGGCCAGCGTCTGCGCCAGCCAAGCGGCGGCATTGAGCGGGTTGCCCAGCGCCGCTGCACCCATGCCGGTCGAGACCACGTCGCCGTTGATCCGCATCTCCATCGCTGCGCCTTCAAGATCGAGGCCGTCGAGCGGCAGCCCGGTATCGGCCAGCACGAAGAATGCCGAAGAGCCGTTGTCGGCGACGGTATCGGCAAAGGTGATCTTCCAGTCGGCGATGCGGCTGTCGACGATCTCGATCGCGGCATGAACGCTGGCGATCGCGGCGGCTGTCTGAGCGACGGTGGTCTGTGCGCTCGGCAAATCGCTACCCAGAACGAAGGCGATCTCGGCTTCGGCCTTGGGCTGCAGCGTGCGGGCAGGCTCCAGCCTTCCGCCATCCGCGATCCGCATGTCATCGAACAGCACGCCGAAATCTGGCTGATCGACGCCCAGTTGCACCTGCACAGCCTTGGCGGTCAGCCCCGCCTTGCGCCCGACGATCCTGCGACCGGCCGCTTCCCAAAACCGGGTATTGATAGCTTGCACCGCATAGGCCCCATCCGAATCATCGGACGCCAGCCCGTCGCGCAGAGGCAGCACCGCGCCACCAGTATAAGCGTTGCGCAACCGCTCGGCGAGATCGTGATAGCTGACCAATACCCTCTCCCTTCAACCAATGTTTGTTCACCGATTGACTAATTGCTTCACCTGTTACATACCAAGTGCACGGTTTGTAAAGAGCTCAATGCTCGAAAGGGAGAGGAATGGATATCAGTCTGCGGCCCGTCGTCGATGAAACGCGCGGAGTCTATCGCGTTCCCCGCCGCGCGTTCGTCGATCCAGCGGTGTTCGAGCGCGAATGCCGCGCCATATTCGATCGGTGTTGGCTGTATCTGGGGCACGCATCCGAACTGCCCAATCCTGGCGATTTCCTGACACGCAAGGTCGCCGGGCGGCCGATCCTGTTCACGCGCGACAAGGAGGATCGCTATCACGCGATGCTCAACACCTGCCCGCATCGCGGCGCAGTCGTGTGTCGCGAGCGCCGGGGCTCCTCGCCCGCGTTCCAGTGCATGTATCACGGCTGGGTGTTCGCCAATTCGGGCCGTCTGATGGTCATCCCCGGCCAAGCGGGATACCCCGACGATGCCAAGGACGATCCTGGCAAGCAGCTGACGCACGTGCCGCGGTTCGACCGGTTCGGCGACTTCTTCTTCGTCAGCTTCGCCGCCGATGGCGAGGACCTCGCCACGTATCTTGCAGGGGCAGGGGACTATATCAAGCTGGTGTCGGAACAGTCCGCCAAGGGCATGACGATCGTCGGCGGCACGCAGGAATACTCGATTCGCGGCAACTGGAAGCTGCTCGCCGAAAACAGCGTCGATGGCTATCACGCGGCCAGCACGCATTCGACCTATCTGGAATATCTCAAGAACGCCAACGGATCGATGCACGACACACGCCTGTCAGGCCTCGGCTATGACCTGGGCAATGGCCATGCGGTGATCGAGTATTTTGCGCCCTGGGGCCGGCCGATCGCCAACTGGATTCCGTTATGGGGCGAAGAGGGCAAGACTGAGATCGAAGCGATCCAGCGCGATCTGACCGAGCGGCTCGGGCAGGAACGCGCCGAGCGGATTGCCAAGCAGAGCCGCAACATGATCATCTTCCCCAACCTCGTCATCAACGATGTCATGGCGATCACCGTGCGCACCTTCTGGCCGACCGCGCCCGATTATATGGAGGTCAACGCCTGGGCGCTGGCGCCGGTCGAGGAATCGGACTGGCTGCGCAAGTTCCGCCTGTTCAACTTCACTGAATTCCTCGGCCCCGGCGGCTTTGCGACGCCGGATGACGTCGAGGCGATCGAGAAGTGCCAAGTTGGCTATCAGGCCGCGCGCGAGGCGCAGTATAACGACATTTCGCGCGGCATGCTGCGCGAGGGCGGCTCCGCCTATGACGACGAGCTTCAGATGCGCTGCTTCTGGAACGAGTGGGACCGCCGCATCTCGGAGTATGCCGCATGAGCCGCGATGCCCAGATCGAGGCGATGCTGCTGCACCACCGTGTACAGAGCTTCCTGTTCCACGAGGCCGACCTGCTCGATCGCTGGGAGCTGATCGCCTGGGAAAAGCTGTTCGCCGACGAGGCCCGCTACCTGGTGCCGCCGACCGATGTGACGGGCGATGATGCCGACCCGGACAAGGCGCTGTTCTACATCTTCGATGACCGCGCGCGCATTCACGAGCGGGTTGTCCGGCTGGAGAAGAAGGGCGCGCACAGCGAGTTTCCGCGATCGAAGACGCGGCATCTGGTGAGCAACGTTCAGGCGCGGCTGGAGGGCGACGTGATCGTCGCAACCGCGTCTTTCGCGGTGTGGCGGTCGAAGGACGGCAACACCGATGTTTTCGTCGGCCATTATGGGTACCGGTTGATCGACATCGGCGGCGATCTGCGCATCGCCGAAAAGAAATGCGTGCTCGATATGGACGCGCTGCGCCCGCACGCCCGCATCAGTATCTTGCTATAGGACGCCTGCCATGACTGCTCCTTTTCGTTACCGGCAACTGTCGTATGTCGCGCTGGACGTGACCGACCTCGACCGGTCGCTGGCCTTCTATCACGACCTCGTTGGGCTCACGCTGGACCGCCGCAGCGATGATATCGCTTATCTGCGATGCAGTGACCTACCGCAGAACATCGTCCTGCGGCGCGGCGATACGCCGGGGCTGGCACGGGCGGCGTTCGAGCTTGAGGGCAGGGCGGATCTCGATCAGGCTTTTGACTATCTGCAGGCGCAGGGCTTTGCGCCGGTGTGGCTGGATGCCGATCAGGCGGCGGAGCTGAAGGTCGGGGCGGCCCTGCGGTTTCGCGAGCCGGGCTGCGGACTGGAATTCGAGTTTCTGTGCGATCCGGTCAGAACCACGGCGTTCGAGAAGGATCACACCGCCATCGCGCGGCTGGGCCATGTGGTGCTCAACGTCGCGGATTTCGACGCGGTGCAGGCATCGCTGGTCGGCAAGCTCAACTTCCTGATCTCGGACCATGTACCGGGCAAGATCGCATTCCTGCGCGCCTTTCCCAACCGCTATCACCACAGCTTTGCGATCCTCAAGGGACCGGCGGACGGCTTCAACCACGTCAATTTCATGGTGTCGGACATCGACGATGTCGGCCGGGCCATCAACCGCATGAAAAAGGCGGACGTGCCGATCGTGTTTGGCCCCGGACGGCATGAGCCATCGGGCAGCATCTTCCTGTATTTTCTCGATCCTGATGGCATGACCGCCGAATACAGCTTCGGCATGGAGGAGTTCGACGAAGCAGGCGCGAGGGACCCGCGCGAGCTGGAGGCCAAGCCGGAGGTGCTCGACACCTGGGGCAGTGTGCCCGATCCTCGCTTTGGCAAGGCCGGGGCGATCCTGACCGATGCCTGAGGTCGCAGCCAGTGGACGCGTGGCCATCGTCACCGGGGCAGGGCGCGGGATTGGGCTGGCCATCGCACGTCGGCTGGAGGCCGATGGCCTGCGCGTCATGTTCGCCGATCTGGAAGAAGCTGCCGCAAAGGACGCCGCGGGCGACAGTGGCGCGGCATTCTGGGGCGATCTGGCGGATGAAAACGTCGCGGGGCGGCTTGTCGAGCAGACAGTGCAGCAGCTGGGCGCGCCTGCCGTTCTGGTCAACAACGCAGGCGGCGGCATCCTCAGGCCCTTTCTGGAACACACGCCCGACACACTGCGCACCACCATCGACCGCAACCTGTGGACCGCGATCTGGTGCTGCTGGCATGCGCTGCCGCACATGAAGGCGGCAGGCTGGGGCCGGGTCATCAACATTGGGGCAGACAGCGTCCGCAACGGGCTGTTCGATCACGCGGGCTACAACGCCGCCAAGGGCGGGATGCACGGGATGACCACGGGGCTGGCGCGCGAGTTCGCGCGCGACGGGATCACGGTCAACACCGTGGCGCCGTGCGCGATCGTGACGCCGCAGTACCGCGAGATCGAAAAGGTGAACCCGGCGCTCATCGAAAAGGTCGTCGGCGTGATCCCGATGGGGCGCGCAGGAACCGAAGAGGAAGTCGCCAGCATGGTCGCCTATCTGGCGCGCGACGAGGCCGGTTTCGTCACCGGCCAGGTCATCAGCGTCAACGGCGGCACAACGATGCTTTGAACAGCAAAAAAAGGACAGATCATGAGCAATCCTGAAATCGGCAAGTCGGTCGTAGCGGCCGGAATCCGCACCAATTACATCGAGGCGGGCACACCCGGCGCGCCGCCGCTGGTGCTCATCCATGGTTCGGGACCAGGCGTGACCGGCTTTGCCAACTGGAATGGTGTGATCCCCGCGCTGGCCGAGCATTTCCACGTGTTCGCGCCCGACATGGTCGGGTTCGGCTATACCGATGTGCCCGACGACATCACCGATTTCACGCTGGATTTCTGGGTCGGCCATATCATCGGCTTCCTGGATGCGCTGGGCATCGAGCGCGCGTCGTTCATCGGTAACAGCTTTGGTGGAGGCCTGAGCCTTGCCGTTGCTGCTCGCCATCCAGACCGGGTTGCCCGGTTCGTGCTGATGGGCGCAGCGGGCCTGAAGTTCGAGATGTCGGATGGTTTGCGCGATGTTTGGGGCTACGAGCCGGCCGAAGCCAACATGCGCAAGCTGATGGAGACGTTCGCCTATAATCCCGCGTTGGTGACCGACGCCATTGTGCTGTCACGCCACAATGCCAGCATTCGCCCCGGATCGCATGAGGCCTATTCGCGGCTCTTTCCTGAACCGCGCCAGGCCCGCCTTGATGGTCTTGCGACACCGGAAAGCGACATCGCTGCCATTTCAGCACTCGCTTTGATCATTCATGGGCGCGAAGATGTTATCGTTCCCGTTGACGTGGCCTATCGTTTCTCGGCATTGCTGAAGCATTCGGAATTGCATGTTTTTGGGGAATGCGGCCATTGGACTCAGATCGAGAAACGCGACAGGTTCGTGGAGGTAGTGATCCCGTTCCTGACCGCCGGGTGAGACGCCCGCGCCGGTCGCAGGGCGAACGCTCGGGCGAGATGCGCGAGCGGCTGGCGAAGGCGACGTTCGACATCATCGCCGCGCGCGGTTTTTCCAGCCTGCGCACTGCTGCGGTTGCCGAGCAGGCCGGGGTCAGCCAGGGCGCATTGCTGCACCATTTCGAGACCAAGGACGGGTTGACGCTGGCTACTGTCGATTATGCCTTTGCCCAGGCATCGGCGAAGACGGAAGCTATCATTGCAGAAGGCCTGGCCAGCGGAATCGACCCGATCGACCTGATGCTGTCTGACTTTCGAGCCTATTTTTTCGACGATGATTTCTGGGTGTCGCTCGACATCACGATCAATGCGTCGAAGGATCCCGCGCTGAAGGAAGGCATCCGCGAGATCGTGCCGCGTTATCGTCTGGGCGTCTATCGGCGCTGGGTGGGAATTTTGTCCGAGAACGGCTGGACGGTCCGCGACGCCGAGGAGATCGTCAGGATGAGTGCGGCACTGACGACAGGGCTTGGCATTCGCACCCTGTTCGATGACGTCGACGCATATCTCGACACGACTTTGGCGAAATGGCGGGAGATGGTGCGCAGCACCTGGCCGCGCGCCAAGCCCTAGCGCGCTTCGCCGACCACCGGATTTTCGATCACCCCGATACCTTCGATCTCGCAGCGGACGACGTCACCCACCTTGAGGAACGTTGGCGGGTCCATTGCAATGCCGACGCCTTCTGGCGTGCCGGTCGCGATCAGGTCTCCTGGTTCCAGCGTGAACGCGGTTGAGAGGTACTCGATCTGCTGGAAAATATTGGCCAGCATCTTGCCGGTGTTCGATGACTGGCGGAGCTCGCCATTGACGCGGCATTCGATGGCCAGCGCGTGCGGATCGGCAATCTCGTCGGCCGTGACGATCCAGGGACCGGTCGGGCCATGGCTGTCGAACGATTTGCCCATCGTCATGGTTTGCGAATGGAACTGCCAGTCGCGCGTGGAAACGTCGTTGGCGACAAAATAACCGAAGATATGCCGGTGCGAGTCCGCTGCCGCCACGTGCTTTGCGCGCGCACCGATGACCACGCCCAGTTCGGCCTCGTAATCAACCTGGTCCGACACGTCCGGCTTCACGATCCCGTCATGCGGACCGACGATGCAGGTCGTCTGCTTGTTGAACCACAACTGCTTCTTGGGCTCGGCAATACCCAGCTTTGCACCTTCCGCGACATGCTTGGCGTAGTTCATGCCGATGGCGAGATATTTGCCCGGGCGCTCGATCGGCGCAAGCAGGCGAACCGATGCCAGCGCGACCGCAGGTGCGGTGGCCGCAAACTGCGCGATCCTTGTCAGTGCCTCAGCACCGCCATGGATGATCGACACGATGTCGGTAAAGCCGAGCGGCGTCAAATCGACGATGGCGTCATCGCGAACCACGCCGACGCGTGCCCCGTCTCCAGCATCATAGCGCGCCAGCTTCATGTTTCGCTCCCTGCAATTCGATAAAGCTGTTTACAAACCGGATACATGGTATGTCAATGCGCCGGTTGGTTGTCGGAGCCTGGTATTTCCTAAGGGTCGAGCACGATCTTAATGCAGTCGCCATGCACCTGCGCGGCGATCGCCTCGTTGGTCTGGGTGAGCGGAGGGGGGACCAGGCGATCAACCTGGAATAGCACCGCGGCAAGATGGACGATGCGTATCGTTAATGAACTGCTGCGAGTCGCTGTAGCCTTCGATGGTGCTGAAAAGGCGATGGCTAAGCATCATCAAAGGCGGGAATGCGGACCGGCCCGCCCTCGGGGGTTGCGATGTCTCGTTGCGGCTGACCAGCGCCAGGGTGAGGTTGCCGATGAAGTCTGCCAGTTGAACCGTACGACCATGAATTTCGCTGTTGGTGAGCAGCGAGGCAAGGTACGGCCCGCCGGTCATCGTACAGCGCCAAGGCAAAGCGGATGAATTCGCCCGTCAGCGCCTGCCTTGACTCGGCTGACCGGCGCACATCGGGGGCATCTTCCCCGAAGAAAGCATCGGTACAGCGGTGCAGGTCGGGCTACCTGTCCGCTGGCACGCCCCGGCTCGCTTCCGGCCTGTGCCTGCTCACAGCGAACGGCCCACCAGATCGCGCATGATCTCGCTCGTGCCGCCATAGATGCGGCGCACCCGCGCATCGCGCCAGATTCGCGCGATGGGGTACTCGTTCATATAACCCGCGCCGCCGTGCAGCTGCAGCGCGGCGTCGCAGGTCTCCCATTGCATTTCGGTGTGCCAGTATTTCGACGCGGCCGCCTCGTCGGCGGTGAGTTCGCCGCGGACATGGCGCGCGATGGCCCAGTCGAGGTGCGCCCAGCCGACCTGCAGCTTTGCCTTGATTTCGGCGAGCACGAAGCGCGTGTTCTGGAAATCGATGACCTTGCTGCCGAACGCGGTGCGCGTCCGCACGAACTCGACCGCCTCATCATAGGCGCGTTGCGCGGCAGCCTGCGCGGTGATCGAGATCGAGAGCCGTTCCTGCGGCAGCTCGCTGACCAGATAGATGAAGCCGCGGTTGACCTCGCCGATCACGTTGCCCGCCGGCACGCGGACATCGTTGTAGAACAGCTCCGAGGTATCCGACATCCATTGTCCGACCTTGTCGAGATTGCGGCCGCGCGCGAAACCGGCGCGGTCGGCCTCCACCAGGATCAGGGACGTGCCCTTGGCGCCGAGGTCGGGATCGGTCTTGCACACGGTGAGGATGATATCGGCATTCTGGCCATTGGTGATGTAGGTCTTCGATCCGTTGATGACGAAGTGGTCGCCGTCGCGCCGCGCACTGGTGCGAACCCCCTGCAGATCCGATCCCGCGCCAGGCTCCGTCATCGCAATGGCAGCGATCACCTCTCCGCTCAGCATGCGCGGCAGCCAGCGCGCCTGCTGCTCGTCGCTGCCATAGCGCAGGATGTAGGGCATCGTGATGTCGCTTTGCAGCGTCACGCAATCGGACATCATCGCATAGGTGAATTCCTCGTTGAGGATGGCGTTGAAGGTGAAGTCCAGCCCCGGCCCGCCGAACGCCTCAGGCAGGGTAGGGCAGAGCAGGCCAGCCTCACCTGCCTTCAACCAGAAGTCGCGCCGCACGATCCCTGCCTCCTCGAACTCGGCGAGACGCGGAGTGAACTCACGACCAATGAACAGGCGTACCATATCGCGAAAGGCGCGATGCTCCTCCCCGAACAGCGCACTGCCATCGCGTTCCAGCCAGACACCGTCAGCCACAGCGGGCGCTCCTCATCCATGCATCGTCCGATACATATGCGTATCGACATAACGCAAAAACCTGATAACCTGGCTCGGCATAGAGGCGCGGCACCAGGATTGTAAAGTACTAAACAGTCTGGTGGGTGGAGAGGAGAGAGAGGATGACACTGACGGCTGCATTGCCGCGCGAGGGGCTCGACGTATCCGATGGCGGTCTGTGGGCTCGCAGCGGTTGGCGGCCGATGTTTGCGCAGTTGCGCGCCGAAGACCCGGTCAACTATTGCCAAAGCAGCGTCTTCGGGCCGTACTGGTCGATCACCCGCTATGACGACATCGTCGCGGTCGAAGGCGATGCCCAGACGTTTTCCTCGTCCTGGGAGCATGGCGGGATCGTGATTTTCGACATGGTCGATACCGGCGTGCAGTTGCGCATGTTCATCGCGATGGACGATCCCGAACACAGCGACAAGCGCAAGGCGGTGGCGCCGGCGGTCTCGCCCAGTGAAATCGCCAAGCTCGCCGGGCCGTTGCGCGAGCGCACCATCGCGATCCTCGATTCGCTGCCGGTCGGCGAACCGTTCGACTGGGTCCACACGGTGTCGATCCCGCTGACCACGGCGATGATCGCCACGCTGTTCGATTTTCCCTGGGAGGAGCGCGACAAGCTGCCCGAATGGTCCGACTGGGCTGCCAAGATCGACATCGGCCCCGACCCGGTGCTCAACGCCGAACGCGAGCGCCACGTCTTCGCTATGGCGGCGCGCTTCAAGGAACTCTACGATGAGCGCCGGGCGTTGCCGCCGCAGCCCGACCTGCTGTCGATGATGGCGCATTCCGCCTCGTTCGGCGAGATGGACGAGCAGCGCTTCATCGGCGCTATCGCGCTGCTGCTGGTGGGTGGCAACGATACCACGCGCAACTCCATGTCTGGCCTTGTCGAGCAGATCAACCGTTATCCCGATGCGTGGGCCGCGGTGATGGCAGACCCGGCAGCGCTGGCCTCCGGCGCGGCTACCGAGACGATCCGCCTGCAGACCCCCATCGCGCACATGCGCCGCACCGCCACGCGCGACGTGGAGTTGGCGGGCAAGACGATCCGCAAAGGCGACAAGGTCATATTATGGTACAATTCGGGCAACCGCGATGAGAGCGTGTTCCCGGACGGTGACCGCTGGGATCCCACCCGCGCGAATTCGCGCCGTCACCTGTCGTTCGGCTATGGCATCCACCGCTGCCTGGGTGCGCGGCTCGCCGAGTTGCAACTGGTCACGCTGATCGAGGAGATGTCCGCCCGCGGGATGATCGTGACGCTGGCGGGCGAACCGCAGCGGCTGCCATCGTGCTTCACCAATGGCTATGAGCATATGATGGTCACGATGACACGCGCGGCGGGAGGCGTGCATGGCTGAACCTTTCCGACGGTATCGCTGCCTCAACTGCGCCCATGTCTATGACGAAGCCGAAGGCGATCCGGATTCGGGTCTGCCGCCAGGCACGCTCTGGGAAGACGTTCCCGAGAGCTGGATCTGCCCCGATTGCGGATCGGAAAAGCGAGACTACACGCTGATCGACTGGGGCTGACCTTGTAGGCGATCGTGGTCAAATGGGGGCGCGGTCTGCTTTATCAGCACTTCGGCTCGATTTACGATCGTCGTATATCGCCCCCTCACCGCTTCGCCCCTTCAGCGACATGACGGCGCGCTGAAGATCAGGCTCTGGCGGAGACGGAGGGATTCGAACCCTCGGTGGGAGTAATCCCCCCACGACGGTTTAGCAAACCGTTGGTTTCAGCCACTCACCCACGTCTCCGCATGGCACGCATCTGAATGCGAGCAAGCCCCTGCCTTGGGGCCGGTCGATTGGCCAGAGCGCGCTATAGCGGCGCCTTGGGCGGGGATCAACCGGATAGTTGGCAGATGTGTTGATCGCCTGCGATTGACCCGGGTTTCCCGCCCGGACCGCAGGCAAGCTGCGGGTTTCTCACGATTTGGCGCGTTTTTGACTCGGGCTGCCGCACCATCGACTCGGGTCATCGCCGGTTCATTGTGCGCGCAGCACAAATGCGGGATTCGTGTGAGCCAGTGCATGAGCGGGAGGCAAATCTATGCGATCGGGGCTATTCAAGCACATTCTGGCGGCCGCCGGGGTGATGGCCATGGCGCTGGGCGGGCCTGTGGCCGGCATGGCCCATGCGCAAGTGACCACCGTCGATCCCAACGAGGCGATCGATTCCGACCTGGCACCGCCGCGGGCGCCCGAAACCGGTGCGCCGCTCGACCAGGGCTATGATTATGGCACCCCTGATTCGGGCGCGGCCAGCGGCGAGGTTTATGCGCCGCCGCCCGCCAGCGCGCCGCAGCCCGGTCTGGACACCCAGCCGGGCTTCGAGGCGCAGTCGGGAACCGCCGCCAACGGCTATCAGAAGGATGACCTGATCGGCGCCGCCGAGGGCGTGTTCGGCAAGGGCGCCGAGGGCCTGGCCGGGCTGATCGAGGATATCCTGCGCAAGCAGGGCGAGCCCAATGGCTATATCATCGGACGCGAGGCTTCGGGCGCGTTCGTGGTCGGGCTGCGTTATGGCTCGGGTACGCTGCACCACAAGGTGGAGGGCGAGCGGCCGGTCTACTGGACGGGCCCGTCGGTGGGCTTCGATGCTGGAGCCAATGCCGGCAACACGTTCGTGCTGGTCTACAACCTGTATGACAGCGAGGACCTCTACAAGCGCTTCGGCGCGGGCGAGGGCGCGGCCTATCTGGTCGGCGGATTTCACACCAGCTACCTGCGCCGCGGCGATGTCGTGCTGATCCCGGTGCGCATGGGACTGGGCCTCAGGCTGGGGATCAACGCCGGCTATATGAAGTTCACCCGCAAACGAAATTTCGTTCCGTTCTGATGACTTAGCCCGCAGGGTCGCACTGCCAGAAATGGGCAAAGAAAGGCCGGTTGTCGCATTATCGTAGCAACCGGCCTTTTTGCCTTTTTGCCTTGCCCCGGCGTCAAGCTGGCGGCATGGAGGCACGCGCATTTTCCTGACGCCGGACGCTACGACTCCGGCAACATTATTGCTATTATTGGGGGATTGATCCGTGCTTGAACAATTGAAGGCGCAACCGGCCGACGCGCTGCTCGCGCTTATCAAGCTTTATGCCGCTGACGAACGCGCCCAGAAGATCGACCTTGGCGTGGGCGTCTATCGCACCGCCGATGGTGCCACGCCGGTGTTCGCGGCAATCAAGGCGGCCGAGGCAAGGCTGCTCGCGGACCAGAACAGCAAGAGCTATCTCGGTCCCGAAGGCGATATGGGCTTTGTCCGCGCGATCATGCCGTGGATGCTGGGCGATTTCGATCCGGCCGGGCGCATCGACGGGCTGCAGACCCCAGGCGGCACCGGCGCGGTGCGGCTGGCGGCGGACCTGCTGCTCAAGGCCGGCGTCCGGCGCATCTGGATGGGCACGCCCAGCTGGCCCAACCATGTGCAGATCCTCAATGCCGTGGGGCTTGCCTGCGAGACCTTCCGCCATATGGATGTCGCCACCCAGCGGCTGGACTTCAACGCGCTCGAAGCCGCGCTCGACAAGGCCGAGGCAGGCGATGCGGTGCTGCTGCACGGATGCTGCCACAACCCCACCGGCGCGGACTATAGCGAAACCCAGTGGGACGAGATTGCCGAGACGGTGGCGGCCAAGCGGCTGTTCCCGCTGATCGACCTTGCTTATCACGGCCTTGGCCATGGCTTCGAGGCGGACGGCTATGGCCTGCGCGCGGTGCTCTCGCGCGTGCCCGAGGCGCTGATCGCGTACAGCTGCGACAAGAATTTCGGCCTCTATCGCGAGCGCGTCGGCGCGCTGTACGTGATGACCGAAAGCCCCGCGCAGCAGGCATCGGTGCAATCGAACCTGGCCGCGCTCGCGCGCGCCAACTGGTCGATGCCCCCCGATCACGGCGCGGCATCGGTGCGGATCGTGCTGGAAGACGAAGGCCTCACCAAGATCTGGCTCGACGAGCTTGCATCGATGCGGGCGCGGATGCGCGGCGTGCGCGATGCGCTGGCGGCGCATCAGGCGATCGGATCGGTCAATCTCGCCGCGGTCGGCCAGCAGAACGGCCTGTTCTCGGTGCTGCAGCTGACACCCGAGCAGATCGCCGCGCTGCGCGCCGACTATGGCGTGTACATGGCGGGATCGGGACGGATCAACATCGCCGGGTTCACCGACGCCAATATCCCGCACTTCATCGAAGGGTTGCGCGCGGTCACCGCATAAGCGCACGCCCCGATCGGGCGATCAGCCGACCAGTTCGGTCAGCGTCTCGACGGTGAGCACCTGCGGCAGGATGACCGGGTCGCTGCCGGGCTTGTACCACACATACAGTGGTACGCCCGAGCGGCCCTGCGCCTCGAGATAGCGGCTGATCGCGGCATCGCGGCGGGTCCAGTCGCCTTCCAGCACCACGACGCCCGCCTTGCTGAACGCGGCGGCAGTGGCTTCGCGCTGGATCGCGGCGGCTTCGTTGGCCTTGCAGGTGATGCACCAGTCGGCGGTGAAATAGGCGAACACCGGGGTGCCCGCAGCGCGCAGTTGCGCAAGCTTCGCCTCGCTGAACGGCTGGGCGGGCAGGGTGGCACCGGCAGAGGTGCCGGGCGAGGCCGCGCTGCCTCCCGTCGGCAGCAGCAGCACGGCCGCGACCGCGCTGGCAAGCGCCGGGGCAAGCGGCAGCCAGCCGCTGCGTCCGGCCTTCTGCCGCGCGCCCAGCCACCACAGCAGCAACGCCAGCAGCATCGCGGCGGCAAGGCCGAAGAGCACGCCGGTGTTGCCCGTCTGCTGGCCCAGCAGCCAGACCAGCGCCAGCCCGGTCAGGAACATCGGCACCGCCATGATGCTGCGGAAGGTGCCCATCCAGGCGCCCGGTCGCGGCAGGCGGTGGCGCAGCGCAGGGATGAAGCCGATCGCGAGGAACGGCAGTGCAAGGCCCAGGCCCAGCCCTGCGAACACCAGCAGCGCGGCGGGGACCGGCAGCACAAGCGCGCTGCCCATCGCGGCCGCCATGAATGGTCCGGTGCAGGGTGTTGCGACGAAGGCCGCGAGCGCGCCGGTCCAGAACGAGCCTGCCGCGCCGCCCCTGCCGATGAGGCTCGAGCCTGCAGAAATGCTGCCGAACTCGAACAATCCGGCCAGGTTGAAGGAAATCGCGGTGACCAGCAGCAACAGTCCCAGGATGATGCGCGGGTCCTGCAGCTGGAATGCCCAGCCGATCTGCTCGCCGCCCGCGCGCAGGATCAGCAGCAGTCCGCCCAGCGCGACGCACACCAACACGATGCCTGCGGTGTACGCCAGCGCATCGCGCCGCGCACCGCGCTCGTCGCCACCCGCCTTGGCAAGGCTGATCGCCTTGAGGCTGAGGATCGGGAAGACGCAGGGCATGATGTTGAGCAGCAGGCCGCCGAGCAGCGCTCCGCCCAGCGCGGCCGCGAGCAGCGCCAGCATGCCGCCCTCGGGCTCATCCGCTGTGGCGGCATCGATCCGGGTGCCGCCGGGCGCCACCGCGCCCTTATCGGCCACCAGCTCGAGCCCGAGATGCTCACCGATGCGCAGCACGCCTGCCAGCGGTCCCGCCAGTGCGCCGCTCGCCTCGGTCTCGATGATCAGCCGGTCGCCATCGCGGAAAAAGGCCTGGGGCGCGCTGTAGCGCACCGCGCGTTCGGTGCTTGCGAAGAAATAGGGCGCCTCGATATTGCCCGCTGCGGGATAGGGGACGGCGATGCGCAGGATCTTGCCGTCGAGCTGATAGGTCGCCTTCGATCCCAAAGGCGCAGGCAGGCGCTGACGCCAGCCGTCGAACCGGGCGCGGGTGTCCTTGCTGGTCACGCCGTCGCCAACGGTCAGGCTGGTCGATAGCGTCGCGCTTTCGGGCACGCAGATCTCGTCGGTGCAGGCCAGCCAGTCGGCCTTGACCGAGATCGGCAGCCGGGTGCCGGGGGCCAGGGACGGATCGATGGTCAGCGCCACCAAGGGGGCATAGGCGCCCTCGAACACATGGTTCATGAGCCCGGCGATGATCAGCGTTTCGGGCACGGGATAGCGCAGCTCGCCCGCGCTCACCCCCTTGGGCAGGTTCCAGGTCAGCGTCATGCCCAGCCCGGCATCGCCGGGGTTCAGCCAATAGCCGTGCCAGCCGGATTTGGGGGTCATCGCAAAGGCGAGATCGACGGTGCTGCCCGGCGCGGGCGCGGGGCTTTCGGCGACCAAAGATGCCGCGATGTTGTTGGGCCCGCGCTGCAGCGGTTGCGCAGCGGCGGGCAGGGCAAGCCCCGCCAGCAGACATGCGCCCAACAACGCCCGAAAAATCACCATCATCATGCGCAGCCATGTAGAAGTTTTGGGGCCCAATACCAATGGCCCATCGGCGCATGGTGTGCGACAACGCGTCCCGCGGTCAGCGCTGGTCGTAGGGGCTCAAGCCTTTGCCCAGCCGGTTTTCGCCCTGCGGGATCGGATCGCGGCTCCAGTTGGCGACGAACCAGGTGTTGCGCTCGACGCCCGGGGCAAGGCTCGCGTCATTGCCGAAGATCTGCAGGCCGGCCGAGGAATAGCTGCGGCCCTCGGCGGCCACCGCGATGAACGCCGACCAGTTTTCCTTGTTCTGCCCCTGCACGAAGATGTTGCGGGTGATCTCGCCGCTCGCGCCGCCGGGCAGATCGATCATGTAGTTGCTGCCGTTGCCATTGCTGTCGTCAAAGCTCGAATCGGTGATGCTGACGCGGGCTGCGCGGCTTTTGACATAGTGCCCGCCCTGGCCCTTCTCGAAGCGCGAGCGGGTGACCGTGAGCGAGCCGTAATCGCCGATATAGAGCGAATGCGCGCAGTCCGATGCGCACAGGCCGAGCCCCGAAAACGTGCTCCTGTCGATGACGATGCGGCCGCCGGGGTTTTGCGCCGACAGGATGCCCTGTTGGCTGTCGCGGAACAGGCTGTTGACGACGGTCAGGTCACCCCATTCGAGCCGGATGCCTGCGCCGTTCTCGTCGCGTACCGCGATGTTCTGGAAGATCAGCCCCTCGACCCGCGCGCTGCGGCCGCGCAGCACCAGGGTGGCCTTGTCCTCGCACACGCCGCCGTCGAAGATCGCGGTCCCCGGGGTGACCGCGCGGTAGGTGATGTTGCCCGCCTCCTGCACCACGCAGTCGCGCCAGATGCCGGGCTGTACCTCGATCGTCCCGGTGCCCCCGCCGATCTTGCCAACAGCATCGGCGAGCGAGCGATATGCCTTGCCGGTCTCGGCGATGCGATAGGGTGTGGGGCGTCCCTGCTGCGCGGAGAGCGGGACGGCGATGCTGGCGAGCAGCGCGACGAGCAGGAGGATGCGAAAGAAGGTCATGCCGCGGAAAATAGCACAAAGGCACAAAAACGCGCGGATTTAGAGGGTTAACGTATGCCCCGTCCCGTCACGGGACAGGCCCGGGCGCATCCGTTACCGGCGCACTCTTGCGCTTGCGGCCATAGACCAGATCGAACAGCGGCGATGCCATGAAGGTCGTGACGATCGCCATGATCACCAGCATCGAGAACAGTGCCGGACCGATGATGCCGCGCTGCAGGCCGATGTTGATGATGATCAGCTCCATCATGCCGCGCGCATTCATCAATGCGCCGATCGCCATGGCGGTCGCATTGTCCTGCCCGGTCAGCCGCGCGGCGACATAGCAGGCGACCCCCTTGGCGAGGATCGATGCGGCAAGGATCCCCATCGCGATCGCCAGCAGTTCGGCATTGTTGACCACGGTCAGCTGGGTGTTGAGCCCCGAATAGGCGAAGAACATCGGGATCAGCAGCACCATCACGATCGGCTCGAGCTGGCGCTGGACATCGTTGGCGAGCAGCCCGCGCGGCATGCAGATGCCCAGGATGAACCCGCCCAGCACCGCGTGGATGCCGATGAAGTCCATCGCGAATGCGGCCATCATGAACAGCACGAACACCACCGCCAGCATCGAATGGGTGACCTTGCCATCGCGCTCGGCGATCCGGCCCAGAGGTGCGAGCAGCCGCCGCCCGTAGATCAGCATGAACCCGGCAAACGCCGCGCCGCCGAGAATCGCCTTGATCGCGACGCCCGGGCCATCGCCGAAGCTCGCCAACACGATGGCGAGCACCGTCCACGCGGCGGCATCGTCGATCGCGCCGGCCGACAGCGTCAGGCTGCCCAGCTTGGTGTCGGTCAGCCCGCGTTCGTGGATGATTCGCGCGAGCATGGGGAAGGCGGTGATCGCGATGCAGGCGCCCAGGAACAGCGTCGCCTGGAACTGGTTGACGTCGCTGGCGAACAGCCCGGGCACCCGTTGCAGCATCGGGGCGAGCACGACGGCGACCAGGAACGGGACCGCCATGCCGGTGAAGGATACCGCAGCGGCGCTGCCCATCTGCGCGCGGAAGTGGTCCGAACGAAAGCCCAGCCCGACGATGAGCATGTACAGGCCGACGCCCAGCTGCGCGCAGACGAACAGCACGTCGCGGGTTTCCGCGGGAAACAGCGCGGCCTGCACGTCGGGAAGGACATAGCCGAACAGCGAGGGGCCAAGCACCACGCCCGCCATCATCTCGCCGACCACCTGGGGCTGGCCCAGCCACCGGCGAACCGCATAGCCGATCACCCTGCAGGTGGCGATGATCAGCGCCATCTGCAGGAAGAAATACGCGCTGAGCTCCGATGGTGTCACGCGTTACAGGCCCCTTGAGGGACTGCCGCAGCGCCAGTCCCGGCGGGATGTTGCGGTTTAGTGCGCGGGAGTCAACACATCCGCACCGATCCCGACCGGTCAGTCCAGATTGGGACGCAGCCAGCGACGGGCGGTGTCCATGTCGACCCCGCGTCTGTGGGCATAATCGGTGAGCTGATCCTCGCCGATCCGCGCCACGCCGAAATAGGCTGCCTCGGGGTGACCGAAGTAAAAGCCGCTCACCGCCGCGGTCGGCAGCATCGCAAAGCTTTCGGTCAGCGTGATGCCGGTGGCGTCGGTGGCCTTGAGCATCTCGAACAGCGCAGGCTTGGCGCTGTGGTCGGGGCAGGCGGGATAGCCCGGCGCGGGGCGGATGCCGCGATACTGCTCCTTGATCAGCGCCTCGTTGGTCAGCTGCTCGCCCGCGGCATAGCCCCACAGGGTGGTGCGGACATATTGGTGCAGCCGCTCGGCAAAGGCTTCGGCGAGGCGGTCGGCCAGCGCCTTCAGCAGGATATCGTTGTAATCGTCGTGATTGGCCTGGAACTTTGCCAGCTGCTCGTCGATGCCATGCCCTGCGGTGACCGCAAAGCCGCCGATCCAGTCGCCCGCAGTGTCGATGAAGTCTGCAAGGCACATGTTCGCCCGGCCTTCGCGCTTGGCGATCTGCTGGCGCAGGAACGGCATGCGGATTTCCTCGCCGCCAGCATGGATGAACACATCGTCGCCATCGCGCTGGCACGGCCACAGCCCCACCACGCCCTTCGCGGTCAGCCACTTTTCAGCGATGATCTGGTCGAGCATCGCATTGGCATCGGCGAACAAGGACGTCGCGCTCTCGCCGACCACTTCGTCGGTGAGGATTGCGGGGAAGTTGCCCGCCAGCTCCCACGCACGGAAGAATGGCGTCCAGTCGATGCATTCGCGAAGGTCCGCAAGGTCCCAGTCCTCGAACACGTGGAGGCCAGGCTGCACCGGCGCAGGCGGCTTCTGGCTCATGTCGGCGACAAAGCCGTTGGCGCGCGCGACCTCGAGCGGGGCGAGTTCGTTCTGCCCCTTGTTGGCACGGGCGATGCGCACGGCCTCGTATTCCTCGGCGACCTTGAGCACGAAGGGATCGCGATTGGTCTGGCTGACCAGGTTCGAGGCGACGCCGACCGCCCGGCTGGCATCGAGCACGTGGATCACCGGGCCTTCATACGCCGGCGCGATGCGCAGCGCGGTGTGGACCTTTGAAGTGGTCGCGCCGCCAATCATCAGCGGCATCGTCATGCCCGCCTTCTGCATTTCCTCGGCGACGGTGACCATCTCGTCGAGCGAGGGGGTGATCAGGCCGGACAGGCCGATGATGTCGGCCTTGTTGTCGTTGGCGGCCTTGAGGATGTCGTGCCAGGGCACCATCACGCCCAGATCGACGACCTCATAGCCATTGCACTGCAGCACCACGCCGACGATGTTCTTGCCGATATCGTGCACATCGCCCTTCACGGTCGCCATGATGATCCGGCCCTTGCCCTTGGCATTGGGGTCCTTCTCGGCCTCGATATAGGGGAACAAGTGGGCGACGGCTTTCTTCATCACGCGTGCGGACTTGACCACCTGCGGCAGGAACATCTTGCCTTCGCCGAACAGGTCGCCAACCACGTTCATCCCGTCCATCAGCGGGCCTTCGATCACCTCGATCGGGCGGGTCGCTTCGAGCCGGGCTTCCTCGGTATCCTCGACGATATGCGCGTCGATGCCCTTGACCAGCGCATATTCCAGCCGCTTGACCACCGGCCAGCTGCGCCATTCGGCGGCCTGCTTCTCGGCGCGCTCGTCCTTGCCCCGGAACGATTCGGCCAGCGTGATTAGCCGTTCGGTCGAGTCTTCACGGCGATCCCAGATGACATCCTCGCACGCTTCGCGCAGCTCGGGATTGATGTCGTCATAGATGTCGAGCTGCCCTGCGTTGACGATGCCCATGTCCATGCCCGCCTTGATGGCGTGGTAGAGGAACACGCTGTGCATCGCACGGCGCACCGGCTCGTTGCCGCGGAAGCTGAACGACAGGTTGGAGACGCCGCCCGAGATATGGACATGCGGGCAACGCTTCTTGATCTCGGTGCACGCCTCGATGAAGTCGATCGCATAGCGGCGATGCTCGTCGATGCCGGTGGCGACCGCGAAGATATTGGGGTCGAAGATGATGTCTTCGGGCGGAAAACCGATCCCGGTGAGCAAGTTGTACGCGCGCTCGCAGATCTCGACCTTGCGCTCCTTGGTGTCGGCCTGGCCGACCTCGTCGAACGCCATCACGACCACGGCCGCGCCGTAATCCATGCAGATGCGCGCGTGGCGCAGGAACTCTTCCTCGCCTTCCTTCATGCTGATCGAGTTGACGATCGGCTTGCCCGAAACGCACTTCAGCCCCGCCTCGATTACCGACCATTTCGACGAATCGATCATGAACGGGACGCGCGCGATATCGGGCTCGGCGGCGATCAGCTTGAGATAGCGCGTCATCGCGGCGTGCGCGTCGAGCAGGCCTTCGTCCATGTTGATGTCGACAACCTGCGCGCCGTTCTCGACCTGCTGGCGCGCGACATCGACCGCCTCTTCATAGCGGTCTTCCATTATCAGCTTCTTGAACTTGGCAGAGCCGGTAACGTTGGTGCGCTCGCCGATGTTGACGAACTGGGCGGTGGACTGGGTCATTTTTTCTCTATTCTCTCCCCTCCCGCTTGCGGGAGGGGGTAGGGGGTGGGCGCGGCTACAAAACTTCGGGCAGGTTCAGGCCCACCCCGGCCACGCCTGCGGCGCGGCCTGCCCCTCCCGCATGCGGGAGGGGAGAAGTTTGGATCAGGCCGCCATCGTGAACGGCTCGAGGCCCGCCAGGCGGGTGACCACCGGCGGGGTGGGGATGGCGCGGGGCTGCGCATCGGCAACCGCGCGCGCGATTGCGCCGATATGCGCAGGGGTGGTGCCGCAGCAGCCGCCGACGATGTTGATCAGGCCGTCGTCGAGCCACTGCTTGATCAGCTCTGCGGTCTGTTCGGGCAGCTCGTCATACTGGCCAAGATCATTGGGCAGCCCGGCATTGGGATAGGCCATCACCAAAGTGTCCGCCTGCCGCGCCAGTGCCGCGAGATGCGGACGCAGCAGGTCGGCGCCGAACGAGCAGTTGAGCCCGATGGTCAGCGGCTTGATGTGCCGCACCGCGTGCCAGAACGCCTCGACGGTGTGGCCCGACAGGTTGCGCCCGGCCATGTCGGTGATGGTCATCGAGATCATGATCGGCACTTCGCGGCCGGCAGCCTGCGCCGCATCGCGCGCGGCCATCGCGGCGGCCTTGGCGTTCAGCGTGTCGAAGATCGTCTCGATCAGGATGAAGTCGACCCCGCCTTCGACCAGCGCGTCGCACTGTTCGCGATAGACATCGCGCATCGTATCGAAATCGACCTCGCGATAGCCCGGATCGTTGACGTCCGGCGACAGCGACAGCGTCTTGTTCGTCGGGCCGATCGCACCTGCCACAAAGCGGGGCTTGCCGTCACGGGCATGCGCCGCATTGGCTTCCTCGCGCGCGACACGGGCGGATTCCAGGTTGATCTCGCGCACCAGATGCTCGGCGCCATAATCGGCCTGGCTGATGCGGTTGGCGCTGAAGGTGTTGGTCTCGATGATATCCGATCCTGCATCCAGATAAGCGCGATGGATTCCCGCGATCACCGGCGGGCAGGTGAGCGCGAGGATATCGTTGTTGCCCTTCTGGTCGTGCGTGAACTCCAGATTGCCCCGGAAATCCTGCTCGGTCAGCTTGGCCGCCTGGATCGCGGTGCCATAGCCGCCGTCGAGCATCATGATGCGGGTGGCGGCGATCGACTTGAGGTGTTCGGCGGGGGTCACGCGGCATTCTCCTGGAGAACCGGAGCCGCCTGTGCGTGCCGGTTGGCGCGCAGGCCAAGCAGGTGGCAGATCGCAAAGCTGAGCTCGGCCCGGTTGAGGGTGTAGAAATGGAAGTGGCGCACGCCGCCCGAATAGAGCCGGCGGCACAGTTCGGCGGCCACCGTGGCTGCGACCAGCTGGCGGGTGGTCGGGTGATCGTCCAGCCCCTCGAACAGGTCGTTCATCCATTGCGGGATGGCGGTGCCGCACATGCCTGCGATCTTGCGGGTGGTGGCGACATTGCTGACCGGCAGGATGCCCGGCAGGATCGGCTTGGTGATGCCGGCCTTGGTATAGGCATCGCGGAAGCGGAAGAACGCTTCGGGCGAGAAGAAGAACTGGCTGATCGCCTGGTCCGCGCCTGCATCGATCTTGCGCTTGAGATTGTCGATATCGCTGTCCGCACAATCCGCATCGGGATGGGTTTCAGGGTAAGCCGCGACCGAAATCTCGAACGGCGCGACCTTCTTGAGGCCGGTGACCAGCTCTGCCGCATTGGCATAGCCGCCCGGATGGGGGCTGAACTTCTCGCCCGCACGCGGCGGATCACCGCGCAGCGCGACGATGTGGCGCACGCCCGCGTTCCAGTAGTTCTGCGCGATCTCGTCGATCTCGTCGCGAGTCGCATCGACGCAGGTCAGATGCGCTGCGGCGGGTATCGCGGTTTCGGCCGCAATCCGCGCGACGGTGGCGTGGGTGCGCTCGCGGGTCGACCCGCCCGCGCCATAGGTCACCGAGACGAACTTGGGCTTGAGCGGCGCCAGCGTGGTCAGCGTGTCCCACAAGGTCTCTTCCATCTTCTCGGTCTTGGGCGGGAAGAATTCGAAGCTCACCTCGACATCGCCGGCCAGCCCTGCGAACAGCGGGGTACCAAGCGCCTCGCGCGCTTCAGCCAGTTGTTTGAGTGACAGGGTCATGCAGCAGCCTTTCTGGGCGTTTGTTGTTTTTGCGGGTGGAGGGAGGCGGGCGGCGCCTTGCCATGCCGCACCCCCAGCCAGATTTTCACGGTGAGCGCGCCGCCCGAAAGGCTGCGCGTCTCGATAAGGTCGATCCCGGCACTGGCGAGCATGGTGGCGATCTGGTCGTCGCCGAAGCCGAGCCGGGCATGCGCGTCGCGTTCGCGCAGCTCCTCCAGCGCATGCGGGGCAAAATCGACGATGGCGATGCGCGCGCCGGGTGCCGCCACCCGGCCTGCCTCGTCGATCACCCCTTGCGGGTTCTGCGCATAATGCAGCACCTGGTGCAGCAGGATCGTGTCGAAGCCCTGGTCGATCAGCGGCAGCGCGTAGAAATCCGCCTGCACCAGATCGACCTGTTCGGTGGCGTGATGCTGCAGCTTGGCGCGTGCCAGCCGCAGCATTTCAGGGCTGCGATCGAGCGCGGTGCTGTGATCGGCGCTGTCGGCGAACAGCTCGATCATCCGTCCGGTGCCGGTGCCGATATCGAGCAGCCGCCCCAAAGGCTGATCGCGAATCAGATCCGCCAGCGCGGCTTCGACATCGGCCTCGGGCAGGTGCAGCGACCGGATGGCATCCCATTGCCCGGCATGCTGCGCGAAGAAATCGGCCGCACGCTGCTCGCGGATGGCGCGAATCGCATCCAGCTGCGCCCGGTCGGCGGCGTGCTGCGCGCTCAGCACCGGACCGACGGCATCGTCGTGGCGCAGGAAGGCGTCGAGCAGGCCGGCGGCCTTGTGGTTCAGCCGCGGCAGCGCGGGGCGCAGGAACACCCAGCTGCCTTCCTTGTGCCGCTCGGCAAGCCCGGCCTCTGCCAGAATGCGCACATGGCGCGAGACGCGCGGCTGGCTCTGGTCCAGCACCGCCGCAAGCTCCCCAACCGAAAGCTCCATCAGCTGCAACAGCAGCATGATGCGCAAACGGCTGTCGTCGGCCAGGGCCTTGAAGAGCAGCGTCATATCCATGAAAGGGCATATAAAGAATTCTTTATATGTGGTCAATGCGGCATATTGCCCGGCGCGGGAAGCTGCCGGAAAAGCCGCGTGGCCCCTGCGATTTGTAAGCTTGTGTCTCCGTTTGGCGACTTTCCCAACCAAAGTGATTGCAAAGGCGAAAAACTGGCGCTAGATGCGCCGGTCCGACAGTGGGGGCTTGTCTGAAGCTTGTCGGCACAATTGTGACGTGTTTAACTCCTTTTGGGCTGGTGATCAGCCAATTAGAACAGGACGGAAGTTCAAGATGAAGACCATTTTTTCGATCGCATCGGTTGCCGCTCTCTCGCTGGCCCTGGCTGCTTGCGGCGCAGAAAACACCGAAGAAGCTGCCACCGCAGAAGCAACCGCTGAAGAAGCTGCTGATGCCGGCATGGAAGCTGCTGAAGCTGCTGGCGACGCCGCTGCCGAAGCAACCGAAGCTGCTGGTGAAGCCACCGAAGCTGCTGCTGAAGGCGCCGTGAACGCTGCTGAAGCTGGCGCTGACGAAGCTGCTGCTGCTGCTGGCGAAGCCAAGGACGCTGCTGCGGCCGCTGGCGAAGCTGCCAAGAAGGCTGCTGAATAAGCCATGCATCGCTTCTTCGGAAGCATGCTGAAGATACTGGCCGTCAGCGTTAGCGCGCTGGCGGCCATGTCTTGTGGGGCAGCGGACAATGATCCCGGCCCCGGCGGTGTCACCGTGGGCGAGGCCCGCGCGATGGACGAAGCCGCCGAAATGCTCGACGAGCGCAATGCCGATCCCGCTGCTGCCTCCGCGCAGCAAGGCGCAGCGCAGGACGCGCCCGCGCAATAGCAGGTTTCGCCTCGGTCGCCCTGCCGCTATCAAGCCGGGCATGACCGACACATCCTCCCCCATGACCTATGCGCGCTATCTCGCGCTCGATTCGCTGCTCGATTGCCAGCAGCCCCAGTCGTCCGAGGACGACGAGATGCTGTTCATCATCATCCACCAGACCAAGGAGCTTTGGCTCAAGCAGATCATCCGCGAGCTGCGGATGGCCAATGCCCAGGTGGCTTCGGGCGCGCTGATCCCCGCGTACAAGGGGCTGGCACGGGTCAGTCGTATCCAGGCGGTGATGACGTTGAGCTGGGATATCCTCTCGACGATGACGCCAAGCGACTATACCCGCTTCCGCAACGTGCTGGGGCCCAGCTCGGGCTTCCAGTCGGACCAGTTCCGCACGGTCGAATATCTGCTCGGCCTCAAGGACAAGGCGTTCCTCAAATTTCAGGACGACCGGCCCGAGGCGCAGGCGGCGATGGCCGAGGCGCTCGCCAGCCCCAGCCTGTGGGACAACGCGATCGCGGCCGCCGCGCGCGCCGGCTTTGCCATTCCGGAAGAGGTGCTGGAGCGCGATTTCAGCCAGGCCTATGCGCCGCATGCCGCAGTCGAGGACGCCTTCGTCCAGGTCTATGCCGATCCCGAGCGCCACTGGGACCTTTACCAGCTCGCCGAAAAGCTGGTCGATCTCGACGATGCCATGGCCGCCTGGCGGCACAAGCATGTGCTGACCGTCGAGCGGATCATCGGCATGAAGCGCGGCACCGGCGGAACCGCGGGCGCGGCCTATCTTCACACCACGCTGGGCAAGAAGGCGTTTCCGGAATTGTGGTCGCTGCGCACGCGACTATAGCCCTGCGGCTTCGAGCGTCCCTCGTCATTCCCGCGAAAGCGGGAATCCCGCTCTTGTAACTGAACTCTGCGCAGAAGCGTCACCCCCGCGTGCGCGGGGGTGACGCTGCAGGAACGCGCGAGTGCAACTTGGCGGGACAGCGGGTTCCATGACGCCGCAAACCGCATTAGGGCTATGCCATGACCACCGCACCGCTCCCCGATACCGAAACCCGCGGCCTGCTGGCGCTGCTGCCCGCTGCGGCGCGACCTTATGCGCTGCTGGCGCGGTTCGACCGGCCGATCGGCTGGTGGCTGCTCTATTGGCCGTGCCCGTTCGCGCTGGCGCTTTCGGGCGGGCTGCGCACGCATTGGCCGCTGGTGCTGTGGTTGCTGCTCGGCGCGATCGCGATGCGCGGCGCGGGCTGCGTCTACAACGACATCGTCGACCGCGATCTCGATGCGCAGGTCGCGCGCACCCGCGGGCGCCCGCTGGCGAGCGGCGCGGTCAGCCTCAAGGCCGCCTGGGCCTGGCTGCTCGCGCTGTGCGCGATCGGGCTGGTGGTGCTGGTCCAGCTCAACCTGCTTTCGGCGCTGATCGCGATCGGCTCGCTGGCGCTGGTCGCGGCCTATCCGTTCATGAAGCGGATCACCTGGTGGCCGCAGGCCTGGCTCGGGCTGGTGTTCAGCTGGGGAGCGTTCGTCGCCTGGGCGGCGGTGGACGATGCGCTGCCGCTGCCTGCGTTCCTGCTCTATTTCGGCTGCGTCGCCTGGGTCATCGGCTATGACACCATCTACGCGCTGCAGGATGTCGAGGACGATGCACTGGTCGGCATCCGTTCGAGCGCGCGCGCAATGGGCGCTGCGGTCAGGCCCGGCGTCGCGCTGTTCTATGCGCTGACCTTGGGCCTGTGGGCAGCGGCGATCTGGCAGGTTCGCCCCGATGTGCTGGCGCTCGCAGCGCTGGCGCCTGTCGCGCTGCACCTTTGCTGGCAGGTCGTCGCGCTCAAGCCCGCCGATCCGCAGGACCCGCTGACCAAGTTCCGCAGCAACCGCGATGCCGGGCTGCTGGCCTTTCTGGCCTTTGCGACGGTGGGGCTGGCGGGGTAGCATCATGACCTGCAAGGTAATGGTTTCGCCTATCTCTCCCCATTAGGATCGCGGCCATGCCACAGGATACCCGCACATCCGAGCCCGCCGGGCAACAGCTGCGCCAATGGCGCGAGCGACGCCGCCTCAGCCAGTTGCAACTGGCGCTGGAGGTGGAGATGTCCACCCGGCATCTCAGTTTCGTCGAAACCGGGCGTGCCCAACCCAGCCGCGACCTGATCATCCGTCTCGCCGACTATCTCGATATCCCGCTGCGCGCGCGCAACCAGATCCTGCTGTCAGCAGGGCTGGCGCCCGAGTTCGAGGAGACAGGCCTCTCCGCGCCCGAAATGGCCGAGGCGCTGGCGGCGGTCGAGCATCTGCTCAAGGCACACGAGCCGTTTCCCGCGCTGGCGGTGGATCGGCACTGGAACATGGTGGCGGCCAATGGCGCGCTGGCGCTGCTGACAGAGCAGATCGCGCCGCATCTGCTGGTGCCGCCGGTCAACGTGCTGCGGCTGGCGCTGCACCCCGATGGCCTGGCGCCGCAGATCGTCAATTACGAGCAATGGCGCAGCTACATCCTGCACCGGCTCGACCGCGATATCGAGCTGACCGCCGATGCAGCGCTCAGCCTGCTGCGCGACGAGCTTGCGGGCTATCCGGGATCGGCCAACGACAATGCCCCTGCCGGGCGCGCGCCGATCGCGCTGCCGCTGGTTATCGATACGGTGGCGGGCAGACTGTCCTTCATGACCACGGTGACGATCTTTGGCACGCCGCGCGACATCACGCTGTCGGAACTCGCGCTCGAGACGTTCTTCCCCGCCGACGCGCACACCATGCAGGTGCTGCGCTCGCTGGGTGGAGCCTGAGATCAGCGGTTTTTAAGGGGGGGAAGGGCAGGGCGGTGCGAGACCTGTGAAGCGACCGCCCTGCCTATCTGTGAAGACGACTGTGCTCTCGTCGATGCAGACTCTGTGCCAGTCCGATCGTTGCAAGCCCCGTCATACGGTTAGATGGTTAACGAAAGCTTCGAGTTGTAATCGGGTGTAAAATATCCCGACGCGTCGATCATGGTTAGCAAATCCCTAAATCTGCGCGGACCGCTGCCGTTCATGGTCTGGACCACGATATTCCAGCGAAGGAGTTGCAGCAATGATCGGATTACTGGCGCAAAAGGGACTTGGCCTGTTCACACGCAGCGCCGCGCAGCCTTCGCCGGACCGTGACCGGCTGATCGGACTGCTCGACATGCTGGTCGATCAATGCGACCGCGAGGCCGACCTGATCGACGATGCGACGCTCCTGCCCGATCGCTATTACTCGGTCGCCCGCGCCACGGCGCAGGGGCATTACCGGATCGAGCCCGAGCGCATTGCCGAGCGCCTGCTGCGCCACTGAGCGCAGGCCGCTTGCCCAGGCTATCGTTTTCGCGCTTGGCAGCACCGGTATGATCGGCGATGACAGGGGCCATGGCTGACCAGATATCTCCGGCGTCCGAGCGCGAAACACCGACCATCGATCCGCGCACCGGCGAACCCCTGCCCGAGGCGACGCCTGCAGCAACCATCATCGTGTTCCGGCAATTGCCCGGCGGCGGGGCGCCTGAACTGCTTATGGTCGAACGCTCGGCGCAGATGGTGTTCGCAGGCGGCGCCGTAGTGTTTCCCGGTGGCCGGGTCGACCCCGACGACCATGCGCTCGCCGCCACGATGGACCATGCGCTCGAGCCCGACGATGCCGCCGCACGGATCGCGGCCATTCGCGAGACGATCGAGGAAACCGGGCTGGGCCTGGGCTTCGTCGACCCGCCCAAGCGCGATGCGCTGGCCAGCGCGCGCGCGGCGATGCATGGCGGCGCCGTGTTCTCGGACGTGGTGCGCACCGCCGGGTGGCAGTTCGATCTGTCCGCGCTGACCCCGTTCACCCGCTGGCGGCCGCCGTTCAACAGGCACCGCGTCTTCGACACGCGCTTCTTCGTCGCGCAGTGCGATGGGCACGATCACATCATCGAGGTCGACGAGACCGAGAACCGGCACCTGTTCTGGGCAACTGCGGCCGAGGCGCTGGCCATGGCGCAAGAGGGCAAGGTCAAGCTCATCTTCCCGACGCGCCGCAACCTGGAACGGCTGGCGCAGTTCGGCAGCATCGGCGAGGCGCTGGACCATATCGCGCGTTACCCATCGCAGATGATCATGCCCTATATCGAAGATCGCGACGGCCAGCCGCATCTGTGCATCGACGAGGATCTGGGCTATCCGGTGACCAGCGAGCCGATCACCAGCGCGATGCGCGGCTGATCCCTTCCCGGCGTGCCCGCAAAAAGCCGCGCGCAAGGGGAACCCCGGCGCGGTTGGCCGCGTAACCCGTTCATCCCAACCGGAGATGAACAATGTTGCAATATGCCCTTATCTTCCTGATCGTCGCGATTGTCGCCGGCGTTCTGGGTTTTGGCGGAATTGCCGGCGCGTCTGCCGGGATTGCCAAGATCCTGTTCTTCCTGTTCCTGCTGTTCCTGGTGATCAGCCTGGTCATGCATCTGGTGCGCGGTCGAGCGTAACGCCCCAGACGCAAGCCAGACACAAAAAAGGCCCGGAGCGATCCGGGCCTTTTTCACATCGAATGCGTGCGATGTGCGATCAGTCGATGGCGCGCTCGGCTGCCTTGCCGACGGATTCGACGTCACGGCCAGCGCCCTTGACGGTGTTGCAGGCAGACAGCAGCGTCACGACGAGTCCGGCGGCGACGATCATGCGATAGGAACGGGTGCGATTCATGGTCGGTAATCCTTCGTTTTCAATAACCTGATGCCGTTTGCGGGCGGCATGACCCGGCCATCTACGCCGTGGCGGCCAGAAGGTTGCGCACAAATAAAACGGAACCATCCCGCAAGCGGCGGGTTGTTGGAAGAGTGGGATGCGGACAGGCGCGCTGAAACAATGCGCTGCCGGACACCCTTTTCCCACGGACCAATCACGCTGCTTTGGGGGCAGCTATCGAGAGGCGCAAGCGATGACAATCAAACCGGATCACAGCACGACTGACGAAACCGCCGAGCAGACTGCTCCGGAGACGATCGTGCCGTTGGACGATGCCACCTTCAAGCAGCGCCTTGCTGCCACCATTCCGCATCTGCGCGCGTTTGGTTACAGCCTGTGCGGCAAGATGGATCTGGCCGACGATCTGGTTCAGGACACGATGCTGAAGGCATGGGCTGCGCGAGCGCGGTTCCGTCCCGACACCTCGATGCGCGCCTGGACCTTCGTGATCCTGCGCAACTGCTATATCTCGCAGATGCGCCGCAACAAGTTCACCGCGCCTTATGATGAAGGCGTTGCCGAGCGCACGCTGACCTCCAATTCGGACCAGCAGGCGCCGCTCCACCTCGAAGACGTGCGCATGGCACTGATGCAGCTGGGCGCCGACCAGCGCGAGGCGATCATCCTCGTTGGCGCAGGCGGCTTCTCCTATGAGGAAGCGGCAGAAATCTGCGATTGCGCGGTCGGCACGATGAAGAGCCGGGTTTCGCGGGCGCGCGCCGCCCTGGTGGCGATGCTCGATGGCGATTCACCCATCGGCACGCGTCGCCAGCGCAATTCGGCCGATGAAGCGATGAGCGACATCCTGGGCACTCTCGACCGTTTGAGCGAGGGCGTTACGGCGCTTGCAGCTTGACCTTCTCGGTCCGGCGCAGTGCCGGAACCCATCGTCGCTGTGGCGATGGGACGTTGCAACCAAGGACGCCGACAGGCGTCCTCTTTTTACAAAGCGGCCATACCGGCCGGAACGGGAAGTGAAGAAAGTGCGCGGTGTCAATTCCCTGGAACATCTGGAGGAACCCGCCATGCATACATCCGGTTTTGATCCGCTCGTGATGCGCCAGGCGCGCATCGGTCGCAGCCTGCGCGAGGTCTATGACTGCGTCACCGACACCCCGCTGCCCGACCAGTTCGATGCATTGCTCGCCCAGCTCGACAAGATCAACATCAGCGGCGGATCGCGCTGAACCCAGCGTCCGCCGTCTGAAGACATCACGACCGTCCGTCCTCGCTTGAGGTCGGGCGGTTTTTCGTGATCTCTCGCAGCGAAATTTTTGCGCCCAACAAAAAGGGCCGCGATCCGGTGTGGATCGCGGCCCTTTTTACATGGCTCTGGGCAGGCTGATCAGCTGATCAGCGCACGCAGCATCCAGGCGTTTTCTTCATGCTTGCCGATGCGTGCGGTCAGCAGATCGGCGGTGAACACGTCGTCTGCATCTTCGGCGACTTCCACGAAATCGCGCATCCGCTTGGCGATTGCCTCATTGTCGGCGATCAGACCCTTGAGCATGGCGTCCGCCTGATGCGGGGTTTCGCTCGAATCGACGATCGACAGCTTGGTGTAATCGCCGAACGATGCCGGAGCGATCTCGCCCAGCGCGCGGACGCGCTCCGCGATCACGTCGGCAGCGGCGTGCAGGTCTTCATACTGCTCTTCGGTCAGCTTGTGCACGCTGTAGAACGACGGGCCGACGATGTTCCAGTGAACGCCGAGCGTCTTGAGATAGAGCGAATAGGTATCGGCAAGGCCGTGCTGAAGCGCCTTGGCGACTTCCTTGCGGTCGTTGGCTTCGATGCCGGTGTTGACGGTGTCAGTCTTGGTCTTGGCTTTGGTCGCCATGTCATGTCCTCCTGTTTGGATGCAGCAAAGGGTGGTCGCGCACAAAGACGTGACCTTTCCTGAGTGCCTACGCACTGGCTGATCCCCGGTTCCGCTGGCTTTGCCGGGACCTGCCGCCTCCCGGCAGCGGATCACGCGGACTCTTGACAGAAGGTTACAAATAGAAGCTAGATAGCGCAGGAGTGGGGCCATGAACGATGAACTGCAACCAACTGGCGTGAAACAGAAATCCGATCAGGCGCCGCCGCTTGCATTGGTTGGCTGGACGCATCTGGACATGCCGAACGGAATTGATCTGCGGGTGGAGTGCGCCAGGTCGCGCATCGCGCTCGACAATGATCTGATCGAGCAGCAGGATATCGTCATGACGCGCAACCAGGCGTTGCTGCTGGCGCGCTATCTGCTCAAGGTCACCGGCCAGACGCTGCCCGAAGAGGCCAGGCCGACCTTCTGGGCGCGGGTCAAGTCGGTGCTCACCCCGGCAAAGGCGCCGGTGCGCGGCACGCCGCGTCACTGGGCATCCTGAGGACCACACCGTTCGCGCTTGAATTGTCCGCAAGGCCGCTCTACCGGGCGCAGCCATGGGATATCTGCGCACCCTTGTGAAACGCATCATGCCGGCCCTGCTGCTGGCGATGCTGTTCGGTGCGCTCGCGCCGCAGGGGTTCATGCCGCGCTTCGGGCCGGACGGGCTCACGATCGAACTGTGCTCGGGCCTTGGCAACAAGGCTGCGACCATTGCCCGCGATGATCCACGCTATCAGGATTATCTGAAGCTGGCCGCAGCAAGCAGCGCAGAGCCGGTCCACGATCAGGGCGACGAAGGCGACAATCCGATGCCGCCCTGCGCCTTTGCCGGCATCGCGATGCTGGCGGTTCCTGCCGATGCGGTGGCGCTGCCGCTGATGCTCGCGACCCGCGATGTTCCGCCCGCGCTGCACCACAGCCTGCTGCGCGCCCGGCACCATGCCGGCACGCCGCCTGCCACCGGGCCTCCCTCGCTCACCTGAACCTCGCAAAGCTGCTGCAGCGCTGACCCAGAGCGCCGGATGACCCGGCGTGCCGATGGCGCTGCGGCTCATCCTTTCCCCGTTCAGGGACGATCATATCCATGAAAATTACTGCAATTCTGCGCGCTGCCCTGCTGGGCGGCGCCTCTCTCGCCACCGTGTCTCCCGCCCTCGCGCAGGGGGTGGGCCAGCGCACCGATCCCGTCATCGTCGTCACCGCCAGCGCCACCGGCACGCCGACATCGCCCTCGGTCGAGGAGGCGCGGCAAAGGCTGGAGCGCATTCCCGGCGGCGTCGGGCTGGTCGAGGACAGCGTGTTCGCTGAGGATTTCGCGCAAAGCATCGGCGATGTGCTGATCTTCACCCCCGGCGTGTTCGCCGATACCAGCGCGCAGCGCGAATCGCGCATCTCGATCCGCGGATCGGGGCTCAATTCGGGCTTCGAGCGGCGCGGGCTCACCGTGCTGCGCGATGGCGTGCCGATCAGCCGCGCGAGCGGCGCGACCGAGTTCCAGGAGATCGACCCGCTCACCATCCGCTATCTCGAGGTGTTCAAGGGCGCCAACGGCCTGCAGTTCGGCGCGGCCTCGCTGGGCGGCGCGGTCAACATCGTCTCGCCCACCGGGCGCACCGCACGATCGAACTTTGCAGGGCGTATCGAGGGCGGCAGCTTCAACACGCTGCGCGGCAACGTCAGCGCTGCGGGAGTCTTGGGAAGCACCGACTATTACATCGGGCTGACCGGGCTTCGCGATGACGGCTTTCGCGAGCACAGCGACGTTCGCAGCCTCTACGGCCATGGCAATATCGGCTTCAGGCTGAGCGATGCGGTCGAAACGCGGTTCTATGTCACCGCGCTCAGCGACAATTTCGAATTGAACGGATCGCTGCGGCTGGCCGATGCGCTCGCCAATCCGCGTGCTGCGGGGCGCCCGGTCACCGTTGGGCCCTTCCGCCCCGGCGGTCCGGTCACGGTGCTCGATCCAGGCCCGGTCGCCGATGACTGGGACCGCAACCTCGACGTGCTGCGCCTCTCCAACCTTACCGCGATCACTTTGGGCAGCAGCACGCTGGAGATTGGCGGCTGGTACACCCGGCGCAAGCTCGACCATGCGATCACCCGCTTTGCCGGGATCATCGACCAGAAAGAGGACGAGTTCGGCGTTTCGCTGCGCGCGCTGGGCGAGTTCGCGCTGCTCGGCGATACGGTCAGCCGCTGGACGCTGGGCGGCAGCTACGCCAAGGCCGACAACCGTGCCCGCCGTCACCGCAACCTGAATGGCGAGCGCGCCGGGCTGACCAACGAATCCGATCAGGATTCCACCAACCTCACCGCCTTTGGCCAGCTTGACCTCGGCCTGAACCAGCGCCTGACAGCGGTGCTGGGTGGACAATATGTGAAGGTGGTGCGCGACGTCGACGCGATCCTCGCCGAAGTGTCAGGACGCGGTGAGTACGAGCAGTTCAGCCCGCGCTTCGGACTTCTCTATGCGCTGAGCGATACTGCTCAGCTCTATGTCAATATCAACCGCAGCTTCGAACCTGCGAGCCTTGCCGACCTGACCTCGGGCGGCTCGCGGCCCTTCGCCCCGCTCAAGGAACAGCGCGCGACCACCTACGAGATCGGCAGCCGGGGGCAGGCGGACTTCGTCGCGTGGGACATCTCGCTGTATCGCAGCGAGGTCGAGAACGAGTTTCTCGACTTCGGCGTTCCGGGCACAAACGGGTTCGTGTCGTTCACCGACAATGCCGACAGGACCATCCACCAGGGTGTCGAGCTGGGTCTGGACGTATACGTTGCGCGCGCGCAGCTGGCGGCGCGGGGGCAGGCGTTCACGCTGCGCGGGGCGTTCACCTTCAACGACTTCCGCTTCGACGATGATGTCACGTATGGCGACAACCAGCTCGCCGGCGTCCCGCGCTATCTCTTCGTGTCCGAAGCGCGGTTCGAGCAGAAGGACTCATGGTACGTCTCGGCCAACCTGCGCTGGGTGTTCGACGGTCCCTGGGCGGACTTTGCCAACACCGAGCGCGCCCCGGGATACGAGCTGGTCGGGCTGACCGCGGGGGTCGACGTGCTGCCCGGGGTGCGATTGTTCGGATCGGTCGAGAACCTGTTCGACACGGTGTTCATCTCCAACGTTTCCACCAACGCCAACCAGTCGCTCGAGCGCGCCGCGATCTACACGCCCGGGGTCGGTCGCGCGATCTATGGCGGCATCACCGCCCAGTTCTGAGCGAAAAGACAAGGGAGAACAGCATCATGGCAAACCGTCCCAAGCTCGCACGCTGGTCGATGAGCAAACACCAATGGCTGGCGCTGATCGGCGGCATCAGCCTCTTTATCTGGGGGCTGTCAGGCATGGCGCATATCGTCATGGTGCTGTTCGGCCCGCAACAGGCCGAATTCATGCCGCCGATGCGCGCCGTCGATATGTTGGCGGCGCAGCCGGTGGAAACGGTGCTGGCCAAGGCCGGCATCGCGAAAGCCACTGCGGTCGAGGTGGTGGTCGGCAGGGACGCCAACCTGCTGCAGGTAACGCAGACGCCCATGGCTGCGCGGCGCTATTTCGCGCTCGACACAGGTGCCGAGCTGGCAGGATACGACGCACGCCAGGCCGAATTCATCGCGCGGCACTACCTCAAGGACACGCGCCCAGTGGCCGAGATTGTCCACCAGACCGCGTTCGATGCCGACTATCCATGGGTCAACCGGCTGCTGCCGGTCTGGCGCATCCGCTTTGCCGGTGACGACCGGCTGACGGCCTATGTCCACACCGAAACGGGCAGCCTGGCGGCGGTCAACAATGTCACCAAGACCCGGATGCAGACGGTGTTCCGCTGGCTGCACAGCTGGGAATGGGTGCCGCCGCAGCTCGAATGGCTGCGCGTCATCGTCATCACGCTGATGGTCGGCAGCCTCGCCGCGCTGGCGGTCACCGGAATCCTGCTGCTCGTCGCGATCCGGCGCGGCAAGCGGCTGCCCGGATCGAAGGGGTGGCATCGCGCGATGGGCTATGTGCTGGCATTGCCGCTGCTGATGTTCTCGATCAGCGGAATCATCCATCTGGTGCAGTCGGCATTCGAACGCCCGACCAGCCAGATGCGGATGTCGCCCCCGGTGAATGTCGCAGGCGCGCGCTATCCGATCGAGCGCGACTGGGCCGAGGTCGCCGCCGGGCTGGACGTCGCCAGCCTCTCGCTGGTCGAAGCCCCTGATGGCCGTCCACTCTATCGTCTGGGTCTCGCGCAATCCAAGGATGCAATGCCCAAAGGCGAGCACGACCACAGCGCGCATCAAGGGCACAATATGCCGATGGGCGACACCGCGATCCGCAACGCGCGCTTCGACGGGATCAGCCCCACCGGCCCCGCGCTCTATGTCGATGCCGCCACCGGCAGGCCCTGGCCGCAGGGCGACAAGGCGCTGGCCATGGCGCTGGGGCGCAGGTTCAGCGGCGCGCCGGACAGCGCGATCAAGAGCATGGAAATCGTCACCCGCTTCGGCCCGGATTACGATTTCCGCAACAAGCGGCTGCCGGTGTGGCGGATCGATTATGGCGCGCCGGTCAATGCCACGCTGTTCGTCGACACCACCACCGGCGTCCTCGCCGACCGCACCGAGAACTGGCAGAAGCCCGAGCGCTATATCTTCAGCTTCATCCACAAATGGAACTTCCTGTTCCCGATCGGCCGGGTCGGGCTGAACGTGGTGGTCGGCGTGTTCGTGATCCTGCTGATGGGGTTCATGGCGGGAATCGGTCTGGTGCTCGACCGCAGGCGCCGGCGATCGCGGACCTAGGCCAAGCGAAATGCGCCCTGTGTGCCGCAAGCCAGGGCGTCGCCAGACTGCATGATGCAGATTTTTGAAAGGCATCAAAAGCACGCGAATGTGCGGGCCTTCCGCCGGTCGGTTTGTGCCCGGACCGGCATAGCCCCGATATGGCGTAAATGCCGTTTGACAGGCGTCCGGCCCAAGCGCATCGGCGCCTAGCGACTTGAAAACGCAGGGGAAAATTAATGAAAAATTTAGCATATGCCATGTCATTAGCGCTGCTCACCGGAACGATTTCGGCACCGGTTGCAGCACAGGAGGCGCTGGCAATCGGGGCCGATCAGCGTCCGACGCTGCGCGCCGGAACCTCGGTTCCGCTCAAGACACTCACCGAACTGACCACCAAGGGCAAGAAGCTGCGGGTGGGCGACCGCTTCAATCTTGAGGTGTCGGAACCCGTCATGGTCAACGGCGTCACGGTCATCCCGGTGGGCAGCCCGGCGATCGGCGAGATCACCAGCGTCCGCAACAAGGGCATGTGGGGCAAGTCCGGCGCAATCGAGGTCCGGATGCTCTATGCCACCGTCAACGGCCGCCAGATCCGGCTCTCGGGTGCCACCGACGACAAGGGCGTGACCGGCACCGCAGGCGTCGTGGGCGCGGTCGTGCTGCTGCCGATCGCAGGCTTCTTCCTCACCGGCACCAGCGCGGTCATTCCTGCCGGAAGCTCGATCACCGGCTTCGTCCAGGAAGACGTGCCGCTGTCCTTCGCCAAGGCTGCAGAGCCTGCGCCGATGGTGGTCGGCACCGCTGCCGCTGCGGCGGTATCGGCAACCGAACAGCCTGTCGCGGCTCCCGAAGGTCCGCAATAAGCCAATCCTGTCAGGCACCGGGCCACCACCGGTCCGGTGCCTGACCGCAGGCGGCGCCAAAAGCCGCTTGCCCGCTGACGGCTTTGGCCCCTAGTCTTCGATCAAACCTTGGGGGTCCGATGAACCGAACACTTGCACTTGCGCTGGGCCTTGCGGCTGCTCTTTCCACGCCGCAGGCCCATGCCGCGCCCTCGGCGTCGGCATCCGGCCCCTATGCGGGGACGGAAAAGCTCGATGGGCTCTATCCGGTGCACGTCGACCGCAAGGGAGGGCGCATCCTGCTCTCGCTGCCCGCCGCCGGCGCGGACGGGGTGGTGACGCGGATGCTGTATACCACCGCTCTGCGCACCGGCCTGGGCTCGGCACCGATCGGCCTCGACCGCGCACAGCCCGGTCCGGCGCAGATCCTGCTGGTCCGCCGGATGGGCAAGAAGGTCTCGTTCGAGCTCGAAAACCCGCGCTTTCGCGCCAGCGCTGGCTCGCCGTCGGAACAGGCCGCCGCCGCCAATGCCTTTGCGACATCGATGCTCTGGCTGGGGGACGTGGTCGATGCCCCCGATGGCCGTCTGCTTGTCGACATCGCCCCGTTTCTGGCGCGCGATACCCGCAATGTCATCGGCCAGCTCAACTCGAGCGGCGAGAAGGGCTGGCGGCTGGTCGATGCGCTGAGCGCCGCCGATCCGGCTGCCGTGCGCGCCTTTCCGCTGAACCTGGAGTTCGAGGCGCGGCAGACCTATGCCACTGATACGCCGGGCCCCGAGGTGCGCAACATCGCGCCCGATCCGCGCCAGGTGACCTTGGTGGTGCGCCACAGCTTCGTTGCTTTGCCCGAGCCGGGCTATGTCGCGCGCGCCTTCGATCCGCGCGGCGGCAGCTTTGCCACGCAGATCCTCGATTTTTCCGCACCGCTCGATGGCGAGATCGTCCAGAACCTCGCCAACCGCTTCCGGCTTGATCGGATCGATCCCAGTGCGCCGCGTTCGCGGGTACGCAAGCCGATCAAGTTCTACATCGACAATGCCGCGCCCGAGCCGATCCGCACCGCATTGCTGGAGGGCGCGCGCTGGTGGCAGACCGCGTTCGAGGCGGCGGGCTATATCGATGCCTATCAGGTCGAGATCCTGCCCGAAGGCGCCGATCCGCTCGACATGCGCTATAACGTCGTCAACTGGGTCAATCGCGCGACGCGCGGCTGGTCCTATGGCTATGCGGTCACCGATCCGCGCACCGGCGAAATATTGAAGGGTGCGGTGCTGCTGGGTTCGCTGCGCGTGCGGCAGGACATGCTGATCTATGAAGGGCTGGTGGGAGCGGACAAGACCGGCACCGGCGGGCCCAATGATCCGGCGCAGGTGGCGCTGGCGCGCATCCGCCAGCTGTCCGCGCACGAGATCGGCCATGCGCTGGGACTGCTCCACAATTTTGCGGGCAGCACGCAGGATCGCGCCTCGGTGATGGATTACCCCGCGCCGCGCATCGGTCTCAAGGATGGCGCGCCCGATCTGTCGGATGCCTATGGCGTCGGGCTGGGCCGCTGGGATGTCCATGCGATCGACTGGCTGTATGGCGATCCGGTGAGCGGAAACCCCGATGCCGCCGCCATGGCGAAGGCGAACGAGGCCGCGCGGCAGGGCCTGCGCTTTGTCGCGGACGAGAATGCGCGCAGCGCCTCGGCCAGCCAGCCCTGGGGCAGCCTCTGGGACGATGGCGCCGATCCGGTGGCAGAGCTTGACCGGATGATGCAGGTGCGCGCCGCAGCCGTCTCGCGCTTCGGGCCTGCAGCCTTGCAGCCGGGCGAGCCGGTGGCCAATTTGCGGCGCAAGTTCGTGCCGGTCTGGCTGGTCCACCGCTATCAGGTCGAGGCGGCGGGCAAATTGCTAGGCGGACTGTATTCGGATTATGCCGTGGCGGGGCAGGGCGATGGCGCGGCGGTGGCGGTTGCCCCTGCCGAGCAATTGCGCGCGCTCGATTCGCTGCTCGCGACGCTCAGCCCGCAGGTGCTCGACGTGCCGGCGTCGCTGGTGCCGCAGCTGTCCGCCGGGTTCTCGGGCGACAGCGATCGCCAGACCGAGATCGAGATCATGCCGATGGCCGGCGCGGCTGCGTTCGATCCGCTCGCCGCGTCCGCGGTCGCCGCGCAGGTGACGCTGAACGTGCTGCTCGCACCCAAGCGGCTGGCGCGGATGGCGCAGCAGCATCGCGCCGATAGCGCCAGTCCGGGGCCGCAGGTCGTCGCGCAGCGTCTGCTGGCGCTCACCGATGCGCGTGTGGGCGATGCGCGGCTGGCGGCCGTGCGCCGCGCGCTGGGCACGCGGATCATCCTTTCGCTCGCCCGGGCCGGGCGCGATTCCGATAGCGGCATCGAGGCATCCAGCCTGATCGACCAGGCGCTGACCGACTGGGCAGATGCGCAAGGCGGCCGCCGCTTTGCCGATCCCGCCGACCGCGCCTGGGCGCTTTCGACCGCGCGGCTGCTCGGGGATCGCGAGGCGCTGGGCGCTGCGCTGGCGGGGGAAGGGGCCGAGTTGCCGATCCCGCCCGGAATGCCGATCGGCAGCATGGACCACTGAGCCCGCCAGGGCCGCAGCCTTTGCACGGGCCGGTCAGCAGGCGGGTCAGCCTGGGCGTTTCAGGCGCACCAGCGTCTCGTCGAGCACCTGCAGGAAGCGCGACCGGTCGGTCTTGCCGAACGGGGCGGGGCCGCCGACGATGTCGCCGCCAGCGCGCAGATCGGCCATGATCGCGCGGGTCGCAATCGCGCTGCCGATCGAGTTGGCGGTGAACGGCTTGCCGGTGGGCGATATCACCACCGCGCCCTGCTTGATGCAGCGGTCGGCGAGCAGGATGTCGGAGGTGATCACCACCGTCCTGGCATCGGTGCGCTCGGCGATCCAGTCATCGGCCGCATCGAAGCCATCGCCCACCACCGTGCGTCCGATCAGCGGATGGTCGGGTATGCGGATCGGGCTGTTGCTGACGATCATCACCGCCACGCCATGGCGCAGCGCAACGCGGTAGATCTCGTCCTTCACCGGGCAGGCATCGGCATCGACCAAGATCATCATCTGTACATCGTTCCTCTTGTGTCACGCGTTCGATGACCGGACATGCGTGCGTGTATCGATTGACCGTTGCGGCTGCCAGCCGGAAATCCGCCGCTTCGTAGGGCCAGCCCCGTCCACACGCGTGGGGACGCGGCCCATTAACGCGGTTTGTCATCAATCGCGCAGGGCTTGTCACGGGCCATGGCAGGCCGCGCCGCTTATCCTTGCGCCAGTGACCAACCGGGGCAGGGGGCCGACGCATGACCCGCAACAACCAGCGCGACAACAATGTGATGACCGATGTGAAGCTGGCCGCAATCAGCGCGCTGGCCACCGCTCTCGTCATCCTGCTGGCCAACGCTTCCCCCGGCTGGGGCGCCGACGAACCGGTGGCCGAAAGCGGGCCGGTCATCGCCGACAGCAGCGGGCTGATCGCGCCATAGCATTCAGCGCTGCACCTGCTGGCCTGGACGGTTGCTTTCGCGACCCCGCCGGGGCAGGGTTTGCAGGCATGTCCACCGATACAGATCTGGAAACCATCCTGCTGGGGCCTGTCCTGGAGAATCGTGACTGCGGCGCGTGCACCGCGTGCTGCAGCGTGCTCACCGTCAACACCCCGGAATTCAGCAAGCCTGCAGGGACGCCGTGCAGGCATCTCGGTTCGATTCCCGGCGAGCATCCCGGCGCGCAGGGTTGCACCATCCACGCGGTCCGCCCGCCGATCTGCCGGACATGGTTCTGCGCGTGGCGCAGGGTGGCCGCCATGCCCGACGAGGCCCGCCCGGACCGTTCGGGCCTGCTGGTGTCGCTCAACTTCGTGCGAGAGCCGCGCAACTGCCTCGAGGCGGTGGCATTCAACGTGCGCGCCACAGGCGACGGCGAGGGGTTCGACCAGGGTGTCGCGCGGACCATCATCGACAGCCTGTGCGACCGGCTGGTGGCGGTGTGGTTCACCGATGGGTCGAAGAAGATGCTGCTGCACCCCGAGAGCGACGTGGCCCGGCTGGTGATATCAGGCGAAACTGCGCCCGCGCATCTGGCCGACGAGGTCGCCGCCTGGCGCCAGCAATACGCCGCGTTCACTCAAGCCGACTGAACCTAGGGGCGATTTTAAAGTGTCTGCCAGGCCCTCGCCACACGAGAGCGCCTGACCCTCGACGGGGCCGGGGCGGTCGGGACAAACATGCGGGGGGAGTTGGAGGCCCGAGCCGGAATCGAACCGGCGTGCAAGGATTTGCAGTCCTCTGCGTAACCACTCCGCCATCGGGCCACCGGTGTGGAAGGACGCGGCATTGTGCCGCTTTGCAGCGAAAGTCAAGCCGCAAGCGCATGGCATGCCGCTCGAAACGGGCAGGGGGAAGGGACGGCGCGCAAAGCTCTCGCGTTGGCGCAAATGCTGTATTGCCATAATAATACAGCCGTGCCATAACCAGCGATGCAGCGATATCGATTGCATTTTGCAACCGGAAGGCTATCAAAGCGGCACCGTTCGGACCGTTTGGGCTTGCATCGCTTGTCGCATATTCTAGGGCGCTTGGACATGACCGACACACACACTCTTGCTCCGCCAGATTTTGCCGCTGCCCGCAGGCACATGATCGAAAGCCAGCTGCGTCCCAGCGATGTCAGCGACCCCGTCGTCATCGCCGCGATGGCGGTGACCCGCCGCGAGGATTTCGTTCCCGCTGCCCAGCAGCATCTGGCCTATATCGATCGCGCCGTGCCGCTGTCGGGTGGCCGCGTGCTCAACCCGGCGCTGTCGAGCGGCCTGCTGCTGACCCGCGCCGAACTTTCGGGGAACGAAAAGGTGCTGCTTATCGGCGCAGGCACCGGTTATCTCGCCGCGTTGCTGGCTGGCATCGTCGCCAAAGTGGTCGCCGTCGAAGACAATCGTGCCTTGGTCGAACATGCCAGCGCCGCGCTGGGAGGCATGGCCAATGTCACCGTCATCGAATCGGATATGACACAAGGACATGCAGCCGACGCACCTTATGACCTGATCATCATCGACGGCGCGGTCCAGCAGGTGCCCGATTCGCTGGTTGGCCAGCTGGCCGAAGGGGGTCGTCTGCTCGCAGGTGTGGATGAAGCGGGTGTCTCGCGGCTGGCCATGGGCCGACGTCAGGCAGGTGCCTTTGCCCTCATTCCCTTTGCCGATACCGATATTGCCCCGCTTGCGGCCTTTGCCCGGCCAAAAAGCTATAGCTTCTGACGCATGACCATCGCCCGGCAACAGGGCGGGGAAAGATATGAGAACCGGATTGATGAAGACTTCGCATTGGCTGGCCGGTTGTGGTGCGGTATTCGTTCTGGGTGCAGCGCCGCTGCACGCGGAAACGCTGCGCGATGCGCTGGTCGCGGCCTATCAGACCAATCCCACGCTCAACGCGGCGCGCGCCCAGCAGCGCGCGACCGATGAAGGCGTGCCGATCGCGCTCGCCGATGGCCGCCCCAATTCGCAGGTCCAGGCGCAGTATTCGGAAAACTTCCTCAACCCGGCCAACGCCTTCACCGCGCCAGCGCGGTCGGTCAGCGGCACCATCAACCTCAACGTGCCGATCTATTCGGGCGGCAGCGCGCGCAACGCGATCAACGCCGCCAAGGTCCGCGTCGGCGCCGGCCAGGCCGATCTGCGCGGCACCGAAGCGACGGTGTTCAGCAATGTCGTCGCGGCCTATATGGATGTCATCCGGGACGAGGCGATCGTCGGGCTGCAGCGACAGAACGTATCGGTGCTCGACGTCAACCTGCAGGCCTCGTCCGACCGGTTCGAGATCGGCGACCTGACCCGCACCGACGTCGCGCAGTCCGAGGCGCGGCTGGCGATCGCCCGAAGCGATCTGCAGACCGCCGAAGCCAACCTCATTCGCAGCAAGGAAACCTATATCCAGCTGGTCGGGACCGCGCCGGGCCAGCTCGAGCCGCCGCCGCCGCTGCCCAACCTGCCCGAGGCACCCGAGGCGGCAGTATTCACCGCGCTCGACAACAACCCCGATCTGGAAGCGGCGCGCGAGCGCGTCGAGGCCGCGAATTTCGACGTCAAGGCCGCGCGCGGCACGCGGATGCCGCAGGTCAGCCTGTTCACGCAGGGCAACTATCAGAACTTTCTCGGCACGCTGGGCAGCACGCTCATCCAGGGCAATTTCGTGCAGCAGCAGTCGAGCGCGTCAGCCGGCGTCCAGCTGACCGTCCCGGTCTATCAGGGCGGGCGCCCCGGCGCGCAGATCCGCCGTGCACAGGCGGTGTCGGGCCAGGCGATGGAGCAGGAAATCGCGGTCGAGCGCGGCATCATCGCGCAGGTCCGCGCGGCCTATGCCAGCTTCAATGCCTCGATGCAGGTGATCGACTCGTCGCAAAAAGCGGTCGAATCGAACACGCTGGCACTGGAAGGCGTGCGCGCCGAGAACAGCGTCGGCAACCGTACCATTCTCGACATCCTCGATGCCGAACGCGAACTGCTCAATGCGCAGGTCCAGCTCGTCACCGCGCGGCGCAACGCTTATGTCGCAGGCTTCACCCTGCTCGCCGCGATGGGCCGGGCCGAAGCGCGCGACCTGGGGCTCGATGGCGGCGTGCTGTACGATCCCGACATCAATTACGAGCGCGTCCGCGACAAGATCAACGACTGGGATTCGGACAAGAAGCCGGTGGCGCAATCGACACGCACCGTTGACAGCCCCGCGCAAAATGCCGCAGTGGTGGGACCGCCCAACCAATAGGCCGGGCACAGGGGTGTTCTCGAATCAGGGGCTTGTACAATGACGCGCGACATCGGCGAGCCAAGCCTTGAAGAGATTCTCGCCTCGATCAAGAAGGTGATTGCCGAGGATGGCCGCAAACCGCGCCGTCCCGCGCCTTCGCGGCCCGCGCCCGCCCGGCAGGAAAAGCCCGCAGAAGACGTGCTCGAACTGACCGAAAGCGTCGAGCCCAGCGATCCGCTGGATGACGAGCCGCCGCTGGTCAGCCGTGCGGGCGAACAATCGATGCGCGAATCGCTGGCGGTGCTGGCAACACTGACCGAGCCGGGTGTCAGCCCGCAGATCGTGCGGTCGGGCGAGACCTCGCTCGAGGGCATGGTGCGCGAGATGCTGCGCCCGATGCTGGCCGAATGGCTCGACCGCAACCTGCCCGACATGGTCGAGGCGCTGGTCGCCAAGGAAATCGGCCGGATCACGGGTCGCAACGCGGGTTGATGATGCCTGGGCCATCGGCAGCGCCCAAGTGGCGAAGCTCGCCCCGGTCCGGGTGATGTCGTTGTAGGTTCCACCGATCCATGGAGCATGCCATGTCCGGGCCAAATCGTCGTGAGTTCGTGGCGGCAGGCGCCGCACTGGCCGCAACCCCGCTGCTGGGCATGGCCCCTGCTGAGCCGCAATGGGAAACGCTGCCGACACAGGCCTATCCCGGTAAGCGCGACGACATCGCCTTTGCCGATGCGCTGCACGGCTGGTATGGCACCGGCAAGGGCGACCTTTTCCGCACCACCGATGGCGGGGCAAGCTGGGCACTGGTGACCAGCAGGCCCGGCACCTTCATCCGCGCATTGGGCTTCGTCGATGCCAGGACCGGCTTCATCGGCAACATCGGCACCGAATATTACCCCGGCGTCACCGACACCGTTCCGCTCTATCGCACCGATGATGGCGGCGTCACCTGGACCCCTGCTGACCTTGGCGGCCAGACCCTTACGGGCGTATGCGCGATCGACATCCTGCGCGTCCGGCGGACCTATCAGGGGCGGCTCGAACCGCGCATCGTCGTCCACGCCGCGGGCCGGGTCGGCGGCCCCACGGGTATTCTGCGGTCCACCGATGGCGGCAAAATCTGGTCGGTCATCGACATGAGCCCGCATGCAGGGATGATCCTCGACATCCGCTTCCTCGATGAACAGACCGGGCTTGTCTTCGCCTCGACCGGGCGCGATCCGGCGACCACCGAGGGCCTGATCCTGCGCACCACCGATGGCGGCAAGAGCTGGACGCAGGTCTACCGCTCGGGCCGCGCAGCCGAGCTGATCTGGAAGGCCTCGTTCGTCAGCGACAAGGTCGGCTATGCGACGGTGCAAAGCTATGACGAGGCGCGCGCCCAGCAGCTGATCGTCAAGACGATCGATGGCGGCAAGACCTGGCAGGAATTGCCGATGGTGGAGAACGCAAAGGCGCGGCAGTTCGGCATCGGCTTTGTCGATGAGCAGCGCGGCTGGGTCGGGACCATGGCGGGCGGTTTCGAAACCCGCGACGGCGGCAAGACCTTCACGCCCGCGCCGGTCGCCCGCGCCGCCAACAAGTTCCGCGTGGTGCCGGATGGAAAGCGGCGCCATGTGTTCGCCATCGGCACCGAGGTCCAGCGGCTGACCATCGGCTGACCCGGCTTTCCGGTGCGCCAAGGGCTTTGCGTGGCCCCGCGCTTGCTGGTAACGGCTGGGTCCATGAAAAACACCGTCCTTGCCGCACTGCTCGCCAGCGCCACCGCGCCGCTTCTCCTCGCAACCCCCGCCACCGCGCGACCGATGACCGAAAGCGATCTGGCGAGCTTCAACCGGCTGGGTGCGCCTGCGGCATCGCCCGATGGCAAATGGGTCGCGTATCAGCTGACGACGACCGATCTCAACGCCAACAAGCGGAGCACCGGGCTGTATCTGCTCGATATCGCCAGTCGCAACGCGCAGGCGATCGCAATCGCCGATTCGCCGGGCCATAACGAAAGCGCGCCGGTGTTCGCGCGCGATGGCCAGCACCTCTATTTCCTGTCCAACCGCTCGGGCAGTGCCCAGGTCTGGCGCGTGGCGCTGCCCACCGGCGAGCCGATGCAGGTCACCAGCTCTGCCACCGATATCAGTGGCTTCAGCCTGTCGCCCGACGGCGCGCGGCTCGCGGTCTGGGCCGATGTGAAGCAGGGCTGCTCGCTCGAGGGCTGCGCCGACAGCAAGGCCAAGGCGGCAGGCACGGGCCGCGAGTACGACCGGCTGTTCGTGCGCCACTGGGACAGCTGGCGCGAACCGGGCACCTACAGCCGCATCTATGCTTATGCGCTGGGCAGCGATGGCAAGGCCGCAGGTCCTGCACGCGCTATCAGCGGCTCGGTCGAGGGCGATGCGCCGAGCAAACCGTTCGGCGGGGGCGAGGAGATCGCCTGGGCCGCGGACAGTAGCGCGATCGCCTTCACCATCCGCAAATCCGATGGCGACGAGCCGCGCTCGACCAATCTGGACATCGTCTGGCAGCCGCTGGCCGAAGGCGCTGCGGCGGTGAACCTGACGCAGGCGAATGAGGCTACCGATTCGCTGCCGGCGGCCTCGCCCGATGGCAAATGGCTGGCCTGGGCGGCGATGGCGCGGCCGGGGTACGAGGCCGACCGAATGGTCGTCCACCTGAGCGACATGAAGACCGGCAAGGTCACCAAGCTCACCGAGGGCTGGGACCGCGCCGCAGGCTCGATCGCGTGGGCCGCAGATTCGAAGAGCCTGCTGGTCACTGCGCAGGACACGCTCGAGCATCCGGTCTTCCGCGTTGATGTGCCCACCGGAAGGGTCACCCGGCTGACCGAGCGCGGCAATGTTGCCAACGTCGTGCCGCTCGCCGGTGGTGCCATGCTCTACACGATCAACTCGATTGCCGCGCCCGACGATCTGGTGCTGATGGAGAAGAACGGCCAGACCCGGCGCCTGACCAACGTCAACGCCGACAAGCTCGCCGGACTGGATCCGGTCGCTTACGAAAAGTTCAGCTTCAAGGGCGCCAACGGCGATCTCGTCCACGGCCAGATCGTCAAGCCGCAAGGAATGAAGGGCAAGCTGCCGGTCGCCTTGCTGGTGCACGGCGGGCCGCAGGGCAGCTTCGGCAACAGCTGGTCGTATCGCTGGAACCCCGCGGTGGTCGCCTCGCAGGGCTATGCCGCGGTGACCATCGATTTCCACGGATCGACCGGCTATGGCCAAGCCTTTACCGACAGCATCAACAAGGACTGGGGCGGCAAGCCGCTGCAGGATCTGAAACTCGGCATGGCGGCATTGCCCGGCATCGATGCTTCGCTCGACATCGCCAACGCCTGCGCGCTGGGCGGCAGCTATGGCGGCTACATGATGAACTGGATCGCAGGCCAGTGGCCCGATGGCTTCAAGTGCCTGGTGACGCACGCGGGCGTGTTCGATCTGCGCGCGATGGCGTTCGAGACCGAGGAACTATGGTTCGACGAATGGGACCATGGCGGCCCGTGGTGGCAGCGCCAGGATGCCGAGAAATGGAACCCGGTCAATCACGTGACCAAGTGGAAGACGCCGACGCTAGTGATCCACGGAGAAAAGGACTTCCGCATTCCTTATTCGCAATCGCTCGCCGCGTTCACCGCGCTGCAGCGGCAAGGGATCGAATCGAAATTGCTGATCTTCCCGGACGAGAACCATTGGGTGCTCAAGGCGCAGAACAGTGTCCAATGGCATCGCAACGTATTCGACTGGCTGGGGCGGCATCTCAAAACGTCTGGAAAATAACGCATCCTGCGTTAAAGCGGCGGGATGACGAGCACCGACAAGCAAGAGCTGCCCAAGACATTCGATCCTGCCGCGATCGAGGCGAAATGGTATCCGCATTGGGAGGAGACGAACGCGTTTCGTCCCGCGCGGCCCGATGCTGCGCCGTACACGATCGTCAACCCGCCGCCGAACGTGACGGGATCGCTGCACATCGGCCATGCGCTCGACAACACGCTGCAGGACATCATGATCCGCTACGAGCGGCTGCGCGGCAAGGATGCGCTCTGGGTGGTCGGCACCGACCATGCCGGCATCGCGACGCAGATGGTGGTCGAGCGCCAGCTCGAGGCGGCGCAGGACAAGCGGACGAACTACAGCCGCGAGGACTTTGTCAAGAAGGTCTGGGAGTGGAAGGAAGAGAGCGGCGGGCAGATCACCCGCCAGCTGCGCCGTCTGGGCTGTTCGATGGACTGGTCGCGCGAGCAATTCACCATGGACCCGCATTTCAGCAAGGCGGTGCTCAAGGTGTTCGTCGACCTGTATAATCAGGGGCTGATCTACCGCGACAAGCGCTTGGTCAACTGGGACCCCAAGCTCAAGACCGCGATCAGCGACCTTGAGGTCGAGACGCGCGAAGTGCAGGGCAGCTTCTGGCACTTCCGCTATCCGCTGGCCGATGGCGTGACGCTCGACGATGGCCGCGACCATATCGTGGTCGCGACGACCCGGCCCGAAACGATGCTCGCCGATATGGCGGTCGCGGTGAACGGCGCCGACCCGCGCTATGCCAGCGTCATCGGCAAGTTTGTCGAGCTGCCAATCACCGGGCGGCGTGTGCCCATCGTCGCGGATGACCATGCCGACCCCGAGCTGGGTTCGGGCGCGGTGAAGATCACGCCGGGGCATGATTTCAACGACTTCGAGGTCGGACGGCGCGCAGGGATTGCAGCGGCGGACATGCTCAACATGTTCGATGCCGAGGCGAAGGTGGTGCAGACTGCCGATGGCCTGATCCCGGCGGAGTTCGTCGGCGTCGACCGCTTCGATGCACGCAAGCTGGTGGTCGAACAAATGAAGGCGCTGGGCCGCCTCGTTCCGCATGTCGTGACCGCCAAGGATGGCGAAGTCACCGAGCACGACGCCGAACCGCGCACGATCCAGACCCCTTATGGCGACCGCGGCGGCGTGGTGATTGAACCCTGGCTTACCGACCAATGGTATGTCGACGCCAAGACCCTCGCCCAGCCCGCGATCGAGGCGGTGAAGACCGGTGTGATCGAGATCGTCCCCAAGAGCTGGGAAAAGACGTTCTTCCACTGGATGGACAATATCCAGCCCTGGTGCGTGAGCCGGCAATTGTGGTGGGGGCACCGGATTCCGGCCTGGTATGGTTCCGATGGCAAATGCTATGTCGCCGAGACCGAGGATGAAGCGCGCGCGCTGGCAGGCGAGGGCGTGACGCTGGATCGCGATGCCGACGTCCTCGATACCTGGTTCTCCTCCGCGCTCTGGCCGTTTGCGACGCTTGGGTGGCCTGATACCCCACCCCCGTTTGTCCCGAGCGAAGTCGAGGGACGTGGGGAAACGGTGGCGCAAGGTCCCTCGACTGCGCTCGGGACAAACGGGTCGGGGGGCGCGCCTGACGCCCAACCCACCCCCAACCCCTCCCTGGGCAGGGAGGGGAGCTTGTTGTCGAAACACTACCCCAACGACCTCCTCATCTCCGGCTTCGACATCCTGTTCTTTTGGGATGCGCGGATGGCGATGATGGGGACGCATTTCATGGGCGCGGCCCCGTGGAAGCAGCTGTATCTGCACGGTCTTGTCCGTGCTGCAGATGGCGCGAAGATGTCCAAGTCCAAGGGCAACACCGTCGATCCTTTGGGCCTGATCGATCAATATGGCGCCGACGCGCTGCGCTTCTTCATGGCGGCGATGGAAAGCCAGGGCCGCGACATCAAGATGGATGAGCGCCGCGTCGAGGGCTATCGCAACTTCGCGACCAAGCTGTGGAACGCCGCGCGTTTCTGCCAGTCGAACGGCATCGGTGCGAGTGCATCGGTCGCTGCTCCCCAGGCGACGCTCGCGGTCAACCGCTGGATCATCGGCGAAGTCGTGGACACCGTCGCGGCGCTCGACAAGGCGCTTGCCGATCTGCGTTTCGATGCGGCGGCCAACGCGATCTATCACTTCGTCTGGGACCAGTTCTGCGACTGGTATCTCGAGCTGATCAAGCCCACGCTCGGTCAGGATGCAGACGTTCAACCCGAGATGGCCGAAGAGACGCGGCGCGTTGCAGGCTGGGTGCTCGACCAAATCCTGGTGATGCTGCACCCGTTCATGCCGTTCATCACCGAAGAGCTATGGCATGCGCTGGGCGAGCGGTCGGGTGACCTGATCGTGGCGGAGTGGCCGCAGCCGGATGCGTGCGTGGATGCGGAGGCGAAGGCGGAGACCGAGTGGCGCATCGCCCTGGTCCGCGAAATTCGCTCGGCCAAGAACGAGCTGGGCATTTCGCCGGGCGCGCGTCTCAATGCCTTTGTCCAGGGAGCGAACGATCAAACCAAGGGCTGGATCAACGGCTTCTGGACGGGCGCGCAAAGGCTGGCCCGGATCGATTTCGTCTCGCTGGACGATGCCGCTCCCGAAGGCGCGACGATCCAGATCGTCGTCAACGAGGCGACCTTCGTGCTGCCGCTCGACGGCATCATCGACATCGCCGCTGAAAAGACGCGTCTCGCCAAGGCATTGGAAGCGGTCAGCAAAGAGGCCAAATCGCTCGAAGGCCGCCTGTCCAACCCGGCGTTTGTCGAGAAGGCCAAGCCCGAGGCGGTCGAGAAGGCGCGCGCCGACCATGCCGAGAAATCCGCCGAGGCCGAGCGGCTGGCGGCGGCGTTGGCGCGGTTGGGGTAGTTTCTCGAAATCCTCCCCCAGCTTGCTGGGGGAGGGGGACCGCCCGCGCAGCGGGGGGTGGAGGGGCAGCGGGATCATGCCGCGCTCGATCGTTGCGCAATTCCGCTTCCCCTCCACCACCGGCCTGTGGCCGGCGGTCCCCCTCCCCGAGACAAGCTCGGGGAGGATTTTTGGAGCCCACGCGCCGCTATCACCCCATCGCATCCCACCACCTCCCCCCTTGCCCCATGCCTCCTCGTTCCCTAAACGTTCGTGGTGAACAGTCTCGCCCCCGCATCCGAATTCCCGCCGCCCTCGGCCCAGGACCCCGCCTATCTGCAGGGGCTCAACACGCCGCAGCGCGAGGCGGTGCTATCGTCCGAGGGGCCGGTGCTGGTGCTGGCAGGCGCGGGCACGGGCAAGACCGCGGCGCTGACCGCGCGGCTGGCGCATCTGATCGCGACGCGGCGGGCGTGGCCGTCGGAGATCCTCGCGGTGACCTTCACCAACAAGGCCGCGCGCGAGATGCGCGAGCGCGTCGGACGGATCATCGGCGATGCGGTCGAGGGGATGCCGTGGCTGGGCACCTTCCACTCGATTGGTGCCAAGATGCTGCGCCGCCATGCCGAGCTGGTCGGGCTGCAATCGAACTTCACGATCATCGACACCGACGACCAGTTGCGGCTGCTCAAACAGCTGGTCCAGGCCGCCGATATCGACGACAAGCGCTGGCCCGCGCGGCAGCTCGCGGGGTGCATCGACCGCTGGAAGAACAAGGGGCTCAATCCGCACGAACTCGACGCGGCGGAGAGCGAGCTTTACGCCAACGGGCGCGGGCAGGAGCTTTACACCGCCTATCAGGACCGGCTGAAGGCGCTCAATGCCTGCGATTTCGGCGATCTGCTGCTGCACATGCTGACCTTGCTCAAGACCGACCGCGCGGTGCTCGAACAGTATCAGCAACGCTTCAAGTATATCCTGGTCGACGAGTATCAGGACACCAATTCGAGCCAGTACCTGTGGCTGCGGCTGCTCGCGCAGGCGCGCAAGAACATCTGCTGCGTCGGCGATGACGACCAGTCGATCTATTCATGGCGCGGCGCGGAGGTCGCCAACATCCTGCGGTTCGAAAAGGATTTTCCCGGCGCGCGGATCATCCGGCTCGAGCAGAACTACCGCTCCACCCCGCACATCCTGGGCGCGGCATCCGGTCTGATCGCGTCGAACAGCGACCGGCTCGGCAAGACTTTGTGGACCGAGGTCGACGCCGGGCAGAAGGTGCGCGTGCTGGGCGTGTGGGACGGGCCCGAAGAGGCGCGGCGGATCGGCGAGGAGCTCGAGCGGATCACGCGCGACGGCACCAGCCTCGACAAGACCGCGATCCTGGTGCGCGCCTCGTTCCAGACCCGCGAGTTCGAGGACCGGTTCATCGCCATCGGGATGCCCTACCGCATCGTCGGAGGCTTCCGCTTCTATGAGCGCGCCGAAATCCGCGATGCGCTGGCGTATCTGCGCGTCGTCAACCAGCCCGCAGACGATCTGGCGTTCGAGCGGATCGTCAACACGCCCAAGCGCGGCCTGGGCGACAAGGCGGTCGAGAAGGTGCACCGCGTCGCGCGCGCCACCGGGCTGCCGCTCAGCGCTGCCGCATTCCAGATCCTCGACAGCGACGAACTGCCCGCGCGTGCCCGCACGGCGCTGGCGGGGCTGATGCGCGGCATCGCGCGCTGGCGCGAGATGCTCACGACGATGAACCCTGCGGACCTCGTCCGGCAGATCATGGACGAATCGGGTTATACCCAGGTGCTGCAGGCGGAAAAGTCGGTCGAGGCATCGGGGCGGCTCGAAAACCTTTCCGAACTTGCCCGCGCGATGGAAGAATATGAAAGCCTCGGCGATTTCCTCGAGCATGTCAGCCTGGTGATGGACAACGAGGCATCGGCCGACGAGGCCAAGGTCACGATGATGACCATCCACGGCGCCAAGGGGCTCGAGTTCGAGCACGTCTTCCTCGCCGGCTGGGAGGAGGGGGTGTTCCCCTCGCAGCGTTCGCTCGACGAGGGCGGTCTCGCCAGCCTCGAGGAGGAACGGCGCCTCGCCTATGTCGCGATCACCCGCGCGCGCAGCACCTGCACGATCATGCACGCGGCCAACCGCCGGATCTATGGCCAGTGGACCAGCTCGATCCCCTCGCGCTTCATCGGCGAATTGCCGGCAGAGCATATCGAGGAAGAAAGCTCGATGACCGGCGG